>Ga0326727_10000364_pt1 | contig 189466 bp, 176 predicted proteins | sample MB2enrmetagenome_FD_207643 | JGI IMG/M metagenome (GOLD analysis project Ga0326727, IMG submission 207643) | Lab enriched peat soil microbial communities from McLean, Ithaca, NY, United States - MB29MY | ecosystem: Environmental > Terrestrial > Soil > Wetlands > Peat | place: USA: New York... | reverse complement strand
TCGACGCCCGGCTGCGGCGTGATGCGGAACGCGCACAGGACGTCGGTCTCCTTGGGCTCGTAATCGGGCTGCCAGTACCCCATCTCCGCATACGGGGTCACGCCGGCGATCAGCCGGCTGTTCTTGGCCTTGGTCTCGCCGTTGGCCGTCGTTTGGGTCACGGAACCATCTCCATCTGCTCGTTTTCGGTCGGCACGGAGCGCCGTGCGATCGAGAGCTGTGCCAGAGCCGGTGAGTGCGAGAGCCTCGTCTCGCCCTGCGTGTTTTGGAAGACCCCGGGAAGCAAGAACGCGCTTTCGCGGCTCCGCCCGTCGCGGAGCGGTGCCGCACGCCGTTCGCGGACCGGACATCTACCGCCGCGGGCACGGATTGCCCTCTTGCAGCGAGAGCGTGGCGTAAAGTTTCGCCGGGCCGCAACCGAAAAGCCAAGCATGGAGGGGCAGGTCCGGTCCGCCTCGCTGCTTGCGTCCATCGAGGAGCGCTTTGCGTTCCTCGAGGCGCGTGGTTTTCATCTCGAGCAGTCGACCGAGAAGCCGCCCTGCGCTTGGTACCGGAACGGCGACCGGACCATCGTCGTGGCTTACGACCCTGTCGAAGACGCAGCCATCTCCGTCCGGCTGCGCTTCGGGCGCGAGACGTACGGCCTGTGGGACCTCTTCTCGCTCACTTCGGAGGGAGCGCGTCGCGAAGGCGTGCGCGAACGGACGCTGATCGAAGCCGAGCTCAAGCGAGCCGCCTCGCTGGTCGAGACGGACTGCGAGGATTTTCTGCACGGCGATCTCGAGGCGTTTCGGCTCAACCGGCGCGAGCCGCTGCTCGTCGCCCGCTTGCGTGCGATGGCGCGCGAAGAGTTCTGGAACGGCGACCAGCGACGCTCTCTCGATCTTTTCGAGATCTTCCGCGCCTACTGGGATGCGAACGATCGCACCTGTCACGCGCACCTCGTCAGCGGCGAAGGCCGCTCGGGACACCTGCGGGCCGCCAAGGCGCGATAGGTCTCGGCGGCCGGGAGCGCGTACGTCGGGCGCCATGAGCGACCTCCGAACGAGCTCTCGGTGAACCGTCTGGGCGGGAAGGTCGCGCTGATCACCGGCGCGGCGAGCGGGATCGGTTTGGCCGCGGCGCGCCGTTTCGCGGCGCAGGGCGCGTCCGTGATCATCGGCGACATCGACACCGAGGCGGCGGCGCTCGCCGAGAACGAGCACGAGGCGCTTTCCTACGCCCGGCTCGACGTCACCGACGATGCGAGCTGGAGCGCGGTCATGGACGAGGTCCTCAGGCGTTTCGGCCGGCTCGACGTGCTCGTCAACAGCGCCGGGATCTCCGTCGTCAGCGACATCGAGCGGATCACCGACGCGGAGTGGCACCGCGTGCAAGCGGTCAACGTCGACGGCGTCTTCTTCGGCTGCCGGCACGGCGTGCGCGCCATGAAAGCGCGCGGCGGCTCGATCGTCAACCTTTCGTCGGTCGCGGGGATCGTGGGCAGCCCCGAACTGGTCGCGTACAACGCCTCCAAGGGCGCCGTGCGGCTGCTCACCAAGTCGGTCGCGCTGCACTGCGCGCGCAAGCGGTACGGGATTCGCTGCAACTCGGTCCATCCGGGCTACGTCGAGACGCCGATGGTCGAGCGCTCGATGGCAGGTCTCCCCGACCCTCAGGCGGCCCGGGAGTACGTCCTCGGCATCACCCCGCTCGGGCGCCTGGCGAGGCCCGAGGAGATCGCCGACCTGCTCGTCTATCTCGCCTCCGACGAATCGGCCTATGTGACGGGTGCCGAGTTCGTCATCGACGGCGGGCTGACGGCGCAATAAGCCGTTCGCCGGTAGACGATGCCGAACGGTTCCTCGGCGACGAGCTCGAACGCTCCGCTCGCTTCGAACGCGGCGCGCTCGAGGGGCGTGTGATAGATGACGGCCAGCGCGCCGGCCTCGCGTCCGGCGAGCCGCGTGACGACGCGCTCGAGGACCGGTGCGCGAAAAGGGTTGTAGAGATAGACGACCAGATCGCCCGGCGGGAAGGCGGCGGCCGCAGCGTCGCGCCGCACCAGCCGGACGTCGCGGCAGCGCAAGCGCGAGCGGCCGTAAGCGGTGAGGTTGTCGCGCGCGATCTCGTGCAGCGCGGGGGAGATCTCGACCCCGATCACTTGTTTGAAAGGGCGGCGCGCGGCGAGCAGCACGACGCGCCCCATCCCCGAGCCCAGGTCGACGAACGAAGCGCCCTCCAGCGGAAACGGCACGTGGGCGAGAAGCCGCTCGAATTCGTCGACCGGCGTCGGCTCGTAGTGCGTCGCATGCTCGAGGCTCGGCCCGATCGCCTCGGGATCGAGTTCGCCGAGGAAGAGCAGCGCTTCGGTTGCGACGCCGTGTTCGGCGTCGAAGCGCAGACCTGCGCGTCGTCCGCTCACGCGGAAAGCGTTCGCCACGCTGCCCCGGCTTCCAGGTCGGTGCTCCGCAGACCGCCTCGCGGGGGAGCGGCGCGCAAAGGGAAGGCACGGACTTCCGCCGAGGAAGGAGGATGATGCGGAGCGCGCCGCGGGACGGTTACAGGCCGCCCCGCCGAGACGTCACCGAAACGGGCCTGCGCCGCGTTCTGATCGTCACGGGCGTCATGGCGGCCACGCTCATGCAGACGCTCGACTCGACGATCACCAACGTCGCCCTGCCGACGATCCAAGGCAACCTCGGTGCGAGCCTCGACGAGGGGACGTGGGTCGTCACCGCCTACACGATCGCCGCGATCGTGGTGATTCCGCTGACACCGTGGCTGCAGAACCGCTTCGGCCGCAAGAACTATTTCTTGGCCTCGATCGTCGGCTTCACGCTGGCCTCGGTCGCGTGCGGCGCGTCGACCGTTTTTCCGATGCTGGTGATCTCACGCGTCGTGCAGGGCGCCTTCGGCGGGGGACTGCTCGCGACGGCGCAGTCGATTCTGCGCGACACGTTTCCGCCCGAGAAGCTCGGGATCAGTCAAGGGGTCTTCGCGTTCGGTGCGATCATCGGCCCCACCCTGGGGCCTCCGGTCGGCGGTATTCTCGTCGACAACGCCTCGTGGAATTGGGTTTTCGACATCAACGTCGTGCCCGGCGTCTTCTCAGCGATCGTGCTCTTCCTGCTGTTGCGCGATCCCGAAGATCCGCGCCCTGCCGGCGTCGACTTCGTGGGGCTCGTGCTGCTGGCCGCGGGGCTGGGCTCGATGCAGTACGTGCTCGCCGAAGGCGAACGGCACGACTGGCTGCAGGATCCCGCGATCGCCTGGATGGCGGCGCTCTGCGTGGCGAGCCTCGGTGCCTTCGTCTGGAACGAGCTCTACGGCACGCGCGAGCCGATCGTCGACCTGCGCATCCTGCGCAACCGCAGCGTCGCCGCCGGCTCGCTCCTGGCGCTCGCGCTGGGGGTTGCGATCTTCGGCTCGACCTACACGCTGCCGCAGCTCACGCAGGGCCCGCTCGGTTTCTCGCCGACGCTCAGCGGCGCGCTGTTCGTCGTTCGCGCGGTCCCGATCATCCTGCTGACGCCGTTCGTCGCACGCCTCTCGACCAGGGTCGACGCGCGCATCTTCCTAGGGATCGGCTTCGCGCTCGTCGCCGTCGGCAGCGCCGCACAGGGCCTCGTGACGACTTCCGATTCGGAGTTTTGGACCTTCGCGCCCGCCCTGGTCCTCACCGGCGCCGGGGCCGCCTTGCTGTTCATCCCCCTGTCGGTCGCCGTGCTCGGGACGACGACGCCCCGCGAAGGCCCCAAAGCGAGCGCCTTCGTGAACCTTGCGCTCCAGCTCGGCGGCTCGATCGCGGTCGCCTGGCTCGACGTCGTGATCGACCGGCGCTGGACGCTGCATGCGACCTATCTCGGGGGCGCGGAGACGCTCGCCAACCCCGCCGTTCAGCACTTCCTCACGCAAGGGTCGCCGGCGCAGCTTTCGCAGGCCGTCAACGGGCAAGCCGCGATCCTGGCTTACGCCGACGCGACCTTCGCGATCGCAGTCGTCGCCGCCGGCTGCTCGCCCCTCATTCTGCTGATGCGCAGGCCGAAAGGGCCAGCGGGGCCGGTGGAAGTGGGCGGCTGAGGCGGTCCGTCGCCGAGGCCGGGCGCCGGCTCGTCCGAGTCGGGCGGAGCCGCCGGCGTCGTCGAAGGGCGGCGCATCCGCTGAGCCCAGAGGGCGTCCAAGAACGCGAACGCGGACGATCCTTCGCGGTCGTCGGGGAGTTCGTACATGCGGGACCCTCCTTTCCACCGCATAACGCGCGGAGGGCCCAATAGGTTTCTTTTGCATATATATGTATTTAATTCATAATCACTTGATTCGCCCGAAGGGCTTCGCTTGCGCAGCGGTAACCTTGCGGTGGCGTGTTATCAACAAGACTCCGCTTCGGCGCCGCAGCGGTGCGTGGCGGGCAGAATATTGCTCGCTGACGACCCGGCCGGGATCGTCGTGGTGCCCCGCACGGCGATCGTGACCGGCGGCGCCAGCGGCATCGGGAAAGCGACCTGCGACGTGCTCGCTCGCGACGGCTACCGTTTGCTGGTCGCCGATCGCGACGAAGTGGGGGCGCGCGGGGTGGCGGACGCGATCGGAGCGATGGCGGCCGGCGTCGACGTCACCGACGAAGCGTCGGTCGTCGAACTCTTCGAGCGCGCCACGAGCCTGCTGGGCCGGATCGACGCGCTCGTCACGTCGGCCGGGATCGTCGACATGACGCCGTTTTTCGAGCTCGACGCCGCGACGTTCCGGCGCGTTCACGACGTCAACGTCGTCGGCACGTTCCTGTGCATCCGCGAAGCCGCGAAGCGCATGCGGCCCGGCGCGCGGATCTGCACGATCGCGAGCATCGCCGGCAAGCGCGGCGGCGGCCTTTCCGGAACGGCGGCGTATGCCGCCAGCAAAGGCGCCGTCTTGGCGCTGACGCGCAACGCCGCCCGGGTGCTCGCCGAACGGGAGATCGCCGTCAACAGCGTCGCGCCGGGACCGGTCCTGACCCCGATGCTGGCCGCTGCCTTCGAACGGCCGGGGCAGCGGGCGCGCGTCGAAGGGCTGACCCTGCTGCGGCGCTCGGCAGATCCGATCGAAATAGCCGAAGCGGTGGCCTGGCTGATCTCGCCCGCCGCTTCGTACGTCAACGGCGAGACCTTGACCGTCGACGGCGGCTTGGTGATGGATTGATGCGGAAGGAGACCCGAAGGTGAGCAACCCCATTTCCCGCAAGCGGTTCGCGGTTACGAGCGCGGCCGCGTTCGCCACGATCGGCGTCGTGCGCGCTCCGGCGAAGGCGGCGCAATTCTCGTACAAGTACGCCAGCAACCTCTCGATCGACCATCCGCTCAACGTGCGGATGATCGAGCTGTGGAACGCCGTCAAGCACGAGACGAACGGCGCGCTCGACGTGCAGGTCTACCCGAACAACCAGCTCGGCGGCGACACGGCGGTGCTGGGCCAGCTGCGCAGCGGTGCGGTGCAATTCTTCACGCTCGACGGCGGCATCTTGCAGTCGGTCGTTCCGGTCGCGGCGATTCAAGGCGTCGGGTTCGCGTTCAAGAACTCGGCCGACGCCTTCACCGCCTTCGACGGCGCGCTCGGCGCGTACGTTCGCCAGGAGATCGCGGCGAAGGGGCTCTACGCGTTCCCCAAGATGTGGGAGAACGGTATGCGCCAGATCACGACGAGCACTCACCCGATTCGCAACGCATCCGACCTCGACGGCGTGAAGATTCGTACGCCGGCCGGCAAGCTTTGGGTCGATCTCTTCAAGTCGCTCGGGGCGGCGCCGACGCCGATCAACTTCAGCGAGGTCTACACCGCGCTGCAGAATCATACCGTCGACGGCCAGGAGAATCCGTTCGCCGTCATCGACTCGGCACGTCTCTACGAAGTGCAGAAGTACCTGAGCGTCACCAATCACATGTGGTCGGCATTCTGGCTGCTCGGCAATCCCGACGCTTGGAAAGCACTTCCGCCAGCCGTCCAGTCGACCGTCGAGCGCAACGCCGCCAAGTACGCGCTGCTGCAGCGCACGGATACGGCTCTGCGCAACGCCTCCTTGGGCGAGAAGCTGGCGCGGCGCGGCCTGACCGTCAACATCGCGGAGACGGCGAGCTTCCGGGCCAGGCTGGGCGACTTCTACAAACGCTGGAAAGACGAGTTCGGCGAAACGGCGTGGGGGCTGCTCGAGAGCCACAGTGGTAAACTCGCGTAGCTTCGACTGGCCGCATAGTTGACGGAGGGCGCGTGTGAGATACTGGACCGCGTGAGCGGCTGGCCGAAGATCATCCAGGGCGGCATGGGAGCAGGGGTTTCCTCCTGGCGCCTTGCCAGAGCCGTGTCCCGGCTCGGGCAGTTGGGGGTCGTCTCGGGGACCGCTCTCGACGAGATTCTCGCGCGGCGGCTGCAGGACGGCGACCCGGGAGGGCACATGCGCCGCGCGCTCGACCGCTTTCCGCTGCGCGGGATAGCCGAGCGCATCTGGAACGCGTTCTACGTTCCCGGCGGCAAGCCGAAAGGCAGTTCCTATTTGCGGTTGCCGATGTGCGTCAAAGACGGCCCGCGCGAGTTTCACGAGCTGTGCATCGCCTCGAACTTCGTCGAGGTTTCGCTCGCGCGTGAAGGCCACGACAATCCGGTCGGGATCAACTATCTCGAGAAGATCCAGCTCCCGCACCTGCCCTCGATTTACGGTGCGCTGCTGGCCGGCGTCGGCTACATCTTGATGGGAGCCGGCATTCCGGTGAAGATTCCCGAGGCACTCGCGCGCCTGGTGAAGCACGAGCCCGCGACCTACCCGCTGGCCGTCAGCGGGGCGGAAGAGGGCGACGACACGACGATGAGGTTCGCCCCGCGCGACTTCCTGGAGCGCGAGCTGCCGCCGCTGGTACTGCCGAAGTTTCTGGCGATCGTCGCTTCGAACGTGCTGGCGACGTCGCTGCTCAAAAAGACCGAGGGACGCGTCGACGGATTCGTCATCGAGGGGCCGACGGCGGGCGGCCACAACGCGCCGCCGCGCGGCAAGCTGCAGCTCGACGAGAACCAGGAGCCGATCTACGGCGAACGCGACCGCGTCGACCTGGAGAAGATTCGCGAGCTCGGCAAGCCGTTCTGGCTGGCGGGCGGTTACGGCACGCCCGAAGGCCTGCAAGCCGCTTTAGCCGCCGGAGCCGAGGGCGTGCAGGTCGGCACGGCTTTCGCGTTTTGCGCGGAGTCGGGCCTGCGCGACGACTACAAGACGGCGCTCTTGAAGGCGGCGCGCGCCGGCGACGCGCACGTCGCGACCGATGCCTTAGCCTCCCCTACGAGCTTCCCGTTCAAAGTGGCGCAGCTCGAGGGGACGCTTTCCGACGAGGACGTGTACCACGCGCGGCCGCGGATTTGCGACCTCGGGTATCTGCGCGAAGCCTACCGAACGCCCGAAGGCACGATCGATTACCGTTGTCCGGCGGAGCCCGTCAACGTTTATGTTTCGAAGGGCGGAAAGCGAGAGAATACCGAGGGTCGCAAGTGCATCTGCAACGCGCTGCTGGCCACGATCGGACAGCCGCAGGAACGCAAGGGAGGGATCGTCGAGAAGGGGATCGTGACGTCGGGTGACGATCTACCGAAGGTAACGCGGTATATGCCTGAGGAAAGTCTGATCTATACGGCCGCCGACGTCGTTAAGACGCTGCTGAACGAATCGTGAGTGCTGGACAAAACCCTCGACTACCGCTGGTTTCATAAGGAATTCTCTTGGCACTCTTAGACGGGAAGACCGCCCTTATCACGGGCGTGGCAAATCGTTGGTCGATTGCGACTGGAATCGCGCGCGCGCTCCACGCGCACGGCGCGCGCCTCGCGTTCGTTTATCAGGGCGAGCGCGTTCGCGACGAAGTCGAAAAGCTCGCTGCCGAGCTCGGCGGGAGCCCATCCTATCCTTGCGACGTTCGCGACGACGCGGCGCTGGCCGAGCTCGCGCTCGCGCTGCGCCGCGATTTCGGCCGTCTCGACACGCTCGTCCATTCGATCGCTTACACCAACAAGGAAGATCTGCAGGGCAAAGTCTACACGACCTCGCGCGAGGGGTTCGCCCTGGCGCTCGATATCTCGTCTTACTCGCTGATCGCCTTGACCAATGCGCTGGTCGACGTCCTCAACGACGGTGCGAGCGTCATGGCGATGACTTATCTGGGCGGAACGGCGATCGTGCCCAACTACAACCTGGCGGGCATCGCCAAGGGGGCGCTCGAGTCGATCGTGCGGTATCTCGCTTACGACCTGGGCGAGCGAGGGATTCGCGTCAACGCGATCTCGGCGGGACCGATCTCGACGGCGAGCTCGCGCCAAGTGCGCGGCTTCAAGCAGATCCTCGACCGGGTCGCGGCCGCCGCGCCGCTGCGCCGCAACGTGTCGCCCGAGGACGTCGGAAACACTGCCGTTTACCTCGCCTCCGATCTCTCTCGCGCGGTCACCGGCGACGTGCACTTCGTCGACTCCGGCTTCCACGCGATGGGGATGTGGCCCGACCCGCCGGACGAGAGGGACTGACGGCCCGGCGCAGCCCGATGGAACGGCGCGCGGCTAGGCCGCCAGGCCGCGGCGCTCGAGGGAACGATAGGCGATCGCTTCGGCGACGTGCGGCGGGCCGATTGCGTCGGCGCCGGCCAGGTCGGCGATGGTGCGTGCGACGCGCGCGATGCGGTCGAGCGCGCGGGCGGAGAGGTGGCCCCGGGCGGCGGCCATGCGCAGCAATTCGAGCGCCTCGCCGTCGAGGGCGCAGAAGCGTCGCACGTCGCGCCCGGCGACGGCGGCATTGGCGGCGTAGCCGGTTCCGCGGTAGCGCGCGTGCTGCAGCGCCCGAGCCGCTTCGACGCGAGCGCGGATCGCCGCCGACGATTCGCTCGGGGCGCGCGCGAGCATCTCGTCGAACTCCACGCGCGCGACGTCGACGTGCAGGTCGATGCGGTCGAGGAGCGGCCCCGAGAGCTTGGCGACGTATTTGGCGACGGCGGCGTCGTCGCAGCGGCAATCGCGCGAGCGCACGCCGCGAAAGCCGCAGGGGCACGGGTTCATCGAGGCGACCAGCGTGAAGCGTGCGGGATAGGTGAAGGAGCCGGCGGCGCGCGCGATCGTGACGGTCCCCTCCTCGAGCGGCTGGCGCATCACTTCGAGCGCCGCGCGCGCGAACTCCGGCAGCTCGTCGAGGAACAGCACGCCGTGCTGCGCGAGGCTGATCTCGCCCGGGTGCGGGGTCGCGCCGCCGCCGCACAGCGCGATTTGGCTGATCGTGTGGTGCGGGCTGCGGAAGGGACGCGTCGTCACGATCCCGGCATCCTCGCCGAGCATGCCGGTGACGCTGTAGATCTTGGTGACTTCGAGCGCCTCCTCCGCCGTCATCGCCGGGAGGATCGAGGGCAGGCGCCGCGCGAGCATCGTCTTGCCGCAGCCGGGCGGCCCGACCAGCAGAGCGTTGTGCCCTCCGGCCGCGGCGATCTCGAGCGCGCGTTTGGGGACGCTCTGCCCGCGCACGTCGGAGAAGTCGCCCGCGGAGGCCGCCGCGCCGCCGCTCGCGGCCGAGCGCGCGGTATGGCGGAACCTCTCGCCGTGGCCGAGCAGCACGGCGACCGCGTCGCTGAGGGAGGCGACGGCGTAGACGAGCGGGCCCTCGACCAGCGCCGCCTCGCGCGCGTTCGCGCTCGGAACCAGCAGCGCGTCGAACCCCGCGTTGCGCGCCGCGATCGCCATGGGCAGCGTGCCGCGCACCGGCCGCACGGTCCCGTCGAGCGCGAGCTCGCCGCAGGCGACGAAACGCTGCAGGGCGAGGGTGTCGACCTGCTCGTCGATGGCCAGCAGCGCCAGCGCGACCGGCAAGTCGAAGGCCGGGCCTTCCTTGCGAATGTCCGCGGGCGCGAGGTTGACCAGTACCCTGCCGGCGGGGAAGAGGTAGCCGCAGTGCACGATCGCCGCGCGCACGCGCTCGCGAGCCTCGGCCAGGGCGCGGTCGGGCAGACCGATCAGCGTGAAGCCCGGCGTTCCCGGCGCGCTGTCGGCTTCGACGCGAACGACGTAGCCGTCGATGCCGAGCATCGCGGCCGAATGAGCGAGAGCGAGCACGGCGGCCTCCGCCTCGCTTATCGCGACCTAGGCAGCGAACGGAAAGGCGAAACGCGCCGGGGGCCGGCGCGCTTCACGATTCACACGAGGCTCGGCGCCTCTGCGGTGCCGCTCAGATAAGGCACTGCGCACCGGCGGTCGTGTCGAACGTATACGGCGGCGACGTATAGGTGATCGGCTGTCCTGCGAGCGTCCCTTGCGCCGAGGCGGTGATCGTGACGCCGTTGAGGGGCTCGATTTCAGGGCCTCCGGTGAACGGATTGGTGATCGTGCCGGCGTACAGCACGACGGCCGGCGTGCTGCCCGAGGTGAGCGTCTGCGAGCTTCCGCTGCCTCCGGTGTTCGGGCTGAAGCTGAAGGAACTGGTGTCGTTCGTCGTCAGGTTGACCGGCAGCGGATACGTCGAAGTGATCAGGTTCCTGTTCGCGTCGTAGGCGGCGACTTCGATGCTGAAGGATCCCGCGACGCCGCAAACCAGGCTGGTGACGTCTTGCGCGTTGAGGGCGAGGGCCGAGAACGTGCCTTGGGTCGTCGCGGAAGAGGCGCTCGCCACGGTGATGGTCTGCGGCGTGATCGTACCCGCGGACGCGGAAATGGACGTGCCCGTCGGCAAAGCCTTCCCGTCGAAGTCGACCAGGATGTTGGCCGGAAGCGAGGAGACCGACGTTTGGAGGAGCGTCAGATCGGCACTGTCGGTCGTCGAGAGCAAGATGGGCGGGTTGATCGCACCGGAGATGGCGCTTCCCGACGAGCTCTTGGCGCTCAGCGCCAGCGTGAACGAACCGGTGCTTCCCACGCTGGGGACCGTAAGCTGCGTCAAAGCGAGCGACGCCGGGCTTGCGGGCGCCGCGCTCGATACCGGCGTCGGCGAGACGGAGGGGCTGACCGTGCCCGCGACGTTGTCGGAGCACGCGGCGAGTCCCAGGATTGCCACGATCACGACGATTCGCGACCTCAGCCGGCTCGGAAGGATTGCGCTCAAAGGGGGAGTCTCCTCGTCGAATGGGCGGACGTGCCTAAAGGCTGCGAACGCCGCGGTTCAATTCTGTTATCGCGCGCAAGCTCGCCGGGCATTAGCGTCCGCCGGGGTCGCGGCCGGGCCGGCAGGCCCGCCGGGTACCGAAAAACGCGCCGCCGCCGCGACCGTGGAAAAGTTCAATCCTTGATCGATTCCTGAAAAATCCGTCGCCGTCGTAGGCTTGTGCTGGAATACAGGGGTGCCGGACTGTCCACACGTTGCACAGGCGTGCGGGGCCGGAATGTGGATAACATCGAAGGAGCGGTCGTGAAGCACCGCCACTTGGATACCGCTGCAGTCCATGCAGGCACGCCCTCCATGCCTGCGAACGCCGCCTCGAGCCCGCCCCTTTTCCAATCCTCTTCTTATGTGTTCGCCGACCTCGACGAGGTCGAGGCGATCTACTCCGGGGACCGGGCGGGAGCCATCTATGGGCGCTATGGAGGGCCGAACGCCCGTCTCTTCGAGTCCGCCATGGCGGAACTGGAGGGGGCCGAGGCGAGCGTGGCTGCGGCCGCTGGGATGGCCGCGATCGATGCGGCCCTGGCCACCAACGTGCGCTCCGGCGAGGCCGTCGTCGCCACCGAGGAGATCTACGGCGGGACTTTCACGCTACTTGAGAAAGACTATCAAGAACGCGGTGTCAGGGTCGTCTACGTCGATCAGCACGACGCGTCGGCCGTGCGCCGGACCCTGGCGCGCGAACGGCCGCGTGTCCTTTATCTCGAGGCGCTGACCAATCCGCTGATGCACGTGGCGGACCTGCCGCTGTTGGTAGGCTTGGCTCGCGAAGCAGGCGCCGTGACGATCGTCGACGCCACCTTCGCGACGCCGCTGCTCGTGCGTCCGTGCAGCGTCGGGGCCGACCTCGTCGTGCACAGCGTCGGCAAGTACATCGGCGGCCACGGCGACGTGGGAGCCGGGGTTCTCTCCGGCCCGTCCGCCCTGGTCGAACCGGCTCGCCGGTACTTGGTCCGCACCGGTGCGACGATCCCGCACTTCGAGGCCTGGCTGGCCTTGCGAGGCATGCGCACGCTCGCCCTGCGGATGGCGCGTCACTCCTCCAACGCGAGGGCGGTGGCGGCTTATCTCGCGAGTCAGCCTCGCGTCGAACGCGTCCACCATCCCTCGCTGGCCGGGCACCCCCAGCACGAGTTGGCGGCGCGGCTCTACCCGGAAGGGACCGGCGGGATCGTGGCGTTCGACCTCTCGGGAGGCCGGCCGGCCGTCGACCGATTCCTGCGCGGCTTGCGAACCGTCGCGATCGTTCACAGCCTCGGCGAGGTGGCGACCACGATCTCCTATCCGGCCGTCAGCTCGCACCGCTCGCTCCCGGCCGCGACGCGCGCGGCCCTCGGCGTCGGCGAGGGGACCCTGCGGCTCTCGGCCGGCATCGAAGACCCGGCCGACATCATTGCCGATTTGGCGGCTGCCTTCGCAGGGCTCCAGGAACACGTGAGCGCATGAGCGGTGCGGAGGTAAGCCCAGCTGTGAAATCTGCTTGCTCGATCGCCGCGGCAACGCTGTTGGCGGCCTCGCTTTGCGCCTGCGGCGGAGGCTCGTCGTCTTCGAGCTCGACCGCCTCGAGCTCGCCTGAGGCCGGCTCGTCCGAAGCGGCCTCGCCCGCGGCCGCCGCAGCCTCGGGAGCGAAAGTCATCGGCGTGTCGATCCAGAACCGCGAGGCGCAGTTCTATCAGGACATGGAAGGCGGCATGAAGTCGGAGGCGGCCAAGTACGGCTACACCGTCACGGTCGTCGACGCCAGCCGCGACAACTCGAAGCAGCAGAGCCAAGTCGAAGACTTCATCTCGCAGAAGGTCGCCGCCATCGTGCTCACGCCTTACGATTCGCAGGCGATCGGCAGCGCGATCGTCGAGGCGAACAACGCCGGCATCCCCGTGTTCACCGCCGACGTCGCCAACACGTCGAAGGAAGGCAAGGTCGTCGCCCACATCGCCTCCGACAACGTGCAGGGCGGCAAACAGGCCGGCAAGCTGATGTGCGCCGCGCTCGGCGCGCACGGCGGCGCGGTCGCGATCGTCGACGAGCCCGAAGTCACGAGCGTGCAAGACCGCGTCAAGGGCTTCAAAGCCGCGCTCGCCGCGTGCCCGAGCGTGAAGATCGTCGCCGACGTCGACGGCGGCGGCGAGCGCGCCAAGGCCAGCGCCGACACGGAAGACATCCTGCAGTCGCACAAGGATCTGCGCGGCATCTTCGGCATCAACGACGATTCCGCGCTCGGCGCCGCCAAGGCCGTCGACGCCGCCGGCCTCAAAGGCAAGATCGCCATCGTCGGTTACGACGCGACGCCCGAGGCGCGCACGGCGATCAAAGGCGGCTCGATGTACGGCGACGCGATCCAGCACCCCGATCAGATCGGCAGCATCACCGTCGACACGATCGACGACTACTTCAAGGGCAAGACTCCCCCCGCACGCATCGCCGTCGTCGTCGGCACGTACACGAAAGCCGACGCAAAGTAATCCCCACCGCTTTGGCCGTGCGGGAGAAGCTTCGTGCCTGAGCGTGAGCCGTTGCTGGTCATGACGGGGATCGTGAAGACGTTTCCCGGCGTGCGCGCGCTCGACGGGGTCTCGTTCGACGTCGAGCGCGGCGAAGTGCACGCGCTCGTCGGAGAGAACGGCGCCGGGAAGTCGACGTTGATGAAAGTGCTCGCGGGGGCGTACCGGGCCGATGCGGGCGAGGTTCGCGTGGACGGAAGCGCGGTCTCGATCGACGGGCCGCGGGCGGCCGAGGCGCTGGGGATCGGGATGATCTATCAGGAGTTCAATCTCGTGCCGCACCTGGGCGTCGTCGAGAACGTGATGCTGGGGCACGAGCCGCTGCGGGGCGTGTTCCTCGATCGCAAGAAAGCGCGCGAGGAGACGATCGCGGGGCTGGCGGAGTTCGGGATCGCGCTGCCGCTCGATCTGCCGGCGCGGCGTCTCTCGGTGGCGGAGCAGCAGATGGTCGAGATCGCGAAGGCGCTGGTGCGGCGGGCGCGCTTGATCGTGATGGACGAACCGACGGCGGCCTTGACGGAGCGCGAGATCGACGCGCTGTTCGGGCTCATCGCGCGGTTGAAGGCGCAGGGCGTGGCGTTCGTGTACATCTCGCACCGGCTCGAGGAACTGCCGCGCGTCGCGGACCGGATCACGGTGATTCGCGACGGGCGCACGATCGAGACGCGGCCGGCGCGGGAGATGCCGCAGGACGAGGTGATCCGGCTGATGGTCGGGCGGCCGCTGCAGTCGCATTTTCCGGAGCTGCCGCCGGTCCCGCAGGATGCGCCTGTGGTGCTCGACGTGCGCGGGCTGTGCGCGGCGACGGGCGTGCGCGACGTCAGCTTCGCCGTGCGGGCGGGCGAGATCGTGGGGCTCGCCGGGCTCGTCGGAGCGGGGCGAACCGAGATCGTGCGCGCGGTCGCGGCGGCGGATCGGCCGAGCGCGGGCGAGGTGCTGGTGCACGGCAAGCGGATCGAGGCGCACGGACCGCACCGCGCGATCGAGGCGGGGATCGCGCTGATCACCGAGGACCGCAAGGCGCAGGGGCTCGTCTTGGGAATGAGCGTGCGTGAAAACACGACCCTCGCGCACCTCGAGCTATTCGCGCCGCACGGGCTCGTCGAGCGAAAAGCCGAGGAAAGCGTGACGAACGCGCAGATCGCGGAACTGCGCATTCGCACGCCGAACGGCGAACAGGTCGTGCGCAACCTTTCGGGCGGGAACCAGCAGAAGGTCGTTCTGGCGAAGTGGCTGATCGGCAACGCGGACGTCTATCTCTTCGACGAGCCGACGCGCGGGATCGACGTCGGGGCGAAGGCCGAGATCTACGCGTTGATGGTCGAGCTGCTGCGCCGCGGCGCGGCGATCGTGATGGTCTCGAGCGAGCTGCCCGAAGTCATCGGCATGTCGCATCGCATTCTTGTCGTCGGCGAAGGCCGCATCCGCGCCGAGTTCGGCCGCGCGGAGGCGACGCCGGACAAGATCATCGCGGTCGCCACGGGGGTCGCGGCCTGATGGCGAGAGCCGGCGAAGCCGAGGCGACGCTCGAAGCGAGCGCGGGCGATGCCCGCGCCAAGGCGAGCCGCAACGCGGCCTTGCGCTTCGGGGGCGTCGCCCTCGCGCTGGCGGCCGTGGTCATCGTCATCAACGTCTTCTCGCACGGCTCGTTTCTGACGCCGGGGAACCTGACGAACGTCCTGCGGCAGATCACCTACAACACGATCCTCGCCGTCGGGCAGACCTTCGTCATCATCACCGCCGGGATCGACCTTTCGGTGGGCTCGTTGATCGAGCTGACGGGCGTCGTCATGGCGAGCTTCGCCAACGCGGTCCCGCTGGACAACGGCTTGCTGTTGGTGATCGCGACGCTCGCCGTGGGGCTCGCGGTCGGCTGCACGGCGGGGCTCATCAACGCGCTGCCGGTCGTCAAGCTCAACCTGCCGCCGTTCATCACGACGCTGGCGATGATGCTGATGGCGCGCGGCCTGGCGTTCAAGCTCGCGCACGGGCGGCCCGTCCCCGTCGATTCGAACGCCTTCGACGCGATCGGGATCGGCTTTTTGTTCCAAGGGCTGCTGCGGCCGCTCGGGCTGCCGGGCCTGCCGATCGCGGTCCTCTGGATGGTCGCGATCGTCGCGGTCTTTGCGATCGTGCTGGGGCGGACGCGTTTCGGGCGTTACGTCTTCGCGATCGGGGGCAACGAGGAAGCCGCGCGTCTGGCCGGGATCAACGTCGCGCTGTGCAAGACGCTGGTCTACGTCATCTCGGGCGGCTGCGCCGCGGTTGCCGGGCTGCTGCTGATGGCGCGCTTCTCCTCCGGATCGCCCAACACCGGGATCGGCAGCGAGCTGCAGTCGATCGCGGCGGTCGTCGTCGGCGGGACGAGCCTGATGGGCGGGCGCGGCAGCATCATCGGAACCTTCCTCGGCGCGCTCTTCATCGGGCTGCTCAACAACGCGATGAACCTCCTGGGCATCGAGTCCTACACGCAGGACATCGTGCTCGGCGCGGTCATCGTCGCCGCGGTCATCGTCGACGAACTGCGCAAGCGCTATCTCACGTGACGCCGTCCGCAGCAAAGGACATGGTTGACAAGTCGGCCGGCCGGGTGCTAGCGTAGAGCCGTGAGCCACGCCTCCGCCGTCTCGATTTGTCGCTGTTCGTCTGAGCCCATGGGCGGTCGGAAGAGGTTCGTGCGCGCGTAACCACCGCGCGAGTTTGAAGTGCGAGCCCTCTGCCGATCGGTGGAGGGCTTTTTTTGTTGCGTCTTTTTTAGCATCGCTTTTCATCAGGAGTCCCTAACCGTGAGAATCTCTCGCCATACCGTCATCGCTGCGCTCGCAGCCGCCGTGCTGTTGGGTCCCTCCTTCCCGCACGCCGCGCGTGCCGACAGCGCTCCCAACCCGATCCGCGTCGGCATCGAAAGCGGCGAGGACGAGGACCTGTGGGCCATCGTCGCGCAGCAAGCCAAGAAGCGCGGCTTGAACGTAAAGGTCGTCACCTTCAACGACTACACGCAGCCCAACGAAGCGCTCGAGCACGGCGATCTGGACGCCAACGCCTTCCAGCACGTGCCGTATCTCGACAACCAGATCAAGACGCGCGGCTACCACATCTCGATCGTCGGCTACACCGCCATCTGGCCGATCGGCTTGTACTCGCACAAACATAAGTCCGTCGCCGAACTGCCGAACGGCGCGAAGATCGGCGTTCCGAACGATCCCAGCAACGAAGGGCGGGCGCTCGTGCTGCTGCAGGACGTGGGCCTCATCAAGCTGCGTCCCGGTGCGGGGATCAACGCGACCTCGACCGACATCGTCGCCAATCCGAAGAATATCCAGTTGCGCGAGCTCGATGCCGGGATCGTCGGACGCTCGATCGACGACCTCGACGCGGCGGTCGTGAACACGGACTGGGCGGCCAAGTCGCAGCTCACGAAAAAGGATCGCATCGCGACCGAGCCGGCCAAGGATAATCCGTATCGCAACATCATCGCCGTGAAGACGGGCCATCAGAACGATCCGTGGGCACGCACTCTGCTGGCGTCGTATCAGAACGACACGATCAAAGCGGCGCTGCAAACGGTCTACAAGGGAACGGCGATCCCGGGCTGGTGAGCCAGCTTTCAGTGCGGCCTTTCGACGTGCGGGAGGCGCCTGCCGGCGATCGAGAGCCGCTAAGCTCGCTGCTGCGTTTGACGGAGGTCAGCAAGCGGTTCGGCGAGTTCGTCGCGCTCGATTCCGTTTCGCTCTCGGTGCAGCGCGGTGAGATTCTCGGGATCATCGGACGCAGCGGTGCGGGGAAGACGACGCTGATCCGGTGTTTGAACGGGCTCGAACATCCCGACACGGGGGCGGTCGAGATCGACGGGGTCGACATCACCGGGCTCTCGGAGCGCGAGCTGCAGCCGATCCGGCGCCGGATCGGGATGATCTTCCAGCAGTTCAACCTGCTCTCGCAGAAGACGGTCGCGCAGAACATCGCGCTGCCGCTTCGCATCGCCGGCCGGTCCGGCGATGCGAAGCGGCGCGTCGCCGAGCTGCTCGACCTGGTGGGACTGACGGGGAAGGCCGGCGCGTATCCCGCGCAGCTCTCCGGCGGGCAGAAGCAGCGCGTCGGGATCGCCCGGGCGCTGGCTGCCGAGCCGGTGCTGCTGCTCTCCGACGAGGCCACCTCGGCGCTCGATCCCGAGTCGACGCTCTCGATTCTGGCGCTGCTGCGCGAAATCAACGAGCGTCTCGGTCTGACGATCGTCCTCATCACGCACGAGATGAGCGTGATCCGGGCGATCGCCGACCGGGTCGTCGTCCTGGAGGACGCGCGCGTCATCGAGACCGGGCCCGTATCGCGCGTCTTCGCCGAGCCCGAAGCGGCCGGGACGCGCAGTCTCTTGGGCTCGTTGCGGCCCGAGCTGCCGGCGGCGTTCGCCGCCCGGTTGCGGGCAGAGCCGGGCGAAACGATCGTGCTGCGCCTCGACGTGCAAGGGGACGAGGCGCGTGCGCCGCTGCTGGCCGAGCTCTCGCAGGCTTTCGGCGCGGCGACGCTCCTGCACGGGGGGATCGACGACGTGCAGGGCCAGCCGTTCGGGAGCGTCTTCGTGAGCTTGCGAAACGGCGGGCCCGGCTTCGCCGGGCGGCTGCGCGCCTTCCTCGAGGAGCGCGTCACCAAAACGGAGGTGCTCGGCTATCTCACCGCAGATGATTGACCTCACGTTCCAGGCGCTCATCGAGACCGTGGTCATGATCGCGGCTTCGGGCGCCATATCGCTCCTGGTCGGCCTGCCGATCGGACTCGTTCTGGTGTGCACCGATCGCGGCGGGATCGTCGAGCAGCCCACGGTCAACCGCGTCCTCGGATCGGTCGTGAACGCGCTCCGTTCCATCCCATTCATCATCCTGATGGTGGCGCTGATCCCGTTCACGCGACTCGTCGCCGGAACGTCGATCGGCACGGCAGCCGCAATCGTCCCGCTCTCGATCGCGGCGATCCCGTACTTCGCCCGCATCGCCGAGGTCTCGCTGCGCGAGGTCGATGACGGACTGGTCGAAGCGGCGCGTTCGATGGGGGCGAACCGGGCGACGATCGTCTGGGAAGTGCTGATCCCTGAGGCGCTCCCCGGGCTCGCCGCGGGGTTCACCGTCACGCTCATCTCGCTGATCGGTGAATCGGCGGTCGCGGGAGCGGTCGGGGCCGGGGGCCTCGGGGACCTCGCGATTCGCTACGGCTACCAGCGCTTCGAGACCAGCGTGATGGCCGCGGTCGTCCTCGTGCTGATCGTCTTCGTCTGCAGCGTGCAATTCGGCGGCGACCGCATCACGAAGTGGCTCGACCATCGCTGAAACGCGGAATCGATCCGGCTAGGCGTAGCCGTCCGCGAGCGAGAGCGGGGCGAGCTCGCGCAGCACGCGCAGCGGCTCGCGGATCGCCGCGAGCGCGGGCTGCGAGAGCCACATGCGGCGCAGGTGCAGCGTGTCGGCGATCCGGACCAGGACCGCGTCGCGCGGCTCGAGGCCGGGGCACATGCGCAGCGCGGCGGCGACCGCCAGCTCTTTGGTCGGCATGACCATCGGCAGCCGCGCGTTGCCGGCGGCCGTCGTCGTCAGCGCGTTCAGATAGGTCGGCAGCGGGTCCCAGCGCGCCGCGAGTTCGGCGGAGACGACGTCGCACAGGCCGATGCCGTTGCCGTTCCCGTCGGAATCCTCGGTCATCGCCAGGTACACGAGGCGCGTGACGTCCGGTCCGCCGCTGATGTACGTGCTGGGAAAGCGGCCGGTGATGTTGGGGTCGCCGCCGCCGCCGCTCACGCTCTTGCCGACGCGGTCGACGACGAGCACGTCGATCCGATCCAGCGGCAGCCGGGGCAGGATCGCTTTCGCCTCCTCGAGCAGCACCGCTTCGAGCGCCAGCAGTTCGGCGGCCGGCATGCCGACGATGCGGCATGGCTTCTCGTCGGCGTTCTCGAGGATGGCGACGGCGAAGGCGACCTTCCCGGTCTGCAGGACGAGCTCGGCGGCCGCCGGGACGTTGGCGCGCATCCCGCCCCAGCCGGGCTCGTGAACGGAGCGCGCGCCGTCTTGCTTCCCGAGGCCGATCGCCAGCATCTTGGCCGGTCCGCTTTCGATCTCGCCGCGAAACGAGGTGTGCGGCTTGACCCGGTTGACCACGACGATCGCATCGGCGGCGTGCGCCAGCGCATCCACGAAGACCTCGACGCCGCCCGCCGTCCGTCCCAGGCTGACCGTCTCCATCGTCGCGCGCACCGGCGCGTTCACGCTCGCCTCGGTGATCCCCAAATGCGCCAGCACTTCGGCCTGGCCGGCCGCCGTCGAGGCGCCGTGCGAGCCCATCGCGGGCACGATGAACGGCTCGGCGCCGCGCGCGCGCAGCTCGCGCACGACCGCTCTCACGATCTCGTCGATGCGCGCGATGCCGCGGCTGCCCACGCCCACGGCGACGCGGCCGTGCGGCGCCGTCAGCGGGCGCAGCGCGGCGGCGACGGCGGCGTCGATGTCGTCGAGCGCCGGCGGCGTTCGCAGCTCGCGTTCGACCAAGGCGACGGACGGCAGCGCGACCCCGCCCAATTCCGACTCGAAGCGTTCGCGCGTCTTCGCGAAGTCGATCACCTAGGCGAACCTCGACGGTCCAATGGGCCGCCGGCGCGGCGGATCGAACCTTATCACAGTGAGGATGTTCGTTTGGCCGCAGGGCTTTTCAGCATTCAGCCCCAGTTGGTGCCACATTGAAGGCGAGCTTTCATAAAGCGTGCTGACTGGTCCTTGTTAAAGGCTCAGAGATATATGAGGCGAAGCGTTCCTCTTATGCAAGGCTCCGTTTCATACATGGCGCCCCAGCCGGAGGAACGGCGCAGAGCCGGCACCTACCAGAAGCAACCGACCGGCTACCGCGCCTTCATCCCGTCTCCTCTGCCGCCCCAACCGCCCGTTCGCCTTACGGGCGACATGCAACGTCTTCTATCGGAAGCCGATCTCGCGCTCGGCCGGCTCGACGGGTCTATACTGATACTTCCCAACCCCGACCTCTTCGTGATGATGTACGTTCGAAAAGAGGCCGTACTCTCAAGCCAGATCGAAGGCACTCAGAGTTCGCTCCAAGACCTCCTCGCCGCTGAGGCCGATCTCAGCGTTCCCGATTCTTCCAAAGACGTCGCGGAACTCATCAATTATGTCGCCGCGATGAACCACGGCTTGAATCGTCTCTCAGAGTTGCCTGTGTCGGTTCGCCTTATCCGCGAGATCCATGCAGAACTTCTCAAAGGAGTCAGAGGGTCGCGCCTCACGCCGGGCGAGCTGCGGACGAGCCAAAATTGGATCGGACATGGCGGTTGCACGCTGAATGAGGCAACGTTCGTACCGCCGCCGCCGGATGTCGTTCCAATCGCGCTTGGCGACCTCGAAAGCTTCCTGCACGGTGAAAGCGGCCTTCCAACGCTTATCAAGATCGGCTTGGCGCATGCGCAATTCGAGACGATTCATCCGTTTCTTGACGGAAACGGAAGGGTCGGGAGGCTGCTCATAACGTTTCTTCTCACGAGCAGCGGTGTCTTGAACAAGCCCGTTCTGTATCTGTCACGCTACCTCAAGCAGCACCGCGCCGAGTATTACGATCTCTTGCAAGGCATTCGCGATCGAGGAGCATGGGAAGACTGGTTAGCGTTTTTCCTGCGGGGCGTATCGAACGTCAGCGTGGAAGCAGCGGCGACGGCGAGGCGAATTGTAGCTCTGCGGGAGGCGGATCGAGTCCTCATCGCGGACGGCCTCGGGCGTGCCGCCGGCAACGGGCACCGAGTGCTCGAACACCTCTATCGCAGACCGATCGTATCGGTGAACGGGGTTCGCAAACTGCTTGATGTCACCTATCCAGCCGCTAATCAGCTCGTCGAACGGCTCGAAGGGGTCGGCGTCCTTCACGAGATGACCGGACGGGCCAGAAACCGGAGATTTCGCTACGAAGCGTACGTCAAGCTCTTCGACGCCGAAGAGCATTAGCGCTCGACGCGGGACGGTGCCGGCACCGTCAGAGCGCGTCGCTCAGGACACGACGACGTCGTCGCGCAGGGTCTGGCGCTTCTCGACTTGCGGCGGCGTGAGGATTTTGCCCTTGTTGCCTTGGATGCCGATCAGCACGTCGCAGGTGGCCTGCGCCGCGATGACCTCGATCGCACGGCCCATCGGCGCGCCCGTGTATTTGCCTTCGCGATAGGCGCCGACGATGATGAGGTGCGCGTCCTTGCGTTTGGCGAGTTCGAGCACGCCCGACGACACCTGCCGCGAGGAGACGACTTCGGTCTCGATCTCGACGTTGTTTTTTCGCGCGATCGATTCTGCGACTTGAAGCACCCCGAGCGCTTCGCGGTGCTCCTTTTCCATCTCGGCGTCCAGCGGCAGCGTGTGCGGGACCTCGATGACGTAGGCGGCGAGCAGGCGGGCCCGCTCGCGGCGGGCGAGCCGCACGGCCAGCGACATCATGTGCTCGGAGTGGATCTCTTGCGAGAAGGCGATGATCACGCTCCCCATGAGTTCCTCGACGTCGCGCTCGGTCACGCTGGCGGCCTGCTCCGCTTGCGAGCTCGGCGGATGGAGCATCCACCACAGCGTCGCCACGACAGCTCCCAGGATGAAAAAGGAGAGGACGACGCCGGTGAGGTGCGGGGTCGCGTAGGTCATGTCTTTTGCCTGGCTGCGAAGTAGTCGCGGAAACGGACGATCGCCAGCGCCACCATCGCGCCGCCGAGCGCGTAAGCAGGCAGACCGGACGCGTTCAGACCCACGACCCCGGCGGTCCGCGCGACGATGACCAGTCCCAGCAAAGCGAACAGCGCGGCCGAGAACAGCCGGGCCCGAGCGTAGCCTTCGCTGTGCACCAGGCGCTTCACGGCTTCGGTCCCGCGCCGGCCTTGCGTTGCTCCATCGCCTTGACGTTCGCGAGGTAGGTGTCCATCAACTCGAGTTCGCCGGCTTCTTGCAGGATCCCGATCTGCGCCTTCCGCCAGTTGCGCGGCTGCGAGCGAAAAACGGGCAACCCCTTGCTGCGGCGGTAGACGAGGTAACCGATGATGCCCAGCACGATCCACAAGGGCCCCGCGACGCGCCCGATCTCGTGCGTGATCATCGTGAATACCAGGATCGACGCGATGCCGCAGAACCCGATGACCGCCACGACCGGGAACTCGACCGGATTCCCTTTATAGGTGAACGGAATGTTGAGCGGCATTTTGAACTTGCGCGGGCTCTGCGAATCGTTGAGGCGCAGCGAGATGAGCGCGAGGAAGACGAACGAGTAGCTGGCGGCGGCTCCGAAAGCATACAGATCGCCCAGGAACGTGATCCCGTCCTCGCCGCGGAAGAGCCTGCGGTAGATTTCGTGCACGCCGGGCGAGACGCTCGGCAGCGCGGCGAAGACCAGCTCGAGCACCGCGACTCCGGAGAAGACGCCGATCGAGACGGCCGGCGTGCGGAAGCGCGGGTGGACCTTCTGGAAGAGGCTCGGCAAGAGCTGGGTATTGCTCATCGCGTAGGCGATGCGCGAGCTGCCGAAGACGCCGGAGTTGCTCGAGATCAGCAGCAGGATCGCGCCCAAAACGGGGACGTAGAGCGCGGCCAGCGCCCCGAAATACGGGACGTACGAGGCGAGCACGGCGACCGCGGCGCCGTTGTTCTCCTCGTTGCCCAGATAGTGCCACAACTGCTGCTGGTGCCCGGAGGCGTCGAGCGGCAGCGCGTGCCAGGGCTGCATGCCGAGCGCCAGATTCGAATACGACAGCGCGAAGATGAGGATCGTCAGGATCAAGGAGATCGACGTGCGCGGAATGACGGAGGCCGGCCGCTGCGTCTCCTGCGCCGCCTGCGAGATCGACTCGAGGCCCACGAAGGAGATGATCGCCAGCGACACGCCGTTCATGAGGTTGAAGGGCGTCGGCCAGAAGTGCTGCATCGTGTGCTGCAGCAGCTCGGGGTGGAAGGCGAAGAAGAATCCGAAGCAGAGGATCGACGTCTCGCTGACCACGTCGAGTCCGCTCACGATCTCGTTGAAGGCCGAGCTCTCGCGCACGCCGATGATGTTGAGCGTGGCGAGCCCCGCGATGACGCCGAAGACGACCCAGAAGTGGGTCCACGGGTGCTGCGTGTAGCTGAGGAACGGGGCGAGCTTGCTCAGGTAGTCGATGCAGCTCCAGGCGAACAGGGTGATGTCGATCGTGAAGTCGAGCAGGACCGCCCAGCCGGCGATGAACCCGAAGATGTCGCCGAGTCCGCGGAAGACGAAATACTGACCGCCGCCGGCGACCGGATACGTGGCCGCGAGCTCGGTATACGCCAGGCCGATGCAGACGTAGACGATGCCGGCGAACAGGAAGGCGACGTTCGAGGCGCCCGCGGCCGCGCCGAGCACGAGGCCCAGGCCGACGAAGATGTCGGCCCCGACGTCCGAGTAGCCCCATGAGAACGAGCCCCACGGCGTTACCGAGCGGCGAAGCGAGGGCTGTTCGTCGGTGCTCGGTTTGACGCTGATGCTGGCAGCCATGCGCGTCGGCTTGCGTGCCCTTCCAGCCGTCCGAAATCCTGCGAGGAGGTCGTCAGAAGGCCCCGCGGTGGAGCCGCAGCGTTCCCCGGTCGAGCGCGAGCACGTCGAAGCGCGCCTTCATCCCCGGCGCAAAGAACTGAAGATAATCTTCGGCGATCGCACGGATGCGCTTGCGCTTGCGCGCGTCGACCGCGGCCAGGGCCGAGCCGTACGCGCCCGACGTGCGGGCCTTGACCTCGACGAAGACCAGCGTCGCGCCGTCTCGTGCGACGATGTCGATCTCGCCGCCCGGTCCGCGCAGGTTGCGCTCGACGATCCGGTAGCCCAACCCCTCGAGGTACCGTGCTGCGGCCTCTTCGGCCGCGTCCCCCAAACGCTTGCGCGCGTTCACGTCAGTCCGTCCGCGTCCAGCTCGAAGAGCGTGAGGGCGTCGCGGACGCGGCAGAACTGGCGGCGGTGGTGCGGGCACGGGCCGATGCTCTGCAGCGCTTCGATGTGGCGGCGCGTCGCGTAGCCCTTGTGCTCGGCGAAGCCGTATTCGGGGTGCGCGCGGTCGAGTTCGACGAGCAGCGCGTCGCGGTGGACCTTCGCCAGGATCGAGGCGGCCGCGACCGTCGCGCACTTCGCGTCGCCTTTGATGACCGGCAGCTGCTCTCCGGCGAAGGAGCGGATGCGGACCGCGTCGGTCAGCAGAAAGTGCGGCTGCGTGGCGAGCGCTGCGAGGGCGCGCTCCATCGCGAGGATGCTCGCCCAGTAGATGTTGAGCCGGTCGATCTCCGCGACCGAGGCTTCACCGACGGCCCAGGCGACGGCGCGGGCCTTGATCTGCACGGCGAGAGCTTCGCGCCGCTCGGGGGGCACGACTTTCGAATCGTTGAGACCCGGCAGCATCAGCGGCTCTTGCGCGACGACGCACGCTGCGACGACCGGGCCCGCCAACGGGCCGCGACCGACCTCGTCGATGCCGCCGATCAGCGTGAAGCCGCGCTGCCTGGCCTCGCGCTCGAAGCGATGGAGCCGGAGCAAACGACGCCGCTCGCGCTCGCGGGCCAAACGGCGCTTGTGGTCCGCCTCGCCGCTCACGGTGCGGGCGGCTCCTCGAGGGTCATGCGTCCGAACTTTCCTTCGTTCCAGTCCTTGAGGAAGGACCAGGCCGCGTTGTGCGTGTCGAGGATCGTACCGCGCCGCACGAAACCGCGCGATTGCGCGAACGTTGCCAAATCCGGTACGGCGGCGAGGCCGCGTTCGGCGGCCCAGCGCGTGAAGCGAGCCACGACGTCTTCGGCCTCGAAGCGGGCTCGCGGCACGGCGCCGACCAGCGCCAGCTTCCACTGCGCGTCGGCTCCCTCGATCTTCGGGACGAGAATCCCCGCGGTGTCCATCAGTTCCAGCTGTGCTCCGACCCTGAACCACTGGACGGCCCGGGTGACGCCTGCGCGGTCCTCGGTGCGCGCGACCCGCTTGCCCGCGAGCGCGTTGATCAGGGTCGATTTTCCGGCGTTCGGGATGCCGAGCACGAGCGCCCGGGCTCGGCGCCCCTCGCCGAGGAACGCGCTGAAGGCGGCGCGCAGCCGCAGCATGTCCGGGCGCTCCTTGGCGTCCACGGCGAGCGCGGCGCGCCCGGACTCGCGGTAGAAGTCCAGCCAGCGCTCCGTCAGCGCCGGATCGGCCAGATCGGCGCGGGTCAGCACCAGCAGCCGAGGCTTGCCTGCGGCGATCCGCTCCAGGCTCGGATTGGCGCCCGCGTGCGGCACGCGCGCGTCGACCGCCTCGACCACGGCGTCGACCAGCCGCACGTCGTCGCCGAGCCGGCGCATCGCGCGCGCCATGTGCCCGGGGTACCACTGGACGATCGCCTCGCTCATCGCAGCGGGCCTAGGCGCGAGGGCGGCCAGAATCCCATGACCGCGCGCCCCACGATCTCCGGCGCTCGCACGAAGCCCCAGCGTCGCGAGTCGTCGCTGTTGGCGCGATTGTCGCCCAGCACGTAGTACGCCTCCGGCGGGACGACGACCGGCGCGAAGCTGCGTTCGTCGCGGAAGCGGACGTACGGTTCATCGAGGACCGCACCGTTCACCGAGACGATCCCGCGCACGATCGCGACGCGGTCTCCGGGGATGCCGATCACGCGCTTCAAGTAAACCGTCGGCGCGGCGCGCTCGTGCCGGAAGGCGACGATCTCGCCGCGCGCGGGGACTCCGAAGCGGTAGGCCAGCGCGTTGATCAGCACGTACTCGTCGGAGTCGATGCGCGGTTCCATCGACAGGCCGCTCACCTGGCCCGGACGCAGGCCCATCACGGCCAAGAGGATGGCGAGCAACAGCGCCAGTTGCCACGCGATCCTCGCGGCCGGCCTCCAGCGCACGTCGGGCGTGAGCACGCGGTTCTCGTTCGCGAGCCGATGTGGGCACCCCCGCGCCGGGCCCAACCCCCTGCTCCCAGACGAGCGAGGCGTACGGGGGTTAGCGGCGCGCGGGTCAGTGGAGGATGCGCAGGCGGTTGGGGGGCCAGAAGAGGAGGAAGGCGTGGCCGGTGAAGCTGGCCTTGTGGCCGGCTTGGGTGCCGGCGTAGAACGTGCCGCTGGTTTGCGCGAAGCCCCAGATGTGGGAGTCTTCCGAGTTGTTGCGGTTGTCGCCCATCATGAAGTAGCAGCCGTCGGGGATGCGGTCGGGGGCTTGCCACCGCTCGCGGGGCGGGATGTTCGCCTGAGCCGGATCGAGCGGGACGCCGTCGACGTAGACGTTGTAGTTCTTCACTTCGAGCTCGTAGGCCGGCGGCTCCGCGATATAGGGCTCGACGAGCGCTTTGCCGTCTCGATAGACGACGCCGTGGTGGATGCGCAGCGTCTGGCCCGGCCCGGCGATGAGCCGCTTGATGAAGTCGTTCGTCGTGTCGACCGGCGGCATGAAGACGACGATGTCGCCGTCGTGCGGCTGGGAGATGCGGTACTCCAACTCGTTGACCAGCAGCACGTCGTGGATCTGCAGCGTCGGTTCCATCGAGCCCGAGGGAATGAAGAAGGTGCGGACGACGAAGGTGATGAGGAAGAGTGCGACCAGACCTGCGACGATGAACGCGTCGAGGTATTCCTTGATGACGGCCGAGGGCGAGGCCGCGTCGCTCGCGGCGCGCGGTTCGGGGCCGGCGATGACGGCGGCGCCGTTTCGCACCGCGCCCGGACGCAGCGACATGGCGACGCGGACGACGGCTAGAGCGCAGATTAAAGCGAAAAGTTCGAGCGGTGTCACGGAGCGAGTCGCAAAGCCCTAGCGCACGACCTTTTTCTCTTTGATGCGCGCTGCCTTGCCGATCTTCTCGGACAGGTAGTAGAGCCGGCTGCGCCGCACGATGCCGCGCTTGGCGATCTCGATCCGCTCGACGCGCGGGCTGTGGATCAGGAACGACTTCTCGACGCCGACGCCGTGCGAGATGCGCCGGACGGTGAGCGTTTCGCCCGTCCCTCCGCCCTTGCGAGCGGTGACGACGCCCTCGAACATCTGGACGCGCTCCTTGCCGCCCTCGATGATCTTGGAATAGACCTTGACCGTGTCGCCCGGTCGAAAAGCGGGGACATCGCTCTTGAGCGCTTCGTTCGCGAGCCGGTCGATGACGTTCATGGCTTCCCTAAACACCCACATGCTATGGCGGCCGCGGGCACGCAAGTACCCGGCCGGCCGCAGGACAACCCTGGAATCATAGCACGGGGCGCAAGTCAAAGCAACGCCGGGTCTCTCGCAGGAAGCAAGCCCTCCGGGGCCGGGTCAGGGGGTCTGCTCGGGGCCGTCCGCCAGGTCGGGTCTGCGCTCGGCGGCCCGCCGGCGCGACTCCTCGCGCCTCCAGGCCGCGATCCTGGAATGGTCGCCCGAAAGCAGGACCGGCGGCACGTCGAGGCTGCGGAACGAGGCCGGGCGGGTGTAGGCGGGCGCGTCGAGGGCACCGTCCACGAAGGATTCGGCGCTCAGCGACTCGGCCTTGATGACGCCGGGGACCAGCCGCACCGCCGCGTCGATGAAGGCCAGCGCCGGAATCTCGCCGCCGGTCAGCACGAAATCGCCGAGGGAATACTCGTGGGCGCCGTAGAGCTCCACGAGCCGCTCGTCGATCCCTTCGTAGTGCCCGCAGACCACGATCAGGTGCTCGAGTGAGGAAAAGCGCTGCGCGTCGGCCTGGCGGAACGGCTTGCCCGCCGCGGCGGTCACGGCGATTTCGCGGCGTTCGCCGGAGGGGGCGCTCTGCAGGATCCGGTCGAGGACGCGCGCCAGCGGCTCCAGGCGCAGGACCATGCCGGGACCGCCGCCGTAGGGCCGGTCGTCGGCGCGTTTGCCCGGCTCGAGCTCGTCGAGCAGGTTGTGGACCTCGATCCGAACGAGGCCGCGCTCTTGCGCGCGGCCGAGGATCGAGAGCGCGACGGCCGGCGCGAAGATCTCCGGGAAGAGCGTGACGACGTCGACGGCTAACACTGCAACCCATGTTCGACCCCAGGCGCTTCCTGGCTTCGCTCGGGGCGCGCGAGCCGCGCAACGCGTTCGAACGCGGCGTCGCCGCACTCGACGCGGGAAGGCTCGAGGAGGCCCTGGCGGCGCTGGCCCTCGCCGAAGCCGAGGCCGAGTCCGGCGAGGCGCTGGCGAGCGCGCGCAACAAGCGAGGCGTTGCGCTGGTCGGCCTGGGACGTCGGGCCGAGGCGCTCGAGGCGTTCTGCGCGGCGCTGGAGGCGTGCGAGCGCTGGGCGCCCGCGCTCGTCAACGTCGGAAACCTCCTGCTCGAGGAGGGGCACGTCGGCGACGCGATCGACTATTACGAAGCGGCGATCCGGGCCGACGACGGCTACGCCGTCGCCTACCGCAACCTCGGGGTCGCGTGCAAGCGCGCCGGCCGGCAAGCCGACGCCGTCAGATATCTGCGGCTCGCGGATCGACTCGAGGCCCGCCGACCCCTTGGACGTGCGTGATCTCGTCGAGATACTCGAAGAGCTGCGGCAGGGAGATCTTCTCGAGTTCGCAACGCTGCTTGACCCCGTCGCCCTCGTCGCCCTCGTCGCGCAGGTAGCAGCGGGACTCGACGTCCCCCGGGGATTCGCTCAGGAACGAGACCGCAAAGCCTTTGCCCATCGTCTCGTCGTAGATCCGCATCGCCGACGGGTTCAGGATTTCGATCGAATGGGTGGAATTGTGCGCATCGAAGATCGTGATCGTCAAGTAGTCGCGGTTGACGACCTCGATCGAGCCGACGACGAAGGTGTTCTTGGTCGAGAAAAACTCATGCCCGCGCTTGTTCCGCGAGGAGACTTCATAGAACACCCGATGTCGTACGAAGCGGCCCAGGATCTTGCGGAGGGTCGAGATCGAGGCCAGCGTCTCGGTTCGGTTCCCGCGCGTGTAGATGATCTTCAAGCGCTCGCTGCCGGTCCTTTTCGTGAGGTGGTGGTGCGCCGTAAGGGTGGACGCCAAGCGTTGCACGGACGGGGGGAGGAACCCTTTGCTCTCGCCGGCTGACGTGCTCGTCCTCGGGGCCGCGGCGCTGCTGTTTTTCGGTCCCGAACAGCTTCCCAAAGTCGCCCGCAAGATCGGCCACGTGGTCCGGGACGTCCAAACGACCTCCCAAGCCTTCGTGCGCGAGATGGAGCGTGCGGCCGACGAAGCGGACCTCCTCGACCGCGCCCGCCCCGCCGCGGATCCGCAGGAAACGCGGACGGCGCAGACGAGCGCGACGGAGGGCGAGCCGGCGGCCGAACCACCTGGTCGGGCTGGCTAGATGTTGAAGCGGGAGCGAAGCTCGTTGAGCCGGCTCTCGGCGACCTGCCGGACCTGCTGGTGCAGCTTGTCCTTCTGATCGGGCGGAAGGCGGGTGTAGATCACGTAGCCTGCGGCTGAAGCCAGCCCGCCGACGATTCCCGCGAGGATCGCCCGCCCGACCTCGTTGGGCTGTGACGAATCGGAATCGGGAAGCGGGGCGGAGGCAGAGTTCCCGTCGTCTGAGATCGGCCTATAGGTGTCGGTCATGGTGGGGGTTTCTTCGCTACCCGCGTCCGGTTTCACCCGTCGCTTGCTCGTGGATGATGCGGACGTGATCCGGGTATTGGGCCGCGATTCGCTCGACCGAGAGGGCCGCCGTGGCCACGATCGCGCGGACGGCCGGGTCGTCCCGCACGGCGGCCGGCCAGCGCAGGTCGAGCCAGCCGCTCTTGCTGTTGCCCTGGACCTCGACCTTAGCGACCTCTTTGAGTCCGAACCAGGCGGCCTGCAGGATCGCCGAAATGGCGGCGCAGACGACGTCCTGGCCGCTCTCGGCCAGATCCACGTGCCCGGTCGCCAAAAACGAAGACAGCCGCCGCTGGCTGTCTTTGCGGATGCGAACCTCGAGCAAGGTGCTTACGCCGGCAGCTCGATCTTGTCGATTCTGACTTCGGCGAAGCGCTGACGATGGCCGACGAGCTTGCGGACCCGCTTTTTCGGCTTGTACTTGAAGACGAGGATCTTCTTGTCTTGAGCCTGGCGCAGGACCGTGCCGACGACCCGCGCGCCCTCGACGAGCGGGCGGCCGACGATGACCTGGGAACTGCCCGCGCTGGCCAGGACGACCCGCTCGAAGGCGATCTGGGAACCGGCCTCGCGGTCGACCGCGTCGCAACGGATCGTTGCTCCTTCGCTGACGCGCAACTGCTTGCCGTCCGTCTCGATGATCGCGTACATAACCGGCCGATTTTACACCGGGCTCCGAGTCCTGTCAATTTCAGGCAGCGGCGGCAGAGATCGCTTCGGGACCGCCGGGGCCTGAAGCCAGGCTAGGCGGCGACCTCCGCGTGGGCCGGCCCGTCTTCCAGGCGCAAGGTCAGGCAGCGCGCCGAGCCCCCGGACTTGTGAAATTCGGAGAGGTCGGTGGCAAAGACGCGGTAGCCGGCGGCGTTGAGCCTTCGGTGGAGCTTGTTCGAGGCGTGATGGAGGACGACCGTCCCGTCGAGCTCGACCGCGTTGCAGGCAAAGTCGAGCGCGTCGTCGAGCGAGAGTTCGATGAGGAACTCCGGCTCGATCGCGTGGCGCAATTGCTTTTGCGCGTGCGGCGAGAAGGCGTCCATGTAGGCCATCACGTGCCCGCTCGAGAGCGGGCAGAGCGCCGTGTCGAGATGGTAGAAGCGCTCGTCCACCAGGAGCAGCGGAAGGGTGCGGACCCCGAGCGTTTCGCCGAGTTGCGCCGCCGCCGTGCGCTCGCTGCGCCAACCGTAGCCGAAATAGAGCAGCGGCCGGCGGCGGTCGAAGAGGGCGTCGCCGGCGCCTTCGAACGACGTCTGCTGCAAGAAGGTCGTGGCGAAGCCGTTCCGAGCGAGCCAAGCGCGGAACGTGCCCTGCTCGCGCCGGCGCTCGGGGTGGCGGAAGGTGCTGACGATCGCGAGCTTCCCGCTGATCAGCGCCGCGTTCGCGGTGAACACGAGATCGGGAAGGCCGGGGCCGGGCTCGACGCATTCGACCTGCACGTCGCCGGCGCAGTGGAGCACTTCCACCAGACGCTCCCACTGCCGGACGGCGTCGCAGGTCGCCGTGCCCACGTTACGCGTCATCCACGGATTGATGTCGTAGGCGATCGCGTAGTGGGTCGGCGGGCACATCAGCAGCCTTGTCATTGCAAAACCGAGCGTATCGGAGATCGAGCCGGGAGCCATCCGACAAAGGTGACGCCCACGCAGGAGCGTCCTATCCTTTCGAGGGCCTCCGCGGTCGGCGATTAAGCGTCGACGTAGATGTCGTCGCCGTCGAGCAGAACGCGATACGTCTCGACCGGAACGACCGCCGGGAGCGTCAGCGCGGCCCCGCTGGTGACGTCGAAATAGGCGCCGTGGCGGGGGCACATGATCCGGCAGCCTTCGAGTTCCCCTTGGTCGAGCGGCCCCCCGTCGTGCGTGCAAACGTCCTCGATCGCGAAAATGTCGCCGTCGACGTTGCACAGCAGGACCCCCCGGCCGCTCACGGCGACACGCCGTGCCGTACCCGGCGGTATCGCGGACTTCTTGGCCACGGGATGCTGCGACAATGCCATCCGACGCATTGTGCCACAGTCCGGCCGGCCGCACAACGGCGGCCGGCCGGCCGCGCCGTCCGGATCCCGTTGCGGGCGCCGCAGGCCGCTCCGGCGGCCGCGCGCCGAGGTGAGATCCGAGGACGCCGCCGCCGTTTGGAGAAGCGCGTTCTGCTACGACGAGGAGGCTTCGCAATGGCAACGACCGCGGCCACCATCAGCGGGATCGACGCGACCTACTACACCGTCAAGGACCTCGAGCGTGCGACCGCTTTCTACCGCGACGTGCTCGGTCTTTCGGTCACGCACGAAGTGCCCGGCATGGTGACCGAGTTTTCGTTCGGCGGGGGCGAGACGTTCGGTCTCTACAAGACGGGCGAGGAGGAATGGCACGCCTCGGGAGGCGTCATGTTCGCCGTCCCCGACGTGCCGGGCGCCGTCGCCGAATTGAAGGGGCGCGGCGTCGCGTTCGCCGGCGACGGCTACGTCGACGAGACGCCGGTGTGCTTCATGGCGTTCGGGCAGGACAGCGAGGGGAACGGCTTCATCCTGCACCAGCGCAAGACGGCCTAGCCGACCGCGCCTTCCATCTCCATCTTCACGAGGCGGTTGAGCTCGACCGCGTATTCCATCGGCAGCTCCTTGACGAAGAAGTCGAAGAACCCGTTGACGATCATCGCGGTCGCATCCGCTTCGGAGAGTCCGCGCGACATCGCATAGAAGAGCTGTTCCTCGCCGATCTTCGAGACGCTCGCCTCGTGCTCGACGGTCGCGCGCTGTTCGTTGATCTTCATCGTCGGCTTGGTGTCGCTCGACGACTTCTCGTCCATGATGAGCGCGTCGCACTTGACGCGCGTCTTCGCGCCGACCGCGCCCGGGAAGATCTCGACCAAGCCGCGATAGGTCGTCTTGCCGCCGTGTGCGGAGACCGCCTTGTTGGTCACGACCGAGGTCGTGTGCGGCGCCGCGTGGATCACCTTGGCGCCCGCGTCCTGGTGCTGTCCTTCGCCGGCGAACGCCATCGAGAGGATCTCGCCGCGCGCGCCCTCGCCCATCAAGTAGATCGCGGGATACTTCATCGTCAGACGCGAGCCGATGTTGCCGTCGACCCATTCCACCGTCGCGTTCTTGTAAGCGACGGCGCGTTTGGTGACCAGGTTGAAGATGTTGCGGTACCAGTTCTGGATCGTCGTGTAGCGGATCGAGGCTCCTTCCATCGCGATCAGTTCGACGACGGCGGAGTGCAGCGACGCGGTCGAAAATTGGGGCGCCGTACAGCCCTCGATATAGTGCACCTTCGAGCCTTTGTCGGCGATGATGAGCGTGCGCTCGAACTGGCCCATGTTCTCGGTGTTGATGCGGAAGTAGGCCTGGAGCGGCGTCTTGACCTCGACGCCCGGCGGAACGTAGACGAACGAACCGCCCGACCACACCGATGAATTGAGGGCGGCGAACTTGTTGTCGCCGGGCGGGATGACGGTTGCGAAATACTTCTTGACGATCTCGGGATGCTCGCGCAGCGCCGTATCCATGTCGCAGAAGAGCACGCCCTCTTTTTCGAGATCCTCGCGGACGCTGTGGTAGACGACCTCCGACTCGTACTGGGCCGAGACTCCCGAGAGAAACTTGCGTTCGGCTTCGGGGATGCCCAAGCGGTCGAACGTCCGTTTGATGTCCTCCGGGACGTCGTCCCAGGTCCGCCCCTGTTCCTCCGAGGCCTTGACGAAGTAGCGGATGTCGTTGAAGTCGATCTCGTTGAGCAGCGCCGTGTCGCCCCAGTCGGGCATCGGCTTGCCGCGGAAGAGCTCGTACGCCTTGAGACGGAAAGCAAGCATCCAGGCCGGCTCGGCCTTCATCGACGAGATGCGCTCGACGATCTCGCGCGTCAGGCCCTTTTCCGATTTGAACGCGTAGTGCTCTTCGGTATCGTGGAACCCGTGGCGGTAGTCGGCGTCGGTGACCGCGGTCTGCGAGGCGGTCGGCTTCAGCTCGGTTGACATAACACGTTCAGGCTAGACCCTCGGAGGCAAATAGTCAAGATAACTCAGTGTAATGTATACAATCTCCGGCCATCCCCCAGCTGCTGACTCGTCGCTCGAGGGAAAAAGGATGACTGAGGTCCTTTACAGGGGGGGGTGTAGGGGCTATGATGTCAGGCGGACCCGGGGCTCCACCCTAAGCTCGTCTTAAGGTAAACCCCGGGTTTCATGCCGTAAAAGCGGCAAGGGGGGACGGCACGCCCTACGTGCCATCGCGACGAGACGCCCGCTCGCTCTTCCTGGGAGGAACGCAGCCGGCAAGATCCCGTCGATAGGTCGGGGACGCAAGTGCACCGCACGCGCCAGCCGACGCGCCTGGAGGTGGGATTTCCCAGCCAAACCGAGGAGCACAGGAAGAAATTGGAAGCACGTGGGACGCACATCGTTTGCGAGCTGTCGGGCTGCGATGCCCGAGTCCTGACCGACGTCGACCGCGTCCGGTCGATCATGGTAGAGGCGGCGCACGAGGCAAACGCCGAGATTTTGAAGGTCGCCTTCCATCGGTTCCAGCCGCACGGGGTCTCCGGCGTGGTCGTCATCGCCGAATCGCACTTGTCGATCCACACCTGGCCCGAGTCCGGCTACGCCGCGGTCGACTTTTACACATGTGGCGACCACACCGATCCGTGGCGCGCTTGCGAATACGCCGCCAAGAAGCTGGGAACGCAAACGATGCTGACGACCGAGATCAAACGCGGGATCGCGTCGACGAACGGGCAATACACGCATGTCGTCCTCGAACACGCGGGACGATCGATAGCGAAACGCTCGGCATAAGTTTTCCGTAGAGGGGACCCTTCACTTTGGTACGACCGTTCCTCAAGCGACCGCGAGCTCTCGGCGTGGGCCTCGCGGCCGCAGCCATCGTGCTGGGTGCCTGCTCGCACTCAAGCTCGCCGTCACCCTCGGCGTCCGCCTCACCCGCGCCCGGCACGTCGGCCCAGCCCTGCCCCGTCATGACGGGGATCGCCTACGAGCCCGACGGCGGGGCCGCGTCACTCTCCGGCATCCAGTATTCGCAGTTCGAGAACACGAACGGGAACCTGTGCGTCTCGAACGGCCCGGCTGCGACCCCGCCGGCGGTCTCGTTCGGGGCCCACGTCGGTCCCCTCACTGCGGCCGTCGACGGCTCGGTCGCGCTCGGCTTGATGCAAAACGGCTCGGGGAGCTACACGCTCGTCCAGGACATCTTGGGACTCTCCGCCGGCAGCATCGTTCCGGCGGCCCAGCCGTACGATCTCTCGACCTATCCGACACCGGCTCCGAGCGCGAGCCCGACGACCGTTCCGAGCCCGCTCCCGGTCCTCTCCGATGCGTACTCGGTCGCGATCGTCGGTGCGCTCTCGGGGAGCAGCGTCGCTGCGCCGCTCGGCGTCGTCGTCGGGCCCTCGTATCCGGGATTGATCGCGGTCACGTCGGTCGCGTTTCCGCCGATGCAGTACGGGTCGTCGATCCTCTTCACCGGCGCCGCCGCCGGTTTGCCGCACACGGCGATACGCATTTCGAACGACGGCACGGCGGCGCTCGTCCGCGGGCCCGGCGACTTGCTCGCCTTCCAAATCACGATCACGGGGAACGGCAATTACGCGTTCGGGCAAACCGTGGACGACACCACGCTGGGCAGCTTCGGCCAGGCGCTGCGCGGCAACGGCGACATGGCCTTCAGCCCGACCGATTCGACGCGCGCGGTCGTCGCCGGCACGACCTCGGCTGCCGGCTATCTGACGCTCGTCACGGGCCTCCCTTCGAACATCACGAAGGCGCAGATCGCGCTGCCCGCCGGCGCCGGCACGCCGCACTCGGTCATCGTCTCGCCCAACGGTGAGTACGCGATCGTCGGGACCGACGCCGGCATCGTGGTGGCTGAGGGCGTCAACGGCTCCAGCCTCACCTACGTGGCGTCGTTCGCTCCGGGGGTCCCGTCCATCGCCGACGTGAGCAGCCCGAGCTTCGTGGCCTGCGACGGCAACACGTATCACCTCACCAACGTCGTCTCGGTCGGTTACTCCTACGACCAGCAGTATCTGGTCGCCCTGGGACAGGCGGCGGGCGTGAGCTGCCCGGGCGGCGCCAACGGCTCGCTCCTGGCGATCCCCTTCAGCGACACGACCGGCTCGACGCCGAGTCCGGCGCCGACGAGCACGCCGAGCGCGGGAGTCACCCCGACGCCCAACCCGACGCTCTACACGCAGAACAACTACCACCTGCCGCCGGCCAACGGCGACTACCTCTTCGTCCGCTAGGGACGGCGCGACGCTCCCCTGCGGCGGCGCCGCGCGGGGGCGTCGCCGCGCGGAGGCGTCGCTGCGCGCAGGGCGGCCGCCGCTTTCTCTCGATTACCGTTCAGCATGCCCAAGACGGAACACTGGCAATGGTATGTCGAGCAGTTCGCGCCGACCGAATTCCACCAGCATGCGATCGAGGAGACGTACTTCGCGGGACGCACCGCGTTCCAAGACGTCGCCGTCGTCCGCAGCGCCGCGTTCGGCAAGATGCTGGTCATCGACGGCGACACGCAGAGCTCGCAAGCCGACGAGCGAATCTATCACGAAGCGCTGGTTCATCCGGCGCTGGCCTCGCTCGACGATCGCTCGGAGATCCTCATCCTGGGCGGCGGCGAGGGCGCGACGCTGCGCGAGGTTCTGCGCCGTGAGGATGTCCGCCGCGCGACGATGGTCGACATCGACGGCGAGGTCGTCGAGCTCGCCAAGCGCTATCTTCCCGAGTGGTCGGCCGGGGCGTTCGAGGATCCGCGCGCCCGGGTGATCGTCGGCGACGCGCTGGCCTTCCTCAAGGAAGACGCGGAGACGTACGCCGCGATCGTCTCGGACCTGACCGAACCGCTCGAAGACTCCCCCTCGAACCCGCTTTTCTGCGCGGCCGTCTTCGAGGACATCAAGCGGCGGCTGAAGCCGGGCGGCGTGTACGTTCTCCAAGCCAGCACGGCCGGCTTCCACAACATGCGGCTGCATGCCAAGATGGCTCGCTCGTTGAGGCGATACTACCGCCACGTGCGCTCGTTCTACGCGCACGTCCCGGCCTTCGACAACGACTGGGCGTTCTTGGCCTGCAGCGACGCGGTCGACGTGGCGGCGCTCGATCCGGGGCGCATCGACGCCTACGTGGCGGGCTTGCGCGGCGAAAACTGGTTCTACGACGCCGAAACGCACCGCCGGCTCTTCAGCCTTCCGCTGTATCTGCGCCGCGAGCTGGCGCAGGACGGTGATGTGTTCTGAACGCCGCGATCGACGTGGCCGCCGTCATCCGGAGATGGGAGCACCAAAAGGCGAACTTCGTCAAGGTGCTCGATCTCAAGGTCGAGGACATCGGGCACGGAACGGCCCGCATGCGGATGCCCTTCCGGCCGCAGATTCTCAACGGCACGGGCGCGGTTCACGGCGGCGCGATCGTCAGCCTGTGCGATAGCGTCTTCTGGGTCGCGCTCGCTTCGCTGTACGGGCCCTCGCAGCCGACGGCGACGGCTTCGTTGACCTGCGCCTTTCTTCGCCCGGCGCTGCCGCCGCACGACCTGCTCGCGAATGCGGCCGTGCTCAAGCCCGGCAAGCGCATCGTCTACGGCGAAGTGCACGTCTACAGCGGCAAGAACCTCGTCGCCCACGCCACGCTCAACTTCCTGAACACGCCGCCCCCACAGGAGACGAGAGGCCCCGGCGGAACGCCGCCGCCATGAGCGAGGTCTTGCGGCGCACGGCACTCTACGACGAGCACGTCGCCCTGGGAGCGCGCATGGTCCCCTTCGCGGGCTTCGCGATGCCGGTGCAATACGCGGGGATCCTCGCGGAGCACGACGCCGTTCGCGGGCGCGCCGGCCTGTTCGACCTCTCGCACATGGCCCAGTTCGAGCTGCGCGGCGAATCCGTCGCGGCCTGGGCGGACGAGCTGACCGTCAATCTCGTCGCGACCATGAAGCCGTGGCAGGCACGCTACAACATCGTCACCAACGAGCGCGGCGGCGCTCGGGACGACGTCTTGTTCTATCGTTTGCCCGACCGCTGGCTGCTGGTCGTCAACGCGGCGAACGCCGCCAAGATCTGGGAATATCTGGCTGCGCGCGCGAGCGCGGGCGTCCGGCTCGCGAACCGGCACGGCGAACGCGCGCTGATCGCCGTGCAAGGCCCTCGCGCCGTCGAGATCGTCGCGCCGCTCTGCGACCTCGATGCGGCCGCCATCAAGTATTACTTCTGTGCCGAAGGGCGCGTCGACGGCGTGCCCGCGGTCATCGCCCGGACCGGCTACACGGGCGAGGACGGCTTCGAGCTCTTCGTCGACGGTGCGGACGCGCCGCGTCTCTGGCGAAAGCTGCTCGAGCGCGGCGGTCCGCTCGGCCTGGCGCCCGCGGGGTTGGGCGCGCGCGACATGCTGCGCTTGGAGGCGGGGATGCCGCTCTACGGCTTCGAGCTCTCCGAGGAGATCTCGCCGCTGGCCGGCGGTCAGGGCTGGGCGGTGAAGATGAGCAAGCCCGCCTTCGTCGGCAAGGACGCGCTTGCGGAGCAGCTCGCGGCCGACGACTACGATCGCATCGTCGGGATCGTGCTCGCGGGGCGCGTTCCGGCGCGCGGCGGGTATCCGGTCTTTCTCGGAGGCCATCGGGTCGGCGAAGTGCGCAGCGCCTCGGTTGCGCCGTCGCTCGGCAAGAACGTCGCGACGGCGCTGGTCGGCAAAGCGGCGTCGGCGCTCGGCACGACGCTCGGCGTCGAGATTCGCGGCTTCCACCATGAGGCTGCCGTCGTGCCGATGCCGTTCTATAAGCGACAAAAGTCGTAACACTTGCCCGCGCCGCGAAGTGGCGCGGGGGCGCGCAGGAACGTTTTCGGCGCGTCAGTGCCGAAAGCGTTCCGGAGTGCCAGGCGCGGCGCAACGTGCCGCGCCATTTAGCTTGGGGGGGCCCGCGCCGCGAAGTGGCGCGGGGGCGCGCAGGAACGTTTTCGGCGCGTCAGTGCCGAAAGCGTTCCGGAGTGCCAGGCGCGGCGCAACGTGCCGCGCCTTATAAAGGAGTGATATGACGCAGCCTTTGGGACTGCTCTATAGCAAGGAACACGAGTGGTTGAAGCTCGACGGGGAGATTGGGACGGTCGGCATCACCGACTATGCGCAGAGCGCGCTCGGCGACATCGTCTATGTCGAGCTGCCGCGCGTCGGTGCGGAGATCGTGCAATTCGCGGCGATCGGCGTCGTCGAATCGGTGAAGGCGGTTTCGGACCTCTATACGCCGATCGGCGGCGAGGTCGTCGAGGTCAATCCCGTCCTTGAGGCGGATCCGGCCGCGGTCAATCGCGACGCGTTCGGTGAGGGCTGGCTCTTCAAGGTGAAGGTCAGCGACGCTGGGGAGGGGGAGAAGCTCCTCGGCCCGGCCGACTACGATCGGCTCGTCGCCGAAGCTTAGCGTCTTTAAGGTCACCGCCGCATGTACACGCCTCACACCGAGTCCGACGTCGAGGAGATGCTGGCCGTCATCGGAGCGGCTTCCCTCGACGAGCTCGTCCGCGTCCCCGATGCCGTTGCGCTGCGGCGGCCGCTCGAGCTGCCGGCCGGCTTGCCCGAAACGGAGCTGGCCGGACGCATGGCGAGCTATGCCGCTCGCAACGGCGCCCTCGGCTACACGTCGTTTCTCGGGGCGGGCGCGTACCGCCACTACTGTCCGCCGGTCGTCATGTCGCTGGCGATGCGCGGCGAGTTTCTCACGGCCTACACGCCGTACCAGGCGGAGGTCTCGCAAGGCTACCTGCAGGCGATTTACGAGTGGCAGACCTACGTTTCGCTGCTGACGGGCCTGGCGCTCGCCAACGCCTCGGTCTACGACGGCGCGACCGCCCTCGCCGAGGGCGCGATCATGGCCGTCAATGCGACCGGCCGGCGCGCGGTCCTCGTTTCGAAGGCGGTGCATCCCAACTACCGCGCGGTGCTGCGCACCTACGCCAGCGGGCTCGAGTTGGAGGTGGACGAGCTCCCGCTGGCCGCCGACGGCACGACCGACCTCAGCGGCCTCGACGGGAAGCTCGCCGGAAAGCACTATGCCGCGCTCGTGCTGCAATCGCCCAACTTCTTCGGGTGCATCGACTCGCCTGGCGCGGCCGCGCGCAAGGCGGTCGAGGGCAGCGGGACCGTGCTCGTCGGCGTCGTGGCGGAGGCGCTCTCGCTCGCCGTGCTCGACCCGCCGGGGGCGTGGGGGGCGGCGATCGCGGTCGGGGAAGCGCAATCGTTCGGGAACCCGCTCGCCTACGGCGGTCCCTATGTCGGCTTCATCGCGACGACCAAGGAGCACATGCGCCGCATCCCGGGCCGGCTCGTCGGACGCACCGTCGACAACCGCGGCAACACGGCCTACGTGCTGACGCTGCAGGCGCGCGAGCAGCACATCCGCCGCGAAAAGGCGACTTCCAACATCTGCACCAACCAGGCGCACTGCGCGCTGGTCGCGACGATCTACCTCGCCGCCCTCGGCGCGACGGGACTGCGCCGCGCGGCGGTGCTCAACCTCGAACGGACCCGTCTGCTGAGCGAGCGCGTCGCGGGGCTGCCCGGCTTCTCGCGCGCGTTCGCGGCCCCGGTCTTCAACGAGGTCGCGATCCGCGTTCCGGCGGGGCTCAGTGCGGCGCGCGTCCTGAGCGCGCTCGAGGACCGCAAAATCCTGGGCGGCGTCGACCTCTGCCGCTGGTATCCCGAGCTCGCCGACTGCATGCTGACGAACGCCACCGAGCTGACTTCGCCGGCCGAGATCGAGGCGCTCCGCGCGGCGCTCGCCGAGATCGCGGCGAGCGCCAAGGAGACGGTCCATGCCTAGCCGCAGGCCGGAGACGCTGATCTTCGAGACCGGGCGGCCGGGCCGCGCGAACGCGTACTTCGCGAACGGTCCCGCTCCCGGCGAACTGCTGCCGGGCGAGTTTCTGCGGGCCGCGCTCCCGCTGCCCGACAACAGCGAACTCGACGTCGTGCGCCACTTCACGCGGCTCTCGCAGCGGACGTTCTCGATCGATACGGGCTTCTATCCGCTCGGCTCGTGCACGATGAAGTACAATCCGCGCATCAACGAAGCTGCGGCCGCGCTGCCGGGCTTCCGCGATCTGCACCCCTTCGCGCCGGACGGGCTGGCCCAGGGGGCGCTCGAAGTCATGCACGAGCTCGAGCGCAGCCTCGCCGGCCTCTTCGGGATGTCCGCATTTTCCCTCAACCCCTCGGCGGGAGCCCACGGCGAACTGGCCGCGCTGCTCATCGCCAAGGCCTATTTCCGCAAGCGCGGCGAGGGCTCGCAGCGCACGACCGTCATCGTCCCCGACACCGCGCACGGGACCAATCCGGCATCGGCCGCGATGGTCGGTTACAAGGTGCTCTCGCTCAAGAGCGACGCGCGCGGGCGCGTCGGCGTCGAGGATCTCAAGGCGGTCCTCGGTCCGGACACGGCCGTCTGCATGATGACCAATCCGAACACGCTGGGCCTTTTCGAGGACCATATCGCCGAGATCTCGGCGGCCGTGCACGCCGCCGGCGGCCTCATGTATTACGACGGCGCGAACGCCAACGCGCTGATGGGCAACGCGCGGCCCGGCGACATGGGCTTCGACCTGATGCACCTCAACCTGCACAAGACGTTCTCGATCCCGCACGGCGGCGGCGGAGCGGGCCACGGCCCGGTCGGCGTGGCCGAGCGGCTCGTGCCGTATATGCCGGTCCCTGTGGTCGCCAAAGACGAGGCGGGTGCGTTCCACCTCGAGTTCGACCGCCCGGACTCGATCGGTCCGATGCGCTCGTTCTGGTCGAACTTCGCGCATGCGGTCCGCGCGCTGACCTATATTTATGCGAACGGCGGCGAAGGGCTGACCCGGGTTTCGCAGCTCGCGGTCCTCAATGCCAACTACGTGCGCTCGCAGGTCAAGGAGTTCTTGGAGACGCCCTACGACGAGCCGTGCCGGCACGAGTTCGTCGCCTCGGCCCAGGCGCTCAAGCGCGAGACCGGCGTGCGCGCGCTCGACATCGCCAAGGCGCTGCTCGACCGCGGCTTCCACGCGCCGACGATCTACTTTCCGCTCCTCGTCCCGGAGTGCCTGATGATCGAGCCGACCGAGACGGAGTCGAAGGAGACCCTCGACCGCTTCGTCGAGGCTTTGCGGGAGATCGTCGCGACCGCCAAGGCCGACCCGCAGTCAGTCCTGGACGCGCCCGTCAACACGGTCGTCGGGCGGATCGACGAAACGAGGGCGGCCCGCCAGCCCGATCTGCGCTGGGAGCCGCCCTCGAACTGAGATTGGACCTTACTTACTACACTTGACGAACTTGCCGGTCTTGGGATCCTTGCAGTGCTTGGGGGACGACATCTTCATCGAGCCCATGGGCGTGGCTTTGGGGGTCGGGCACTTGACGAATTTTCCGGTCTTGGCGTCGCGGCACTGCTTGGCCGAGGCGACAGAGCCGAGCGAAGCGGCGAAGGCGAGGGCGAGGATAGCCGAAAGAAGACGAGCCATTAGTTGGTTCTCCTGTTGGGAAAGCGTTCTTGTCCAGGAACGAGACTCGCGCCGAATTCGTCTTAGTTTGAGTGCGGCTTCCGCCAAAAACGGCCGGCGTCCCCAGGGGCACTCGGGCGAGGTTAAAGAAGGGATTCCCTTCCGGCACTGTTCCTTCTTGGGGCGGGTTGCTAGAATGAAAGCTGATGAGCGCCTGGGTGTCCCGGGCGCGTTTTCGACGGAAAGCGGCAGATGCGGATCAAGTACGAGGTCTCAGCCGGCGGTCTCGTGTTACGGCGAAACGGCGCATCCTGCGAAGCCCTCCTGATCGGGAGAGGGGGGCCGCGCGTTTGGTCGCTGCCGAAAGGGCACGTCGAGGCCCGTGAGACCTACGAGAAAGCCGCTCTGCGCGAGGTGCGCGAGGAGACGGGTTGCTGGGCTGAGATCATCACCAAGCTCTCGGACATCTCGTACTGGTTCTATCTGAACGGCACGAAGCACAAGAAGGCAGTCCACTTTTTCCTCATGCGGTATCTTTCGGGCGACACCGCCAATCACGACCACGAAGTGGACGAGGCCGCTTGGTTCGAGATCAAAGCGGCCAAGAAAGCGCTCAAGTACGTCAACGAGAAGCGCCTGATCGATTTGGGGATCGAATACCTGGCCCGCCTGGAAGGCGATCCCTACGAACTGCGGCCTGCCGGCGCGGTCCCGGAGCCGACGGTGAGGGAATCGGCGACGCGTTGACGCAGGCCGGCTCGAGCGACGGCCCGCTGACGGACGGGCGGAGCTTGCATGTCTCGCTGGACGTCTTCGACGGGCCGCTCGACCTGCTGCTTCATCTGGTTCGCGAGCACCGGCTGGACATTGCCACGGTCCCGCTCGCGTCCGTCGCCCAGCAGTATTTCGACTACATCGCGGTGATGGAGGCGCTCGACGTCGAGCTGGCCGCCGAATACTTGGTCATCGCGGCGACGCTCGTTTTCCTGAAATCGAAGTCGCTGCTCCCGCCGGTTCCCGCCGAGTTTCAGTCCGAAGGCGAGGAGAGCGCCGAGGAGGTCGAGGAGCGGCTGCGCCGCAGGCTCATCGCCTACTCAAAGTACAAGGGTGTCGCCGAGGAGCTGCGCGCGCGCCGGGATGAGGCGGCGGCGTACTACTTTCGGGAGGGCGGCGACGCGACGACCGAGCTCCTGCAGCGCTACCGGATCCTCCCCCAGCGCCTCTCGGCGGCGCTGCTGGCTGCGCTGCGCAACGCCAAGCCCGAGAAAAGGACCGTCGCTCGCGAGCGCTTCTCGATCGCGCGCCAGATGGAAGTCGTTTTTCGGGTAGTGCGAGAGCGCGGCCGCGTCGAATTCCTGGAGTTGTGCCGGAACTACGACCGCGGCGGGGTGATCGCGACTTTCCTGGCGATCCTCGAGCTGATTCGGCAGCACCGGCTGGCTTTCCAGCAGCCGGCACCCGAGGAACCGCTTCTGCTCTTTCCGCTCTCGTCCCCCAACGTCTATGCAAACTGAGCTGATCGAGACCGGCGAGCTGAAACGCTCGCTGGAGGCGCTGCTCTTCGTCGCGAGCGAAGCGCTCTCGATCGAGGCCTTCGTCGAGGTGACGGGCGCTTCGCACGTCGAGGTCGCCGAAACGCTGCAGGGGATCGCCGAAGACTACGCCGGGCGCGGGATCGTGCTGCGCGAAGTCGCCGGCGGCTACCGCTTCGCGACCTCGCCCGCGGCGCGGGAAGCGGTCGAAGCATACCTGCTTCCGCCGAAGACCAATCTCTCGGCGGCGGCGATGGAGACGCTCGCGATCGTCGCCTATTTGGAACCGGTCACCAAGGCGGAGATCGAAGCCGTGCGCGGGGTCAACGTCGACAGCGTCGTCAACACGCTGCTCGACCGCCGCTTCATCGCCGAAGCGGGGCGCCGCGACGTGGCCGGACGGCCGATGGAATATAAGACGACGCCGGAGTTCTTGGAATCGTTCGGACTGCGCTCGCGCGACGAGCTGCCGCCGGTCGATCTCGAAGCCGCGGCGCTCGAGATGCCGCTGCCTATGTTGGCGGAAAAGGAAGTACCCGTATCCACTACGAGCAGTTAGACGACGCAACCCGCGCGATTTGGGAGCGCCTCGAGGAGAACGTCCAGACGGTCGCGCTGGCCCACGAGCTGATCCAGCCAGGCGAGCGCTTCACCCTGACCGAGGACCAGCGGCACGCGGTCGAGACCATTTCTAGCCGGCTCGCCGAAGGCGAGTTCGAGTTCTTGCTCAAAGCGCCGACCGGCTCGGGCAAGACGGAAGTCATGCTGCGCGTCGCGCTCGGCGAGGCGCTGCGGAGCGGCGGGTACGTCGTCCTGGTCGCGCCGACGCGCGACTTGGTGCGGCAAGACTGCACCTACTTCCGCGACCGGCTCGAAGGAACGGGTCTAGGCGTGGGCGAGATCCACGGCGGCATTTCGCCGGGCGAGCGCCGGGCGATGCTGACGGCCTTGCGCGCCGGGACGGTTCGCTTCTTGATCGGCAGCGCGATGCTCATCTCGAGCGAGGGTCTGTGGGACGTGCTCGACCGCAGCGCCCTGACGATCGTCGACGACGTCAACGCCTTCGACGAGCGCGAACACCTGCGGCTTCTCGAGGATCTCGACTGTCCGCTGCTTTTCGCCTCCGCGACGCCGAACGAGCTGCGCGGCTTCCTCGAGCGCGTGGGCGCGTTCAACAACGCGATCACCATGCGGGCGATGCCGTTCGCGGTCTTGCCGACCAAGGTGCACAAGGTGCCGGGCGTGTGGGGCGAGCCCCCGGCCGAGCAGCTCGCCCGCGCCGACGCACTCATTCGCGAACACCTCGAGCGCAAGTCGCGCATCTTCGTGATCGCGCGGACGCGCTTGGACGTGCCCAGGCTCGCCGAACGCCTCGAAGCGACCTACGGGATCGACGTGCAGCAGCTGCGCGGCGACATGGCCGATAGCGACGAGCACCGCAAGCGCTATCGCCGCAAGGGCGTCAGCGTCTACTCCGGGACGACCCGCATCGAGGAGATGCGCGCCTTCACCGAGGGTGCGCCGTCGATTCTCGCCGCGACCAATTTGGTCGGCAGCGGGCTCGACATTCCGGCGGCCGACCTCATCGTGATGACGGATGCCGATGCCTTCGGCGAGAGCGAAGTCGAACAGTTGATCGGGCGCGTCGGCCGGCGCGAGCGTCCTTCCGACGCGGTCCTCATCACCGAGACGACCTTCGAGAAGAACCCGTCGCGGGCGATGTCGCCGAGCGGCCGCGCGCAGAGTTTCATGCCGCGCGGGATGCGCGCGAGCTCGCTGCGCTTCCGCCGGCGTTGAGCGCGCCCGCGTCGTTCGATGCGCTGGCGCGAGCGTACGAGGCGTTTCGCACGGGCTACGCGGGGGAGCTCTTCGACGTCCTGTTCGAGGCCGGTCTCGCCGCCGGGGAGCGCGTGGTCGACGTCGGCTGCGGGACGGGGCTCGTCACCGAGGAACTCGTGCGCCGCGGCTGCCGCCTCAGCGGCGTCGACCTCTCCGAGCCCATGCTCGAGCGGGCGCGAGCGCGCGTTCCGCAGGCCTCGTTTCTGACCGCCGCTGCGGAAGCGCTGCCCTTCTCCGCTGCGGCCTTCGATGCGGCGACGAGCGCGCAGGCGTTTCACTGGTTCGACCAGCCCCGCGCGCTGGCCGAGCTGGCGAGGGTCGTGCGGCCCGGCGGCCTGGTGGCGATTTGGTGGAAGGCGATCGTGCGCGGTGACCCGGTCCGTTCGGCGCGGGACCAGGTCGCCCGTGAGCTCGGCCTCGAGCCGACGCCCGACGTCCTCGCCGGCGGCTTCCCCGCCTTCGATGCTGCGCCGCTGTGCGAGCGGCGGCTGCGCGTCATCCCCTGGCGCATCGAGACGACCGTTGCGGAGTTCCTGGGCTACGAACGCTCGCGCGCTCGCGCGCGAGCCGCCTACGGCGAGCGTCTCGAGGACTATTTTGCGCTGCTCGCCCGGCGCTTGGGCGATCCGGCGGCGGTGCTCTCGATCGGTTACGTGCAGCACTTGTACCTCGGTCGCGTTCCGCGGGCGGCGAGCGGCTGATGTACCTGGGCTTGCACGTGGGCATCGAGGGAGGCTTCGATGCGGCGGTCGGCTACGCGCAGCGGCTGGGCTGCACTGCGATCCAGATCTTCGCGGGCAATCCCAAGACGTACCGCGTCGCGGCGCTCGACCGCCCCGCGCTCGAACGCTTTCGCGAACGGCGCCGGGCGGCCGGGATCGAGCGGACTGCGATCCACACGTCGTACCTGATCAACCTCGCCAGCGACGATCCCAAGATCGTCGCCGGTTCGCTGCGCCTGGTCAAGAACGATCTGGCGGTCGCGGCGGCCGGAGCGATCGACTACGTCAACACGCATCTCGGCTCGTACGGAAAGCGGCCGCGCAGCGAGGGATTCGCCGCGGTCGCCGGCGCTCTCGAGGAGGCCCTGACGGCGATTGCGCCCGGCGTGTCGCTGGTGCTCGAGAATTCGGCCGGCGCCGGTGCGCTCTGCGGAGGGACGCTCGAGGAGCTCGGCGAGTTCGTCCGCGCCGTCGCCCATCCGCAGCTGGGGATCTGCCTCGACACCGCCCATTCGTGGGCGGCGGGCTACGCCATCGATACGAAGGACGGCGTCGAGCGATTTCTCGACTTGGCGGAGAAGACCGTCTCCCTCGAACGCGTCAAGATGTTCCACTTCAACGACACGCAGATTCCGCTGGGCGGCCATCGCGACCGGCACTGGCACGTCGGCGAAGGGAACATCGGTTTCGAGGGCTTCCGCGCGCTAGCGGCCCATACCGCGCTGCGCGACAAGACGGCGATCCTCGAGACCCCCGGGGACGAGGCCGACGACGCGCGCAACCTGCAGTCGGTCCGGCTCATCTTCGAGGGCGCCGCGACGTGAGCGGCGCGCGCGAGGCCGGGCGCCGCCGCGCGATGTGATCGCGCACTTCGACATCGACGCGTTTTACGCGAGCGTCGCGCAGCGCGACGACCCTTCGCTGCGGGGCAAGCCGGTCGCCGTCGCCGGCTCGAGCCGGCGCGCCGTGGTGCTCACCGCGTCGTACGAGGCGCGCCCCTTCGGCGTCCGTTCCGCCATGCCGCTCTACAAGGCCAGGGCGCTCTGCTCCCGGCTCGTGGTCGTGCCGCCGGATTTCGAGCGCTACCGCGAGCTCTCGCGCGCCGCCTTCGAGATCTTCGGGCACGGCGCAAAGGCCGTCGAGGGACTTTCCCTCGACGAGGCCTTCGTCGATCTGCCGACCGGCGAGCCGGCCGAGGCCGTCGCCTATGCGGCAGAGGTGCGCGCGCGCGTGCGGGCCGAGCTCGGCTTGACCGTGAGTGCGGGCGTCGCCGCGCAGAAGATGGTCGCCAAGATCGCCTGCGACGCGGCGAAGCCCGACGGCCTGACCGCCGTCGCGCCGGGGACGGAGGCCGCCTATCTCGCCCCGCTGCCCGCCGGCAGACTGTGGGGAGTCGGTCCCAAGACGCAGGCTCGCCTGGCCGCGGAGAGCATCGCCACGATCGGAGCGATCGCCGCGCTCGACGACGAGCGAACCTTCCGGCTCTTCGGGCGGAGCGGAAAGCTGCTGCGCGAGCTGGCGCGCGGCAACGATACGCGGCCGGTCTGCGCCGGCCGCGAGACGCGCTCGGTGTCGAGCGAGCAGACCTTCGAAAGCGACGTCAGTTCGGAAGCGGAGCTGCGCGCCTCGCTGCACGAGCTCGCCCACGACGTCGCGCAGCGTTTGGCGCACCACGGCCTGCGAGCCGCCACGATCGGCGTCAAGGTCAAGCGCGCGGACTTCACGATCGTGGGCCGCCAGACGTCGCTCGCCGTGCCGACCGACGACGCCGATGCGATCGAGGCGGCCGCGCTGCGCTGCTTGGAGCGCGCGGCGCTCGAGGGTGCGGCCGTGCGGCTGCTGGGCGTGCGCGCGGCCTCGCTGACCGAGGAGCGCGCGCGGCAGATAGCGCTCTTCTAGCCGCGCGCCAGGAGCCGAAGGTGCGCGCGCAGCTCGAATTCCGCGTCGTGCTCGATGCGGTCGAACGCCTCGAAGCGAATCTGAGAGTCGAGGGCGCGCTTCTGCTCGAGTGCTTCCCCGAGTTCGCGGTACGCGCTCTCGAGTTCCGCCCCCGAAAGCTCGCCCAGCGCGCGCTTGAGCCGATCGATGCGCTCGTCGACCTGCGCCGCGAGCTCGCCCGCGACGGCGGCTTCGACCTCGTGAATGCGCGCGATCAGCCGCGCCATCTCGTCGACCGTGGGCAAGGCGCGACCGGGTGACGCCGCTGCAGCCGCTCGCGGGCGCGGGCCGCGCGAGGTCGAGGACGCGCTGCGCGGCGGCGCGTCGAAATCGGGATAGAGGCGAACGATGGAGGCGATCTTCTGCGGGCCCTTGGGCGATTGAAGGCCCTCGGCGAGTCGCGCGTCGACGAGTTTGGTGCGGAACGCCGTGTCGCTGATGACCTTGAGCAGCGCCGGGTCGGCGCCGGCCGGAGGGCGGCGTCCGCCCTGGAAATCGGCCGGAGTCGCCGTTGGGAGCGCCAGAGCACGCTCGAGGAGTCGCTGACGGTCGCTTGCTGTCATGATGAGCGGACGCTTCGGCAGCCTGCCGCCGGCGCCTCGTCTAGAGATGATCGGCGGCCCAGACCGCGTCCCAGTGGGCGGCGAGCGTCTCTTCGCCCGCCGCCTTCCACCAGTGACGCGCGAGCTGCGAGAGCGGGACGAGCATGAGAAAGGCGCTTTTCCGCGCGCGCACGGAGCCGCGCGGCAGCGCCTCGCGGGCGAACGGAGGCGGCAGCCAGCCGCTGACGCGCCGCAAATCTCCCGCGCCCGCGCGCACGAGCGCGGGCAGCAGCGCGCGGCCCTCGTCGCCCGCGAAGGCGAAATCGTCGAGCACGAACGTGTCGGCTCCCAAGACGCGCCGGCCGAACGCGTACGCGGCCACCTCCCGGCCGCGCCGGACGGCGAGCGCGACGGGCTGCGTTCCCTCGTCGGCCGGCGCGTCCCATTTGAGGCGCATCCAGTCCCAGACCAGCGGCGTGCGGCGCAGCGCCCAGGCGCGCTGCGACTCGAGTGCGTCGAAGCAGCGGCGTATCGCCGCCCAGTCGCGCGGCTCGGGCGGCACGCCTCCCGCCGGCGAACCGTCGAGCGAGGCCGCGCGCAAGGTCAGGACGCGCGACGGAAGGCCGACGAAGCCGAGCTTCCCGTAGAACGCGGGATGGATGTCGGAGAAGAGGAAGGCCAGGTCGCAGCCGGCGGCGCGCTCTTCGTCGAGCAGTTCGCCGAGCATGGCGCTGGCGTAGCCGCGCCCCCGTTCCGCGGGGTGCGTGAAGACCGCACCGATGCCGGTCGCCCGCAGCCTCTTCTCGCCCCAGCGCAGTTCGCGGTCGTAGAGCTTGCAGGAGCAGACGATCCGTTCGCTCGCGCGAACGCCGACCGTGAACTGGCGCCGCTTGCCGTACGCGGATCCGGCGACGGCGAAAAAATCGCCGACGTAGCGCTCGAACGAGCGTCGCGCACCCCACAACGCGAAGCTTTCGGGGAGCACTTCGCGCGCGTAGTCTTCGGGCGAGATCGCGGTCAGCATCAACGAAACGCCGCGCGCAGCTCTTCGAGGATCTCCGGTGCGGAGCTGCCGCGCGTCGGCCGTCCGGAGGCGCTGACGTAGAGCCGCCGGCGCGCGCGCGTCGCCGCGCAGTAGAACGCCCGGCGTTCCTCGGCGTTGTAGCGTTCGCGCACTTTCAGCCGAAAGAGGGCGTACGTGAACTTGGCCGTTCGCGCCGCGCGCGCGGACTCGCCCACGTTCTCTTTGGGGATCATGCCCAGCGAGGGCGCGAAGAGGAACGCGTCGGGGACGTAGTACCGCGGAAAGGCGCCGGCGCGGACGTCGACGACGAAAACGTGATCGAACTCGCGGCCCTTGGCCGCCTCGACGTCGAGAACGCTGACGCAGTCGAAGCGGCGTTGCGCCAGCGAGAGCAAGTCGGGGTCCGCCTCGGCGGCGTTCTGAGCGTAAGCCAGGAACTCGTCGAGCGAACCCAGCGGATCGCGCGCGGCGAAGGCGTCGATCTCGTCGAGCAGCCGCGCGACGAGATCGCGCCCGAAGCGGCCGCGCGCGTTCGGCTCGAGCGTGGCGAAGACCGTTTCCTCGAAGATCGTGCGCGCGAGCTGCGGCAGCTCGAGCCTGCGCTCGAGCCGTTCCCAGCGTTCGCGCGCCGCCCGCAGGGCAGCGGCGCGTTCGCGCGCTTCCGCGCTCAGCTCGCCGTCGGCATCGCCGCGGGTGACGTTTCGGCCTAAGCGCAAATCGCGGTGGCGGTCCCAGCGGCTTCGGGATTCGTCGGGCGGCTCGCCGGGAAGCTCGAAGAGCAGTTTCTGCGGCGTGGCGGGCTCGGCGCAGAGCGTCGCGATGCTCGCGTCGGAGAGGCGCATCCAGGGCGCTTCCAGCGCGCGCAAGAGGTAGTCGTGGCGGAACGGGTCCGCGAGGGTCCAGAGCGCGGCCAGCGCGTCCTGCACGGCGGGCTGCTCGTAGAGCGATGCTTCGCCCCCGAGATCGAGTTCGACGTCCCGCGCCAGCAGCGCGGCGGCATAGGGACCCGCGCTGCGCAGGTTGCGGGTGACGACGGCGATCCGCGCGGGGGATTCTCCGCCGTCGAGCAGCGTGCGGATCGTGGCCGCCACGAAGCTCGCTTCGTCTTCCAGCGTCGCGCCGCGATAGAAGGCGACGGCCTCCGGGTCGTGCGGCGCGGCGGGCCGGGGCGCGGCCGGCGACGGCTCGAGGGCGCGCTCGGCGACGGCTTCGACGGCCGGCGGAACGCGATGCCGCGCCCGCAGCGTCACCGTCCTCGCCGCGCGCTTGAAGGTCTGCTCGCCGCGCGCCCCGCTGAAGGTTCGCGTCGCTTGCCGGACGTCGCCCGCGATCGTCACGCCCGCGAGGCGCTCGCCGAAGAGCGCTTCGAGGAAGGCGACGTGATTGGGGCCCAGATCTTGCGCGTCGTCGACCAGCGCCGCGGCGAAGAGTCCGCGAGCCCAGGCGCGCAGCGGCGGACGCGCCCGCAAGACCGCGTTCGCCTCGTACAGCGCGTCGCTCTCGGTCAAGCAGCCGCGGGCCGCGAGCGCGTCGAGATACGAGGCGTAGAGGCGGGCCAAAATCCTGACCAGGTCGACCTCGCGCGCGTGCTGCGCGGCGAGCTCCTCTTCGCTCGCGCGCAGCGAGTCCCGGTATTTCGCGGGCGTCTCCATCAGCAGGTCGGCGCCCGCCAGATTGGGCGGATGTCCGTAGAACGAGGTCGCGCCGCGCAGGGCCTGCGCGCGAAACTCGTCGGGTCCGATGAGCGCGCCGCGCAGTTTGCGGATCAGGCGAAAGGCCGCCGCCGCGAAGCGCCGCGGCGCCTGCAGACCGGTGATCTCGGGGTCGACCTCGGCGCTCGCGAGCTCCGCCCACTCGAGCGAGAAAAGCTCGGCGCCCGCGCCTTCGAAAAGCTGCGCGGCGCGCACGTCGCCGATCAGCTCGAGCTCGGCCCCCGGCGTGGCGGCGGCGAGCACCTCGCACGCCACCGCGCCGAAGCTCGCGCAGCGCGGTTCGGCATCGCTCTGGGGGACGGGCAGCAGCGCGCTCAGCCGCGCGAGGCCCGCTTCGCTGGGCGCGCTCAACCAGACGCGCGCGTCCGGGCGTGCTTCCGCCAGCGCGAGCGCGCGCTGCACGAGGGCGGCCGTCTTGCCGCTGCCGGGTCCGCCGGCGAGCGCCAGCAGGTCGCCGGCGCAAGGGTAGGCGAGCGCTTCAGCCTGTTCGCCGTCGAGCGAGGCGGCGTCGAACGCCGGCTTCGCATCCGCCGCGCCCGTCATTCAGCGCCCGAAACGCTCTTCGCGCTGCGGCGGACGCTCGCGGCAGGCGAGGCGAAAGGCGCAATAGCGGCACGCGTCGGGATCGGCGGTCACGGGAAAATGCTCGATCGTCCCGTCCGAGAGCAGGCGCGCGAGCTCGACCATCTTGGCGCGGGCTCGCTCGAGCTCGTCGAGTCCGATGACGCCGCTCGCTGCGTCGGAGTAGGTGCGCGGCGCGGCGACGGGAACGACCTCGAGCTCGATCGGACGAATCTCGCGCAGCTGGTCCTTGAGCGGCACCAGCGCCAAGCGCGAGACCCGGTCGCCCTGCGCGGTGCGCGCCCAATAGTAGAACGGTAACTGGAAGTCCAGAAACTCCGCGACCTTCGCGCGGTACGCCTGGGCGCTTTCGGCGATCGCGCCGGTCTTGTAATCGATGACGGTGATCGCGCCGCTCGCGTCGTGACGGTCGAGCCGGTCGATGTAGCCGATGAAATCGTAACCTTCGAGCGCGAGCGCGACGCTCGCCTCGGTGCCGACGACCGCGAACGGCTGCGTTCGCGAGCGCTCGAGAAACCACGCGAGGTAGCGGCGTGCGGTGCGCCGCGCGCGGCGGCACTGCAGCTCGAACTCGACGTTCGTCGCGAAGCCGGCGCGATAGCGCTCGAAGGCCGTCCCCAGGTATGCCTCGAGCTTGCGCTCGAGCAGTTTGGGGTCCGCGGCATCGGCCCGCGGAAATTCTTGGTGGAAGCGCTCGAGCGCCCAATGGAACGCCGTTCCGTAGAACGACGCCGGCGAGCCGGGATCTTCGACCGCCGCGCAGACGTAACGGTAGAACCAGCGCCGCTCGCATTCCGCGAACATCCCGAGCGACGAAGCGCTGAAGTGCCCGCGCCGGCGCGGCACGTTGCTCGCCGCCTCGCGAGCGCGGTTCGGCAGGGGCTGCGGCGCGGGCGGAGCGGCCTCGGCGGCGGCCGTGCCGGCCAGGCGCTCGAGCTCCGCGCAGAGCGCGCGCGCGTCGAAGGCGAAGCCTCGGGGGCGCTTGCCGTCGAGCTCTCGAGCCGCACGCTCGAGTGTCTCGAGCGTGCGGCGTTCCCGGGCGTCGAGCCCTTCGGCGAGCGCGAACGCGAGGCGGACCGTCGTGACGAACTCCGCGGCGGTCACCCCCTGCGCGCGGTACGCCCGCGTCAGCTCTTCGAGCGCGCGTGCGAAGCGGCGCGTCGCCAGCAGCGTCGCATGGTCGAGGGGAACGCGCTCGGCAGCTATGGTCTGAGCCAGCGTCGAGCGCTCGCCCGCCGCGATGCAGAGCGCGCGCGCGTCGGCCCGCGAGAGCCCGGCGAACGGTGAGACGGCCAGGATGCGAGCGGTCCGGTCGTCCGGCTGCATCGCGTAGCGGGCGGCGTCGCGCACGAAACGGAGCAGCGGACCGGACAACGCTCCCTCGGCGCTTTGCGCGTCGGCGGCGTCGACCTCGGCGATGGATCGGCGAGGGAGCGTGGTGCGCGGACGCGGGTCTGGCTCGAGCATCGAATCGAGCTTTCGTTCTCGTCGGACGAGGTGGGACCCCGCACCCCAGGGTGGAAGCTGAACGCGATGCGCAGGATCGTCGTCGGCGTCACCGGGGCAAGCGGCAGCGCGTACGCGCTGGCGACGCTGCACGCGCTGCGCGCGCAGCCCGGCCTCGAGATTCACCTCGTCCTCACGGCCGCAGCGGCCAAGACCGTCGAGCTCGAAACGGCGCAAACCGCCGCCGACTTCGAGGCCCTCGCGCACGTGGTCTATCGCGACGACGACCTCGCCGCGGCGATCTCGTCGGGCTCGTTCCTGACCGGCGGCATGCTCGTCGTCCCCTGCTCGATGAAGAGCGCCGCCGCCATCGCCTACTCGCTCAACGGGAATCTGCTGGTGCGCGCCGCCGACGTCTGTTTGAAGGAACGCCGCAAGCTCGTCCTGGTCGTGCGCGAGACGCCGCTTCACCTCGGCCATCTACGCACGCTCGCCCAGCTCGCCGAGATCGGCGCCGTCATCCTGCCGCCGATCCCCGCCATGTATGCCAAACCGCGCAGCGTCGACGACATCGTCGCCCATACCGTGGGCAAGGCGCTCGATCAGCTCGACATTCCCAACGAGCTCTTCACGCGCTGGGAGTGACGCGCGGATTCACACCAGCGTCTTGGCCAGCTCGACGTCGCTGGCGCGATCGACGTTGACGGCGATCTCGGCGTGCGAGCAGATCGCGGCCGCGACCGGCGCGCCCAAGAGTCTGCTGCCGCGCCGCTCGGCGTCGGCGACCGAGAGCAGACCGAGCGCATAGCGGGCCAAGACGTCGTAGCCGAAGATGCGGGCCAGCAGCAACGGATTCTTGCGCGCGGCTCCCAAGCGCTCCAGGAAGCGTTCGAGCGCGGCGAAGGCGCGCGGCCGCAGCGCGACGCAGCCGCCCCCGCAGAACGTGCCCTCGCGCAGGCGCGCCCAGGTGTGGGGCACGCGCGGGAAGCGGGCGACGTGCGCCGCCCGCTCGACGCATGCGTAGATGGCGTCCGCTTGCGCGCGTTCGGCGAGGGCGAGGAACTCCTCCACGGCGGGGGCGCTGAGGATCGGCAGGTCCGAGGCGCAGACGAGCACGAGCTCGTCGGCGGGCAAGCCGCGCAGCCCCTCCCGCAGGCTGTCCGTGATGCGCGGCCCGTCGCGGCGGATCTCGTCCGCCTCGGAGAGCATCGCCAGCGCCCGCGGCTCGAACGGGGCGACCACGACGATCCGCCCGACGCCTCGCGCGCGGCGCAGCGCCGCGATCGTGCGAGCCACCAGCGCCGTGCCGCCGACGCGGACGAAGGCCTTGTTGGCGGCGGCGGGATCGAGCCGGGCGACCGCATCGCGCGCGCCTCCGGCCAAAACGACGGCAGTCATCGCCACGTTTCGTCGTGGTGGAGAGGGCACACGAAGACGGCGTCGGCCGCGGAGGCGTCGAAGCGCCCGGCGATCGCGCCCGCCCCGGCTTCGCTTTCGGCCAGTGCGAAGAGGCAGGAGCCGGAGCCCGAGAGCAGCGGCGCGCTCGCGCCGGCGGCTCGCAGCGCGGCATCGGCGCGGGCGACCGCGGGATACGCCGCCAGGATCAGGTCGTGAAAGTCGTTGACCAGCGCCGCCTGCAGCGCTCCGAGGTCGGCGCGCTGCAGGGCGTCGACGGCGGCCAGCGAGGCCGAAGTCGCGCGCGGCCGGCTCGGGGCGCCGTTTCGTCCGGCGTCGAGCAGGCGGTAGGCTTCGGCGGTCGGGACGGCGACCTTGGGGCGCACCACGACCGTCCACCACGGGGGGAGCGCGCCGAGCGGCGTGATCCGCTCGCCGACGCCCTCGACCAGCGCCGCGGTCCCGGCCAGGAAGAAGGGAACGTCGGAACCGAGCCCCTTCGCCAGCGCGAGCCAGTCGCGCTGGTGGAGCGGACCGAGCCCTCCGTGCATCAGGTGGCGCAGGACGGCGGCGGCGTCGCTCGACCCGCCGCCGAGCCCGCCGCCCACGGGGATCGCCTTCTCCAGCGAGACGAGCAGCGGCGCACGGACCTCGGCGGCTTCGAGCGCGCGCATCACGAGGTTGTCCCGCTCGAGTCCTGGATCGCCCGGCGTCCCGTCGGCGGAGCGGACGCTGAAGTGCGGCCGGACCGTCGGGGTGAGCGTGATCCGGTCGTAGAGTCCGATCGGGACCATCACGCTGCGCAGCGTGTGGTAGCCGTCGCTGCGACGCGTGAGGACCTCCAGCGTCAGATTGATCTTCGCCGGGGCGAGGAGGGTGGCCACGGCGTGAGGCATTTCCTCTAGCCGTGACGCCGTCCTATGACGCGCAGCACAACGAGTTCTGCGCCTACGTCCTCCGCGAGAGCGAGACCCCGTTCGGGCTGACGCTCGGCAACTTCAAGACGTTCGCTTCCTGCACTCCCAAGGGCGGCGTGCGCGGCCTGTGGGATGCGGACACCGATCAGATCATCTTCGGCACCCACCAGATCGCCTATCGGCTGCGCGACCGCGACCGGACGATCTTTCCGCGCGAGGTCGAGCGCGAGTTCACCTTCCTTCCCTACGCGCAGATCTCCGAGTTCGGGCTCGACGAGCGGCTGCTCGTCACCGAGTGCTTCTACGTCCCGCACGGGCCCAAGCACGACCGCGCCGTCGCGTTCGTCGTCGACGTCACGTTGCACAACCGCGGGCGGGAGCCGGTCGAGGCCAGCGTCTTTCCCTGGGCGCTGCTGGTCGGACAGCGCTTTTACGGCGAGACCGAGAAGGAGGTCCACGCCGCGGCCGCCGGGCCGTACGTGAGCGCCTGGAACGGGGAGACCGGGGCCGCGCGCTGCTGGGGCGCTTCGCGCGAGCCGCATGCCGTCGTGGTCTCGCTGCGCGAGCAGGTGCTGCTCGAGGCGATCCGGCGCGGCGGGCTGCGCGAACAGGAAGGGCACCTCTCCGAGGTGACGCCGGCGCTGGCCGATTACGTCAGCGGCCGCATCTTCGGGGCGCTGGAATATCGCCTCAGCGTCGCGCCCGGAGCGCGCGAGTCGCTGCGCGTCGCCGTCGTCTTCGACCGGCGCGGCCGGGACGAGGCGAAGGCGACCTTCGACGATCTCCTGACCGACCGGCGCACGCTGCACGAGACGCAGCGCTATTACGCCAACGCCTTGACCGACGCGCGCTTCATGACGCCCTCGCCGGTCGTCAGCCGCGGCGTCGTCTGGGCCAAGGCCAACATGCTGCGCATCGTCAAGGAGTATCCGCAGGGCTGGGGCTCGACCAACTCGCCCCCCTCGGACGTCCTGGTTTCGCGCGACACGTCGTGGTTCGTGCACGGCTTCGACTATTTTTTGCCGCGCTTCAGCCGCGACGCGATCGAAGTCTTCAACCGCTTCGCCGAGGACAGCGGTCAGGTTGTCGAGTACGTGCGCGGCGTCAGCGGTTTTCGAACCTCGTACGAGCTCAACATCAACGACGACACGCCGCTCCACTTGATCGCGATCCTGCACCATTACAATGCGACCCTCGATAACGCATGGGTCGAAAGCATCTTGCCGCTGATCGTGAAGATCGCCGACTACCTGCTCACCCAGCGCGACGAGCACGGGCTGATCTACTGCCGCGCGCAGGGCGTGGACATGCACGGAATCACCTCCTGGCGCAACATCATCCCCTATTACACGCTCGACGGCGCGGTCACCGAGATCAACTCGGAGGCGGTCTTCGCCCTCGAAGCGGCGGCGATGCTGTGCGCGGTCGCCGGCGACGGCGAGCACTGGGAGCGCTACGCGCACGAGGCCGAGGCGCTGCGAGCCAAGATGATGACGCACCTCTTCAATGCGGACACCTGCGGCTTCGTCCTCAACTACGACCGGGACGGCAACTATCAGGACAATTTCACGGCCGACGAGGTCTTTCCGGTCCTCTTCAACGTGGCGAACTCCGCGCAGCGCCGCGCGATCCTGACGCGTCTTTCCGAATCGGACTTCGTGACGCCGGTCGGCTTGCGCACGATCTCGACCGCCGACTCGTGGTACTTCCCGTCGCATGGATTCGGCCTGCTCGGCGGCGTCTGGCCGGATCTGACGCTTTGGTTCGCGGTCGCTTTGGCGCGTAACGGCTTCGAGACCGACGCGGCGGCTTGGCTCGAGCGAGTCTACGAGGCGATGGAGGCGGGGGCCCCGCGCAACACGGTCCCGGGCGAGTTCGCCGAGTGGTTCGACGGCGGTTCGCTGACCAACCGCGGGATGTACATGTCGCCTTGGACCGGAGCGAAGTACCTTTGGGCCGTCGCCGAGACGGTCTGCGGGCTCGACGGCTATCGCACCAGCGGCCGGCCGCACTTTTCGCCGCTGATCCCGCCGGGCTGGTCCTGGACCGCGGGCGTGCGGGTGCATTGGGGCGGCCGGCGCCGCACCTACGTCATCGACGCGCGGCGCAAGCTGATCTACGGGGACATGCGGGAGGCCTCGGCGGAGGAGCCGTACCGCTGCATCTACGCGGGCCAAGACGTGAGCGATGAGGTGACGACTTCGCCGATCGAGGTCGGAGCCGTCGCCTTCGAAGACGAAGAGGGCGGGGTGCGGGTTTTTCTGTGCAATCTGCTCGACGTGGCGCGCGAGGTTTCGCTCGAGTTCCGCGGCCGCACGCTGCGCCGGCATCTGGCGGCCGGCGAGCTGGCCCAGGTCATCGTCGGCGGCACGCCGCTCGACCGTCCGTCGCTCCCGGCGACGCCTGACCTGCGCGGCGCTCGGCCGCTCGAAGGAGCGGCCTGATGGGTCCTCGGGCGGGTTTGTCGACGACGCTGATCGTCGGCGCCGTCACGCTCTTGATCGCGATCGCCGTCGGCAACGCCGTGGGGAGCCGCGTCATCGGGCAAGTGACGGGCCGCATCTCGGCGCTGGTCCCGACGCCGTTCCCGATCGTCAGGAACGCGCCGAGGGACAGCACGGAGACTCCGGCCCCGAAGGAAGAGCAGGTCATGAGCGTGGCGACCGACCCGGGCTTCGCCGACCCGCGCGTGACCCCGGAGCCGGAGGCGCTCCAGGCAGCGCCGCCGGCAGCCCCGCCGGCTCCTGCGGCAGCGCTGACGCCCTCTCCCAACGGGCATCGGCAGGCGGCGCCCTCGCGCGTTGAAACCGCGCCGCCGCTGACGGTCCCGCTCGCCTCGCCCTCTGCCTTTTCAGACGATCAAGTGCAGACGACCGAGTCGGAGAGCTCGGCCGTTCCACGCGCGATCGGGACCGGCCGCGCGGCTCCGGCGGCCCTATCGTCCAGCCCCGCCGACCCCTCCTCCGTCGAGAAGCCTTGAGCGGAACTCAACCTATCCCGCGTTCCTAGTGTCATCATTGGAAGCGGCTGTTACGATAGAGACACTTTTTTTCGAGGGACTTGCTCAGTATGGAGAACGGTAGGAGCGGCGCATCCGGACAGACTGGAACGGTCGCCGTCAAACGCGGGCTGGCGCAGATGCTCAAGGGCGGCGTCATCATGGACGTGGTCACGCCGGAGCAGGCTAGCATCGCTCAGGAGGCCGGCGCGGTCGCCGTGATGGCCCTCGAACGCATCCCCGCCGACATTCGTGCCGCGGGCGGCGTCGCCCGGATGAGCGACCTCTCGCTCGTGCAGCGGATCATGGACGCGGTGACGATCCCCGTCATGGCCAAGGCGCGCATCGGCCATTTCGCCGAGGCGCAGTGTCTCGAGTCGCTCGGCGTCGACTATATCGACGAATCCGAAGTGCTGACGCCGGCCGACGACAAGTATCACATCGGCAAGCACGGCTTCAAGGTGCCGTTCGTGTGCGGTGCGCGCGATCTCGGCGAGGCGCTGCGCCGCATCACGGAAGGCGCGTCGATGATTCGCAGCAAGGGCGAGGCGGGGAGCGGAAACATCGTCGAAGCCGTCCGTCACATGCGTGCGATCCGCGACGCGATCGCCGAGCTGAGCGTGGCTCCGGAGGAAGAGCTGGTGGCGCGCGCCCGCGATCTGGGCGCGTCCTACGAGCTGGTCGTCGAAGTCGCGCGCGCCAAGCGTCTTCCCGTCGTGCTCTTCTGCGCGGGCGGCGTGGCGACGCCCGCCGACGCGGCGCTGATGATGCAGCTCGGCGCCGAGGGCATCTTCGTCGGGAGCGGGATTTACAAGGCTGCGGCCGTCGTCAAGAACGGCGTGCCGGAGTTCGACGACAACGGCTTCCCCAAGATCGATCCCGATATCGCGCTGCGCTACGCGCGCGCGATCGTCGCCGCGACGACGCACTACGCCGACCCGCAGGCGGTCGTCGAAGCGTCGAAGTCGCTGGGCGGCGCCCGTCCGATGTCGGGCTTGGACGTGCGTGCCCTCGACCAGAACCAACTGCTCGCGCTGCGAGGAAACTAGGACGCTCGTGTCCCGGGCGGGGGATCCGTTGCGCGTCGGCGTGCTCGCGCTGCAAGGCGACGTCGAGGAACATCGCAAGGCGCTCGAGGAGCTCGGGATCGTTTCGGTCGCCGTGAAGACGCGTGCCGAGCTGGACGGCGTCGACGCGCTGATCGTTCCCGGCGGAGAATCGACCACCGTCATCCGTCTCTTGGAGCGCTTCGGGCTCTTCGAGCCGGTTCGCGAGCGGGTTCGCGCGGGGATGCCTTACTGGGGAACCTGCATGGGGATGATCGTCGCCGCGCACGACGTCGCCGGCCTCGAGCAAAAGACCCTGGACCTGATCGACATCACCGTGCGCCGCAACGCCTTCGGTCGCCAGCTCGCTTCGGCCGAGGTGCCCCTGGCGATCCCGCTGCTGGGTGCCGAGCCGTTTCCGGCGGTCTTCATTCGCGCCCCCTGGGTCGAGCGTGCCGGGCCGGGCGTCGAGGTTCTCGCCGAGCACGAAGGCCGCGGCGTCTTCGTCCGTGCCGGCAACGTCATTGGAACTTCTTTTCACCCCGAGTTGACGCCGGACCGCCGGGTGCACCGCTACTTCGCCGGCTTGGCCGCATCGGAGCGGCGCACGCACCTGCGAGCGTCCGGCTTCTAGCGCCCCCTCGAGCTCCTCGCCCAGCGGGGAAGCTCCCCGGCAGCGGCGTATCAAGACCGCGATGACTGCGCAACCGCAAGCGACCTCGGTGCCGCCGGTGGAAGTCGTCCTCGGCGATACCATAGCGAGCCTGGCGCTCGCCGCCCACGCGTACCTGGCGCCGCCGGACGAGTCGGTCGCGCCCGATCTCGCCGGTGCCGAGATCCTCATCGACTTGGCCGGGGCGGCGTTCGACCGAATATCGCCGAGGTTGCAACCCGAGGAGCGGTCCGCGCTCGCGCGGCTGCTCACAGACTTGCGCTTGACGTTCGTGCAGAAGCGAGGATTATGAGCCTCGCTTCTTTGTTCCAAGACCTGGCCGGCCCGCGGAGCGATGCTGCGTGACGGACGTCCTCGTGCTCAACTTCACGTACGAGGCGCTCAACATCACGAGCTTTCAGCGCGCGGTGAAGCTGATTTTTTCCGGCAAGGCGGAGGTCGTCCACGGGCGCGAGCAAGTGCTCAGCTCGCCGACGTTCGAGATGCGGATGCCTTCGATCATCCGCATGCTCTACTACATCAAACGTCCGATGCAAAAAGTCGCGCTGACGAAGAAGAACATCCTGCTGCGCGACGACTACACCTGCCAGTACTGCGGCCTGCGGGGCGAGCGCTTGATGACGGTCGACCACGTCGTCCCCAAGAGCAAAGGCGGCCCTTCGACCTGGGAGAATCTGGTCTGCGCCTGCATGCACTGCAACAACCGCAAGAACAACCGCAGTCCCGAGCACGCGAACATGCAGCTCCGGCGCAAGCCGAAGGCTCCCAAGTACATTCCGTGGATCCGGGTCAAGCGCAACACGCTCCCCGGCGAGTGGCACAAGTTCTTGTTCCTCTACAACATCTCGATCGAAGAAACGATCGGGTAAGCAAGACCTGCCCGGCCTCCGGGGAATGACTGCGGCCGTGGATCAGAGCCGGACGCCCTACTTCGACGTGCTGCTGGACTACGTAGACGCGGGCGTCATCCCGTTCCACACGCCGGGGCACATGCAGGGCCGCGGCATGGACCGCGCGCTGCGCGATTACCTGGGCGACAACGTGCTGGCGATCGACCTGACGCAGATTCGCGGCCTGGACGATCTGCTGCAGCCGAGCGAAGCGATCGAGGAGGCGCAGGAGCTCGCCGCCGCCGCCTACGGCGCGGACCATTCGTTCTTCCTGATCAACGGCTCGACCAGCGGCAACCAGATCATGATGATGACCGCGCTCAACCCTGGCGAGAAGATCGCGCTGCCGCGCAACGCGCACAAGAGCGCGATGGGCGGCCTGATCATGAGCGGCGCGCACCCTGTCTGGATGAAGCCCGAGCTCGACGAGTTGCTGCACATGGACCACACGGTCACGCCCGCGACGGTCGCGGCGACGCTGGCGGCGCACCCCGACGTGAAGGCCGTCTACGTCGTCAGTCCGACCTACTACGGGGTCGCCGCCGACCTCGAGGGAATCGCCGCGGTCACGCACGCCCACGGGCTGCCGCTGCTCGTCGACGAGGCCTGGGGTCCGCACTTCCACTTCCACCCGGCGCTGCCGCTCGACGCGCTCGAGGCGGGCGCGGACATGTGCATCAACTCGACGCACAAGATGCTGGGGAGCCTCTCCCAGACGGCGATGCTCCACCAAAAAGGAGAGCGCATCCGGCTCGACCGGCTCAAGGCCGTCCTCAAGCTGTTCCTCTCGACCTCGCCGAACCTCGTTCTGGTCGCTTCCCTCGACGTCGCGCGCCGCCAGATGGCGGTCGAAGGGAGCGCGCTGCTTTCCCGGACGATCGAGATCGCCGGCGACGCGCGCCGGCGCCTCAATGCGATCGACGGCATCTACTGCTTCGGCCGCGAGCAGGTCGGCAAGCCCGGCGTTTTCGACTTCGATCCGACCAAGATCACGATCACGGTCAAAGACCTCGGCTACACCGGCTACGAGGCCGAAGAGATCCTGCGGCGCCGCTACAACGTGCAGTGCGAGCTCGCCGACCTCTTCAACTGCTTGGCGCTGTTCACGATCGGCACGACGCAGGAGGCGGCGGACCGCCTCGTCTACGGCGTGAAGGAGCTGTCGCGCGAGGACCGCCCGATCGACGTCTTCTCGCCCTCGGGCGTGCTCGAGCGGCGGCTCGCGACCGGGACCTACAACCTTCCCAAGGTGCCGGCGCTCCGCATGAACCCGCGTGAGGCGTTCCTAGCCGACACCGAAGTGCTTCTCTTCAAAGCGAGCCCCGGGCGAATCTGCGCCGAGGTCATCACGCCCTATCCGCCCGGAATCCCCGTCATCTCTCCCGGCGAAGAGATCACGCGGGAGATCGTCGACTACCTCCGGCTCGAGAAGAAGGCCGGCGTCAGGATGCAGGGCCCGTTCGACCCGGAACTTCGAACGATTCGGGTGGTAAAGGAAACGTGATGCTCCCGAACTCGCCGAGGGCCGCCGCCCTTCGCCCACGAAAGACCCAACAAGCGAATACCCGACAGAGGATGTGTATTGGCCGTTAACGCCGAGTCCGTCTCTCCGCATTGGGAACTGACCCAACTCCTCGATATCTTCCCGCTGCCGATCCGGCAAGCGCTCGTCCGGCTCCCGAACCTCGAAGCGCTGATCGAAGTCGTGCTCGACCTCGGGCGCCAACCCGAAGCCCGTTTTCCGGGCGACTTCGTCTACCTGTCGGACCACAAGGTGACGAGCGAGGACCTCGCTCACGTGAGCTCGCGGCTCTCGGCGTTCGGGGCCGACAATCGCGCGGGCATCGAGCAGACGCTGCACCGCATCTCCGCGATCCGCAACCGGACGGGGAAGATCGTGGGCATGACCTGCCGCGTCGGCCGCGCCGTCTACGGAACGATCGACATCATTCTCGACGTGATCCGCAGCGGCAAGTCGGTCTGTTTGCTCGGGGCGCCCGGCGTCGGCAAGACGACGATGCTGCGCGAGTGCGCGCGCGTGCTGGCTGAAGACCGCAAGCGTGTCGTGGTCGTCGACACGTCCAACGAGATCGCCGGCGACGGCGACGTTCCGCATCCGGGGATCGGGCACGCGCGGCGCATGCAGGTCGCCGATCCGGCGCTGCAGCACGACGTGATGGTCGAAGCCGTCGAGAACCACATGCCCGAGGTCATCGTCATCGACGAAATCGGGACCGAGGCCGAGACGGTCGCGGCGCGCACGATCGCCGAACGCGGCGTGCAGCTCATCGGCACGGCGCACGGCAAGACGCTCGAGAACCTGCTGATGAATCCGACGCTCTCGGATCTCGTCGGCGGAATCGCCAGCGTGACGCTTTCCGACGAGGAAGCGCGCCGCCGCGGCACGCGCAAGAGCGTGCTCGAGCGCAAGGCGCCGCCGACCTTCGACGTGGTGATCGAGATCAACGATCGCGAGCGGCTCTCGATCTATCAGAACGTCGCCGATACGGTCGACGCGCTGCTGCGCGGCTATCAGCCGCAGCCCGAAGTGCGGCAGCGCATGCCCGGCGGCAACGTGCAGGTCGTGCGCGAGGCCGTTCCGGCTCCGGTCCGCCGCGCCGCGCAGGAATTCGAGGCCGGCGTCGTCGCAACGGAGCGGATTGCGCGCGAGGCAGACGCCGAAGAGCGCGACGAGCGCGAGCCGGCTCTCCTGATCTTTCCCTACGGCATCTCGCGCAACAAGATCGAGCGGGCAGTTCACAACTTGAGCGTCAACGCCTCGATCGCTCGCAAGTGGGACGACGCCGACGTCGTGCTCACGCTCAAGGCGCTGGAGCGCAAGGAGTCGGAGAAGCTCAAGTCCATCGCGGCCGAGAACGTGCCGATCATCTCGATCAAGACGAACACGACCGCGCAGATCATGAACGCGCTCAAGGACGTCTTCAACCTGCCTTCGATCGACGCCGAAGAGATCGCGCTCCGCGAAGCGGGCGAGGCGATCTACAAGGTTCTGCTCGACAGCAAGCCCGTCGAGCTCTCGCCGCAGACCTCCTACGTCCGGCGCATGCAGCATCAGCTCGCCGAGCAGCACGCCGTCATGTCGCGCAGCACGGGGATGGAGCCCAACCGGCGCGTGCTCTACTTCCGGCCGGACGGTTCCTACGGCAGGGGAGCCTCGGCGTAGGCGCACGCATTCAGCCGCGCTTCATCAGCATCGAGGGGATCGAGGGGAGCGGAAAGTCGACGCTCCTGCACGGTCTTCTGGCGCACCTGCGCGCCCGCGGCATCGATGTCGAGGCGACTCGGGAGCCCGGCGGGACGGCGCTGGGCGACCGCTTGCGCGCGGCCTTCGTCGACCCGGCCGTCAAGCTCGACCCGGTCGCTGAAGCGTTGCTGCTCAACGCCTCGCGGGCCCAGCTGGTCAGCGAAGCGATCGCCCCGGCGCTGGGAGCGGGCCGCTGGGTGCTCTCCGATCGCTTCACGACCGCGACGCTCGCCTATCAAGGCTACGGCCGCGGCGTCGACCTCGCGCTGCTGCGCGAGCTGGCCGCCGCCGCGACGCGCGGCGTCGAGCCCGAGCTCGTGCTGCTCGTCGACGTACCGGTCGAGCTCTCGCGCCGCCGGGTCAGCGCGCGCTCGTCGGCGACGGGCGTGGACGCCGACCGTCTCGAACGCGAGGACGTGGCCTTCCACGAGCGCGTCCGCGCGGGCTATCTCGCTCTGGCCGAAGCCGACCCGCGGATCGCCGTGCTCGACGGCACGCGGCCGCCGGACGTTTTACGCGAAGCGGCTTGGGAGGCGTTGCGCGCGCGCTTCGCGCTCGTATGAGATCGCGGTGAAAGGGATCGAAGGGACGTTCGAGGTCGTGGGTGCGCGCGCCGCGCTCGCGTACTTCGCCGCGCTCGAACCCGCCGCGCTCTCGCACGGCTATCTTTTCAGCGGGCCGCCCGGCGTCGGCAAAAAGACCTTCGCCCGGCGCGTGGCCCAGTCGCTGCTCTGCGAGACGCCCAAATCCACCCTGCTCGGCTATTGCGATCGGTGCGCGGCCTGCCGGCTCTTCGCCGCGGGATCGCATCCCGATTTCGTGGAGACCGAGGGGACGATCAAGATCGGCGAGCCGACCGGCGGCGCGCAGCACGGCGAGGACCCCAGCTCGCGCGACCTCGTGCGCATCTTCTCGCTGCACGGCTATCGCAGCCGCCACCGCGTCGTGCTGCTGGGCGACGTCGCGTTCGCGACGCCCGCGGCCGCCAACGCGCTGCTCAAGTTCTTCGAGGAGCCGCCGGCCGGCGTCGTCGTCATCGTGACGACGTGCGCGGTCGGTTCGCTGCTGTCGACGATTCGCTCGCGTTTGGTCGAGCTCGCCTTTCCGCCGCTGAGCGTCGCCGAGGTGGCGAGCGTGCTGCGCGCGGAAGGCGTCGTGCCCGAGCGGGCGCAACTCGCGGCCGAGGTTTCGCTGGGCAGCGTGCTGCGGGCGCGCGACGTGCTCGATGACGGCGGCAGCGGCTTGCGCGACGCCTCGTTCGCGTGGTTCGCCGAGGCCATGCGCGGCGGCGCGCCGGAGGCGGGGTTTTTGCGGCTCGACGACCGCAGCCTGAGCGCGGCGGAGAAGCGCGAGCTCGCCGGCGAGCTGGTCGAAATCGTTCGCGTGGCCGCGCGCGATTGGTCCGCCCAGGTGCTGGCCGGCGCGGGCGCTCCGCTGCTGGCGCCCGACCAGCGCGCGCGTCTCGCCGAGCTGCCGCCCCGTTCGCCCTCCGAGGTCGTCGCCGTCCTCGCCGCGACTGCGGAAGCGCAGCGCCTCGCCACGACCAACGTTTCCGCCGGCCTCGTCCTCGACTACCTGCGCATGCAGCTCAGCCCGCGCGATCCTCGCGAGCCGGCAACCCGGCGACCGCAGGAGCTCTAAAGCCCTTCACGTCGCGTGCTCCAGACGGGCGACGCGGCGCTCCAGGGAGTCGAAGCGCTCGTCGACGCGGTCGAAACGGCGGCTCATATCGTGCCGCAGGCCTCCCATCTCACACCGCAGCTCCTGACGGAGGGAGCCTACCTCGTGGTGCAGCTCCTGGCGGAGGGAGCCCACCTCCTGCTTGATCTCCTGGCGGAGGGCGACGAAGCCGCTCTCGACGTACCCGTGCAATTGCAGGATCGCCTCCATCAGCTCGCCGGTCGTCGTTTCACGGTCTCCCATCGCGTTGGGATTGTAACCGGTCCCCGTTGCCCGAGGGTTGCCGCTCAACGGAAGAAGCGGCCGTAGGACGCGTCGTCGTAGGCCTTGGCGAGCACGAGGGCGACGTAGCCGGCGGCGATCGCCTCGACGAGCGCGACGACGAGCCGACCCACGACCTCGGGTGCGTAGGGCACGCTTGCGAAGACCAGCGGGAGGACCCACTCCGTGACGAGCGACGTCAGGAAGAAGTAGACGAAGAGATAGACGACGGTGACGAGGACGGTGGGAAGCGGCGAGCGCTTGGCACGCTCGAGCGCCGCCTGGAGAGCCGCGCCGCCGGGAACACCGCCGATCGCCGCGGCCGGCACGGTGTAGATGAAGAAAAAGCTCGCGACGACCCCGAGGACGAGCGAGCCGAAAGGAATGGGCGAGCCGAAATAGGCCGCGATCCACGTCACGAAGTTGTAGCCGATCGCCGCCAGCAGGATGCCGCCCGCGTTGCGGCGCGCCGTCTCCCAAGCGTCGTCGAAGCGTGCGCTGCCGCGCCGCCACAGGCTCTCGGCCATGATCAGCGAGACCGCCAGGCCGAACGAGTTCAGGAGTTGGGCGATCAGCGAGGCGATCCCCGAGTTGGCCATGCCGGCGAGCCCGCCGCCGCCTGCCGGCATGACCATGAAGAGCAGGACCTGCGCGACGGCCATCAAGAGCGGCGCGAGCACCAGGCCCGGATTGCGAACCAAGAGCCCGACGGCTTTCAGGTAGGCGGCGAAGTCGACCCGGCCGGCGGAGCGCACGCTCTAGAGACGCGAGTTCGCGAGCGTCGAGCCGCAGGAGCAGGTGCGCTCGGCCGGCAGCGAGCGGATGATGTTGAGGATCGCCGCCGTGACGCGCTCGTTGTTGCTCTTGAGCACGTCGAACACGGACTGGTGCGAGACCGGGTCCGAGCCCTCGATGCCGACGTCGTAGTCGGTGATCAGCGAGATGTTGACGTAGCACATCTCGAGCTCTAAGGCCAGATAGCACTCCGGGTATTGCGTCATGTTGATGACGTCCCAGCCGGCGTCCTGATACCACTTGGACTCCGCGCGCGTGGAGAACCGCGGCCCCTGAACGACGACGACCGTTCCCTTCTCGTGCGTCGTCACGCCGATCGCCTTCAACGCATCGATCGCGATCGCGCGGAGCTGCGGGCAGTAGGGATCTGCATAGGCGACGTGCGTGGTGATCGGACCGTCGTAGAACGTGTCGCGGCGCCCGTTCGTGCGGTCGACGACCTGATCGGCCACGACCATGTCGCCCGGCTTGATGCCGAGTTTGAGCGAACCCGACGCCGTCGGACCGATGATGCGCGTGACGCCGAGCTCTTTCATCGCCCAGAGGTTCGCCCGATAGTTGATGGCGTGCGGCGGATAGCGATGGTCCTTCCCGTGACGCGGCAGGAACGCTACGCGCCTCCCCGCGATCTCGCCGACCGCCACTCGATCGCTCGGCGTGCCGTACGGCGTCTCGACCCAAACCTCTCGCACGTCGTCGATCAGCGAATAAAACCCCGACCCCCCAAAAACCCCAACCTCGGCTCGTTCCCTCAAAATCCCCTCCTCAAAAGGCGCGGCACGTTGCACTGCGCCCGGCACTCCGGCACGCTTTCGGCACCATCGCGCCGAAAACGTTCCTGCGCGCCCCCGCGCTCGCCGCAGCTCGACGCCACCGAGAGCCAACCCGACGCCGCCGCGCCCGACGGGACCAGCCGGCGCTTCGCCCTCTACTCTTTGAAGTCGCTCGGCTTCAACTCTTCAATGAACTTCTTGAACCGAGCCACGTCCTCAGCCTCGGCCTTCTTGTCGGCCACAGACTCCTCGAGGACGATCTTGTCGGAGACATAGATCGGAGCTTGCATCCGCAAAGCCAGCGCGATGCCGTCGGAGGGCCGGGCGTCGATCTCTTGCGTCGTGCCGTTCTGGCGAACGATCAGCTTGGCGAAGAACGTCGAGTCCTTGATGTCGTGGATGACGATCTGCTCGAGCGTGGCATGGAGCGATTCGAGCATCGTGCGCATCAGGTCGTGAGAAAGCGGCCGGGGAACCTGCGTTCCTTCGAGAGCGAGCGCGATCGCGGTGGCTTCGAACGGACCGATGAGGATCGGGAGGTACCGCTTGCCTTCAAGGTCCTTGAGGATCACCACCGGGTCATGGGTCAGCAAGTCGATGCCGAGCTTGTCGACCTTCATTTGGCGCATGGTGAAGTGTCCTACGCATCCAGGGGGAATCCTTGCCCGCCCCGAACGGCCACGGTCGGTTCTCGGTTGATTCTCGGTCGAGACCTCTCTTTGTATGGCACTTTCCTGCGGCATCGTGGGCCTGCCGAACGTCGGCAAGTCGACCATCTTCAACGCCCTGACCAGCTCGGCGCAGGCGCTCGCCGCCAACTACCCGTTCGCCACGATCGAGCCGAACGTGGGCGAAGTCCCCGTTCCGGACGAGCGGCTGGCCGTCTTGGCCGAGATCGTTCGGACCGACCGCATCGTCCCCGCCACGATGCGCTTCGTCGACATCGCGGGTCTCGTCCGGGGCGCGAGCTCGGGCGCGGGGCTCGGCAACGCGTTTCTCAGCCATATCCGCGAGACCGACGCCGTGGCGATGGTCGTCCGCTGCTTCGAGGACGACGACGTCGTCCACGTCGAGGGGACGCCCGATCCGCTGCGGGACATCGAGATCGTCAACATCGAGATGGCGCTCGCCGACCTCGCGACGCTGGCAAAGCGGCTCGATAAACTCGAGCGCGAAGTCCGCGTGAACCCGAAAGGCGGCGCGCGTCTCGAAGCCGGCAAGCGGCTCAAGGAGGCGCTGGAAGCGGGAACGCCGGCCCGCACCTTCGCCGCCGAATCGCTCGAAGCCGAGCTGGCGCGCGAGAGCTTTCTGCTGACCGCCAAGCCCATGCTCTACGTCGCCAACGTCGACGAGGCGCAGGTCGGCGCGCCGGGGCCGCTCGCCCGCAGCGTCTTCGAGCTCGCGGCCCGGGAAGGCGGTGCGGCGATCGCTTTCTGCGGGAAGCTGGAAGCGGAGCTGGCCGGCCTCTCGGAGGAGGAAGCGCGCTCGTTCCGCGGCGAGCTCGGGATCGCGCGCAGCGGCCTCGACCAGCTGATCCTGGGCGCATACGACTTGCTCGGCCTGATGACGTTCCTGACCGCCGGCGAGAAGGAAGCCCGGGCCTGGCCGATCCTCAAGGGGACGAAGGCGCCGCAAGCCGCCGGGAAGATTCACTCCGACATCGAGCGCGGCTTCATTCGCGCCGAGATCGTAGCCTACGACGACTACGCCCGCTTGCGCTCGATGGAGGCCCTGCGCGCTGCCGGCCTGGTGCGCAGCGAGGGCAAGGAGTACGTCATGCGCGAGGGCGACGTCGTCAACTTCAAGTTCAACGTCTGACGAATCAGCTGGCGCTTGCCCCGTCGCTGGCGCGCGTCACGCGAACCTGGTTCGGGTGCTTGGCAGAAGGAGCGCAGCGCTGCGGAGCGGTGCGTCATTTGTAGGGGAATAGGGGAAATTCCGTAATACGAAATTCCTGGATAGACGCGGCTAGCGAGAGGGTTGCCCGATGATCACGACCGTGCGCGAAGTTTCGGTGTTCGGAGACGCGATCGCTTACTTCAACGAGGCGGCGTCGCTGCTCGATCTCGATCCGGGGATGCGCCGGCTGCTGACCAAGCCCTCACGTCAGATCATCTTCGCGATCCCCTTCCAGCGCGACAACGGCGAGCTCGAGGTCTTCACGGGCTACCGGGTTCAGTACAACTTCGCGCGCGGGCCGGCCAAAGGCGGCATCCGCTTCCATCCCGGTGTGACGCTCGACGAGGTGACGGCGCTCGCCTTCTGGATGACGTGGAAGTGCGCCGTGGTCGATCTCCCGTTCGGCGGCGGGAAGGGCGGCGTCACGTGCGATCCGGCGGTCCTCTCGCCGGGAGAGCTGGAGCGCGTCACGCGGCGCTACGCCGCGGAACTGGTCGAGGTCGTCGGTCCCAACAAGGACGTGCCGGCGCCGGACGTCGGCACGACCCCGCAGATCATGGCTTGGTTCATGGACACCTACTCGATGCACATGCGCGAGCATGTCCCGGGGGTCGTCACCGGCAAACCGCTCGCGATCGGAGGCTCGCGCGGCCGCGTCGAAGCGACCGGGCGCGGCGTCTCGCTCGTTGCGCTCGACGAGATGCGGCACATGGGGTTGAAGCCGGCGCACGCGCGCGTCGTCGTCCAGGGCTTCGGCAACGTCGGCTCGATCGCCGCACGCATGTTCGACGACGCGGGCTGCAGCGTGGTCGCGATCTCGGACGTGACCGGAGGCTACCACAACGACAGCGGGATCGACGTGGCGGGCGCGACGGCGTACGCGCAGGAGCACCACTCGCTCGACGGCTACCGCGGCGGCGAGCATCTCAGCAACGACGAGCTCTTGGAACTGCCCTGCGACGTGCTCGTTCCCGCGGCGCTGGAGAAGCAGTTCACGATCGCCAACGCCGGCCGCATCCGGGCGAAGCTGATCGTCGAAGGCGCCAACGGTCCGACGACGCCCGAGGCGGACCGCATCTTCGTCCAGCGCGGCATCAGCGTCGTGCCGGACATCATGGCCAATGCGGGCGGAGTGACCGTCTCGTACTTCGAGTGGGCTCAGGACCGCGCCGGCTATTTTTGGAAAGAGTCGGAGGTCAACCAGCGGCTCGCCGACGTCTTGCTCGAGAACTTCGGCAAGGTGCGGGCCTTGGCGCAGCAGCGCAACGTGCCGTTGCGCACCGCCGCCTACATGCTCGCGATCGACCGCGTGGTACAGTCGCTCAACGTGCGCGGAGTGTACGCCTAAACCCGTTCAGCTCGCGCTTCGCTCTTCCAGTTCGCCGAGCGAAAGCGCCGCCGGGACGAGCCGCAAGCCGTCCGGCGTCAACTGGTACATGACGCGGAGGGGCGGACCCGGCACGACGTGCCGGGAGAGAAGCCCTTCCGCGTCGAGTTCGCGCAGCGCCGCCGAAAGCGACAGCTCGGGGATGGACGGCATCGCTGCGACGATGTCGTTGAAGCGCCGGGGTCCGTCGGCGAGCGTTCGCAGGATCGCGCAGTTCCGATGGCGTCCCAGGGCTCGGAGCGCGTTGAGAAAGTGGGTTACGTCGGCATGCATCCCGCAGCCGCAAGCCGCGTTCGCAAATTCCGGAGAAGGGCCGACCATAACCTGTTCCCGTGCTCTCGAGATTTCCATCCTCTAGGGCAATCGGACTATAGCTGGCCGCAATTGATCGCCAAGAGCCGTGTGCTCCGGAAGGTAACCCCGCTCACACGGGACTCAAGCCTCCGTGCCGGCGGCGGCGCTTCGCATCACGGGGAGTCGCAGCGCGCTGACCAGGGCAGCCGCGCCTGCCGCGGCCGCCGCCAGCAGCAGCGCGGGGTGCGCCGCGCTGACGCCGCCGGCGCCCAGGACGACGGCGGTCAGCGCGGCGCCGAGGGCCTGCCCGGTCACGCGGACCGTCGCCAACACGCCGGAGGCGCTGCCGCTGCGCTCGCGGGGGGCGTTGCCCATGATCTCCCGGTTGTTGGGCGACTGGAAAAAACCGAATCCCAGACCGCAGACCACGGCGCGCCAGACGATGTCCGGCGGCGTCGCATGTGGACCGAGCCACCCGAGCAGTCCCAGGCCGAGGGCAAAGACGAACAGTCCGCAGGTCGAGAGGATCGGTGCCGGATAGCGATCCGCCAGACGGCCCGCGGCCGGCGCGACGATCGCGATCGAAAGCGGCCAAGGCGTGAAGAGCAAGCCGGAGGCGAAGGGGCTGTAGCCGTACCCGGTTTGGAAGAGAAAGGGGAGTGCGACGAAGGCCAGGCCTTGCGCCACGAACGAGCAGAGCGACGTCCCGGCGGCCAGCGAGAAGCGCGGCGACGCGAAGAGGCCGAGGGGCAGCATCGGGTGCGCGATCCGCCGCTGCCGGGCGACGAAGAGCGTTCCGAACGTGGCGCTGGCGGCCAGCATGAGCGCCAGCGCCGCGCGGGGGATCGCGCGCGAGAGACCGTCGACCGCCGTCACCAGGAACGTGATCGCCGGCGCGGCGAGCAGGGCGCTGACGAAGTCGAAGCGCCCCCCGTGGCCCGTTTGGCGCGGCAGCGTCCGCCCCGCGAGAAAGACGTCGAAGATTCCCAGCGGGACGTTGATCGCGAACAGCCACGGCCAGGGCAGCAGCGCCAGGATGAAGCCGCCGATCGTCGGCCCTGCGGCGGCGCTGGAGGCGACGGTCAGGGCGCTGATCCCGAGCGCGACCCCGAGCCGGTTGCTGGGGAAGATGGTGCGGTAGAGGGCTGGGCCGACCGCCATGATCGCCGCGCCGCCGAAGCCTTGCAGGAAGCGGAAGAGGACGAGCGCGGTCAGGCTGTGCGAGAGCGCGCAGCCGAGCGAACCCAGGGTGAAGACGGCGAGCCCCGCGCGATAGACGCGGCGGTAGCCGTAAACGTCACCGAGCGAGGCGAGGGGGATGAGCGACATCGTCGTCGCGAGCTGGTACGCGTTGACGACCCACACCGAAGCCGCCGGATCGATGCGCAGCTCGCGCGCGATGGTCGGCAGCGCGACGTTGGCAATCGAGCCGTCGAGCACGGCCATGATCGTCCCGATGGCGATCGCCGTGACGGCGAAGCGGCGCAGCCGCGGCTCGAGGCCTTCGTCGAGCCGGCTCGTCGTTTCCGGGGCCTGGCGCATCTGGGCGCTATTTCGCGGAGGGGCGCGCTGCCCCTCAATCGCGATAGGCGGTCAGATCGTGAAGTCCTTGACGCCGAGCACGATTAGCCAAGCGCTTGTCGAGGGAGGCGACGCCGCTGAAGGCCGGGGTCGGCATTGTGTCGCCGGTCACTCGAAGCGGGCCGAACGGCGCTCGATTGTAAAGGCTGACGGCCTTCGCGCCTTCGCATCTCAATCGACCCGGAAGGCGACCGATAGTATGAAACGGAGCACGTAGGTCTTACGCCCTCGTGCGCTCATCCGTGTCCCAAACGTCCTGCATTAAGGGAGTGACCCGTGGCGATCAATCGTGACGTCGTCGATATGCCGAGTCAGAGCGATCCGGCTCCGGCGCCGCGAGGCGTTGCACGGCAGCGCTACGCCGACCGGGTCATGGCCTGGCTGTTGGAGCTCGGGTACACGCATTGCTTTTTCGTGGCCGGCGCCGAGATCGTGCATTTGCTCGACGGCGCGCGAGGCCGCTTCCACTGCGTTGCTTTCGTTGAGGAGGCGGGCGCGGCGATCGCGGCCGAGTATTTCAATGCCGCCGACGGTCATGGACGCGCCTTCGTCCTGGTCGCCACGGGCGCCGGCTTCACCAACGTCGTCACGGCCATGGCAGCCGCCTACTGCGAGAGTCGGGAATTGCTGGTCGTCGGCGGTCAGGTGAACAGCGCCGAACTCGCCGGGCGCGGCTTGCGACAGCGCGGGATCCATGAGGTCGACGGCGTCGGGGTCGCCTCGCGGGTCGCGGTCGTATCGCGCCGCATCGAAGGGCCCATCGGGCGCGAAGCCTTCGGTGCCCTCGTAGAGCGGGGCCGGACGGGTCGTAAGGGACCGGTCTTTCTCGAAATCTGCCTCGACGCGCAGATGGCCCTGGTCGACGAGCCCGAAACGCGCCCCGTCCGCGTCGAGCCGCGCGACGAGATCGACTCGACGCTGATCTGCGAGGCTCTCGAGCGTGTGGATGAAGTGGCCGCGATGCTGGCGGCGGCGCAGCGGCCGATCCTCTTGCTCGGAGGCGGCATCAGCCGGCGCACCGCCCGAGCGGTCCTTCCCAAGCTGCGCCGCCTCAACGTGCCGGTGCAGACGACGTGGAAGAGCCTCGACCGCGTCCCGGCCGACGAAGACATGTATTTCGGCCGTCCCAACGCCCTCGGTCAGCGCTACGCCAACGTGCTCGTCCAACAGGCGGATCTCGTGCTCGCGCTCGGGTCGAGGCTGGGGCTGCAGCAGACGGGGCCCAACTGGCGCGAGTTCGCGCCGCTCGCGAAGGTCGTGCAGGCCGACATCGATCGCGCCGAGCTCGAGAAGGGACATCCGCACCTCGAGCTGGCGCTTCACTGCGATGCCAACACTTTGTTGCGCGAACTGGCCGCGCGCGATTATCCCGAAAAAGCCGAATGGCTGGAATTCTGCCGCCAGGTTCGCGCCACGCTGCCGCTTCACGAAGGAGCGAGCGCCGCCCGCGAAGGCTACGTCGATCCGTACGACTTCTACGAACGTCTCTCTGAGATCGGGGCGAGCACCGACGTGATCGTGCTGGCCTCCAAAGGCATGGCCAACGTCGTAGCGATGCAGGCTCTGCGGCAGCGCATCGGGCAGGTGATCCTGAGCGACAAGAATCTGGCCCCGATCGGTCACGGGCTCGCCGGCGCGATCGGCGCGGCCATGGCTTGGCCCGAGAAACGCACGATCCTGGTCGAAGGCGACGCAAGCCTCATCCGCGGCGCGCAAGAGTTCGGCACGATCGCCATCAACAAGCTGAACCTGAAGATCTTCGTGTTCGCCAACGAGGGACACAGCTCGCAGCGCGCGGCGCAAAAGCAGCAGTTCGGCGGGGCCTACCTCGGCTGCGACGCGAAGTCCGGGTTCGGCTTGCCGGCTTGGCCCAAGCTGTTCGACGCCTTCGGCATCCCCGTGCTCGAGCTGGAGCCGGATCGTTTGAGCTGTGCGGCCTTCGAGCGCGCCTTTGAAAGCGTCGGGCCGCACGCGTTCATCGTTCCGATCGACCCGCGGCAGACGCTTTCCCCCAAACTTTCACGCAAGATCGCGGCGACCGACGGTTCGGCATTCAGCCCGCTGCACCAGATGGCGGCCGACCCGCCCTCCGATGTCGCGGCCGGCGTGTTGCGCTACCTGGCGGCGCCGTCGCCCGAGCTCAGCCCGGGACCGAACGGCTAGCTTCAGCGCAGGGCGGCCTTCGCTCGATGCCAGGCGATCGTCCGGCGGACCGCCTCGTCGAGCTCGACCGTTTCGGCCAAACCGAGCTCGCCGCGGGCACGCTGCGTGCTCGGCACGTACCGGCCGGGCTTGAGCGGATGTTCCGCGCGGGTCGCGCGGATGACGACCTCGTTGACCCCGCCGTTTGCCGCCGCGACGATGCGCGCCGCTTCGGCGACGCTCATCGTACGTTCCGATCCGACGTTGTAGGCGCGGCTCGTCTCGCCGCGCGCCAGGATTCCCCAGAGCCAGGTGGCCACGTCGGCGGCGTAGAGATAGGTGCGGACCGCCGTACCGCCGTTGGCGACGTCGATCGCGCGCCCGCGCAGCACGTCGCCGATGAAGTTGCCGATCTCGAAGTGCCGGTCGAGCGGCAGGTACGGTCCGACGAGCGTGAAGAGCCGGGCGATCTTCACTTGTAAGGCGGAGCTCGCCGCGTCGATCGCGCAGAGCATCTCGGCAAGTCGCTTCGACTCGTGGTAGGCGAACTTCGTCTCGAGCGGATCCGGGCCGCCCAAGTACCCTTCTTCGACCCGCTCGAGGTCGGACGGCTGCTCGCCGTAGACCGCTCCCGAGCTCGTGAAGAGAAACGGGATCGCGCCGTTGCGCCGCGCGAGCTCGAGGACGCGCCGCGTTCCGTCGACGATCGTCTCGACCATCCGGAGCGGGTCGTTCTCTCTGAAGCTGGTGCTGGCCGTGGTGGCGGCATGGATGACGGCGTCGAACGAGCCCCAAATCGAGGTCGAGCCGCGCAGGTCGCCGCGCCGGAACGAAATGGCCGGGTCGCAGAGAAGGTGCGGCGCTGCCGACGCGAAGGCGTCCGGGCTGCGCGTCAGGACGACGGCGCTGGCGCCGAGTTCGAGGCGGCGGTTGGCCCAGGCGAGCGTCTCGAGGATCCAGGAACCGACGAATCCGGTGCCGCCGGTGATGAAGAACCGCGCCCCTTTGAAGGTCGCGAAATCGTCTTCGTTCCGTTCGACGACTGCGTCGAGGTCAGGGGCAAGAGCCTCGGCTTTGGTCATCGCAGCAGTGAGCCTCTCCCGCAAGTTCGTCGATGAAGCGACCGGGTGCGCGCCGACCGCGGAAGGAGCATTATCGCATCGAGCTTGCGGAGACCTCGTATGGCGAGGAGGCTTGCCTCAGCCCGTTCTGCGGGCGCGGTGCCAGTCGATCGTGCGGCGGATGCCGGCCTCGAGCGAAACGGTCTCGCCGAGCCCCAGCTCGGTGCGCGCGCGCTGCGTATCGGGAACGTACCGCTCGAGCTGGCTCGCGGGGGCCGGGACTGCGCGGACGGTGACCTCGCTGCTTGCCTGGCCGGCCGCTGCGACGATGCCGGCGACCTCAGCGATCGAGTACGGCCGTTCGCTGCCGACGTTGTACGCGCGCGCCGGCTTGCCGCGCGCCAGGATGCGCCATAACCAGGTCGCGAGGTCGGCCGCGTAAAGATAGCTTCGAACGGCGGTGCCGTCGCCGCTGACCTCGATCGTGCGGCCGGCCAGAACGTCCGCGATGAAGTTTCCGATCGCGAAGTTCCGCTCGAGCGGCAGGTAGGGCCCGACGAAGGCGAACAATCGCGCGATCTTGGCCTGCAGGCCCGCGCGTTCGACGTCGGCGGCGCAGAGGAGCTCGGCGAGCCGCTTCGCCTCGTGGTAGGCGAATCTCGGCTGGAGGGGATCGGGCGCAGCGAGGCAGCGCTCCTCGAAACGCTCGAGCGAGGCCGGCGCGCGCCCGTAGACCGCGCCGGAACTCGTGAAGAGGAATGGAATCGAGCCGTTGCGGCGCGCCAGGTCCAAGACGCGTCTGGTGCCGTCGACGGTCGTCTCGATGATGGTCTGGGGCGTGAGCCCGGAGGGACCGGCGGCTGTCGCCGTCGCCGCGTGGATGATCGCGTCGAACGTGCCCCATAGCGCGCCCGCATCCCCGAGGTCCCCGCGCCGCAAGGAGATCGCCGGGTCGGCGAGCAGGTGCGGCGCCGCGCCGCCGAAGGCGCCGGGATGCCGCGTCAGCACGACGGCGCTCGCATCCAGGGCCAGACGGCGGTTCGCCCAGGCGAACGACTCGAGCAGCCAGGAGCCTACGAAGCCCGTGCCTCCGGTGACGAACAGCCGCGCGCCGCGCAGCAGCTCGAAGTCATCCGCGTTCCGCTCGACGATCGCGTCGAGGTCGGGTGCCAGCACCGGCTCGGGCTCGGTCATCGATGACCGGGGCTGCGTGCCGGTGGAACCTGGGCCTCGGGGCGGCGACGGCCGGTGATCACGGGGAGCCCCGTTCCGTTCACCTGGCGATCGATACCTTCCCGGCGCGGGTACGCAGCCTAATCACGGTCGATGACTTGCCGATAGTAGAGGTGTCTATGCCCGCGCGATGATTTCGAGAGCTGGGAGCCATGAAGAACGGTAAGTCAGAAGACGCTTTCGGCCGGGCGATGCACGAGGTGGTCACGAGCCGGCACGGTCTCAACGGCTTCCCCTTGCGGAGCGTGCGGATCGGCAACAAGGTCGTCGGCGACGGGCGACCGTGCTACGTCATCGCCGAGATCGGCATCAACCATAACGGCGATCTCGATCTCGCCAAGCGCTTGATCAGCGTGGCCGTTGCGGCAGGTTGCGATGCCGTGAAGTTTCAGAAGCGCACCGTCGACATCGTCTACTCCGCCGCAGAGCTTGCGAAGCCGCGCGAGAGTCCGTTCGGGACGACGAACGGCGACTTGAAGCGCGCGCTCGAGTTCGGGTCGGCCGAATACGAAGAAATCGACGCCTACTGCAAGGCCGTGAAGATGCCTTGGTTCGCCTCGTGCTGGGACGAAGGATCCGTCGATTTCATCAACCGCTTCGACGTGCCGTGTTTCAAGATCGCCTCGGCCTCGCTGACGGACGATCACTTGCTTCGCCATACGCGGGCAACGGGGAAGCCGGTCGTCCTTTCGACGGGGATGAGCACGCTCGAGGAGATCGACCACGCGGTCGAAGTGCTCGGCAAAGAAGACCTCATCATCCTGCACGCCTGCAGCACGTACCCGGCGTATTATCAAGAGCTGAACCTGCGCGCCATCCCGATCATGAGGAAGCGCTACCGCGTGCCCGTCGGCTACTCGGGTCACGAGACGGGGATTCCGTCGAGCGTCGCGGCTGCGGTTCTGGGAGCGTGCGTCGTCGAGCGGCACATCACGACCGACCGCGCGATGTGGGGGAGCGACCAGGCGGCCTCACTCGAACCCAACGGCATCGGCCGCCTCGTTCGCGACATCCGCCTCGTCGAGCAATCGATGGGCGACGGCGTGAAGCGTGTCTACGAGCGCGAGTACCCGATCATCAAGAAGCTGCGCCGCGTCGGTGCCGCCGTTTGAGCATGCGCCGGATTCGCGCCCTCGCCCTCGACGTCGACGGCGTCCTGACCGACGGCTCGTTCTGGTGGGGCTCGAACGGCGAGGAGTGGAAGCGCTTCTCGTTCGCCGACGTCATGGGCGTCTCGCTGGCCGTCAAGGCCGGCCTGATCGTCGCCCTGATCTCGGGTGAGGACAGCCCCCTGGTCGACCGTTACGCCGCAAAGTTCGGCCTCTCCGACGTCGTCAAGGGCTGCAAGGATAAAGCCGCGGCCCTCCGCGCCTTCGCGGCGCGGCGCGAGTTGGATCTCGCCGAGATCGCCTTCATGGGCGACGACGTCAACGATCTCGCCGCCATGCAGCTCGCCGGCGTATCCGGCGCACCGGCGAACGCGCAGCCCGTCGTTCGCGCGCAAGCAACCTTCGTTTCGCAGCATCCGGGCGGCGGCGGGGCGGTGCGCGAGTTCGTCGATACGATCTTGACGGCACGCGCGGCGATCCGGCCGTTGAAAAGCGCGTAACGATGGCGAAGCTCTCCGACTACGTCATCCGGTTCGTCGCCGAGGGGGGCGTGAAACACGTGTTTCTCGTCCCCGGCGGCGGAGCGATGCACCTCAACGAGTCGCTCTCCCGCTGCAGCGAGATCGAACCGGTCTGCAATTCGCACGAGCAGGCGAGCGCGATCGCGGCTGAAGCTTATGCCAAGGCGACGAATAACATCGGCGTCGCGCTCGTGACGACGGGCCCGGGCGGAACGAACGCCGTCACGGGAGTAGCCGGCGCATGGCTCGATTCGACGCCGTGCCTGTTCATCTCGGGCCAGGTCAAGCGCTCGGATAGGATGTTCGACGCTGCGGGCCGGCCGCTCGGGATGCGGCAGCTCGGCGTGCAGGAAGTCGACATCGTCTCGATCGTCCGGCCGATCACGAAATACGCCGTGACGGTCGTCGATCCGCTGAGCATCCGCTACCACCTGGAAAAGGCCGTCCACCTTGCCCGCTCGGGGCGTCCCGGACCCGTTTGGATCGACATCCCGCTCGACGTGCAGGCCTATCCGCTCGGCGACGTCGACGAGCTGCCCGGGTTTGAACCTTCGGCCGCGCTGCACACGAGGAACTGCACTGCGCTCGCATCCGAGATCGACGCCGTCGTCGAGGCCTTCAACCGCTGCGAGCGGCCTCTCGTCTTCGCCGGCAACGGAATACGCCTGGCCCACGCCGAGTCCGAATTCCGCGAGCTCGTCGCGGCGCTGGCGTCGCCGGTCGCGGCGACCTGGTGCGCCGCGGACCTGGTCTCGAGCGAAGATCCGCTCTTCGTGGGCCGCCCCGGCACGCTGGCCTCGCGCGGCGCGAATTTCGCGCTGCAGAACTGCGATTTCTTGCTGTCGATCGGCGCTCGGCTCGATTTCGCGATCACCGGCTATGCGCCGGAAAAGCTCGCGCGCGGCGCTCACAAGGTCGTCGTCGACGTGGACCCGAGTGAGCTCCGCAAGCTTGCCCCGCACGTGCAGGCTCCGATCGTCGCCGACGCGGGCGCCTTCGTGCGCGGGCTCGTCGCTCGCCGCTCCGAGTTTGCGGCGAAAGAGCGCCGGACTTGGAACGAGCGCTGCGCCGAGTGGAAGAAGCGGTATCCCGTCGTCACCGACGAGCATCGCCGGCCGGGCGGCGTCAGCGTCTACCACCTCGCCGAAGTCCTGGGACGCGAGACCGAGCCGCACGACTTGATGGTCTCGGGAAGCTCGGGCAGCGGCATCGAGGTGTTCCTGTTCGCCTGCCCGACCCGGACCGGACAGAGGATTTACCACACGGCCGGGCTCGGCGCGATGGGCTTCGGGCTTCCAGCGAGCATCGGCGTCTGCCTCGCCGGAGGACGGCAGCGCACGATCTGCGTCGACGGCGACGGAGGCTTTCAGTTCAATATCCAGGAGCTCGAGACGGTGCGGCGCCTGCAACTGCCCATCAAGTTCTTCGTTCTCAACAACGACGGCTATGCCTCGATCCGCGCTTCGCAGACGAGCTTCTTCGGGGCGGCACGTATCGGCTGCGACGCGCGAACAGGCTTGACGACTCCGGACATCTCCAGAGTGGCGGCCGCCTACGGCCTCCAGACCGCCGTCATCGAAAACCAGGACGACCTCGCCGGCGCGGTTCGACGCGTGCTCGAGACGACGGGTCCAGTCGTGTGCGACGTACGCTGTCTCCCCGACGAGGCTCGGGCGCCGAGGATGACCTCGGTGCAGCTTCCGGACGGCTCTTTCGTTTCCAAGCCGCTCGAAGATCTCTTCCCCTTCCTCGACCGCGACGAGCTGCGCTCGAACATGATCGCAAACGCGGTCAGCGCATGACCGAGACAGACTTGAGGCAAAAGATGAAGCTCATCAGCGTCGTAACCGGCTGTTTTAACGAAGAAGAAAACGTCGAAGAGCTCTACGAACGCGTGAAGGCTCAGATCGAGAAACTCGGGCGTTATCGTTACGAGCACATTTTCATAGACAACTGCTCGACCGATAACACGGTCTCGGTCCTCAAACGCATCGCTGCGGTCGACCCGAGAGTCAAGATCATCGTAAACGCGCGCAATTTCGGCCATATCCGTTCACCCATGCACGCACTCCTCCAGGCGCGAGGCGACGCCGTCATCGGGATCGTCGCCGATCTGCAGGATCCGCCCGAATTGATTCCGGAACTGATCGAGAGGTGGGAGCAGGGCTACGCCATGGTGCTCTGCATCAAGCGAACCAGCCAGGAAAATCCGGCGATGTTCTGGGTTCGTAAACAGTACTATAGGATCATCGAGAAGCTCTCCGAGACTCGGACGTTCGAGAATTTCACCGGATTCGGTCTGTACGATCGCTGCGTCGTGGAGGCGATACGGTCGTTTGACGATCCCTACCCATACTTTCGCGGCATGATCGCGGAAATCGGTTTGCCGTCGTGTGAGATCATGTACGATCAGCCTCGACGCGAGCGCGGTGTCACGAAGAACAATCTGTACACGCTATACGACATGGGAATGCTGGCGATCACGCAGCTCTCGAAAATTCCGTTGCGCTTCGTCACATTCGTCGGATTCGTCAGCGCCATGCTGTCGATTCTGGCCGGCGTGGTTTACTTGGTCTACAAGCTGCTGTGCTGGGACCATTTTTCGCTTGGCATCGCACCCGTCGTCATCGGGATGTTCCTATTTGCTTCTGTCCAAATGCTGTCGCTGGGGATCATCGGCGAGTACGTCGGCTCGATCTACACGCACGTCCGAAAACGGCCGTACGTCATCGAGCGAGAGCGCGTCAACTTCGGTCGCTCCTCCGAGGAAGACGGCGGCGAGGTCGCGGCCGCGCTTCCGTTCAAGAGGCGAGCCGCCGGGTGAGCGGTCCGCTCGAGCCCAATGGTGGCCGACGAGCGCCGGGATGCGGCGCTCCAGGCCGTTCCCAGGGCTGACGTTTCGCTTGACCCGCAGCATTGCATTAGAGATCGATCGGCGGGTTGAATGAGAAAGAGAAGCGCATATGATGTCCATGCGTTCGATGGTAGCGATGCTCGGCATGATGGGTCTGATCGCGGCTGGCGGATGCACGAGCGCCAAACCGATGACGAAAGTCATCCCGCAGTGGGCCTTCTATAACGGGGATCTCAGCGGCCAGCGCTACAGCACGTTGAAGGAAATCAATCGAGGCAACGCCAGCGCCCTGCAGGTCGTCTGCCAGAGGACGCTCGAGAAGAATACGGCGTTCGAAACCGGCCCGGTGTTGGTGGGAGACCGAATGTTCCTGACGACGGGCGACTCGACGTTCGCGTTGGACGCCCGCGATTGCAGCGTCATCTGGCAAGTCGGAAACAGCTCGTTCAAGAACGATGCCGTGTTGGTCAATCGTGGGGTTGCATTTCTCGACGGAAGACTCTTTCGGGGGACGACGGACGGTTACGTCATCGCGCTCGACGCGGCCACCGGCTCGACTCTTTGGAGCGAAAAGGTCCTCCGTCCCGACAAAGGCGAGCGCTTTACCATGGCGCCGGTCGCTTGGCACGGAAAGGTCTTTATCGGAGACGCAGTTTCCGATAATGGGATTCAGGGCCAGGTCATGGCCTTCGATGCGGTGACGGGTCGCGCGTTATGGCGAAGGTCGACAATAGACGCTCCCTCTTGGCCTCGAGGTGCGCAGACGGGGGGCGGCGGGGTGTGGTCCTCTTTCGCCATCGACGAAAGGCGAGCTGAACTTTTCGTTCCCGTTTCGAATCCTGCTCCCGATTTCGTTCCGGCTGCGCGCCCCGGCCGAAATCTGTACACGGATTCGGTCCTCGTGCTCGACGCGAATACCGGCCGCGTCAAGTGGTTCTATCAGGTGACGCCTAACGACGAGCACGACTGGGACCTCGGTGCCGCCCCGATGCTATTTACGCTTCACGGCAGAGAGATCGTGGCTGCCGCTTCGAAAGATGGCTACCTGTATACCATCGACCGGCGCAGCCATTCTTTGCTTCACCGGACTGAGGTCACGACGGTGAAGAACGCCGACCTTCCTCTGAGTACGAAATACTTGCATGTCTGTCCGGGCATGACGGGAGGAGTCGAATGGAATGGACCTACGTTCGACCGTCTGAACGAGCAGATCGTCGTAGGCGCGGTCGATTGGTGCGGCAGGTATTTTCAAACGCCGGATGAGTTACATGGGGCTGGAGGATTTCTCGGTGGCGGATACGCGCCGGACAGGGCTTCGAATGCGAGAGGTTGGATCAACGCAATCGATGCGCGAACCGGAATGCTGCGTTGGCGCTATCACGCGCGGCAGCCGGTCGTGGGCGGTATAACGTCGACCGCCGGCAACGTTGTGTTCGCCGGCGATACGGCCGACGAGTTCTTCGTCTTCGACAGCGCCTCGGGAAGGCGTGTCTACGAACGGCAGGTAGCAGGTGCCGTGGCAGGCGGCATCGTGACATACGCGATCGCGGGACGCCAATACGTCGCGGTGGCGACCGGCCCCACGTTGAGAACCACTTTTACCGATACGGGGGACCCCACAATTACGATTCTGTCTTTGCCGGGCAGTTAGCGCGTAACGTGGTGAGCGGCACCGAACGTTCGCACGTTTGGCGGGGACGGTGGTTTCATGCGCGTCCTGTGCCGTTCGAGACGATGGTCAGTGCGCCGCTGCGGTCAGCCTGGAGTTCTCCGCCGCCTGGCGGATGGCGCGGGCGGTGAAGCGGATCTGAGCCTCGTCGAGCCCGGGGTACACGCCGACCCAGAGCACGTCGCGCATGATCGTGTCGGCGTTCTCGAGGCCGCCGACCACGCGATGGGGCACGTCGCGATACGCCGGCTGACGCACGAGGTTGCCGCCGAAGAGCAGGCGGGTGCCGATCTTGCGCTCGTTGAGCGCGACGGCGAGCTGGTCGCGGGTCAGCGGCGCGTCCGGCGCCAGGCGCAGCGGGTAGCCGAACCACGAGCTGCGCCCGCCCTCGTGCTCGCCGGGGCGGACGAGCCAGGGGACGTTCTCGAGCTCGGCGGCCAGCAGCTGGGCGTTGCGGCGGCGCGCCTCGATGAAGCCGTCGAGCTTTCCGAGCTGCGCGCAGCCGACGGCTGCCTGCATGTCGGTGAGTTTGAGATTGTAGCCGATGCGGCCGTAGGTGTACTTGTGATCGTAACCGTGCGGGAGCCCGCCGAGCTGCCAGTCGAAGCGCTTGCCGCAGGTACCGTCCTTGCCCGGCGCGCACCAGCAGTCGCGGCCCCAATCGCGGAACGACTCGACGATCTTGCGCATCCGCGGCGAGCGCAGCATGACGGCGCCGCCCTCGCCCATCGTGATGTGGTGCGCGGGATAGAAGCTGACCGTCGAGACGTGGCCGAAGGTACCGACCTGCGTGCCGTTCCACATAGCGCCGAGCGCGTCGCACGTGTCCTCGATCATCCACAGGCCGTGCGCGCGGCAGAAGTCGCGCACGCGTTCGGCGTCGTAGGGGTTGCCGAGCGTATGGGCGAGGATGACGGCCCGCGTCTTCGGCGAGAGCGCCGGCTCGAGCTGCGTGAGATCGGGGTTGTACGTCGTCAGCTCGCTGTCGATGAAGACCGGCGTGCAGCCGTGCTGGAGTATCGGGTTGACGGTGGTCGGGAAGCCGGCAGCTGCGGTGATCACCTCGTCGCCGGGACGCAAACGGCGCTCGCCGAGTTCCGCGGCGGTCAGCATCGCGATTGCGAGCAGGTTCGCGCTGGAGCCTGAGTTGACCAGAACGCACTCGCGCACGCCGTACCAGCGGGCGAACTCGCGTTCGAAGCGCTCCGCGAAGCGGCCGGTCGTCAGCCAGAAGTCGAGCGCGCTGTCGACCAGCGAGACCAGCTCGCGCTCGTCGAAGACGCGGCCTGAGACGGGAACGGCGTCGACCTGCGGGACGAAATCGCGCGTACCGTACGCGGTGGCGAAATACTCGCGCGTCCGCTCGAGGATCTCGGCGCGCAGCGCCCGGGCTTGCGGCGAAGCGCTCCTATCGTAAAACATCGAGGATCGCGCCGCCCGGCGCTCTTTCGGCGAGATAGGCCCGGTACCAGTGGATCGTCTCTCGCAAGCCCTGCTCTATCGTCCAGGCCGGTTCCCAGCCCAAAACGGCGTGCGCCTTGACCGACGAAAGCGTCTGGTCTTTGATCTCGTGGCTCGAGTCTGCGCGAATCACCGGATCGAACGGAGCCTCCATCAGCGTACAGATCGTGCGAACGATCTCGAGGACGTTCACGCGGGACTGCAGGCCGAAATTGAAGGCCTCGCCTTTCACGTCGGTGCGCTCGACGTTCTCGGCGAGGGTGAGGTACGCGGCGACGACGTCCTTCACGTAGATGTAGTCGCGAACGTTCGTGCCGTCGGAGCGCAGCACCGGACGCTCGCCGCGAACGAGGCTGCGAATCGTGCCGGGCACGATGCGGCTCCAATTGAGGTCGCCGCCGCCGAAGATGTTGCCGCAGCGCGCGACCGCCACCGGCAGGCCGTACGTCGCGAAGTAGCAGCTCGCGAGCAGGTCCGTGCAGCTCTTCGAGACGTCGTAGGGATGGCGCCCGGCCAGCGGCATGTCCTCGAAGTACGGTAGCTCGGGCGAGTCGCCGTAGGCCTTGTCGCTCGAAGCGACGACGACGGTCTTCACCAAGCCGCTCATGCGCCGGGCCGCTTCGAGCAGGTTGTACGTCCCGCGCAGGTTGCTCTCGAACGTCTCGAGCGGATCGCGCAGCGCGGTCTCCACCAGCGTCTGCGCGCCGAGGTGGAAGACGACCTCGACGTCGTGCGCGTTGATCGCGCGCGCGCAATCCTCGTAACGGTGCAGGTTGCCGCGCACGATCGAGCAGCGGCGCGCCGTCCCCTCGGCGTAGAACATCGTCAGCGGGTCGTCGTCGAGGACGAAGGCCACGACGTGCGCGCCGCGCCGCACGAGCTCGGCGCAGAGCCACGAGCCCACGATCCCGGTCGCGCCGGTGACCAGCACGCGCCGCTCGCGCCAGCCGCCGCTCAGTGCTTGAACCATGGCGGCTCTCCGGCCAGGGCGAGGCCTTCGTGTGCCATCCACGGCGGCGAACCCGAGGCCCAAAGGTCTTCGAGGTGCCGCTTGTCGCGCAGCGTGTCCATCGGCTGCCAGAAGCCGTCGTGGCGGAAGCACGAGAGCTGGTCGTCGCGCGCGAGCCCGCTCAGCGGCGCGTGTTCGAGCATCGTCTCGTCGCTGGCGATCCGCTCGAAAATGCCGGGCTCGAAGACCATGAAGCCGCCGTTGATCCAGCCTTCGCCAAGCTGCGGCTTCTCGACGAACGTCTTGACCCGGTCGCCCTCGAGCTCGAGTCCGCCGAAGCGCGCCGGCGGCCGCACGGCGGTCAAGGTCGCCTCGCGTCCGCGTTCCTCGTGGAAGCGCAGCAATTCGCGCGGGTCGAGCGAGGCCAGCCCGTCGCCGTAGGTGCACATGAAGCGCTCGTTGCCGAGGATCGGGCGCAGACGCTTGATGCGCCCGCCCGTCCCCGTATTCAAGCCGGTGTCGACGAGGTGGATCTTCCAGCGCTCCGGAGAGCGCCGGCGGATCGTCGTCTCGCCCGTTGCGAGGTCGATCGTCAGGTCGTTGTTGACGGAGTAGAACGAGTGGAAGTACTCCTTGACGGCTTCCTGATGGTATCCCAAGGCGATGACGAACTCGTCGAAGCCGGCCGCCGAGTAGATGTGAAGGAGGTGCCACAGCAGGGGCTTCCCCCCGATCTCGACCATGGGTTTCGGGCGGGCGACGGTCTCCTCGGAGAGCCGCGTCCCAAGCCCTCCCGCCAAGATCACGACCTTCATCATAGGTTGTGTCGGCGCTCACGGTCCTGGATTTGAGGCGCTGGGGGTCTGCCTCGACCGAGCCGGCGCCAAGGCAACCGCCTCGAGAGCGGGCCGCGCGCCAACGAACCTGCTTGACGAACAGGTTCCGTCATGGCGCGGCCGGTGACGCCTTCGCTCGCGAGTGCGAGCGGGGCCCCTAGGGGCCTCTACTCGAACGCTTGCTCCGCGTGGTAGGAACTGCGTGAGAGCGGGCTCGAGACGACTTGGCGGAAGCCCTTCGAGAGCCCGAGATCGCGCAGCCGGCCGAATTTCTCCGGGGTCATGTACTCGACCACTTCGAGGTGCCGCTTCGTCGGCCGGAGATACTGGCCGAGCGTGAAGATGTCGACGCCCGCGTCGCGCGCTGCGTCCATCGTCTGCGCGATCTCGTCTTCCGTCTCGCCCAGCCCGACCATCAGCGAAGTCTTGGTGAACCGCACCGCGCCGCTGCCCTTGGCGTGCACGAGCACTGCCAGCGACTGTTCGAAACTCGCGCGCTTGTCGCGCACGGCCGGCTGCAGCCGGCGCACCGTCTCGAGATTGTGCGCGAAGACTTCCGGCCGCGCCGCGAGCACGACGTCGAGCGCGCCGAGATCGCCCGCAAAATCGCCGGTGAGGCACTCGACCTTCGCCTCGGGCGCGAGCTTGCGGATCATCCGCACCGTATTCGCGAAGATCGCCGCGCCGCCGTCCGCCAGGTCGTCGCGGTCGACCGCCGTCAGCACCAGATAACGCCAGCCCATGTCGCGCACCGCTTCGGCGACGCGCTTGGGCTCGAGCCAATCGACTTCACCCCGCGGGCTCCCGGACTTCACGTTGCAGAAGCGGCAGCCGCGCGTGCAGGTGTCGCCCAGGATCATGATCGTGGCCGTCCCCGCCCCCCAGCACTCGCCGATGTTCGGGCACATCGCCTCCTGGCAAACCGTGTGCAGCTCAAGGCTCTTCACCTTGCGCCGCAGTTGCTCGTACTGCTCCCCCTGCGCCAGCCTGACTTTCAGCCACTCCGGCTTGCGCGGGGGCTGCGGCCGCGTCGAATCGATCACGCCGTCACTTCTTCCCGCTCGAACGCCACGTCGAACTCATTTTCGAGCGCCCGCAACAGCGCATCCCGCCCGTCGGACCACAGCACCGCATGCCCGATCTCGTTGGAAATCGAGGTCACCCCGAACTCCGCCATCCCGCAGGGCACGATCAACCGATCGTAATGCAGCGTGTTGCAGACGTTGAGCGCCACGCCGTGCAGCGACGTCATCCGCTGCACCGCCAGCCCCACCGCCGCAATCGCATTGCGCCCAACGTACACGCCCCGATGCTCCGCGCGTCCATGCGCCTCGATCCCAAACCCCGCGACCGCCGCAATCACCGCCCGTTCCAGCGCGCTCACGAGCGGCACGATCTCCCGAAACCGCTCGAGCCGGGCGATCGGATAAACGACGACCTGCCCCGGCCCGTGATACGTCACGTCCCCGCCCCGCTCGACCTCGACGCACTCCACGCCCAGCATCTGCAGCCGCTCCCGCGACACTTTCAGATGCGAGCCGTCCCGCGCGTTCCGCCCCAGCGTCACCACCGCCTCATGCTCGACGACGATCCACGTATCCGGCACTTCCCCCGCCGCCACGCGCCCATGCACCTCGCGCTGCAGCTCGAGCACCTCCCGATACCCCCGCCGCCCCAACTCCAGCAACCGCACCCCCTTCTTCACGGTGCTCCCCCTCCGAAACGTGCGCGTGCAGAGATGGTGCGACGAGCAGAGACCGTGGGGTCGCTGCACGCGAGCGCAGCGGCGCGTGCGGAACCCAGCAGGGGCTGGGCCGAGTACGGCACAGAGGAGGGTAGGGTGCGGCGCGGGTGTGCGGCGGCGGCTCGGACCGACGAGCGAAGCCAGGATGGCGGGAGCGAGGAGGCCGAGCAGCAGGAGCCCGCCCCGGATGGGCGGGCGACGAGCGGCGCCGCCGCACACCCGCCCCGCACCCTACCCGGCCGCTTTACCACGCGCCACCGACCCTCGCCTCACCACGCGCCACCAATCCATCGCCGCAAGCGTACGCGAGCTAGCCTGCCGCGACCGGCGCCGGCTTCGGCTTGGGGTTGACGATGTGGATCGCCTTGCCGTGCGCCGCCTCCGCCGCCTCCCCGATCGACTCGGTCAGCGTCGGATGCGGATGGATCGAAAGCGCGATGTCTTCGAGCGTCGCGCCCATCTCGAGCGCGATCACGCCTTCGCCGATCAGCGACTCCGCCTGCGGCGCGATGGCATGCATGCCCAGGAGCAGGTCGGTCTTCGCGTCGCCGACGAGCTTGATGAGCCCGTCCGACTCGTTCATGGTGCGCGCCCGGCCGCTCGCGAGCAGCGGGAACTTGCCGATGCGCAGCTCGTAGCCTTTGGCCTTGGCCTCCTCCTCGGAGAGCCCGACGGTGGCGACCTCCGGATCCGTGTAGACGCAGTTCGGCACCGCGATCGGATCGTAGGCCGAAGAGCGGTCCCCGGCGATCACCTCGGCGGCGACGATGCCTTCTTTCATGGCTTTGTGCGCGAGCAGCGGCCCGCCGCTGACGTCCCCGATCGCGAAGATCCCCGGGACCGCCGTGCGGCGCTGCGCGTCGACCGCGATGAACCCGCGCTCGTCGAGCGCCAGTCCCGCCGCAGCAAGATTGAGTCCGTCGGTGACCGGGCGCCGCCCGACCGCGACCAGCGCCGTTTCGAACTCGCGCGGCTCGTCCTTGCCGTTGGTGTACTCGCCGTTGATGACGGCTTTCACGCCCGGACCGCCCTTTTCGAGCGAGACGACCTTCGTCGCGAGCGCGATCTCGACGCCTTGCTTCTTGAGGATGCGCGCCATCGTCTTGGCGATCTCGAGATCGCATCCGGTCAGAAGCTGAGGCAGCATCTCGACCACGAGCACCTTCGCGCCCAGCCGCGTGTAGACGGTCGCAAACTCGAGGCCGATCACGCCGCCGCCGATGACCAGCAGCGTCGCGGGCAGTTTCCGCAGGCCGACCGCGTCGTCCGAGTTGATGATCGTCTCCCCGTCGCGCGGCCACGCCTTCACGTCGATCGGCGCGCTGCCGGTCGCGATCACGATCCCCTCTTTGGCTGCGTAGGTCTCCGTCGTACCGTCGCGTCCCTTGAGCGCGACCGTGTCGGGCGAAACGAACGAGGCTTCGCCGTACGCGAATTGGACGTTGTTGGCCTTGAAGAGCTGATTCACGCCGCCGACGTTGGCTTTGACGACCGAATCCTTGAAGGCGGCGACGCCGGCGCGGTCGACTTCGGGAGCGGCGACCTTCAGCCCGATCTTGCCGGCCTCGCGGATGTGGCGCGCGACTTCGCCGACGTGCAGCAGCGCCTTGGTCGGGATGCAGCCCCAGTTGAGGCACACGCCGCCGACCTCGTCGCGGTCGAAGCATACGACCTTCTTGCCCAGCTGCCCGAGCCGGATGGCGGCGTGATAGCCCCCCGGCCCCGCGCCGATGACGATCGCCTCGACCTGATGATCTGCCAATGTCTGCTCCTTTTGCCGCTTTGCTTTCAACCCGCCCGCGAGCGATGCATTTGCGCGAACCGAGCCGCCGGTAAGGTCACGCTCCGGACCGATTCACCCCTGCTCGGGGACGGAGGCCCAGGCCGCGCCTTCGGGCGGCCGGCCGAGAGACGGTCACAGCAAGGTGCGGCGGATGTCGGCCAGCACGTGGGCGAGGAACGCGCAGAAGCGAGCCGCCGCTGCGCCGTCGATCACGCGGTGGTCGTACGAGAGCGAGAGCGGCAGGATCGTGCGCGGCACGAAGGCCGAGCCGTCCCAGACGGGCCGCACCGCCGCGCGCGAGAGGCCCAGGATCGCGACCTCGGGCGCGTTGACGATCGGCGTGAAGGCCGTTCCGCCGATCCCGCCGAGGCTCGAGACGGTGAACGTCCCGCCGGCCATCTCGGCCATGCCGAGCTTGCCGTCGCGGGCTCTGGCCGCCAGCTCCGCCGTCTCGCGCGCCAGCGCGAAGACCCCCTTCTTATCGGCGTCGCGCACGACCGGAACGACCAGCCCGCCCGGCGTGTCGGCGGCGAAGCCGAGGTGGTAGTAGCGGCGCAGCACGAGCCCGTCGCCGTCGAGCGCCGCGTTGAACTCGGGATAGCGCACCAGCGCCGCGACCGCAGCCTTCAGCACGAAGGCGAGCATAGTCACCTTCACCTCGTGCTGCTCGGCGTTGACCGTCTTGCGGAACGCCTCGAGCTCGGTGACGTCGGCTTCCTCGTGCTGCGTGACGTGCGGGATCGTCACCCAGTTGCGGTGCAGGTTCGCCGCCGAGATCTTCTTGATGCGCGAGAGCGGGACGCGTTCGACCGGACCGTACTGCGCGTAATCGACTTTCGGCCAGGGCGCGACCGAAAGCCCGCCGGCGCCTGCCGGCGAGGCCCCGTTCGTCGCCGGTCCCTCCCTCAGCGTGCGCTTGACGAAGCCTTGCACGTCCTCGCGGGTGACGCGCCCGTTCGGCCCGCTGCCGCGCACGCGGCCCAGGTCGACGCCGAGCTCGCGCGCGAAGCGCCGGATCCCGGGGCTCGCATGGACCGGGCCGATCGCGGACGCGACCTGCGAGGGCGTGGCCGGCGGAGCAGCGGAGGGGGCCGCGCGCGGCGGTGGAGCGGTCGCCGCCGCCGCGGCCGGTACGGGCGGCGACGGGGTTGCGTCGCCGGGCTCGGCGAGCTCGACGCTCGCCAGAACGGTGCCTTGCGAGACTTTATCGCCGACCCGGACGCGCACGCTCGCGACGGTCCCGCCGCTGCCGGCGGGTACCTCCATCGTCGCCTTCTCCGATTCGAGGGTGACGAGCGGGGCCTCTTTCGCGATGACTTGTCCGGGCTCGATCAGCACCTCGATGACCGGGACGTCGTGGAAGTCGCCGATGTCGGGAACGACGAGGTCGACCTGCCGGGCCATCGCTAGACGCTCACCGGATTGGGCTTTTCAGGATCGAGTCCGAAGCGCCGGATCGCCTCGGCGACGGTTTGCCGGGGAAGGGCGCCGTCGCCGGCGAGCGCCGCCAGCGCGGCGACGGCGATCCAGTGCCGGTCGACTTCAAAGAAGCCCCGCAGCTTCGCGCGCGTGTCGCTGCGCCCGAACCCGTCCGTCCCCAGCGCCGTGAAGCGGCGCTCGACGAACGGGCGGATCTGCTCGGTAAAGAGCTTGACGTAGTCGCTGGCTGCGACGACCGGTCCGGGGTATCCCTCGAGCGCCTGCATCACATAGGGGCGGCGCAGCTCGGCCTCGGGATGCAGCATGTTCCAACGAGCCGTCTCGACGCCGTCGCGCGCCAGCAGCGTGAAGCTGGGGGCGCTCCACACGTCGGCGGCGACGCTGAAGCCGTCGCGCAGCAGAGCGGCCGCCGCGAGCGTCTCGCGCAGGATCGCGCCCGAGCCCATCAGTTGCACGCGCGGCGCGCTCTCGGGAAGGCGCGGTCCGCCCGCATCGGAGTTCGCCGCGCGCAGCAGGTACAGGCCCTTGAGGATCCCTTCGCGCGAACCGGGCGGCGGCGCCGGGTGGTGGTAGTTCTCGTTGAGCAGCGTCACGTAGTAGAAAACGTCCTCTTGCCGCTCGAGCATGCGGCGCGCGCCTTCGTGCACGATCGTCGCGACCTCGTACGCGAAGGTCGGATCGTACGGCACGCAGTTGGGAATGGCGCCGGCGAAGAGGTGGCTGTGGCCGTCCTCGTGCTGCAGGCCTTCGCCGTTGAGCGTGGTGCGGCCGGAGGTGCCGCCCAGCAGGAAGCCGCGCGAGCGCATGTCGCCCGAGGCCCACGCCAGATCGCCGATGCGCTGGAATCCGAACATCGAGTAGAAGATGAAGAAGGGCAGCATCTGCTTGGCGTGCGTGGAGTAGGATGTCGCCCCGGCGATCCAGGAACACATCGCGCCGGCCTCGGTGATGCCTTCCTGGAGGATCTGGCCGCTCTTATCCTCGCGGTACCACATCAGTTGGTCTGCGTCTTGCGGGCGGTAGAGCTGGCCGACGCTGGAGTAGATCCCGAGCTGCCGGAACATGCCTTCCATGCCGAACGTGCGCGATTCGTCCGCGACGACCGGCACGACGCGCGGCGCGACCGTCTTGTCGCGCAGCAGCGTCGCTAAGAAACGCACGAAGGCCATCGTCGTCGAGAACTCGCGCTCGCCCGAATCTTCGAAGAGCGCCTTCCACGTCTCGAGCGGCGGCACGCGCAGCGGCGCTTCGACGTTCTCGCGCCGCACCGGGCGCTGGCCCATCTCGGCGACGCGCTCGCGGAGATAGCGCATCTCGCGGCTGTCCTCGGCGGGCTTCACGAAGGGGACCGTCTCGAGCTCGGCGTCGGAGACCGGGATCGAGAAGCGGTCGCGGAAGAGGCGCAGCTGCTCGCGCATCATTTTCTTCTGCTGGTGCGCGATGTTCTGGCCTTCGCCGGCGGTCCCCATGCCGTAGCCTTTGATCGTCTTGGCCAGGATGACCGTCGGGCTGCCCGCGTGCTCGACCGCGGCTCGATACGCCGCGTAGACCTTGTAGGGATCGTGGCCGCCGCGGTTGAGCTTCCAGATCTCCTCGTCGGTCATGTCCTTGACCAGCTCGCGCGTCTCGGGATAACGGCCGAAGAAGTGCTCGCGCACGTACGCGCCGTCGCGCGATTTGTAGGTTTGATAGTCGCCGTCGAGCACTTCGCCCATCAGCTTGACGAGCGTGCCGTTGCGGTCGCGCGCGAGCAGCGGGTCCCAGTGGCGGCCCCACACGACCTTGATGACGTTCCAGCCCGCGCCGCGGAAGATGCCCTCCAGCTCCTGGATGATCTTGCCGTTGCCGCGGACCGGACCGTCGAGCCGCTGCAGGTTGCAGTTCACCACGAAGATCAAGTTGTCGAGCTTCTCGCGCGCGGCCAGCCCGAGCCCGGCGAGCGACTCCGGCTCGTCGATCTCGCCGTCGCCGAGGAAGGCCCAGACCTTGCGGCCGGTCGCGTCGCTGAGGCCGCGGTCGTGCAGATAGCGCATGAAACGCGCTTGATAGACCGCCAGCAGCGGACCGAGCCCCATCGAGACCGTCGCGAACTGCCAGTAGCCGGGCATCAGCCAAGGATGCGGGTACGACGAGAGGCCCTTCCCGTCGACTTCGCGCCGGAAGTTGAGGAGCTGCTCCTCGCCGAGCTGCCCCGTGAGGAACGAGCGCGCGTAGATCCCCGGCGCCGAGTGGCCTTGAATGTAGACGAGGTCGCCGGCTTTCGTCTCCGACGGCGAGTGCCAGAAGTGGTTGAAGCCGACGTCGTAGAGGGTCGCCGCGGACTGGAAGGTCGCCATGTGGCCGCCGAGCTCGCTCGACTCCTTGTTGGCGCGCTCGACCATCGCCATCGCGTTCCAGCGAACGTAGTGGCGCAAGCGCTCTTCGATGTCGTGGTCGCCGGGGAACGGCGGCTGCTTCTCGGCCGGGATCGTGTTGACGTAGGGCGTCGTCATGGCGACCGGAAGCGGCACGCCGCGCGTGCGCGCCCGCACGAGCAGGTTCTCGACGAGCTGCCCCGCGCGGGCGGTCCCTTCCGCGGCGATCACGCCGTCCAGCGCGTCGAGCCACTCCTGCGTCTCGTCAGGATCGGCTTGCACGCCGGCCGGTTCGGCGGACGTTCCGTTGCGCGCGGCGGAAGCTTGAACGAGCGGCGTATCGGTCATGACGAACTCTCCGAGGAAGGGCTTCGCCCGTTACGACGACGCCCCCCGCCCGTTTTATTGGAAGTCCGAATTCAAATTATAGGTGTGTCAAATCACCGGAGCGGTCCCTTCCTTCGTGGAACGGGACCCCGATGCGCGGCAGCGGATGGTCGAGATCGAAGGCTCAGCTGAGCGCTCTCGGCGAGGCGCTCCTCGCCTGGTACGGCGAGCGCGGGCGCGCGCATCTGCCGTGGCGCACCGATCGCGCGCCGTACCGCGTCGTCGTCAGCGAGTTCATGCTGCAGCAGACGCAAGTCGAGCGCGTCATCCCGCTTTTCGAGCGCTTCGTGACCCGCTTCCCCTCGTTCGCAGCGCTGGCCGGCGCGTCGCGAGCCGACGTGGTACGCGAGTGGCGCGGGCTCGGATACAACTCGCGCGCGATCCGCTTGCACGGCCTCGCGCGCGCGGTCCGCGACGAGCACGGCGGAGCGCTGCCGTGCGATCCGGCTGCGCTCGAACGGCTGCCGGGCGTCGGGCCCTACACCGCCCGCGCGATCGCAGCCTTCGCTTTCGACGCCGACGTCGTCGCGCTCGACACCAACGTACGGCGGATCGTGCACCGCACGCAATTCGGTTTGGAATGGCCGCCCCAAGCGAGCGGCAGCGAGCTCGACGCGGCGGCCGCGGCTTTGCTCCCCGCCGGTCGCGGCTTCGCCTTCAACTCGGCGCTGATGGATCTCGGCGCGACGCTCTGCACGGCGCGCGCGCCGAAGTGTCTGCTCTGTCCGCTGCAGCGGCTCTGCCTCGCGGCGCCGGTCGATGCCGCGCGGCTCGCCGCGCTGGCGGCCCGCCATCCCGGCCGGCGTTCGCCGCAAGAACGCATCGCCTTCGAACGGACGGCGCGCTTCGCGCGCGGCCGCGTCGTCGACCGCTTGCGCGAGCTCGCGCCCGGCGAGCGGATCTCGCTGCTGGACTTGCACCGCGAGCTCGCCCCGCGGCTGCTGCACCACGACGAGGCCGCGCTTGCGGCGGTCGTGGACAAGCTGCTGCGCGAGGGCGTCATCGAGTCGAGCGGCGACGGCTTGCGCCTGCGCGCGTGAACGCCGCGACGTTGATTCGAGGCCTGGCGCCGGTCTTCGGTGAAAGGGTTGCGACGGCGACTCCGTCGCTTTTGACGCGGCGTCCGTCTGCTTTGAAGCCGGCGAGGTGCTCTTCATGTTCGCTGGAACGAATGCGGGGATCCCGGCTCGTTCGCTGCTCGAGCGTGCCCGCAACATCATCCTGGGCCCGGGCACGGAATGGCTCGTGGCCGCCGCCGAGCAGACCTCGCCGGCGGCGCTCTTCTCCGGCTACGTCGTTCCGCTGGCGTTGATCGGGCCCGTCTGCATGGTGCTCGGCCAGCTGTTCTTCGGGCACCACCCTCTGCCGATCGTGCTGCCGCTCGCGCTCGTATCGTTCGCGCTCGAGCTCGCCGCCGTCTTCGTGGCGGCCTCGATCGCCAACGCGCTCGCCCCGTCGTTCGGCGGTCAGAAGAATCTGCCGCAGGCGCTCAAGCTGATCGCGTATTCGTCGACTCCGCGCTGGCTCGGCGGCGTGCTGACGATCGTCCCGCTGCTGGGTCCGCTGGCGGTCGCCGCCGGACTCTATGGTCTCTACCTGCTCTATCTCGGCGTGCCGTCGATGACGCGGGTCGCGCCGGACAGAGCGGCAGTCTTCACGCTCGTAACGGTCCTCGCGCTGGTGCTCGTCTGGGCGCTCGTCGGCTTCATGGTCGGCTTCGCGATCGCGACGCTGATCGCCGGCGCGACGCTCGCGAGCCGCGCGATCTTGCACTGAGCGAGCGCCGTCTCAGCCGAACCGGCTCGGCAGGTCGGGAAATTCGCCGGTCGGGTGCCGTCGCGGCGGGACCGTCGGGTCTTTCGTCGTGAAGAACGGCATCGTGGCGAAGACGATGCGACCCCGGCCGGCGGTTTCGGCCGGCCTCAAGATCCCCTTCCCGAGCCGCAAGGTCTCGCGGGCCGTCGCCGAGCAGGAACTCGCCTTGCTCGAAAAAGCGTATCCCGAGGCGGTGACCGCGCTCGAATACGAGTCGCCGTTCACCCTCTTGATCGCCGTGATGCTCAGCGCGCAGACGACCGACGTGCGCGTCAACCTGACGACGCCGTTCCTGTTCGCGAAGTATCCCACGGCGCAGGCGCTGGCCGATGCGCCGCTCGCCGGCGTGGAAGAGCTGATCAAATCGACCGGCTTCTATCACACGAAGGCGAAGAACATCATCGCGGCCTCGAAGGCGCTCGTCGAGCACTACGGCGGAGAAGTGCCGGCCGACCGCGATGCGCTCGAGGCGCTTCCCGGCGTCGGCCGCAAGACCGCCAACGTCGTGCTCGCCGTCGCTTTCGAAAAGGCCGCGTTCGCGGTCGACACGCACGTCTTCCGCGTCTCGCACCGGCTGGGTCTCACGCTCGGGAAGACGCCGCGCGACGTCGAGGACGACGTCGTCAAGCTCGTGCCGCAGGAGAAGCTGCGCTTCGCGCATCACTGGCTGATCCTGCACGGCCGCGCGATCTGCAAAGCGCCGACGCCGCTCTGCGCGAAGTGTCCGGTCGAGAAGCTCTGCCCGAGCGCGCCGCTCGTCGCGCGCGCGTTGAAAGCGAAGACGAAAGCTAAAACTGCAGCGGGCCGGTCCCCTCGAGGTGCGCCGGCCGGGGCAGTTCCGCGTCCTGCGCGATCGTCTTGAGCAGGAGCGGAGGCGTGAGCGGCTCGCCGTAGCCGGCCTCGGTCGAGAGCTTCGAGAGGTTGATCAGCGCGAGCGCGCCCGCACCGCCCGCGAACTGATAGTCGCCGTCGAGCCCGGCCCCGCGCACGAGCACGAGCTGGCGCGCCTCGTCGAGATCGAGCGCGACGCGCTTCTCGCGAAAGCGCAGCCGTACGCGCAGCGGCCGCTCCAACCGGACGAACTTCACGCCGTTCTTGCCGAGGATCGCGTTGAGGCGGCGCAGGCCGAGCTGCAGCGCCTGCGCGAAGGCCTCGAGTGCCGCGGCCGCGTCGGAGGGATCGGCCGGCGCGCCGTCCGGCGTCGCCGAGTCGATCGCGGACTCGACGTCGCGCCGCGTCCGGATACGCTGCGCCAAGGCGACGATCGGATTGACTTCGGGTTCGGAACGGTCGGAGTCCATCGTGGCGGCCTTCTCCAACCCGCACGACAATGGCTGCCGGAGGCTGCAGAACGCCTGCGATGTGGGCTTTACGGGCGCTCCGGCGCCGGTGCACTTCCAAAGATGACGAGGCCCAACCATCGCTTCTCGCACAGTCGCTCCTAAGGCTTCCGAGTTCGCGTTCGCTCTGCCCAGCTTGTAGCGGCCGGTTCTAGGGCAGTTTGGTATCCATCCAAATGACCGGCTAGGCGAGCTTCCCATGGCCCAGAAGCTAATTAAGCGAGCGGCGAGGGACCGCAGACTCGGAGCGTTAACCTTCCATTGTGGCCAAGAAAAGCGATCCGCAAGGCATGTCTCCGCCTCAGAAAGTGAGCGGAAATCCACGGTTCACGCGCTGCTATCTGGAGAATTGGAAGAATTTTAGGAAGGCCGACGTGCCCCTCGAGCGACGCACGTTCGTTGTAGGGCCGAACGCAGCAGGTAAATCAAATTTTTTAGACGCGTTTCGTTTTCTAGCAGATATTTCGCGTAGTGGCGGAGGATTCCAAGCTGCCGTTGAGCGCCGGACTAGTGTATCTGCGATTCGGAACCTGTCCGCGCGGCGCTATCCTGAGATCGTCTTGCGCGTAGCCATCGGAACTTCCGAGTGTCCCGAGGTCTGGACGTACGAGCTGAGTTTTACTCAAAACAATAACCGCATTCCGCAGATCACTTCTGAGCGCGTCGCTCATTTCGGGACAGAAATCTTGAGTCGCCCCCTCGAGGTCGACCGAGCGGACGTTGAGCGTCTGACGCAAACGCACCTGGAGCAGGTCAACGCAAATAAGAGCTTTAGGGAGATCGCCGACTTTCTGAGTAATGTCCGGTATCTTCACGTTGTTCCTCAACTGATCCGCGAGCCCGACAGATCTGTCGGACGTCGCAACGACCCCTATGGCGGTGATTTTCTCGAGCAACTTGCTCGGACGCCAAAGCGAACGCTGGATAGCAGGCTAGAGCGCATTCGTAGAGCCCTTCAAATCGCAGTACCTCAGCTAGCCCAGTTGGAACTCGAAAGGGATGAGAGCGGAAATCCACATCTCAAAGGTCGCTACGCACATTGGCGACCGAATGGCGGCTGGCAAAGCGAAGATCAATTTTCCGATGGAACCTTGCGACTGATCGGATTCCTGTGGTCCATGCTGGATGGCAACGGCCCACTGCTCTTAGAAGAACCGGAGTTGTCCCTGAATGCCGGAGTGGTTCGACGACTTCCTGAATTAATTTATCGCATGCAGCGCAAAAATGACCGCCAAGTGATTCTAAGTACGCATGCTGGAGATATGTTCATTGACAGCGGTGTGGGCGCTCACGAAGTTCTGGTCGTTACTCCATCACCAGATGGCTCGCAAGTTCGAGTCGGTGCAAGTATTCCGGAGGTTGAACGCGTGTTAGCTGCGAGCGACACGTTATCGGAAGCCATCATGCCTTTGACGGTGCCTCCGAACGTATACGAGCTGCCTTTATTTGCCGATCTAAAGCCTTGAGGCCGGTTCAGGTCGTGGTTGAAGGGTCCGTTGATGAAGTCGCCATACGTCGCGTTATCGAGCATTTTGGCATTTGCGCTGAAATGGTTCACGTCAAGAACGGCCGATCGAAGATCGCGGCAAAGGTCCGCGGTTACTATGCGGCATCGCGCGTCAGTCCCTGGCTCGTACTCGCAGATCTGGATTCCGACTGTGCCTCCGACCTATTGAATCAGTGGGCCGTGCCGGCGAGCGATGCGCTGTTTTTGTGTCGCTTCGCAACTCGGGAGATTGAATCGTGGCTCTTGGCGGATCGCGAGGGGATAGCTGCGAATCTTGCAGTTAGCGGCGTTCTAGTTCCAGCCGACCCCGACGCGTTGATCGACGCCAAGGAAGCAGTTCTCAATTTGGCGAGGCGCTCTCGCTCTCGTGAAGTGAAATCAGACATGCTGCCAGCTCCCAATAGCCTCATAGGAGTGGGTCCAGGATACAATTTAAGGCTTTCGGAGTTTGTGCGGAGCCGATGGGACGTGATCGAAGCGGCGCAGCGAAGCAGGAGTTTGGCGCGCTGTCTCTGCGCTCTCGAGTCATTCGCGGGCCGCATCTGAGAACGTGACGCTCCGGGTGCGCCGACACTGGCGGCCTTCGGGCTAAGCTTCCGGTAGCGGCGAGCGTTTCCCAAAGTCACCGAGGAAAAGGAAGCTGCTCGGCTAAGGGAGGCCCTGGTCCTTATATGGCCTTACCTTACGCGCTCTTCGGCTCTCTCTGCGAGCAGCCGGAGCGTTGCACGGCTGCAGCGAGGTCCGCTTTGCGTTCGAAGAAGAAGCTGTTCGCCTTGCTCGCCGGCGGAGCTGCGCTCTCGGCCTGCGGCGGAGGCGGCGGGAGCCCGGGCCCATCGCAAACGCCCGGCTCGTACCGTCCGGCGGTCAGCGGCGACTCCTACGCGTACGCCGGCACGTCGACCACGATCTTTCTGCGCGCGGCGTTGACGACGGTCCCCACGCCTTCGCCGAATCCGACCTTCGGCCAGACGACCACGGCCGCCGTGGCGCAGAGCGTCACGGTTTCGGGCGCGACCTTCGACAACATCGCCGGCCTCTACGACTTCGCGACGAGCGAGACGGACACGGCTCCGCTGGAGACGACGAGCAGCAAGACCGACGCCTACTTCGCCTACCTCGCCAGCGGCACGACGACGCTCGTCGAGCTGATCGGCACGACGCAGACCACCTCCGGCGGCGTGCAGTATCAATCGCGCGAGGGCACCGGCAACGGACTGGTCGACGTCCTGCCGGAGACGACCGGTGCGATCCTGCCGGCGAACGGCGCGGCGCTCACCACCAACGAGACCGATCCGGACGGCCAGACGACGACGCGCACGGTCAATGCCGACGGCTCCTACACCGAGACGTCGAATTTTCCCGACGGCAGCTCGTCGCGGGCCGTCGAGAACTCGGACGGCAGCGCCACCTATTCGTTTCCGCTCGACGGAATCGCGCTGGCGGGCGCCAATACGAGCTTCGTGGTCGGTCCCGTCAGCGCGGCTTCGCCGGGAGCGGTCATTCCGATCACGATCACCGTGCCGGCGGGAATCTCGCCTACGGGCAGCACGGAGGTTGTCAGCCGGCCGGTCGCCGATTGGTATCCGCAGACGCCTCCGGTGCTCTCCAAAGAAACGTACGTCGACAACGGTCCGGCGGCGATCCCCGCTTCGTGCGGCGTCGCCGGCGCGTATGCGACTCCGGCGCGCGAGCTGACGCAGACGATCGTGCGCGTCGATACGGTCTTCGGCGAGCTCGAGACGTGGCAGAACGTGACCTACACCGTCGCCGGCGTCGGCGTCGCCTGCGTCCAGCTCAGCGATTCGGTCGCCCAGTACTACGACTTCTCGGGACAGACGAACAAGTCGATCGCGGTGAGCGCCACGCCGCTCCAAACGACCACCATTTCCGAGACGCTCGGCCTGACGACCGCGACGCTCGACGCGAGCTCCGTGGCGCGCTCGGCACAGAGCGTGACGCCAACCGGTGGCGCTGCGGCGCTGAGTGCGACGGCGGCCAGAAGCGCTGCGGCGCAGGCTGCGGCCGCGAGCTTCGGAGCCGTCGTCGAGCGCAGCCGCATCGCGCGGCACACGAGCTTCGCGCGGCGGCTGGGAGACGCCGCCGGTGGGGGGAGGCTCTGAGCATGAGCATCGATAGGCGCCTGGCTTGCGCGCTGGCACTCCTCGCGTTCGCGGCGGCCGCGTGCGGCGGCGGATCCAAGTACGTCGCCCCGGCCGTGCCCTCCGGGCCCTCGGTGGGAGCGCAGCCGGCGACCTCGACGTTCGCGTACGATGCCGCATTCGTCGGCAAGTCGCAGCTCCTTCGGCCCGCGACCTTCGGACGTCTGGCCCTCGACGTCGCGCTGCCCATGCAAGACGCCAAAGGCCTTGCGGCCTACGCCGCGTCGGTCAGCGATCCGAGTTCGCCGAACTACCGGCACTTCTTGACGCCCTCGCAGATCGCGGACCGCTTCAGCGCGACCCAGGCCGACAGCGACGCCGCCACGGCGTATTTCAAGGCGCAAGGCCTGACGGTCTTGGGCTGGCAGCAGCGGTTCTTGCTGCACGTCGAGGGAACGCAGGCACAGCTCGAGCGCGCCTTCGACACGAAGTTCGGAGTCTACCAAAACGGCTCCGAGGTGTTCTTGGCGCCGATGGCGCCGCCTCACGTGCCGGCGACCGTTCCCGCCGTCGGCTCGCCGAACATCGTCTTCCGGCCCGAGCGCTACTTTTTGGCGTCCCTGGTCAACGTCGGCACCGGTTCGCAAGGCGGCGGCTACTCGGCGCAGCAGATCGCCGCCGCGTTCGATTACGACGGCGCCTATTCCGCGGGCTTCACCGGCAGCGGCATCACCGTCGGCATCATCGGAACCGGTCCCGTCTCGACTCAGACCGCGACCCGGCTCGGCGACCTCGAGGCGTACAAAACGCTCTACCGGGTCGCCGGCGGCAGCACGGTGCGCGTCGTGAGCGCGAGCTCGAGCGATCCCGTCGTCAACGGCGCGTCAGGGTTCGCCTCCCCGCCTCCCGTGACCGCGCCCTGCACGGCCTCGGGCAATCCCAACTACCCGCCTTCCCTGTCGCCGACCGCAAACTGCAATCCCGAAGACTTCGAGGCGCAGATCGATACCGAGCAGGCCGGCACGCTGGCCCGCGACGCGGCGATCGAGTTCTACCTCGCGTACAACCCGAACGACGGCTGCCTGAACGGCAGCGGGAATCCCGTTCAAGCCTCGCCGTGTCCGGCCGGGGCGGGCTTTCCGGCGCAGGGCTTGGCTGAGGCCGACGAGGAGCTGCAGACGGCGATCGACCACGACTCGGCCGACGTCCTCTCGCTCAGCTACGGCGGCGCGGAATTCGGCACCGTCGCGCCTCCCGGGGGCACGAGCCCGCCCTACGAATTCACCGCGGACGGCTCGGGCGTCGAACCCATGGAGTTTGCGATGCTGGCGGCGGAAGGGATCGCGGTCTTCGCTTCGAGCGGCGATTCGGGCGCCGAGGCGTGTCAGGCCTCATACTTCAGCGCGCCGCTCCTCGACAGCGCGTGCGTCAGCTATCCCGCGACCGATCCCAACGTCGTGGCGGTCGGCGGCGTGACCACCCCGCTCGACTCCGCGGGGAACTTCGTCGGTCCGGTGACGGCCTGGGGGATCCAGACCGGCGCCGGCAAGGACGGCACGGGCGGCGGAGTCTCCGCATACTTTCCGCTGCCGAGCTTCCAGCAAGGCGTCCCCGGCGTGCAGACCGCGTTCCGAAACGTCCCGGATCTTTCGCTCGACGCCGATCCCAACACGGGCATCGCCGTCATCGTCGACGCGGACGCTTCTCTGGGCGGCGGCGCGAAGAGCCCGTTTTCGTACGGCGGCACGAGCGTCTCGGCGCCCGAGGCGGCGGCGATGTGGGCGCTGGTCCTGCAGGCCTGCAAGGCGACGCCCTCCTGCGCCACCGCGGGCGGCTCGAAGCCCTACCGGCTGGGCGACCCGAACCCGCTGTTCTACAAAATATACCAGTCCTCGGCGTACGCGAGCACCTTCCTCGACGTGACCTACGGGAACAACGCGCAGCTGCCCTATTGCCAGAAGATTCCGCCCGGCTCGGATCCGACGAACTGCCCCTCGCCCGCGCCGTCGCCGACCGGCTTCGACGCGGGATACAGCGCCGGCGCCGGCTACGATCAGGCGACGGGGATCGGCGTGCCTTTCGCGCGCAGCCTCATCCGCGCGGCGGTCGGGATCTGAAGCCGAGCCGCGCCGCGGCGGCGGCCGTTCGCCCTCGAAGTTGTTAGTCTATCCTAGTTAAACTCGTAAGGAAGGCCTTAATAGGCGGCCTCTCCGAAGGCCACGACGATCGATGAGCGAGCTTCAGAATTCCCTCGCGATCAACGTCGACAACCGCGTGGTGTCGGTCGCCGGTCGCGGGCGCAACGCCGCCCGAATCCCGGACACGCCGGAGCGCCAAAGGCTCGAGCGCCAGCGCGGCATTCGCGAGGTCGTGTTCGGCGCGCAGGACGGCATCCTCACGGCGCTCGGGATCGTCACGGGCGTCGGCAGCGCCTCGACCGACCGCTCCGCCGCGATCATCACCGGCCTGCTCTCGATGCTCGTCGGGGCGATGTCGATGGGGGTCGGCGAGTACCTGGGCGGCAAAGCCGAGCGCGAGGTCGTGCAGAGCGCGATCCAATTCGAAGCGCGCGAGATGGTCGACCTGCCCGACGAAGAGTTCGCCGAACAGCTGGCCTACTACCGGCTCAAGGGCTTCACCGACGACGAGGCGCTGACGATCGTGCGCCGTTTGGAGAAGAACCCCGACATCTGGCTCCACGAGATGGTCCGCGACGAATTCGGCATCGATTTGCGCGAGGCCGAGGGCGGCGGCCTCCGTTCGTCCTTCGGCATGGCCGGCTCGTTCGCGCTCGGCGCGTTTCTGCCGGTCTTGCCGTACTTGTTGCCCCTGCCGCTCGGCGCGGCGCTCTGGCTCAGCCTGCTGCTCGCCGTCGTCGCGCTCTTTGCGATCGGCGCTTTTGCGGGGAACCTCGCCGGTCGCAACCCGTTTCTCAAGGGCCTCGAGATCGTGTCTTTTGGGGCGGCGGTCTTCGCCGTTTCGTGGGCTGCCGGCCATTACGTTCCGCCGCTCTTCGGCCACGGCTCGATCACGCTGGGCGGCTGAGCCGCGTCCTCAGGCCGACGGCGTCGCGCTGAGCGCCCGGCCGCCGCCCTTCTCGAATTGCGTCCGGTAAAGGCGGGCGTAGGTTCCGCCGCGCGCCAGCAGGATCGCGTGCGTGCCGCTTTCGACGACCCGTCCCGCCTCGACGACGAAGATCACGTCGGCTGAGAGGATCGTGGAGAGCCGGTGAGCGATCACCAGGCTCGTCCGTCCGCGCATCGCCCGATCGAAGGCCGCCTGGATGAGCGCTTCGTTCTCGGAGTCGAGGGAACTGGTCGCCTCGTCCAGGATCAGGATCTTGGGATCCTTGAGGAGCACGCGGGCGATCGCGAGGCGCTGGCGCTCCCCGCCCGAGAGCTTGTGCCCTCGCTCCCCGACGACCGTGTCGTAGCCCTCGGGGAGCGAGGCGATGAAGTCGTAGATGTTCGCCGCGCGCGCGGCGGCCTCGAGCTCGGCTTGCGTCGCCCCCTCCTTGCCGTAGCGCAGATTGGCGGCGATCGTGTCGTGGAAGAGATACGTCTCCTGGGTGACGATGCCGATGTGCCGGCGCAGCGACTCGAGGTCGAGCTCGCGCACGTCGTTGCCGTCGATGAGCACGCGGCCGAACTGCGGATCGTAGAAGCGTGAGACGAGCTGGGTGATCGTCGTCTTGCCCGCGCCCGAGGGGCCGACGAAGGCGGCCACCTGGCCGGGTGCGATGTGCAGGCTCACGCCAACGAGCGCTTGGCGCTCGCCGCCGTAGGAGAAACGGACGTCCTCGAAGCGGATGTCGCCTTGCACGTCGGCGAGAAGGCGCGTCCCGCCGCTCTCCTGGGTGAGATCGAGATACTCGAAGATGCGCTCGAAGACCGCCAGCGCGCTGACGATTTGGACCTGCACGCCGGCCAGCGCCGAGGCGGGCCCATAGAGGCGGCCGAGCAGGGCGACGAACGCGACGATCGTTCCGACCGTCAGCCCCGCCGAGATCGCCAAATAGCCGCCGCCGAGCCAGACGATCGCCGGGCCGATCACGACCATCGCGCCGATCGCCGCCATGAACCAGCGGCCGACCATCGCCAGCTTGATCTCGAGCTTCATCAGGTCGCTCGAGGCTGCGAAGAAGCGGTCCCCCTCGAAGCGCTCGCGCACGAACGATTTGATCAGCGTGATCCCCGAGATGGAGAGCGTCTCCTGCGTCATGCTCTCGATCTCGTCGCGCTTCTCGCGGGTGAGCTTGCGGACCGCGTACATGCGCCTCCCGACCGGCGCGAGCGGGAAGATCATCAGCGGCACGACCGCCAACGCGAGCAGCGAGAGCCGCCAATCGAGCACGAACATCGTCGCGACCGTCGTCAGGATCGTGGCGAAGTTGGTGACGATGGTGACCAGCGTTCCGGTCACGACGTTGTCGACGTTGTCGACGTCGTTCGAGACGCGGTTCATGATCTCGCCGGTCTTCGTGTTGGTGAAGAACGAGATCGACATCCGGTGCAGGTGGGCGACCAGGCTCGTCCGGATGTCGCGCATGATCCCCTCGCCGACGAGCGAGTTCAGATACCCCTGGTAGACGCCGACCAAGGCCGCCAGCAAGGCGGCCGCGACCATCCCGCCGACGTCGAACCAGAGGCCGCGGACGTCGTGGTGGGCGAGCGAGACGTCGATGAGGTGCTTGGTGAACAGCGGGGTCGCCAGGCCGAGCGTCGCCACGGCCACGATGCAGACGAGCACCAGTGCTTCCTGGCGCCAGTATGGCAGAAAGAAATGCCCGATCCGCCGCCAAGCGACCGCTCGCTTCATGCGCGGCTTTTCGGGATTGTACATATTCGACCACATCAAGTGGGTCGGAGGCCCGCCTAGCATCGCTAGGTAGGACTCGAAATGGACGCGGCACGTTGCGCCGCGGCCGGCACGGGGCGGGACCCAGGCTCGGCCGGAGCCTGCCTTATAACTTGCTTAATAGGCAAACCTAGACCAAGGTCGTAAAGCAGGAAGCACCTAGAAGAATAAAATCAGGGCATGAGCCAGATCCACGAGTACGAGTCGGTGCGCTGCCCCTTCGAGGACGTCCCGAAGTTCCTCGACACCTTCTTTGCGAAGCACGCCGGCGAAGATGGCGCCGCCGTCGTCGAGTTGCGGGCACCCTTGGGCGACCTCAAGCTGGAGCACGACGTCCTCGTCAGCCTCTCGCCGCTGCCGGCTTATACGGGCTACGAGCGCATCGCCATCCGCTGGGTTCCGACCGGTCACGGCCCCTATCCGACGTTCCAGGGAGTCCTCTGCGTCAGCGACGAGGGCTCGGGTTTCAGCCGCTTGGACATCGACGGAAGCTATCAGCCGCCGTTCGGCGCGGCCGGCGTGCTCTTCGACGCCGCCCTCGGCAAACGGTTGGCCGAAGCGGCGGTTCGCGAGCTGCTCGCGAATCTCAAGAAGTCCGTCGAGGAAAGCGAGCTCGCTGAAGCCGCCGTCGGCTAGCGCCGCGCGCGAGATTCGCCCTGCCGTAGCCCGGCGAGCTCGCGGAAGAGCTTGCGCTCCTTGTCGTTGAGCTCGGTCGGGAGCATCCCCAGCAGCCGGACGTACTGGTCGCCGTAGCCGCCGGACTTCACCTTGGGCATGCCCTTACCGGCGAGCCGCAACGTGCGGTTGCTTTGCGTCTCCGGCGGGATGGTCATCGTCACGTCGCCCGTCATGGTGGGGACGCGCACTTCGCCGCCCAGCACCAGATCGTAGATGCTGACGGGCAGCTCGACGTAGAGGTCGTCGCCCTTGCGCTCGTACGTCTTGTCGGGTTCGATGTGCGCGACCAGGTAGAGATCCCCGTTCTTGCCGCTTCCGGCTCCGGGTGAGCCCTGGCCGGCCAAGCGGATGCGTTGACCTTCGCGCACGCCTTTGGGAATCGTGATGTCGAAGCGCTTGGTCTGGATCAAGCGCCCGGTGCCGTGGCACTGCGCGCAGATCGAGCCGTTGAGCACCCCGGTTCCGTTGCAGCGCGGGCAAGGCTCTTCGATCTGCAGCGAGATCGACTTGCTGCCGCCCGCATAGGCTTCGCCCAGCGAGAGGTCGAGGCTGGTCTCGAGGTCGCCGCCGCGCTGCGAGAACGACGCCGCGCCGGCACTGGGGCGCTTGCCAATTCCGGAGAAGAACGCGTCGAAGAAATCGGAGAAGCCGCTCGTGCCGCCGCCTGCGAAGGATTGGCCGAAGAGATCGTTCGCGTTGTCGCCTTGCGCGGAGCGGTGCCGCCGCTGCGCTTCGGCTTGCTGCGCGGCCTGAACCCAATCGCTGCCGAGAGCATCGTACTTCCGGCGCTTCTCCGGATCGCCGAGCACTTCGTAGGCCTCGGTGATCTCCTTGAACTTCTCCTCCGCCGCCTTTTGGTTGTTGGGGTTGGCGTCGGGGTGCCACTTGCGCGCGAGCTTCCGGTACGCGGACTTGACGTCTTTCTCGGCCGCGCTCTTGGGGACGCCCAGGACCTCGTAGTAGTCTTTGTAGTTCAACGCTTTGTCCGCCGCGCTACTCTTGGGCGGAGCGAGCCTCGATGCGCTTGGCGACGATGACGCTGGCCGGACGCAGCAGTTCCTCGCCCAGCAGATAGCCGCGCTGCGCCTCGTCGAGCACGATGTCGTCGTCAACTTCGGTCGAGTCGCGCGTCCCGATCGCTTCGGCGACGCGTGGATCGAACGGCTTGCCGAGGACCTCGACCGCCTTGACGCCCTCGCTCGACAGCAGCCCCTCGAAGCCGCGCAGCGTGGCTTGGAGCCCTCCGCGCAGCCCTTCGGAGTCATTGAAGAGGACGGCTCGCTGCAAGTTGTCGATCACGGGCAAGAACTTGCTCAGCAGTTGCCTGCGGCCGTTGAGCAAACGCTCGTCGGCGATCCGCTGCGCGCGCTTGCGAACGTTCTCGATCTCCGCGCGCGCGTACTGCAGCTCCTTGTAGCGCTCCTCGGCGAGCGCTCTCGCCGCCTCGAGCTCGGCAGCGCTCGCCGCCGGCTCCGAGACGGCTTGTTGCGGTATCTCGGCGGCCGGCCGTTCGGCCTCGAGCCCCGCAGCTTGTGCTTCGGTTTCCATCTGTCCCTCTCGACGCGACGCGCGCCCGAAGCCCGTTCGGAAGAACGGTCCCCGGGCGCGCCGCAGCGGTCCTACTTCGCTTCCTTGAACTCGGCGTCGATCACGTCGTCGCCGGACTGGCCGGCGGTTTGACCCGCGCCGGCTTCGCCGGCCGGACCGCTCTGGCCGGTCGCTCCGTTTTGAGCGGCACCGGTCTTCTGGTAGAGCGCCTCGGCGAGTTTGTAGGAGGCCTGTTCGAGCTTCTCGGTCGCGGCCTTCACCTCGGCGGACGTCCCGTTCTCGCTGACCTTACGCAGCTCGGCGAGAGCGTTCTCGACGTCGGCCTTGACGCTCGCTTCGAGCTTGTCGCCGATTTCCTTGAGCGACTTCTCGGTCGAGTAGATCAGGCTCGAGGCGCGGTTGCGGATCTCGGCCTCTTCCTTCTTGCGCTTGTCCTCGCTGGCCATCGTTTCGGCGTCGCGGACCATGCGGTCGACCTCTTCCTTCGAGAGGTTGGTCGAAGCGGTGATGTTGATCGCCTGTTCCTTGCCCGTGCCCAGATCCTTCGCCGAGACGTTCACGATGCCGTTGGCGTCGATGTTGAACGCGACCTCGATTTGCGGCACGCCGCGGGGTGCCGCGGGGATGCCTTCGAGCCGGAACCGTCCGAGCGTCTTGTTGTCCAAGGCCATCTCGCGCTCGCCTTGGAGCACGTGAATGTCGACCGACGTCTGCCCGTCTTCGGCCGTCGTGAAGATCTGCGATTTCTTCGTCGGGATCGTCGTGTTGCGCTCGATCAAGCGGGTGAACACGCCGCCCAGCGTCTCGAGCCCGAGCGAAAGGGGCGTGACGTCGAGCAGGACGACGTCGCGGACTTCACCCGCGAGGACGCCGGCCTGAATCGCCGCGCCGACCGCCACGACCTCGTCCGGGTTGACGGACTGGTTGAGCTGATCTTTGCCGGTCAGCTTCTTGACGAGTTCCTGAACCAGCGGCATGCGCGTCGCGCCGCCGACCAGGATGATCTCGTCGAGCTTGCCGGTGTCGAGCTTGGCGTCGGCCAGCGCCGCTTTGAACGGGCCGACCATCCGGTCCGTCAAGCTGGCCGTCATCTTCTCGAAATCGGCGCGCGTCAGCGTCATGTCGAGGTGCTTGGGACCGCTCTGATCGGCCGTGATGAACGGCAGGTTGATGTTGGTCTGCACCATCGAGCTGAGTTCGATCTTCGCCTTCTCCGCCGCTTCGGTCAGGCGCTGCAGGGCCTGCTTGTCGGCGGAGAGATCGATGCCTTGATCCTTGCGGAACTCCGTGACCAGCCACTCGACGATCCGCTCGTCGTAGTCGTCGCCGCCGAGATGCGTGTCGCCGTTGGTCGACTTCACTTCGAAGACGCCTTCGCCGACCTCGAGGATCGAGACGTCGAACGTCCCGCCGCCGAGGTCCCAGACGAGGATCGTCTCGCTGTGCTTCTTGTCGAGGCCGTAGGCGAGCGCCGCCGCGGTGGGCTCGTTGATGATGCGCAGCACGTCGAGACCCGCGATGCGGCCGGCGTCCTTGGTCGCCTGGCGCTGCGCGTCGTTGAAATAAGCGGGGACGGTGATCACGGCCTTCGTCACCCGCTCGCCCAGGTAGGTCGAGGCGTCGTTGACGAGCTTTTGCAGGATCATCGCCGAGATCTCTTGCGGCGAGTAGTCCTTCCCGTCGATCTTGACGCTGAAGCTCGAGCCCATGTGGCGCTTGATCGACTTGATCGTGCGCTCCGGGTTGGTGACCGCCTGCCGCTTCGCGAGCTGGCCCACGAGCCGCTCGCCGGTCTTGGTGAAGGCCACGACGGAGGGCGTCGTGCGGCTGCCTTCGGAGTTTGCGATGACGGTGGGCGTCTGGCCCTCCATCACGGCGACGACGGAGTTCGTCGTGCCGAGGTCGATCCCGACCACTTTCGCCATGTATTTCTTAGCCTTTCCAATCGTCGCGGACCATCTGCACGCGCCACCTTGCGGTCGCGCGACCTCTTGCGAGCTTTGCCTTGCCGCTTACCGACGATCGAGGATGCGCCGATTCCATCCTCGGCGCTGGATTTTCACATTGTAGGACGCAGACTCGGATCCGATTGGTTTCGGCCCGAGGCTTCCCTCGTGCTTCGGTTGGACGCTTCGGGACGGCGAGTCCTAAAACCCGGCTCGGGCTCGCCTCTAGGGGTTGCCCTGATCCTGCGGATCCTGCTGGTCGGACGGTGCGAGCCCCACGTCCGCAGGCCGCTCGCCGACTTTGATGTCGACCAGCTTCTTGACGCCCGCACTCCAGACTTCGAGGTTGATCCGGTCGCCCGGCTTCGTCGCTTGGATGGCCTTGACGACTTGGTCGTTCGTCGTGACGTCCTGGCCGTTGACTTTCTGGATCACGTCGCCCGGCTGAAGCCCGGCCTGGTCGGCCGGCCCGCCCTGGACGACCTGTTCGACGGCGACGCCCTTCCCCTTGTAGTTCAACTGCACGCCCAGGTCAGGCGTCACCGTGGCCAGCGCCGCGCCGATGAAGCCCATGTTCGTGCCCTGGTGGGTCCCGGGGTTGCGCTCGAGGTTGGCCACTTGTTCTTTGACCGTGTTCGCGGGGATCGCGAAGCCGATGCCCTGGGCCCCGGCCTGCGGGTTGGCCGTCGACTGGTTCACGCCGATCAGCCGGCCTTCGACGTCGACGAGGGGGCCGCCCGAGTTCCCCGGGTTGATCGGGGCCGAGGTTTGCAGGAGCCCCTTGAATTCTTGTTCGCTCCCGTTGTCGTTACCGATCGTTTCGTCGCGGTTGAAACCCGAGACGACGCCGACGGTCACGGTCTGCTTCAGCTCGAAAGGCTCGCCGATCGCGATCGCCCACTGTCCGGCCTGCAGCTTGCTCGAATCGCCGACTTCGACGGGCGGCGGAAGCTTCGCGTAGCCGTCGACCTTGATCAAAGCGAGGTCGGCCCCCAGGTTGCTCGCGTAAACCTTGCCCGGTACGCGGTCGCCGTTCTGGAAAACCAGCTCGATCTTCGAGATGGCCCCACCGCTCGGCGGGCGGACGACGTGGGCGTTGGTGACGATCAGGCCGCTGTCGCCGGTCCGCTCGTAGACGAAGCCCGAGCCCGAGGCTCGCGCCCGGTAGCGCTGGATCTGGCCCGGCCCCTGCTGGCCGAAGAACTGCATGAACGGGTCGAGCGGGACGAACTGCTGCCCGTTGACGTAGACGTTGATCGCTACGACCGAGGGAGCGACGCGTTTGACGGCGCTGACGATGCGGTCCTGATCGCTCCCGCCGGAGACGAGCGGTGCAGCGCTCACCGCCGGGGGAGTGTTCCCGGGGCCGGCGACGCCCGTGAAGTGCGTGCTCGCGTAGAGCATCATCGAAAAGCTGCCGATGATCGCTCCGGCGAGGCCGACTATGGCCGTCGGCAGGATGCGGGTGCTCTTCATAGTGCTAGTGTTCGCCCTCTCCTACAGGAAGTCTCATGTCACCACGGCTTGCTTACCCGCAAGACCTCGAAAAGTGTCGCGACGGTTCGCATTCTCCCCCGATTTTCATCCTGGGAAAGGAGCCGCGCCCCGGGCGGCCGGCTCCGGCCGGAGCGAGGAGGTTCAGCGCGGAGCGTGTCTGGTGACGACGTCGTCGAGGCTGACGGAGGCGGCGTAAGGCGTCAGCGAGGCTGGGATGGTGACGCCGCCGGCCGGCAGGTAGCGCGTTCCGTACGCGCCTTGGGAGACGTCGTGAAGCTGCGTTTCGAAGAAGCGCTCGACGGTGCCGCTGGGAGCCTCCGCGTCGATCACGAGGTGATTCGGGAAGGTTCGGACGATCGTGAAGTTCGCTTGCCGCAAGATGGCCAGAGCCGTCTGCTCGTCGCCGGCCAGGCCGGCCGCCGGGCGCAGAACCAGTTGGACGCGGGTCTGCGCGAGGATGGAACGCCGGCCCCGATCGGCCAGCCCGGCGACCCGCGGCGTGACGTCGAGGGTTCGCGTCTGGGCCGTTCCGTATTGCGCGCGGGCGATGGCCGCCGGCGAAGCTCGCAGGGCTGCGGCGGGGACGCGCCCGGGGCATATCGTGTCGGCGAACGGCATGCCGAGCGGCACGCCGATTCCCGAGGCGTCGTCGTAGCCCGGTCCGGCCGAATAGAATGGCGAGGTTCCGTCGAATTGGTCGTTGCCGCTCGTCACGTCGATGAACGCCGACGCGCTATGAGCGGTGACGTAGTAGGGGACGCTCGCGGGCGACGCAAGCGCGCTCTCGCAGTAGTGGTAGACCTCCGCCATGAGCGCGGCGAACTGCGGCGCGCTCCAGGAAGTGCCGCTCATCAAGCCCCACGATCCGGCCTCGTACACGGAAGTGAGTTCGGCCGGCATGGAAACGTCGGGAACGTTGCGCCATTGCGCCGAGGACGCTCCGGCGAGACCCTGCTGGAAGCTCGGCAGGCCGAAATGGGCCGAGACCCCGCCTCCGGCGGCGCATTGCCCGGAGGAGCATTTCGAGTCGTTCCAGACGGTGGCGCTGGTAAGGGGACGACCGTACGTCTCGGTGCCGCCGACGCCGATGCCGTTCGGATCGCTGGCCGGATAGCTGACGCCGACCGCGTAGACCGGCGTGCTTCCGTCCTCGCTGCTGAAGCACTCGTTGCCCTGATCGCCGGAGGAAGCGACGAAGAGGACGTGCTGCAGCGCTCCCTGCTGCAGGACGGGGCTCTCCGGCGGGTTGGCGTACTCGCAGCCGCCGAACGACGAGCTGACGACCGACGCCTTTCCGTCGCCGATGATCTGGTCGTAAGCGTCGGTGATGTCCTGATCGCTGAGATCGGGAACCTCGTAGACGATGACGTTCGCGCCGGGGGCGAGAGCGGCGACCGTCTCGACGTCCAGCGTCGCTTCAGCCTGATCGGCCGTTCCGGGGCTGCCGTCGACCTGCTCCGTCGAGATCGTGCGGCCCGTCGAGGGAATCTGGAAGTACGCGAGATACGTGGACAGATCGGTTTGGGCAAAGCCGGAGTCGATGACGATCGCGACGGTCTGTCCCGCTCCGTTGAAGCCGCTCTGGACCGGGAACTGCAAGGCGTTGGCGACCGCCGTGGGTCCCCACCCGCCGTTCGGGCCGAGGGTCGGGCCGGCGAGCGGCGCGCCTCCCCCGGGCGCGGCCGTCGGCGACGAAGTCGGCCTGGGACTCGCGGTCGGCGTCGAGGTCGGCCTGGGACTCGCTGAAGGCGAGGGTGACGGCGACGGTGCCGGGGGCGGCGACGCCGACGGCGCGGACGACGGCGTTGGCTTGAGCGAGGGCGTGGAGGAAGCGGCGGGCGCCGTCGGGGTCGGGGCCGCCGCGGGCGGCAGGGCGGTCCCGCCGCCACCCCCGCCTCCGCAGGAAGCGAGCGCCGCCGCGAGGGCCGGCATGGCCGCCCGGCTCAATCTTTGCCGCGGGGCGTTCCCTCGCATGGGCCTCGATGCTCCTCATGAAAACGGGGCAAACGCCCGCACGTCCTCTCGGGTCATCGGAAGCTCGCCCAGCCTTCGCTTTTCCGGAGGGGAAGGCCGGCGAAAGGTGTGATCGGGTTCCGTCCGCTGGAGCCGCCCCTCTTCGGCGGGAGTGATCGCGTTGCGCCCCCGGCCGCGCCCTTCGGCAGCGCGTCGTCACCCTGAGCTTGTCGAAGGGGAGCTTGTCGAAGGGGCGTCGCTGACGATGCGGCCGTCGCGCAGGCGGATGACGCGGCGGGCGTGCCGGGCGACGTCGGCGTCGTGCGTGACCACGACGATCGTGCGGCCGCTTTCGTTGAGGCGGCTGAAGAGCGACATGATCTCTTCGCTCGTCTGGGAATCGAGGTTCCCGGTCGGTTCGTCGGCGAGCAGGACGGCGGGATCGTTGACGAGGGCGCGGGCGATCGCGACGCGCTGCTGCTGACCGCCCGAGAGCTCGCTCGGCTTGTGTTCGACGCGGTCGGCGAGACCCACGTCGGCGAGCACGCCGGCTGCGACCCGCTCGCGTTCGCGTGCCGGCAAGCCGGCGTAGAAGAGCGGCAGCGCGACGTTCTTGAGGGCGCTGGCGCGCGCCAGCAAGTTGAAGCCCTGAAAGACGAACCCCAGCTTCTTGAGCCGGATCGCGGCCAGGGCGTTGTCGTCGAGCCCGCCGGCGTCGATGCCGTCGATCAGATAGCTGCCGCTGGTGGGGCGGTCGAGGCAGCCGATCAGGTTCATCAAGGTCGACTTACCGGACCCCGAGGGTCCCATGATCGCGACGTACTCGCCGCGCCCGACCTCGAAGGAGACGCCGCGCAGCGCTTGCACCTCGAGCGCGCCGCCGGCGTAGGTTTTCGTGACGTCGCGCAGCACGAGCGCGGGAGCCGCGTCATTCATAGCGCAGCGCTTCGATCGGATCGAGCTTGGCGGCGCGGTAGGCCGGGTACGTTCCGAAAAGCAGGGTCACGAGCGTGGCGAAGCCGACCGCGATCGCCACCGACTGCAGCCAGGGAATCGAGGGAACGATCCCCGAGACCATGATCAGCGCGTAGCGGTCGACGAGCGCGCCGATCGCCAGGCCGAGCACCAGGCCGATCCCGCAGCCGGCGGCCGAGAGCAGCAAGGCCTCGATGAAGAACTGCAGGAGCACTTGCCGGCTGGTCGCGCCGATCGCTTTGCGCACGCCGATCTCGCGCGTGCGCTCGTTGACGGAGACGAGCATCATGTTCATGATCCCGATCCCGGCGACCAGCAGCGAGATCGCGCCGATCAGCGCGATGGCGAGGGTCAGCGCGGTGAAGATGCCGTCGACCGTCGTCGCGAAGGACTTGCGGTCGAGGGTTTGATAGTCGGCGCTTCCGGCCTTGACGCCTTTGAAATAGGCGACGACGTCCTTTTCGGTCTGCGCCATCTTGGTCGCGTCGGCGACCAGGAAACGGGCGGCGTAGACCGGGCGCGAGCGTAAGTACTCGCGCGCGAAAGCCGTGTACGGGATCGTCACGTCGCCGCTGAAGGAGAAGGGGATCAGCCCTTGGGTCGGCGGGCCTTGGACGCCGACGATCGAATAGCGCCGCTCGCCGATGCGCAGCGCCGTGCCGACCGGGTCGCCGCCGTCGGGAAAGAGGCGCCGGAAGGCGTTGTCGCCGAGCACGCAGACGTGCGCGGCCGAAACGACGTCGTCGTGCGAGAGGTTGCGACCGTAGACGAGCGGGACCGCGGCGAAGCTGACGTCGGAGTCGCTCGTGATGCCCAGCCGCGCGTGGTGGTGGCCCGCGGAGACGAGCCGCTGCACGTTCCCGGCGGGGATCGCGACCACGACGTTGGGGAAGAGGTCCTTGGTGCGCTCGACGTCCTTGAAGGTGAGCTGGGCCTTGGAGAAATCGGCCTGGCGCTGCGCCGGGAAGAGGAAGAAACCGTGGTCGTTGAGGCTGCCGAGCAAACCGTCGACCGCGCCGGCGGTCCCTTTGCCCAGGATCTCGATCGCGATGACGGCGGCGACGCCGATGATCAGGCCGAGGACCGTCAGGAACGAGCGCAGCTTGTTGCGCGCGAGCACCTCGTAGGCCTCGCTGAAGAAGGGCCCGATCTGCGCGAGTTCCACTACGAGCGCAACGCCTCGATCGGGTCGAGCCGGCCCGCGCGCAGCGCCGGATAGGTTCCGAAGACGATGCCGACGACCGTGGAGAATCCGGCGGCGAGCGTGACGATGAGCGCCCAAGGAATCGGAGCCGGGCCCAGCAGTCCGCTGACGGCGCCGTAGGCGAGGAGCACGCCGCCGATTCCGAGCAGCATGCCCAGCGCTCCGCCGAACAGTGCCAGGATGACCGCTTCGAGCAGGAACTGCAGGACGATGTCCGCGCGGCTCCCGCCGATCGCTTTGCGGATCCCGATCTCGCGGGTGCGTTCGCTGACCGAGACGAGCATGATGTTCATGATCCCGATCCCGGCGACGAGCAGGGCGACCGCGCCGATCGCGGTGACGCCGTCCGACACGACGCGGATCGTGCGCTCGAAGGTGGCGATGAACGCCAGTGCGTCTTGCACGCTGTATTGAGCCTGCGGCCCGTGCGCGCGGCGCAGCGAGGCGACGACCGCGGCGCGCACCGTCTCGAGCTCCACGCCGGGACGCGGGAAGACCTGCAGCGCCTCGACCGGTCCCGGCGCGAGCTCGTGAAACGCCGTATAGGGGATCTCGATGAAGTCCGAGGCGCCGGCGTTGGTGAAGATGCCGGCCCGCAGCTCGTCGTAGACGCCGATCACGCGAAAGCGCACGCCGTCGATGCGCACGATCCGCCCCAGCGCGTAGGCCCCGTCGCCGAAGAAGCGGCGTTCCAGGGGCTGGCTGAGCAGACACACGCGGGCCGCCGCCGCGACGTCGCCGGCTTCCACGCGGCGCCCCTCGCGCAGCGTCAGCGTGTCCGGATGCACTTCCGACGTGCTGGTGACCGTTCCGACGTAATCGACCCCGCCGCCGCGCATGCGGTAGGTGCGCTGGTAGCTCGGGAAAACGTGCGCCAGCACGTCGGCGTTTTCCGCCGCGACCGTCGCCGCATCGCGATACTGGATCTGAGCTGCGAGCGGATCGTCTTGCTTCGAGTCGACCGAGACGTACAAGCCGGGGTCGCCGAAGGCGCCGAGGCTACCGGCGATCCCGGCCGAGGCGGCATCGCCGATGCCGAGCACCGCGATCACCGAGCCCGTCCCGATGATCATGCCGAGCATCGTGAGGAACGAACGCGCGCGGTTGCGCCAGAGCGCCTCGAGCGCCTCGCCGGCGTAACTGCCCAGGCGCGCCAGCCGGTTCACGGCGCGCCGGACGATGCGGGGCCGGGCGAAGGTGCCGGTTTGACCGCGGCGTTCGCCGTGACGGCCGGGTTCTTCTCGGCGACGATCGTGTCGCCGTCGCGCAGACCCGCGGTGACGACCGCGCTCGTGTCGTTCTGCGCGCCGAGCGTCACGTCGGCGCGCTGGGCCCGGCCGTTTTGCACGACGAACACGTAGGCGGTTCCGTCGCCGCTCTTGCGCAGCGCGTCGGCCGGCACGGCGAGCACGTTCTCTTCGTCGTGCGTGACGATGTCGACGTCGACCGTCATCCCGTCGCGCAGAAAGGGCAGGGTCTCCTCGAGCACGATCGTGGTGAGGACCTGGCGTGCGGTGTTGGACGGATCGTCGGAGCGCTGCGCGATCGGCGCTATCTCGACGACGTGCCCGCGCAGTGTGCGGCCTCCGAAATCCTCCCCTCCGACGATCGCAGGCTGGCCGACGCGGACGCTGGCGACGTCCTGCTCGTCGACCTTCGTGCGCACGACGAAACGGTCGTTTCCGGCCATCTCGAAGAGCGTTTGACCGGCAGCGACCGTTTCGCCCGGTTGGATCGGGCGCAGCGTGTCGTTGGGCTGGGTCGCGACGCTCTCGACGATGCCGGCGAACGGCGCTCGCACCTGCAAGTGGTCCTCCTGCTCCTGCGCGAAGGCGAGGTCGGCTTGGGCTCGATCCGCGTCGGCGCGCGCCGCTTGGAGATCGCCGGCGCGCGTCTGGGTCGCGCCGGCTCGAGCCGCGGCCAGCGCCGCTTCGGACTGCCGCACCTGATCCTCGGCCGAGCGAACGCGGTCTTTGAGGACTTGATAGTCGCGGCCGAGCTGACCGGTGAGGAGCTGGCGCTCGCGCTGGGCCTGCTGCCAGGTCACGAGCGCCTCCTCGTAGCGCGCCTGCGACTGGTCCAGCGCGTCCTTCGAAAGCGCCTTCTGCGCGTAGAGGTCCTGGTTGGCTTCGTAGGTGCGGCGCGCTTCGCGCAAATCGGTTGCGGCCTTGCTCAGCGTCGCGTCGGCCGTCAGTTTCTGTTCCTCGGCGCTCGCCGCGCCGTAGCCCAGGCCCGACTGCGCGCCGGCGGCGAGGTCCTTGCGCGCCTGGCCGAGCTGCGCGCGGGCCTGCACGAGCGCGGCCTGCGCCTGCACGACGGCCGAGCGGTTTTGCTCGGGCAGCACCGCAACTTGCTCGGCGATGCTGTCCGCGCGTCCTTGGGCCGAGGCCGCCGCGCTCTCGGCGTCGCGCAGATTGACTTCGACTTGCGGGTTGACGATCGTCGCCAGGAGCTGGCCCGCGCGCACGCGCTCGCCCTCCTTGACGGCGATGAGTCCCATGTTGCCGCCGACGCCGGCCGCGATCGTCACGGTGCGGGGCAGCTCGATCACCCCCGACTCGGGCAGCTTCGTGACGAAGGGGCCGCGCCGCACGGTCAGCTCGCGGACCGCGACCGCGTCGGCTCCGGGCCGCAGTGCCGCTCCGGCGAGCACCACGAGCAGGACGCCGCCGACGACGACGGCGGTGCTTTGCGAGCGGTTCACAGGCCGCGCAAGTCCGCGGCCGCGGCGAGGTCCGGCGGCCCCAGCACGACGCGCAGCCGGATCGCGGCGACGACGTACGCGACCCGCGCCGCGACCAGATCCTGCTCGGCGGAAAGCGCCGTCTGCTCGGTTTGGGCGACGTCGGTGAACGAGATCAGACCGTGCTTGTACTGGAGCTGCGCGATGCGCGCCGTCTCGCCCGCGAGCGCGGCGCTCTCCTTGGCGAGCGCGAGCTTCTCCTTCGCCGATGCGGCGTCGCGTACGGCCGCGCGGACGTCGGCGATGACCGTGTCGTAGGCGTTGTCGAGCGCGGCCTGGGCCGAAGCGATCTGGGCGCGGGCCGCGTGGTGCGCGGCGGCGCGCTGGCCGTAGTCCAGCAGCGGCAGTTGGAAGGTCGAGGTGACGCCGATCTGCCAGAAACCGGGCACGTTGCGGTTGACCGTTCCGCCCGTCGCAGGCGGTGCGATCGGCAGCGTCGGGAAAAGGGCGCGCTCGAGGTTGTAGAGGGCGAGCGTCTGCGCGTTCGTCGCGTCGAGCTGCTGCTGCTCGAGCACGAACTCGGTCGGCGAGACCTGACTTCCGAAGGAGCCGCTGAGCTGCACGACCGGGCGGAGGTCGCTGTCGACCGAAGCGTCTTGCAGCTTGGCCGCGTCCAAGGCCGCCTTGGCGGCGGCGATCTCCGGCCGCGAGCGCGCCGCGAGCGCGGCCAGCATTTCGGGCGGCTGCGCCGGGAGCGCCGGTTCGGGCAAATCGGCGGGGACGTCGAAGGCCGTCGTCGCCGGAGCGCCGATGCGCACGGCGAGCGCCTCGCGCGCGTTCTCCTCGTCGACGCGGGCCTGGATCGCCGTCGAGCTGCTGCGGCCGACCGCGACCTGGGCGCGCAGGACGTCGACGCCGGCAACGCGGCCGACCTGCTCGTTCTCGCGCGCGACCGCGAGCAGCGCCTGCTCGTACCTCACGTCGTTCTCGGCGACGACGACGGCCTGGCGGCGCGCGGCCAAGTCAAAAAATCGGCTGACCACGTCGAGCGTCGTCTGTTCCTCTTGACGGTGGACTTCGTCCGTGGCGTTCTCGACCTGTTTCTTGGCTTGCTGCGCCGTCAGTTGCTGCGTGCCGTTGTAGAGGTTGTAGGTGGAGCTGATCTGCGCGGTGTTCTGGGAGAAGTTCGTCGCCGGAGAGAGGCCGAACTCTGCGAGGCTCCCGCTTTCGTTCGACTGCTTCTGCATCTGGTTCTGCAGGCTTCCGGTGATGGTGGGGTATTGGCCCGCCCGCGCCTTGGCGAACGACGAGACGAGCTGGGCCGCGTTGGCTTTCGCCGCCAGGATCTCGGGTGCGTGGGCCAGCGCGTAGCGCAGCGCGGGGAGTTCGCCCAGAGGCGCCGTGAGGCGCGGCTCGGCGGGGCGGTACCCGGGATAGAGCAGCGCCGGGTTCCCGAGCTGGGGCGATGGGGTAGCGAGCTGGGGCGATGGGGTAGCGGGCTGGGGCGACGGGGTAGCGGGCTGGGGCGATGGGGTAGCGGGCTGGGGCGATGGGGTAGCGGGCTGGGGCGACGGAGTTGCGGTTCCCGGCGACGGAAGCGGAGACGGCGGCGCTTGTGCGAGCGCGGCGACCGGCGCTTCGAGCAGCAGCGCGAAGGCGAGGACGGGGGCGCCGTGCCGGCGGCGCATCAGCGGGCGAGCGGCGCGAGGGCCGCGCCGCCGAAGGAGATCAGCACGGCGGCCGGGAGCGCGGCCCCCAGCGGCGCGTCCGCCACTTCGCCCAGGCCGAGGACGAGCAGCACGCACGACCAGAGCGCGAAAGGGTTGATCTGGGCCAGCACGGTCGCCAGGGCGGGCGAGGCCTGCGGCGCGAGCCAGGCCAGGCTCGGCAGCGCGATCAGCAGGTCGCGGTCGCTTGCGAAGTCGCCGCTGCCGCGCAGCGTCATGATCGCCCCGAGCGCGAGATAGCCGATCCCGAAGTTGACGATCGCAACGTTCGCGGCGAGCGCGAACAGACGTGCCGCGCCGCCGCGGCTACCCGCTAGCGTCGTCGCGAGGAGCATGACCGAGGTTGCGAGCCCGATCGCGAGTGCGATCAGCAGCGGGTAGGCGAGCCACGTCCAGTGGACGACGGCCAGGGCGAAATCCTCCGCTTGCCGGCGCCGGGCGTCGGACATCGCCGCAAGCGCCGAACCGGTCCCCGCGTCCGAAGTCAAGAGCAGGCCGGCGACGTGCTCGCGGGCGGGGACCTGGAGCAGCGCCCCGGCCGTTCCCAACGCCGCGGCAACCAGGAAAGCCAAGCCCCAGCGCGGGCGCTCGCGCAGCGACGCGAAGGCGCTCCGCGGCGCGATCAGGATCTCCCAGAGACCGCTCACGCGCTCACAACCCCACGAGGATGACCAGCGCGAGCGCGATGCCGAACGAGATCGAGAGCGCCGTGGTCAGGCGCACGCGCGCGAGCTGAGCGAAACCGTAGGCGATGAGCACGAGCGACCACGCCGTGAAGAGGTCGAAGCTCGAAAGGAAAGCGATCTCGCGGTCGGTTCCGTGCGGGGCGAAGATCGCCAGGTTCAGCGGGAGCGCCAGCGCGATCTGAGCCCAGGTGTGATAGCTGCTCGGCGGGTGAAGCCGCACCGCGAGCCCCTGCATGAGCTCCCCGAGCGCGGCTGCGACGCCGGCGTTCGCCGCCAGCGAGAAGAAGGTCGAGAACGTCGAGGGCGCGCCGCGGAAGCGGGCGATCATCGTCAGCGTCGCCGCGGTGAAGAGCCAGCCCAACGCCGGATACAGGGTCGTTTGAACGACGAGGAGGGCGAGCGCCGTCCGTCCGACGTCGGCGAGATCCCGCGCTGAGAGCAGAGCCGTCCGGTCCGCTTTCGCGGTCTCGACGGCGACGTTCGAGAACGCCGGCGCCACCAGCGCGACGCTCGCGAAGCCGATGCAGACGACGATGAGCAGGGCCGGCAGCCATTCCCGCGTCGCTGCGACCAGCCCGAACGCGCGGGCGGGCGCGAAGAGCATGTCGCGGGGTAGCAGGAATCCGGCGCGCAGCGGCTGCTCGCCCTCGACCTCGGTTGGAGATGGGAAGATCACCGGGGTCTTCATTAGGCCTCGGCGAGCCTAAACGCCTTGCGCGGCCGCGGAAGCTCCGGCGCCCGGGCTAGGGTTCGAGCAGCGTGTCGACCGGCAAGCGGCGCCGGACGACGTCGGCGGCGCGCTCGAGACCTTCCTCGCGCATCTCGAGGAGGCGCAGCCGCAGGTAGGACGCGAACCGGCGCCGCGCCCGCGGGGAGTAAAGGCTGCGCTCGTCGAGCTGCCCGGGCGGCGGGAACTCGGCGCTGCGACGCAGCGGCGTTGCCGCCGGGGGTGGGTGGCGGGTGGCGGCGGGCCGGGGGGCGGGCGTCGAAAGAGTCAGGGCGGCCAGCACAACGAAGCCTGGGGCAAGCATAAGAACCGATCCTCTCGCCACGCATTATCACGCCCCACGCTCGCTCGACAAGCCGAAAGTCATCGCTTGCAACTCAAGAACGGCCGCTCGCCGGCCCCCGACTCCCTGATCGTGCCCTCGCCGCCCGACGAGCCGTACCTCCGCATCGTCCCGCTGGGCGGCTGCGGCGAGATCGGCCGCAACATGACCCTGCTGGAGACCGCGGACGACATCATCGCCGTCGACTGCGGCCTGATGTTCCCCGACGACGACATGCTCGGCGTCGACATCGTCATCAACGACTTCTCCTACCTGCGCGACCGGGTCGACAAGTTCCGCGGCCTGCTGGTGACGCACGGACACGAAGACCATATCGGCGGCATCCCCTACTTGTTACGGGAGTTCAACGTTCCGGTCGTGGGGACGACCCTCTCGCTCGCGCTGATCCGCGCCAAGATGCGCGATCACAAGCTGGGGGAGCGGACCTTCGTGGCCGTCAAGCCGGGCGACGTCTGCCGCTACGGCTCGTTTTCGGCCGAGTTCGTGCACGTCAACCACAGCGTCGCGGGCGCCTGCGCGCTGGCGATCCGCACGCCGCTGGGGACCGTCCTCCACACCGGCGACTTCAAGTTCGACCAGACGCCGATCGACGGCAAGCCGGCCGACTTCGCGGCGCTCGCGCGCATCGGCGACGCGGGCGTGCTCGCCATGCTCTCGGATTCGACCAACGCCGAGCGCCCCGGCCACACGCCCTCGGAGCGCGTGGTGGGCGAAGCGTTCGCCAACATCTTCGCGCGCGCGCCGGGGCGGATCATCGTCACCTCGTTCGCCTCGAACGTGCCGCGCATCCAGCAGGTCGTCGACCAGGCGCTGCGCTTCGGCCGGCGGATCGCGTTCCTGGGGCGTTCGCTGCTCAACGTCGTCCAGTACTCGACCGAACTCGGCCACTTGAAGCTTCCCCCCGAGCGGGTCGTCCGGCTCGAGCAGATCGACGAGTACGAGCCGAGCGAGATCGTCGTGATCACGACCGGCTCGCAGGGCGAGCCGATGTCGGCCCTCTCGCGCCTGGCGGTGCGCGACCATCCGCGCATGAAGATCGTGCCGGGCGACACCGTCGTCATCAGCGCGACGCCGATCCCCGGCAACGAGAAGAGCGTCTCGAAGACGATCAACAATCTCTTCAAGCTCGGTGCGACGGTCATCCACGGAACCGCGCAGGGGACGGCCCACGTCTCGGGCCACGCTTCGCAAGAGGAGCTCCTGCTGATGCTCAACCTCTTGCGCCCCAAGTATTTCATCCCGGTCCACGGCGAGTACCGGATGCTGGTGACGCACGCGCACCTCGCGCGGCAGACCGGGGTCCTCCCCGAGAACTGCTTCGTCCTCGAGAACGGCGACGTGCTGGAGCTGACGGGCGACGGGGCGGAGAAGATCGGCAAGACCTACGGCGGCAACGTCATGGTCGACGGGACGGGCGTCGGCGACGTCGGCGAAGCCGTCCTGCGCGACCGCAAGCATCTTTCCGCCGACGGCATCATGATGGTCGTCGTCACCGTCGACGCGGAAGAGGCGCGCGTGGTCGCCGGCCCCGACGTCGTCTCGCGCGGCGTGTTCTACTTGCCCGAATCCGAGGACGTCATCGCCGACCTCGAGCGCCGGGTCGGCGACATCCTGCACGGCTGTTCGGTCGAAGGGATCCGCGACGTGGCGACCGTCAAGGAGCACATCCGCCAGGGCCTCTCCAAGGCGGTCTACGACAAGACCCGCCGCCGCCCGATCGTCGTCCCGGTCGTCATGGAAGTGTGACCTGGGTCACCGGAAACGCGCTCGCGTTTCGCGCGATAGGGCGAATCGCTTCGGCTGAGGCGTGGCTAGCGCTGCTCCGTTCGTTCCTTCACAATCCCGCCGAGGCCAGGGAGCGCCGCCGAGGCCAGGGAGCGCCGCCGAGGCGAGGGAGCGCCGCCGAGGCGAGGGAGCCGGTCCGAGGCGGAACACGAGTGGCTAGACCCATTAAAATCCGGCCAAATGAAGAAGGCATTAAGGTCCGCTGGCCAAAAGTGGGGCCGCACGAAGACCGCGCCCGATATGCAAGCATAGGGCACGGCCTGGTTGTTTTCAATTTAGGTGTCACATCGCGGAGGCGGGGTTATGGTCCGATTTCCCCTTTGGCGAGTGCGTGTCGTGCCTTTAGTACGCACCGCCCTTTCTGTATTTGCGCTCCTGGCCATCGTACTGTCGATGGCCGCCCCGAGTTTCGCGGCCGGCGGACAAGTCGGCAACATCAGCGGCACGGTGGTCGAGTCCGAGACGAGAGCGCCGGTCCCCGGCGCCAACGTCACGATCGTCGCCCCGACCGCGACCTTCAAGACTAAGACCGATGCTCGAGGCTTCTTCTCGATCCTCGGGCTTCCGGTCGACACCTATACGCTCTCGATCGAGGACCAGGGCTTCGAGTCGCTGACGCAGACCGGCGTGACGCTCACCGGCGACCAGACCCTCAGCCTTGGTCAGGTGAGGCTGCTCAGAGAGCTGCGGACGATCGCTCGAACGACGTCGCGCTCCACGACGGGCGCGTTTCAGCCGAGCCAAACGATCGACTCGTACTCGATCTCCGGCAACCGGCTCTTGCAGACGACCGGAAAAGCCGCCACCACGAACGAGAACAACCTGCTGCTCGCGGTTCCGGGCGTGACGCTGACGAACGAAGGGAACCCGACGATCCGCGGCGGTCAAGCGCGCGAGGTCGGCTACCAGTACGACGGCGTGAGCTTCGTCGAGCCCTTCCTCTCGGACAACGGCTCCAGCACGGGTGCCGGCGCCGGCCTTTTCAACGGCATCGGCAACGTGCAGGTCGTCGAGGGCGCGGGCGACGCAACGCAGGGGAACATCGGCAGCGGCGTGATCAACGTCATTCCGAAGCGCGGGTCTTATCCCGGCTTCGGTTTCGTCGACGCTGAGGTCGGCGGTCCGAACTACTTCCATCAGTTTGCCTTCGAGTACGGGATCGCCACGAAAGACAACAGCCTGTCCGACTACATCGCGTACAACGGGCAGCGCTTCGATCCTTATCACGGCTACTCGTTCACCTCGGCGGGGCCGCATCTGAACTATTTCGACACGTCGTATCAGATGAACGACCAGTTCACGAACAATTTCGTGTTCAAGTTCGGCAGGGACAAGTCGCAGTCGCTGCAGGTGCTCTACACGAACATCTCGTTGCAGCAGTATGGAAACCTCGGCGGCATCCCTTCGGGTACCTTCGATCCGGTCACTAACCCTAATGCCCTGGTCTACTACCCGTACGACACCCTTTCGGCGGCGCCGTTCCTATCGGGTACCGGCCTCACGGCGGGGCAATACGCAAGCTTGATCGGCCTGGGGCCCGGGGTCCCGAGCACGAACGTAGCGATCACCTCTCCGCAGGTCAACCAATCGCTGCAGACGCGCTTCCTGAAGTTCGAGTACGACAACAACCTCTCGGCCAGCACGTTTCTCGCGCTGCGTTACTACAATTGGGAGCAGCTCGATTACACGGACAACCAGTACAGCCTCGGACCGTCGCAAGGTGGTATCTCTGACTGGAGCGCGACCGGAGGCCCGATCGTCGGAACGAGCTTCGACCTCACGCATCAGTTCGGCTCCAAGCTGACCGTGAGCATCAACGGCAAGTACGAGAACCAGCACCCGATCTGGGACGCGTACGAGCCGCAGTTATACTTCTACAACCTCGGTTCCGTGGGGACGCCTAGCGCCGGCCCGAGCGTCAACGACTGGCTGCCGGGCGGCTATGTCTACAACTACTTCACCGGGCTCGGGCAGAGCGTCCCGCGCATCCCTGTTTGGGGCATCAGCTACAACGGCGCGTTCTTTCAGAACTGGGGCGCGGGCCTACGCTTCCAGTACGATCCGACCAGTCGCGTCAAGGCCGACCTCGGCGTCCGCTACGAAGGCCAGAACCAGCACTGGTTCAACCAGCTCGAACAGTACGGCATCACTCCGCCCGACAACAATCCTTTCTCCGTGGCTCCGAGCGCCTGGACGAATGCCTCGCTCGAGCCGCGCGAGTGGGAGCCGCGAGCCGGCTTGACCTATCTCATGGGCGTGAACGACTCGCTGCGGGTTGGCTACGGGCGCTCGGCGGTCTTCGTCAACGGGCAGACCGCGGGCACGCCGTTCAGCGCCTGGAATCTCGGGCCGTACATGAGCATCCCGCCGCTGCCGGGCGTTCAATGCGGAATCCAAATCAAGTACACGTGCACCAGCTACGGCGAGCAACTGTATTGGGCCGGTGACGCGGTCGAGGCGCCCGACGCCGGTAACGGCGAGCCCGCCCTCTACACGAACTACGACCTATCCTACCAGCACCAGTTCACGAACGGTTGGGGCGCGCGCCTGACGCCGTTCTACAAGCTCGGGACCAACCTCCCGTCCTACTCCCTGATCGCGCTCCTGCCCGGCGGCAACGAGATCTTCGGCGTCGCCAATCAGGGCTTCAACCGGACGACCGGCCTCGAGTTCAACCTTACGACGCCCGACCGGCCGGTGGGACTTTCGGGCTTCTTGTCGGCCACGTATCAGAACGTCTTGAGCACGACGCCTCCGCTCAGTATCGCCGAGACGTCGGTGCCGCTGCTCTCGCCGGCGACGCTGGCCTTGGGCGATATCTACCGCGCCGGCTACGTCTCTCCGGTTTCGCTGCGCATCGGAGGAACGTGGGCGACGAAGTCCGGCTTCCGGATCACTCCCGATCTCGAGTACAATATCGGCTATCCCTACAGTATCGGCAACCTGATCGCGTCTCAAGTCGGCGTCGACGCCGGCGGGAATCCGATCTACGCCAACGTTCCGCAAGTGAACTTTGGAGCGGGCGTCCAGCAACTCAATGGCATCGAGAACATCCGTGGGACGAACCTCTCGACCAACTATTACGATCCGGCCTTCCCGGGCACGTCGCTCAACCCGAACATCGTGGCGACGCGCGGAACCCCTGCGACTTCCGCGAACGGCGGCTTCCTCTCGCCGGCAAACCTGCAGGCAGACCTGACGATCGAGTACAAGCGGAGCGGCAACACGTTCGGCGTGCAACTCGAGAACCTGTTCGGGAACGCCTTCCTCAACACGGTGCCCGCCGTCAACCCGTACTACCAACCCGCGGCGAACGGCTTGTCGGGTCCGCGAACCGGCATCAACGGCTGCGCGGCGCAGTACGGCAGTGCGCGCGGCTGCAGCAACATCCCGACCGACATCTACGCCTACAGCAACGGCGCGTATCTTCTCACCAACGGAGACTTCACGGGCACGACGGAGCTGGCTCCGCTGCGGCCGTTCACGATCCAGGTCTACTACCAGCGGAAGCTTTAGGTCAGATAAGGAAAGCGATGCGAACGAAGGTCTTCTTTCTCTCGGCGTGCGCGCTTGCGGCCGCGGGCCTGGCCGGTTGCGGCGCCAGCGGCGGCGGCCAAGCGCCGAACGTCCCCAACCAGCAGAACCTCTCCTCGAACGTCCTGCAGCTCGCCGTCGGGACCGCGAACATCGCGGGTCAAACGGGGCCCGGCCTCAACGTCGTCGTGACCTACCGCCAACCGAACGGAAAGAGCGGTTCGACGCTGTCCTCGCCGACGTTCAGCGGGCCGTTCGTGCTGGCGGGCCCGCAGGGCTCGCTCGGCGCGGACGGCTTCTTCGACACGATCGAGTCGGGTCCGGCGCCGACCGAGCTCGGCAAGTCGGCGATGACCTCGACCGCTCAAACGGACACGACGGGCACGACTTTCGGCGTCTCGGGCGGCGCGGTGGCGCTCGGCATCGAGCCCTTCAACTACAACGAGAACGGTGTGCCGGACAGCGTCGCACCGTACGTGCTGCCGTTATACGATAGCGTCGCCAACGATCCGAATACCTTCGTTTCGTGGGGCGGGCCGCCGGCGTTCGACCTGCTGGGGAACGGCCAGTCGCCGGTCGGCTCGGGCAACGTCCCCGGCGGCACGGCCGGCATCAGCGAAGGCCTCGACGTTTTCGCAGGGGTCGTCCCGGTCGTCGGCACGTATACGCTCGCGCTCAGCATCCCGACGAACAACGGCACGTTCAACACTTCGCAGACGGCTAGCCTGGCGTCGACGACGCTCTTGCCGGCAATCGCGGCGCCGACCCTGGGTCTTGCCGACGGCAACGGCGGCCAGACGTTCAACGTGACGCTGCCGGCGGGCGTGACGCAAGCCTTCCTCCAGATTACCGACATCGGGCCGGCGACTGGCGCGAGCTGCAACGGCGGCGGCGTCTATTATACGATCCTGGTGACCGCCTCTGGTACGGCGACGCTGCCCGACAACGCAGGACCGGGAGGGGCGCCGTCGCTCTGCACGCCCGCGCAGAACACGGCGTTCTCGGCAAACGTTCCGGCAAACAATGGGGCGACGGTCAACACCGACGGCGATCAGTTCTCGGCGCAGTTGATCGGCTTCGACTACGACGAGTATTCGCTCGAGCTGCACAACGCGGCCGCCGTCAAGCCGGCGCCCGCGCTGCCGGCCAAAGCCGACGTGACGATCTCGACGAAGGGTCTCCACACGTGGGCGTACGGAACTGCCCAGCCTGTCTCCAAACTCCGCCGCTAAGCGGCCGGCGCCGCACGCTCTAGAGAAGGGCCCGCTTCGGCGGGCCCTTCTTCGTCGTTCGTAAAACTGCAGTCGCGTGCCCCTCTCGACTACCGCTGAGGAAGAACGCCTCACGCACGACGCGGCCGAGGACGCGCCGCGTTCGTACGCCGCCGACACCTGGCGGCGCTTTCGGCGCAACCCTTCGGCGCTGATCGGCGGGGTCGTCGTCGCGGCGATGCTGCTGGTGGCGGTGCTCGCGCCGCTGCTCTCGCGCGGGGTCGACCCGCTCGCGCAGGACCTGGCCCATCAGGCGCTGGCGCCGAGCCTGACGCACCTGATGGGGACCGACAAGCTCGGGCGCGACATCTTCGCGCGCATCGTCTACGGCGCGCGGGTCTCGGTGCGCATCGGATTCATCGCGGTCGGCCTGGCGATCGTCGCCGGGACGCTGATCGGTGCGACCGCGGGCTTCGCCGGCGGCGCGGTCGACAACGTGCTGATGAGCGCGATGGACATGATGCTGGCCTTTCCCTCGATCATCCTCGCGATCGCGATCACCACGATCCTCGGACCGAGCATCACCAATCTGATGATCGCGGTCGGCATCGTCTACATCCCGCAGTACGCGCGCCTGGCGCGTTCCTCGGTGCTCGTGGTTCGCGAGCTGGAATACGTGGAGGCGGCGCGCGCGATCGGCGAAGGCCCGCCGATGATCCTGGCGCGGCACATCCTGCCCAACATCGCGGCACCGCTGCTCGTGCAGGCGACGCTCGGCGTCGCGACTGCCGAGTTGGAAGCGGCCGGCCTTTCGTACCTCGGGCTGGGCGCGCGGCCGCCGGCGCCCGAGTGGGGCGCGATGCTCAACGACGCGCGCGACTACTGGCTCTCCGCGCCCTGGGCGCTCATTTTCCCCGGCCTGGCGATCACCACGCTCGTGCTCGGCTTCAACCTCTTGGGCGAAGGTCTGCGCGACGCGCTCGACCCGACCGATCGCTGAGCGGGCGGGCTGAGGATCGTGGCCGTTCTGCTCGCGCTCGCGGCGGCGCTCTTCTACGGTGCCGCCGATTTCTGCGGGGGCGTCGCCACCAAGCGCACGACGGCGGTCGCGGTCGTGGTCGTCTCGCAGCTCATCGGCTCGCTCGTGCTCGCGGCGGCGCTGCCGTTCGTACCCGGGCGCTTCACGGCGGAGGTCGCGTGGTGGGGACTGCTCGGCGGATTCTGCGCCGCGGTCGTGGTCACGGCGCTGTACGCGGCGCTGGCGGTGGGGAGGATGGGCGTGGTCTCGCCGATCACGGCCGTGCTGGGCGCGAGCGTTCCGGTGCTCGCCGGCCTCGCGCTCGGCGAACGTCCCGCGCCGCTGGCAGGCGCCGGCATCGCTTTGGCCGCCGTCGCGATCGTGCTCTTCACGCTCGAACCGCAAACGGGGCGATTCTCGCTCGCCGAGCCGGGCGTGCGGCTCGCGCTCCTGAGCGGACTGGCGCTCGGCGCGCTTTACACGATTCTCGGGCGCGCACCGTCGGGCGGAGGGCTCGGCTTGCTCGCGTCGATCCGGGTCAGCTCCGTCGCGCTGCTGGCGGGTTACGCGCTCGCGCGCAAGCAGTCGCTGCGGCCGGCTCGGGGCGGCTTGCCGGCGATCGCGGCGGCCGGCGTGCTCGACATGAGCGCCAACCTCTTCTACGTGCTGGCCGCGCAGCGCGGCTTGCTGGCGATCGTCGCGGTCCTCTCGTCGCTCTATCCCGCCGCGACCGTGTTCCTCGCGCGCCTCGTGCTGCGCGAGCGGCTCAACGCCTTCCAATGGTGCGGCGTCGCCTGCGCCTGCTGCGGCGTCGCGCTCATCGCCGGTACGTGAGCTTTGCCGCGCGGGCCTCGAACAGGTGTGCGCCTGGGGGCGGGCTAACGTTGCAGCCAATGGCACGCGTCCGCCGCAAGGCTCGTGCAACGCTGCGGCTCAACCTCGAGGTCGCCGGGATCGCGGCGTTCGGCCTCGCCGTCCTGCTCGGCATCGCGCTGGCGGCGCCCGCTCATTCGGGCGCGCTCGGGGCCTGGACCGCGTATGGGCTCGGGCTCCTCTTCGGGCGCACGGCCTGGCTCGTCCCGGTCCTCGTCGCCATCGTCGGCGGCATCGTTTTTCTCGAGATCAACGTTCCGCGCATGATCGCGACGCTGGGCTGCGCGTCGCTCGCTTATTTTCTGATTGCCGACGCGGCCTGCGGACGCGCCGGCGGGCTCGCCGGCGCGACGCTCGCGAAGGGTCTGCGCGCGCTGGTCGGCTCGACCGGCACCACGGTCGTGCTCGCCCTGCTGGCGCTCGTCCTCACCGTCGCGCTCCTCAACCTCTCGGTCAAACGCGCGATCGGCTGGTGCATCGTCACCTTCCTCAAAGCGCGCGACGCGCTTGCCGCCCTCGCCGCGCGGTCTCCGCGCGTCGCGAGACCGGCTGCGGTCGCGGAAGGTCCGAGATCGCTGCGCGAAGCCTTCCACCTCCCCGCCGTTCTGCGTCCTCCCAAGCCGGCCGCGCCGACGTCCGGCGCGGCCGCGCCGACAGCCGGCGTGCCTGCGGCGGCCGGCGTCTCGGCGGCGGCAGCTGCCGGCTCGAAGCTTGCGGTCGCGCCGGTCGAGGCGCGGAAGTTCGTCCAGCGCGACGGCGGCGCCGCCGCCGGGGGCGGGGACGGCGACGACCTCGACGACGACGATCTCGAAGAGGACGACGAGGAGTTCGAGGACGACGAATTCGAGGACGACGAGGAGCTCGAAGAGGACGACGAGCTCGACGACGGCGACGAGGACCTCGACCTCGCCGAGCTCGTCGAAGCGGCCGCGCCGGTCGAAGGCGAGTACGAGCCCGCGAGCATCGCGACGGCGGGCGAACTGCCGCGGCGCACGTACAAGCTGCCGGAGCTGAGCCTCTTCGATCCGCCGCAGGCGCAGATCGTCGACGAGTCGGTCCGCTCGCACTTGCTCGAGGACACGCTCGCCTCGTTCGGCGTCGGCGCGAAGGTCACGCACATCGAGCGCGGACCGGCGATCACGCGCTACGAGCTGCGGCCCGAGCGCGGCGTTAAGATCTCGCGCATCTCGTCGCTGGCCGACGACATCGCGCTCGCTCTGGCCGCGACCTCCGTGCGTATCGAGGCACCGATCCCCGGCAAGTCGGCGGTCGGCATCGAGATCCCCAACGCCCAAGTCTCGGTCGTGGCGATCTCCGAGATTCTCCAGGCGCTGCCGCAGCGGGGAACGATCCCGCCGCTGGCGATGGCGCTCGGCAAGGACATCACCGGCCGGGCCGTCTTCGGCGACCTCGGCAAGATGCCGCACTTGCTCGTCTCCGGCGCGACCGGGAGCGGCAAGAGCGTCTGCCTGAACTGCATCATCGCCTCGCTGCTCGTCTCGGCGACGCCCGACCAAGTGCAGATGCTCTTCATCGATCCCAAGCGCGTCGAGCTGACCGTCTACAACGGCATCCCGCACCTCATCAAGGAGGTCATCACCGATCCGCGGCTCGCCGCGGGCGCGCTCTTCGAGATGACCAAGGAGATGGACTCACGCTACGAGCGCTTCGCCAAGGCCGGCGTGCGCAAGATCGAGGAATACAACGCCAAGTATCCCGAGGAGAAACTGCCCTACGTCGTGATCGTCATCGACGAGCTGGCCGACCTCATGCTGATCGCGCCGGCCAAAGTCGAGACGACGATCTGCCGCCTCGCCCAGCTCGCCCGCGCGACCGGCATCCATCTCGTCGTCGCGACGCAGCGCCCCTCGGTCGACGTCATCACCGGGATCATCAAGGCGAACATCCCCTCCCGCATCGCCTTCGCGGTCAGCTCGCAAGTCGATTCGCGGACGATCCTGGACATGGTCGGCGCGGAGCGTCTGCTCGGGCGCGGCGACATGCTCTTCCTGCCGATCGACGCGCCCAAGCCCGTCCGCGCGCAGGGCGCGCTGATCACCGGCAGCGAGGTGACGCGGCTCGTCGACTTCTGGGCGAAGCAGGCCCGCCCCGACAACCTGCTCGACGTCGAGGTCGAGCCGATCGAAGAAGACGACAAACGGCGCGAGGTCGACCCGCTCTGCTACGAGGCCGCCAAGTACATCATCGAGACGAACTACGCTTCGACCGCGCAGCTCCAGTCGCAGTTCGCGATCGGACATCCGCGCGCGGTGCGCGTGATGAAGCAGCTCGAGGAGTTCGGCATCGTCGGCCCGCACGAGGGCACCAAGCCGCGCCGCATCAACATCGGCCTCGGCGAGCTCGAGACGATCGCCGGCCGCCTCGGCCGCGACGAACAAACCGAGCTCTTCGCGCAAGACGCGTAGCGATCGCCGCTACGAGCGAGGTTCGCCCCTTGAGGGCCGCGCTCGCCTAGCTCGAGGCGGCGCCTAAGACTCGGGCGACGTCGATTCGCACGTCGGGGAATGCGGACGGCGCCGCTTCCTCGCCGGGCCGGTAGCGGCGCTCGTCGCGGTACTCGCCTCGCTCGCGGTCGGGGTTCGTGAAGGCCCGCAGCTCGTCGTGGACGAGGTCGACGACCCAGTACTCCGCGATCCCCGCCCGGGCGTAGCGAGCGCGCTTGCTTCCCAAGTCGTACTTCAGGGACGAGTCGGAGATCTCGACGAGCAGAAAGACCTGCGCCGGCGACAGCCGGCGGCGGAAATCGCATTCGACCCGCGAGAGCACGAGATCGGGGTCGGGCATGTCGCGCGGGCCCAGCGGGAGGCTCAGGCAGTTCGGCCAGACCCGGTAACGTCCGCGGCACTGCTCGACGAACGACGGATTCAGCTCGACCAGCGCGAGGGCGTGCCGTGGGCCGTGCGGGCTCATTTCGACGACCACGCCGTCGACGAGCTCGACGCCGTTCTCGGGCAGCAGGCCGACCCGAGCCATCTCTTCGTACGCCTCGACCGTGAAGCGGTGCGGTGCCTGTGCCACGCCGGTACCGTTCGCCGCTGCCGCAATTGCCTCCGGGCGTTCCTCCGGGCGTCCCCCCGGGTGAGGCCCGGGGCAGGGCCCCGAGTGAAGTGGAGTTGGCGGCGGAAAAAGGCGGGCGGCGGAAAGGGCGGAGAGGCGGGAAGATCGCCGAGCGTGCGATATAAGTCGGTGCAAGGCAAACGAGGCAAGTCCTTGTAACTTCATGACTCGCGGCCTAGTCTAAGCTGTCGCCATTTCGCCCAGGTGTCCCGAGGATTCGCAGAAGGTGTCGTACGCAGCCGATCCCGCGCTCCGCGCCGTCGAGCACAAGCTCGACGAAGGCATCCCGCTCTCCAAGGAAGACGGCGTCGCCCTGCTGCGCACGGTCGACCTGCATACGCTCGGCCGTCTCGCCAAGCGCGCCAAAGAGCGAAAGAGCGGCAACAAAGTCTTCTACGTCCTCAACCGCTACATCAACTCGACCAACGTCTGCTACGCCAACTGCACCTTCTGCTCGTTCGCGGTCGACGAGTACAAAGAGAAAGAACGCGTCGAGCGGATGTCCTCCGACGAAGTGCTCGCCAAGGCGCTCGAGACGGGGACGAACTTCAACCAGCTGCACATCGTCGGCGGGCACGATCCGCGCCAGCTCTCGCTCGACTACTGGCTGCCGCTGATGCGCCGCTTCAAAGCGGCCGTGCCGCACGTGCAGCTCTCGCTCTTCACCGCGGCCGAGATCGACTATCTGGCGCGCCGCCACCGCCTCTCCTACGAGGACATCCTCACCGAACTGCGCGACGCGGGCTTGCAGAATATCAACGGCGGCGGCGCGGAAGTCTTCAGCGAGCGCTTCCGCAAAGCGACCTGCGCCAACAAAGTCGACGCGGCCAACTGGCTGCGCATCCATGAAGTCGCGCACGCGCTCGGGATCGCCTCGAACGCGACGATGCTCTACGGCACGATCGAGACGCTCGAGGAGCGCGCCGAGCACCTCATCCTGCTGCGCGAGTCGCAGGAGCGCTCGCCGGGCTTCAACGCCTTCATCCCGCTCGCGTTCCACCCCGACGGCAACGAGCTCAACGACTGCGGCTGGACGAGCGGCCTCGACGACATCCGCATGTTCGCGACCGCGCGGCTGATGCTGCACAACTTCGACCACATCAAAGCCTACTGGATGATTCAGGGCTTGAAGATCTGCCAGGTCGCGCTGCAGTTCGGCGCCGACGACATGGACGGCACGCACGGTTCGACCGACGAGGAGCGCATCTACCACAGCGCCGGGACGCAGTCCGGCCAGTACGTCGACGACCGCGAGTTCCGCCGCCTGATCGAGGAGGCCGGCTACGTGCCCGTGCGGCGCAACTCGACTTACGAGGAATTCCCCTACGACTGGGCGCCGCCGGCAGCGAGCCTCGCCCGCGAACCCGTCGGGGCCGCCGGCGGCTAGGATGCTGCGCTCCGGGCGGATCATCTATACCAACGACCTGCCGATCTACACCGCGTTCGACGAAGGGGCCGTCCGTTATCCGGGGGCGCTGGCGGCCGACGTGCCGGCCAACCTCAACGAGGCGCTGGTCGCGGGCCGGCTCGACATCAGTCCGATCAGCGCTTTCCACTACGGAAAGTACGCGGACCGCTTGGCACTTTTGCCCGAGCTGTGCATCGGTTCGCGCCAGGACGTCTGGTCGGTCGTCTGCGTGAGCCGCAAGCCGCTCGCGGAGCTCGACGGCGCGCGGATTTTCGTGACCAAAGAATCCGCCAGCGGGCGCAACCTCTTGCGCGTCCTGCTCGAAGGGCGTTTCGGCGTGAAGGCGACCTTCGTCGATTCGGACGATCCGTACGGCGCGGCGGCCCGGGGCGAGGCCGCGCTCTTGATCGGCGACCGCGCGATCGACGCGCAGCAGACCTTCCGTCGCTCGAACGTGCACGATTTGGGCAGCTATTGGCACGCCTGGACCGGTCTCGACATGGTCTATGCCGTGTGGGCGGTGCGGCGCGACGTGCTCGCCTCGCACCCGCACGAGGTACAGGGAGCTCTCGACGCGCTGATCCGTTCGCAAGCCTGGGGCAACGCGCATCTCGAGCGCGTCGTCGCGGCGGCGCAGCGCGCCCACGCGCGGCCCGCGGGCTACTACGAAGCCTACTACGCGACCCTCAACTTCGCGTTCGACGAACGGGCGCGCGCCGGGCTGGCCCGCTATTTCTCCGAGCTGCACGCGATCGGCGCGCTCGACTCGGTACCGCCGGTCGAGCCGGAGGCGCTCCTTGTCTCTCGCTGAGCTGCTCGAGCGCGCCGCCGGCGGCGGCCGCCTGAGCTTCGACGAGGGCGTGCAGCTCTATCGGGAAGCCTCGCTGCACGAGCTGGGCGCGGCCGCCCACCGGCGGCGCATGGCGCTCTATCCGAGCCGCGACGTGACCTACGTGATCGACACGACGATCAACTACACGAACGTCTGCACGGTCCACTGCACCTTCTGCGCGTTCTTCCGGCCCGAGAAGCACGGCGAAGGCTACACGATGTCGCACGACGACGTGCTGGCGCGCGTCAAGTTCGCAGCCGATCAGGGCGCGACCCAGATCATGATCCAGGGCGGCGTCAATCCGGAGCTGCGCCTCGAGTGGTTCGAGCGGCTCTTCCGCCGCGTCCGCGACGAGTATCCCGAGGTCGACATCCACTCGCTCTCGGTCTCCGAGATCGCAGGTCTGGCGAAGGTCGAAGGTCTCCCGGCGCGCGAGGTGCTCGTGCGCCTCAAGGACGCGGGCCTCAAATCGCTCCCCGGCGCGGGCGCCGAGATTCTCGTGGAACGCGTGCGCAAGCGGATCAGCGCGCGCAAGGTGAAGCCCGAAGCCTGGCTCGGCGTGATGCGCGAGGCGCAGCTGCTGGGCATGCCGACGACGGCGACGATGATGTTCGGCTCGATCGAGCGTCCCGAAGAGCGGATCGAGCATCTCGAAGCGATCCGCGGCCTGCAGGACGAGACCGGCGGCTTCACCGCTTTCATCCCGTGGTATTACGTGCCGTGGAAGACGCCGCTGCGCGGCAAAGAAGCGAGCGGCCTCGAGTATTTGCGCGTGCTCGCCATCTCACGCCTGTACCTCGACAACGTGCCGCATCTGCAAGCGTCCTGGCTGACGCCGGGGCTGAAGATGGGCCAGCTCGCGCTCTTCTACGGCTGCGACGACATGGGCGGAACGATCCTCGAGGAGCGCGTCGTGCACGACGCCGGCGCGACCAACGAGGCGACGCGCCGCCAGCTCGAAGAGATCATCACCGGCGCCGGCTTCCACCCGGTCGTCCGCGACACGTATTGGAACCTGCGCCCCCAGATGGCCCTCGCCGGCGCCTAGAGAGCTTCGACGATCGTCGCGGCGGCGAGGACCTCGTCGGATTCGAGGTCGTAGAGGGCGACGAGCTGGCCCGGGGCGATCGCGCGCTCGGGCGCCTCGAAGGCGAGGCGCAACCGGCCGTCCGGCTCGAGCGTCGCGGTCGCGAGGTTGAGCGGCGAGCGATAGCGGGTCATGGCGCGCACGCGCGCGGGGCGCTCGAAAAGTTCCGGGCGGATCAGGTTGACGTCGCGCGCGACGAGGCCGAACGCGAAGAGCTCCTCCTCGCGGCCGATCACGACGGTGTTCGTGCGCGGGTCCAGCCGCGTGACGTAACGCGGTCCGTCGTTGAAGGTGGTCGCCGGCAGACCGCGGCGCTGACCGACCGTGAAGTGGGTGATCCCGCCGTGCGTGCCGACGGGCTGGCCCTGCGTCGTGACGACCGTGCCACGCCCTCCCTCGCTGCCGTCGAGAAGAGCGTCGCCGCCGGCAAGCAGGGCGCGGTAGTCGCCCCCCTCGACGAAACAGATGTCTTGCGACTCTGGCTTGGCCGCAACGGGGAGGCCGAGCCGGCGGGCCTGCTCGCGCGTCTGGGCCTTCGTCGAGTCGCCCAGCGGCAGAAGCAGCCCGGCGAGCTGCTCGCGCGTCAGCCCGGCGAGCGCGTACGATTGGTCCTTGGCCTGGTCCGAGCCGGCGTAGAGCCGCGGCCCCCGCGGGGTCTGCTCGAGACGCGCGTAGTGGCCGGTCGCGACGAACGCCGCTCCCAGCCGCTCGGCGAAGCGCCGCAGGGTTCCCAGCTTGACGAAATTGTTGCAAGCTACGCACGGGTTGGGCGTCCGGCCGTGGCGATAATCGTCGACGAAACGGTCGACGACTTCGCGCCGGAACGCTTCTTCGCAATCGAGCACGTAGTGCGGGATTCCCAGAATCGCTGCGCTGCGGCGGGCGTCGTCGAAATCCTCGGCTCCACAACACGACTTAGCGTGCGCGGGCCGTGTCGGCCGGTACATCTTCATCGTCACGCCGACGACCTCGAAGCCGCGCTCTACGAGCAATCCCGCCGCGACCGCCGAATCGACGCCGCCGCTCATCGCCGCCACGACACGAGTTTTGCCTAACATGCGGCTACCAGGATAACCCATCGTAGGCGCTAACTCAAAGCGTATGGCAGGTCTCGGGGATGAGTTTCGCGCTGCTCGAGAAGCGCGTCATCTCTCGCTTTCGGACGTCTCCGAGCAGCTTCACATCCGCTCGCTCTACCTGCAAAGTATCGAGCGGGAGGAGTGGGGCTCGATCGGCGCGGCTGTCTACGTCCGCGGCTTCATTCGAGCCTACGCCCGGTTCCTAGGGATCGATCCCGAGCGCGCGATCGCGGAGTTCAATGCGTCGCGCCCCGCCGTCGATCCGGCGACGCGCTACGCGGTGAGCCCGGCCCCGAGCCCGGCCGGCCTGCGAGCGCCGGCAGCGGCGTCGCGCCCCTCGCCCTGGCTGATGATCGCCGCCCTCGTCGCGCTGGGGCTGGTCGCGTTCGTCGGCTACAACTATTTCGAGGTCCAGACGAACAACCGGCCCGCGCCCAATGCGGTGGCGACTGCGACGTCCGCCCCGGCCCTCGCGGAGAACGGCTCGGACGACCAGGCGTCGCCCACGCCGGCAGGCTCCCTCGCGCCGAGCCTCGCCGTCACGCCGGCTGCGGTGCCGTCTCCGACTCCGGCTCCCACGCCGACGCTCGCGCCGTCGCGTACGATCGAAGTGCGGCTGACCGATCGTTCCTGGCTGCGGGTCGACGTCGACGGCGCCAAGGCGCTCGAAGGGATCTTCCCGGCAGGGACCCGCAAGGAGTTTCACGGGCGCTCGGCCTACGTGCGGGCCGGCAATGCGGGCGGCGTAGTGGTGGTCGTCAACGGCAAGGACGAGGGGACGATGGGCCACTCGGGCGACGTCGTCGAACGGACGTTCGCCCTCGCCCAAGAGTAGCGCATGGCCGATTCTTCTTTCGACGTCGTTTCGCGCGTCGACGCCCAAGAACTCGACAACGCGCTGAATCAAACCCGCAAGGAGATCGCGGGGCGCTTCGATTTCAAGAGTTCGAAGACGTCGCTCGAGAGTACGGACAAGACGATCACGATCCTCACCGACGACGAGCTCAAGCTCAAAAACGTCGTCGACATCCTGCAGAGCAAGGCGACGAAGCGGGGAATCTCGCTGAAAGCGTTCGAGTACGGTAAGGTCGAGCCGGCCGCCGGCGGCACGGTGCGCCAAGTCGTCACCGTGAGGAGCGGCATCCCCAAAGAGAAGTCCAAGGCGCTGCTGGAGGCGGTCAAGGCCGCCAAGCTCAAGGTCTCCGTGCAGTACCAGGACGAGCAGCTCCGCATCTCGGGGAAAAGCAAGGACGACCTGCAAAAGGCGCAACAGATCCTGCGCGGCCTGGATTACGAGTTGCCTCTGCAGTTCGTCAACTATCGGTGAACCCGCTGAACGCTTCCGCTCGCCGCGTCGCCTTCGTCAGCCTCGGTTGCGCCAAGAACCTCGTCGACTCGGAGGTCATGATCGGCAAGCTCGGGCTGGCCGGCTGGGAGCTGGTCGCCGAGCCGGAGCAGGCCGACGCGGTCGTCGTCAACACCTGTGCCTTCATCGACCCGGCCAAGGCGGAGTCGACGGATGCGATTTTGGCCCAGGCCGCCGCCAAGCGGCCGGGCCAGAAGCTCATCGTCGCCGGCTGCCTCTCGCAGCGCTATGGCGAGGAGCTGCGCGCGCTCGTTCCGGAAATCGACGGAATCGTCGGCACGGGCGCCTACGCCTCGATCGGCGAGGTCCTGGAGGAGGCCCGGGCCGGAGGGGCCCCTCTGCGGCTCGGTTTCGAGCCCGAACCGGAGCACGATTTTCTGCCGCGCCTGGTGACCACGCCGCGAGCGACCGCCTACTTGAAGGTCGCCGAGGGCTGCGATCACCCGTGCACGTTCTGCGTCATTCCGGCCCTGCGCGGGCCTTTCCGGAGCCGCAGCCGCGAATCGGTCCTGCTGGAAGCGAGGGCCCTTGCCGAGGCAGGTACGAAGGAGCTGATCCTGATCGCTCAAGACACCTCGATGTACGGCCGCGACCGCGGCCGGCGGCGCGGCGGCTTGGCCGACCTGCTCGGCGACCTCCACGAGATCGGAGGGCTCGAATGGATCCGGCTCCTCTACCTGTATCCGGCGACCGTCGACGGCGAGCTGATCGATGCGATGGCGCGCTTGCCCAAGGTGTGTAAGTATTTGGACATGCCCCTCCAGCACGCGCACCCGGAGGTGCTGCGCGGGATGCTGCGTCCCGGAAACGGGGAGCGCTATCTCGAGATCCTCGACGAGTTTCGCAGCCGGGTGCCGGGGATCACGCTGCGCTCGACCTTCATCGCCGGATTTCCGGGCGAGCGCGAGGAGCACGTCGACTACCTGGCGGCCTGGCTCGAGCGCGCCGAGCTGGACCGGGTCGGATTCTTCGCCTACAGCCGCGAGGACGGGACCCCCGGGGCGACGCTCGGCGAGCAAGTTTCCGAGAAGGAGAAGCGCAAGCGCCTGATGCGCCTGCGCGAGGTGCAGCGCCACGCGTCGGCGCGCGCGCGGGCGCGGCGCTTCGGGCGAACCGAGCGCGTCCTCGTCGAAGAGCGGCGCTCGCTGCGGCCCGGCGATCCGCTGCGGGAAGCGCTGGGCGCGCGGCAGGTGATGGCCGGACGCTCCATGGGCGAGGCGCCCGGCGTCGACGGCGCCGTGTTCTTCGCCGGCGACGCTCCGCTCGGCGAGTTCGTCGGGGTCAAGCTGGGCGGTGCGACGGCGTTCGATTTCTACGGAGTGCAGGCGTGCGCCGCCGCACCGGTCGCGGTCTGAGTTGCCGCCCAAGCATATGGCGCCCCGCGGTCCGCGCGATTCCGGCGGCGACGGTCACAGCGGCCACCAGCTCGACGGGCGCGGCCACGACCGTCACAAGCATTCGCTGGTGCACGACGCCCTGATCGTCCTCGGGCTGATCGTCGGCGTGATCGCCGGCGCGGTCGTGACGCAGGCGATCGTCCAGCACCGCTCGCCGAGCGACGTGGTCGCAAGCGACGTCGCGCCGTTCATCATCGAGCCGCCGCAAGAACACTTCCACAAGGACCGCATCGCGCTGCTGGTGCTCGGGATCGACTACAACTACAACGACAAGGACGAAGAGTACTCGGCCGGGGCGCGCAGCGACACGATCATGGCGCTCTCGCTGAACTTTCCCACGCAGCAGAACCCGCAGGGCTCGATCTCGATCCTCTCCGTGCCGCGCGATACCGATGTCGTTCTGCCGAGCGGCCACGAGGACAAGATCAACGCGGCCTACGCCGACGGCGGCGACAACCCGTACGACGACTCGAGATACTCCGAGAAAATCGTCGCCGATTTCCTGGGAATCCCCCGCTTCGACCGTTTCATCACGCTGCGCATCAATGCGACGAAGGAACTGATCGACGCCATCGGCGGCATCGACGTCGTCCCGGACGAGACGATGAACTACGACGACAGCTGGGGGCACCTGCACATCCACTTCACCGGTGGCAAGCTCTACCACATGAACGGCGAGCAGGCCGTCTCCTACAGCCGCTTCCGGCACGACGCGTGCAGCGATCCCTGCCGCATCAAGCGCCAGCAGCAAGTGATCCGTATCGTGGCCGCCAAGCTGAAGAACGACAAGTTCAACGACTTGCTGCACGTCAACCAGCTCATCGCGGTCGTCCGGCGCAACACCTATACCGACATCAGCGACCGCGAGGCGCTGAGCATGGCGATGGCCTTCCAGCACCTCGATCTTGCGAAACTCAAGACCGAGCAAGTCCCGTATGTCGCCGACAAGGAGCTGGCGTGCTGCGGCGACGTGCTGATCGCCGACGATACGGCGAAGGACACGCTCGTCAAGAAGCTGTTCCTCGATCCGATCGCTCCGAGCGTGCCGCCGGATGCGAGGGCGGTCGCGGCGGTCCTGCCTTCGTCGGTGCACGTCGACGTCCGCAACGGGAGCGGCGTCCCCGGGATGGGTGCGAAGATGGCGGTCGCTTTGCGCGGGCTGGGCTTCCAAGTCGACAGCGTCGGCAACGCGGACTCGTTCGGCTACGACACGACCGAGATCCACGTCCATTCGGCCTCGACGCCCCTGGCCGGCGAGCGCGTGCGCCAGGCGCTGGCGCTCAAATCCGCCGTCGTACAGCCCGACGATCCGTCGTCCGGCGCTTCCCCGCCTGCGAGCGACGTGACGGTGATCGTCGGTCACGACTTCAGCGTGCCGCCGCAGCACGAAGCGTCCGCCGTCAAGTGAGGAACGCTGGGATGGCGCGCGTCGTGCCGCTGGCCTTGCTCGCCGCGGTCGCGGTCGCCGGCGGCGCCTATAAAGCCTTCGTCCACTTTTCGCAGCCGGTGACTCCGGCGCTCGTGACGCGCACCGACGACGCGCACGAGCTGCTCTCGCCGAGCATCGCGGCGCGCATCGACCGCTTCTTTCGCGACCGCCCGCCGGTGGATCGTTCGGAGAGCCCGCGTTTGGTCGCGCTGACCTTCGACGACGGGCCGTATCCGGTCGAGACGCCGCTGCTGCTCGACGTCCTGGCGGACGAGCACGTCCGCGCGACCTTCTTCCTCATCGGCGACGATGCGCTGCAGTATCCCGCTCTGACCCGGCGGATCGCCGCGGGCGGCCATGAGATCGGCAACCACACGCTGACCCATCCGGCCGATTTCGAGGCGCTCGACGGGGAGCAGGTCGTCCACGAGCTCGACGGTGCCGCCGCGGCGCTCGGGCGCTTCGTCAACGATCCGGCGATCCGCACGATGATGCGGCCGCCGCACGGCCGGTTCACCGAGGCGACCGCCGAAGCCGCGCAGCGCGACGGCTACGACATCATCTTGTGGAACGACGATCCCGGCGACTGGCGCGCCGTGCCTCCCGAGACGCTCGCCGAGCACATCGAACGATACGCCACGGCGCCGGACATCATCTTATTGCATAGCGGGCGCCTGGCGACCGTCGAGATGCTGCCGCAGGTGATCCGGCGCTTCAAGGCCGCCGGGTTCCAATTCGTGACGGTCGGAGAGCTGCTGCGCCGCGTTCCGGTGGTCGAGATCGACCATCCGGCGAAGCATCCGGTGTAAGGACGCCGAACACGGAGGCTGCTGAGGGAGGCTGACTTGGGCAGGCAGATCATCAACACGAAGCGGAAGGGCTTGTCCCCGCGCACGGTTTTGCGGCTGGTGGTTCTCGCGGTCTTGCTGGTCGCGATTGCGGTCGGAGCGTTCTTCTGGCTGCACGGCCACGCGGCGGCGACCGCTTGGGAGAGCGGCGGGTCCGGCCGGGCTCTCGTAGGTGCCGCGATCCGGCTCGCGCCGTTACGGACGTAGCCCCCTGACCGGGACGAGCACCAGCGAGCCGGGGAGCCTGCTCGCCGCCATCGCCGAGCGGATCCGAGGGGCTTCGTCGCGCGAGGAGATGCTCGCCCATCTCGTTTCGGACGTGCGCCGGGCGATGGAAGCCGACCGCTGCGCGGTCTTCGCGCGCCGTTCGGGCGACGGGCACTCGCTGGAAGCCCTCGCCTCGTCGGATTCGGGAGCACTCCGCGCTGGGCCGGCGGTCTTCGCCGCGGCCGGGACGCTGCACGAGCGCTGCTTGGCCGGCGGTCAGCCCGTTCGGTTGGGGGCGGTCTCCGGGCAGCGCGACGACGAGCTGCAGGCTCCGGGGGCGCGAGCGGCCGTGCTCGTCCCGTTCCGCGCCAAGGGCGAGCCGGAAGCCGTGCTGGCATGCTTCTTCGCCGCCCCGCGGGATTTCACGGAGCTCGAGCTGGTCGCCCTGCGCTGCGCGGCGGCGCTGGCCGCGTTCGCGCTCGAGCGCCTGCGGTTCGAAGAGGTCGAAACCCAGCGGCGGCGGCGCTCGGAGGGACTGGAACGGACCATGGTCGCGCTGCGCGACGCGCGCGAGCTGCACGACGTGCTGGCGATCGCCGCCCGCGGGCTCTCGCACGACCTCGGCCGGCCCTGCGCGGCCTACCACCTGACCGACGGCGCCTTCCGGCCGGTCGCAGCGAGCGATCTGGCCAGGATCCGCCTGCCGATCCCGCTCGACGCGGTCGATCTCGAAGATCTTCGGACCCGGCCGCTGCAGCGCTTGGGCGAGGACGATCTGCTCGCGGTCTCTTCCGACGGTCAGCTGCGCGCCCTCTTCGTCCTCGAATCGTCGCGCGCGCCGCTCTCCGAGGACGACAGCAAATACCTGCTCTCGATCGGCGCCTACGTTGCGCTGGCGCTGACGAGCGCCTTGGCCTTCGAGCAGCTCCGGCGCTATGCGGCCGAGGGCGCCGCGCTCACCGGAGCGGCGCGCACGATCCTGGGCTTCACCGAACTCGAGCCGCTGGCCGAGTCCCTCTGCAAGCTGGGGCTGCGGCTCGCCTTCGCCGAGTGCGCCTGCGTCTACGCGCGGCGCGGCGAGGAGCTGATCCCGATCGGCTTCGCGGCGATCGACGAGCACCAGCGTCTCCCCGAGAGGCTCCCGGCCGACGAGGCCCAGGCGCGCAAGCTGCTGGCTCAGACATACGGGCGCAAGCCGTACGTCGCCAGGCAGCTCCCGCTGCCCGGCGGCGCGAGCGGGGGCGAGCGGCACGGCCTCTTGCTCGTGGCCCGGCCGCACGGCTACGCCTTCGAACGGGCCGAGATCCGGCTGGTCGAGTCGCTGGTCACGCTCGCCGCCCTGGCGATCCGCAACGTCGACCTCTACGAGCAGACGGTCGAGGCAAACCGGGCTCTGGGCGAGAGCAACGCCTTCAAAGACGACCTCATGGCGATGTTCGCGCACGATTTCAAGGGGCCGCTGCAGGTCATCTCCGGTTACTCCGAGCTGCTGCTCGAGACCGAGCGCGAGGAGGTTCGGCAGTACCTGCAGACGATCGTCGAGCAGACCAAGCGGTTGACCAAGCTTTCCGAGGACGCGCTGGCGCTGGCGGCGACCCAGAGCGCCGGTTTCTCGCTCAGCCGCCACGAGCAGGATGTCGCCGCCTTCCTCCGCGAGACGGCCGGTCCGCTCGACCGCGGTACCCGGCGGCTCGCCTTCGCGCTCCCCGAGGGGCCCGTCATGATCGCCTTCGACCGGGGCCGGCTGCGCCACGTCGTCGAGAACGTGGTCGGCAATGCGCTCAAGTACTCGACGGGGCGGGTCGAAGTGCGGGTCGTCCCCGAAGCGAGCGAGGTGCGGATCGAGGTCGCCGACGAAGGGATCGGCATCCCAGCCGGCGAGCGCGAACGCGTCTTCGCGCGCTTCGGACGGGGGACAAACGCTCGCTCGCGAGGCATTTCAGGCTCTGGCGTTGGTCTCTACATCGCCAAGAAGATCGTCGAAGTCCACGGCGGACGGCTGACGGTCGAGTCGGTCGAAAACGAGGGCAGCACGTTCAGCATCGTCCTGCCGCGAGGCCACGAGCTTGCCTAGAGGAGCGCTGTGCGTCGAATAGGGGTCGTCGGTACAGGATGCGTCGGATTGGTCGCCGCCGCATGCTTCGCGGACCTCGAGCACCGGGTGCTTCAAGGGGCGGAACTTCGCGCGAAAAAGAATGGTATGAACGACGTATGGCCTTTCTGAAAACCCTCTTCGACGCAAACGAACGGGAGCTCGCGCGCTTGCGGCGGACGGTTGCGGCCGTCAACGCGCTCGAGCCGGAGATCTCGGCGCTCTCGAACGAGAAGCTGCAAGCCAAGACTCCCGAGTTCCGGGCGCGCCTCGAGCAGGGCGAGCCGCTCGACGACATGCTGCCCGAGGTCTTCGCGGTTTGCCGCGAGGCCTCCAAGCGCGTTTTGAACATGCGCCACTTCGACGTCCAGATCATGGGCGGTCAGGTCCTGCACGAGGGCAAGGTCGCCGAGATGAAGACGGGCGAGGGCAAGACCCTCGTCGCGACGCTGGCGGTCTACGCGAACGCGCTGCTCGGCCGCGGCGTGCACGTCGTGACCGTCAACGACTACCTCGCCAAACGCGACGCCGAGTGGATGGGGCCGCTCTACACCTTCCTCGGCCTGACCTACGGCGTGATCCAGCACGACCTCGAGCCGGCCGCGCGCCGCCTGGTCTATGCCTCCGACATCACCTACGTCACCAACAACGAGGTCGGCTTCGACTACCTGCGCGACAACATGGCGTGGCGGCTCGAAGAGATGGTTCAGCGCGAGCCCTATTACGCGATCGTCGACGAAGTCGACTCGATCCTCATCGACGAGGCGCGCACGCCGCTCATCATCAGCGGCCGGGGCGACGACGCGACCGACCTCTACCCCAAGTTCGCCCAGATCGTGCAGCGGCTCGTCAAAGGCGAAGATTACACCGTCGACGAGAAAGCGCACGCGGCCCCGATCACCGAGAAGGGCGTCGCCAAGGTCGAGCGGATGCTCGGCGTGCAGAACCTTTACGACCAGCGCAACATCGAGCTGGCGCACCAGCTCAACGCAGCGCTCAAGGCGTGGAGCCTGTTCCACCTCGACCAGCAGTACATCGTCAAGGACGGCGAGGTGATCATCGTCGACGAGTTCACCGGCCGCCTCATGTACGGCCGGCGCTATTCGGACGGCATCCACCAGGCGATCGAGGCGAAGGAAGGGCTCACGGTCCGCAGCGAGGACCAAACGCTCGCCACGATCACCTTCCAGAATTACTTCCGCCTCTACGAAAAGCTCGCCGGCATGACTGGCACGGCCAAGACCGAGGAGCGCGAGTTCCGCGACATCTACGGGCTCGACGTGGTCGTGATTCCGACCAATCAGCCCGTCCGGCGCGACGACCTGGCCGACATCGTTTACAAGACCGAACAGGCGAAATTCAACGCGGTCGTCGACGAGATCATCGGCGAACACGAGCACGGCCGGCCGGTGCTGGTCGGCACGCGCTCGATCGAGAAGAGCGAGCGGCTCGCCACGCTGCTGCGCCGGCGCGGCGTCGAGTGCAACGTGCTCAACGCGAAATATCACGAGCAGGAAGCGCAGATCATCAAGGACGCCGGGCTGCTCAACGCGGTCACGATCGCGACGAACATGGCCGGCCGCGGGGTCGACATCAAGCTCGGCGAGGGCATCGCCGAGCGCGGCGGCCTGCACATCATCGGCACGGAGCGGCACGAGTCGCGGCGGATCGACAACCAGCTGCGCGGCCGCGCGGGCCGCCAGGGCGACCCGGGGAGCACGCGCTTCTACGTCTCGCTCGAGGACGAGCTGATCCGGCTCTTCGGCGCCGAGCGCCTCAACAGCATCATGAACGCCGTCGGCTTCAGCGACGAGACGCCGATCGAAGCGAAGATGATCTCCAGTTCGATCGGCCGCGCGCAATCGAAGATCGAGAACCACAACTACGAGATCCGCAAGTCGGTCCTCGAGTACGACGACGTCATGAACAAGCAGCGCGAGGTGATCTATGCCGAGCGGCGCCGCGTGCTGCGCGGCGAGAGCCTGCGCGACTTCATGCTCGACACGCTGGCCGGCAAGGCCGAACAAGCCGTCGACAACAACGCGCCGGACAACGTGCATCCCTCCGAGTGGGACCTCGAAGAGATCCTCAACGAGATGGAGCTCGTCTGCCCGATACGCCAGCGCGTCAGCGTCGAGGAACTCGAGAAGCTCGACCGCGACGGCATGAAGGCCAAGCTCACCGAGGCCGCCACCGCGGCCTACGAGGCGAGGGAAGCCGAGTTCGGCCCCGAGCTCTTGCGCGTGATCGAGTCGCAATATATCATGCTGCCGATCATCGACCGCTTGTGGGTCGATCATCTCTACATCATGAACGCGCTCAAGACCGGAATCGGGCTGCGCGGCTACGGCCAAAAGGACCCGCGCGTCGAATACGAGCGAGAGGCGTACGAGATCTTCGAAGATCTCAAGAGCAACATCGCCGACGAGGCGATCAAGCAGGTCTTCCGCGTGGTCGTCGAGCGGGAGGGCGAGCCGGCCGAGGAAGCCGGCGCGCAGAGCGCGCAGGCCGGCGCGCCGAGCGCCGCGCAGAACGGCGCGGCCTCCGAACCGGTCGCGCAGGACGCGTTCGCGCCGGTCGCGGTCGAGCCGATCCCGGCGCCGCAGCCGGCCCGGCTCGATCCGGCGTACGCGCAGCAGCTGCTCGGGCCGGCGCCGAGCGCCCAGAAGCGCGAGGTTCACACGAACCGCGAAGACGAGGCGCCGAAGCGGCCGGTCAAGGCCGCCGACAAGAAAGTCGGCCGCAACGACCTTTGCCCGTGCGGCTCCGGCAAAAAGTACAAACGCTGCCACGGCGTGGTCGCGTAGCGGCCCACCCAGGAACGAAGGAAACCCCATGAGCGACTCTCAGGCTACCGCGCTCGCGCGGCTCGAAGACCGTACCGCTTCCCTCCGGGTGCGTCTTTGACTACGACCGCAAACTCCGCGCGATAGCGGAACTCGACCAGCGCTCGCGCGCCGAAGACTTCTGGAGCGACCCGGAGTCGGCGCAGCGCACGATGAAGCAGCTCGCCGACCTTCGCGAGGAGACGGCCGAGATCGCCGGCGTCGCGCGGCAGCTCCAGGACGCGCGCGAGACGATGGAGGTTCTCGGCGGCGAGGAGGGGGCCGACGAAGAGGTCGACCGGCTGATCGAGAGCGCCGCGGAGCGCATCGAGCGGCTGGAGATGGCGGCCAACTTCGACCGCGAGTACGACGGCCACGGCGCGATCCTCACGATCCACGCCGGCGCCGGCGGGATCGACGCGGCCGATTGGACGCAGATGCTGGCGCGGATGTACCTGCGCTGGGCCGAAGCGAAAGGCTTCTCGACCCAAGTCGCCGACGAATCGCCGGCTGAAGAAGCGGGTCTGAAGTCGATCACGTTCTTCGTGCGCGGCAAGAACGCGTACGGGATGCTCGAGAGCGAGCGGGGCGTGCACCGCCTCGTGCGCATGTCGCCGTTCGATTCGCAGCATCGCCGGCACACCTCGTTCGCCTCGGTCGACGTCGTCCCCGAGATCGCCGGGGACGAGAAGATCGACATCGAGATCAAGCCCGAAGACCTGCGGGTCGAGACCTTCAAATCGGGCGGCGCGGGCGGCCAGTACGTCAACAAGACTGAGTCGGCGATCCGCATCATCCACCTCCCGACCGGGCTGATCGTGGCCTCGCAGCAGGAGCGTTCCCAGATGCAGAACCGGGAGGTGGCGATGACGATGCTGCGCTCCCAGCTGGTCCAGCGCGAGCTCGAGGAGCGCGAGGCGAAGCTGGCCGAGCTGCGGGGCGAGCGCCGCGCCAACGAGTGGGGCTCGCAGATCCGCTCCTACGTGCTGCAGCCCTACACGATGGTCAAGGACCACCGCACCAACGTCGAGACCTCCAACGCCGCAGCGGTCCTGGACGGCTCGATCGACACCTTCGTGTGGCCCTACCTCCAGCAGCGCCGCGCCCTGGTCTCGTGAGCGTACGCTCTTGCGCTCCCGCAAGCTTGACGCAATGTTAAAACTAGTCGTAAACTAGATTATGCGAACAATAGGGGTATTTGAAGCGAAGACCCACTTGTCCGGCCTGCTCGACGAGGTCGCTACCGGGCAGACAATCGTGATCACGCGTAACGGCACGCCGATTGCCGAACTGCGTCCCATCGGCGCACGGGCGCCGATGTCGGTGAAGGAAGCGGTCGAGCGCATCAGGCAAGGCCCGAAGATTCGGCTCGAGCCGGGAGAGGATCCGAGCACCTTCGTTCGCAGCCTCATCGAGGAGGGGCGCCGATTCTGAGGTACGTCCTGGATGCGTCCGTGGCCGTGGCCTGGTATCTGCCCGACGAGAGCGAACGTTACGCTTCAATGCTGCTCGAGCGTATCGAGGATTCTCAGATCGTCGTTCCGGCGATCTGGCCGGCGGAGACTGCGAACGCGCTGCTTTCGGCTGAACGCCGCGGGCGCTCGAGCCGGGAGGCAACGGACTGCTTCATCGATAGCCTTCGATCGCTGCCGATCGAGGTGGCGTCGGAGAGCGATCTCGCGAGCCTGCCGTCCCTCCTCGCCCTCGCGCGGGAGAACGGCTTGACCGCGTATGACGCGAGCTATCTGAGGACTGCGCTCGGATTCGGCCTTTCGTTAGCGACGCTCGACGAGCGCTTGCGCTCGGCCGCGCGCCGCTCGGGAATCGAACTGACGGCATGAGCGTGCTCGAATCGGCGACGGCCGCCAGGGTCGACGTCGTCGTGGTGTGCTGGAACGACAAGGAGAAGATCGCGACGGCGCTCGACTCGGTCTTCGCGCTCTCGGAGGTGCGCGACGACCCTGGGTTCGCGCGCGTCGTCGTCTCCGACAACGGCTCGAGCGACGGCAGCCGGGAATTCATCCGGGAGCGCTACGGCGAGCGCGTCACGATCGTCGAGAACGGCGAGAACCTCGGCTTCGCCGCGGGCTGCAACCGGGCGTTCGCGGTCACGAGCTCGCCCTACGTCTTCCTGCTCAATCCGGATGCCGAGCTGAAGGACCGCGCCCTGGCCGAGATCGTGCGCTTTCTGGACGAGCATCCCCGCTGCGGGCTCGCAGGCTCGCGTATCTACAACCAGGACGGGTCGATCCAGGAGTCGTGCGGCGAGTTCGACACGTGGCTGGGCGCCTATCTGCGCTCGAGCGCTTGGGGCGAGTGGCCGCTGCTGCGCCGCTTCGCCAACGGTGCGGAGCTGCGCGCTTGGAACTACGTGGGCGAGCGGCGGGTCGACCTCGCGATCGGTGCGGCGCTCGCCATCCGGCGCAAGGTGTTCGACGAGATCGGCGTCTTCGACGAGCAGTTCTTTCTCTATCACGAAGAGGTCGATTTTGCCAAGCGGGCAGCCGATGCGGGCTGGGAGACGTGGTACGTGCCCTCGAGTCAGGCGGTGCACGAGGGGATGGGCAGCGCGCGCGGCCAGTACAGCGTCGAGCGCCGCAAGCAGAGCTCGCGCCGCAAGTATTGGGTGAAGCATCACGGGCGCTTGTGGTACGGCGCGCTGGTCGCGGCGCTCGTCGGCCGCTACGCTCTCTACGCCGGAGCGCTCGCGCTGGGCGCGTCGGCTGCGCGGCGCACGCTGGGCTCGCGATGATCGCCCCCGAAGCGGTCGTGACCTTCGAGCGGCTAGACGGGTTTCGGATCGTCAAGTCGTTCGGTCTGGCGAGCGGGGAGGCGATATGTCCGCGCAGTCTGCTGCGCTCGACGTTCCGTTCGATCGGCGCGTTCATCGGGATCGCCCCGCTCGATTTCCTCACCGACGCGGAGCGCGCGCGCAGCGACTGCCTGAGCGCGCTGCTCGCCAGCGCTTCGCGGCTCGGTGCGAACGGGGTCGTCGGGCTGCAGTTCGAGGCGCGCGAGGAGCTCGACGGTTCGACCCGCGTCTTCGCCTTCGGCGAGGCGGTGCTGCTCGAGCCGGAGCCTCACACCCTCCGGTGACGATCGCGGAGCGGACGGCGCGCGAGCAGCTCCTGCGCAACGCGGCCGCGGCGGTCGAACGCTGCCGCAAGTGCCCGATCGGCTCGACGCGCACGCACAGCGTCTACGGCGAAGGCGATCCGTGCACCGAGCTGATGGTGATCGGCGAGGGCCCCGGCGAGACGGAAGACCGGCTCGGCCGCCCCTTCGTGGGCCGCGCCGGCGAGCTGCTCGACCGGATGCTGCTCGCGATCGGTCTGCCGCGCGAGAGCGTCTTCATCTGCAATACGGTGAAATGCCGCCCGACCTTCGACGACGGGAACCGGCTGCGCAACCGCGCGCCCGACCCGGCCGAGCTGGCCAACTGCCGGCCGTATCTCGACGAGCAGATCGACATCATCCTGCCGCGGGTCATCCTCTGCCTGGGCGCGCCCTCGGCCAAGTCGTTCCTCGGCCCGACCTTCTCGATCACCAAGCAGCGCGGCCAGTGGTTTTCCGGCCCGCACGGCATCCCGCTGGTCGCGAGCTTCCACCCGGCCTACATCCTGCGCCAGACCGGCGGCGAGCTGACCGCCGTCAAGCGCCTCGTGTGGGACGACCTCAAGGCCGTGCGCGCCAAGCTCGACACCCTCGCCGCGGCCGGACCTCCGCCCCCGAAGGTCGTCCAACCCGACCTGTTCGCGGCTACAAATCCAGAATAGCGCGCAGACCCGCTTCGACCGATGCGAGAGACTTGGCTGAGATCGAGCCGAGGCGTTTTTGGAGGCGGCGGTTGTCGACGGTACGGATCTGATTGCAGAGCACGACGCTATTTTTCGTGAGGCCGCCCTCGCGCGAAGGAATGGGCACGTTCGTGAGGCCGGTCTTACGGCCCGCAGCGTCCGAGATCGGGCAGACGATGGTCGTCGGCGACGTCAGGTTCGCGGCATCGCGCTGCACGACCAGGCAGGGGCGCGCCTTGCGGATTTCCGATCCCACCGTCGGATCCAAAGCGACTCGCCAGACTTCACCGCGGCGGGCGTCACCCAAGGCCATCGCCTGACGTGCCGCTCCACTCGGCGTCCACGGCCGCGTCGGCAGCCTCGTTGGCTGCGCAAAGCTCGGCGATCTCTTCATCCTCGCGGCGGCGGCGTTCCCGGCGGGCGCGCTCCAGAGAGGCTGCCAGCATGAACGCCGTCCGGTTCCCGCCTGCCGACGCATCGATCTCCGCGAGCGCCTCGTCGGGAATGAGCATGGAAATTTTTGCCATATCATCAATATGGATGATTCCTATGGACGATTCCTGCCGCCATCGTTTGATTACGCCGGGGTGGCCTGGCGACGGTCGCCGGTGGTGTATACTAGGCGCCGTGACGAACGCGGTTGCGGATTTGTGGATCGGGGAGAAGGCGAGGCGGGCCGGATTTGCCGGGGTGGCCGAGTTCGTGCGGGCGCACGAGCTGAAGCCCTACCGCTGCGCCCAGCTCTACCGGGCCGCCACGAAAGAACTGGTCGACGACTTGGCGGCGGTGACGGTGCTGCCGGTCGCCCTGCGCGACTCGCTCGAACGGGAGCGCTTCCCTCTCGAGGGCGTCGTGCCGAAGGTGGTGCAGCGCTCGGCGGACGGGCAGACGACGAAGGCGCTCTTCGCGCTGCACGACGGGAGCGAGGTCGAGGCGGTGCTGATGGAGCACTGGGGCGACCGCACGACGGTCTGCATCTCGAGTCAGGCGGGCTGCGCCTTCAAGTGCGCCTTCTGCTCGACGGGCCAGGCCGGCTTCACCCGCAACCTCGAGGCGACGGAGATCTTCGATCAGGCGCGCTACTTCGCACGCGACTTGCGGAAGCGGAACAAGAAGATCACCAACATCGTCTTCATGGGAATGGGCGAGCCGTTCCACAACTACGAGGCGGTGATGGGCGCGGTGCGGCTGCTCAACGATCCGCACGGCTTCGGCCTGGGCCACCGGCACATCACGATCTCGACGGTCGGGCTCGTGCCGCAGATCGACCGCTTCGCGGACGAGGGCACGCAGGTCAACCTCGCCATCTCGCTGCACGCGCCGAGCGACGAGCAGCGCTCGAAGATCATGCCGGTCAACCAGCGCTACCCCGTCGCGGATCTGATGGCCGCCTGCGCGCGATACGTCGAGAAGACGAAGCGCAAGGTCTTCTTCGAATACGTCGTGCTGGACGGCGTCAACGACGACGAGCGCTCCGCGCGCGCGCTCGCCCGGCTGATGCGCGGGCACCTCTACCACGTCAATCTCATCCCCTACAACGCGACGCCGGATTCGGCGCTGCAGGGCACGCCCGAACCGCGCATCCGCGCCTTTCAGAAGGTGCTCGAGGCCGAAGGCGTTCCGACGACGGTGCGCGTCCCGATGGGGCGTGACATCGCGGCGGCCTGCGGGCAGCTCCGCGCGCAGACCCAGCCTCGCGCCAAAGCCGGCTGACGGGCGGTGCGGTGATCACGCACGCGTGCGCGGCGGCGGCGCTCTCGTACGGCTTGCGCGTCGCCTCTTACGCCTCGTCGTGGGTCGAAGTGCCGCTGCTGGAGGGAACGCCGGAGCCGCTGCCGTTCCTTTCGATCGTCGTGCCGGCGCGGGACGAGGAACGCTCGATCGAGCGCTGCGTGCGCTCGCTTTTGGCTCAGCAGGACCTCGATTGCGAGGTGATCGTCGTCGACGACCGCTCGAGCGACGCGACGCCGGCGATCCTCGAGCGGCTCGCCGGCGAATTCCCCCGGCTGCGGGTCGTCCGCGGCGAGCCGCTTCCCGAGGGCTGGGTCGGCAAGCCATGGGCGCTGCACCAGGGCGCCGCCGCGGCGCGCGGCTCGTGGCTGCTCTTCACCGATGCGGATTCCGCCCACGCGCCGCGCGGCGCCGCTTCGGCGCTGTGGTTCGCGCGCTGGATCGGCGCGGACGCGCTTTCGGTCGCGACGTATCAAGAGCTCGAGTCATTCTGGGAACGGGCGCTGCTGCCGTCGATCCTCGGGATGGTCTTCTTCGCCTGCGGCTCGCTCGGCCAGATCAACGACCCCGCCGATCCGAAGCACGCGCTGGCGAACGGGCAGTATCTGCTCGTCTCGCGAGCGGCGCTGGAGGGGCTCGGGGGGCACGCGGCGCTCAAGGGCGAGATCGCCGAGGACGTCGCCTTCGCGCGCCGGATCAAAGCCGACGGCCGCTTCCGCTTCGTTCTGGCGGGGGGTGAGGAACTCGCGCGGGTGCGCATGTACCGTTCGGGTGGCGAGATCTGGCGAGGGTTCACGAAAAATGTTTTCGTCGGCGCGAAGGGCGATCTCGTCAGCTTGTTCGGCGGCGCGTTCTACATGCTGACGATTTCGGCATTTCCCCCCATGCTGGCGATCCGGGCGCTCGTGCGCCGGCGCTACCTGGAAGCGGCCGAAGCGGCGGCGTGCTCGCTGGCAACGGTCGCTGCCGCGTCTTGGGCGATCGGCCGGACGCGTCTCTCTCGAAACCTCGGTCTCTACCAGCCGATCGGGACGGCCTTCCTGGCGGCGGTCACGCTCAACTCGACGTATCGTGTCCTCAGCGGCCGGGGCGTCGAGTGGCGCGGGAGACGCTACTCTGGCAAGAGCGCGCCTGAATCAGGGGTGCGGCGATCTTGACGGAAAACGGTGGGGAGGCGAGACCTTCGCTGAAGGCAAAGCTGAACGCGTGACGACGACAGAGCAAGCCGTTCGCGTGACGATGGAGGAGATCGCCGCCCTCGCCAAACGCCGTGGCTTCATTTTCCAATCGAGCGAGATCTACGGCGGGATCGGCGGCTTCTTCGACTACGGCCCGCTCGGCGCGGTGCTCAAGCGCAACGTGAAGGATGCGTGGTGGCGCGAGATCGTCGAGCTGCGCGACGACGTGGTGGCGTTCGACTCGTCGATCGTCATGCACCCCGATACGTGGGTCGCTTCGGGCCACGTGGCGGCGTTCCACGACAAGCTGGTCGACTGCCGCAACTGCAAGCACCGTTTCCGCGCCGACCACATTCCGTCACGCGACAAGTGTCCCGATTGCGGGATGACGGGGACGCTCACCGAGCCGCGCAACTTCAATTTGATGATGAAGACGCAGGTCGGGCCGATGGAGGATTCGGCGTCGATCGCCTACTTGCGCCCCGAGACGGCTCAGGGCATGTTCGTCAACTTCAAGAACATCTATCAGACCGCACGCAAGAAGCCGCCCTTCGGCATCGCGCAGATCGGGAAGTCGTTCCGCAACGAAATCACGCCGGGGAATCTGACGTTTCGGATTCGCGAGTTCGAACAGGCGGAACTCGAGTATTTCGTGCCCGACGACGGCAACGATCTGAAGTGCTACGACGAGTGGGTCACGGCTCGCAAAAAATGGTATAGCGACTACGGCGTCAAGGCGGAGAGGCTGCGCTTTTACGAGCTCAAGCCTGAGGAGCGCCCGCACTACGCCAAGGCGGGGACGGACGTCGAGTATCTGTTCCCGTGGGGCTGGGGCGAACTCGAGTCGATCGCGCACCGCGGGACCTACGACCTCGACGCGCACATGAAGCTCTCGGGCAAGGATCTCACGTATTTCGACGAGGCGAGCAAGACGAAGTACACGCCGATTCTCATCGAAAGCTCGGCGGGGATGGACCGCACGACGCTTACGATGCTGATCGACGCCTACGACGTCGAGACGATCTCCGATAGCGAGAGCGGCAAGGAATCGAAGCGCACGGTCCTTCGCTTCCATCCCAAGATCGCGCCGGTTCAGGTCGGCGTGTTCCCGCTCGCGCGCAACAAGCCGGAGCTGGTGGAGCGCGCGCATGCCATCGAGCGCGCGCTCCGCCCGCACTTCCGCACGCAGTACGATGAGGGAAACGTCGGGCAGCTCTACCGCAGGCAAGACGAAATCGGAACGCCGTTCTGCATCATGATCGATTATCAAACCCTTGACGATTCCACCGTGACGGTTCGCCATCGGGACTCGATGCAGCAAGATCGGGTTGACCAAGGAGCGCTCGAAGAGCACATTCGCGAGGTGGTGGAGAGCGCCACGTCCCGCGGTAAGTAAAGGGAGGGCTGCGTGTTCAGCGACATCGCGGTCATAGGCACTGGGTACGTCGGCTTGGTGACGGGCGCTTGCTTTGCTGAATTGGGCAACGATGTCGTTTGCCTCGACGTTGATAAAAGTCGCATCGAATCGCTGCGCTCCGGCAACGTTCCCTTCTTCGAGCCAGGGTTGGAGGAGTTGGTGCGCCGGAACGCCTCCGCGGGTCGTCTCACCTTTGAGGTCGACCCGGCAAGAGCCATCCCGGGCGCAGCGATCGTGTTTCTCGCGGTCGGCACGCCGCAGACGGCTGACGGCAGCGCGGATTTGGCCTACGTGAGGCAAGCAGCCGTCACGATTGCGGAAAACCTCGGGCGAGACACCGTCGTCGTCAACAAGTCGACCGTCCCCGTCGAGACGGGAGACCTGGTCGCAGCGATCATCCGCGAACGCAAGGCGAGCACGCATCGCATAAGCGTCGTATCGAATCCGGAGTTTCTCCGCGAAGGTTCGGCGATCAACGACTTCATGCATCCGGACCGCATCGTGCTGGGAGTCGATGACGTCGGCGCAGCTGCGACGATGAGACACTTGTACGCGCCCCTCAACGCCAAGATCATCGAGACCGACGTTCGGACGGCTGAGATGATCAAGTATACGGCGAATGCCTTCCTTGCTACGAAGATTTCCTTTGCGAACCAAATCGCGCTCATCTGCGAGCGGGTTGGAGCCGACGTCGGGGATGTCATGCGCGGCGCCGGGGCCGATCAACGCATCGGGACCGCGTTTCTGGGAGCCGGTATCGGCTTCGGAGGTTCCTGCTTTCCCAAGGATCTGGCGGCGCTCTCGCACGTGGCCGAGCGTGTCGGCGTCGTGCCCTCGTTGCTCGAAGCCACGCTGGCGATCAATCGCGAGCAGATCGAGCGCGCCGTCGAGCGTATCGAACGGCACGTCGGCGCGCTGCAAGGAACGCGAATTGCGGTGCTTGGCCTAGCCTTCAAACCGCAGACGGATGACGTCCGTGACTCTCCGGCCATCGCGCTGATCGAAGCCCTTCTCGAGAAGGGAGCGACGGTGGCGGCTCACGACCCGGTCGCCATCACGACCGCAGGCCGCCGCCTTGGCAGCCGCGTCACGTATGCCCAGAACGCCTACGAGGCTTCGAGTGGGGCAGATGTTCTGGTCATAGCGACGGACTGGAACGAGTACAAACAACTCGATCTGCGGATTGCCAAGAGTCACATGCGCGGAAGGCTCGTTTTCGACGGACGAAACGTGCGGGATCCGCACGAGGTGGTGGCCCTGGGCTTCGACTACATGGGCATCGGCCGCTATACCAGGCTGGCTTGCGCGGACGTCTCGTCGGTGGAATCGTGATTGTCCTCGTGACCGGGGCCGCCGGTTTCATCGGCTCTCACCTTGTCGAAGCCTACCTGGAGCGAGGCGCCCACGTCATTGGGGTCGATAACCTGCTCACCGGTTCCGAAGCGAATCTCGATGCGGTTGGCGCCAGCGAACGATTTGCATTCATACGTGCCGACGTAGTCGAAGAATGGCCTATCGTCGATCGCTTTGTCCGCGACCTCGGTGTCCAGCCGGATCGCGTTTTGCATCTCGCGTCGCCCGCCAGTCCCGAGGACTACGCAAAACTACCGCTCGAAACGCTGGCAGTGAACAGTCGTGGCACCGATGCGGCGCTCGGTGCCGCGCAGCGATGGCGGGCTCGTTTTCTGTTCGCCTCGACCTCCGAGACCTACGGCGACCCTCTCGAGCACCCACAGACGGAAAAATACTGGGGTAACGTCAATCCGATTGGGCCGCGCTCCTGCTATGACGAGTCCAAGCGCTTTGGAGAGGCGCTTGTTTCGGCTAACATCCGCGTGAACAATGCGGATGCCCGGATCATCCGCATCTTCAACACGTACGGTCCGCGCATGCGCCGTAACGACGGGAGAGTCGTTGCCAACTTGGTCTCGCAGGCTCTCGCTGGGGAACCTCTGACCGTCTACGGCAGGGGCGTGCAGACGCGGTCGTTTTGCTACGTTTCCGATTTAGTTCGCGGTATTATCGCATGCACGGAAGCCGACGTTGCTCGAGGGGAGGTGATCAATCTCGGCAATCCAGACGAGTATTCGATACGAGAGTTCGCTGAGATCGTAGCACGACTGGTCGGTGTGGAACTACAAATAGACGAGCGCCCTATGCCGGAAGACGATCCTGCCAGGCGGCGGCCAGACATTACGAAAGCGCACCGTCTGCTGGGCTGGAGACCGGTGGTCCCACTTCAGGAGGGGCTGCTACGAACGATCGATGCATTCCGCAAATCCGCGGAGACGGTGCGTGGAGCATAGCGCCAGGGCCGTAACCCGAGCGTGAGTCCTTCAAACTGGCGGAGCCTACTCTTTTTCTGCGGCTTCCCAACTCTCGTCGCTTGCGGTGCAGCGCCACCTGTCTCGCAGGAGGCTTCGGCGCTTTTCGTCACGAGGGTAGATGCGCGCAATACAGTGGTTGCCGAACTCGAAGTCCGGCATTGTGACTCTGCGATCGTGACGAGCGGACGAGACTATATGGTTTATGTCGATCAGTCACGTTATGCGTATTGGTCGGTGAAATCAGTTGCGGCGTGCAACAAGGGAGCTCTCATCCGGCTGGTGCCGGAGAGGGGTACGTCAGAGCAAATGTTACCGCTCTCGTCGGAGGAAGTTCAAGTGCTGGCGGTCGATCGGGGTAATGGCGCGGAGACGATGGTGATGGCCGGTCATCTGCATGTACGTGAGGGTGTGGGAGACCTGGCGAATCCGATGCTTATGATAACTTCCAGCGGCGGCGAAACGAAGTTGCGCGGATGGGAAATTGAAGGAGCGAGCCCGCTTGGGGAGGGAGACATCGCCCGCGAGCGCGTAGGGGGGCGCGAAGCTCTTGGAATGAACCTACGCGTGCATTTGAGCGGAGACGCATCGGCCTCGTGGCATATCATTGAGATCAGTCAGTTGAGTAACCTTCGCCGATTCAATTTCTCAGTTTTCGTTACGGACGATTGCGACTACAATAGAACAGCGCCTCTTTTCTTTGTGGGCGTCAAAATGATCGATTCAGAAGGATCGACCTACAGGCAGTGTTTTTCGAGCAGAGTGAGCCGAGCGGAAGTATTTAGGCCAATTCCTAAGGAATACAACATCGTTGAGCCGGCGCGTGTGGGACAGTGGGCGACGGGCCGCGTCGACGTCGATGCCCTGCAAAGCACTTTTCCCCTGCGCGCGAATTCACTGGGGCAATTGAGAGTCGCGCTCGCCTTCGAAACGCATGGGAGCACGGTTAGCGGCAAAGCTGCCGAATCATACCGGGCGCTCTTCGGCTCAATCGAGCCGACCGGAATTACCAAGCCTTAGATGTACGTTATTATCGGGGACGCCGTTAATGTTCTTATCGGTTTGCTGCTCGTCGTCACCTTGGTTGCCGTGTTTGCCGCTCGTTTGGGCCAGAGGCGACTAGGCGACGGACCGGTTAGGCGGCCGTTAAGCCGGCAGGAGTTTTTCGGGGCATGCTGTGCTGCCGTAGTTGTTTGTGCATTTGGATTCTTCGCCTTCTTTGCGAGCGACGGGGTTCCGGTCTTCCGGCACGACTGGGCCTGGCCGATTGACGATGTCGAGCTTGGATACTTTTATTCTACCATCGCGTCGCCTTGGAACGTAGGCGGGGCGGGGGCGCCTAGCGTTTATCCCGCGATGTATGCCCTCGCCTGGTGCATGTCGTCGCTTGCTGCAATCGCCACGACGAAATCAGTGCTTGACATCCTTGTCGGAGGGGCATTCATCGCAGCCTTCCTGGGCGTTTACGTGATCTGCCGCTCGCACGAGGGCGGAAGGAGCGGCCCTCCGGGAGCGTTCGTCGCATCGGTGGTATACGCGGGCTCACCGTTCTATCTGAACGAGTTCGTTGCGGGACACGTGCTCAATCTCGTTGGCTACTCGCTTCTCCCGGCCCTGAGCCTTCTGGCGCTCAGCGTCGAGAAGGAGTCGAAAGAGAGGGTCTTTCTCGGGCGCGCGATTTTTGCGGGACTCGTAGTCGGCTTCAGTGCAGTGCAGATCCAGTATCTGGCATTCGACGCGCTCCTGCTTGTGCTGCTGAGTATCACGTCCCGGCGGCCCGTCAAATTGGCTGCGTTCGCGACGATCGCAGTCTTGGTCGGGGCCGCCGCTCAGAGCTTCTCACTGGCAAATCTGCTCTTGCCGAGCGCGACGGGAGTCGAGCTTCCGGCAAGGTCGAGCCTAGAGTGGTTCGGAGACATGAGCGTTCAACCACGTCTCGGCCTGTTGGGCTATGGTTACGTGGTGGACTACGCCCGAAGTAGCATTGCCTGGGACATGGACGCGACAGTTTGGCAGGTCGTGGGCTTTGCCGCATTGGTGCCGATAGTTGTGACGCTTTCCGTGAGGCGAGCCGCTCGCTGGCCCCTGGTATGCCTCGTCGGGGTCTTCCTCTCGAGCGGAGTCTTAGGCCCAGGTGCAGGGCTGAAGATGTGGCTTTTCGGGCACGTCCCGGCGGCGAGTCTCGTGCGCGAACTGTACAACTTGAGTTCTTTGACAACTCTCGGAATGGCTCTGTGTCTCGGCCTGACAGTTGATTGGCTAGTCGAAGGCCCCAAGAAGTCAAAGGCTCTCGTGTATCGGTTGCCGGTCGGCATCGCGACCGCGTTCACTGTGATCGTCGCCGTTCTGCCGTTCTATCAACGCAGCACCTTGGACCTACTTTACCTGTGGAAGCCATCGCAAAGCTACGAGCAACTCGGCGAAGTGTTTGCTCGCGATCCGCTTTCGCGAATAGAATTTCTTCCTGCAGCGCAGCCGCTCCACAGCGACGGCAGCCGCGACGGAAAGATATTCTCGTTTGCGGGAGGGGATATGTGGAACTACGAGTTCCGACACCATCCCGTTGCCTCCGAATACAGCCCAAGCGGTATCGTTGCAATAGGCCTTTCTGCACTTGGGCACGAGGATTACGACTTTGCAGCACGCGTCTTCGGCCTGTTCGGCGTACGCTACTTTGTCGCCCGTCACGACGTTCGCTCGTACGCTCCGAGGTTCTGGTTTCCAAAACTGTTTCCGATGACGTGGGAACGCGGATCGGCGCTGGCATCGGCTGACGATCGAGCGAAGGCATTACGCAAGATCCTGGCAAACCGGGACTTCGATGTTTATGAGAATCTAGAATATCATCCGATCGTGACGCTGGCGCAGCGACGGCTCACGTGCGACAGGTCACAAGTGTTCGGTGCCGCATTCGGTGACGCTTCGGGGTGCGAGGCGGTGAGCGCGGCGACTCCGGTTGCGTCGTTTCTTCCCGCGCCGGATGAAGATACATATACTCCCGAAGTCGGATGGGTTTCGGCACAGCCGTTCTATATGATAAGCGAAGCGATGGCCGAACATTGGCAAAGCATTTTCACGAATTCTTCGAGGCCGCACCTCTTTCGCCTCGAAGTCTCGCAACGCGTAGCGCTCTTCGCGAGCTGTCAGGCCGCAGGTACTGCCGCCGCGGTCGTAGACGGAGACGAGCACGTTCTATTCGGTTGCGAGCCTATCGGCTCGCGCACCGATAAATGGCATAAGGTTGCAACATTAGGAGAGGGCTCGCACTCCGTTGTCATCGAGAAGCCCCCGGGACCGATGATACTGAACCGCCTCATCGCTTACCCCGAGGCAAAAGTGCCTTCGGAAGTTATCGACCCCGTGCTCGTTGCTCAGGTGACCAGTCAACGGCCGCCGGTCAAGGCTGCGGTGGGCGTTCTTTCGTTCGCTAGAACTGCGTCCGATCGATTTACTGGGAGCGTAATGTGTCCAAAAGAGTGCACGTTGGTCATGGTCGAGACGTTTAATAGGAATTGGAAGCTTCGAGTTGACAATGGCCAACCCATGCCAGCGACGATGATAAATCTGACGCAGAACGGTTTTGAAGTACCCGCTGGAGCGCATCGTTTCAGCCTTAAATTCGAGCTTTCACCTGTCAGTGGAGTTGCACTTTTCGTCCAGAACTACTCATGGATTGTTAGCGCTATCGTCGTCGTTTTTCTTTACGTTAAATCCGCACCAGCTTCACTCCGTGGCGCAAGCAAATATGCGAGACGGCTAGCAGACTCGGCTACGGCCGGGACCAACGCGAAATGACGTTGCCAGCGGACTGCGAGCGCTCTCAATCACGTTACAAAATACGCGTTCTATCCACGTTTGGGGGAACGGCCGTGAGGGGCTCGATCGCGGGCGGTGACCGGTACGGGCTAGAGGTCCTGCGGGCGTGGGAGCAATCGGGCGTTGCCGCTGTCGAGATATCCGCATCCGCGTTCAGCAACGAAATCAACGAGATGTTTGGCTATTGCCTGCCCGCGGTGTCTTTTGAGGCGGCCTCGCACGACGTGGGCGCATGGAGGTTGGAGTACGTCGGGCGGTTTCTGCGACAGCTTAAATCCGTCCTGCGAATGCCGCCTGCGCCGTGGGGTTATTCCTTTACGCCGTTCTACTACGATGCACTGCCTATGGTTGTTCTTCGACTGATGGGGCGGGTGAGGTTCTTGCTGGTGCCGGTCTTTCACACGATCCCGCCGCCATCGGAGCGTGGCTGGAGGGCGCAGAATGTCGCCGCGTGGCTCGAGAACCGCATCATGCTGCGGATACTCCGCGCCGTAGGGGCTCAAATCATAGTTGATAACGTTCAGCTGATTGACGAATTGGTTGGTCTCGGCTTTCCGCGAGAGAGCGTGATCCTCAGTTCCATGGGCGTTCCTCGCCGGCATGTAGTCGAGGGGCGCGAAGAACAGGTTAATGCGGAACATTTTGACTGCATCTATGTGGGGCGGCTTGCGTCTACTAAGGGCGTCGATTTACTGCTGCAGGCATGGAGTCTCGTGGTGAAGCGAATTACCGGCGCTCGGCTCGCGCTGGTTGGCAGCCGCGATGCGAACCTCGATCTTGAAAGTCGCATGGCGGATTTGGCTTTGACCGAGCGAGATGTGCAGGTATTCGAGGGCTTATCCGATGCGGGAGTGCAATCTTTGCTTCGTCGCTCTAAGTGCTTCGTGACGGCGAGCTTTGAGGAGGGTTATTGCCTTGCGGTAGCGGAGGCGATGCGCGAGGGACTGCCATGTGTGACGTTCGATCTTCCGGCTTTTAAGTTGGTTTATCCATGTGGGCGTTTAGTGGTTTCGGAGAGGTCTGCCTCGGAGTTCGCGAGCGCTATCGTCAAGATGTTGGGGAATGAGACATTGCGGCGTGAGCTGGCGGCAGAGGTTGTCGCGCACTACCATTTCAAGAAATGGAGTGAGGTTGCTGATGATCTCTGGCGAAAATGCACAGAATTATGTGGCGACGACTCGAAGGACCGGTCGTGAAAACGTTTGGGTTTAAGCATAGCGCCAAGATAGAGGGGAACTGCCTAAAACTTCGGTTCCTTGGGAGGGCGAGCATCGCGGTCGGAATCGGCGCTGCCGGTTTTCAGGCCTTATGTTCAGCCGGTCAAGTTGTCGCAAGACGGCCGGTTAGAGTAGACGTAAAATCGGTCGCGCTTCCTGTGCTCGCAGGTGTGCTGTGCCTGGTCGCCGGCAAATTTGGCTTACGGGGTAGGCGTGTTGAGCTGCCCGAGTCGCTTTGGCGCACGGCTGGGCCGCTCTCGAATGCCGGCCCTATCGAAGAAACGGCGGCGTCGGGTCGTATCGCATATTCTATTATCGTCCCAGTCTATAACCGTCCTGGGGACATAGCGGCACTGATGCGGCGTTTGAACGAACATTGGGAAACGTGGAAATCGCTTGGAAGGGGAGAGGTAGTTATTGTAGACGACGGCTCGACCGACGACACCGCTGCGGTCGCGCGCAGTTGTGCGAAAGGTAGCGCGTTTGAAACGACCGTCATCACCCAGCCGAACGCCGGCTCTTCGGGGGCTCGCAATGCGGGTTTTATGCACGCGCGAGGTGTGATCGGTGTTTCAATTGACTCGGATTGCCTCCCGTGCGAGGAGTGGCTTCCGAACCTACTGAGACACGTCGATTCGAAGAAGCGCGTGGTCGCATTTGGCGCGGTTACGTCGGATAGGCGCGCGAGGATGCCTGCAGAGGTGACGCCGGCGGGAATCGAGTTCATCACGGCCAGTTTCGCGGTGCCTGTGGATCTATACTGGGAGATCGGGGGCTTCTTCGGAGCGTTCAACGGCCAGTTTCGCGATGACACGGATTTCGTTCTTAGTGCGCGGCGAGCCGGCATAACGACCGTGCAAGTAAACGATGCTGTAGTTTGGCATCCGATTCGAGCGTTCGCCACCCTGAAGGGTGTATGGAGGACCAGCCTGGCTCATCGTTATGACGCGCTATTGGCGGTCCGCCACGGAGAAGCGGCGATCCCGTTCGTTTCAAACATCCTGCTGGGCGGAGGTTTGTGGGGAAATTTCCCGACGAGCTGTCTGCTCTACGGGGCGATCGACGTGCTTGCTGTTAGCCTGGTGGCAATGCGTATCGCTAGGCCAAGCCTGCCGCTAGAGGATCAATTGAGCGGTTGGCTCGGACTCGTGCTCGTTCCATTCTTGGTGGGCGCGTTCGGAGTCGTATACCACGAAGTTCCCGCCGGAGAGGTTCCTCGGTACGTCGCAAGTGTCGCCACTTATATGGTGGGTGCAACGGCTGGTCGAATGCGCGGGTCGATCGAGCGCGGAATCGCGCTCTTATAGGCATGAACTCGAAGCCCTAGGCCCTTCGGTTCGATGTAAAAGTACTCGGTTCGAGCAAAGCCGCGTTGTTCGAGGAAATCTTCGCGTGGCGCGACCGCGTGACGAGCCACTCGCCGCGGGGAAGCGGCTCGAAAACCGCTCGCCATGGCTGCGATTCCCGGATAATCTGAAGCATGTGATTTGAGGTGGCAGTCCAGGAGAACCGACTGGCCCAAGTTACCGCATTAGCGGACAGTCTATCGCGCAGACCGCGGTCCGTCAATACTCGCGTAAGTATCGATGCAAACTCGTCGTCAGTACGTACTAAAAAGCCGGTTTCGCCGGATCGGATGCAATCTCGCAGGCCGCCGATATCAAAGGCGACTGCCGGTGTGCCACATGCATTCGCTTCAATAACGACGATGCCCCAGCCCTCAATGCTGGATGGCATGCCAAAAGCCCAAGCTTCCTGATACAACCTAATTTTCTCCGCCTCGGTCACCTTGCCTACAAACTCGACGCAACTAAGGCCTGCATTAGCGGCAAGGATCTCAAGGCGCGCGCGGTCGTCACCGTCGCCAGCGATAATAAGTCTCGCGTCAGGAACGAGCGTCTTTATCGACGCGAACGCGTCGATCAGCTTATCGATCCTTTTATATTTCCTTAAGCGGCCTAAATAGAGGACAGTTGGCACAGCCGCCTTCGTTCCCGGGGCGAAATTGGAAGGCACACCACTGTAAACGATCTCGACTGGCAGCTTGGTCATACTCAGAGATTTAAGAGCATCGCGAGTGCTTTCGCTGATCGTTATGAAGGGTGTCGTACGATAAATCCATCGTGTAACATGTCGTTCTACGAAGACTGCGATCTGCGAGACTACAGGGGGCAGCTCCTGCCTGAAATGTTCGGCATGGACATGATATACTAGGCACACCTTTGGTTTAGTAGAAAAGAGCGGTGAAAAAAATGGAACGCCGTTCATGCAATCGATTATGAAATCATAGTCGCGCGGCGACTTCACGGCGTACCATAGCGCACCCAAAAGGAACACCCAGGGCGCTCTTCCCCATCGAACAAAAGAGATGCCGGACTCATCAACGGATTGGTGCGAATCGTTAAAACATTGGGAGAACCAGGTCACTTCGTGTCCGGAGTCGACCCAGCATTTTGCCTGCTCGTATAGGTACGTTTCGCCGCCGCCGCTAGCCGGATTGAGCGGATCGCGTGCACAAAAAATCAGAATTCGATAACTTCGTTTGACTGGAACCAGGTGGTGCGCCAGCAACATGCGCACGAGCCCCGCCCGCGTAAGAGCCGAATGGAGCCACCGAATCGACATTACGGCGCCAAGCACCGTGATTACCGCGGAGGGTGTTAGGTCGAGAGGCGATTCGGTCCAGTCAACCTCGTAGTCCGCTAGTCGCATCCCAAGGCGTCGAGCCTGATAGAGTAGCTCCGCATCGAACGCCCGATTTACTAGAAAGAGGCGGTCAAAGGCCACGGATAAAGCCTCGCGCCGAAACAACTTTAGGGGGCTACTCGGGTCTGCGACTCCCGTTCGCAATAACACGTTAACGAACGCGGAATAGCATTGGCTCGCCAAACGGCGCTTGGAGCGTTTCGCCTTCATGCTCTCGCGGCGCGAGGCGACGATTCCATCGAGGTATTCGTGGCTACGAAGTTCGGCAACAAGGCGCGCGATGTCGCGAGAAGATATGATACCGTCAATGCTGAGAAAACCAATAATTGAGCAGCTCGAACAGGCTGCGTAACCGGCTCGGAACGCGGCCCCGCGTCCCAGGGCTCCGTACATATGAATGATGGCAACGTTGGGTCGTTCTTTCAAGGCCTGAAGGACGAAAACGTTGGCGCCGTCCTCCTCGGGATCTGCAACGACGACGAAGTATATTGAATTGAGGCTGTCGGCATACTCTGTTACGGCACGTGCATTTTGGGCCACGTCGCCAATATGCACGATAATCGCGCAGGTAAATGCCGTCTGTCGTGGGGAGGTCAGCGAAAGTGACGTATGAGGCGGGTCTGTAGTACTCACGGCAACTTCAGTTCAGAAGGACAGATGGCGCAGCGGCCACCTTCGTGATGGGTACACCTGTTCGATCCTGCTGACGGAATCTCTTCTCCACCAGCTCATCCCGAGGTTTGAGTGCCGGCGCCTGCGGCGAATCCAAGCGGCGTGGGCTGTTCCCAGTCCCGCAGAGAAGGCCGTCCAGTCGCTGCGCAAGGGCTTGCCGCGTGCGGGGCCAATATCGCGAATTGAAGTAGCCACGGCCAGAGCAACCGGACAGCGCGAAAGCCTTAGGAAATCCTTATATACGTAGCGGCCGCGCAACAACGTTACTTGAATCACGATCCGGCGAACGCGATGACTCCGGAGCGATCCGATGTCGCGTTCGTCGGCGGATTCGGACACGTCGGCCCTCCCCGCGCAGTGTCGCTGCTGGGAAAGGCAAGCATGTCTGCGCACTCGACATCAACGCGCAAGCGCGCGAAACGATCTTTCGCGGGGAAGCCTCGTTCAGGGATGAGGGCTGCGAGCCAGTGCTCGGCGCGGCTTTGGCGTGTTCGATAAATTGAGGAGGGTTGTCTGCTGGGAGCCAAAATCCGGGACCGACGCCATCATCGAGGACACCGCCACGTTCGTCGCCTTGGCGATGAAGGCTCGGTGACATCAGTCATGATAAATTCCGATGAATCCGCCGGGCCGAGGCTGGGAGCAGCATTGGAGCGCAGCTGCGAGCGCCGCTACGGCGAGCAGGCTGACTTTTCGCAGCTGCGTATGGCGAGTTCTGACGGCCGGCTTATTGTGCGATGAAATCCGATCCGTCGGTGTGGATGCCGACGATTCGTAAGGCGGTGGCGTTCTGACTCTCGCTTTTCAGGCCGTGCTCGGAGCGCTGCTTGCGATCTGCTGGCTGGCTGGACTACTCTATAGCGCGCAGTTGTTCGCTGGACGGACTGCGCTCGATACAGCCGCGCGAATACGATATGCGCTCGTGCTGGGCTGCGCGGAGCCGTTAGGGCTGTCGGTCTTTCATGTATTCCATCCGATACCGCTACTCATCTTGACGCTAGCCCTGTGTATAGCGTGCCGATTCAGTGCTGGTGGGTCTTTCGATCTTCGGGTTCTTCGGCGCTCCGAGACTGCGGTCGTGCTGGCGGCTTTGGCGGCGGCATCGCCCAACATCGTACGCCCTCCGCTGGACGGCGATTCTCTCCGGTACCATCTGGCGAACGCGATCACCTGGGTGCAATCGGGCTCGCTCGATCCGACATGGATGTGGTATTGGTGGTATCCCGGCGGCTCGGAGCTCGTGGTGGCAGGTTTTATCTGTGCCGGGGGTATGTGGATCGCGGGCGTTCCGAGCCTGATGGCGGCCATGATGCTGATTTTGAGGATGCAAGGGTGGCTTCGCGAGCTATCGGTCGGTCCGGCGGCAGCGGTCAGCATCGCGGCGTCCTTCCTGACTATACCTGCCGCGGCGTTACAGACGTACGACGCGCGCAACGATCTGGTATCGGCGGCTTGGTTCTGCGAAAGCCTGTGGATGCTCCGAAAGGAGCCCGCGCGGGCGTCTATTGCGCTGGCGATGCTCTCGCTCATCAAGCCGAATGGTTGGCTGCTCGCGCTGGTGGCGATCCTGTGCGCCGGTAAGCCGCGCGACTTGGTTGCGCTGATACCGGTCGGTTTGTGGGCCGTACACGATCTGCTGTTGGATCGTCATGCGGTCGTCACGATTGCGTCGGCCGGGCTCTACAACGCATGGCACACGACGATCGCCGCGAACGTGCCGCAATCGCTTACCGTGTTAGGGCAAGCACTCCTGAATCAGAAACCCGCGACGGCGGTGCTGTTCGTAGCCGCGTTCCTCGGCGTGCTCGTTAAGGACGATCGGCGGATCGCGCTGTCCGGCTTAGTGTGTATGGTGGCGTTCCTTTTCACGCCCCTTTCGTTCGTGAGTTACCTTCCTACTCTGGCCACTGGGGCGTCGCTCCGGTATGCTCTTCCGGGCATGGCCGTCGGCGCGCTCGCGCTCGCTCCGATCGCGCGTCGCTTCCCGCTTCCGATCGCGATCGCCGGGACTCTGAGCGCGGCATTCGGCCTCGCACAGGTCTTTGAGATCTTTGTCAACGATAGATTTACGATCATTTCATGGGCGGGCGTGGTCATCATCGGCGCTCTGGCAACGATCCGAGAACCCATGGTCCGCGCGGTTGCCGTCTCGCTTTCCACGCTTTCCTTGTTTCTTGCAGGCGCAGGCCTGGCACGTGCGCGCGCGACGTCGTTCTATGCCGATGAGATGCCGAAAACGCAAGGAAATCCGACTGCGTTTTTCGAGTGGTTTACGCGGCATGCGCACGTAGCCGATGTCATAGATATTCGGGCTGGAGAACTGCTCGTTCTCGCGCCGGGCGCGCATATCGTCGATGCGGCGCAAGTCGATTGCGAGGCGGCAAGCCGCGCCGGAGCCTGGATCATCGTTGGCGTCGACCGCGATGTGCCGATGGCCCTTCGCGAGGCTCGCTTCGCGGGGGCGCGGAAGTGCGGCCCAACGCTGTTCAGCGACGAAGCGATCGTCGTGTCGAGCCCCAGAGGCGGGCCGCGCCACGCGAGGGGCCGGTAGGATCGGCGGCCGCGGTTAACCGGTCGGGATACGGGAACGTGCGAGCGAGTGAGTACCTCGGAGATAACGGATATCATGAGGCGATCGATGATGCAGCGAAGGGAACTAGCGTGAGGACCGTTTTTTCCGCGGCCGTGGTTCAGGCGGGCTCGGTCCTCTATGACACCGCGGCAAGCTTGTGCAAGCTCGCGGACCTGACCGCGGATGCCGCCCGGCAGGGCGCGGAACTGGTCGCCTTCCCCGAGGCGTTCATCGGCGGCTATCCCAAAGGCCTCGACTTCGGAGCGCGTCTCGGTATCCGGACCGATGAAAGACGCGAGGAGTTCCGCCGCTACTTCGAGGGCGCGATCGAAGCGGACGGTGCAGCGGCCGGGACGATCGCCGAGGTCGTCGAGACGCCGCTCGGGGGATCGGCGCGGTGATCTGCTGGGAGAACTACATGCCTCTACTGCGCACTGCGATGTATGCCAAGGGGATCGGGCTTTACTGCGCTCCGACCGTCGACGACCGGGACTCCTGGCTTCCGTCGATGCAGATGATCACGCTCGCCCAGATCGACACGCGTGAGATCGCTCGCGGAAAATACGATCTTGACGTCGTGGGCCGCTACGCCAGGCCCGACATATTCCATCTTCACGTTAACGAGGCGTCGTTGCGGCCGGTAATCGCGTCGGGCCCGTAAGACGTGTTTCCGCTGCGATAGAGCGCGGCCTAGCGGAGAAGCGCTTTCGTCACACGATGAAGTTGTGCTAGCCGTCTCATTGCTCGGCATGGTTCCCGCATGGGAATTATCGAGCGGCAACTTATCTGTTTCCATAAGGACGGCAAGCGGCTGCGTTGACGCGGCTTCTTGTTTGGGCGATGCGCGGAGCAGAAGGTAACGTAAACAGCGCTCCTAGGTGTGAGTGCACGTACATTTTCCGGCCGTAGTGCATGCGCCGGTGGAACTGCAACGATGACGCTCCCGATAGCCAAGTAGACACGCGAAGATTAGACGATTTCAGAAATCCGCGTGCTTGCTTGGAGGAGCAATGCAATCCAAATTCCCTTACTCGGCGTTTATTCGGCCGATGTGTGCGGCAGCCGTTGCATCGGCATTCGTAACCGTCGGCTGCGCTCCGCATGGCGTTTCTGTACCTGCTGTAATAAGTGCGCCGGCTCCCAGTCCCACGGTGACCCCGACGGCGAGTCCCACGGTAGCCCCGACGGCCAGTCCGACGCCGACTCCGACTCCAACGGTTGCACCGACTCCGGCTCCAACGGTTGCACCGACTCCGACTCCGACCCCGTCACCGTCAGGACCCGTCCCCAGCTCGACCAGTCTCGCATTGAACGCTGTTGGTGCGGAAAACGCGCAAAGCTTCAGCGTGAGCGAGAGCTATTACAACGGCACATGGACCGAAAGCGACACCTGCGCGACAGGGAGCGTAGCGAGCGTTTCGACCAGCGATCATATCAACTTCACCGTTACGCCTAGCGCGGCCGGCACGTGCACCATCACCGTTTCGGACAGCTACAATCAGCAAGCCAGCGTGGGCGTGACGGTTACGACGACCAGCATCGGACTGCACTAAGATGAATATGCAATCTCGAACGATCATCCTGACCGCCGCGGCGGGTCTGCTCGTCGCCACGGTCGGCTGCGGAGGCGGAGCATCGCCATCGCCTTCTACCCCGGCGGGCCTTTCGAACGTGCCCGTGTCGTCGCCGAGCCTCACGCCGGCAGGGGTGCCGAGCATGGCGCCCGGTACCGGGCTACTGACGCTCTCCTTCAAGATTCCGAGCTTCACGACTACAGCCGCATCGAAAGCGCGCGCGCCGATGTATATTTCGCCGTCGACGAGCAGCGTCACGGTCGGTGTGGACGCTGGAAACGCTGCGGCGGCTACCGCCAATTGTGCGAGCGGTACGTGCACCGTCACCTTGGATTTGGCCCCGGGCTCGCATACCCTCGCGATTCGCCTCTACGACGCGGCGAACGGAGGCGGCAACGAACTGGCTTCGAACACCGCGGCGACGTGCGCGGTAACGCTTGGCACTGCCAACACGTGCGCCATCACCATGTACGGACTTGCGACGTCCCTGGCGATGACGTCGACTTCCGCGAACGTCAGCGGATCGCAAGGGGCGGGTTTCACGTTCGTCAACGGTTCCTCGACGCCGTTCACCATCGCCGCGCTCGACGCGGACGGGAACCAGATTCTCGGCGCCGGCGCCGTCACGCCGGCCGTTTCCTCGGCGGGCAGCGGCGTCACCATCGCGACCCCCGCTCCGAGCGCCTCGCCGATCTACAACATCACCGACACCAACCAGACGACGCAGACGGTCGCACTCTCGGCGACTCCTGCTCCGAATAGCGACGGCTCACCGCTCTCGACGAACGTCTCGGTCACCGGCGCGAGCTTGTATGCCGGCTCGCTCTACTTCTTCAGCGGCAGCGACTTCTACGTCGTCTCGGCGACGACGGGTCAGACGGTGCTGAGCATCACGAACCCCGTGAACGGTATGCCGATGGCTGCGGCGACCGACAATTACGCGCTGCTCAACGCATCGGGCGACGCAGACCTGTATATCTACAGCCTCGCCACGGATGCCATCACGAGCACGATCGCCACGGGCTGCACGAGCAGCGACAACGTGCCGATCGCAGCGGACAACGGCACGTTCTACTACGACTGCGGCGGTCACATCTATGCCTATAACACGGCGGGCACGCAGGTTGCCACCTGGGCCGACACTCATGGCAGCTCGGGCTACGTCGCGGCCGGTGGGGGCTACGTCTACACGATCAACGGAACGACAATCTACGTCTTCAATTCGAGTGGTGTGTCGCAGGGGACGTTCACGATTGCCGCCGCACCCTCACCAGGGTGGGCGTTTGCCGCGAGTCCTCAAGGCCTGTTCGTCGCATCCGGCACGACGGCTCGCCTGTACTCGCCGGCCGGCTCGCTCGTAACGTCGTTCACGATCGGTACGGCCGAGTGCGACATTCAGCCGGTTGGGAGCTATCTCACGGTTCGAACTGCGTCGACGCAGTTCACGACCTACAGCATCAGCACGGGTCATCAAGTCGGGCAGATCACGACTGCTGTTACGCCTAATGACTGCCGCGTCGGCTTCTCGAACTAGGAGATTTTAGGAAAGTCTAGCAAGTACCCGGCACGGTTGGCGGCGGTGAGGCACGGGGCCTCACCGCCGCCTCTTCACGTCATTTACAGCCCGGAAGACGCTGCTTCGGCTGGCAGCTTACCGCAACGTGAACTCGATCGCGCGCGTCAGGCGGGCCAGGCCGTCGTCGATTTGCTGCGCGTCGACGACGAGCGGCGGGACGAAGCGCAGCGTGTTGTCGCCGGCAGCGTTGACGAGCAGCCGCTCGCGCTCGCGGGCCGCGTCCGAGATCGCCTTCGCGGCGTGGGGCTCGCGGACGGGGAGGCCGAGCATGAGGCCGATTCCGCGCGGCGCGTCGAAGACGTCGGGATAGCGCTCCGCCAAGTCGCGCAGGCCGGCTCGGAGCTGGGCGCCGCGCGCGTAGGTGTTGCCGGCCAAGTCGAGTTCGTCGCGCAGGCGCAGGTGGGCGAGCGCGGCGGCGCAGGGGACCGGCGAGCCGCCGAAGGTCGTGCCGTGGTCGCCGGGCTGCAGGCCGCTCGCGGCGCTTGCGTCGATGAGGACGGCCCCGATCGGCAGGCCGTTGGCGAGCGCCTTCGCCATCGTCACGACGTCGGGCCGCACGCCGGCCGTCTGAAAGGCGAAGAGCGTGCCCAGGCGCCCCATGCCGCACTGGATCTCGTCGAAGATCAGCAGCGCCCCGCGCTCGGTGCACAGCCTCCGGGCCGCTTCGAGGAACGCGGCGTCGGCGACGTGGATGCCGCTCTCCCCTTGCACCGGCTCGACGATGAACGCTGCGACCGTCCGGTCGAGCGCGCGCTCGAGGGTTGCGACGTCGTTGAACGGCACGTGCCCGAAGCCGCCGGGGAGCGGTCCGAAGCCCTCCTGATACTTCGCGTTGGCGGTCGCGGCCAGCGCACCTAGCGTGCGGCCGTGGAAGGAGCCCGTGCAGGAGAGGATCGTGTGGCGCTCGCCTTCGCCCTTGCGAAAGGCGAGCTTGCGCGCGAGCTTGATCGCGGCTTCGTTCGCTTCGGCCCCGGAGTTGCAGAAGAAGACGCGATCGAAGCCCGAGCGGGCGGCGAGCTCGTTCGCGAGCGAGCCCGCGGGCTCGTGATAGTAGAGATTGCTCGCGTGCACCAGCGTCGCAGCCTGCTGCGCGATCGCCGCGGTGATTCCGGGGTGCGCGTGCCCGAGCGCGCAGACTGCGATCCCGGCGACGAAATCGAGGTAGCGCACGCCCTCGGAGTCGATCAGCTCGCAGCCCTCGCCGCGCACGATCGTGATCGGCGCGGGTGCGTAGTTGTGCAGCAGGTGGGAATGGCCGGCCGTCCGAGCGATCATGTCGTTACGTCCTATAGCTGGCGTTGATCCGTACGTAGTCGCGGCTGAGGTCGCAGCCCCAGGCGGTCGCCGCCGCTTCGCCCAGGCCCAGGTCGAGTCGCACGTGAACGGCGGCGTTCTCCAGCTCGCGATGGCCTTCGGCTTCGGAGAGGACCTCGATCGCGCCGCGGTCGACCCACAGATGGTCGTTGAGATAGAGCGACCACGTCTGAGGATCGAGGCCGGCGTGCACGCTGCCGGCCGCCGCGATGATGCGGCCCCAGTTCGGGTCCTCCCCGTAGAGTGCGGTGCGCACCAGGTTCGAGTTGACGCAGGCACGGGCGATCGTGCGCGCCTGAGCCTCGTCGCGCGCGGAGGTCACGTCGACGGTCAGCGCTTTGGTCGCGCCTTCGCCGTCGCGCACCATCGCGTAGGCGAGCTCGCGCGTCACCGCGCGCAGCGCGTCGCTGAAGCCGGCCGGGGCCGCCTCCTCGCCGGGCGGCGCGAAGGCGTAGACCGAGTCGTTGGTCGACATGTCGCCGTCGACCGAGATCATGTTGAACGACGCGTCGGTCGCCTCGCGCAGCTCGGCGAGCAGCGAGGCGCGCGACATCGGTGCGTTGGTGACCACGAAGGCGAGCATCGTCGCCATGTTGGGGGCGATCATCCCCGAGCCTTTGGCGATCCCGCCGACGACGTAGCGCTCTTTGCCGTCGTAAAACGCGTAGGCGGCGAGTTTGGGCTCGCGATCGGTCGTCATGATCGCCTCGGCCGCGTTGTAGGCCGAATCCATCCCCTCTTCGAGGTCCTTGACGGCGCGCTCGAGGCCTTTCACGACGCGGTCCATCGGCAGGTAGACGCCGATCACGCCGGTCGAGGCGACGATCACCTGCGTCTGCTCGATCTTCAGCAGCGCCGCGGCTTGTCGCGCGGTCGCTCGCGCGTCGCGCTCGCCGCGTTCGCCCGTGCACGCGTTGGCGCAGCCCGCGTTGCAGACGATCGCGCGCATCGCTTCGCCGCTCTGGGCGATGTGCTGCTCGCTGACCAGCAGCGGGGCGGCCTTGATCTCGTTGGTCGTGATGACCGAAGCGCAGACGTGCGGGCCCGGCAGCAGCACGACCGCGAGATCGGACTTGCGCTTCTTGATGCCGGCCGCGACGCCGGCGAGCTTCACGCCCGGGACCGCGCCCAGCCCGCCGCGCACTTCGATCAGGCGTGTCGCTCCCGCGTGATTCTTAGACAGTGACGATGCGACCATCGCAAGCACTCTCCTCGGGAAAGCCCAGCATGACGTTGAGGTTCTGAACGGCCTGGCCGGCCGCGCCTTTGCCCAGGTTGTCGATCGCGGCGATGATGCGCACCATGCGGCCCTTGAAAGAGAGGTGGATCTCCGCGTCGTTCGTGAGCGCGACTGCGGGCAAGCTCGGTGCGCGCTCCGGCCGCAGCAGCCGCACGAACGGGCTGCCCTCGTAGGCGCGCGCGTACGAAGCGCGGATCGCGTCCTCTGCGGGCTCGCGCGCGAAGAAGGCGTAGCAGTCGGCGAGCATGCCGCGGCGCAGCGGAACGACGTGCGGCGTGAAGACCAGCGGCGCGAAGATGCCGGCCGCGCGCAGCTCCTGTTCCATCTCGGGCTGGTGGCGGTGGCCGTCGAGTCCGTAGGCGCGCACGTCCTCGTCGGCCTCCGCGAACAGCAGCTCGGTCTTCGGATTGCGGCCGGCGCCCGTGATCCCGCTCTTCGCGTCGACGACGAGCTGCACGATTTCGCTTGCGAACGGCGCCAGCGGCAGCAGCGCGAGCAGCGCCGTCGTCGGATAGCAGCCGGGGTTGGCGACGAGCCCGGCGCCGCGAATCGCGTCGCGATAGCGCTCGGTGAGCCCGTAGACCGCGCCTGCCGCGTGCTCGTGCAGGCGGAACGCGTCGGAGAAGTCGATGACGCGCGCGCCCTTGGCCAGAAAGCGCGGGGCCGCTTCGCGCGCGCTCTCGGCGCTGCCGGCGAGCAGGACGGGCTCGCCCGGCGCGACCGCGTCGTAAGCCGCCCCGGGTCCGTCGAAGGCGCGTTCGAGGGTGCGCAGCTGCGGCAGCTCGGCGCCGATCGCGCGGCCGGCGTGCGACGCGCTCTCGATCGCGCCGAGGGTGAGGTGCGGGTGGCGGCGGAGAAGGCGGAGCGCCTCGGCCCCGGCGTAGCCCGCCGCGCCGACGACGTGGACGCGCGTCATGCGGGGACGTTCCCGAAGCTCCGCACCAGGACTTCCTCCAGCTGCCGGATCGCGAACGCGACGGCTTCGGGGCTCGTCGAGCCGGAGGTGCGCTTGGCGCGGACCGAGGCCCGGGCGTCGAGCGGGGCTTCGAGTTCGCCGCCGAGCCCCGCTTTCGCAGCGAGCGCCGCGAGGTCGGCCGCTTCGAGCGGGCGCCGCTCGCGCTCCGCGTCCGAGACGGCCTCGCCGACCAGCTCGTGGGCCTCGCGCGAAGCGACGCCGCGCAGCACCAGCGCGTCGGCGACGTCCGTCGCGACCGTGTACCCGTCGTCCGCGCGCGCGGCCATCGCGGCGGCGTTGAAGCGAACGTAGCGGAAGGCGCGCTCGAAGGCGTCGAGCGCGGCGAGCCCGCGCTCGCTTCCCCGCAGCACGAGACCTTTCGTCTCTTGCAGGTCGCGATGGTAGGAGAGCGCGAGCCCGCCGAGCGTGCCGAGGGCCGCGGCGTAGGTGCCGGCTGCGACGGCTGCGTTGGCGCGTACCAGTTCGAAGGGGTCGGGGTTGCGCTTCTGGGGCATCAAGCTCGAGCCCGTCGAAGCCGCGTCGTCGAGGCGCGCGTAACCGAAGGCGGGCGCGCACCAAAGCACGAGCTCCTCGCTGACGCGCGAGGCGGGGACGAGCGCGCGGGCGACGGCGTGCAGCAGGTCGAGCGCCGCGTCGCGATCGCCGATCGCGTCGAGCGCGTTGCGCGCGGGTGCGGCGAAACCGAGCCGGCGCGCGGCGAGCTCGCGGTCGAGCGGCAGCGTCGAGCCGCTGCACGCGCCCGAGCCGAGCGGGCAGAAGGCGGACGCGTCGGCGATGACGCGCGTGAAGCGCGTCGCCGCCCGCGTGAAGATTTCGGCGACGGCTTCGAGCCAGAAGGCCAGCAGGATCGGCTGCGCCGGCTGCCAGTGGGTCGTCACCGCGAGCACCGTCCCCGCCTCGAGCTCGAGACGCGCGCGCTCGAGCGCGTGGCGCGCGATGCGCACGGCGAACGCTTGTCCGCGAGCGGCCCGGTCGCGCACGTAGAGCAGCAGCGTCGTCGCGACTTGGTCGTTGCGGCTGCGGCCCGCGTGCAGGAACGCGCCGGCGCCGCCGGCGAGCTCGCGCACGCGCGCGTCGATCGCGCCGTGCACGTCTTCGGCTTTCATGGCGCGCGCCCACGAGGCGAACGTCCCCGCCGCGATCTCGTCGCCGACGGTCTCCAGGGCGAAGTCGAGCGCGCTTGCGGCGGGGGCGGCGACGATTCCGCCCGCGGCCAGCGCGGCGACGTGCGCGCGCGAGCAGGCGACGTCGAACGGCGCGAGCACGAGATCGTCCTCGAGCGACGAGCCGAAGGCCAGCAACGCCGCATCGGGGACGGCCGCGAAGCGGCCGCCCCACTGCAACTGCTCGTGCACGCTACCGGGTGGCCGCGAGCGCGTCGCGGTAGACTTTGGCTCCGAGCTCGAGGGGCAGGCCCCACAGCTCGATGAAGCCGCCCGCGGCGTCGTGCTTGAAACGGTCGCCCGCACCGTAGGTCGCCAGCGACTCGTCGTAGAGCGCGAAGGGCGAGGAGCTGCCGTCGACCACGGCCGAGGCCTGGTGCAGCTTGAGACGCACCTTGCCGGTGAGACGCGGCGCGAGCGCGGCGTTGAACGCGTCGAGCGCGGTGCGCAGCGGCGAGGGCCACAGCCCGTCGTAGACGAGCTCGCCGTACTTCTGGTCGAGCGCGGCCTTGAAGCGCAGCTCGTCGCGGGTGAGCACGAGCCGCTCGAGCGCCTTGTGCGCGGCGATCAGCACGATCGAGCCGGGGCACTCGTAGACCTCGCGCGACTTCACGCCGATCACGCGGTCCTCGACGATGTCGATCCGGCCGATGCCGTGCGCGCCCGCGCGCGCATTGAGCGCGGCGACGAGCTGCGCGCCGCGCAGCCCCTCGAACGACGGCACGCCGTTCTCGAACGCGACGACGATCGTCTCGGCTTGCAGCGGCCGCTTCTCGGGCGAGGCGGTCCAGGCGTAGGCGTCTTCGGGCGGCGCGGCCCAGGGATCCTCGAGCACGCCGGCTTCGATCGAACGGCCCCACAGGTTCGCGTCGATCGAATAGGGCTTCGCTTGAGTGTGCACGACCGGCACGCCGTTCTTGCGCGCGTACTCGATCGCGTCGGGGCGCGAGAGCGGGTCGTCGCGCAGCGGCGCCAGCGCCTTGATGGAAGGATCGAGCGCGCGGACCGCGACCTCGATGCGGACTTGGTCGTTGCCTTTGCCGGTGCAGCCGTGCGCGACCGCGTCGGCGCCGTACGTGTGCGCGGTCTCGACGAGCAGCGTCGCGATCAGCGGCCGCGAGAGCGCCGCCGAGAGCGGATAGACGCCTTCATAGAGCGCGTTGGCCTGCAGCGCCGGATAGGCGTACTCTTGGATGAAGCGCTCCTTCGCGTCGATCAGCAGCGCGTCGTACGCGCCGAGATCGAGTGCCTTCTGCTTGGTCGCCTCGAGCGCGGCCGACGCGCCCGTGCCCGCCGTGCCGTCGCTTTCGCCGAGGTCGAGCGTCATCGCGACGACCTTGTGGCCCGCCAGGACGTACTTCTTGAGCAATACCGAGGTGTCGAGTCCGCCCGAGTAGGCGAGGACGATCGTACTCATTATAGGGGATTCTCCGAGCGCATGTCTTCGAAGCGCTGCTTGACGATGGGAAGCTGGGTGGGCTCGCTCAAAATGACGAGCACCGTGTCGTCTCCGCCGATCGTGCCCAGGACTTCCTTCCATTCGGCGTCGTCGATCGCCGAGGCGACGAGCATCGCGCTGCCCGGAGGCGTGCGCAGGACGACTTGATTGACGCTGCCCTGGACGTCGCGTACGAGCTCGGCGATCACCCGGTGCAGCCGGCTCGCGTAGGTGCGCCCGAAACCGGGTTCGACGTATTTGAACTGCGTGCTGGCGCCGTCCCCGTTGCGCAGCGGGACCTTGGCGAGCCCCAGCTCCTTGATGTCGCGCGAGACGGTCGCCTGCGTGACCTCGTAGCCTTGCTGTTCGAGCAGGTGCGCGAGCTCTTCTTGGGAGTGGACGGGTCGGGTCGCGATCAGCGAGAGGATCGCGCGGTGGCGGGTCGATTTCATACGGGCATTCCTCGAAGGTCGGTGAGCAGCGCGACGAGGAGCCCTTTTTGGGCGTGCAAGCGGTTCTCGGCCTGATCGAAGACGACGCTCTGCGGGCCCTCGATGACCTCGGCGCTGACCTCTTCCTCGCGATGCGCGGGCAGGCAGTGCATGAAGACGGCGTGTCTGGCCGCCGCGGCCATGAGTTCGGGCGTCACGCGGTAGGGCAGCAGCGCCGCGGCGTTGCGCTCGGTCAGGTGCTCGTCGCCCATCGACGTCCAGACGTCGGTGTAGACGACGTCGACGTCGCGCACCGCGCGGTGCGCGCTGCTGAAGGCGCGAGGCGCGCTCGCGCCGCTGGCTTTGCCCAGTTCGCCGAGATGGCCGAGGAAGGCTTCGCTCGGGCGATGCGTCGGGGGGCACCCGAAGGTGACCGAGATCCCGCTCATCACCGCCGCTTCGGCCAGCGATTGGGCCACGTTGTTGCGCGCGTCGCCGACGTAGGCCAGCCGCAGCCCCGAGAGCGTGCCGAAGCGCTCGCGGATCGTCAGCAGGTCGCTGATCGCCTGGCAGGGGTGCGCCGCCGCCGACAGGCCGTTGATGACCGGGACGGTCGCCGCCGCCGCGAACCGCTCGAGCGGCTCGTGGGCATGAGTGCGGACCACGATCGCGTCGACGAAGCGCGAGAGCACGCGGGCAGCGTCCTCGGGCGTCTCGCGGGCGCCGACCATGAAGTCCGGTCCGCCGGCGAAGAGCGCGTGCCCGCCCAACTGCGTCATCGCGACCTCGAACGAGACGCGCGTGCGCAGGCTCGGCTTCTCGAAGAGCATCGCCAGCGTCTTCCCGCGGAGGAGGGGAAGCTGGTCCGCCGTGCGGCTCGTCTTGATGTGGCTGGCGAGCGTGAGGACCGTTCCGATCTCGGCCGGTGAGAGATCGGGGACCGTCAGGACCTTACGCCCCCGCAAAGGAAGGCCGGCGACCGATGCAAGCATCTTACCGTATATTTATACATACACCGCATAAAAATGCAAGCTCGAATCGACGACGATGAGGCGACGTCCCGAGGCGGCCAGCGCCGCTTCAAGATACTCCGAGCCGAATCTGGCAAAGCGATCGCGGTGCTCCACGACGATGGCACCGGCGTTCGCGTCGGAGAGACGCGTTGGGACCTTTCGGCGTCCTCGCCGTGCAGCAGCTCGCCCAAGATGGCTTCCGTAACGGGCAATCTTGCGGTGCGCTCGATGCAAAACGTCTGCGCTCCGTTATGCCGGCGTACTTTTAGATTGATACTTTCGAGGCGTGCCGGGAGCGCCGCTCGAGGCTCGAGGCGAGCTGGGCGGCGGCCGCTATCCCGTCCCAGTATCGACAGATCGAACCCGGGCCGGCGGCTTTGGCGGCGTAGAGCGCAGTGTCGGCGTTCTTGAGCAGCGTACGCTGGTCTTGACCGTCCCGCGGGAAGACGCTGATGCCGATGCAGACGCTCAGATCGAGCTGCAAGCCCTCGATCTCGCACGGCACTTCGAGTTCGCTGCGCAGGCGCGCCGCCAGCGCATCGGAGCGCCCTTCGGGCGGCATGCCGCACTGGAGGACGATGAATTCGTCGCCCCCGAGACGGGCGACGGTGTCGCTCGCGCGGCACGCCTTGTTGAGCCGTCGTGCGACGGTGCGGAGGACCTCGTCTCCGGCGAGATGGCCGTGCGCGTCGTTGATGGCCTTGAACTTGTCGACGTCGACGAAATAGACGGCCAGCTGCTCGCCGCGCCGCTGCGCGGAGGCAAGTGCCACGTTGAAACGATCGTTCAGCAAGAGGCGGTTCGGCAACCCGGTCAAAGCGTCGTAGTGCGCCAGGCCCTGCAGCCGCTTCTCTTCCGTCACGCGCTCGATGTTGGCCGAGATCAGTTCGGCGACCGAGCGCAGGAACTCGAGATCCGATTCGTTCAACGGCGCAGTCGCCGAAGCGCTCGCGAAAGCGAGAGCGCCGTAGCGCTTGTTTGCGACGTCGAGCGGCAGGCCGACGAACGAGCGAAGCGGCGCGGCCGGGCCGCCCAGCTCCGAGCGCTCCGAGAGCGCGGCCTCGCCGGCCTCGAGCGGCTCCGAAGCGGCGATCGTCTCTTGGAAGAGCCGCCGCAAGACCGGATCCTCTGCATCGAACGGCAGGATCGTGCCGGCCCTGCGCTCGATCGCAAACGGGTTGCCCGCGGTGACGACCCAGCCCGATTCGAAGCCGAGCTCCTTCTGGCCGAAGGCCAGCACGCTATTGGCCTGTACGTCGGGGTCGGCACCGGTTTCGACAAACCGCCGCTGCAGCGCGCGCCTGCGATGCGTCAGCAGGACGAGCGCTTCCTCCGTCTGCGTGCGTTCGGTCACATCGCGCGACATCAGGAACACGCCGGTGACGCGCTCGTCGACGACGATCGGGACGGCGGTGCCCTCGATCGAAAGTCGAGTTCCGTCCTTTCGTACGACCGACCGTTCGTATCGGGCCGGCTTGCCGGTGAGAAGAATGCTGAGGACCGTCTCATCGACCGCTTCCTGGTCGCCCGGAGGAAAGACGTCTCCAACCTTCTTCCCCTCGAGTTCTTCGGAACGGCAGCCGACCATTCGTTCGGTCGCGGCGTTGATCTTGAGGTAGCGGCCCCTCGTGTCGATCATCGAAATCGAATCGGGGTGCTGTTCGAAGAGCGACCGGAATCGCTCGCGGCTCTCGTCGCGGCTCGCTTCAGCCTGCCGCTGCAGCGTGATGTCGCGTGCGGTGCCGAACACTCCGACGATCTTTCCGTCGACGAGGGCCGGGAACAGGCGCGCGAGGACGTTGATCGGCTCGCCGTCGCGGCTGAGCAGCACGGTCTCGAACTCGGCCGGCCGGCCGGAGAGCGCGCTCTGGAAATAGGCTTGGGCGCGTTCGAGCTCGGCGCCGTCGATGTGCCGCCGCGAGTTGAAGTCGCCGAACTCCTCGCCGATGAGCGTTCGCGATGCGTCGTTGCCCGCGACGAGCGTGCCGTCCGGGCGGTAGAGTCTCACGGCGTCGTGACCGTGCGAGAATAAGGACGGGAAACGCTCGAGCGAGCGGACTAACTCGCAAAGCGCCTCCTCGTCGGGACCCGTCACGCCCACCACCGTTTTAAACAAAGCAAGGACTCCAGTCTCATTATCGGCGCTTCTCAAAAGGTCTCGCGCGGCGACGCCTCAGTTCAGGGGGGAACGTAACGGTGCCGCGCCGGATGTCCCGGCGGTGCTGATCGTCCTCAAATACGGCGGTAACGCCATGGCCGCGCTCGAGGGGGCGGACCCGCTGCTCGACGACGTCGCCGAGCGGGTTCGCCTTGGCGACCACGTCGTGCTCGTGCACGGCGGCGGGCCGCAGATCGACGCCGCGCTCGCCGAGCGGGGGATCGGCCAGGAGCGGGTCGCGGGTCTGCGCGTGACCGACGCCGCGACCCTGGCCGTGACCGAGAGCGTCCTGTGCGGGAGCGTGAACAAGGCCCTGGTGCGCGCCCTGCTGCGCCGCGGCGTGCGGGCGGCCGGCGTGAGCGGCCAGGACGCCTCCCTGCTGGTCGCGCGGCCGGCCGGAACGGTCGAAGGCCGCGACTTGGGCTTCGTGGGCGAGATCGCGAGCGTCCATCCCACCGTGATCGAGGCGCTGCTCGCGGTGCGGCTGACTCCCGTGGTCGCTCCTCTGGGCCTGAGCTTGGATGGGACGAGCGCGCTCAACATCAATGCCGACACGGCCGCCGGAGCGATCGCGGGCGCGCTCGGGGCGGATGCCTACGTCGTCGTCACCAACGTGGACCGCGTGCGGCTGCGGCTCGACGACCCCGGCAGCGGGATCGCCCGGCTGACCGATGCCGAAGCCCGGCGCTACCTCGCCGACGGCACCTTCGACGGAGGGATGCGGCCCAAGATGGAGAGCGCCTTGGACGCCTTGCGGCGCGGCGCGCGCAGCGCCGTGATCGCAGGCTCCGGCCCGGGCGCCTTGACGCGGGCGCTGGCCGGCGGCGGAACCACCGTGATCCGCGCCTAACCCCGGCCGGATGCGAGTTTTGGTCACCGGCGGGGCCGGCTATATCGGGGCCGTCCTGTGCCGCCAGCTGCTCGAGGCCGGGCACGAGGTCGTCGTCCTCGACCGCCTCTTCTGGGGGCGCAAGCCGCTCGCCGGGCTCGACGTCGAGATCGTCCCCGGCGACGTGCGCGGGTTCGAGGAGCGCTGGCTCGAGGGGATCGAGGCGGTCTGCCACCTTTCCGGGCTCTCCAACGACCCGACCGCCGAGTACAACGTCGAGGCCAACTGGCAGATGAACGCGCTCGGCACGGAGCGCCTCGTCGCGGCCTGCAAGGCGCGCGGCGTCGAGCGCTTCACCTTCGCTTCGAGCGCCTCCATCTACGACCGGGAATCGTCCTCGCGCGAGCTCTCGCGCTCGCCGATCATGTGCGACGAGACGACGGCGGTCGTGCCGCGCGGCGCCTATTCGATCTCGAAGAAGTACGCCGAGGACGCGATCCTGCGCGCCGCCGATGCGACCTTCGCGCCGGTCATCTTCCGCCAGGGGACGGTCTACGGCTACAGCCCGCGGATGCGCTTCGATCTCGTGGTCAACACGTTCATCAAGGATGCGGTCGTCTTTCGCAAGCTGTACCTGCACGGCGGCGGCTGGATGTGGCGGCCGCTGGTCGACGTCGAGGACGTCGCGAAGATCCACGTGATGGCGCTGGCCGCGCCGCTCGACCTCATCGGGGGTCAGATCTTCAACGTGCTCGAGGAGAACTATCAGATCCGCCAGCTCGCCATGCTGGTCGCCGGCTCGCTCTCGCTGCTCGATCCGCCGATTCGGGTCGATCTCGAGGAGGCGCCGCTCCCCAAGCTCGTGCGCAACTATCGCATGAGCAATGCGAAGCTCAGCCGCGCGCTCGGCTTCACGCCCTCGCGCACCGTCCTGGAATCGATCGCCGACATGCTGGAACGCTTGCCGCTCGAGAGAATCGACGAGTTCGGCGACCCCCGCTATTACAACATCCGCTGGATGACGCTGCTCGAGGAGTTCCACCTCGAGCAGCGGCGATTCGCCACGATCTATTAGAGCGGCGCCCGGGGCGCGTGCGCCGCCGCTCCCGGGCTATGGAAAGCGCGCCTCGGCCAGCAGGGGCGCCGCTCGGTCCTTGGCCGAAACGCGGGGCTCGCCGGCGAGCGGCCAGGCGATCGCGAGCGCCGGATCGTCCCAACGGATCGCGCCCTCGCGCGCGGGGTCGTAGAGCGCGCCGTGCTTGTACGAGAAGACCACGTCGTCGGTCAGGGCCAGAAAGCCGTGGGCGAACCCCGCCGGGATGTAGAGCTGCCGGTGGTTGTGCTCCGAGAGATAGAAGCCTTGCCAGCGCAGATACGTCGGCGACGATCTGCGAAGGTCGACGATCACGTCCCAGATCTTGCCCCGGAGGACCTGGACGAACTTCGACATCGCGAAGTCGTAGTGCAGCCCGCGGATGACGTTCTTGCTCGAGACGGAGACGCTGTCTTGGACGAAGTCGTCGGCCACCCCGAGCGCCCGGTATTTCGTGGTCGAGTACGTCTCTTTGAAGAAGCCCCGATCGTCCTCGAAGACCTCGGGCACGAAGACCTTCGCGTCTTCGAAGAGGGTGTCGAACACGGCGATTCCCATACGAGGGCGCTTCGGCCGGCGGCTCTGCCTCCCTTTGGTGCGTCTCCCCGGGGGAACGCTAGCCGTTGGGAGGAGTCCTTTTTCCAGGAAGGGGCCGTTCACTCGCCAACTTACCTCACCCCAGCTTGATCCCACGCCCTTGCGGAGATTTTCTGATGTCGCCAGAGGTAATCGAGACTGCCGCTCCGGTCGGCGCCCCCGTAAAGCACGTCTATACGTTCGAGGAAGGCGACGGCAAGATGCGCGAGCTCCTCGGCGGTAAAGGCGCGGGCCTCGCCGAGATGACGCGTGCCGGACTGCCGGTCCCTCCAGGTTTTACCATTACGACTGAGGCTTGCCTCGATTTCTACCGGCTCGGCCGTAAATTCCCCGATGGCCTGGGAGCCGAGATCGAGCAAGCGATGCGCGACCTCGAGGTCAAGACGGGCAAGACGTTCGGCGGCTCGGCGAACCCGCTGCTGGTCTCCGTCCGCAGCGGCGCGCGGGTCTCGATGCCCGGTATGATGGACACGATCCTCAACCTCGGGCTCAACGACGCGACCGTGCGCGGCCTGGCGACGCTGACCGACAATCCCCGCTTCGCCTGGGATGCTTACCGGCGTTTCATCGGCATGTTCGGGTCGGTCGTCCTCGATATCGAAAAGGACAAGTTCGAGCACGTCATCGCGGGCCAGAAGAAGAAGTCCGGCAAGGTGACCGATCCCGAGCTGAGCGCCGAGGATTGGCAAGAGGTCGTCGCCGAGTTCAAGGAGATCGTCCGCAGGGCGACCGGCAACGACTTCCCGCAGGAAGTGCACGAGCAGCTCGAGCTCGCGATCAAGGCCGTCTTCGACTCGTGGTTCTCGAAGCGCGCGATCGATTACCGCCGCTACAACAAGCTCCCCGACGATTGGGGGACCGCGGTCAACATCTGCACGATGGTTTTCGGCAACTTGGGTGACGACTCGGGGACGGGCGTCGCCTTCACCCGCGAGCCGAACACGGGCGACAAGCAGCTCTTCGGCGAGTACCTCGTCAACGCGCAAGGCGAAGACGTCGTCGCCGGCATTCGCACGCCGATGCCGATCTCCGATCTCGAGAAGATGCAGCCCGCGATCTACCAGCAGTTCCTGAACTTCGCGCACAAGCTCGAGACGCACTACAAGGACATGCAGGATCTCGAGTTCACGGTCGAGCGCGGCAAGCTCTACATGCTGCAGACCCGCAACGGCAAGCGCAGCGCCGAGGCCGCGGTCAGGATCGCGCTCGACTTGGTGCACGAAGGGCTCATCGACAAGCAGGAAGCGCTCAAGCGCGTCAGCGCGCAGTCGCTCGACCAGCTCTTCCACGCGCGCATCGATCCCAAGCAGGGGTACACGCCGACCGCCAAGGGCCTCAACGCTTCGCCCGGCGCGGCCTCCGGCGCGATCGTCTTCGATCCGGACACCGCCGAGCAGTGGGCCGAGGCCGGGAAGGCGGTCGTGCTCGTCCGCAACGAGACGACGCCCGACGACATGCACGGCATCATCGCGGCCAAGGGCGTTCTCACCGCCAAGGGCGGCGCGACCTCGCACGCGGCCGTCGTCGCGCGCGGCATGGGCCGTCCTTGCGTCGCGGGCTGCGAGGCGCTGGTGATCGACGAGCGGACCCGCACGGCGACCCTCGGCGGCGAGAGCGTGAAGGAGGGCGATCCGATCACGATCGACGGCACGACCGGCGACGTGGTCCTCGGTGCGCTCAAGCTGATTCCGCCGCCGTCCAAGCTCCCTTCGTGGCTCGCGGAATTCCTCGGCTGGGCCGACGAGATCAAGCGCCTCGGCGTCTGGGCCAACGCGGACACGCCGGAAGACGCGCGCAAGGCGCGCGAGCTCGGCGCGACCGGAATCGGCCTGTGCCGCACCGAGCACATGTTCTTCGGTGAGGAGCGCCTCCCGGTCGTGCAGGGCATGATCCTCGCCGACACGCCGGAAGCGCGGGCCGAAGCGCTGAGCAAGCTCCTGCCCTTCCAGAAGGAAGACTTCAAGGGCATCCTCGCCGCGATGGCGGGCTACCCGGTCACGATCCGGCTGCTCGATCCGCCGCTGCACGAGTTCCTGCCCTCGCTCGAGGATCTGCTCGTCGAGACGACCGAGCTGCGCCTCACCAAAGGCGAGAGCGACCCGCACTACAAGGAACGCCTGGCGGTGCTGGCGCGCGTCCGCGCGCTGCACGAGCAGAACCCGATGCTCGGCCTGCGCGTCTGCCGCCTGGGCATCGTCTATCCCGAGATCTATGCGATGCAGGTCCGGGCGATCTTCGAGGCGGCAGCCGAGCTGCGCGCCGACGGCATCGACGCCAAACCCGACGTGATGATCCCGGGCGTCGGCACCAAGGAAGAGATGCTCTTCACCTACGAGGCGGCGAAGGAAGTCGCCGACCGCGTCATCGCCGAGAAGGGCGTCCCGGTCGAGTACAAGATCGGCACGATGATCGAGCTGCCGCGCGCCTGCATCGTCGCCGGCGATCTGGCGGAGTACGCGCACTTCTTCTCGTTCGGCACCAACGACCTCACCCAGACGACCTACGGCTACTCGCGCGACGACGCCGAGGGCTCGTTCATCCCGAAGTATCTCGAGAAGAAGATCCTCAAGGACGACCCCTTCCAAGTCCTCGACCAAGTCGGCGTCGGCGGTCTGATGCGCGTGGCCGTCGAGCGCGGCCGCACGGCGCGGCCGGGCCTGAAGATCGGCATCTGCGGCGAGCACGGCGGCGAGCCCTCGAGCGTCGGCTTCTGCCACCGCCTCGGCCTCGACTACGTCTCGTGCTCTCCCTACCGCGTCCCGATCGCCCGCCTCGCCGCCGCGCAAGGCGTCATCAACGGCTAACGCCCTTCGACGGGCTCAGGGTGACGATACGCAAATGTCACCCTGAGCCCGTCACCCTGAGCCCGTCACCCTGAGCCCGTCGAAGGGTGGAGCCTACCGATGTTGTTGTCACGCTGAGCTTTGCGAAGCGTGAGCCTGTCGAAGCGAGCTTGTGGAAGGGACACACTTCGCGATTGCGGGCCGTCCTGCCGGTCTCCCGGTCGTATGGCCTGTAGGGCTTCGCGGCTGTCGAACTCCGGCTGCAGAGATTCACACCTCGAACGGCGCGAAATGCAAGGAGAGCGATCGTGGCACATCCCTTCGTCCACCTCGAGCTTGCGACGGCCGACCCGGGCGCAGCCAAGGAGTTCTACGCGAAGCTCTTCGGCTGGAAGCTGCAAGACGTGGAGTTTCCGTTCGGAACCTACACGATGATCGATGCCGGCAGAGAACCCGGCGGCGGCATCATGAAACAAATGCTCCCCGGTGCCGGGTCGGCTTGGCGAGCTTACGTGCTGGTGGACGACATCGAAGCCGCGACGGCGCAGGCCCGCGCGTTGGGCGCAACGCTCTTGAAGGACGTCTACGAGGTCCCCGGCACGGGCTGGCTCAGCATCGTCGCCGATCCCACCGGCGCTGAGCTCGGCCTCTGGCAGCCGAAGATGTGAGAGGGTTGCCAACTGCTCCTGACTTAGTGGTCAACAGTAGACAAACACACGTTCGTATGATAAACTTGAAGCATGCGGCTCGTCGATTGGGCGCGGCGCCAGGGGATCTCCTACAAGACCGCGTGGCGCTGGGTCAAAGACGATATGATGCCCGTTCCGTG
>Ga0326727_10000362_pt1 | contig 190408 bp, 162 predicted proteins | sample MB2enrmetagenome_FD_207643 | JGI IMG/M metagenome (GOLD analysis project Ga0326727, IMG submission 207643) | Lab enriched peat soil microbial communities from McLean, Ithaca, NY, United States - MB29MY | ecosystem: Environmental > Terrestrial > Soil > Wetlands > Peat | place: USA: New York... | reverse complement strand
CTGTCCTCGCATTCCAGGGCATCCGGGTCCCTCCCGCTACCCAGCTTCGAACAGCCTCCTAACAGCCCAAAAGTGTCAACCATGTCGCCGGTCTAAAGTGTCAATGATGTCGCCGGTCCGGACCAGATAATAGCCCACGGCGTAAGCCGTGTGGAATGGCCGTGAGAGTGCGAGCCCCGGAACGGGGCGAAAGACTGTTCTCAGCCCCAGAGGTCGTGCGTATCGTATTCGATGTCATGCTTCCTCGAAAATGACAGGAATTCCTCCTGGAACGGCACTCGGCGATGGTGCTCTTGTTGCGCCGCGATGTAGCCGGCCACATCGGCCGCTCGGGAGGCGCTCACGGTGAGGGCGGCGTATCCAGCCCTGGCGACAGGTCCGAGACGCGATCCTTCGTGGACGTGAACGAGCAGAAAAACGAAACTGTGCGGCACAGACTTACGCCCCGTTTCCGGGGCTAAGCGGCCGTCCGTCCTGCTCCCCACGGCTCGCGCCGAATAAGCGTTAACCTAAGGGCAAAAAACACGCGAAAGAGCAATACTCCGAAATCGTCGAGACCCAAAAAACAGAAACATTTTCGCCGAGAAATGTTCTTAGGTTAACGCCTATTCGGCTCGCGCCGTGGGCTAGGATCTCTCGCCCTCCGGGCTGGGTAGTGGACGACTCCAAATGGGGTAGTGACTGAAAGGTGCGTTGAAGGGAAAACAGCGAACGCTTGCACTTTACGCTGGCTGGCCGCAATATGGAAGTATGCCAACCGATAAAAGCTCACTCAACGCCCTCAAGAATCTGATTTCCGAAGTTGACCTGATCCTCGAAACGACGCCGCCCCTTCCCCAGAACCGCACAGGCCGTTCCCGTGAACTACTGCACGCTGCGCTGGCCCTTGCCGATGATCTCATCACCCAGGCCAAGATGCCGGCCGCCACGGCCATGGGGCACATTGGTGGTTCTGCCACGGTGCGCAAATACGGCAGTGAGCACTTCCGCGAACTCGCAAGCAAGCGCAAGACCCACGGCGGAGGTCGGCCGCGCAAGGGTTGCTGAGTCTACCGGTTTATAAATAGCGGTGTTTGAATCGGGATATTGGGCTTCTCGGTTGGCCGCGTGCCACCATATTGAACAATTGCTGCTAAGATGGCATCCGCGAGTTCGTCTGCTTCCTTCTGCGGGAAACAGCGAAGCGACCATTCTGCGCACATCCCTTGCCACAGAACATTACCGGGCACAGCGAGACGATCAGCAGCGAAGCGGACCCATTCGTGATGATCCGTCACAAGCATCGCGCTGTTGCACGCATCGGCTACATCCGATGTTGATCGGCTGAGCCTTGATGCTAAGCCCTCAAATCCGCTTTTCGATAGTCCCTCAAAGATCACCCGTTCTGGAGCATCCCCGCCGGGGAGAACGAAACAACCCTGGCTTGAGTCTTGATCCCCATCAAGAATGACAACCGAAGGCTTCGGGAAGCGCTTCTCGGCAACCATTATGCCGAGCGCCCGCCCGACATTTGCCGTGCCATAAGGAATTGGCTGATAACGGAGGATCAAGTCCGGCTGGCTGGAACGTGCCACAATTTCGTTCACAAGAATTCCGGCCCGCTCATCCTCCGTGTAGACATCTGCTTCGGGGTAAATCTCATCGTCCATTTTCGTCATGGCGAATGCGGGACTCACGCCGACGATAATTCGCCTTTGTCCATCCGATTCCATCAGGTAGATTCTGCCTTCCGGCGGGAGTTCGTCAAGAACGTACGGAGAGTGCGTCGTAACGATGCACTGCACCTCCAGGCTCCTACAAAGAGAAGCTAGATCACGTATCAGTCGCCGTTGTGTTCTAGGATGAAGTGAGGTTTCAACCTCGTCAATAAGCACTAGGGAGTACTTTTGAATCGTTCGCTGAAGCAACTCAGCCATGGCAGTTTCACCGGCACCCCCATGAAATCCTGAATACCATCTCCCGTTGATTGAGAGAACCGGAACTGTTCGCGTCCCATCGACCTCGGTTATCGAGAGCTTCGCAAGGTCATAGGATCGGCCCATCACATTAGAGAGTCTTTCGACTGTTACTGGGTCGAACGGTTCAAAGCTAGTCTCTCTATTCTCTCGTTTCGCCATCCTCGCATACCCAGTCCTGGCAGAAATGGGTTGGATTCTGCGGAGGTCGATGTATTCGACATTTCTCCTTTTCCGTTCATCGTACCCACGCCAGCGTTCCGTTAACTTGCGAAGGCTCGTCTTAACGGAGGTAGAGGTGGGGCCTTCCCGCACAGAGGCCCTGATTTCTGCTTTTGTGACTGTCTCCCAAGGTGTATCCGGAAAAAAGTCTCCTGCAAAGTTCTGGCTACCGGTGTCCCTCTGGTACACAGCAGCGGCGGCCTGAAGGATCGTGCTCTTCCCGACCCCATTTTCACCCACTAAAGCAACAATCGGGAACTGAAACTCAACCCGCTGGCCAATCCATCCTCGGATTCCGTCTATCTCTATCCATTCAAGACGTTTAGGCCATCCCTGACCGCTTTTCCAGCGGTTTTCCAGAAGCCGAACTTCCTTTGAAAGCGGCACAACGAACCTCCCGTCGCCGGTTTTTTGGGTTTTCGTAGCTACCCACTACCGGCAAACTTGCAATTTAAGTATAACTCATGTATGCTTATTTTGCAATACTGGAGACGCAATTCGCAAAGAAAACCGTTTTACCTATTGACAACAGCGATCCGCTGCTGTATAATAAGAGCATGAAGAGTGAGGTAAAGGCCGCAAAAACAATGATTTGCCAGGATTGCGAGCGCAAGTGTCAACGCTTCGGGACACATCGCAACGGCCTTCGACGCTTCCGCTGCCCTCAGTGCAAAAGGACCTATACAGAGTCGCATGGGCTCACCCTTGGCGAGATGTACGTCTCGGAGGAAAAGGCGCTCCTGGCCCTACAACTTCTCCTGGAGGGCAACAGCATTCGGAGCACGATGCGGCTCACCGGTCTTGATGGCAACACGATCACCAAGATGCTGGGCCTGGCCGGCGAGCGCTGCGAGAAGCTCATGGGCCGGTTGATTGTGAACGTCCCGGTTAAGGACGTTCAGGCCGATGAAATCTGGGGCTACGTCGCCAAGAAGGAAGGCCACAAGTTGCCGGGTGAGGAAGACAACAAGAACATCGGCGATGCCTACTGCTTTGTGGCCATCGAGCGCAATACCAAGCTGGTCCTGAACTTCGCCCTAGGGCGGCGCGACCAGGCCACCACAGACGCCTTTATCGAGGGCCTTCGCGCCGCTACCAGCCCGCAACGCTTCCAGATCACCACGGATGGCTTCCAGCCCTACGTGAGCGCGATTACGACTACCCTGAGCGACCGTTGCGACCTCGCCCAACTCATCAAAGTCTATGGCCAATCCCAAGAAGAGGAGCATCGCTATTCGCCTCCGGACGTTCTGGAGGCGCTACCAAAACCGATTATGGGAGAACCCGACCGGGCCAGGATTTGCACCAGCCACGTGGAGCGCCAGAACCTCACGATCCGAATGCAAATGCGCCGATTGACTAGGCTAACCAATGCGTTTTCAAAGAAATGGGACAATCTCTGGTCCGCCTACTGCTTGCACTTCGCCTACTACAACTTCTGCCGGATTCACCGCTCGTTGCGCGTTACGCCCGCCATGGAATCTGGATTGACCGACCACGTTTGGGAATTGAAGGAGCTGTTGGCGTAGACACGAATAGGGTATTGGGGGTAGGATAAGGCGAGCGCGACCTGCACTCAATTTGGCTGCCACCGCCCGGAACGGCTGGTACCCGTTTCTAGCGGCGCTAAACGCGGCCTGATTGGAGTGTATCATGGATCGCGTTAAAGTGGAATCGTTCGTGCTCCTCTTCGCTGAAAAGGTCATGCTCGCGGCGGTTGTTCCCCTCTGTGTGCTTTTGGTGGTAAACCCTATGAAATTTGATGGACAACAACGGATTTCCGCCGTTATCATACTCCTCGCTGGTGGCTATTTTATCGCGCACACAATAGAGAAACGGGACAAGCCACAGGTCCATCCAGCACCTATCGCGCAGCCCACACCGCTGTCTGATACCCCGTTCGGCATGAAGACCGAAGGCCCCTGTAGCCCAATTGTCGCCGGCAGCGGAAATACGGTCGCGGCCGACTGCCAAGATTCGGACAACAAAGCCCATAAGAAGTGATAGTATGGCGCAATGAAGATCATTGCGCCTTTGTTCGTGTTCTTCTGCTGGCTCGCTACCGCGCAGCCAAATCCCCCGTCAGGCCAAACGACAGGGGCTTGCAGCCCCATCAACACCGGCAATAGCAACACGTTCAACATCACATGCGGCATCGGAAAGCAGCAAGGGGATGCCCTGCTGAAGATTATCAACAAGATCCTCGCCAATCAGACGGACCTAATCGGGTTCGGAGGAAAGCTTGATGAAATTCTTAAAGCCGTCAATACTATTGCTACGGGACGTACTCTTGACAGTACTCAGCAGCGTGCTATAGCGGCAATTCTCTCCGCAACGCCGCGAGAGGTGGTTCCCATAACCGCCTATCTGTCTGCTGAGGATGGTACGTCCTACGGGAAGGCACTCGGGGATGCGATCCTCATGGGCGGATGGGGTGTGCAGGGAAACGCCGTCAATCAAGCAGCTGCGACCCAATTCGACTCAATCCGTGGCGTCGCAATCCTTGTGCCCAACAAAGAGAATCCCCCAACAGCGGCTGTTTTACTCCAGCGCGCGCTCAAGGCGGCCCAGGTTGATGCTCCATTCATGACCTCTAATGAGGGTCTAGTTCTTTGGATCGGTCGGCGGTGATCCATCTTCAACGCACTTTTCAGGCACTACCCCAAATGGATGTTGGCCGCAGGGCGCGAGGATATCATGAAGATGTCGAAACTCCAGTGGCAGGCGAAAGCGCCTGCCCCACGAGGAGCTACTTCTTCTTTGCGGGCGCCGCGGGCGGCGCCGGCTGCTCTTTCTTTTGGTCTTCGGGCAGCGGGGGCGGGGTGACGTCGTCGAATTTCAACTCGGATTCCACCTGGTACTTGCGATAGAGCCGAAACTCGTCGTCGTTGCGGGTTAGGTAGCCTTCCGCCGCCATTAGAACGCGCGAGGTGTACGGCAGCAGAAACGTGTGGCCGGAAATGTCCTGGTAATTGTAATCGAGAGTGGTACTGGCCATTCTCACCGGGAAATCGGCGGGAATCCCTTCGGCCTCCAGGGTCACGCGCAGAATCTCGCGCGTTTCATTGTCCACATAGACCAGGCCGTGGTAAGCGGGGACAAGGTCCAGCCGGCGGTCGTAGTCGATGTGCCATTGGGAATGCTCCTGCGCCACGTGGTAGGCGAATACCATCGTGAGGCGCGAGCGCAGCGTGCCCCAGTGGTCCCATTCGAAACGGGCCTGAGTGCCGTAGTCGAAAATCTCCTTCAACATGCTGCCGAACTCGCCCGTGGAGGTGGCGCCGCCTAGGGTCTTATAGTCCTGCGCGGTGAGCGTGTTGTTTTGCAGGACCAGTTTCTTATCTTCCTTTTGCTCGAAGTAGCTCAAGCGGGAGGTCAGGGTGTCCAGGAGTTGGAAGCTTGGTTCGCTATCCGGCCGGCCGCCGGCCCTGGTTCCAGGGGCGGGGGCGCCGTAGCGGCGCTCCACCTGGGTGCAGATGAAATCCGGAAGCCGCTGGCTATAAGACAGCGCGTACTCCCGTGCGTGGTCGATGATGGCCTTTTGCTCGATGGAGGTAGGCGGCGGCGCCTGCGGCGGGGGACCCGGCGGCTCCATCGTCCCCCCGGCGGGCAAAGTCTTCGATTGATCGCGCAAGCGCTCGAGGGCTTCCAGGGTCTTGGGCCCGATCCCCAGGCCCTGCAACAGTTCCACCGAGCGGTCGTCGAGACGCTCCGAGAGCTTGGACTTGCTCAGGAAGCCCGCCAGCTCCCGGTCCGTCATCTTGCCTTCTTTGATGAACTTCTGGGAAGACTGGACGAAACTATACAGTTCCGCCAGGGTCATCGGCCCCTGGGCCGTGGCGGCCATCGAGATTGCGAGGACGGCTGCGAGGAGACGAAGACGCATATGTTTCCATTTTAGACGCGCCGGAACGGCCGGCGATTACAGCCGGACGCGCCTCCCTCGGAGAACCCGCGCGCCGTCTCTCAACCGGCGGGATTCGGTTTCCGTGCACACCTAAAGTGTCGTCTCCGCGCTACTGTAGTCGTGTTATGATGACATTTCTCGCCGGATGGTGGATTCCGAGACAAGCCGGTCCCGCCGTTTCCGCACGCCTATGGGCCTCCGCTGCCCGCTCCCCCGAGACGTCATCGTGTCCCGAAAGAGACCCGTATGTGGGAAATCTACGATACCCTGATCGAAGCAGTTCCTCCCGGCTCCACGGTGCGGGCCTTTCTCGCCGGTCTGCACTGGTTCGCGGTTCGTTCCGAGGGGACAGGCCTTGCCATGACTCCGCGCGAGGGAGATGCCTGTTTGCCCCGCGCCGGTGAGGTGGCCGGCATGCGAACGCGCGACCTGGCTGCTTCGCTGAAATCGTGGAACCTCCACGAAGCCGCATTGGGGCTGGCGGCGATCAACTCGGCGTTGAACGCCCGGACGTCCCTCGAAAGCATGGCGGGACTGTGTTACGAACAGCAACCGAACGAGGATGTGTTCACCTGCCTTCTCGACGAGTTTCGCGGCAAGAAGGTGGCCGTCATCGGGCACTTCCGGAATCTGGAGCGGGTGCAGGCGGTCTGCGATCTGTCGATTTTGGAGCGCCGGCCGCAAGCTGGCGATTTCCCCGACCCGGCCTGCGAGTGGATTCTGCCGGAACAGGATTACGTGATTATCACGGCCACCACCCTCATCAACAAGACCCTGCCTCGCCTGCTCGAGCTCAGCCGCAGGGCTCGCGTGGTTTTGGCCGGCCCGAGCACGCCGCTGACGCCCAAGCTCCTCGAGTTCGGAATCGAAATGCTCGGTGGATTGGTGGTGGAAGATGAAGCCAGGGTTTGGACCGTCATCCAGGAGGGCGGTCAACACCAGATCTTCGATTCCGGCTCGCGCATGGTGAAACTGGCGCGCGTAGCCGGCGTTTGCGAGGCGGCCTAGCGCCATGCCGGCGGAGCCAAGGAAGGCGGATTTTTCGCCGGCGGCGCGCCCACGCGCTCCGCGGGCCGGCCTGCCCTTGGTCGCGCTGGCGCTGGCGTTCCTGGCGACGGTCTGCGGCTCGCTCATGCTGGGCCGTTACCACGTGCCGCTCGAAACCTGGTGGCGCGTTCTTCAGGCGCCGGAGCTCAGCGGCATTCCCGGCATTGTGTTGCTGCGGGTCCGGCTTCCTCGCGTCCTGGCGGGCATCCTGATCGGGGCCGGGCTCTCGACCTCGGGCGCGGCCTACCAGGGGCTGTTCCGGAATCCCATGGTCTCTCCCGATATCCTGGGAGCATCGGCGGGAGCGGGCTTCGGAGCGGCCGCCGGAATTCTGTTCGGCTTCGGCATCGTCGGGATTCAGTGCATGTCGTTCGCCTTCGGACTGGCAGCCGTGCTATTGACCTGCGCCGCCGCGTCGCGCCTCTCGCGCGCGGGCGATCCCATCCTGACCCTGGTGCTGGTGGGCATTCTGGTGGGATCGATTTTCACCGCGCTCGTCTCGTTGGCGAAATACGTCGCGGACCCCTACAGCAAACTGCCGGCCATCACCTTCTGGCTGATGGGAAGCCTGGCCGCCATCCATGTTCGCGATGTGCAATTCGCGCTGGCGCCGATGCTTCTCGGGCTGGCGCCACTGGTGCTGCTGCGTTGGAATCTGAACGTACTGTCGTTTGGCGAGGAAGAGGCCCGCGCGCTCGGCGCAGCCACCGGGAAGCTGCGCTGGATTATCATCCTCTGCGCCACCCTGCTGACGGCTTCGGCGGTATCGGTGGCCGGCATGGTGGGTTGGGTCGGGTTGGTCATTCCGCATCTGGCGCGGATGATCGTCGGCCCGGATTACCGGGTGCTCCTGCCCGCATCGCTTCTACTCGGCGGCGCGTATATGCTGCTGGTCGACGATCTGGCCCGTAGCATCTACGCGACGGAGATTCCGCTGGGCATTCTGACCTCACTGGTGGGCGCTCCCTTTTTTCTGTACCTCCTGACGCGGTCGCGGAGGGGCTGGGCGTGAGACTCGAGATCGAATGCGCGAGTTGCGGATACGGTGGCAAGCCGGTGGTGGAAGACGTGTCTCTGGCGCTCGGTTCCGGGGATGTCCTGTGCCTGCTGGGCGCTAATGGCTCCGGAAAGACCACCCTCTTCAAGGCGGTTCTGGGACTTCTCCGGCTGAGGTGCGGGCGGATTCTGGTGGACGGCGCCGACACTGCGTCGTGGCCCCAGCGCCGCCTGGCGCGCACCCTGGCTTATGTGCCGCAAGCGCACACGCCGCCCTTTCCGTTCGCCGTGCGGGACGTCGTGTTGATGGCCCGGACCGCGCATCTGGGACTATTCGGCTCGCCCTCGCGCCGGGACGCCGCCATCGCGGAGGACGCCATGGAAACACTCGGGGTCTCCCATCTGGCCGACGCCCGGTACACGGAAATCAGCGGGGGCGAGCGGCAACTTGTCTTGATCGCACGGGCGCTGGCGCAGCAATCGGAGTTTCTGGTCATGGACGAGCCGACCTCGAATCTCGATTTCGGCAACCAGGTGCGGGTGCTGCGCAGAATAAAGGAACTCGCCCGGCGCGGACTCGGGCTGCTGATGACGACTCACTTTCCCGATCACGCCTTTCTGTGCGCCTCCGAGGTCGCGGTGCTGAAAGCGGGAAGGCTGCTGGCCACGGGCAAGCCGGAAGAGGTTCTCACCGAGCGCCGCCTGGAAGGCGCCTACGGAGTGTCGTTGCGAATCGTGGAAGTCGACCTAGGATTGCGTGTGTGTGTTCCGGAGATGATTTGAAACGGGAGGCATGACGATGAAGATCCATCGGGCCGCGACGCGGATGTTACTCCTGCTGCTGTGCGGGTGCGTGTGGGGCGCGCCGGCGCAGGAACGCATTTTGACCGACATGGCCGGCCGAAAGGTCAAGGTCCCACGGCGAATCGAGAAGGTCTACTGCATGAGCCCGGTGTGCACGGTACTGGTATATACTCTGGCGCCGGACTTACTGGCCGGATGGAACTATCAGCCGGATACAGGGGAGATGAAATGGATCGTGGAGCCCTACCGGAAGCTGCCCGTTCTGGGCGGCTGGTTCGGCAAGAACAACACGGGCAATATCGAAGAAATTATCAAGGTCCATCCCGACGTGCTGATTTCGGCCGGAGACGTACTGGCTGTCGCCACCGCGGAGAGGGTGCAGGAGCAGTCTCATTTACCCGTGTATGTCGGCGACGCCGGTCTGAAGAGCCTGGACAAACTCTACCTGGCCGTCGGCGAACTGCTGGGCCGGCAGGCGCGCGCGGCGGAACTGGCCGATTACTGCCGTAAGACAGTGCATGAGATCGAGGAAAAGGTGGCGGCGATCCCCCTCGCGCGCCGGCGCCGGGTGTATTACGCCGAAGGCCCCACCGGGTTGGAGACCGACCCGCGAGGCTCCGCGCATTCCGAGGCCATCGATTTCGCCGGCGGCCTGAACGTGGCGCAGGTTCCGGCGCAAGCCGGTTACGGTAACATTCCGGTTTCCATGGAGCAGGTTCTGAAGTGGGATCCGGAAATCGTGATCGCCGGGTACGACCACAATTCGTCCCCCGGAGAGTTCTATCAAAGCGTGTGGCAGGACCCGATCTGGCGGCAGGTCGAGGCCGTGAAGGCCCACGCCGTCTTTGAAGCGCCGCAGTACCCCTTTAACTGGATCGACCGGCCGCCTTCCGTGAATCGCATCATCGGAATCAAATGGCTCGCGAACCTGTTTTACCCCGAGCTGTTTCACTACGACATTCGGACTGAGACCAGGGATTTCTATCTCCGGTTCTATCACCGGAAGCCGTCGGATGCGGAGCTTGCGGAAGTGCTCGCGCAGGCTGTTAGAAAACCCTAGACCGAGGGCCGCGCGGCCCATGCGTTCGAATCCGCGAAATCGTACGATGGTGGCGTGAGCGGTTGCGGCAGGGAAACGAGCCTTTATGAACGTTCAGAATAATCTCGCCGAATTGCGCCAGAAGCGTGGATTGGGCGCCGCGGACCTGGCGGCGCAAATCGGAGTGAGCCGCCAGACGGTCTACTCGATCGAGGCCGGCAGCTACGTGCCGAACACCCTGGTGGCCCTCAAAATCGCGAGCGTGCTCGGCGTGCAGGTGGAGGACCTGTTCCAGATGGAAGCGGGCGAGCGGCCGGCGCAATACGCCGACAACGTGGAAATCCTTCCCGGAGAGCACGACGCCCAGCCGGGACAACCGGTCCAACTGTGCCGCGTCGGCAAGCGCCTGGTGGCGGCTTGTCCCGAACCCCTCACCTGGAGCTTGCCCACGGCGGACGCTGTCTTTGTGGATGCCGGACGGTCCGGCAAGTCGAAAGGCAAGGCGACCGTGCAACTCCTCTACGAGGAGAAGGAGTTCGGCAAGCGGGTGATGGTGGCGGGATGCGATCCGGGGATCTCCGTGCTCGCGCGCCATGTGCAACGCGCGGGAGTCGAATTGGTGGTGGTCAGCCGGAACAGCTCTCAGTCACTCGACCTGCTGAAGCAAGGGCTGGTGCATATCGCGGGCTCCCATTTGCGGGACGAGGCCACCGGTGAATCGAATCTCCCCGCGGTCCGGCGGCGTTTCGCCGCTAAATCGGTCGCGGTCATTGGATTTGCGCTCTGGGAAGAAGGAATCGTGGTAGGCAGGGGGAATCCCAAGAACATTCGGGAGATCGCCGACTTCGCCCGCAAGGACATTACCATTGTGAACAGAGAGACAGGCGCCGGCTGCCGGTTGATGCTGGACTCTCAGCTCAAACGGCTCGGCATCGCCGCGCCATCGGTGAACGGATACGGCCGGATCGCGTTAGGACACCTGCCGGCGGCCTGGCACGTATCGACCGGGAAGGCCGACTGTTGCATCGCGACCAAAGCGGCCGCGCGCGTGTTCGGATTGGACTTCATTCCGCTGCTGAGCGAGCGGTACGATCTGGTGATCCGGAAGTCCGACCTGGATTCGCCGGCGGTGCAAGCGCTGCTCGATACGCTGGGGCGCGCGGCATTCCGCCGCGAGTTGGAGGGGTTGGGAGGCTATGACACGCGGGCGGCGGGCAACCGCTTGGCCTGACGCCGAACGGATGCGGCGTTGTGGTACAAGGATCTCATGCCTCTCTCCGCCAGAAACCAGCTTCCTGGAATTGTGGAAGACGTCAAACTAGGGACCGTCATGGCCCTGGTAACCGTTCGCGTCGGTGACAACATCGTGGAAAGCGTCATTACTCGCGCCAGCGCCGAAGGTCTCGGACTTAAGAAGGGCGACGCTGTCCGAGCGGTGATCAAGTCCACCGAAGTCATGATCGAAAAGGATTGAGGCAAGCCCCAAAGCCCGCCATTTCTACTCCACGCTCCCTGTCTCAGTGCTAGGGTAAGCCCGGGGGGCGGCCGAGGTCTAAAGCCGTTTATCCGCAATATCTTCGCCCCCGTGGCGGCCGGCTGCGCCGCGGGTCATAATGGACGTTGCTGAGACCGCCTTGATCCACCGCCGGGCGCGGCGGTGGGTCGAAAAGGAACTGCATGTCCATCACCGGCGCGGCGAGGTTTTTGTTCCCCTGTTCCCTCGCCATTGTTTTGCTGGTTGCCACCCCAGCTTTTTCCCAGCAGGATTTCTATCAGTTCTCCATCGATCAGGACCACCTCTCCGGGGCCCCCGATTTCAGTTTCCTCAATCACTCGCTCACCGCCGCCGATAAGCTCTTCGTTCGCGACGGCCATTTCTACCGCGTGGGACCGGATCTGAAACCCAATACGGCCGACGACCAGCCGGTGCGCCTCTTTGGCGTGAACATGGCCTTCGGGGCCAATTTCCCCACCGATGCCGACGCCGCGCGCATCGCCAAGCGCCTGCGCCGCCTGGGCGTCAACCTGGTCCGCTGCCATCACATGGACTCCAACCCCGACCGCGATCCCTCCAACGCCGGCAGCATTCTCACCACCCAGCCCTATCCCACCCTGAATTCCATTGCGGTTGCCCGCCTCCGGCATTTCCTCGACGCGCTCAAAATGGAAGGCATCTACGTCAACATCAACCTGCACGTGGGCTATCAGTTCCGCCCCGCTGTGGATGGCGTTCCCGAGTTGCCCGGCGGCATGCCCACCCAAGGCAAGCCGCTGCACATCTTCTACCCGCGCATGGTCGAGTTGCAAAAGCAGTATGCGCGCCAGTTGCTCGAAGCCCTGAAGCTCAAGGGCGACCCGGTGCTGGCCATGGTGGAAATCGATAACGAAACCTCTCTCCTTCAGGCCTGGATGGGCAACTCGCTCGATCGCTATCTCCTCGGCGACTACCAGACCGAGTGGCGGAAACAGTGGAATGCGTTCACCAAACTGGATATCCCGCCAGTCGCCTCCACCGATACCGCCAATCCGCGGGTCAACGATTACCTGTTGTTCCTGGCCGGGCGCGACCGCTATTATCTGGACGGCATGAAGGCCTCCGTCAGCGCGGTCACCGATCCCACCGTGCCCGTGGCAGGCACGCAGATGGGATACGGCGGCCTGTTGAACCTGGATTCGCACGCCGGTCTGGACTACCAGGACAACCACTTCTACATCGATCACTACAGCTTCCCGAACCGCTCCTGGGACGCGCACGACTGGCGCATTCGCGATACCTCTTCGGTGGGCTCCGGCCTCTCCGCGTTCCTCAACATGGCCGCCGCGCGGGTAGCCGGCCTGCCGTACACCGTCAGCGAATTCAACCAGCCCTGGCCCAACCGGCAGGCCGCCGAAATCGATCCCACCCTGGCCGCCTTCGCGGCCTTTCAGGATTGGGACGCGCTCATGCATTTCGCCTACGCGCACGGGCGCGATTGGGAGACCGCCGTCCCCAACAGTTTCAATATCAACGGGGATTGGAGCAAGTTCGTCAACATCGGCCAATCGGCATGGCTCTTCCGCACCGGCGCGGTGCGTACCGGGACGGCGCCCGTGGTGACCGCCGTGACCCCGGAGATGCAATTGCGTTTTGGGCGCGAAAAGCGCGGCGGCTCTATCGCTCCGTTCCTGAACGCGGCCGCCGGAGTCGATCCCTCCATCGCCCTGGTGCACCCCGTCGCCCTGAAGAAACAGTCCGCAGCCGGCCCGGCGCCGCAGCCGGTCACCGCGCCGTACCGCTCCGATACCGGAGAGTTGCGTTACGACCCAGCCGCCAAGCTCTACGTCATCGAGAGCCCCAAAGCGGCCGGCGTCATCGGCTTCGCCGGCGCCGGAAAAGTCACCGCCGGTCCGCTCGATGCCCAGCTCGCGTCATCGGCGCGAGGCTTCCTGGCGCTCGTCGCCACGTCGCTCGACGATAAGCCGCTCGCGGATTCCGCGCGCCTGTTGATCACCATTCCGGGCTACACCCTGAGCTCCGTCCCCGGCGCCAACCCGCCCGCCCGGCAGAAATTCATCCTCTATCCCAATACCACCGACTGGTGGACGCTCGAACCCGAGCCCCAGTTCAAGAACCGCCCCTCCGCCAGCAACGGCGCCGGCGCGCCGCCGGTGTGGATGGAGCGCGTGCCGGTCACCATCACCCTGCGCAGCTCGGCCAAGGCGCTCACGGCCTATCCTCTCGATGGAACAGGCAAGCGCCTCAACCCCATCCCCGCCGAACGCGTGCCCGGCGGATTCCAGCTCCGTTTGCAGGCGGACGGCCAGCAGTTCGCCCCCTGGTACGAGGTGGTAGCCAACTAGCGCACTCGTGGGCAATAGGTCTGGAATTCCAAGTCACAAAAGCCCCACTTTTATTTCGCATTGATTCCACGGATCTTAACCCCATTAGCCACCAGCCTGCCCTCATCCTTGATGCTATGTTCAAATCAGGTAGCAGCCGTGCGCAAGCCGGCCGCGACCTTCATGCTGGCCAGCATGCGTTGCTTTGTGTTGGTATCGAACTCCCGGAGCCATAAAGCCTTACGGAGGTCACTGACAGATGATCCCGACGGGAGACTTTGGAGCTAGCTTCATAACGCCCCACGCGAGTGTGATCCTCCCCGGTCTCCAGGGCAGGCGGGCGCGGGTTCGGATCCCGCTTCGGCGGCAAGCCGAGCCGGCCCGTTCTGGCCCTCTAGGGCCGGGATAGTCGGGTTTCGAAGAGTAGTGGAGTAGGCAAACCGGGTTACGGCTCGGGAGCCTATGCATCGAATCGGCCGGTAAGGGTTGCCATCCAGCGATTCCAATGCCGCCGAAGATGCCGCTCGATCCAGTGGCGGCCGGAAACGCACGGTGATAAGTCCGCGAAGCCCCGGCCGCCAGCAACGCTGAGCCCAAATTGTCTCTTCGCCGGCCTCTTACACGCCCGCCGCCCTTACGTGTGATACCGCTCCATCGTGCGCGGATTGTAGGCCCAGTGGAACTCCAGTTCGTAGCCCATCGATTTCGCCAGCCCGTCCAGGTCGGGGAACAGGGTGGCGTAGGTGATGTTCATGCGGTAGAGTTCCCGCATTCCGGTTTCGCGCACCGGGTTCGTCAAAACAATCTTGGCCAGGATGTTCTCCTGGTCGGCGTCGCGCAGAATCTCCTCGATCGGCATGTCCAGCACGCCGGGGACGGCGAAGGTCCCCGATTGCGCGATCAAACGCCGGTTCATGGTGTGCGGCTCGCCCATCCAGATGAAGCGATGCTTGCCGGTCAGGAAATAGCGGTTGACGCCGCCCTTGGCGCGCGGGTCCATGCGCGAGGGCTTGGGGGCCCGGCTGCTGTCCACGCGCGCCGGGTTCATGGCCCACACCACGCCATCGGCCAGCGTGCGCTCCAGGGCGAAGAATGCAGCCACGTAGGGCGACCAGGTGAAGTCGATCAGCCGCGTGGGCGCGCCGTGGTGCTGCATCAATGCCATCCACTGAAAATCGTCGTCGGTATCGGGCGGCTTGGCGAGGAACTGGTGCGCCTTGCGCTTGAAGATGCGCAGGATGCGCGATTCCTGTTCCGGCCACGCCTCCCTCGCCACGCCGAAATTCATCAGGTAGCGCGAAATCGAGCTGTACAGCGGCCAGCGCTCGTCGCGCTCGCCGCGAAAAGCCCAGTTTGAATACGGGGGCTTGGTGACGAGATTGAGAAACGCCTCCCAGGATTCCAGCCGGAAGACGCGGTAAGATCGCCGCACCCGTTTTGACATTTCACTACCTATGGTAGCGGCAGGGCGGGTGGGTTGAGGGGATTCCTTGTCCCGCGATCGACGTTTGCGCGTTTGCCAAATCGCCCTCTTGGCAGAGTAAGCAATCTTGATTACCATAGAGATGTGAAGGCGAATGAATTGAGGCGAAGGCTCGAGAGGCTTGGATGCCTCATCCTCAGGGAGTTGGGGATCGAAGGAAAGTGAGCGTGCATATGGAATACGCCGCGCTGTTTGAACCCGCCAAAGAGGGCGGCTTTGTCGTCACCATTCCCGACTTCGGCTGGGGCGTTTCGCAGGGAGACACGGAACAAGAAGCGCGCGAAATGGCGGCCGCCCTGCTGCATACGCTCGTCCAGGAACATATTCGCAAAGGGGAAGACCTTCCGTTCCCGACCCGGCCCCGGGGAAAGAAATACCGGTTCATCAGCCTGTCGGCGCTGCACGGCATGAAGGCCAGATTGTACGTGGCGTTCCGCGCCTCCGGCATGCGAAAGGCCGAGTTGGCGCGCCGCCTTGGCATTCCCAAGACCACTGTCGACCGATTGTTCGATTTGGATAACAGTACACGCCTCGATCAGCTCGAAGCCGCATTCGCCGCGCTCGGAAAGCGCCTCGTGTTCGAAATACAGGACGCCGCTTAAGATCTCCTACGCATCGAAGCGATATACCACGTCGCGGATGGCGGCGCCCGTGACTTCTATGCGCTTCAGGTCGGCCGCGCCCACGCCATGCTGTTCCGCCAGCCACAGGGTGTTATCGGCATGGGGGAACGGCCTGGTTCCGCGCGGCGCCCGCGGGTCATAGCCCATCACCGCGGTGGCCACGGCGTCCGTGCACACCGGGTTCATTCCCGCGATCAGCACGCCGGGTTTCACAATCCGTATGCCGCTGATCCACGGCCCCTCGCCGCCCGCGATGGATTCCACGCCGTCGATAATGACCAGGTGGATGGGGCGCGCCACAGCCAGGTCCGCCACAATGCGCGGGACGCGGTAACCGGGCTCGTGCTCGGCGCCGAAATGCAGCTCCTGCGGGGCCGATTTCGAAGGCTGCCGCCTTCCCCTGTGCCCCACCGCCTCGCGCCCGCTGTCGGGCTTCTCGTTGGGCGCATCCACGCCGGCGTTATCCCCATAAATGGAGGCCGGAAGCGCCCCGAAGCAGTTCTTGAGAGAGAGCGTCACGCCGCAGATGTCGTGGTTCTTGAGCTTCGCCAGGCTCACGAAAACATCGGTGTCCTGGTAGGCGTGGTTCAGATCGTAGGCCGGATACATATAGGGGCTGCCCGGCACGGGAAACCGCGCATAGGCTTTCCCTTTGCCGAGCGCGTTGGTGTTCTCCCACTCTACGCCCGCCGCGGCCGACTGAATGGCGCGCAGGTTCCAGCCCGAATCGAGGACCGTATCTTCGAGCGGCCCGGCCGTGGCCCAGGGGCTCTCCACGAATCGGATGCGCTTCGCGCCGGCGCGCCCCAGATGGTACGCCACCGCCCCCACCACTTTCGGATGCACGAAGTGCGTGTTGCCGGGCGGGCGGCCCTCGACGCGCTGGCCGGGCGATCCGGTCATGTTGAGCTTGATGGTGACCGTCTTGCCGGCCATCAACTTGCCCAAGCCTCCCAGTTGATCGAACATCACGCCCAGGCGCGCGGTAACGTCCTCGTCGTAGCTGGCGCACTTGGCGATCGACACCGGCGCCACCGGCGCGGCGGATGTGTCGGCAGCCGCTCTCAGTAGCGGCCCCGCGGCCATGGCCGCGATCCATTCTCTGCGAGTCATTGTCGCTCCAATCTCACGGTCGCGCAGACGGCGACCTTGTCGATGTCCGTGGCCCAGCCCTCTTCGGTCTGGTAGATTTCCAGGGCCTTCTCCGTCCCTTCGGGCGTCAGCAGGGTGGCGCGTTTGTATGCCGTCGGAAATTGCGCCGTAACGTTCTCCACGGGGTAGTCGGAATAATTCACCAGGTGCAGAATGGCGGTTTGGCCGTCCCCGGAGACCAGCATGTTGGAAAGCATGGAAGAGACGTTGAACAGCCGCACGCCCAGGTTCCGGCGCCCCACCATGGAGTTCACGTCGCGCCAGATATCGCCCAGCCGTTCGAGTTCCGCCTTGTCCAGGGTGATGCGGTCTCCGTCGGGCCTTTGATCTTTCCATCCTGGCGGCCCGGTCAGCAGGGCGCCGCCGCCGCGCGTGAACGCGCGCAGTGTTTCCGTCTCTTCCGGGGTGAGCGCGCCGGCGTCCACGTTCACGGCCATGGTGGCGCCCTTGAGAGCGGCGGCGTTCAGGCGCTGCGGCGCGATGGGCCGCACCGGCGTGTGTTTCACCGCCAGCATATCGAGAATCCCGCCCGAAACCAGGCCGCCTTTGGCGAGGTCCTGCACCAAGGCGAGCTGGCCGTATTCGCGCATGGCGCGCCACTCCGGATGCCCTTCGAAATAGCCCAGCATGGCGAGCATCCGCCGCCAGGCTTCCATGGCGCGCGGTTCGCGCCGGCCGAGGCGCGCGGTGAAATCGTCGTCCAGCGCCACCACCCAGCGCGCGCCCGAAGCCTCGGCGTCCGCGATGGCTTCCAAATAGCGGCTGGCGGCCACCACGGTCTTCGCCGGCGGTTGGTTGGCGAGCCACAGCGGCGCATCGCTCCAAGCGCGCACCGCGCGAATGAACCCGGTATTGGTGTCGATCCAGGCGGATCCGCTGGGGCCGGCCCTCTTGGCGCCATTCTCCTCCACGGACACGCCCGGCCAAACGCCCTGATAGGTGGCCAGCAGCGGCCCATTTGACGCCGCCAACATGCGGCCGCGGGATGCGATCTCCACCACCGCCGCTCCTCCGGCCGCCTCCTTGACCGCAGCCACCACGCTTTCCGGGAAATCGCCTTCGAGCGCGATGCCGGTCGCGTTCGCCGCCAGCGCGCGGCGCGCTGCGGCCGCCGCGTCGGGGCCAGGGGTAAGAACGGCCAAGGTCGCCACGCCGAGAGTGGCGGCGGCCGCGGCGAATTCCGGCGTGTAGTCCTGCAACAGCAGGCAGTTGATGGGACCGCCGGCCAGCAGGTCGAGCGACGCCGCGTCGCTCCAGGGCCAGCGCGCGGGAACCCAGGCGGCAGGCTTCCCCACGGAGGCGTACAGCGACAAAGGAAATCCCAGCACGGCCACCCAGCAGGCCGTTCGCGCCCTCATATCTATCTACTGTACACGTACGAACAGCCTCATGAAGGTGTGATCGGTAACAGAGTGGCGCCGCCAACCCGCTTGGCAACCCCGTTTGCGATTCGGGGCAAGGAAGCCTGGAAGAGCAGTTTATCGGTTATAGTTTACTTGCGGTCTCCCATGCGATTCCCCTGCTTCTTGCCATTATGCCTGGCGCTCGCGGCGGCGCCGGCCGCCATCGCCCAGAATGCCGGTGGGCGCGGCCAGGGCGCCAATTGGATCGCGGCCCCGGACACCCCCGCGCGCGAGTTCGGCGTGTACCATTTCCGCCGCGGATTCGACCTGCCCGCCAAACCCGCCACCTTCGCCATCCGCGTGACCGCCGACAACCGCTACAAGCTCTACGTCAACGGCCGGCTTGCTTCGCTCGGCCCCGCGCGCGGAGATGCGCTCAACTGGCGCTACGAAACGGTGGACATCGCCCCGTACCTGAAGGCCGGCAGGAACGTGCTGGCCGCGGTGGTGTGGAACTTCGCCGACCAGCGGCCCCTGGCCCAGATCTCCCTGCGCACCGGCTTCCTGGTGCAGGGCGCGACGCAGGCCGAGCGCGCGGCGGATACCGGGACAAGCTGGAAAGCCGTGCGCAACCTGGCCTACCGCCCCATTCCGTTTCCGCGCGGCTTTCAATATGGATACTACGTGGTGGGGCCGGGCGAGCATGTGGAAGCGGGGGCCTACCCGTGGGGCTGGGAGCAGCCGGATTTCGACGACTCCGCCTGGAAGCCCGCCGTTGGCATTGGCCGTCCGGCGCTGCGCGAGGACGCCAGCGGCGAAGACTGGTGGCTCGTACCGCGCTCCATCCCCATGATGGAGCTCACGCCCGAGCGCGTTGGCGTGGTGCGGCGCTCGAGCGGCGTCGAAGCGCCCGCGGCCTTCCCCGCGCAGCCGGCCGCGTTCACCATACCGGCGCATACCAGGGCGGTGATCCTGATTGATCGCACGCACCTGACCACGGCCTATCCGGAGCTGGTGGTGAGCGGCGGCAAGGGCGCGCTGGTTACGCTGCGGTATTCCGAAGTGCTGCGCTTCCCGGGGAAGAAGGATCCCGGCAACCGCAACGAAATCGAAGGCCGGCAATCGGAGGGAAACTACGACGAGTTTGTGGCCGATGGCGGCGCGCGGCGCTTCTACAGCACGCTCTGGTGGCGCACCTGGCGCTACCTGGAAGTGACCGTGGATGCCAAGGACGAGCCGCTGGTGATCGAGGATCTGCGCAGCGTCTACACCGGCTACCCGTTCCAACGCAAGGCGCGCTTCGATTCCGATTCGCCGGAACTCGCGACCATGCTCGACATCGGTTGGCGCACGGCGCGGCTGTGCGCTCACGAGACCTATGTGGATTGCCCTTACTACGAGCAGTTGCAGTACATTGGGGATACCCGCGTGCAGGCGCTGATTTCGCTCTTCAACGCCGGCGATGCGCGCCTCATGCGCAACGCCATCGAGCTGGTGGACGGAACCCGCACGGGCGACATGATCACGCTCAGCCGGGCGCCCTCGTGGGTTCCGCAGTACATCCCCGGCTTTTCGCTGATGTGGATCGGGATGGTGCACGACTACTGGATGTATCGGGACGATCCGGACTTCGTGCGGCGCATGTTGCCGGGCGTGCGCAGCATCCTGGCGTGGTTCGCGCGGCTGCAGAAGCCCAGCGGGTCGCTCAACGCGGTCCCCTACTGGGACATCGTCGACAACCTGGAGCGGCGGATGCGGCTGGGCCAGGAGGAGCCCGGATGGGCCCCCATCGATCTCAACCTGCTGCTGGCCTACCAGTGGGCCGCCGATCTGGAGGAGGGAGTGGGGTACAAGGGGCTGGCGCAGGAGTACCGCGCAGAGGCTGAGCGGATGAAGACCGCCATGGCGGCCCTGTACCTCGATCCCTCGCGCAAGCTGTTCGCCGATACGCCCGACAAGAAGACCTTTTCGCAGCCCGTCAACGTGATGGCCATTCTGGCCGGCCTGGTTGCGCCGGCCGAGGCTCGCGCGTGGATCGAGCGCACCATCGACGATCCCGGTCTGACCAAAAGCGGCCTCTACTTCCGCTACTACCTCCACCTGGCGGCCAACGTAGCCGGGGCGGGAGACCGCCTCGTGGAGCTATTGGACCCGTGGCGCCGAATGCTCGATCGCGGCTTGACCACCTGGAGCGAGTTCGACTCGAGCGATTCCCGCTCCGATTGCCATGCCTGGAGCGCCAGCCCCAACGTGGAGATTTTCCGGACCATTCTGGGGGTGGATTCGGCCGCGCCGGGCTTCAAGCGCGCGATCGTGCGGCCGTTCCTCGGCAAACTGACACGGGCTTCGGGCGCGGTTCCGCATCCCCAAGGCGAGATCGCCGTCAGCCTGGCGCTGCGCAATGGCAAGCTGGAGGCGGAGGTCAGTTTGCCGCCGGGCATCGACGGCGATTTCGTGTGGAAAGGCGAGCGCCGGCCTTTGCGCCCCGGGCCAAACAAGCTGACCTACTGAACCCGCTCCGGTAGGGGCCGGGCACGCCCGGCCCGCCCGAGCCAAGCTCGGGTCTGGCAGGCGAAAGCGCCCGCCCCACAATGACCTGGCGCGCCCAGCGCCTTACATAAAGTAGTCTTTGACCTTTTCGAACAGGCCCTTTTCGGTGGGGGCGTTGTCCACCGGCAGCGATTCGCGGAGCTGTTCCAGGAGCCTGCGCTGTTCGCGCGTCAGGCGCGTGGGAACCCTGATCTCGATGTGCGCGATCAGGTCGCCGCGGCCTCCTCCGCCGTTGATGTTGGGCACGCCCTTGTGGCGGAAGCGGAACTGCGCGCCGTGTTGCGTGCCCTCGGGGATCTTGACCTTGTGCGGCTGATCGAGGGTGGGGATCTCAATTTCGGCGCCCAGCGCGGCCTGCGTGATGGTGATGGGTATGGTGCAGTGCAGGTCCGCCTCCTGGCGCTCGAAGAACGGGTGCGGCTTCACCTTCAGAAAGACGTAGAGGTCACCGGGTGGCCCGCCGTTGCCCCCGGGCTGCCCCTCATTGGCCAAACGCATGCGCGTGCCTTCGTCCACCCCGGCTGGGATGTTGACTTTCAGTCTCCGCTGCGCCTGGCGGCTGCCTTGGCCCCGGCACTGGCTGCACGGGTGGCGAATGATCCGCCCCGAGCCGTTGCACGTGCCACACGTGCGGCGGATGGAGAGGAAGCTCTGCTGGTAGAGCACTTCCCCGCGGCCTTGGCAGGTGGGGCACATGCTCGGGCCGCTGCCGGGCTCCGCGCCACTTCCGGCGCACCGGTCGCAGCTCTCCATGCGCGGAACCTGGATTTCGGCGTTCAGCCCGAAGGCCGCCTCTTCGAAAGCGATCTCCAGGTCGTAGCGGATGTCCTCGCCCTTGTACGCCCGCTGCCTGCCCCGGCCACCGCCGCCGAACAGCCCGCCGAAGAAGTCTCCGAAGATGTCGCTGAAGTCGGCGAACGCCTCTGGGTTGTAACCCGTGGGGGCGCCCTGCAAGCCGGCGTGCCCGTAGCGGTCGTAGGCCGCCCGTTTCTGCGGATCGCTCAGAACGCTGTACGCCTCCGAGGCCTCCTTGAACTTCTCCTCGGCGTCCGGGTCGTCCGGGTTGCGATCGGGGTGATATTTCAAAGCCAGCTTGCGGTAGGAACTCTTGATTTCCTGATCGCCGGCTTCCCGGCCCAGATTGAGAATCTCGTAGTAATCTCTCTTCGACACGGGGTGCACTGCCGCTATGGCCTGACCGCGACTCTGACCATCGCCGGCCTCAGCAGCTTTCCTCTGAAATTATAGCCTCTCTGAAACTCTTCCAAAATGGCTTGATCCTCGGCGTCTCCGGTCTCCACGCGCTGCACGGCCTGATGCTGGTTGGGATCGAACCGCTGGCCGGCCGTTTCGATCGGCTCCAGGCCCATCCGGCGGAGGATCTCCAAAAGGCGCTGGTGGATCAGCTCGATGCCTTTGGCGTATTCGCGGTCCGCGGTCTCGGTCTTCAACGCGCGCTCGAAGTCGTCCAGGACGGGGAGGATCTGGCGCGCCAAGTCCATGGAGGCGAATTGCAGGTACTCGGAGCGGTCGCGCTCCAGGCGGCGGCGGGCGTTATCGAATTCGGCGTGCGCGCGGAGCAGGCGGTCCTCGGCCTCGGCCTTCTCACCTAGCAGCCTGTCCCGCTCGGCGGTCAGCGCCTCCAGCCGGCTTTCCACGGTTTCAACCGGCGGTTCCTCATCGGCGGACACTCCGGAATTATTCGGGTCGCGGTTGCGGGCTTCCACTGATTTTAGATTATCAAAAGTGGGATGGAGCGCGCCGGGAAGCCGCCGGGCGCTCACGATAGTCCACGGTTCTCGGCGCAAAAGGGGCGGTCCTTGAGCGTCTCCGGATCGGGCGCGGCTCGCGCCTCCGAGATTCGCTCGGATTGACAAGGCGGGAGCCTTATCCCACGGAACCATAAGGCGGGAGCCTTATTCCACGGAACCATGAGGCAGCAGCGCACGCGCGATCAGCCCCACGCCGCCCACCAGCAGCACCAGCATGATGATCGTATTGAAAAGGGTCGCCGGCTGGAAATAGATATGCAGATTGGCGATCACTCCAGCCACGATGAACAGCGCGCCGGCGCCGGTCAGCAGCCAGCCGGCGACGCTGCGCCCCCTCCAAAACAGCAGGCCGACGCCAAACAGCATCGGCAGCAGAGTGATGCCGAACGTATTGGCGCCATAAAAGCTCCAGTAGGAGCCCACGATCATGACCTGGTTGGCCAGCAGGTAGCCTCCCACGCAGGCCATTACGACGCCCAACAGGAAGTCGCCCAGGCCGCCCGGCGTCCCGCCCACGTCGCGCAAACGATGCTCCGCCATCAGTCCGAGGGTATCAGACTTCGGGTGGGACAGGCGCTTCCGCCTGTCAACTATCCGCCTGTCAACCCGGCCGAAAGCCGGGTGCCCTTCCACAGACGCACCGGGGCCGGTCCAGCCCTCCCAAAATCGAATACCCTAAGTTATGGACGGCGGCGCGCCCCGGCTGATCCTGCCGCCGCTGCGGAGGAACTACCATGCCAGTCGTGCCGATGCAGGAATTATTGCGCGATGCTTTTGCGAAACGTTACGGAGTGGGGGCGTTCAACATAGTCAATGACCTGACAATGGACGCCGTGCTTTCGGCGGCCCAGGAGACCCGCTCCCCGGTTATCGTCCAGGTCTCCGTCAAGACCGTCAAGACCATGGGCGCCCGGCTCATCCGGCTCATGTTCGAAGAGATGGCTGGGCGCGTTTCCGTGCCGGCCACGCTGCACCTGGATCATTGCCCCGATCGCAAGGTCATCGAGGATTGCGTTGCGGCGGGGTGGAATTCGGTCCTTTTCGACGCCTCCAAGCTGACCTACGAGGACAACCTGGCGCAGACCCGCGAGGTGGTGGCGCTGGCGCACGCGCACGGCGTCGCGGTGGAAGGCGAGCTCGAAGCCATCAAGGGCGTGGAGGATGGCGTGGGCAACGAGTACGGCAGCCCGGCGGTGGCGCTCGACCGCGCGCTGGCCTTTCTGCGCCAAACCGGCATCGACAGCTTCGCCCCCGCCATCGGCACCGCGCACGGGCTCTACAAGGGCGAACCCAGAATCAATTTCGCCCGTGTCTCGGAAATCGTGGCCGCCGAGCCGGTTCCCCTGGTGCTCCACGGCGGCACCGGCCTGAGCGATGCCGTCTTTCACGATCTCATCGCCCGCGGCGCCGTGAAGGTCAACATTTCCACCCAGTTGAAAATCACCTTCGCCGACGCTTTCCGCGATTATCTGGCCGCCCATCCCACCGAATACGACCCTCTCAAGCTGCTGGCCGCAGTGAAGAAAAGCGTGCAGGCCATGGCCGCCGGCTTCATGCGGGTGTTCGGCAGCGAGGGGAGGGCGGCATGACAGCAACCAAAGGCGCCAACCGGGAGATTGGCGTTCCCAGGAGGGCGTTATGAGCAAGGCTCTCATCTTCGACTGCGACGGCGTGCTCGGCGATACCGAGCAGGACGGCCACCTGCCGGCATTCAACCAGATGTGGCGCGAGTTCGGCGTACCCTGGCAATGGTCCGTGGAAGAGTACGGCGAAAAGCTGAAGATCGGGGGCGGCAAGGAGCGCATGAGCAGCCTCTTCGCGGACCCGCAATTCCTGAGCGTGTTTACCCCGCCCGCGGACAAGCAGGGCCGCGCGGACCTGATCGCCGAATGGCACCAGCGCAAGAGCGGAATCTACCAGGAGATGATCCGCTCGGGGCATATTCCGCCTCGCTCGGGCGTCAAACGCCTCTCCGAGGAGGCCCTGGAGAATGGCTGGGTCCTGGCCGTGGCTTCCACCTCGGCGCAGGACTCCGTGGAGGCCGTACTGCGCCGCGCCGTGGGAAAAGACACCGCCGCGCGCTTCTCGCTGGTGCTCGCGGGCGACGTGGTGAAACACAAGAAACCGGCCCCCGATATCTACATCCTGACCGCCGAACGGCTGGGCGTTTCGCCCTCCGAGTGCGTGGTGGTGGAGGACTCCGCCAATGGGGTGGCGGCGGCCGTTTCCGCGAAAATGAAATGCGTGGTGACGGTGAGCGGTTACACCGGAGGAGAGGATTTCTCCCAGGCCGAAATCGTCCTTTCCTGCCTGGGCGATCCGGACGGCGAAATCTGCCATATCCTGGAAAATCGCTCGCCGGCCGCTCCCGGCGGATATTTCACGGTGGCCGATCTGGAGGCCATCCTAGCGAAGTAGGGGACGGAATTGTGGGGCAGGCGCTTTCGCCTGCCAACACCCGCAAGGACACACGCCAATGCCAACCGAATCTACCCTCCTCTTGCGCAGTCGCATGGCCGGGGTTTTCGCACCCATCTCGACGCCCTTCTCCGCCGATGAGGAGGTGGATATCAACGCCCTGATTCTCAACGTCGAGCGTTACGCCGCCACCGGGCTGCTGGGCTACCTGGCGCTGGGCTCGAACGGCGAAAACCGCAGCCTCACCGAGGCCGAGCGGCTGGCCGTGCTGCGCTCGATCATAGGCCACAAGCGGCCCGATCAGGTGGTGATGGCCGGCGCCGCCTACGATGCCCAGCGCGAGGCCGAGCGGTTTCTCCACCAAGCCGCGGCCCTGGGCGCCGATTTCGGCCTGGTGCTTTCCCCGGGTTACTTTCGGAAGCAGATGACCGACGACGTCCTGTTCCGCTATTTCTCCACCCTGGCCGACGCTTCGCCCATTCCCGTGGTCCTCTACAACGCCCCCGGGTTCTGCGGCGTCACTCTCTCGCCCGCGCTGGTGGGCCGCCTGGCGGCGCACCCCAATATCGTGGGCATGAAGGACAGCGCATCGAGCGGCATCGAGAACTTCCTGCCGCTTGAATGCGAGGGTTTTCACGTCCTCGCCGGGTCGGCCAACTTCCTGTTCCGGGCCATGATGGGCGGTTCGGTGGGGGGCACGGTTTCGCTGGCCAATTCCTTCCCCGATCTGGCGCTCGAACTGTTTCGCCGCGGCCAGGCGCGGGATGAACAGCGGGGCGTACCGCTCCAGGAGCGCGTGACGCGCATTAACAAGGCCATCTCCGGCCCGTACGGGCCCTCCGGCGTTAAAGCCGCCATGACCCTGGCCGGATTCCAAGGCGGCATTCCGCGGCGGCCGCTGTTGCCGCTGAACGTGGATCAGGTGGAAGCGCTCCGCGTGTTCCTGGTGGAGGAAGGTCTGCTATGAGCCGCGATATTCTGGCCGTCGATGTGGGCACCACGGCGCTCAAGCTGGGCATCTTCGGCCCGGAGCTCGAGAAACGCTGCGAAGCCACCCGCCGCTACGACGTCAACGTGTACGGCGGCGGCTGGGCCGATGTCAATACGGCCCTGTGGTGGCAGGCGCTGGCCGAATGCTGCCGCGAGGTGGCGCCGTTTCTGAAGGCCGTCGGAGTCGTATCGTTCTCGGTGACCACGCCCGGCCTGCTACCCATGGCCGAAGACGGCAGCGCCCTGGGCCCCGCCATCCTGTTCTTCGACGGCCGCTCTCACGAACAGGCCCGCGCCATCCGCCAGGCCGTGGGTGAGGAGAAATTCCTCCGCGAAACGTGCAACCTGCCGGTCTCCGGCGGCTCCTCGCTGTGCTCGATTCTGTGGATCAAGGAGAAGCTGCCGCACGTGTTCACCGCCGCGGCCAAGTTTGGGCACACCAACACCCACATGGTGAAGCGGCTGACCGGCGCCTGGGTCATCGATCCCTCCACCGTCTCCATCACCGGCCTCTACAACAGCGCCCGCAACGACCTCACCTGGAACCGGGACGTGCTGGAAATCGCCGGCATCCCCGAGACCAAGCTGCCGGATCTGATGCATTCCCACCATCCGGCCGGCCGGATCGTCCCGGAAATGGCCGCGCATCTCGGGCTGCCCGCCGATTGCGTGGTCCTGTGCGGCGGCAACGACGCCGTGCTGAGCGCGCTTTCCGGAGGCATCACCGAGCCCGGCGACATCAACAACGTCTGCGGCACCTGCGATATCACCTTCGTCTGCGTGGACCGGCCCATCGGATCGCCCAACTACAACATCCGCTGCCACGCCATTCCGGGCCGCTGGGTCACCTTCTTCGTGCTCAATACCGGCGGCAAGGCGCTCGAGTGGTTCCACTCCATCTTCTGCCGCGACATGACCGAGCAGCAGTTTTACGACGCCTACATCCCCGAAACCCTGCGCTCGTTTTTCGATGCCCCGGACCGCGACCGCCGCGAGGAAACGCTGCCGGTGTACGTGCCTTTCCTGGGCGGCTCGCGCTACTCCATGGAACAGCTCAAGGCCAGCTTCACGGGCGTCACCCTCGAAACCACCCGGCAGGACCTGTTGCTATCCCTGATCCGCGGCAATGCCGTCTACCACGGCGAGCATCTCAAAGAGGTCGCCGCCCAGGTCAGACTGGGCCGCAAGGTCACCACCACCGGCGGCGGCGCCAAGATCCGCGGATACATCGATGTAAAGAAGCGCTGGACCGGCGATTTCGACTACCAATACCGCGACGAATCTTCGCTCGACGGCGCCGCCATGCTGGGCCAGTTCTACCTGGCCGGGCGCTACCCCGCGCCCGCCGCGGCTCCGGCGGCTTCCTGAGCGCCCCGCGCCCCGTCAGCCGGTGGCGGAGGCCGCCAGGCGTTCGACGCGTCCGCTAACGGGAGCGCCGGAGAGCGGCTGGCTGGCGGGTTCGGAATTGAACCAGCGGGCCATGAACGGGTCGTCGGCCCTGCGGCGGCGCATGATCTGCCGCCGGGCGCGCAGCGCGCGCGGCACGCATACGGCCAGCTTCCAGAAGGCCGGCAGCGAACGGGGCTCCGCGAAAAGGCACCCGCCCAACACCAGCAGGTCGCGGAAGGTCATGGGCAGCCAATGCCGGCGGTAGAGATCGGGCGTGGCGTTCTTGATGCGCAGCAGGAAGCGGTTCTTAACGGAATGCATGTTGATGGCGGGGGGAACCCGCCCGCGATTCTCGGGCGAAACCGCGCGCACGTGGAAAGCCGCGGCGGAAGGCGTATAAATGCATCGCCAGCCGAGCAACTGGGCCCTCCAGGCGACATCCGCATCCTCGCGGTAGTAAAAGAAATCGGGGTCGAAAAACGACCCTTCGATGGCGATATCGTCGATCATGCTCCGGCGGTACAGAGCGGCCGCGCCGCTGGCCCCGAAGATGTACTCCGTCCGGTTGAAGCGGTCGCCATCGGGTTCATGCCACCCGCGGTCGAAATGCCGCATTTCGGGGGTAAAGTACAGGCCCGTGGAATCGACAATCCGGCGCTTGAGCGGGCGAAAACCCGGTCCGATGGAAAGCAGCTTCCCGCAGACGGCCCCGGCTTCGGGGTCCATCTCGCCCGCTTCCACCAGCCTCGATATGAAGCCGGGGCGCATCAGGACATCGGGGTTGAGGGCCAGGACCCAGTCCGAGGAGGTAGAGCGGATAATCCGGTTCTGCGCCGCGGCGAAGCCTTCGTTGCGGTGGTTCCGGATCACCCGGATGCGGCCCCTGTAGCGCTCCAGGATTTCCCGCGTTCCATCCGTGGAGGCGTTATCGGCCACCACCACCGCCAGCGGCGCGTACTGGCTGAGAACCGCATCGAGGCAGCGCTCGATGTACCGGCTGCTGTTGTAGGTGACGATAGCTACGCACACCCTGGGATCTGCCATGTCGCGATTCCGTTTATCCTAAGACCCGGCCAAACCCTATTCAACTACACTTGAGGTTCGTAAAATGTTCGGGTCGAAAACTTTTTTTGAGGTGTAGTTGAAAACCCTTCGCGGGGGTCTTTGGATGTGTAGGGAATGTCGCCATATCCGCTCGGCAGGGACTTCGTGGGAATGATCGGCCGGGAGCGGGGCGGGTCGGCGTTACGGGAGCGGGTCGGCGAGCTTTATGAGGAATCGCGCGACGACGTGTATCGCTACCTGCTCACGCTGGACCTGTATCCCGCCGCGGCGCAGGAAGTGGTCCAGGAGGTCTTCCTGCGGTTGTACGAGGTGTTGCGGAAGGGCGCGGAGATTGAGAACGCGCGGGCCTGGGTTTTCCGGGTGGCCCACAATCTGGGCCTGAAGACCCGCGCGCGGCAGGGCGCGGAGGCGCCGTTCGATCCGGACGTGGGCCAGCGGCTCGCGGCGGTGACGGAGACTCCCGAGAGCGAGTTGATGGAGCGGGAACGCATGTTGGGGTTTCACCGGGCAGTGGAAGGCCTTTCCGAACAGCAGCGGAGATGCCTGTTTCTGCGCCTGGAAGGGCTGCGGTACCCGGAGATCGGGAGCGCGCTGGGGATCAGCGCGTCGGCGGTAGGGGAGTTTCTGCGCCGCGCCACGGCGCGGTTGAGGAAGAGCGCGTTATGAGCCTGGGTGTGCGCCATCCCGACGACGGCCATTTGTTGCGCTACCTGGACGGTGAACTGCCCGGAGGGAAGGCCCGCCAGGTGCGGCGCCATTTGGAGGCCTGCTGGCAGTGCCGCTCGGAGTTGGAAGAACTGGAAGGCGTGGTCAACGGCTGCGTGCGCTACCGGAAGAGCGTGGCCGCCTGCCTGCCTCCCCCGCCGGCGGCCTGGCGGGATCTTTCGCGCGGGTTCGACCAAACCGATGCGCGGATGGAACGGGAACCCCTCATCGCGCGGATGGCGCGGGCGCTGACGCCGCCGGCGGTGCGCTGGACGGCCATGGGCGTGGCTGCCCTGGCGGTGGTTTTGGCGATCGCCTACCAACTGCGCGAGACGCCCTCGGTGCAGGCGTCCGCGCTGCTGGAAAAGGCCGTTGCGGCGGCCGATGCGCGGCCCCAGCGCGTACGCCGCTATAGAGTCAAGACCCGCGGCGAGGAAGTCACGCGCACCATCGGCGCCGGCCGCTCCGATACGGTCGCCCCGCTGGCGGCGGCTCTGTTCCGCTCCGCCCGCTATGACTGGGACGACCCGCTCAGCGCCAAATCCTACCGGGCGTGGCGCCAGGGCCTGGCGCACAAGCGCGATGAGGTCTCCATCGTCGAGGACCCGCAATCGCCCGGCCGTGGCTTCTATCGTATCGGCGCCACCACCGGCGACGGAGAGTTGGTCTCCGCCTCGCTGACGCTCCGGATTCCGGACTTGGAGCCCACCCAGGGCCGCTTTGAATTCCGCAACGCGGAATGGGTGGAAATGACCGAATTGCCCGACCTGCCAGAACCTCCCGCAAGCGCAGTGGCCGAAGCCACCGGCGGCATACCGTCCAAGCCGGTTATGCCGCCGCTTTCCGAAGAGGCGGCGCCCGCGGGCGCGGCGGGAATCGGGGAGGAGCTGCACGCGGTGGCCGCGCTGCACGACCTGGGCGCGGACCTGGGCGATCCGTTGGAGATCGCCAATCGCGACGGGCGGATTCGGGTGACCGGCTCGGGAATATCCCCCGAGCGGCAGCGGCAGATTCGGGGCGCTCTGGGCTCCCTGGCGAATGTGGATGTGCAATTTGCGGACGCGGCTCCGCCCGCCCGGGCGGAAGGGCAGGCCAGCCCGGCGGCGGCCGGGGGCACGGTGGTCCCGAAGGCCGACAGCCAGCTTCAGGACCAGCTCGGCGGGCGGGCCCAGAGCGAGCGTTTCAGCGCGCAACTGCTGGACCAGAGCGATGCGGCCATGGCTCGCGCGTACGCCCTGCGCCGCCTGGCGCAGGAATTCCCGCCGCCGGCGGAGCGGGAGATGGGCGCGCCGGACCGGCGCCTCCTGAGGAGCATGGCGCGGGAGCACCTGGCGGCCATGGCGGCGGGGTTCCAGGGCATTGACGGAGCCGTAAGCCCTCTGTTGGCAGCCCGCGACGGCGGGGCCCTGCGCGAACCGCGCGCCGCGGCCGAGAACTGGCAGGACGCGGCGGGCGAGGCCCTTCGCGCGGCGCGGGAAGTGGAAACCGCGCTGGCCGCGTTGTTGGGCGCCGCGCCGGCCGAGGACGGCGCCGATCTTTCTTCGCGTTTCGCGTCCGCCATGTCCAATCTCAAGGCCAGCCTGGAACGCTGCCAGCGTCTTCTGTCGTACGATTGACGTAGAGCCGAGGAAATGAATGCCGGGCGCCTGACCCTCTACGCGATCCTTGTCTGTGCGAATGTGGCGCCGACCTTCGCCGACAGCCTTGCCTGGCTGTACGGGCACGTTCTGGACCCTTCCGGCGCGGCCATCCCGGACGCCGCCATAACGGTGGTGGACCAGGAGAACGGGTTTCGCCGCACGGCGCAATCGCAACTGGACGGCGAATTCGCCGTCGGATCCCTGCGCCCGGGGCTCTACACCATCACCGCGCGCAAGGAAGGCTTCGCCATCATGCGGCGCTTCAACGTGAAGCTGGAACAGACGCAGCCGGCGCGCCTGGATTTTCTGCTCCCGGTGGGCAGCGTGGAAGAGGTGATCACGGTGGAGGGGACGGCGCCGCTGGTCAGCGAATCCGAATCCGCCTTGGGAACGCGCGCATACCACGACGACATCGAACGGATGCCGCTCAACGGACGCGGCGTATTGGGGCTGGCGGAGTTGACGCCTGGGGCCATCGTGGTCCCGGCCACGCGCGGAGAAGCCGGCCAGTTCACGGTGGACGGGCAGCGGCCCAACACGAATTCGTTTCTGGTGGACGGTGTGGGGGCCAATGTGGGAGTTTCGGCGGGAGGGCAGCCGGCGCAGGTGACCGGGGGCGCCCTTCCGGCGGTGACCGCATACGGCAGCCTGGATTCGCTGCTGCCGCTGGAGGCGATCGACGAATTCCGCGTGCGGGCGGCGGATATGGCGCCGGAAGCCGCGCGCCTGTCCGGCGCCGTGGTGACGCTGAGCAGCCGGTCGGGTTCGAACGAGCTCCATGGTTCGGCCAACTACCGCGTGCGGCACGAATGGCTGGCCGCCAACGACTGGCTCGCCAACGCCACCGGCATGGGACGCGCGCCGCTGCGCCTGCAAGATGTTTCGCCATCGCTGGGCGGCCCCATCCGGCGCGACCGCACCTTCTTCTTCCTGGCCTATGAGCGCCTAGCCCTGCGCGGTCCTTACGTCTGGCAGCAGGCCGTGCCCGCGCTCGACTCGCGCCAGGCGGCTCCGGATTACATGCAGCCTGCGCTGGCCCTCTTTCCGGCGCCCAATGGCGCGTTTCTGGGCGACGGAACGGCCGAATGGAGCGGCCGCAACATCCGGCCCTCGGAGCTGAACTCGGGAGCGGCCCGGATCGACCAGGCGGTCACCTCGCGCGTCACTCTGTTCGGCCGGTACAACGACGCGCCTTCCTCGAACGAATACGGCAGCACGCAGGTGAACCGGCTGGACCTGCGGTTTCAGAGCCTCACTCTGGGGTTGGACGCCCGTCCGAACGCCCGGTTCACGGTGGATTTCCGAGCCAACGAATCACAGGTCCGCGTGGACTCGACTTGGTCGGAGGCTGGGGGCGCGCCGCCGCAGGGCTGTCCCCTCGAGACCGTCAGCGCCTACTACGACTCCGAGTCGGCGTGCCCCGCGCTGGTGCAATTGGTCATCGGCGGCGTGGGACAGGTGGCCGTGGGCAGCGAGGGCGAGCGCCGGCAGCGCCAGTTCCAGGCCACCTTGCCGGTCAGCCTGAACGTGGGCCCGCACGGCCTGCGCTTTGGCGTGGACTATCGCCGGATGACGCTGGTGCGGCGCGACGCCGGGGATGCGCTCGACCTGATTGCGCAGGACGTAAGCGAGGTCATCCAACCGTTCGACCTGTGGATCGGGAGGTCGCCAGCGGTGCGCAGGTCCGCGGTGGCGCCGGAGTGGTCGGCGTGGGTGCAGGATACCTGGCGCCTCGGTTCGCGGCTGACGGTGACGCCGGGCGTGCGCTGGCAGCTCGATCCGCCGCCCGTGCCGGTGGCGCCTGTTTACCTCTACGTCCCGTCGACGGGGACGTTCTTCGCGTCTTCCGCTCCGCTGTGGCGGCGGTCGTTCGGCAACCTGGCGCCCCGGCTTGGCGCCGCCCTCCGATTGGACCGCGACGGCGCCACGGTGCTGCGTGGCGGCGCGGGGATCTCCTATGATTCCGGTCTGGGGGTGGTTACGGATCTGCTCAATAACGGGCCGCTCGACGCCCTGCAATTCACCAGCGGGATGCACGCGCCCTTTTCCACCGTGTTGAGCTACGGTTTCATGCCGGACCTGCGGCCGGCGCAGGTGGCGCACTGGGATGTTTCGCTCGATCATGCGCTATCGAAGCGCGACTTGGTATCCATCGGCTACGTCGGCGCGACCGGCCGGCGCCTGCTGCGGCGCGAGGTGGGAGGACTGGGGAATACGCAGACGGCGATGTTCGCCACCACCACCAATGACGGCGCGTCGGATTACGAGGGGCTGCAATTGCAGTATCGCCGGCGGCTGTCGCGCGGCCTGGATGTTTCGGCGTCCTACGCCTGGTCGCATTCCATCGATAACGATTCGAGCGATGCGTTCCTGATGTGGGCCGGCTCCGGGACCAGTCTGGCCGGCGACCGGGGGTCTTCGGATTTCGACCTGCGCCACTCGTTCACGACCGCGACGACGTACGAGTTTGCGGCCCCGCCGCCGGCCCTGCGGCGGTTGCGCGGCTGGGCCCTGGACGGGATGGTGCGGGCGCGCAGCGGTTTTCCGGTGACCGTGCTGGGGAGCGATCAATACATGGGAATCCCGATCACCAACGCCTTCCGCCCCAATCTCGACGCGAGCCAACCGGTGTGGATCGCGGACCCCGCCACGCCGGGCGGACGCCGGCTGAACCCGCAGGCATTCCCGATGCCCGCGGCGGGCGTCCAGGGAGACTTGGGGCGCAACGCCATCAGGGGCTTCGGCATGGGGCAGGCGGACCTGGCCGTACGCCGCGAGTTTCGCCTGGGCGAGCGCCGCGCGATCCAGTTGAGAATCGAGGCGTTCAACGTCACCAATCACGCGAATTTCGCCGATCCGGTGAAGTATTTGGACAGCCCGATGTTCGGACGGTCCGTCTCGATGCTGAACCTGATGCTGGGCACCGGCAGCCCCGGCAGCGGTCTGGCCCCGCTATTACAGACCGGAGGACCGCGATCGGTGCAGGTGGGTTTGCGCTTCCGGTTCTAGGAGAGCAGCGGCGTGCTACACTCGTGAGTACATAATTATTACGGAAGATCGGGCCGTGGCGCAGCCTGGCTAGCGCGCTTGCTTGGGGTGCAAGAGGTCCCGAGTTCAAATCTCGGCGGCCCGACCAAAAAACTCAAAGACTTACAGACCTCGTGCCTCCCTAAAACCCCGTTTGGAGTCCAACTGGAGTCCAAAATGGACGCCGGCCCCCCGAGCATTGCGAAAAGACTGCTCCAATTCCTGGCGCCTCTCTCATCCAAGAAAAACCTGCCATTCCCGACATTTTCTGCCTAAGCGACTGATTCTGTTCGCAAAACCGATGTCGGGTTCCTCCAAAAAACCCGACGCCGCATCTGACCGGGTGGCTGTTCGGAAGCATGGCTGGGCGGATTGGTGGCCTGGCGGCGGCGACTGGATAAGACGTAGGCGATAGGCACAGCGATGTCAAGGTGAGAGGGCGTGAGGGCAGGAGAAGTGTTCGTGGAACGCACTGAAACTACGCGATTTCCGGGTTTTGGACTTTCCGGGCGGAGTGACAACCCCGCCTTGAGGGACCGAAGACGGCTCCCGGAGGAGAGAATGCAACTTGCGGGATCAAAGGACGGCGGTTCGGTTTATACTGAATCGGACCGGGAATTCCAAAACGGAAATTCCGGCTTATACTGCAGCGGCCAATCAATGCAACCAGCAAGAGGAGGAGGTATCATGTCCAGCGAATCGATGTGCCCGTTCTCAGGCGGCATGCTCAATCACACAACGGCAGGGGCAAAGGGCAACCGGGACTGGTGGCCCAATCAGTTGAACCTGGCGATCCTGCACCAGCACTCCGCATTGTCCAATCCGATGGGCGAGGATTTCAACTACGCCGAAGAGTTCAAGAGCCTTGACCTGGATGCCGTGATCCGGGACCTGCATGCCCTGATGACGGATTCTCAGGACTGGTGGCCAGCCGATTTTGGCCACTATGGGCCGCTCTTCATCCGCATGGCCTGGCATTCCGCGGGCACATACCGCATCCACGATGGACGTGGCGGAGCCGGTAACGGCACACAGCGGTTCGCGCCGCTCAACAGTTGGCCAGACAACGTCAACCTCGACAAGGCGCGCCGGCTGCTTTGGCCCATCAAGCAGAAGTACGGCCGCAAAATCTCCTGGGCAGACCTCATGATCCTGGCCGGCAACGTGGCTCTCGAATCGATGGGTTTCAAGACCTTCGGGTTCGGCGGAGGCCGCGCAGACGTGTGGGAACCGGAGATGGACATCGATTGGGGTCCGGAAACCACCTGGCTGGGCGACAAGCGCTACAGCGGCGACCGCGAATTGGCCAACCCGCTGGCCGCCGTGCAGATGGGCCTGATCTATGTGAACCCGGAAGGCCCCAATGGCAATCCTGACCCCGTCGCCGCAGCGCGCGACATCCGTGAGACCTTCGCCCGCATGGCGATGAACGACGAAGAGACAGTGGCTCTCATCGCCGGGGGCCACACCTTCGGCAAGACTCACGGCGCCGGCCCTGCCAGCCACGTCGGCCCAGAGCCTGAGGCCGCGCCCATCGAGCAGCAAGGACTGGGCTGGAATAGCAGCTTCGGCGCCGGCAAAGGTGGCGACGCCATCGGCAGCGGCCTGGAGGTCATCTGGACTGCAACTCCAACCAAGTGGAGCAACGACTTCTTGGAAAACCTGTTCGGCTACGAATGGGAGCTGACCAAGAGCCCGGCCGGAGCCCACCAGTGGAAGCCCAAGGGCGACGCGGGCGCCGGAACTGTGCCGGATGCCCACGACCCGTCGAAGCGGCGTGGGCCGACCGTGCTGACCACCGACCTTTCCCTGCGGTTCGATCCGGTCTACGAGAAGATCTCGCGGCGGTTCCTTGAGAATCCAGAGCAGTTTGCCGACGCCTTTGCCCGCGCCTGGTTCAAGCTGACGCACCGCGACATGGGGCCGCGTTCCCGCTACCTCGGCCCGCTGGCGCCAAAGGAGGAGTTGATCTGGCAGGATCCGATACCCGCCGTCAACCATCCACTGATCGATGACAAGGACATAGAAGCACTGAAGGCCAAAGTTCTTGCGTCCGGCCTGTCTATCTCCCAGCTCGTCACCACCGCGTGGGCATCGGCGGCGAGCTTCCGCGGCAGCGACAAACGCGGCGGCGCCAACGGCGCACGCATCCGGCTTGCGCCGCAGAAAGACTGGGAGGCAAACCAGCCTGCCGAACTGGCGAAAGTGCTTTCAAAGCTGGAAGCCATCCAGAAGGAGTTCAATGGTTCGCAGTCCGGCGGCAAGAAAGTCTCGCTGGCTGACCTGATCGTCCTCGCCGGCTGCGCGGCCATCGAGTCTGCCGCGAAGAAGGCCGGTTACAACGTGAAGGCGCCCTTCGCGCCGGGCCGCATGGACGCTTCGCAGGAGCAGACCGATGTCGAGTCGTTCGCCGTGCTGGAGCCGATGGCGGACGGGTTCCGCAATTACGTCCGCAAGGGACTCGAGGGATGCGAGGCGAATCTGCTGCTGGACAAAGCGCAACTGCTGACCCTCACCGCCCCGGAGATGACCGTGCTGATCGGCGGCATGCGTGTCCTGGGCGCAAACTTCGGGCAGTCCAAACATGGCGTCTTTACCAACAGGCCCGGTACTCTGACCAATGATTTCTTCGTGAACCTGCTGGACATGGGGACGAAGTGGCAGAAGTCCGCGGCGTCTGAGGGTGTATTGGAGGGGCGCGATCGGCGGACGGATGAGATCAAGTGGACGGGCACTGTGGTCGATCTCGTCTTTGGTTCAAACTCCCAACTCCGCGCTCTTGCGGAGGTGTACGCGAGCAGCGATGCGCAGCAAACCTTCGTGCGGGACTTCGTGGCTGCCTGGACCAAGGCGATGAATCTGGATCGCTTCGACCTTGCCTGATACCAATGCACAGGCTTGAATACGAATCGAAGGTGACGTTCCGATAGGCTGTTCATCCGTACCTGATCAAGGAAGTAGGGCGTGCCAAAGCCCTCATCGACCGAGTCAGGAGATCGGATGGGCAGCCATATTGGACCAAATACTCCGAGTATCTCTTTCAACGGCGAGTTTCCTCACTGTTTTTCCATGCTGCGCCTTGCCAAAATGACGATCTGCTTTAAAGCGATCAAGCGGCGCATTGAGAAGCTGACAGCCGCATCAGAAGTACCGGCGGCCTACCAGCCGGAGGACGTCCTGCGCCACTGGCGCGCTTCAGACGGTCGCCGGCCGTGTCAAAGCGACGGAAATCCGCACCGCGGCTTTGCCGGCAGGTGCTCCTCGAAGAACCCGTATCCAGGTGCGTCCCGCTGATCCCGTGCCGCCGATTCGGGTACTCCATATGCCGGCCAATCTCGCGTGTTGAGGGGACCCCGGAAGGGCGGAAGCGGCATCGTTTCTTGTTCCGTTTCGAAGTTGGCCCGTTCGGAGGGTGACCGCTTGTTTAAGGCAATCGCCACGGCCATTCCGAGAATCCCTGGTATAATTCCCCTCAACAAGGATGCTGTGCTTGTCGCGCAACGGCCTTCTGTCGGCCGCGGAAACTGCTGTGACGTCCTTGCCGAACGGTCTCAGGCCATGCACCGCGCATCTTCTCAACGGGTGAGCCTCCAGAACAACGACTGCGTCGCCGTCGTCGGCGGCGGACCTGCCGGTTCGTTCTTTGCCATTCATCTTCTTCGGGAAGCCCGGCGTCTCGATCGACGCATCGACGTCGTCATCGTTGAGAAGCGTGGTCCGATCGACATGGGCGCCGCCGCCCTTGAGTGCAGGGGATGCAGCTTCTGCGCGGGCGGCATTTCACCCAGATTGGACGAGATACTCAAGGAGCAACGCCTCAGCGTTCCCGACGAGATCGTCCAGGGGCGCTTCGACTACGTCTGGATACAGGGCCAATGGAAGAACTTCCGGCTGCGAGTTCCCAAAGATATGCGGATGTACTCCGTATTCCGGGGCTCTTTGCCCGGCAGGCGGAGCGGGCGCCCCGCGGGCTTCGATGGGTTTCTGCTGGGTGAAGCGGTTAAGGAAGGCGCGCACATCCTGTATGGCAAAGTCGAGGCCATGGCCTATGGCGGGTCCGGGTTGCCCAGGCTGACAGTAAGTACCGAATCCGGAGAGAGCGTATCGCTAGATGCCAGCTTTGTGACCATCGCGACCGGAATCAATGCCCACTGCGGCCTGGATTATCGTGACGGTTCCCTGATCGCCTCCCTCAAGCGATTGAATCCGGCGTTCGCTCCGGCCAAGTCCCGAAAAGCTTTCATTTTCGAACTCGACGTCGGCGAGGATTATCTCGAACGCCATCTGCACCGGGAGGTATACTTCATCGAGTACGGCTCGAAACACTTCGCTTTGGAACATACCGCTCTGGTTCCCAAGGGCAGGTTCCTGACCGTCGCCATGCTCGGCAGATGTATCGACGAGGCGGTCCTGCCGCGAGACAGCCGCCGGATCGTCCACGATTTTCTGACGCTGCCTCAGATCGAGCGCATCCTGCCAGGCATCGAGGCGGCTCCCCTCGCCTGCGCCTGTGCTCCGAGAATGGCCGTGACCACCGCCAGATCCCCCTTTGGCGGCCGATTCGCCATCATTGGCGACGCCGTCGGGTCGCGGCTGAACAAAGACGGATTGTTCTCGGCCCACGTGACGGCGAGGCGGCTGGCGCACACCATGCTCCAGGACGGGATCGATCAGCAGGCTCTGGCCAAGGGATACGGGAAGGCCATCCGATGGCTGGCGGCAGACAATCGCTACGGGCGGATGGTATTTGGCCTGAGCCGGGTGGCGTTCACCAGACCGGTGGTCGGGCGCATCACCTACCAGGCGTATGCCACCGAGTGCAAGGTGCGAGACGAGGGCAGCCGGCCCCTGAGTGCCGTGTTATGGAAGATCGCCAGCGGGACGGCCGACTATCGGGAAGTGTTTTGGGAAATGTGCGGCTACGGCGTTCTGCGATCCATTCTCGTGGGTGCGGTGGTCACGCTGAGGAACGTGGCGTTCGAATCGCTCTTCGGTCTGAAATGGGGGGAGTACGGACGGTACCCGACAGTGGTCCTGAAGGAGAAGCGCGAAGGGCTGAAGTGGCGCCTATCGTTGAGTCTGGGGATGGAACTCGGCGCCACGCCCGACTTCGAACGGATGTACGTGATCAAGATCCGGGGCTCCGAGCAAGAGATCATGGACGAGTTGGCCAGGTTCGGCCACCCCGATGCGCGGTTTCTCGACCTGCGATTCGTGGAGGTTCGGCGGATCCAGGGGGAGTCCAACCAGGTCGGATCGGTGATTCGATACAGGGTACCGCTCGCCGGATTCGGTGCAGAGCTGCGCTTGACCAAGAGGGTCGGCTTGGAGACCTTGCTATACCAACTCGACGGGCGGCTTGTGGACCACGGGAAACTCGTCTTCAATGTCGCACCGACCAAGGACGGACACAGCAAGCTGTCCATTTACGCGGCATTCAACTACAAAAAGGGCCACGGCTTTGCGGGTAGAGTTCTGTGGGGAGTTGCCAGGGTGTTGTTTCCGGAATTCGTGCACGACGTGGTGTGGAATCATGCCATGTGCACCATCAAAGAGGAGGTCGAGCGGAAGCACGCCCACACCCCGACGTGGGGCTCGTTGGATGAGGGACCCCGCGCGCCCTCCTCGCCGATCACCAGTGAGGCGCGTTATGAGAGGCCGCCAGGATAGCTTCCGATAATGGCGGATATCGCACTAAAGCGCCGCCGCGCTAGCCTGGATTTCTCACCGTACTATGGCACGAGCAGTTGCCCGGCCGAATTGGCCGCCCCTGGGTCGCGACCGGTAGAGGCATCCTTCGCGACCCACTGCCTCTTCGAACGCCGTGGAATAGAATGAACAGATGTTCGGACACATCCCCGTGAAGGAGAAGACTGAAGTGAAAAGCAAAGTTCTGACGGTCCTTGCTCTCGCCCTGGGCATCGCTGCGCTGAACGCGCAAGCCCCCGCGCCGGCCGGCAACCCCCTTATCTCGGAAGCCAAGCAGGCCTACAACACAATCAAGAACAACCTGACGGCCATGGCCGCGAAGATGCCGCCGGAAGCCTACGATTTCAAAGCGACCCCCGACGTCCGCACCTTCGGCGGGCTGGTGGCGCACATCGCCGATACCCAGATGCGCACCTGCGCGGCGGTCAAGGGCGAGCAGAAGACCGTGGACGCAGCTTCCAAGACGTCGAAGGACGACCTGGTGGCCGCGCTCAAGGCATCGTTCGACGAGTGTGACGCCGCCTGGGCCACCGTCACGGACGCCAACGCCGCCGAGTTGGTAGGGGGCGGCCGGATGCAGCGCTCCCGGCTCGGATCGCTCATTTCCAGCGTCATCATCCACGACAACGAGGAGTATGGCTACATGGCGGTCTATCTTCGGCTGAAGGGGATTGTGCCGCCTTCGACCGAGAACATGGGCCGCGGCATGGGAGCTGGCCGGGGCGGAAGATAGCGGAACTTGAGGCGGCCGGCGCGGCCCGCGCGCCGGGTATTCCGCCTGCTCCAAACCACTTCCCCGGCTACTTCGGGCGCCAGTCCCGCAGGCGACCGTCGATCCTGTCGCCAAGGAGCGGATCTTGGGACGGGTCGCGCGGCTCGAAGACCAATTCGCGCCTACAGTTCAATCGGATTCTTTGCGCGACCCCGTGGCAGCGCCTCTGAATCGTGGCGTCCGAGAGGCGGTCTGCTGGCTGGCCGGATAGCTTCCGATATTCGACGAAGTCGTTGTGGCCAGTCAAGCCTTGGGCCATTTGGCAACCAACGTGCTCGTGGGGTGGTGGTGATGGGCAATCGGGGGAATCGGGCGGAATTATGCGACAGTGATTCCGTAAACCCCGAGGCGGCCAAGGCCTAAGGCCGTGTATTCGCAATATCTGTGCCAGCATTCGAGTCCTGGGAACGGACGTGTGGAATGCGCGAGGGTGTCGAGACCGCTGATGCGACGAATTTGCCGCATCCGGACACCGGCCCTCTCAAACCTGAGTAGCCGCCGACCTACTCACGACCCGGCCCAGCGCCGCGACATACTCATCCCATTCCGCCAGCCGCGCCCGGCGCTGCTCGCGCGCCAGTAGGTGCTCCTCGACCGGCGCGGCGTCGGCCAGACGATCAAGTGCGTAGATTTCGAGGTCGTCGTCGCTGATGTGGCGGGTCGCCATCCCAGAGGCCGGTACCCAGTATGAGGCCATGCAGCGCCCGCCAGCAAGGCCCGTACGGCTGCCTACGACCACAACTGGCGAGGCGCCGTTAGAGGCGGTGAGCGCCAGGAAGATATGGCGGCGTTATCCCTACATATCGGTAGCGTTCTGCGCGAACCGCGAACAGCGTCCGCACGGGACGGTTTGGCTCTGGGCGCGCCGCGCCACGGGGTGGCGACATTGGTCGTGGCGGGCGCCGCCGGAGCGCAGTGTGGGCGTACGTGGCGCCCCGGCGGTGGCCCTTCTTGGAAAACGGCATCGTGCCAGCCCCGCGCGGCATAGTGCCTTCTCTTGGTAAACAGATCCGGGTAGAATCGTTGTTGGCCGCCGAGCCCGACGTCATGGCGCGGCTGGTTGGTGATACGGTCCGGTTTGGAGAGTAAACGGATGCTGAGGTCGGTCTCACAACTCGCGGAGAGACTGCTGGCCCAGGAACAACAGGTCGTGGCGCTTGCGCGAAGCGAAGCACGGCATTGGCGGTGGATGCGCGATCTGCCGGCCTCGGGAGCCCGACCGGCATGAAACGCGTCGCCCTGTCGTGGAGCAGCGGCAAGGACAGCGCCTGGGCGCTGCACCTTCTGAAGCAAACACCTGGCGTTGAGGTCACAGCGCTGATCACGACCTTCAACTGCACGGTTGATCGCGTTGCCATGCACGCGGTCCGGCGGCGACTGGTTGAGGAACAAGCCGGGCGCGTCGGCCTTCCGCTGTGGCCCATAGAACTTCCATGGCCGTGCTCGAACGGCGTGTACGAGGATCTGATGGCGGGCGTTTGCCGCCGGGCCGTAGCGGAAGGCATCGGCGCCATCGCCTTCGGCGACCTCTTTCTTCGCGACATCCGCGAGTACCGTGAGCGCCAACTTCATGGCTCCGGCCTCGAACCTCTGTTCCCGCTATGGGAGCTTCCGACGGGCGAGCTCGCCGCCCGCATGATCCGCTCCGGTTTGAAAGCGAAGGTGACCTGCATCGACCCCAAGAAACTGGACCGTGGCTACGCCGGCCGCGACTTCGACTTCTCTTTCATCTCCGATTTGCCACCCACTGTAGATCCGTGCGGCGAGAACGGAGAGTTTCACACCTTTGTGTACGACGCTCCGGTGTTTTCAGACCCCATCCATGTTCAGGCAGGCGAGATTGTGGAACGTGAAGGCTTCGTCTTCGCCGACGTCCTCTAACACGGTCCGGGCCGGTGGTCGTTCTCGCTGAACGTTGCGATTGCGAGTATCCCCGGCGACAGGATAAACCTCACGTCGGCTTTGTTTTACTGATTCCCATTGACGGCGCCAATCTGACGAGAAGCGCCTGCGCGCGAAGAACCCGGTGGCGCGGGGCGCGCTCGCCAGTTCGAGAGCCATTTCGTCGAACCCGGTCCAGGCTGGAGTCCGAGTTCGTGGCCGGAACGTAGCGCTTGAGGCGCACGTCCTCAAATGGATCGGCCCAGACGGGCGGTGCGGCAAGAATAGCCACGAGGAGCAAGCCGGCGCGAATCATCGTCCGGCATTCTGGCGCCATTGGGGTTGGTCTAAACGGCGCCCCATGCCACGCGCGAGTCCGCGCGGATCGAACTACGGCCTTGTGGCGCGCCCACGCCACCGGTTGGCAACATTGTTCGCGGTGGGCGCCGCCGGCGCAACGTGGGCAAACCTGGCGCGACGGGGCGGTGTTCGTTTCGCACGGCCCGGTGCAGCAGCGCCCACTTTGCATCGACGCCGTCGTTTCTCTAAGATCGGAATCATGAATGACTCGACCGTCGTCGTGGCGGGAGCTACCGGTAATCTCGGAGGACGCATCGCAAGAGCTTTGTGCGAACGGGGAGCCAACGTAAGAGCGCTTGTTCGCCACGGCACTGCGCGAGGCAAGCTTGAGCGACTGCAGGGGCTCGGCGCAACGATTGCAAGTGTTGACTTGAACAGCGCTTCCCAGGTGACACTGGCGTGCTCGCGTGCATCCTGCGTGGTGTCCGCGCTGCAGGGGTTGCGGGACGTGATCGTGGAAACCCAAACGGCTCTGCTCGACGCTGCGATCAAGGCTGACGTGCCCCGTTTCATTCCGTCCGACTACTCGATCGATTTCACCAAGTTTCCACCCGGAGAGAACCGCAATCTGGATCTGCGCCGAGACTTCCACAAGCGCATCGATAAGACCTCGATTTCAGCAACCACGATCTTCAGCGGGGCGTTCGCCGATATGCTGACCGGTCAGATGCCGCTCATTCTTTTCAGACTGAAGCGAGTCCTCTATTGGGGCGACGCTGACCAGCGCATGGACTTCACGACGATGGACGACACGGCTGCATTCACGGCGAGCGCGGCTCTTGATCCGTCTGCACCTCGCTTTCTACGAATTGCTGGCGATCAACTCAGCGCTCGGGAACTAACGGCGGTCGTCAGTGAGGTAACCAGAAAGGAGTTTCGCCTGTTCCGCGCCGGAACTTTGGGAATGCTCGGCGCGCTTATCAAGGTCGCGCGCACGGTGGCTCCCGGAGAGAAGGAACTTTACCCGGCATGGCAGGGCATGCAGTACATGCGTAACATGTTCGACGGCCGGGCGAAGCTAGAGCCGCTCGACAATGATCGCTATCCCGATATTCGTTGGACGACTGCGCGGGATGTGCTTTCAGCGCGTCAAGTTAGCTAGCCTGCGCGTCGGAAAGGGCTCGGTGGGCGCCTACCGTACCGAAAGCTCACGGAAGTTTCGAGACTCGGAGACGGGGGAGCTTATCGAGATCGACGTTCCCCCGGCAGAAATACCTGGGGAGAAACCTGCCAGACATAGCCAAGGCGTAATGGCAGCGCCCAGGTAGTCTGGTCTGCCCGTGCCGCCGATGCAGCCTGGGCGTATAATCGCTACTTATGCCACTCCCCGTTGACGCCGGCCTTTTCTCCGCCGCACTGGTCGGCTACCAGCAGAAACTGCAAGAGATTGATGCCCGCATGGCCGACCTGCGCCAGCGACTTGGCGGCTCGTCGCCCGCTACTGCCGTGGCCGCGCCCAAGCGCATCGTGAGCCCCGCTGCGCGCAGGCGCATGGCTGCCGCTCAAAGGAAGCGATGGGCGGCTGCTCGGAAAGCCAAGGCCGAACCGGCGGCGACGCCAGCGCCGGCGAGGGCCGCCAAGAAGAAGCGCCGCCTGAGTCCCGAGGGCCGCGCGCGGATCATCGCGGCGACCCGGAAGCGCTGGGCGGCGCTGAAGAAGGCCGCGGCAGCCAAAGCCGCGCCAAAGCCCACCGCTAGGGCAGCAAAGCCCGGCGCGGCGGAGCACGCAGCCCCGAAGACTCCGCCCAGGAAGGCGAAGCCGGCTGGCGCCCGTATTTGAAAGACGTGTCAAGGCGTTGGAAGCCTACTCGATGGCGCCCTGGGCGTCGGTAATCGCCAGGTTGAGTTTAGGACTCCCTGCTGACGAAGCGCTCCCATGGAAAAAGCAGGCGAAACGAAAAGGAGAACCTCATGAGATACATCCTCTCGATCCAAGGCGGCGGCATTCGCGGCATCATCCCCTGCTTCATGCTCGCCAAACTGGAGCGGCAGCTAAACTGCCTCACGCGCGACTGGCTTCAGTCTCACGACGGCATGGTCGCGGGAACCTCTACTGGCGCTCTCCTTGCGGCGTGCGTTGGCGCTGGCGTCCCGGCCTCCGACGCTCTGAAGGTATACACGGAGGAGGGGCCGCACATCTTTTCGCCCACCAGTGACATCGAGCGCAAGATCAAGCTGGTCGCGGAGGGCCACCAGTTCGACAACCAAGTGCTAGCGTCGGTCGTGCGCGCCACCTTGCCGAATCCCGATGTCATCATCAACGACTTGTCAGTCCGCGTGCTCATTACGGCGACTGCGATGGATGGGAACCCGTGGTACTTCATCAAGGACGCCCCGCAGAACGCGAAAACCACGGGCCGCTACAATCTGCTGGATGCGGCGGTGGCATCAGCCTGCGCCACCACGTACCATGCGCCTTGGCTGATTCCCACGCTCGGATACTTCGCCGATGGCGGTTGCGGAGGATTGGCTGATCCTGTCTACCAAGCAGCGGTCGAGGGCTTCTATTACAGCGATTTCAATCCGGCCGAGACGCTTATCATCAGCTTAGGGACTGGGTACTACGCCCCAGCGGCCATGCCCGCGCCGCCGACAACGCTATTGGAGAACATAACCTGGGTTACCTCAGCGCTTGTTGGAAGCAGCAAGACCTTCGCGGAGCAGGCGGTGGACCGGCACTGGCCGGATGTGCTGGTATCATTCAACCCAGAACTGCCCGGCGACATCGACGAGGCCGATGTGAACCAGATTCCGGAGCTGCTCAAGATCGGGCAGGCAGCGGCGGACAAGATGGACTGGACCCGACTATGAAGCGATGCCTTTTGATTTCCGGGCTGGCCGCTGAGGCTCGCTGTTGCTGCGAGACAGTCGTTAATCCTCGGTCCTTGACCAGCTTCCTGCAATTGCCCGATTGATCGCACGGGCAGGTCAACGCTCTCGCCAGGTTGAATCCGTTCGGCTATTCGAGTATAGGAGCGAGCCAGCGTGCACGATGAGGTCCTAATCTGGAAACGCCTTCCTGTAGAATCGAAAGGTGCCGCTGCTCGGATACGCCCACATCTCATTGCTGATCGGGATTGCCGGCGCGGCAATTTTGCTGTCGGCGCTGTGCCGGCACGATCAGGGATCCGCCGGAGGGTTCTCCCGGCGAGTGCGGCTGGCGCTTGGCTTCGGTCTCGCCGGGAACGAACTGATCTGGTGGGCCTTCCGCTACTCGCATGAGGGCGTCCACCTGGCGAATCTGCCGCTTCAGCTTTGCGACCTGACCGTGTGGATCACGGTTTGGGCGTGCATGAAACCTGTTCCGATCATGGTCGAGTTTGCGTATTTTGCCGGGCTGGCGGGAGCGGGCATGGCGCTGCTCACGCCGGACCTGTGGTCCCCGTGGCCCTCCTATCCGGCCATCTATTTCTTCGTCGCGCATGGTGGAGTTGTTGTTGCGGTGACGGTGCTGGTGTTCGGCGGCGCGGCGGCGCTCAGCCGCTGCACGCCATGGCGCGCGTTTGGCCTGCTCCTGAGCTACACGGCGGCGGTTGGCGTGTTCAATGCGGTTCTCGGCACCAACTACATGTACCTGTGCCGCAAGCCGAGGAACGCGTCCTTGCTCGATGCGTTCGGCCCATGGCCCATGTATCTGGTCGGAGGGGCGGCCACCGCCCTCGCGCTCTTCTGGCTCCTGTGGCTTCCCCTCCGCTCAACCATGGCGTGGCGGGCAACCACCCCGGCGTACCGGAAATGACCAGACGGTCGCGTACATTTTCCCCTCCTTGTGCCGGCGGCGAAACTGCTTGTCATCCTGGGTCCGGCGCAACTTCTGGTGCTCATTGTCACCCAAAACGCCGAGGCGGTAAAATGTTCCTAAGCACCTGGCTGGATAGGGCGAGAGCCGGCGCCGAATCGAGAACCCCCTGCCACGATGAGGCCGGAAGCCAGACCGGAAAGGAAGAACGATGAAACCTGTTGAGCGACGCATCCACGCGCTCGAGCACGCTCACCTGCATTATGGCCCGCGAATCCGCCATTCGGGCATGACGATCACCTGGGACCAGATCATGAGACTCGAAGCAGGACCTCATGCCGAAGGAGTTCGGATATGAGGTAAAAATGGAACCGGAGCCGCTGCCGGTTCCGGGAGAGTACAAGTTCGTGTGAAGACCGCTCAGACGCCGTCCAGGATGCGGTCGAAGCGGCGGCTCACTTCCTTGATGTACTCCGCGTCGCCACTGGCGAGTTCCACGGTGGCGGTTCCGCGATAGTCGATGTCCGCGAACGCCTGGCGTACGGCCTTCCAATCGACCTCGCCTTCGAGCAGCGGCACGTACTCCGGCACGCGCTTCTTGATGGTCGGGTCGAGCCGGTTGGCCCAGTCCTTGATGTGCACCTTCACGATCCGCCTGCCGAGGGTGCGGATCCAGTCCTGGGGATAGGCGTAGCTCATGATGTTGCCGACGTCGAAGTAGGCGCGAACCCACGGGCTCTCGAATTCGTCCACGTAGCGGGCGAACTCCAGCGGGCTGAGCAGGAACTTATTCCCGACTTCCTCCAAGCCGATGACGACCTTCAGTTCCGCCGCCAAGGGGATCAGCAGGCGGATCTGGCGCTGGCTCCGCTCCCAAGCCTGGGCATAGGTGGTCTCCGGGTTCACCACCGCGGGGACCAGGAGCACGGTATCGGAGCCCCAGAGCCTGGCGTTGCGAAGGCTGGTGCGCATACCCTCCATGCTCTTCTCGACCACCGCCGGGTCGCCCGAGGAGAGCGGACTTCTCCAGTGTTCCGAGTTCATCACCGAGTGGATGCGGAGGCCGCTTGCTTTCGATGCGGCCAGCATCCCTTCGGCTTGGGACTGGTCGGGCGTGGTGGGGCATTCGATTTCTTCGAAGCCCGCGTCGCGCGCGAGCTGAAATCGCGCGGCGACGCTGAGGGAGGCCGGAAGCATACTGAACTCCACGGCCTTGCGAATCGGCAGGCGGGTTGGTGCCGCGGCGGCAGCCAACGGAGCGGCCGCAAGCGACGTGAGGAAGCCGCGGCGGGTCACGGGGGGCATGTCCCGATTCTATAGCAGGCGGCCAAACAACGGCGGCTAAAAGGCCGCCACGAATCGCAGACTGGCACGAGTGGCCGAAACCGCGATCTCCGCGGTCAGGAGGTCGCGGCGCGTGGAAACCCATACCGGCCCATATGTAGAGTCTTCTTCCTATGTGCGCTATTTCGGGAAGAGCTTCTGCAGTTCGTCCACGGCCACTCGGCGGCCGTACTCGCAGAGTTCGAAGCACTCGGCATGCTGGATCTCCTGAGCCTGTTCGGCGCCATAGCGATATTCACTCATATCAGGGGCACTTGGGCGACGGCCTGACCGGAGCGGATTGGACACTTCCCACAACGCCGTCCGGGGCCAACTCCGGCTGACCACTCGTCCAGAGAGTCGAACTCAAGACGACAAACCAGCTCGTATGGCCTGTCTTTTCGATGGCACGCATCCCATTACCGCCGGGATAGCTCGCGGGTGAGCCAGGCTTTAGCCAGCTTCCAGTCCCGCTTCACGCTCTGAGCGGAAATCTTCAGCGCCTCGGCGGTCTCCTCCACGCTCAAGCCGCCGAAAAAGCGCAGTTCGACCACGCGGGCCTTGCGGGGGTCCATTTCCTCCAGGGCATTGAGGGCATCGTCCAGAGCGATCAAATCCTCGCCGCTTTGCGCGGATGCATCCAGGGACTCATCCAGGCAGACGTGCGGCCAGCCCCCGCCGCGCTTGTCCGCGAGATGCGCCCGGGCGGAATCCACCAGAATCCGCCGCATCATCTGCGCCGAGACCGCAAAGAAGTGCGTGCGATCCTGCCAGCGCACACCCTCGACATTCACCAGCCGGAGATAGGCTTCGTTCACCAGGGCCGTGGTCTGGAGTGTTTGCCCGGCAGGCTGCTGGCGCATGTAGCGATGGGCGATCTTGTGCAGTTCGGCATAAACCAGCGGCGTCAGTTGGTTGAGAGCCGCCTGGTCGCCCTCGCCCCAGGCACGCAGCAGCCGTGAGATTTCCACAGAGGAGACCGACACAAGATTTCAACCTAATTGTACTTCCCGGCCTGACCGGGAAGCCCATTCTTTCAATGCATTTCACAAACACGGCTTTGGCCCTTGCGGATTCCAAGAGATGCCGATCAGCGTTCCGAACTGATGTCGATCAGTCTTACGGCTGTAGTTCGGAACGCTGATCGGCATCCCTCGGAATCCGCAGTTGGCAAGAGGCAAAACGATCCGATACTCCTTTTTTCCGCCAGGTTCTTTACGGACTTGTGATGAAAAACTCAAGCAGACGCGACGCCAGAGAGGAAAAGAACATGGCCGAGAGGAAGCTGACCACAAACGCCGGTGCGCCGGTCGTGGACGACCAGGACGTGATGACCGGAGGACGCCGCGGCCGACGTCAACCCTACATTCTGGCGAGTTGGCGTATCGATTCCCATACGCCCTCCTCTGAAAGCGGGCGCTGTCAGGTAGCAGATCACCTGGACGAAGCCGCCGACTCGCGGATCTGAATTCTGGCGGCGTCGGGATCGACCATCAAGCTGCCCGAAAAACACCGAAACAGGCCAAGCCGCGATTTCCGCTTGAGCGCCTTCCAGCCCGCTGATTCTACAGTAGATTGTATAAACTCCTTGCTCTGGGATGAGGGCTATGCCACAATCAGACAATTCTTGTTGTGCCCGCCGACGTTCCCAGTGTTTCACTGAAAGGAATTCTCAGACGGACTCCTAGGGGTTCAAGGGTGAGCAGTCTTTGACTGGTACCTCTGAAAAGTTCCTGCCAGCATACCAGATACCCTGAGCGGGATTCTCCGGAAAAATGCACGTTGGCTTGCCACGGGTCGGGTGTGGCTGTCGCAAGAAACGCACGGCTTCGCCCGGAAACTCGCCAGGACCCGGCACACTTGCAAACTCGCGCCATTGCTTGATATCGGAAAGCACCACCAGAGCGCAAGCCATGACACCAATGTTCAGCACGTACCGCATCACATGTGCGTGGCTGAGATACGAACAAAGAAGGTAAAACCCGATCATCGGGAGGAAAATCCAGTAGCGCAGCTCATGAGATTGAGGTAGCAGCGACACGATCACTGTCAGGCCAACGAAGAACCAAAAGATGTTCTTCGGCATGTGGGCCTTGCCGTAAGCGTACAAGAGGCCGACCGTAAGCAGCAGCATGGTGTAACCGTTCCAGCCGCCCATGCGTTGGTGCGGGCTGTCCGGGCCACCGCCCCATTGGTCCCGCGTCCATTCCATCTTCTGTTCGGCGAAGAGCCGGGTCAGCTCAAAAACGGACGCAACAAACAGCCACATTCTGGGTTGGCCGGCCATCATCTGCGGCCGGTTGAAGCGAATTACTTCGGAGCCCTCGGCATAAGTGGTATGCGATGCGCCGGGTTGCGCTTTGCCTAATACGAAAGCAAATGGGTAGGTCGGGCTGCCGAGTAGAACAAGGTTGCGAGCGGGCCAAAATGACAATGAGCAGAGCACCAGGAAGACGGAGGCAGCCACATGCTTCCGAGAAAGCCTAGATTTGAGCCAGGCGTATAGGAGGGTAGCGATGACCATGACCGCTAGAACGGAAACGAACGGCCACGCAGTCATCTTTGATAGCATACTCCAGTTGAGTCCGACGAGAAAAATGCCAAATGATTTCCACACCCAGGCATTTAACAAGTCGGCGCAGGCCAACGCTGCAACAGCGACCCCGCACGAGGTCCACAGATCAATATACCCGCTGAATGTGTGAAACACAAAGAGAGGAATGCCCAGAAGGCAGGTCAAAAACAGACGACGGTTCACGCGCAACGACGGAAGTTGTGCCGTGAGCAGCAAAAACGCGGCGAGGCCCACGACATTCAATGCGTTTCCAAATGAGAGGCGTCCGCTGATCCAGACCAGGAGACCTTGAACGAAATGGGCAGCCGGCGGATGGCCTTTCAGGATGCGAAGAACAAAACTGCTCGGCTCAAAGCTCGTCAAGTGGAACATCCGGAGGGCGGCTGGGAGATGATACCAGGGATAGTCGTTGTCATATTGCGCGAATTGAAAAAAGGCCTTTCGCGCCAGCATCGCGAACACGATCGACACGGCTGTCCATTGGATGCCCGCAAGGAATTCGGGGATGGTGTATCTCTTTTCGACCGCCAAAAGCAAACGTTGCTGGAGACGCAACAGAATTGAGTTTAGCGATTCAGTTTCGCGTACCGCAGAGTTCCTCAACAGCCGTGGTTCAGGTGACATAGGATGCTCGGTCTTGCGCAGTGGCGCCCATCCGGGATAATGGGCAGCCCAATCCCAACAACGTGCGTGGCAAGCACTCATTATAGCGGTAAGCTCGTGAGTTCGACGCCCACGCTATTGAGGGCCAGCGAACGTTTTTGGTTTGGCGGGGAAATTGCTGGGTGAATCGGTGGGAGTAAAGCCCCTGCACCCTGCGGGGGCTGCGCCCCTGCGACCCTCCGAAAATCAAGACGAAACCGGCTCTGGACACAAATGTAGCTGCCGCCGGCGCTTCGGCGGCCCACAGAACCTTGAACTCTTTGTCCGAGCAGCGAAGTTCATGGAGAGAAATGCCCAGGCTGGCTGGAACTTGAGCGTTTGACCCCATCGGGCGTCTTCTCAACCCTGTCCCTTCGCGGTTGGCCCGTAGCTGGAGCAGGCAGGACTCCGGGACGTCGGGGTCGCCGGCAATTGCGAAGGCACGCGAAGGCGAAGCCTGAGCCTTCTCTGATTGGACGTGAGATATTGATTTCAAAAAGGCTTGAGCGCATTTCTTAATTAGCCGATTCTCTTCGAACGACCCCGGCCCGGTATTATCGGGAAGACCGAAAACCGAGCAGAACAGGCGGGCCCCACAGATTCCAGCCCAGATCCCACTTTTCGTTGTTAGGCGCGTTTGAATGCGATAGGTAGAATCCCCTTGCACAGAATACGCTCGCGTCCGCAATGGCCGATGGCCGGAATGGGTGATACGGCCGTCACTCTGCGCTGAAAACACAGCCTTTGCCGCCCAATCTCAGCAGCCCATGGCGGAATTTGTGCCACAGGCTGTTAGACGCCCGCACCGCAGCAGCAGGCCGTGAAGCCGGTGCCATGATAGGCCGATCCCCTGCAAAAGATCACCGCTGCAGCGCGGAGGCGCGCTGGGATTGCGTTTCTGCTCCAAATGTCGCGCGTCGCTTCGCAGTGAGAGCGTCGTTTTGTCGAACAGCTCGCGATAATCTGAATATATAGCGCTTAGGACGTCGATCAGCGTTGCCTCTTCGTCATTAAACCGGTAGTCGGGAGCGTGTGGCGTGCTAGTGAATGACCGGCGAGAATCGTAGTACGCCGCTGCAAGCTTCAGTTCCACGCCAAGGAATTGCCCCAGCGCGAGGAAGGACTCCGGCGAGACGTCCTCGTAAAACAACATGCGGGTATGGCGGATATTACGCAGCACGTCAATGATAAGTAGAAACGCGTTAATATACGCGACGATCCAATTGATTGCCGGGGTAGGTGTAAACACCCGCAAACACGATGCAATGGTTGTTGCCGGCGAACGAAGGGTCAGTATGTAGCGGGCTAGATAGAAGTTCCGGCAGAAGAACTCCAGCTGATCAGAAGCCGTTGCGCCGAAATGTTGAGGGCCAAGAGCCAGTTTATCGCCGACAAATAGATAACACTCTGCCAAGGCGTTATAATAATCGCGCCATGTAGCTGGCCTGTCCAGCAATCGTGGACAATACGTCGATTTTGTCGGTTGGTTATTATTAGTATCGCGATGCATCGCGTTATACCAGTCCGCGAAGTCTGCGCCATCGCTCCTATGCGCCCAATTTGCTTCTCCGAACAAAAACAAATCCGGGCTGGAGTTTAACGCGCCCTGCAGAACGGTTGTGCCACAGCGCGCAGGACCGACGATAAAAGCACCGTTCTTTCCCAAGTCCATGTGCCAATAATCCACTTCAAAGTGTATCACGACCGTCCGATGCCAGCGGCAGCATGGGGGGCATGAACGGGGTCCGGAGTCTTGGCAAACCGCAACCTGTTCGGATGTCGTCCGACGGGTCCGGCAGCGGGCCGGCACGGCCCCAGCCATTCGTACCGATCCTAATGATTTCGCCCCTGCTTGTTCACGGGCCGCCGAATGCTCCTCCACGAAGCTCTACGGTGCGAAGAACACGCCCGATAACCATTTCCATTCACGTTCATTTCCGGCCTCGCTGGTGCACCCGCGGCCCGGACAACCGGGGAACCTCGCGGCATTCAAGGCGATGGCGGCGCTATCGCGACCTCCTCAGGAGCCTATGCCAAAAAACGTGGCTTCCAAGCGTTGCTGTGCTGCAGCATCCGGAGGTCGTTGCCGAACCAGAAATGCCAGTCGCAAGATTCCGAGACGCTGGATTCCAAAAGCCATTCGCACGCGACCATACACCGGTACTGCGAGCTCAATCTGTCCAACGCTGCCGTGCAGGCGCTAAAGATTGCATCCCCAGAACCGAATTCCCCCAGGTCATCTACACATCTGTAAACCTGCCTCAGAATTCCAGCGACACGATGCAGATCCTGCACATCGGCGAGCCGACACTCAAACATTTCGTCGTAGAATTCGCCAAGCAGTTTCGCGTAGTCCACATCCGTGGCTTGCAGTGTGGAAAACGTGCGGCGGAACCCCAGCGCCGCGCGCAGCATCTCGGCGACAACGTTCGGAGCTGCCTTCTCATAAGCGTATCGAATGCCTCCAGGGCTCTTGTACAGATACCACGCGCGCACGTCCTCTATCTCTGCGGTGGCGCTCTGGGATGCTCGGCTTTCGGGATAGTCCAGGAACCACCCCAGCGTCTCGGGAACCGTCTTCAGGTTAATGTGCGGCGTAATTCTGTTCTTGAACTCGGTGTCTCCGGCGGCGCGGAACGAAGGGTCGTAGTACCCCAGCCGCTCATGAATCGACCTGCGGTAGAGCCCGCCCACATAACTCAGATACGTGCAATCCAGGTAGTGATAGTACTTCGATGGGGCGGTGCGACTGTAGGGCATCACATCCCTGTCGTAAGCGCCGTTCTTGTCTACAGCGGTGATGACGCCGTGCCCCTGGACCCAGTCGATGCCCGGCTCCGCGTCCAAGATGCGCACGAGTGTGTCGAGCGCGTCCGGCCTCAGCATCTCGTCCACGCCCAGGAAGGTGACGTACGGCGCGCGGCTAAGACCCAAGCCCCGGTTCCAGGCCGCCTGGATGGTTTCGCGCTGGTCAGTACGCGCGTACAGGCATTCCAGGCGCGTTTCGGCCACGGCGGCTTTATACGCCGCTAACTCATCTTGCGGGGAACCGCTGTCTATGAAAAGAACCTCGAACGGAGCCTTGCTGCACAGCCGAACATTGTTGAGGCTGCGCATGAAGAATGGGAGCTTAGACGCGGCCTTGTACAAGGAGACGACGATGCCAGCCTTGGCCCCTTTGTTCGCGCGTCGGTCGTCTAAGATGTAACAGGGGTTGTCCGTCGCGGCCGCCCGCCGCCCAAGGCGCTGCTTAAGGTATTCGGTGCTTTGCTCGGGTGAGTGGGCACCGGCGCCGAACATGAGATCGAGGGCCACGGCTTCCTGGGGAAACCCGCTTTGCGTCAACACTTGCTGCGTTTGCTTCAATTCATCCGCTTTGGCATACCCCGTCCAACGGAACAGCCTCAGCATGTAAGCTGCAGCGCTGACCGCGTCGCCGCCTTCCAACTCAAGTTCACAAAGATGCCGGAATATGGAGACACGGTCGATCGAACAGGCGTCGACGAGGCTGGCAAACAGAAACCACTGTTCACGCAACGAGCACGCGCCCGCCTCGACGATGTGCCGCAGATCTTCGTAAACGCCCCACATCTCCATTGCGCGCCTGGACAAGGTTTCGTAGTACGCGATGCGATCCGGTCTACCGAAATGGGTGCTGACCGTGCGCGCGTCTTCTACGCGCGGCTTAAGGATGGATTCCGCCGTCTTGGATTTCGGCGAGACGATTTTATCGACTGCCGCGACAATCTCCGCGAAGGACGCATGGACTGCATCTCTGGCGGCCTCGTCGAAGCCTTCCGGCTGATCGTAAATCTCACCCCATGCGAGCCCGTTGGCTTTCGGCTTGTGCTCAAGTAGATAATTCACCAGGCGGTCTCTGTAGGTTACGTAATCGGAAAGCAGGGCTGTGAGTCCCGGAAGGCAGGACGCCGCCGAGGTGTCTTCCAGTTTCAAATACGGCAGGCCCGGGAACGCGCTGTCCAGATATGCACAGACGCCGGCGCTCGCGCTCACGACCACTGGGCAACCGCGGAAGAGCGCCTCGATTGCAACAAAATTGAAGGTATCGTAGCGCGATGTGATCAGCACCACGGCGTTGCCGTCATATATTTCGCTCATCTCTTCCTCGGAGCAACTCTGCCGATATTGGACCTCCATGGCCCTATTTGAAGCGATCTGACGCAGGATCGTGTCCGAGCCGGGAGAAGAACCGAAGGCCACGTCCTGCCCAACGAGCACCAGGTCTTTGTACAGGTCCCGGGGGGTCTGCCATGCCAGATGCAAGGCCGTGTCGGGGCCCTTGATCCGGTCTTTCCGCCCGATGAAGTACAACGAAGGCCTCTCATTGGGCGTCTTGGTGGACTTGGGGTCCAGAGCCGGGAACACGCAGGCGGGGTCCATCAGTAGGACCTCTTTCCCGCTCTGCGCACAGCATCTGGCGGCGTAGCCCCTGCCAATGGCATAGCGCAGATCCACATACTTGAGCAACAAATCTTCCATCGGAACCAGGGCATCGAGGTTCTGCAAATCCGGCGACGGCCAGTTGTCAATGAGCGACATCGACAGCGTGCCGTGCAGGGACAGCACGAGCCTGCTGTAGGAAACGCCGTGATAGCGAAAGGCTTCGGGCAAGTAGGCGGCCAGCGGCATGAAGTCGGGGATCTCGACGGCGTCGAAGGACATGTGGCGCACGGAAGCGGCCATGTCGAGCATCAGCGTGATGTCGGCTTCCTTCCCTTTCAGCATCAGCGGTTCCGCTGAACTCTGGGTCCCCGGAACAGCAAGTTCTTCCAGGCAGATCAACGACGTGAAGTTACGATACCAGTGGAGGACGCGAACCGGATGAACGTTAGGCGGATGAGGGACCGGCATCGCCGAGTGAGAAAAGAAAAAAAAATCGACGGAAGGGTGTTTTTCGACGATCCTCCTATAGAATGTTTGCCCCCCGCCGGTGGTGTCGTACAGATCGCAGACCGCTAACAGTACCTTCATCTGTGGAAACCCCGCTCTTCTAGTGATGAATTAGGTGAACGATAAGAATATCACAGGAGCAGAAGTTCAACATCGGCTGACCGTCGGCCAGCGTCTGGGGTCGCTGTCAACATTCCGCGGCCGAGGTAGACCGGCAAAGGAAACTCGATATCGCTGCCGCGATCCGACCGCAGGCGCGCCCACCCCGTATGGATTGTGGACACGGGTCATACGCGTATGCTCGTCCCGATCCTCAAGCAGGCGCACCGCTTCCGAAACGATCCGCTCCTCATCGGTTCCCGCCAGCTTCACCGTCCCCTCCTCGACAGCTTCAGGCCGTTCCGTTTTTTCCCGCAAAACGAGAACGGGCTTGCCAAAAGATGGGGCTTCCTCCTGGATGCCGCCGGAATCCGTGATCAAAAACGCCGAGCGGCGCATCAAATCGATGAATGGCTCTTGTGGTCAAAAGTCCTTGGGCATAGCCCAGATCCTTCGGTTTCTGGCATGCCAGAGCAACCACCCAGGCGCGCGCTTCCGCCGTCATCGCCGGGCTACGGCCACGGCCCGGCAGATCGGCCAACGCCTGAGTTGCTCCCAGACCCAGCGCTTTGCTTACGCACCGTTCGACCAGCGGCCTGTTCGTACCCAGGCTCCTGGCGATCTCTGAAACCGTGTCGCCAGCGCGGTAGCGCAACAGAATCGAAGCCCGCTGGACGCGGCCGGCCGGTTCGCTTCTCGACTGCGACAGCGCAGTCAGGGTTTCCGTCTCCTGGGTGCTCAGCTTCAACTGGGCCCGGCGGCTGACAAAGGGCAAGCGACACACCTCCTTGTAATGGTATACAAGGAGCTCACCCCACAACGGGCTGTATTGCAATATTATTTTGGAATCGGCCTACTAGGCCCGAAACCCTCACGGCCATACCTGGTAACGACGATCAGCCGTCGCTGGAGGTTGAGTTGGGGCCATTGTGTTGCCGGCAGTGCGCCCGATAGAAAGGGACCAGCCCGACGGGGCCGGCGCGCCGTGGGAACGCCAACGCCCTTGCTCGCGCAGGGCAGTCACGAACTCGACTTCCCCGGCTCCGCCCTGCACTTTTTCCGGGGTGCCAACATCACCTGGCGGCAGGAAGTCGGCAACCGCAGCATCTAAGCTTCGAAGATCGCCGGCCACGCCAATACTCGGCATAGCAATCAGGACCGTTCGACGCCCACCGCGATGACCGCGGTGGATAATATCATCGCGGGGCATGCCGACAAGGCCGCCATATGGGAAGTGAACGCTGAAATGGAGTACTGGGAGATCAAAGCTGTGGCTCAGACTAATACGGCGCTGGCGGAGAGCTAGGTTCCTTGCGCGATCACAGGTGCGGTACTAGGCAGGCGCCGCTAAACCGTCGCAGCCGGCCCGCTGGGCTGATCGGCCCCTTTGGCCTTCCTTGTAACTCTTTCCGCCAGCCTGCGGCCCAATGCTGTCATGGGCAACTCAACTCGGTTGTAGATGAACTCTACCACGTAGTACAGGATGAACGCCGAGACCACCATCTGAACAACGCCGTAATGGACCGCCGAGCTGAATGCGGCCGGATCGAACTTAAGGACCAGCAACCAGGTAATCGCAAACACAGGAAACTGGAACAAATAATACGCATAACTTCGGTCCCCCACATATGCCAGGAACTGGTAGACGCGGCCCTCTCGAGCGGTGAAGGCCATATTGTTAGCCGCGTTGCGTACGAGAACCATGAAACAGATTCCAGTTAACGGATAGCCGATTCCTGATAGGAGCGGTGCCTGAGCCAGGCCTGTCAGCGAGTCATCCATCAATGACAGCAGGCCCAGCGGAATGCAGAACATCCAAGGAGAACTGTAAAGTTGTCTGTCCGTTGCAGTCGCTTTGAATGGCCCTTTCCGTCGATCGAAAGCATAGGCCAGGAGTACACCCAACGCGATGAAATCGAAGCGCCAGCCCGTTATATATAGTAGCACCTGGGGGTAAGATGGGACGACTTGCGGCCAAAACAAGCAGGAGAGTCGTACCAGCAGACAGGCCACATAGACAGATCCTGCTATCCAAGCGATCGCCCCTGTGATCTTGTGAGTGGTCTTATAGAAAATGGTGATGAGCGCAATCACCAGAGCGAAGGTAATATAGAACTGATCCTCCACTGACAAGCTCCACATCGCTCCGTTATAATAGCTAGAACCATTGGAAATAAACAGGAAGTACCCGGCGACCACACTGAGCCCCTCGCGGAGAAACTGGTGCATCGGGGTCACGAAGGTGGCTTTGGCCCAGTCGGACAACTGCTGGCCGGCGATCATGCCGCGAACCCCTGCAGAAACGAGAACAAAACATACGACTGCTGGAGTCAATCGGAAGATGCGCTTAATGAGGAAGGCAGGCACGTTGTAGTGATTCTTCATCAGGGAGAGGGTAATGACAAAGCCACTGATCACGAAAAACAGCTCCACGCCACTGTAAAACGGCATGCTGATCTTGCGCGGGAAAAAACCGAGCAGCGTCGGCGTTATACTCCAGTGCTGGAGGATGACAAGCAGTACAGCAATACCTCGCAAGACCTGGATGTCGGCTATCTGAAATCGTTGTTGCTTTCCCATAGGGTTGCGCCTCCGTTCACTTTAGCATGCGGAAGTGGCGGCCGGAGCCGCCCCGGCCTCCGGCACCAGGCTGTAGTCGCGCAGGTGCACTTCCTCGAATTCCTGCGAACGCCACAATCGTTGGATGAAGATGTTGTCCAGCCACTTCCGTGGGGGCGCTCGACAGCCGGACGACGCGGCGCACGCCGCAATCGTCGTGCAAGATGGATGCCGCGAAGACCGAAAACGCAGCAAGGTGGGGGTCTTACGGATTCCTGTTCAGGTCCCAAAAAGGGAAGGAAGGTCCACACCAGACCCATGTCCACAATCCATGCGGGAGTGGGCACGCCTGCGGTCGGATCGCGGCGGCGATATCGAGAGGAACTTGCAGAATTCGGCATTCTCGCAAATCGGCGTTCGGACGAGCCTTGCAAGTCTAACAAAACATGGCAACCGTATTTTTGCCGTTCGCCGTTCTCGCGCCGAACGTTATTTTTGCAAGTCCCTCATCGAGTTTCCCCTACCGGTCTACGTCGGCCGCCGAGGGTTCACCGCGATTCCAGACGCTGGCCGAAATACGGGTGATTCTTGGCCGCTGAAGACGTTTTGGTGTGCTACTATACTTAAGCTTGACTATATGAAGCGGTTTATCTTGATCGACCATTCGATCACAGGCCTAGCGGGTCACCACTACGAATATGCGGTACATGTGCTGCGTGCCGCGGAGACCGCTGGGTACGAACCCGTCCTGGTTACCAATCGCGCATTCCAGGAGGACCGGCGGGTGCCCTGGACGGTGCTTCCGCTGTTTGAATTCGGGTTTTGGCCCGAGCACTCCCACTCATTGCTGCTGCGGTGTGCCGAGAGAATTTATGTGAGGCTGTGCCGGACTTGGTTCTGGCTGAAGTTTCACCTTCGGTACTCCGAGTTCGGCTTCGCTTGGATCGCACGGCACGAGTGGTTCAAGTACCTAAGACGCCGGCCTGGGGAGGTCCTTCCCTCACCGCGCCGGCTGGCGACGGTGAGCGTTTTGACCGCGGTTCTCCTGGTTCGTGCAGTTGGCATCGCAGTAATAGCGCTGCTGCTTGCACCCACGGTTTTCGCGTGGAGCGTGTACGCTGCCGCCCGTTTTCTGCTGCACGTTGCAGCCATGGCGCTGCACGGCGAGAAACCCGTTGTTCATAATCCCATTCGGTCCTGTGTCGAGGCGGCGGGCCGTGCGGGCGGGGAACTCCGGCGTTTTCCGCGCTCGGCTTGGAACCGGCTTCTTCGGGTCTTTTCCACGCGGATCAGACGCCCGTTCGTCAGAGCGCACCAGGCAAGAGCTTTCGGCCGCGATGCGGGACGCATGCTGCGACGACTGCGGCCGGCGGACGGAGACATCCTCTTTTTCCCAACTATTTCGGAACACGATCTGAGTGGGCTGGCTGATTACCTAGGCGACAAACGGCAGGCGCTCGGGGCGAGTTGGCATTTTCTCTTCCGCCGCAATATCTACGAGGGCAGGAGGGCGGAGTACGCGGCCCAGGACGCGCAGTTGGAAAACCTGCGACTCATCTTCGAGCGCGTGGAGCGGGGCGCGTTGTACGGCTGCTCGTTTTTCTACACGGACACCGAAGAACTCTCGGAACAGTGGGAACGGCTCGGCATTTTCCGCTTTCATACCTTGCCGATCCCGCATACCTATGCCTCCACCGACACGATCCCGCACCGGGGCCCGCTGCGGTTGACGTACTTGGGCGATGCGCGCGCCGAAAAGGGTTTTCCGCTGCTGCCTGAGTTGGTGGCCGCTTTGGAGTGGGAGTACATGCGCACAGGCAAAGCGCGCCTTGTCGCACAGTGCAATTTCAACGTGCCGGCTGGAGAACCGACCAGCGTAGTGGCTAGGGGCCAATTGGAAAGCCTGCCTTCCGACTACGTTCAGCTACACAAGGCTCCTCTCACCAGCGAGGGGTACAAACAACTCCTTCTGACCTCGGATATCAACCTCCTGCTTTATGTGCCGCTTAGCTATTACGCCCGCAGTTCCGGAATTCTCGTCGAGTCGCTCGCCGTGGGGATTCCCGTCATTGTTCCCAGTGGATGCTGGCTTTCCCGGCAGTTTTTGGAGCAGTATACCGAGTATATTGGGAGTTTGTCCGACTTCATGCAGCCGTTGAAGACGTACGACCTCAATAGCATTGACTGGTATGGAGAGCAAAGCGAGACGAAAAAACCACCGGCGGGTGGTGTTCTTCAGTTGCAACATGACAAGAAAGTCTCTGCTTTCCTAGATGTGCCCTACGGGGCCACGCATGTTCTACTGCGCATCCAATTCTCCTCCGGTGCGGATAGCGCCTTCGGTGGGGATAGCGCCGTGGTTGTACTGCGCGAGATGTACTTTGACGAAGCGCTGAGCCCCGATGTACGCGCCTTCGTGATGGAGGCGAGTGGATCCCAAAAGTGTGCGGCCATATGTTTGGCTTTCCCTCCGGGTATAAACGAACTACGGATGGGGTTAAGCAGCGCGTACCCCAATGAGAAAGCTTCGCTTAGGAGTGTTGGAATCGAGTTCCTGCGGGCTCCTGACGGAAGATCAATTCCGCGCGGCGCGGTGGGGCTCATTTATCGCTCGGTCGCTGAAATCCCTTCACTTGTCAGGGATCTCATCGATAACTATGGGCACTATCGCCGCACTGCGATTGAGTTCTCCCGCCGCTGGCGCGAATACCACAATTCCGATCGCCTGGTACGCGAACTGGAAGGAAATGCCATGGGGGCGGTGGCGCAAGTTGAGGAGCGAAGAGCGGCCATGAGCGGAGCCACGGTCTAAGCCATGCGGATCGGCTGCATTTCGGATGTCACCATGGGATACGGCAGCCCGCAGATCGGACTTCTGCTGGAATCGTTAGCCGGGCGCTATCAAGCTGAGATCCTGGTTGTGGAACCCAGCATCCCGGCGCTTGCGCCACGACATAACCGCTTCCCCCGGTTCCGCATGCGGAGCGGGCATACGGCCTTCCATCCGCATACCGCCGTCGGCCGGATCGAGTATGTACTTGAAGCGGCGCGCATCATCGACGAATGGGCGCCGGACCTGCTGGTGATCTGCTGCACGTTTTCACTTCCAGTCCTCTTTAAGCTGCGGAGGCGCCCCGGGTACGTGATCTACTACTCATACGAATCGATTCCACATTACGGCGAATTCGACGTAGAGATGAACCGGCATCTGGCGCGACGCATCGATCTAATTGTGTTCCCGGAAGAGAATCGGGCCGCCTTGGAAATCGGCCGCTGCCGCTTCGGCGACGTCCCGAAACTGGTGCTCTACAATTGTCCCAGACGCACGGACCGTCTCCCCCTCCCGCGAGAGGAGCGCAGCGGACGTCTCATTTATGCCGGTATGATCGACGCTGTCGAGACATACGCGGACTACTACGCCAAACTTCCGGCCGGCAAGTATCCGATCGATCTTTACGGACCGATCCGCGCGCCCTCCGAAGACGAGCGCAAGACGTTGCGCAGCCGTTTGGAAAACAGCGTGGGGTATTGCGGGTACATCGGCAGCGGGGAGCTCGCCGAAGTTCGGCGGCATTATATCTATAGCCTGGTAATGTGGAACCCCGGAAGCGAAAACCAGCTCTATGCGGCGCCTAATAAGTTCTTCGAATCCATCGCGGAGGGGGTGCCGCCGCTGAGCGCTCCGCACCCGCAATGCAAGAAGATCGTCGAGGGTTACGGGTGCGGCGTGCTGATGAGCGACTGGAGCGACACGGCGCTGCTGGCCGGACTGGATCGGGCATTGTCCCTTTACCGCACCAACCAGTGGGATGCAATGGTCTCGAAATGCCAAGCCGCCTTCGTTGAAGAGTTGAATTGGGAGCGGCAATTCGAGAAATTGGAGCTTCATCTCACAAGACAACCATGAGCGCGGCGACAAGCGGGCGAATTGTGGTCACGGGCGCCGGCGGTTTTCTGGGCAGGCACGTGGTTCCGGTGTTGCAGAAGCGCTACGGCTGCGACCGCGTGACGGGACTTTCCAGCGTCGATTACGATTTGACCGATCCACACGCCGTGCGCCGCCTGTTCGAGGATCATAGACCCGGCGTGGTTGTACACATGGCCGGCTATGTCGGCGGCATCGGCGCGAACCGCGCCTGGCCGGCGGACTTTTTCCATCGCAATCTGACGATGATGGCAAACGTCTTCCAGGCTGCCGCCGCCTTTCAGATTGGCAAGCTGGTTTATCCCATGGGCGGGTGCAGTTACCCCGCCAATGCGGTTTCCCCGATCGGAGAGGACCAGATGTGGGAAGGCTATCCTCAACCGGACAGCGCCGCCTACTCCAGCGCCAAGAAAATGGGGATCGTGGCCAGCGAGGCTTACAGGCAGCAGCACGGGCTCAACTCCGTAGTGATCGTTCCCGGGAACATGTATGGCGAATACGATAACTTCCGGGTATCGGAGTCGCATGTGGTTCCGGGCTTGATCCGCCGCTTCTTCGAAGCCGCGGCGGCGGCGGTTCCGGAAGTGGCGTGCTGGGGAACGGGCAGCCCCACCCGGGATTTCGTCTACGTCCAAGATGTGGCGCGTTGCATTCCGTACTTCATCGAAGAGTACGATTCGAGCGAGCCGGTCAACATTTCATCCGGGACTACCACGTCGATACGCGAGCTTGCCGGGAACATCGGGGACCTGGTGGGATACAGGGGACGGTTGGTCTGGGATGCGGCCAAACCGGACGGGCAAAAGTTCAAAATCTTCGACGTGAAGCGGCTGAAAGGGCTGGGGCTCTCCTGCGACACGCCACTTCGCGAAGGGCTGGAACGAACCGTCGCATGGTTCGCCGCCAACTATTCGAGCCGGACCGATGGCATACGACTCTGAGGTTTTCATCCTAGGGGGCCGCGGCGTGGTGGGTTCCGCTTTCGCCCGCCTTTGCGAAGCGCGCGGCAAATCCTTCACGGTGGTCGACCTCGACAACTACGAAGCGATGCGAGGCCATGGCTGCGATGTCATCGTCAATGCCAACGGCAATTCGCGAAAGCTTTTGGCCAGCCGGGAGCCGCTGACGGATTTCGACGCCAGTGTGCGCAGCGTGCGGGCTTCGCTGGCGGATTTCGAGTTTCGCAGGTATGTGCATGTTTCGTCATGCGATGTGTACCCCGACTGTTCCTCGCCGGAAACTACGCGCGAAGACGTGGCGCCCGATCCGGCGCGACAGGGCCCGTACGGGTTCCACAAATATCTCGCCGAGCAGTGTGTCCGGCACGGCGCGGCGGAGTGGCTGATTCTGCGATTCGGAGGGTTTATCGGCCCGGGCCTTAAGAAGAACGCCATCCACGATATCCTGCGCGGCGGACCGCTGTATCTGGACCCGGCCAGCGAGCTTCAGTTTCTGCACACGGCCCGTGCCGCCGAGATCGTCTTTCACTTGATGGATGGAGGCATCCGCAACGAAGTGTTCAATGTCTGCGGCAAAGGAGTGGTGCGGCTGAGCGACGTGGTTGCGCTGGCGCCGTCTCCCGTGCCGGTGGAACCGGAGAGCCCGGTGGTACGATACGAGATCAGCCTGGAGAAGCTGTCGCGGTATATCGACCCGCCGGAGACCCAGCCCGAAGTCCTGGCCTTTGTGCGAGAGGAATTCGAAAGGAATGCCCGATCGTGAGCCAGTATTTGAAACGCGCCTGCGCCGTGGTGCTGGCGGGCGGCGCTGGGACCCGAATCCGCCATTTATATCCGGATCTTCCCAAACCGCTGATCCCGGTAGCGGGCCGCCCGCTTTTGTATTGGATCTGCAATTCCTGTATCCGGCAGGGCGTGCGCCGGATCGTAATCTCGCTGGGATACATGGCTGGCGTGGCGGAGCGGCGGATCGCGGGCTGGAATTGGCCGGGCGTCGAGGTCCTGACGGTCCGGGAAGAGGCGCCGCTGGGCACGGGCGGCGCGCTTCGGTTCGCCGCGGCGGCCGCGCCGGATGCCGATCCGCTGGTGGTTCTGAACGGCGATTCGCTCCTGGTTGGACCGCTGGAAGGCGCCTGGCAATTGCTCGATAATCCCGAAACGGATGGAGTAGTGGTGGGAGTGGAAGTAAAGGACGCATCGCGTTTCGGCGGCTTGCGTTTCGACGGTGACGGACTCCTCACGGGCTTCGAAGAAAAGCGGCCCGGCGCCGGCTGGATCAACGCCGGCATCTACCTTCTCCGGAGGCGTGTGCTATCGGCGTTCCCCGGTTTCGACCCGTTGAGCATGGAGTGCGACGTCTTCCCGGCGCTTCTGGCGCACGGCGTCCAGTTGCGCGTCTATTGCGCGGTGGGAGACTTTATCGACATCGGCGCTCCGGAGGCCATTGCCGAGGCCGGCGCATTCGTGAACCGGCATGCGCGGGAGTTGGCTGGATGATCATCACGAAGACACCCTTCCGGGTGAGCTTTTTTGGCGGCGGCACCGACTATCCCGAGTATTTCGAAACCCACGGCGGCGGCGCCGTGCTGGCCACCGCCGTTTCGCAGTCGGCATTCGTGGCGGTCTCGCGCTTTTACTCGCGGCTTTTCGACTATCGAATACGCGTCGCCTACCGGCAGGTGGAGTGCGTGAACGAAGTCGATGAGATCCAGCACCCCGCGTTCCGCGAATGCCTGCGGCGCTGCGGCATTTCACATGACGTGGAAGTGAGCTACATGGCCGAATTGCCGTCGTTTTCGGGCATGGGGAGTTCTTCGTCGTTCATTGTCGGGCTGCTCAACGGGCTCAATGCATTCCAGGGCCGCGCGGTAGGGCCGCTGGATCTGGCATACCAGGCGATTGCGCTCGAGCGCGGCGCGATGCGGGAGTGCGTCGGCTGCCAGGACCAGGCGTTGGCCGCGATGGGCGGGTTCAACGTGCTGGAGTTCCGCGCGACGGACGATATCGTGGTGCATCGTTTGCCGCTTTCCCGGGAGCGCATCGCGGAGTTCGAGCGGCATCTCCTGCTGCTGTTCACCGGCTTCAAGCGGCGCGCATCGGATGTAGCGGCGCGGCAGGTCGGAAAGATCGGGCAGAATCTACAAACATTGAAAGCCATGCGGCGCCTGGTCGACCGGGCCTACAATAGTCTGACGGCGGCCGGCGGCATGGAGGAGTTCGGCCGTCTGTTGGATGAGAGCTGGCGGCTGAAGCAGTCCCTGGACGACGGCGTGGCAAATCCGGCCATCCAGGAATATTACGGCGAGGCATGCGCCGCGGGCGCGTTGGGGGGAAAACTGCTGGGCGCCGGCGGCGGCGGGTTCCTGCTGTTCTTCGTGCCGCCGGAAAAACGGGAAGCGGTGCGCCGCCGCCTGGCGCAGTTAGAGGAAATTCCGCTGACGATTAATGCAACGGGGAGCCATATTCTGCACGCGTGAGTCGGTTGACTGTGTTCTCAGACCGCGATGGGAGCCTACTGGATCGGTTATCGAATCGGCTAGTAGCTGGGGGAAGGACGCGACTGTCCGCCCGTGCGCTACACTATGCTTTCTATCCCAGAGGTGGGGAGCGAGCCGATCCCGCTTCATCCGGCGCAAGGCAGATGGATTTGAAGCGAACAATCGCGTTGTTGATTCCCGCGTATCAGCCTTCGGCGGCGCTTCCCGGCCTGGTCTCGCGCCTGCTCGAAGAAGATACCGCCGAAGCGATCGGGCCGGTTGTGATTGTCGATGACGGCAGCGACTCGAATTCCGGCGCCATCTGCGACGATCTCGGCTTGCTGCCCCGCGTCACCGTTCTTCGGCATGCCGTCAACCTGGGAAAGGGCGCGGCGCTGAAGACGGGTTTCAACCACATCCTGGTGCATTTTCCGAATGTCCAGGGGGTTGTCACCGCCGATGCCGACGGACAGCACGAAACCGCGGACATCTTGCGGATCGCCCGGCATCTGCGGGATCATCCCGATGCCGCCGTGCTGGGCGTCCGGACGTTCGAGCGCGACGCGCCGCTGCGAAGCCGGTTCGGCAACGCCGTTACGCGCGGCGTCTTCCGCGTATTTACCGGCCTGAAGATCTCGGACACCCAGACCGGGCTGAGGGGCTGGCCGAAGCGCTACTGCATGCAAAGCCTGCCCATCCCGATCAACGGATACGATTTCGAATTGGAATCCCTGCTGCGGGCCCATCATGGCAGCGGCCCCAAGTTCCCCATCGACCAGTTGCCCATCAAGACCATCTACCTGGACGGAAATCGGTCTTCGCATTTTAATCCCATTCGCGATTCCATGCGGATCTATTTTGTGTTCCTGCGCTATTGCGGCGCCGCCATGTTGGCCGCGATCATCGATTCGCTGACTTTCTATGCGGTCTACCGCGCAAGTGGGGACATCGTCCGGAGCCTGATCGCGGGCCGGTGCCTCTCGGTGGCCGTGACCTTTGCGATCGCTAAGAACATCGTGTTCCGGAGCGACGTGGCCGTGTTCAAGTCGCTGGCGAAGTACTTGAGCCTGGTCGTCCTTATGGCTTTTGTGTCGTACAATCTAATAAACTTTCTGACGGAGCGGGCCGGGCTCCCCGTCCTGGGCGCCAAGATCGCCGCGGAAGGGCTGTTGTTCCTCGCGAGCTTCACCATTCAGCGTGAACTCATCTTCATGCGGTCAAAACCTGGGAAGGCCCCGGACTGAGCCGCCGTGCGGAAATGAGTTTCTTTTCTTACACGCCCGCTGCCACGCGGCGCCCGCATCGGCAGGCTGGAATGGTTCGCACAGCCTCGGATTTCAGGTTTACTGTAGATGAGTTTCGGACAGCCGGCCTTGCACCAGGGTACTCGACGGGCACGGCCGTCATCCGCGAGGCGATGGCGGCGTACCAGCTACCTTGCCGTGTCCGGGCGCAAGCGGTATACCAGCTGGCAACCGCGAGGGGAGTGGCAGGTACCATGGTTGCGAGCCCCCCCAGACGGCGCGGTCTTGCAATGCCGATGAAATGCGATGAAATGCGGGCGCGGTCGCTGTCCCGCAGGGGATGCGCCGGCGGGCCCAGTACTTAGACTCACTACCAATCCACCCCATTGACTCTCCTATGGCCACGGAACCAATTCCAAGAAGTCTCCAGGACCCAGGCGTGAAGTGTCCTCCGGCGGCCAATTCTTTAGGAGAGGGATGCCAAAGACGGCAAGGGCATTCCTCGGCGGTCCTCCGACATAGGTAAATGCTCCCTTGGCCTGGAAGAGTTCATCCTGATAAAGCCCTTGTGCGTCGAGATGGATAGACGCGATCGCGGCAAAAATAGCGCACGAGATGATACCAGTCAGGACAGATGCCCAGACTCGCGTTCCTACCACCCTCCTAATAGCCTGACGTCATCCACCTGGACCCTATTGCCGCTGGCGGCGCGCGCATACACCTGGGCAAATGCTGTGGCCACGTCCTCGGCTGTGAAAGACGCGGAGTACTCCTTCCACTCGGCAGAAACGGGGGCAGCCGAAATGGAGGTGCCGAGCACATGGACAGCCTGATCGAACCACAGGATCTGAAGCCAGACAGACTGATTGTTCAGATCGGACCGCGCCCAGAGCTTCACCGTGTAGAGTTTCCCAGGACTTGCGAGTGCTCTTTGCATATAACCGTCTTCCTGCGTCACTTCAACAAACGCCGGCAACGAGTGAGCCTTCCTTGGCGCCTTGACGAGGCGGGGATTGCCAAACGTGGACCAAGAACGTGGACCGTCATTCGCGTCGAGGTCGTCGAATCCGCTGTTTTCGAGCAAGTTGGCGGTGGAAACCGCCGGTGCAGTTCCCGGACCACGAAGTTTATAAACCCGGATTTCGGATGAGCTGTAGTCCAGTTCCATATTCTCTTTCAAGAAATGCTCGTCCGTGAATGGGCCGGCATTGTGAAGCAAGGGCAAATCCACCAGAACGTAGGCGAAACCTCGCTTCCGGATCTCTTCCGCCAAAGGTCTCCCCGGGGGCAATCCCGCCAGGATGGCAAGATCCAACCGGTAAATAGGATCTTCGATCAGGGCGGTGCTATACCACCGCATCTCCGAGGATGGGGAGTAGATTTTGGTGTCGGCGGAAGTCTCAGAGTTGAGGTGTTGTAACGTCTTGTACATCCGCAACGCTCGGTTCAGAAACGCTTCACGGGACTCCAGGCCCAAGGCATAGCGGTAAGGGTATCCATCGGCGATGTTGTAGTTCCACTTCGTCGTAATGGCCCGGAGGTAGATCAACGAGAGAACGCCGGCACAGGCAACAACGACGATGGCGATCCGCGCAGGCAGCCGCTTCCTCGCTTCGAAAATGGCCACCGCCGGGACAGCGGCTAGTACCGCAAACGCGGGAGCGACGGGCAACAAATAGCGGGCAACCTGGCCAACCAGGAACCACACCAGTGCTGTGGCGCCGGCGAAGAACGCCAGGGGCCGCACGGCTTTCCATCTGCCGGAAAACAGCAGAAATGCGCCCACAACGGCGGCCAAAGGCACGAAACCGAATACCAGAAAACCGGATTCATCGAATGCGTGGCCATGAACGACCAAATCGTAAGGGAGCCGGAGAAAATACACGGGTCCTTTACCCACGCCGAAAAGCGACCAGTTAAACGTCAGCGTCGCCGCTTCCGGATTATGGAAGAACGTCGCCATGGAAGGATAGAAGGGATTGTGTTTCCAATACCAGTTGCGGACCCACCACGGCAGGCAAAAAAGAATGGCAGCCGAAGCGTAAATGAAAGCGGGTTGGAAGGGATTGGAGCAGAGCTTCTTCCGCACCGTCACTACAACAATGTAGAAAAGAGCGCCCGGCAGCAGGAATGCGGCGCTGGCCTTGGCGCCCATGGCCAGCCCGAACAGTGTTGCGGCCAACAGCAAATTCGGCCAAAACTCGGTTTGACCCCAACGCAGAAGAGCATAGATGGATGCAAAGCCGAACGCGGTAACGAACAGGTCAATATAGGCAGTGCCGGCCGCCCACCCGACAACCGGCATGGATGCGAACCCTAAGCCGGCAAGCCAGCCCATCACTGGTCCTCCGATACGGCGTCCAAGCGCAACCACTAACAGCGTAGTGATAGCTCCAAAGCTGAAGTGGATCAACGCCGGGAGTGGCTGCCCCGCGGCAGCCAGGCCCAAGGCAAAGAGCAAATGGGATTCACCCGGAACGTAGGAAAACCAGAAGTTAGAAACTCGGGCAAACCCTTCGGGTGACGTCAGTGCGCCGGCCAATGGCAGATGACCCGCCAATGCATCCCAATGAACGCTTGGAGCCAGGGCCCACGTGAAGGGAAAAAGCGCAAACACGAAGAAGGCCGCGGCGGCAAAGGCCGGTAGTCGGCGTATCCCCGAACGCGCGGCTCGCAGTCCCTTTACCGAAGATGCCGTGATCGTTCGGAACGTGCGGGCAAACCGAAACGTAATGGACGGGGTGGCGACAATGATGAGAAGCGCCGTCCAGGTGTTTAGGATGCGGATTACCGCGAACGCACCCGCCAGCAAAGAATACAGCCCGAGCCCCAGCAGTGCGCCAAATCCCATCCATTCCAAAATATTCAGATCGTCCTCACCCCTAAAACCCAGCAGGTGCAGAATCGCCGAGCCGGAAACGGTGGCTCCCGTGAGAATCAGGATTAAAGACACGACGGCAAGCCGCGCATCGGTTCGGACTATTACCACCGCCAGAGCGCCGGCGGCGCACAGAAGAGTCACGTCAAAGAGCAGCCGCCCCTTCCACCACGGCAGCAGCAACATGATCGCCGCAAAGATGCAACAAAAATAAAACGCCCATTGTCCGGTGGTTGGGGGCCAAATGTTGCTTCCTAATAGTTGCAGGTCCGGCGGCATCGACAATCCTGGCTAGAATCCAGATCGGTTCGAACGGCCAAGCGATGTGAAAGTCCAGTGTAATACAACCGAGCTCGAAACGGGCTGGCAGCAGAGAGGGCGTTGGCGTTCGGGTGATTGCGTGGAAGAGCGTCGGGAAGCGCCGATTGCCCAATGTTGGCTCCGACATCGAGCACAATGTTGCCCTTACGGACAAAATTCAGCAGAAAATTCTCGGTAGCATCCGCTGCCAACGCCTCGAAGCATCCCATCGCCGAATATCAGCATAACACTTTGATGGCCGGATGTGAGTGGACCTCGTCTGCCTCGCCGGGATTGGCGGCGGCTCTTCAGGGTACGATCCATGAACCATCTGTCTGCCAACCGCCAGGGTCACATCCATCTCCTGCAGAACCGGGTGAGGTAGCGCTAAGCTGAAAGCGATGCGCCTTTGTCCAATCTGCGATTCCGCGGAGCATGCGGAGTTCTTTTCAAAGGATGGCCGGCCACTGCTGATTTGCCGGAACTGCCGCCATATCTGGTGGCGGGATTTGCCTGGCGAAACGGAACTCAGCGACTACTATCGCACCCATTACACGCAGGCTCATTCCCAGGAAACGATTCAGGCGCAAGCCAGGGAATACTACCGCAACCATCTTTATGAGCTGGCGGCGATAGTCGGCAAGAAACCGCAAGAGGCAACTCTCATGGACTACGGCTGCTCCATCCCCGTGTTAGGGCAGGAAGCGGTGAAGCTTTCCTTTGAGGGGGTGTTGGGCGTGGATTGGGCCGACGAGGCCCAAGAGTGGGGCCGCGCCTGGGGCGTCGAAGTTCTATCGCCTCCCGAATTAGGCTCGGTCCCCGACCGGTCGATTGACATCGCCCGGTTCTCCCACACCCTCGAGCACAGTATCGATCCCTTGCGGCTCTTGCGAGATCTGCTCCCGAAAATGCGCCCGGGCGGCTTGATTTACATCACACAGCCGAACTTTCCGGTTTTTCGGCCCGAGCGGTCGGTTCATGACTTGCTCGATACCATCTACCCTGAGCACCTGCATTTCTTTTCGGCCCTGTCGCTGATCGAAATGGCATCCCGCTTGAACCTTCGCGTCATCCGCTTCTTTTCGCACCAGAACGAAGCGGAAGTGGTATCGAAATTCCGGGAGACGCTGGATCCCGATTACGCGCGCGAGCGGCTGATGGCCTACGCTTCCAAGGGCGACAGCAACTTTCCGGAATACGCGAACTATCCTTACTACGCCGGCGAGAACTCGGTGTTGCACGCCTTGGCCGGGCCATGAGCAAAGCCCTATGCGTTGGCGTACCGGCGGGCCCGCAGGATCTGGAATGCCTTCTTCAGCTCGCCGATACCCATCTCGATGGAGTATTGAGGCCGGTATCCCGTGGCTTCGATTCTGGCGTTGGAGACGATATAATCGCGCTTGTCGGGATCTTCGCCGATGGGCGCTTCGACATAGACGAATTGCGGAATGGCCCGTTTGATCCGCTCGCACAATTCGAGCTTGGAAAGGTTGGCATCGCTCAGGCCCACGTTGTAGGGCCGGCCTTTCATGGTTTCGAAATTGCGCATGAGATGCAGGAATGCCCGCGCCACGTCGCGGATATGGATGTAGTTCCGCTTGAAATGTCCTTCGAAGATCAGCGCCGCGCGGTCGGTGACGGCGCGGTGCACGAAGTCGTTGACCAGCAGGTCGAGACGCATGCGTGGCGAGACCCCGAACACGGTCGCCAGGCGGAGCGCCGCGGTGTTATCCGCGGACAGGACGGCGGCTTCGGCTTCGACCTTCGAACGTCCATACAGCGTGAGCGGCCGCAGGGGCGATTCTTCGGTGCAGAAGGCGCCATGCTCGCCGACGCCGTACCCGCTGTTGGTGCAGGGAAAGATCACCCGTTGCCGGCGCGAGCGCAGCGTGAGCAGCAGTTTGATCGCATCCAGATTGATGGTTGTGGCAGCCATGGCGTCCTCATTGCAGGCGGGAGCGCCGACAACGGCCGCGAGCGGAATCACGTAGTCGGCATTCCGCAGGCAATCCCGCAGGATTCGATCGTCACGGCAGTCGCCGCGAATCACCTCAAAACCGGGGTTGGCGCAGCACTCGAGGAGCGTGTTCTGCCCGTAGCGGAAGTTGTCCAGAACCGTGACCTCAAACCCCTCCGCCAGCAGCGTGGGGACCAAAATCGAGCCGAGATAGCCGGCTCCGCCGGTAACCAGAATTTTTTCTCCCATTTGTCGTATCTTTATAGATAGCCGGGGGCCAAATAGGGCCGGTAAAGTTGCAGATGTTATTCTAACAGGTGGACCGCCCGTGTTTGAAGTCTCGCAAGTCCATGTACGATTTCGCGGATCAAATCAGGTTTTCTTGGGCCGCATGGCGCCATGGGAGGGTGATCGCATTTCCCGGGGAGCCGCTGCCGCCTGAGGCGGATCTCATCGCCTACGCCCAATCTGTCGGCCGCCCCCTGCTGGCTGTAGCGGAGGAGTTCGGCGCCCCGGTTCCTCTCCTCCTGGGCATCCTGCAGTCCGAATGCCGGAACCTGCTGGAGTCTTTCCTCAACCACCACGATTGGGGCCTCGATGGCCGCCCCGAGCATTGTGGCGATGGGTACCCCGCATCGCAGATCCCCCTGCTCACGATGGGCGATGTCGCCCAGGCTCTGCGCGCCGCCGGATGCCCCGGCATTGAGGCGGTCCAGGCCGCCATCTCGCAATGCGGGAGCCCCGCTGCCGATGTACCCCTGGAGCGCGTCGCCGGTCTGCTGGCGGCATTTTATTCCATGCTGCCCGGCGCCGCCGCTCCGCTCCAGACTGCTGCCCGCAGCCTCGCGCCGCCGCCGGAGCTTTCTCCGGAAATCTATCTGGCGGCCGACCCGGCTTATCGCGCGCCGGTGGCCGCCTTCCTCAGACTGGCGCGCGGGCCATTAGCCTCCGGATTCCGGTTCATTCTCCTGCACGGCAGCCTCGCGACCGAGGATTACCTACCGGGAATCTCGGATTTCGACCTTTTCGGAATCGTCCGCGGCGATGTCGCCTCTTCCGCCGAGCGGCTCCTGCGCCTGCGGGAGGAACTTCTGGCTGTATATCCCTGCCTCTATAGCATCGACCCCCAGCAACACCACGGTGTAATGTTGTGCGCCGAGCAGGATACGCTTTTCTACCCGCAGGCCTTTTTCCCGTTTACGCTCTTTGAACACGGACGCACCGCGTACGCCCGGCCTGGTTACTCGCTGGCTTTCGCCGAGAGGGACGACCGCTACGAGCGGCTCCACGCCCTCTACATGGTGCGCCAGAACTATCGCTGGCTGGCGAGCGAAAGCTGGCGGCCGCCTTCCCAGTTTGAGGCCAAGTTCCAGGTCAATCTTTTGCTGCTTGCTCCCGCCCTGTTCTTTCAGCAGACCCGCGACTACACTTACAAGAAGGATTCTTTCTCGCGCCTCGCCGGCATCTTCAGCCCCGAGGAATTGGCGTGTCTGCGGCAAGCCGAGCAGACGCGGGCGGGGAACCTCTATCGCACGCCGGTTTCCTGGGCGGAATCCGGCGGCGATGCCCCATTGGCATTCCGAGTCGCCTCTTTCCACCATGCCGTCCGCCGCGTGCCACCTTCCGGCGAGTTGCTGGATTTTCTCGGCCCCGGCTTCTGGGTACGCGCGGCGCTTTTCCTGGAGCTGCTCGTGAGCGGCCGCGAGGGTTTGCGCCGCCTCGGGGACGGAGCCGTGGACCGCTTCCGGTGGGCTCACGAGCCACGGCAGGTCCCCGCCGCGGCCTACGCCGAAGCCGCTCGGGAGATGCGGGCCAAGCTGAAATCGCTCGGCCCGGAGCTTGAACTCTGGCAATTCGGCGACGCCTCCCACCCCGGCATTTCCGATCTCGACCTGCTCATAGAGGCCTGTGACGGCATCGTGCCGCCGGAATTGAATGCTCTGCCCGCGGAGTTCGGTCTGGCGAAAGAAGACTCGGCCGCGGCTTATGTCTTGCAGCATATGCCGTCAATGATCGTGCGGCCGCACGAGCTTCGGCGAATTGCCCGCTACTATCCTATCTTCGACGTCCGGCGATTGGGGGAAGACGGCCGGGAGACGGAGGAACGGATCGAGTTCCCCGATGCGCCCTACGCTCCCGATCGCCTGCAAGCCTTGACGGGGATGGCGTGCGGCTACTTCTTCCGGCACACGCTGGCGCCTCTCCTGAAGGGAGGAATCGATGTACGCCAGGCGCTGCTGACGACCAACGGCTATCGGCACTCCCTCCGTTTGTTGCGGGCGAACGGCGTCGAACCTCGCGGGGTGGAAGCGCTGGTGGCACGGGTTGGGCGGTTGCGGTCCGCTTGGTTTGAAATGGCCGGCCCCGAGCGGCGCAGGGAGCTACTGGAGATCCTGTTACAGGCGGTTGGCGCCGAGGTGGCGATTGTAGACGCCATCCGGGAAGCCCTGCCCCAATTGGTCGATTGCCGGGCTGCGCTCGAAGGTTTTCCGGAAGGCGCCCTCGTGGCCGTACTCTCCGATGAAGTCCTCTTCGTCCAGGGGTGGCGCCCGGAAACGGCGCTGCCCGAGATGCTCCGCATCCACGGCTTGACGGGGCGCCTCAAGCTGGTTTACCCCGCCGAATTCGCCGTCCTGCTAGCCCATCTCAGTGGGGGCGAGGGCATCTTCCAGCGCGCCCTGGATTCCCGGTTCGTCCACATTCTCGGAGATCCGGCGCGATTCCCTGCGGCGCCCGTCGTAGCCGAGCGATGCTGGCTGCTTGAGGATCTGTATCGCTTCCTGGAGGCTGCCGGGCTGCACTGGGGTGGCGTCCCCCACTGGCCCTTCGATCCCTCGGCTCCCGCAACGCGCGAAGCCTGGCAGCAGGATGCCCGCTACCTGTTATCCGACAGCCCCGGCCTGGGCATACGCGCCTATGTGAGCCGACTGGAAGAGGTTCGGGACCTCGTCCGCCAAGCTCGTGGGATGGTGGACGCCGGCGATTCTCAAAGCCCCGTGCCGTTGCTGCGCAAAGCCCTGGCTTACTCGCCCCAAAACCCGGAGGCCCTCTACTTATCGGGGATTTGCTCGGCTTCGAATCCGGCCGCCGCGGCCGAGACCGTCGGCCTTCTCACAGCCGCCCTGGAAGCCGGATTCGATCCCGTCTGGGTGTATCTCGGCCGCGGCCAGGCTTACCTTCAACTTCGAGACGAAGCCGCCGCCGAGGCGGATATCGAAGCCGCCGCCGCCCTGGACCCCGCCCATCCCTCCGTGGCCTTGATGCGGCAATCCATCAAAGACATGAAAACCGCGCCCTTGGTCTCCGGATTGCAAAGGCAGATCGAAGCCGGCGAGTATGCCGGGGCCGTGCAGACCGCGCGCAGCGTATTGGCGATTGACAGCGCCAACTCTGTGGCTTACTACCTGCATGCATACGCGCTCCACGCGCTCGTGGCGCAATCGGTACGCGATGCGTTCGGGGCGTATCGATTGGCGCTCGAACACGACTTCGATCCGTTTTGGGTCCATTACAGCCGCGCGCAACTGCACTTGGCGTGCGGCGACGTGGAGGCGGCCCAAGGGGATATAGAAGCGGCTGCCAGCCTGAAACCGGATGCTCCCGGGATAGAAGCAGTCCGCAAACTGATTCAGGAAGCCCGGTCAACAGCATGACGTCGCGCGCCCAAGTTTCGGTCTGGCGGACCTTTTGGGCCCGCGTTCACATTGAGTCGGGTCCGGAAAGCTGGCGAATGGATGATCTGTGAATTTCACGTTCCAATCAGCCCAACACCGTCGTTCCAGCACCGGCGCCCTGTAACGCGGCCGCGGGCGCGTCCTGGTAGGCTTGAATCACTTCGCCGATGGGCCCCGACTTCACTATGCGGCCGTGATCCAGCCAGAACCCCCGGCCGCACAGGCTCTCCAGCACCCCCAGGGCGTGCGAGACGCACAGAATGGTTCTCCCCGCCCGGCGGAATTCCAGGATTTTTTCGAAACATTTGGCGAAGAAGTTCTGGTCGCCCACCCCCAGCACCTCGTCGATGATCAGGACGTCCGGCTCCACGTTGATCGCCACCGAAAACGCCAGCCGCATCATCATTCCCGCGGAGTAGGTGCGCAGCGGTTCGTCGATGAAATCGCCGATTCCGGAGAACTCCACGATGCGGTCGAATCGCCGGCGCACGTCCGCCCGCGAGAGCCCCAGCAGGGCGGCGTTGATGCGAACGTTCTCCGCCCCCGTCAGGTCCATGTGGAAGCCCGATCCCAATTCGAGCAGCGCGGCCACCCGGCCCTCCACCGTCACCGTCCCCTCGTTCGGCAGGCTCACGCCCGTCGCCACGTTCAGCAGCGTGCTTTTCCCGGCCCCGTTGGATCCCACGATCCCCAGGCTCTCGCCGCGCTCCAAGGCGAACGAGACGCCGCGCAGGGCGTAGAACCGCTCCGGCGGCGAGGGCCACAGCAGGTGGCGCACATGGTCGCGCAACAGCATCTGCCCCGCGTGCAGGTGGAAATACTTGGAAACCCGATCGAAGGTCACGACTGCCATGTCAGATATGCTCGTAAAACCCGTGCTTCCCTTGCCGGAACACCAGCAGGCCCACCGCCAGCGCCGCGAAGGAAACCAGCGTCAGCCTCATCAGCGTGGAACTGGGCGGCGCCTCCGCTTGCAGCAAAATGTGCCGCAGGCAAAGCACCAGGGCCGCCACCGGGTTAAGTTGGTAAACGTCCGCATAGCGCGCCGGGACCACGTCGAAGGAATAGAAGATCGGCACCAGCCAGAACAACACTGTGTTAGCCGATTCCACGATGTAGCGCGTATCCCGAATATATACGTTCAGCGTCGCGGTCATCAGCGCCATCCCGCAGACGAACACGACTTCCAGAGCCCAAACAACCGGCAGCCAGATCCACTGCCGGTTGACTCCGCGTCCGAATAGCAGGACCGCGCCTAGCAGCAGAAGAATCTGAACGAGGAGGTGTATGCAATTGGAAAACACGGAAGCGATCGGGACGATCTCACGCGGCAGCGGCACCCGTTTCACCAGGCTTGTGTTATCCACAATCGACGTGGTGCCACAGATCCATGCGAGCGAAAAGAAACTGAAGGGGACGAGTCCGCACAGCACAAAGACCGGAAAGTTCTTGATGCTTGGGTTGGAGAAGACCTTCGTGAAGACGAACGTCAGCACGCCCATCATCACGAGCGGATTCAGGAGAGACCACAGCACCCCTAAAGACATGTTCCGATAACGTATCCGGAAATCCTTGAGGATCAGGCTTTCCAGCAGAAACAGAGAGTCGCCATGCCACATAATCGGCAGCCCGTCCGAAACCGCGCCACCCGGCGGGATTGAGACGGCACAGTCCTCCATTATAGACGATCCCGGCTTGTTTTCACGCGTCGCTCGTTTCGAAATTCGCGAACTTGTCCCGGCTCGGTTCGCCCCGCAGCGCTTCCTCGATCTCCAGAGGAGTAAACCGTGCAGAGCGATTGGACCCGCTGGGGCGACGGCTGGCATTGACCGGCGAGCGAAGGCTTCGCCGGGGGTTCTTTAACGGGAATCCGCGCGAGCGCACTCAATCAGCGAAAACAGGGAATTCGCACGCTCTGTCCATGTCTCTCGGGATGCAAGGGCTTTGCGCCTGGCGCGGAGCGACATGTCAGTTTCGGCTATGGCCTTCGCAACGCATGCCGCAAACTGCTGCGGAGTGTCGGCGATATACACGAGATCCCGAAACAGCTCCAGTTCCGGAAGTCGCGTGCCCACCACCGGCAGACCGAGGCTGAAGTATTCGTAAATCTTGATCGGATTTACCGCCAGCGTCAGAGGACTTCGCAAAAACGGGATGGTCGCAACAGCCCACGTCGCGAGATGCTTCCGTAGCTCCGCATGGGGCACTTCTCCCGTGAAGCGAACGTTCGGGCATTCCTTCAGGCGGAAAATGCTAATATCCTCGACAGTGCCAACCAGGACAAAATCCAACGATGGATGCTCTCGCGCGGCTTCCAGCATGGCATCGGTATCGAACCAGTGGTCAAGGCCGCCCAGGTACCCCACGACCCGCTTGGGAACCATCCCCTGATCGCTTTCACTAAACTGCAGATCGGCCGGATTCACCGCATTCCGGATCAGCGCCGCTTTGCCCCTCAGCGCCGGATTACGTTCCAGCATCGTCTCCATCAGACAGGACGAGGAGAACACGACCCGATCGCAGGTTCGCATCAATTGCTCTTCCGAATCGACGACCTCGCGTGAAACCCTGGCGAACCCGGCGAGAAAATCATGGCAGTCGTAGACAATTGGAAAACCATGCCGCTCGCGCAGTTGCTCCACGACGTCAAGCCATACCGGCAAGCTCGTCAGTGACACCGCTTGGCGGATACCGGCATCACTTAGGACTTCGTCAATCGATCGGACAATGCGGCTCACCTCGCTGCGCAGTAGCAGCCTTTGATTCAATTCGTGCTCGCGCGGCAGATGGATGTGCAGTTCAAGCAGATTTTGCGCCAGAGCACACACTCGCGACGAGCCGGATAGCAAGTACGGGATCGGGTATTCCAGTCCGAGGTGTGGATTCACATAGATACAGAGATGGCCGCTCTGGGCCAACGCTTTCGCCAACTGCTGAGATCTTTGTGTTCGTGCATGCCAGTCGTTCATCGGGAAGAAAAGAAATGCCGGCTGGCTTGGGCGCGAATCGAGCTGTGACGGAAGGGCGCCGGTTCCCAACCGGCAGCAGGGATATTCCCAGGGTTTTTGAAAATAACGCGGCCGCCGCGACGGAAAGAGCACGTAGTAGACGTAGCGGCCAAAGGGCCTGATTAGCTGCCAATTAAGCTCCAGCCAGCTCGTCATCTAGGAAGTTTCCAAATATTGCGCCGAGGTGTGATTCTAGCACGATTGCGCGGCAGGGGCCTCGACATCCGGGCTGCACGGAGGTTTGGCGACGGCGTCCCAAGCGCTCGCTCACTGCCTTGGGGCCGGTGCAATTTGAGCGCGCTTTTTGTCGCGCGCCCGAAGCCGCCGCTTCGATGGTCAAGGCACGCTCGTGAATCCCCCCAGATCCATCAGCACCCGAAGGGATGCTATCCGCCAGTCCGCGCCTTCCTTTTTCATCACCAGCAGCAGCGGAATCCGCCGCGCCGGAATCACGGAGCCATACTGCGTGTTGGCGGCATCCACCAAGGCAACGTCCGGAGTTACGAAGCGGATGGATTGGATCGCCATCCTTGGGGTGGTCGCTTCCGACCATGGCTCTTTAGATGCCTGAAACAACCTCCGATTCAAGTCCGCCAGGCGGTCCAGTTGGTTGTCCGCATCGGCGGTGAACAGAGACGAGTCCGGTTTCTCGCCCGGGCGGGATTGGGCGGAGTTCAGGGCGCCGATGACACGCTCGATGGCGGCGCGGTCGGCGGCCTGATCGGCCCACGCGTGGGCGGCAAACAACAGCGGGATACAAAAAAGCGCTCTCATGAACGGGGTATGCCTCCAAACGGCGATCCCTTTCACCGTCTTCGGCGGTGGCTATAGCTGCGCGTTCTCGAGCGCCCTGCTGGTGTGGAGCACGGCCGCCATGACGCGCTCGTAGTGCATGCGCATGGGGCCCAGCACGGCCACTTTGGCGGGCAGGCCGCTGGCCAGCCGCACGGTCATCCCGATGAGCGTGAGCTCACGTAAGGCCGGATGCGCGCCCTCCAGGCCGACTCGCACCGCCAGCTCGCCGGCGGGCTGTTCGAGGAACCGGTCCAGCATCTCGATCACGCGCTTCTTCTCCTCCAGGGCTCGCAGGAGATCGCGCAGCTTTTCGCGGGTCAGGTGCAGGTCGAGGCCCAGCAGGTTGCTGGCGCCCTCCATGTGGACTTCGGGGGAGATGTCCGCGTCCAGCAGGCCTTTTTGGTACAGAACCTGGAGCTTGCGCGCGGTGGCGTCGTACAGCTCGCGATCCTCGAGCATACGGCGCAGCAGCTCGCGGCGCGCGCGGCCCAACTGCCAGCCGCTGAAATTGCGGTTGACGTAATTGCGGATGGAGACCAGTTCCTCGGGCGTGGCCGCCTCGTCGAGCGACACCACGCGGTTGCGCACCATGTGGTCGCGCGTCGCCAGGATCATCAGGACGCGCCGGTCGGCGAGAGGAACCAGCTCGATCTGGTCAAGCTCCTGCAACAGGGCGGGAATGGCCGCAGCGATGCCCACGTTGCGCGTCAGCTCCATCAATACGTGGCTGGAGCGCTCCACCTGGGCCTGCACGGTAGGCAGGCCGCTGAACTCGTTGCGCAGGCGTTCGGCATCGGCCGCCTGGATGCGGCCGGCGGTGAGGGAACCGACGTAGTAGCGGAAGGCCTTTTCCGTGGGAACGCGTCCCGCCGAAGTGTGCGGTTGCGAGAGAAAGCCCTCCTCCGCGAGGTCGGCCATGACGTTGCGAATGGAGGCCGGACTGAGGGCGTCCGAACGGTGTCTCGAAAGGCTGCGCGACCCCACCGGCTCGCCCGTTTCGATGTAGGCGCGCACGACGGAATTGAGAATCTCCCAATGTCTCGACGGCAATGGCGCCGGGTTTTTCATAGTCCCTGGATACACTTCTCCTACTCAATCATTGTAATCGATTGAAAGCAAAAGGGGCAATGTCCGCGCCAGAAACCGCGCCCGCGCTATTTCAGTTTCTCCAGCCTTTTTCGGATTTCGGCTGCGTTCTTGGCGTCCGAGGCGAGCTCCAGATACTTCGTGTAGGCCTCGCGGGCGGCGTCTTTGTCTTTGGTTTTCTCGGAGGCTTCGCCCAGGCGCAGCCAGGCCTCCGCGTTTTTCTCGTTCCACCTGGTGGCCTCGCGAAACCGGCCAACGGCCGCGCGGTAGCTGCCCCGCTTGAAATAGTCGTTGCCGACGCCGACTTCCCTTTGGGATTGCAGGGGGTTGAAGGAATACTGGGTGGGCGCCACCGACTGGTCCTCTTCGGGCGGCGGCGGGTACGACTCTTTCGTGGGCGCCGCCTTGGGCGAACGGTCCCGTTTCAGCTCCCCCTGGTTTGGCGGCGGGGACTGCGAAGTGGAATCCTGCGCCTGAAGCGCAACGCAGGCCGCCAGCACCGCCAGAATCCACCGAGGCATGCTTCGATCTTAGCGCGTGGGGCGGCATCCGGGAGCGCCACATTCGAGACGGAAGAACGGCAGCGGAAAAATGGAACCGCCGAACGAAAAAACGGCGGGGCAACCCTCATGTTCCTTGCATTTGACCCATGTGTGGTTTGGCCGCGGGTCACCAGCCCGCGCTATCGACAACGAGATGAAGGTTGCCGAGAGCTTCACGACGTTCCTGATGTTCCAACCCAAGAACGGAAGCTGGGTTCCTGCGGCCTCGATCAACTGGAGTTGGTCCGCGGATGCAGTTTATAGCGCGAGCAGGGGCTGGTCGCTGATTAGCTCCAGCACCTCCCAGGCGCAGGAGTACCAGAAATCGACGCCCATGCCGGGTTACCCGCAGTGGAGCCAATACGTCGGCACTCATGCCAACTGCGTCCCGAAGCAGTAGGATGGAAGAACAGGAAAGGGAGAAGTCCGGCCCGCAGGTGACTGGCGGCGGCGTGTGGCAGCGAAGTGACAATAGCATCGACCCGAACGGAGTGTTTCTCGACCGCTACTCCGCCAATGGCAACGCGGAGCACTGCCAACCAGCAGTATTTCGCGACCGGCAATCCGGCGAACCTAGTCGTCAACATCGGCATACGGCCGAACGGCACTCTGGGTAGGTATGGCACCCTGGGTAACTACTATTCAACAATCATGGTGAATGTGGCCGGGACCACCGCGCCACAGCAATGTCAGTAGGGAGGCCCCGATTGAACTATATCCAATTTGGCTTTGCTTTCGGAGCTGCGCTAGCGGCTATCGCCCCGTGCTGTAGGTCCCAGGAGGCGCTCCCCGAGTGGAAGGTCGCCCCGAGCCCCCTTATTGGGATCGAGGGGCAGTGGAGACGCGCTGACGACGTGATTGTGGGGGACGTGTCCAACGTGGTCGCCAAGGGGACTCAGGAGATCGCCAGCCCGCCCTGGCCGGTTTCGCCGAACGTCCGGGAAATCTATTGGTGCGAAGCCGACCTTCGCGCCGACGCCGCCGTAAAGGGCAGCCTTCCACCTGCGGGCAAGAAGCTCTTATGGGGGGAGATCCGGCCAGGCTGCAACCTGGAGTCTTTCCGCTACGGGTATCGGGAGGCCTCGCCACCCTCGACCCGTGTCTGGTTCCTTCGGCGGGAAGGCGAGTACCTGCGGCCCGTGGTGGATGGCGGCGGCGCGTATTTCATAGCGTTTCACTGGAAATGGGCAGACGTGCCGAAGGCGGATGCGCCCAGGGTTTTCGCGCTCCTCGCGCTAGACCCCGCCGCCATTGATCTGGGCCCCGAGAGGTATTACCTGGCGCTCACGTCGGTCGAGGTGGCGCGTTCCATTTTGGGAGACAGGGAACTCGCCGTCCAGTTGAAGGCGTTGGCAGCACGGCCGATCGCCGAATTGCACAAGCAAGCCTGCGGCTACCTGGAGGCGGAACTCGGGGAGCCCTGCAAATAGCGGAAGCAAAATCCGTCAGCAAAATCCGTCAGTCTGAAGAACTGCGCGATTTTCTACGGCGCGAAAGAAGCTGCGCAGTTCAGGACCCGTTTCCGCTTTGGTTTGGCGGCGGGGACTGCGAAGTGGAATCCTGCGCCTGAAGCGCAACGCAGCCCGCCAGCACCGCCAGAATCCACCGAGGCATCATGCTTCGATCTTTCACGTAGCGCTTCACCGTTGCCAACGGTACGCCGAAGGCGCGTGCGATGTCCCGCTGCCGCACCGTCCCATTGGCGATCAACTGGCTGGTCCACATACGGAAGGTCCTCAGATCTTCCTGGTCGTGCTGATACACGGGCAGCGCGCCATGGAAATACACCACCTTTCCATCCTGTTGTTCAAACGCCAAGTCCTCGGTGATGGAGGTCAGACCGGGCGGAAAAATCGGCAACTGGAGCTGGGGCATGGCCCAGTTTCCCCCTTCGCGCGGTGCGTCGCAAGCGAGTGGATGGGCGCCAATCGGGGTCGGGTCATCTTCCACGACAGCACGAAACCACGGGGCGAGATCAGGAGTTCGGAGTCTCGACACGGCACGCACGAGTGCGCGCGCCACGTCTTCGGGCCACCTGTGAGACATGCAGGCTAGCTGCAATACTGTTCACTTAATCGCTGTTCGCTTCCGTGGCGCAGCCTCTAAGGCTGCCGCGTCGAGACTCTTCTCGACGCTTGGTGGCGGACCGAGCGCCAGACTCGACACGAGTGTCGAGTCGGCAGGTTGAGAGCCTGCGCCACGGAGGAGCCGACGTGCTAAGTGAACAGCATTGAGGCTAGTGTAGTGTCCAGGAATTAACTATACAGTGGGGCAGGCCGTCGTTTTCTGGGGCCTGCCAACGCAGACGACGAAAAACGATCATCTGCGCCACCAGACCCGTGGACGGTCCTGTCCAGTTATTTCTTGGACACTGCACTAGCTTCGGACGCGCAGCAGGAGGTATAGGCCGGCCAGGGCGAAGATCGCGTCGGGGGACCAGGCGGCCATGGCCGGGTTCAGCTCGCCGATGCCGCCCATCTTCTCGAATATGGTGCCGATGCCCCAATAGGCGATGGCGATGCCGATGCTCACGCCGACTCCCGCCATGGCCCCGCGACTGCCCACCATGAAGGCGAACGGCACGGCGATCAGCGCCATGATCAGGGCAAACAGCGGCACGGAGAACTTGCGGTAGAACTGCACCTGGAGGTTCACGGTGTCGAACCCGCTCTGCTTCAGGTCGCGGATATAGGCTTCCAGTTCTCTGAAGTTCATCTGCTTGTCCTGCACCTGCTCCTTGAGAAAGTAGTCGGGGGGCTCGGTCAGCTCCGCGATATTCTTGACCTGGAACTTCTCGTAGGTGCGGGGGTCGCGAGGGTCGCGCGCCCAGCCGTTATAAAAAACCCACTGCTTCAGCTCCGGGCTCCAGCGCGCGCGCTCCGCCGAAACCTGGCGCACCATGCGGAAGGTGTCCTTGTCCAGCTCAAACACGCTCACCTCGTCCATCATCAGCGCGGACGGGTCGATATACCGGTAGTAGTAAATGCGCGACTCCTGACCCATGATCCACTTGCGCTCCGGCGCAAGGTAGGTCTGCGTGGGTTTGCCCTTGATTTCGGCGCGCAGGGCCTCCTGCCGGCGGTTGGCGCCGGGAACGTAGTAGTGGTCGAAGGCGAAGAGCCCCGCGCTGAGCGCGGAGCCGCAGAGGAAAACCGGCAGCGCCAGGCGGTAGAGGCTCACGCCGCAGGCTTTGAACGCGGTCACTTCGTTCTGTTTGCTCAGAACCCCAAACGTCACCAGCACGGCCACCAGAACGCTCACCGGCAGGGTGCGGTAGATCAGCTCGGGGGTGAGAAAGAACAGGTACCTAAGCATGGTGGCGAGCGGAATATGATTGTGAATCATATCGTTCGTCAGATCGAAGAAAGTGAACACCTCCGTCAGGAAGATAAAGCTGGCCAGAAACAGGAAAAAGTAGAGCAGGAGCTGGGAAAGGATATAGGCGTCCACGATCTGCGGCAGAAGGGGCGTGCGCCAGCTCAAGAGGCGGTTCAGGGATCTTTCTCCGGCCCCGGGTTTGAGGGCCTTGAGGCGCGTCCCCAGCCAATTTCTCATGGTGGCCAGCGGGTCGCGGTCGCCGGGCATCTCCATTCTCACGATGAGGAACACGCCCGCCACGAAGAAGGCCGCGTCGGGAAACCAGATGGCCAGGGGCACGGAGAGCTTGCCCTGTTTGGCATAGCTGACAAACGCCATGGAGGAAAGCCAGTAGCAGAAGAACGCCAGGACCACGGCGTTGACGTAGCCGGCGGAGCGGCCTCCCTTGCGGGTGGCGGTGCCCAGCGGAATGCCCACCAGGGCCAGCATGATGCAGGCCACCGGAAGCGCAAACCGCCGGTGCAGCTCGATCTTGTTTTCGATCAGGTCCGGCCCGGCTTTGTAGGCCAGGAGCGCGCGCGTATTCATGGCGCTGGAGCGCAAGGCCTGCTCCTTTGGCGGCGCGGCGTCGAGCGCCTGGGTGGAGACCGGCGCGAAGGTGTCGTTAGCGGTGCCCTCCTTGCCCATTCGGTAGGTGTAGGCGTCGCGCATGGAAAGGACCATGCGCCGCTGCTGCGGGTCGGAGACGGCGATGGCCTGGCGCGCCACCGTGACCAGCGGGCCGACGGCCTCTTCTTTCATGCCGCTCGATCGCTTCTCCGGCGCCACGTCGGCCAGGAAGACGGGGCGCCAGAGCACCAGCTCGCCGCCCATGCCGCGCACATCGCCTACGTAGAGAATGACATCGGGAAAGTCCTCGTCGAAAACACGCGGTTGAATCTCCGCCGAAAGCTCCGTCCGCGCCAGCTCGTTGCCGATGTCGGTGCTCATGCGCATGGCCAGCGGGGTGAGGCGCAGGGAGGCGTATCCAGCCAGGCACATGCCCAGGCAGGCGAACGCCAGGACGGGCGGGACGATCCTCCGGCTGGACACTCCGTTGGCGCGCATGGCCACGATCTCGCCGTCCGCCGCCATGCGGCCGAGCCCGATCAGAATGCCCACCAGCACGCCGAAGGGAATGGTCATGGGCAGCACCGGCGGAATGGCCAGCGCGAACAGCAGCGCCACGGTTCCGATGCTGGCGGAGCTGGTCTCGACCAACAGATCGAACAGCCTGTCGAATCCGTGCAGGAAAATGACGAATGTGGCCAGCAACGTGCCAAGCAGGGCGCTGGTCAGGATCTCACGGAAAACGTAGCGTCCCAACAGGCGGAACACGGCTTACCGCGCGAGCTCCGGCGCGGGAACGATGGGCAGCTTGGGCGTCTCTTCCTGCAGCGGATGCAACTCCAGATCGTCGATGAGAATCGACGGCGCCACCACGCACGCCTCCGAGGTGAAACTGGAAGCCCCGATGAGGGCGAACACCGCCTGGCTGTCCATGAAGTCGAAGGGCTGAGCGTCGTCGCCAGCGGCCAGAATGTCTCTCAGCGAGCGCGCATTCAGGCCGCGGAACAGCAACCCGCGCACCATCTCCTCCCGCCCGTCCGGGAAGACCTTGTACGCCAGGATCGGGATGCTCACCGGACGTCCGCCCTGCTCCGCCCGGAGGATCCGGCTCACTTCTTCCACCGAGCCCGAGGAGGGGAAATCCATCTTGCGCACCAGGATTCCGTAGTCTTTGCCGCGCGCCCGGATCAACTCGATGAGCTTCTTCTTCAGCTCCGCCGCGGGGACGGCTTCGGTGGAGCTGACGAACAGATTGCCGATGCTCGCGATGGCGCCGGAGCCGCCCGGGAGACGGCCGTGGCCGTTGGAACCCTCGAAGCCGCGCACCGGCTGGCGGGTCAGCAGGTAGCTCTTGAGCACGCCCTTTTCCACCAGGTGAAGGGGTTTGGGCTCGACGCCCTCGCGGTCCACGCCGTAACTGCCAAACAGCGGGTGGCCGCGCCAGTCTTTCACCGTGGGGTCGTCGGTCACGTCGAAGGATTCGGGCAGCACGCGCGCTCCGATGCGGCCCTCGAGCTCGCTTTCGGCGGAAGCGCCGCCGCCGCGGCCGCCCGCGGGCCGCCGCACGGGGGCCAGGTTCCGGCCCAGCACTTCGGCGAAGATCTGCGCGCCGGCCGCGCCTTCGAACAGCACCGGGCCGTTATAATCCTCGCCTTTTGAGGCGTGGGCCAGCGCGGTCACGTTTTCGGCCAGCGCGGCCATTTGGCGCTCCAGCTCGGCCTGGGCCGGCATGTTCGCGGCATCGAGCGCGTGGATGGTGACGGCGTCCCGCACGCCGGAGCCGTCGGAGGCCTGCGCCAGCGCCTGGGCGCGCACAAAAGTCACCCGTTCGGGCTCGCGAACCTCCGTGCCCTCGGAGTTCACCACGTAATAGCCGCCGTCGCTCGCTTCGAACTCCACGGCCGAGTTCTTCACCTCGGGGAAGCGCGTGAACACCGCCGAGAGCGCCCTCACGCGGCCGGTCCAGGCGTCTTCGTCGATCAAAAGGGGTCGGAGCTGGCCCAGGCGCCGCAACGGCTCGGCGTGCGCGAAATCGTCGATCTGCTCGTTCTCGGTGATGTTGCGCAGCGAGGCCCGCTTGCGCGAGAGCGCTTCCACGGCGCCCTTATACGCAGAATCGGTCTCCAGCCACAAATGCCGCCGCATGGCCATGTAGTCGGCGTCGATCGGGAAACCATCCAGGTCGTAGCGCGAGCCGCCGAACCGGCCGCCGCCGAAGTTGGTGTTGTCGGACTTATAGTCGCCCACGCGCAGTTGGACCTCGGGCGAGCGGAAGCGCGATCGACGGCGCGAGATCACGCCGCCCAGGCTGGCGGACACGCTGAAGGCATCCTCGTCGTCCACCACGTACTGGATGAAATAGGGCGGCTCCAGGCCGGTGATGGTCAGCTTCCGCGAACGCTCCACCTCGTCGTGCAAGGCCTGGAGCACGGGATCGGCCGGCGGCGCCTGGCCGCAGAGGACCAGGGCCACTCCCAGCGCCGCGCCGGAAACCAGCAGGGCCTTCATCGCGAGCCTCCTCGGGAATCGGCCGCCGTGGGTTGGGGCAGCAGCGGAGGCCGGTCGTTGGCTTTGGCCTTCTTTTCAATCTCGATCTCGGAAACCAGAATGGCCGGCGCCACGGCCGAAACCGGAACGCTCCCGGATTCCGCGCCGCAGTACCCGTTGAAGACCTCCAGCTTGTCGGAAGTGGCCAGAATCTTCGAGAAACTGGCCAGCGGGGTGCCCACGATATCGGCCCCCCGCACCAGCTCATCCGGGCGTCCGTCGGGGTACACGCGAAAGACCACCACGGGGATCACCTTGAACGCCTGAAGGCCCGCGCGGGCGGTAGTGGTGAAGCCAGACGTGACGTCGCGGAAATACAGACCGTAGGGCTTGTTCTGGCGCTTGACTTCTTCGATCAGCATCTGGCGCAGCCGCGCGTCGGAGACGGCGTTGGAGGATTCGACGATCAGGTTGGACTGGCGCGAAACCACTTCGTTCCCCGGCTCCCGGCGGCCGTGGCCGTTGGAATGATCGATTCCCTGGATGGGGGAGCGGGACATCAGGAAGGTCTTCAGGACGCCGTTTTCCACCACCGTCACGGAGCGCGCCTTCACGCCCTCGTCGTCGTAGTCGTACCAGCCGTTGAGGTCCACATCGCCCACCTTGCGCCGTGTGGCGTCAAACACCACGGAAAGAAAATCGGGCAGCACCTTGGTCCCAATGCTCTTGGTGAAAGTCTGGCCTTCGCTTTCGTCCTTCTGGCGATGGCCTTCGACGCGATGGCCGAAAATCTCGTGAAAGAAAACGCCCGCCGCGGACCCGGAGAATATGGCCGGCCCCACGAATGGCTCGGCTTCGGGGGCCGTGAGCAACGCGGTGACATCTTTGCCCACCCGGTCTATGGCGGCGGCGAGTACATCGTCTTTGGGCAGTCCCGCCGGATCCACGGCTTCAAACGTCTCGAACGCGCTGAGATCCGTGCCATCCGCCGCCTTACCCGACGCCGAGATCACCACGCGCGCGAAGCCCCGCCCGTGCTCGATGCGCGCGCCTTCGGTGTCCACGAAGTAGCGGGTATCGGTCCGGCCGCTGACGGTCACGAGCGAGGTCAGCACGCCGGAATAGCTGGCGAAACGAGCCGAAAGCCGGCGGGCGCGCTCGGTCCAGGCCGCCTGGTCGAACTTCAGAGGGGGTGGGGGTTGGACGGAAGTGGAGGGCACTTCGCTCGAAAAGTCGGCGGAAGAGTCGGCTTCCGCCACGCGCACCTGGGTGTTGGTCTTGATGCCGATCAGCCGCGCGGCGGCCACGCGGTAGGCCCGGTCGGTTTCGAGCCACAGGCGGCGCTTGATGGAGTTGGCGTTGTCCTCGATGGAGATAGCCGCGCCGGAGGTGACCTGGCCCGCGGCGCTCCCGCGCACGCGGTGGTAGTTATCGAGCTGCGGCGTTCCGACCCGCACCGACACGTCCAGCGCGCGGCCCTTGCCGCCCGTGTTGGAGGTGACGCTGCCCAGCGAGGCGGAGAGGGAGCGGTATTCCTGCTCGGTCACCTCGTAGCTAAGGAAGTACGGCGCTGGATCGGCTTTCTCCTTTAGAATGGAGAAGTTGCGGTTTAACTCCTGCGACATGGCGTCGAGCAGGACGGGCGGCTGGGCGGCGGCGGCTGAGGCCGCGGCGGCCAGCAGCGCGAAGCGAGAGAAAGCGGAACTGGTCAAGCGACCAGGATAACACCGGGACGTGCGGTGGGGTGGGACAGAGCATTGCCTTGTGTGGCCTGGGATACGCGAGCAGGGCGGGACAGAGCATTGCCTTGTGTGGCCTGTTTGGGATGGGCCTTCGGCCCGCGAGAATTTCGTGAAAACATGAGGGGCCAGCATCGCCAGGCATCGCCCGACCGCTCCCTGACGGTCGCGGCTCGTTATCGGTCTGGCGAGCCGGGCCCAGAGGGCGCCCCGTCAGGGAGCGGTTGGAACAGTGGTCGCTCGGCAGGCCCAAGGCGCTTTTTCGACTCTGTGATAGGAGGTCCGGGTGACAGGCGACAAGACCCGATCGCCTGTCCCACTGTCCCACCGGCTCCTTGACGACGAAGGCGCAAGCGCGGGATCGTTAACGGAAAGGACACGTCAATGAGGAACCGAATGCGCCCCACGGCCCGCCTCGCTGTGGCCCTGGCCGCCATGGCCTCGGCGATGCCGGCGGCCGCCGTTCACGTCTGGGAGAAGCAGGAACTGACGTTCACCGCGGCCCGCACGTATGCCAACCCGTACACCGAGGTGGTGGTGTGGGTGGAACTGGCGGGGCCGAACTTCAACAAGCGCGTTTACGGCTTCTGGGACGGCGGCCGGACGTTCCGCGTTCGCGTGGCGGCCACCGCGCCGGGCGCCTGGAAATGGCGCAGCGGCTCCGCCCCCGTGGACACGGGTCTCGACGGGAAGAGCGGCTCTTTCACGGCCATCGATTGGACGGCGGAGGAAAAGGAGCAGAACCCGCTGCGGCATGGCTTCATACGCGCCACGGCCAACGGCCACGCGCTCGAACACGCCGACGGGACGCCCTACTTCGCCATCGGCGATACCTGGTATTCGGTGGGCACGAATCGCTTCAAGTGGTACGACGACGACCGGGAGCGGCCCATGGGTCCGACGGCCGGATTCAAGGATTACGTCCGGTTTCGAAGAGCGCAGGGCTACAACTGGGTCAACGCGATCGCCGCGTTCCCCAACTGGATCACCGACGGCAAGCCCTGGAATGTCGTGATGCCCGACGGAACCACGGTGCGCTCGGCGTGGCTCGAATTCGGCAAGAACAGCGCCAAGAACATGGACAACGAAGGCGGGCGGCCGTTCGTGTTCCCGGGCAAAGTTCCGGGCTACGAAGACATGTTCCCCGATGTGGATCGCATCAACCCGGAGTACTTCAAGTACGTCGATCGCAAGATCGATTACCTGAACGAGAACGGGTTCGTGCCGTTTATCGAAGTGTCGCGGCGGGATGCCAGCCTGCTGTGGAGCAAATACTACCAGTGGCCGGACTCCTACGCCAGGTTCATCGAATACGTCTGGTCACGCTACCAGGCCAACGCCACGGCGCTCAGCCCGGTGCACCTGGATATCATCAGCGAGACCGTCGGGCCGGACGAGTTCATGAAGGCCATTAACATGGTGATGGAAAAGTACGGGCCGCCGCCTTTCGGGACGCTGCTCTCTTCCAACGCCAACCCTTCCACCATGGAGAACTGGAGCGACGCCGCCTGGGTGACGCTGCACCAGACGGGCAACATGCGCGAGCACTACGCTTACTGGTTTCTGACGGAGATTTACAGGCAGGCGAAGCCCCCGCGTCCGGCCATCAACGGGGAGCCCTACTATTCGGGATACAACGACGCGCGCTCTCTGGGCGGCGGCCGCGGCTACCAGTTTGGCGCTCCCGGCGGCACGGATAAAGACGACCAGTACGTGCGCTCGGCCATGTACGGCAGCTTCCTTTCGGGCGGCTTCGGCGGTCACGTCTACGGCGCGGAGGGCATCTGGGGCGCGGATATCGAAGACGCGGCGCCCATCAAGATGTGGGACGCCTTCCAGTGGAACTCCGGGGCGCAGATGAAGTATCTGCGCGATTTCGCGTTTTCCACGGGCAAGCGCTACCAGGAGCTGGAGCCCGACGCCGATTTCGTGTACCCCAACCGGACCCCCGTGATTCGGGGCTACGAGGGCTGGGCGTACGCCGCGCGCACCCCCGACAAGAACATATTCCTGACATACTTTGAGAAGGGCTGCCCGCGCAGCCAGGTTCGTGGGGCCCGGCTGAACGCCACGTATCGCGCACAGTGGTTCGATCCGCGCAACGGGTCGTGGCGGGACGTGAGCGGCGGCACGGTGCGTTCCAGCGCGATCGGCATTATAACGCTGCCCGCTTTTCCGGACGACAACGACTGGGGGCTGCGGCTGACCTATGAAGGCCAGGCGCCGCAGGGCGGACGAGGTGGAAGAGGAGGTTCTCAATGAGACGATTGACGTTTGTATTGTGCGCCGCGCTGCTGGCGCTGGCATTCACCACCGGGACCGCCAGGGCGGCCGATGTCACCGGCAAGTGGACCACCACCATGATGGGGCGGGGCGGCGGGGGTGAAGAGTTCACCATAACCTATAATTTCAAGCAGGACGGGACCAAGCTGACGGGCACGGTCGAGACGCCGATGGGAGACCCGCTGCCGATCAGCGAGGGCAAGGTGGAAGGCGACAAGATATCGTTCACCATCAACTTCGAGGGCGGACCCAACGGAGCCATGAAGATCACCAACGAAGGTACGATCAGCGGGGAAGAAATCAAGCTGACCACCAAGTTCGAAGGCGGCGATTTCGGCGGCGGGGATCGGCCTCCGGCCACCCTGAAGCGGGTCAAGTAGGAAGTCTGTCGTGGCGCAGGCTAAAGCCTGCGCCACGATGGTGTTTGAAGAGAGAGGTTAAACCATGCAATCCCGAAGTATCCGGAATTTACTCGCCTTGGCCGCCGCGCTGGCGAGCGCCGCCTGGTGTCAGGCCCCCAATCCGCCGGCTGGCCAACAGAAGAGGCCTCCCATGCAACAGCAACGTTACCGCAGTAAGATCACGGTCTACGATCTCGCGAAGCATTCCGCCAGCACGCTTTATGAGGACGACCAGCAGATCATCGAAGCGCCTAACTGGATGCGGGACGGCAAGTCTCTGATGGTCAACAGGGGCGGCAACCTCTATAAGCTGCCCGTGACCGGCGAGGCCAAGCTGGAACAGATCGTTCTTTCTCCAGGCACGTACCGCTGCAACAACGACCACGATTTCTCGCGCGACGGCAAATTGCTGGCATTTTCGGCCAACCCCCCCGGCGCGCGGTCCTCGCAGGTCTTTCTGGCCAACGCCGACGGATCGAACGCCCATGCCATGGTGTCTTCTCCGGACCCCAGTTACTTCCACGGATGGTCGCCGGACGGTAAGTGGATGGGGTTCGTCGCGCAGCGTAACGGCAAGTTCGAGTTATTCCGCGTGCCGGTGACGGGCGGCGACGAGCAGCGACTTACGTCGGCGGGCGGCTATGACGACGGCATAGAGTACTCGCCCGATGGCAAGTGGATCTATTTCAATTCCAATCGCGGCGGGAGTTGGCGGATATGGCGCATACCGCCCGACGGCGCGGGCCCGGGCGACGCCAAGGCCGAAAAGGTCACCGAGAACGACTTGGAGGATTGGTTCCCGCACATTTCCCCCGACGGCAAGCAGATGTTAGTATTCGCCTTCCCCAAGGGCACCGAAAACCACAACGGCAAGATGGAGGGCGTGACGTTGCGCCTGATGGCCACCCCGGGAGCCAAGGTCACGCTGCCCGCGAAAATGGAGACGCTCATCACGTTCTACGGCGGGCAGGGGACCATCAACGTAAACTCCTGGTCCCCCGATTCGAAGAAGTTCGCCTATGTGGTATACGAGCCGTTGCCGGCGGGGGCGGCGGGGGGACGGTAGTCGAGTGGGATAAGGCTCCCGCCTTGTCAATCCGAGCGAAGCTCGGAGCCAGGGCTGCGACCGGCTGACAGGGAGGAGCCGTATCTCACATCGCAGATGGAATGCGTTCGCTTGGGTAACCGTCCGAGCTTCGCTCGGATTGACAAGGCCGGAGCCGTATCCCACCTACGCCACCGCCATTTTCACCCGCTTGATCCGCTTTGTCCCGCTGCCCTCTTCCACACAGATGAAGATCACCGCCTATTAGCCCACTTTGTTTTAGGTCCGTACTTTTGTTTTGCGGGGAACGCGAAGTCGCCCTAACCTCTCAGATGCGGTCATTCGAGACCGGCTTGCTCACACGTTCCCGCTGCCGAGAAGGGTCAAGCAAGGTGTTACCAGGTAGATTCCCGTAGAATAACTCAACATTACTTATATGATTGTATGAATACAAACCATCTAAAAGATTAGAACAATCATAGGGACTTGTTTCTTGCAGCCCGATTCATTCATACTGCTTCCAATCCCCAGGAAACGGAATCCTGGTATAGAAGGACAGGCGGAGGGCCCATGAAACGTCACGGAATTGCGATTCTTCCCGTTTGCGTCACGCTCGCCTTGTTTGTGGGGGATGTCGGCGCACAAGCGCCCGCGGCGGGCGCGGCAGGGGGCCAGGGTTCCAGTGGGAGCGGCAAAACCAATGCGGCCACGACGAAACCGGCGCAATCCACGACCGGGACCGCTGCATCGCAAAGCGGGTTGGTCGCCTATTCCGGCCTCAAGAACAAGAAGGTGAGCCTGCCATATGGCCAGCCCTTCACAATCACCGGCCATACGGAAGATGTGCAACTTCCCGGCGGCGCCCTGAAGGACCTGATGACAGTGACGAGCGTGTCGGGTGACTACGCCGACAGCGACGGGACAAACGGCACGATCAGCGCCAGCGGCGTCACCGGAACCTCATGGCAGGTGACCATTGGCAAACTCGCCGCGGACACCTCGGTCACCATCAATTTTCGATTCGCGGGGACGCTTTCCGACAGCCAGCAGGAGGCGGCGCTCGTAACCATGTTGAATGATCCGGCTTACCAGGCTGCCCTTTCGAAGTTCAAGGACGCATCCGAGAAAAAGGCTTCGACGGAGCAAATGGCGGCAGCGGCGCAGATGGCGCCAGCCGCCGCCGATGCTCTGATTGCCGCGCTGGGACAGAACGGCCTGACGCCCAAGGATACCGCCGCCCTCAAGACGGCCCTCACCCCGGCAATCCTTGGCAACTTCGAGCCCATCTATAACTTGCCGTCGAAGCTCAGCATAGTGCGGAACCTCGGAACGCAGGTCGCCGTCCTGATTAACCTCGATTCGGTCGCGTTCTCCAAGCTCTCCGACCAAGATCTCTACAACCAGTTGAAAGCAGTGAAGGACTTTTCTAAGTTGCCGACCCAACAGGACACTAAGACCAAGGACGCCATCCAAAAGGCCGTCCAGGATTTTGTCGCGACATTCGAATCCGCGGGCACGGCGATGGCCGGATTGAAGGCGGCCGCGTTCACGGGAACGTCCAGTCTCACGGTAGGCCAGGTTACGCAGACCAACGACGTTTCCGACCTCCAGGAGTATGCCGGGTTCGACGTGGGGGCGATGTACTCCTATCGACTCAGCGAGCTACGAAGCTTCGCCATTGTGAATATCTACCTGGGCCCAGTCCAATCCAGTACCGATGCCCAGCCGCCCAAGCCGGGCAAAGTGGAGTGGTGGCGCCAGCGCGTGTCGTTGGCTTTTGGAATGGCGTTGAAAGACCTCAGCGGCTCCTCCAGCAGCAAGGTCACGTCGCAGAACGCGTTCGCTTACGGGGTGGGCTTCCGCCTGAACAAGTATTTCCGGCTGAGCGCCGGTGGCTTGCTCTACCGAACCACGCTGCCGGCGGTCAACGGCGTTACCAGCCCCGCCAACGGCACGTTGCGTAACGAGATCTTCGTTGGCCCGTCCATTGACATAACGGCCTGGTCGGCGCTGAAATCCATCTTCGCGAAGGCTACGACCGATTAACCGAGTGAAGTAAGAAAGAGAGGACTTTCTCATGATCGCCAATCTGATGAACCTAGTGACCACCAATGACGGCAAGACCAAAACGGCTGCCGTCTATGCCATTGAAGACTCTGCGGGTGGGACTGAGAAGTTTGAGTTCCAAATCTGCGACCAGACCATACCCAAGACTGAGACGTTTGCCCCGAACCAGGGCAAACCGGTCTCGGTAGTTCACACTGCGTCCGGAAGATGCCGGGTGGTCGTCACCGTGGACGGGTCGTCACAGAACATCGACGAGTTTCGGAACCTCGATGCGGCCCAGGACGACGGAACGGGCGCTCAGGTCTTGACTGGAACACCATAGGGCAGGGATTTCAGGACGGGGCCGCGCCCCCCGGCTTGACAAGGCGGGAGCCTTATCCCACCTGGGCCACTATCAACTCTTCGCGCCTGGTCCGCTTCGTCCCCCGCATCTTCTCCATGTAGATGAAGATCACCGGCGTGATGTATAGGGTGAGTAACTGCGACACCACCAGGCCACCCACCACCGCCAGGCCCAGGGGCCTGCGGGCCTCGCCGCCGGCGCCGAACCCCAGGGCTATGGGGAACGTCCCGGTGAGCGCGGCCATGGTGGTCATCATGATGGGCCGGAAACGCACCAGGCACGCTTCGTAGATGGCCTTTTGCGCGGGGAGCCCGCGTTCCTTCTGCGCCTCCACCGCGAAATCGATCATCATGATGGCGTTCTTCTTCACGATGCCGATCAGCATGATGATGCCCACGAAGGAATAAATGTTCAGCTCGTCGTGAAAAATCAACAGCGTTACCAGGGCGCCCAGGCCGGCCGAGGGCAGGCCCGAGAGAATCGTCAACGGGTGGATGAAGCTCTCGTAGAGGATGCCGAGCACCATGTAGATGACCAGGATGGCCATGGCCAGCAGCACTCCCATACCGGTCAGCGAGGACTGGTAGGCGGCGGCCATTCCCTGGAAACTGGTGTGCAGGGAGGCCGGCAACGTGTCGTGGGCCAACTGCTCGACACGGTCGACGGCGTCGCCGAGCGCAACTCCAGGCGGCAAATCGAACGAGATGGTGACCGCCGGCAACTGGCCGAGGTGCGCCACCGTGAGCGACGTCACCTCGGTACGCATCCGGGCCACCGCGTCGAGCGGGACCAGCTTCCCACTAGTGGACCGGACATAGAGCAGCGGCAGGTGGCTGGGATCGGCCAGGTACTTCGGCATCAGCTCCATGATGGCCCAATAGGTATTGGTGGGGCTGTAGATGGGCGACATCTCGCGCGCCCCGTAGGCGTCGTACAGCGCGTCTTCCACCTGGGATGCGTTCACGCCCAGGGCGGAGGCGCGGTCGCGATCGATATCCACGGTAATCTGCGGGCTCGAAATCTGCAGGTCGCTGTTTACGTCGGTGAGGCCCGGCACGGTGCGCATGCGCTTCTCGAAAGCCTCGGCGGCCCGGTACAGCTCGCCGATGTCGGGACCTTGCAGGGTGTATTGATAGAGGCTGCGGCTGACAAACCCGCCGATGCGCACAAGCGGCGGGTTTTGCAGGTAGGTGCGGAGTCCCGGGATGGCGTCGAGCCGCGGCCGCAGCCTCTCTATGATCTGCTCGGGGGTACTGCGGCGGACATCGCGCGGCTTCAGGCGAATGTTGAGGCGGCCCTGGTTGCCGGAGGCTGCGCCGCCGATGCTCGACACGTACCCGTCGATGTCCGGATCGGAGGCGACCACGTCGGCCGCTTCTTTCTGGAGCCGGACCATGGCATCGAAGGAAATGTCCTGGGAAGCCTCCGTGGTTCCGCCGATCTGCCCGGTATCCTGGCTGGGAATGAACCCCTTGGGAACCAGCCCGTAGAGATAGATGGTGGCTGCCAGCGTGCAAGCCGCCGCCATGGCCGTGAGAAAGCGGTGGCGCAACACGCCGCGGAGAGTCCAGGCGTAAACGTCGCGCAGGCGGTCGAAAGTCCTCTCCGACGAACGTTGAAAGGCGTTCCGCCGTTCTCCCGGCTGCTTGAGGAAGCGGCTGCACAGCATGGGAGTGAGGCTCAGCGAGACCACTCCGGAAATCAGGATGGCCGACATAATGGTGACGGCGAACTCGTGAAACAGCCGGCCCATGATGCCGCTCATGAACAACACCGGAATGAACACCGCCGCCAGCGAGAGGGTCATGGAGAGAATGGTGAAGCCGATTTCCCGGCCGCCCTCGAACGCGGCCTGCATGCGCGGCTTTCCCATCTCCATGTGGCGCACGATGTTTTCCAGGATCACGATGGCGTCATCCACCACAAAGCCCACGGAAAGGGTCAGCGCCATGAGCGAAAGGTTGTCGAGCGAATAGCCCGCCAGCGACATGGCGGCGAAGGTCCCCACGATCGACATGGGCAGCGCCAGGCTGGGAATCACGGTGGCGGAGACGTTCCGCAGGAACAGGAAAATCACCATGATCACCAGGCCCACCGTCAGGACGAGCGTGAACTTGACGTCGTTGACCGACTCGCGGATGGATTGCGACCGGTCATAGAAGGAGTCGAGATGGACCGAAGGCGGCATCAGGCTGCGAAACTCCGGCAGGAGCTTTTTGATGCGGTCCACCACTTCCACCGTGTTGGTGCCCGGCTGGCGCTGGACCATCAGGCTGATGCTGCGCACCTGGTTGTACCAGGCCGCCACTTTGTCGTTCTCCACGCTGTCGATCACCTGCCCCAGCTCGCCCAGCCGGACCGGGGAACCGTTGCGGTAGGTCACGATCAAAGGCCGGTATTCGGCGGCGTTGCTGAGCTGTCCGGTAGCCTGCACGGTGAAGGCCTGCCGGGGACCCCAGAGGGTGCCGGTGGGCATGTTCACGTTGTGCGCCATGAGCGCATTCTCCACGTCGTCGATGCCGATGCCACGGGCCGCCAGCAGGTTGGGGTCGAGCTGCGCCCGCACGGCGAATTTCTGAGCGCCGTAGACGAACACCTGGGCTACGCCGTCGATCATGGAGATGCGCTGCTGAATCATGGTTTCGGCGTATTCGTCCACCGCGTTGAGCGGCAGGGTGGGAGAATTCAGGCACATCATCAGAACCGGCATGTCCGCGGGATTCACCTTGCGAAACGTCGGCGGGCTGGGCATGCCGTTGGGCAACAGCCGCTGGGCGGCCACGATGGCCGCCTGCACATCCATGGCGGCCCCGTCCAGCTCGCGATTCAGCACGAATTGCAGGGTCACGCTGGTGGAACCGCGCGAGCTGACGGAGGTCATGGAATCCAGGCCGGGAATGGTGGAGAACTGGCGCTCCAAAGGCGTCGCCACGGCGGCTGCCATGGTTTCGGGGCTGGCGCCGGGAAGGCTGGCGCCCACCTGGATGGTGGGGAAATCGACGTTGGGAAGGTCGCTCACCGGCAGCGCGCGATAACCGGCGACCCCGAACAGCAGGATGCCTGTCATGATGAGCGTGGTCATGACAGGCCGGCGGATAAAGATCTCGGTAATGTTCATTCGCTTCGGTTCCCCGGGGCGCGCGGGAAGCACTTATAGTACTCAATGGCGCGCGTCCAAGGTAGCTGGTGGGGCAGGTCAGGAGGCCTGCCTTGGCTGGGCGAAGCGCCGTTGAGCCGCCAGGCGGGCCAGGAGGCCTGCCCCACCAGCTACCGGGCCGCGCGAGCCAGCGCGCGCAGCAAGTGCTCTTCCAGCCAGCTCACCACCGGCACGGCCACCCCATCGCCGAACAGGTGGTACGCCTGGTTGTATTTTTCCGGCAGGGGGTATCGATCGGGGATGCCCATCAAGCGGGCCGCCTCGCGCGGGGAAAGCAGGCGCGAGCGGACCCGGCCGCCCTCCACGATCAGCACCGTCTGGCGGCTGGACCCGCCCGCGGGCGTGCGCAGGCATCCCGAAACCTCATCGAAGCGGACTTCGGCTCTCTGCGCCTTGCCTACCACCGCGCCATTCACCCTCACGGGGCGGGTGCGCCGGTACAGCGTGCCAACGCGCATTCCGCCTTGCCGCCGGGCGGCCAGCACCTTGGCGGCATTGGCCTCCGACATCATCGAGATCAGCCGGCGCGTTTCCGCGGCGCTGTGCCAGCCCACGCCGCGCGGCGGTTCTTCGATGAGCGAAGAAAGCGGCGGCGGCGGGACTTCGGGGAACGGGAGATTCCACCACACCCACCTGGCCGCCAGCACAGGCGAAAGCCGGGCGCGGGCGGATTCCAGGGTGCGCCAGCGCCAGCGCGGGTCGGGCGACGGGCAGGCCAGCCCGGCGGGGAGATCGACGGCGTCGTCCACCGCGACGAGGAAGAGGCGGGGCCGCGATTGCGGCAGGAAATGCGCCGCGTCGATCACCATGGGTCCCACGCGATAGCCGGCGCTCGCGAGGCTCGAAAAAATCGCGGCGAAGTCCCGGCCGCCATGCGAGGTGATGGCGCCGGGCACGTTTTCGAGCACCATGACGCCGGGCTTGCGCCGGGCGGCGATCAGTTGTTCCATGAGGCCCCAAAACGGCCAGTATGTTCCGCTGCGTTGGCCGTCGAGGCCGGCGCCGCTGCCTGCCAGGGAGAGATCCTGGCACGGAAAAGAAGCCCACACCAGACTGGCCCGCCCGGGCAGACCGGCGGCGGAAAGGGTTGCCACGTCGCACACCCGGAGCTCCGGCGCCATGCCGAAATAGGCCCGGTAGGCGGTCGCCTTCTCCGGACGCCATTCGTTGGCGAAGACGCATTCCCACCGGCTGCCCAGCCCCAGACGCGCCATTCCCCCGCCGGCGAAAAACTCATACCAGGGAAAGCGTTCGCCAGTGGCGCGCGCGGGGATCGAGCGGCGCCCCGGGCTTTGGGGGTTCTTCACGTCACCAGATTACAATGTCCGGGCGAGATGACGTGGGGCATCATTGCGCCAGGAAATTCCGCGTATTGCGGTGCGGCGGCGCGATGGCGATCGTCACCGGCTGAAAACCCAAGCAGGCAAGTACCGTCCCATGTGGGCCAAGCCTTCTGGCTTGCCGCCGGCTTTCAATCCGGCGTTCTTCGGACCTCGGCCCGGTTCCAAGCTATAATTCTCTTGGGGCGCCCCAAACCCCCACGTGCGGATGTGGCGAAATTGGCAGACGCGCTGGATTTAGGTTCCAGTTCCCGCAAGGGAGTGTAGGTTCAAGTCCTATCATCCGCACCAGAATTCCGAACACCCCGGTTTTCCCGGCTTCGCCGTCATGCAGGATGGTTAGCGGCATGCCGCCGCTGCAAATGTTTCCGGCCGCTCTACCGGGGGTCCGGCTATAGCTCTATATCAACCCCAGCTTCCGCCCCACCTTGCAGAACGCCTCCAGCGCTCTATCCAGATCTTGGCGCGTGTGGGTGGCGCCGACTATCGTGCGCACTCTGGCTTTGCCCTTGGCTACCGTGGGGAAACCGATGCCGGTGGCCAGCACGCCTTCCTGGAATAGCTCGCGCGAGAGTTGGTGAGCCAGCGCGGCTTCGCCCACGATTACCGGAGTAATGGGCGTTTCGCTAATGCCGGTGTTGAAGCCGGCGGAGACCAGTCCCGCCTTGAAATATCTGGTGTTGTCCCACAACCGCTCGATGCGCTCGGGCTCTTGCTCCAGCACGTCGAACGCAGCCCGGCACGCCGCCGCCACTCCCGGCGGGTGCGAAGTGGAAAACAGAAACGGGCGAGCGCGGTGGTAGAGGAATTCGATCAGGTCCCGGCTGCCGCACACATAGCCGCCCAAAACGCCGATGGTCTTGGAGAGCGTGCCTACCTGAATGGGCACGCGGCCGTGCAGGTTGAAGTGATCCACCGTGCCGCGGCCGTTGCGCCCCAGAACGCCCGAGGCGTGGGCGTCGTCCACCATCATGATGGCGCCGTGCTTTTCGGCCGCCTCGACAAGGCCGGGCAGCGGGCCGATATCGCCATCCATCGAAAACACGCCGTCGGTGATCAGCAGCTTGCGGCCGGGCGCGGCCTCGAGATCGGCCAGAATGCCGTCGGCCGCGACCACGTCCTTATGCGGGAAGACGTGGATTCCGGCTCGGGAGAGCCGGCATCCGTCGATGATGCTGGCGTGGTTCAGCTCGTCGGAGACGATATGGTCTTCCGGTCCCAGGATGGCCGCCACGGTTCCGGCGTTGGCGGCGAAGCCCGATTGGAACACCACGCACGCCTCCACGTTCTTGAACGTGGCGATGCGCTCTTCAAGGAGCATGTGAATGCGCATGGTGCCGGAGATGGTGCGCACCGCGCCGGAGCCCACGCCGTAACGCCTGGTGGCTTCGAGCGCCGCCTCCCGCAGTTTGGGATGGGTGGTCAGACCGAGGTAGTTATTGGAGGCCAGGTTGATCACATCCCGGCCGTCGAAGCGCGCCTCGGCGGCGCTCTCCGATTCGAGCACGCGCAGGCGCTGATACGTGCCTTCGTGGCGCCATTGTTCGAGCTGTTCGTGGAGGAAAGAGAGCGGATTGGCCATACGTCATTAGTCTACCTGGGAACGCCAATCTCCCCGGGCTGCTATCGTCCGCCGCATGACGGCCTGTGAAGAGAACGCTTGGGCGTCTTCAGTTGGGGTCCACTGCGTTCCAGTGGAACAGCTTTCCCAGGAAGGTCTTGCCCAGGAACCTCTGCTGGATATCGGGGACGAATTCGGACATGAGGTTGCCGACCACGCCGCCGGTGAGACTGGTGGTCAGGCGCTCGGCCATCACGTAGCCGTGGACGCTGGCGGAAGGGTAGTAAAGATTCGAAGCCGCGATGCCCAAAGCCATGCCCCCAAGTCCGGAACTGTTGAAAGTGTTCTTGCCCGAATCCCGGGGCGTGACAACCAGTCGCGTGATGGAGTAGACGGCCCGCTTGAGGATTCCGGCTCGCGGCCCCATGCGGTAATACCTGGGGTCCTGATGCAGCAGGTTCGCAAGCACGCCGGCGCTGAAGAAATTCTGCGTTCCGCCATCGGCCACGGCGGCCGCGAAACGCTGCCCATACGCCACCCCGCCTTCGCCGTACTTGGGGGTCTGGTTGCCGGCCTGGGAAAAGGCCGCCGTCATCACGGCGGTAGCCAGGTTGAATGGGTCCACCGTCTCCTTCAGCGCCAGGTCCCACTTTTCCGCAGGTGAAAGCGGTTTGAACGCCTTGGTGGATTCGACCGTCTGGTAATCCGGAATCACGACCAGCAGCCGTTTGGTGTTCAAAGGGCTGAAATGGGGAGAATGGCCGGGCGCCGTCAAGGCCGGCAGCAAAACCGGATTCACGTCTTCCACCAACGGCGCCACTTCCGCCAACGGCAAGTCGGCGGACATGCCGTGGGACGGCCAGAACGCCGCTGCCAGGGCGAGAGTCAAGGCCGGCGGACATCGGCGACGCAACTGTGCGCGGTTCGCCACTTAGACAGAGGGGCGACCCTTTCCCGCCGAAGTTACGGTCCCCGAAGGAATGGCCCTAAAGAACTACCGCGGTTTATGTCAAATTAGATACGTTACCTGGCGATTGACAGCCCTTACCCGGCGGCAGCCAGCATCTCTCCCGCGCGGAAATGAAAACGACCTGTAAAACTGGAGGGTCAACGCGCCAGCCCCGGTGAAGGCGGGCAAGCTAAAGCATGCCCCACGACAGGGGATTCGATCGCGGCGTCCGGTATCTGTGCGTCAAGGCCACGGCCGGGGTGGCCGCGCCGCCCTGGTTATCCTGGTCGTCTTCATAATAGACGTGCGCGTACCAGGTGGCGAGGCCGCAGCCGGCCAGGAGCGCGAGCGCGACAAGGAGCCATTTGACGCTGCGCGAGTTCCATGCCCTCGCGCCCGAGACCGCGGCCGCCGCGCCCTGGGTGATGGCGAAGGCGGCGCCCACCCCCAGGCCGAGCTTCCAGTACCAGAAGATCAGGTCCAAGTCGTCCTGCCCGCCAACCTGGCTCCACAGCGTGAAAACCGCCACCAGCGCGATGAGGAACAGGGCCACATAGGCAAGGCGAAGGATGGGCATCGGGTTTCGATTTTTCATCTTACGCTATCCTGGGTACGGATGTCCCAAACGGGTTCTCGAACCGATAGGTATGCCCCTTCTCGAAAGCTGCTCCTCCCTCTCCAAGAGCTTCGGCTCGCGTAAACGCTGTTTGAGAACATCTCCCTGGGCATTTCCGAAGGCGAGCGTCTGGCGGCGCGCGGGTTTACGCCGACTACTGGCAGTGGGAACGGGCGCAACTGGCCCAAAAGCAGCCGCGGCCGGAGAAGCCGGCGGCGGGCGCCAAGGCAACCCCCGCGGCGACGGCGAAAAAGAAGCTCTCGTATCTGGAATCGCGCGAATGGGAGCGCATGGAAGCGCGCATACTGGAAGCCGAGGCCGAAGCCGCGGCCATCCGCCAGGAGATGCAATCTCCGCCAACGGTCTCCGACGGACCGCGCCTGGCCGCCTGTTATGAGAAGCTCCAGGCGGCCGAAGCCCGCATCGAAGCGCTCTACGCGCGGTGGGCCGAACTGAAGGCCAGCCTGACCTGACGGGAGGGCTTGCGCGGGGCCAAGCCTTTTGGCTCCGCGTGCGCACCTCCGTGGGTGCGCGGCGCGACGAACGCCGACCAGGGGTCCGGCCGCGGACCAGGGGGGCCGCGCTATTTCCCGCTCAACCCGCCGCCGTAACCTGTCGCTGCATAAATCAGGCCATTCGGGCCTTGAATCTTGAAACTCGTGCGCCTGAAACCTGAGACTATGGAGAACGGCGTAACGGAATCGTATGGGTATCAATATCGGCCTGGACATCGGCGCCATCAGTTTGAAGCTGGCGGCCTTGGGAAAGCCGCAGGACCGGCCCGTGTTGGAAGCCCTGTGCGCCGCGCGGCCCGATTTTCGCCTGGCGGAGTTGAATGGCGCTCCGCTCGCCCTCTCCGGCTACCGCCGCATCGCCGGCAGCCCCATCCAATCCACCTACGACCTGTTGCAGGAATTCCACGAAACCGTCCCCGAGGAGCGGGTCGAGGGCATCCGCGTCACCGGGTCGGGCAGCCGCACCATTGCCAAGGTCCTGGGCCTGTTTTTCGAGAACGAGTTCAAAGCCATCGCCCGCACCATGGCGGCGCTCTACCCGAAGGTCCGCACGGTGTTCGAAATCGGCGGGGAAAGCTCCAAGTACATCCGCCTGGAGGGCGCCAGCATCGTGGACTACGACCGCTCCGGCGAATGCGCCGCGGGCACCGGCTCGTTCCTCGATCAGCAGGCGCTGCGCATGCAGTACTCGGTGGAGGAAATGGGGGCCGTGTGCTCCACCGCCAGTTGCGCGGCGCGCATCGCCGGGCGCTGCTCGGTATTCGCCAAGAGCGACATGATCCACGCCCAGCAGAAGGGCTACTCGCCGGCCGAGATCCTGCGCGGCCTGTGCGACGCGGTGGCGCGCAATTTCAAGAGCTCCATCGTCAAGGGACGGCCGGTGGAAGCCCCTGTGGCGCTGATTGGCGCGGTATCGCAGAACGCGGGCGTTACCAAGGCGCTGCGCGAAGCGTTTTCGCTGGCCGAAGCCGACCTCTTGATTCCCGCCGAATACGCCTGGGCAGGCGCCATCGGCGCGGCCATCCTGGAAGCCCAGGAGCCGCGCAAACGCTCGATTCTGGAAATTCACCGGCTGCGCCAGCACGACGCCGAGGAGCGCGTCCAGGATACCCACCCGCTGGCCACCGAAAACGTGGTCCAGTTGCGCGACCGCGTGGGCGTCTACGCACCGCCGCCTGACGGCCAGCCGATTCTCGCCTACCTGGGCCTCGATATCGGCTCGGTGTCCACCAACGTGGTGGCCATCGACGAATCGGGCGCGGTGATCCACGACGTGTATCTGCGCACCGCCGGACGGCCCATTGAAGCCGTCGAGCAGGGGCTGGCGGAAGTCCAGCGCCTGTGGGGCGGCCGGCTCGAGATCCGCGGCGTGGGCACCACCGGCTCGGGGCGCGAGTTGATCGCCGAGTTGGTGGGAGCCGACGCGGTCAACGACGAAATCACCGCCCACAAGACCGGCGCCATCCACATCAGCCACACCCTGGGCGGCGAGCCGGTGGACACCATTTTCGAAATCGGCGGGCAGGATTCCAAGTTCATCTCGATTGAGAACGGCGTGGTGGTGGATTTCGCCATGAACGAAGCCTGCGCCGCCGGAACGGGCTCGTTCCTCGAAGAGCAGGCGGAGAAGTTGGGGATCTCGATTAAAGGCGAGTTCGCCAAGCTGGCGCTTTCCTCCGCCAGCCCCACGCGCCTGGGCGAACGCTGCACGGTGTTCATGGAGCGCGACGTCACCGGCTGGCTGCACAAGGGCGAAACCGTGCCCGACCTGGTGGCCGGCCTGGCCTATTCCATCGCCCTCAACTACCTGAACCGCGTGGTGCGCGGGCGCAAGATCGGCAAAGTGGTGTACTTCCAGGGCGGCACGGCCTACAACGACGCCGTGACGGCGGCCTTCGCCAGCGTGCTCGGGAAGAAGATCACCGTGCCGCCGTACAACGGCGTGATGGGGGCCATCGGGATGGCGCTCATCGCCCGCCAGTGGCGCCACGCGACGCAGGCGCAGACCCGCTTTCGGGGCTGGGACCTCCGCCAATTGCAACTTTCCACCCGCGACTTCGTGTGTAAGGCATGCACCAATCTCTGCGACATGAAGGAGTTCATCATCGAGGGGCAGAAGAGCTATTGGGGCGATAAGTGCTCCGATAAGTTCCGCAAACCCTCGCCCACCGGCCGCAAGCCCGTAATCGAAGACCTGTTCGGCTACCGCGAAGGGCTGCTGGAAGCTCTGCCCAACGCCAAGGGCAGCGCCTTCCGCGTGGGACTGCCGCGCGCCATGGCCATGCTCGACCAGTTGCCCTTCTGGCGGACCTACTTCGCCCGCCTGGGCATTGAGACGGCGCTTTCGCCGGTGACCGATCCGCGCATCTCGGCGACCGGAATCGATATGGCCGTGGCGCAGCCCTGCTACCCCGTGCAGGTGGCCCACGGGCACGTGCAGGCGCTGGCGGACGCCGGCGTGGATTATATCCTGGTTCCCAACCTGGCGGACGCGGATACCGGCGAGGCCGGCGGCACGGCGCATTACTGCCCGTGGAACCAGACCCTGCCCTGGGTGCTGCGGTCGGCCCCGGCGCTCGAGGCTCATGCCCACAAATTTCTGATTCCGACTCTCCACTTTCAGCTCGGCCCGCAGCAGGTGAAGAAGGCGCTGGCCGAGACCATGGCGCGCATCGGCGTATCGCGCCGCCTGAGCGACCGCGCGGTGGACGCCGCCTACGCGGCGCAGCGCGAGTTCCAGGACCAACTGCTAGCCGCCGGGCGCAAGGCGCTGGCCACCCTCGATGAGACCGGCGAGCCAGGCCTGGTGCTGGCCGGGCGCGGCTACAACGTCTACGACCGCGGCGTGAACTGCGACATCCCGCGCAAGCTGCGCCACCGCTACGGGGCCAACGTGATTCCGCTCGACTTCCTGGTCACCGGCCGCGAGCCGGTGCGCGACCTGCACTCGAATATGTTCTGGATTTCCGGCCGCAAGATTCTGGAAGCCGCCCGCGTGGCCTCTTCGCGCCCCAACCTGCACATGGTCTACATCACCAACTTCAAGTGCGGGCCGGATTCGTACATCAAGCATTTCGCCCGCCAAGCCGCCGGCGCGCCGCTGCTCATCCTCCAGTTCGACGGCCATGGCAACGACGCCGGCTACATGACGCGCTGCGAAGCCTACCTCGACAGCAAAGGGATCCTGCGATGTTACCAATCGTCGACGGAGCCGCCCCGGCCGCAGCACGCCGGCCTGCGGGCGAGCATCCACTAGCCGGGAAACGCGTCTACATCCCGCCCATGGCCTATGGCAGCGCGCGCGCCTTCGCGGCGGCGTTTCGCGCCATCGGTCTGGACGCCGAGCCCACCCCGCCCTCCGACGAGCGCACCCGCGAGCTGGGCTCCCGCTACACTTCGGGCGACGAATGCTACCCGGCCAAGGTGACGGTGGGCGATTTCATGAAGCTGCTCGAACGGCCCGATACCGACCCCACGCGCGTGGCCTTGTTCATGCCCACCGCCGAAGGCCCTTGCCGCTTCGGACAATACGCTCCCTACCTGCGGCACGTGCTGGACGCCAACGGCTACCAATCCGTAGCCATTCTCTCGCCCACCAGCGGCAACGCCTACGACGGCCTCGGCGACCACTCGAAAACTTTCGTCCGCACCGGGTGGCGCGCCCTGTTGTGCGCCGACCTGCTGCAGAAGCTGTTGCTCATCCATCGCCCCTATGAAGAGAGCCGCGGCGATACGGAAGCCATCTACGAAGAGTGCCTGGCGGACCTGTGCGCCACGCTCGAAAGCACGCCCGTGGAGCCCGGCGTGCAGTTGCACAGCCTGCGCGATTCGATAGTCCGCTGCCGCGACCGCTTCCGCACGCTGGGCGTCAGGAAGGACCGCAACCAACCGCTGATCGGCATCGTGGGCGAGATCTTCTGCCGCCTGAACCGGTTTTCCAACGAGAACCTGGTGCAAAGCCTGGAAGGCTACGGCGCCGAAGCGTGGATCAGCGACCTGGTGGAATGGATCTGGTACACCAACTCCGAGCACTTCCGCAAGCTCAAGCTGACGGGCCGCATATGGACCGTCGAAGCCCTGGGCGCGTGGGTCCGCAAATACGTACAGAAGCGCGACGAGCACGTGCTGGTGGAACCGTTACACGACGATTTCGAGGGCCGCGAGGAACCCGACATCTACGAGATTCTGGAATGCGCCCGCCCCTACCTGCCGCGCGAGGGGGCCTTCGGAGAGATGGTGCTCAATGTAGGGAAGGTGGTCTTCCTGGCCAGGAAAGGCGCCGCCGGCATCATCGACATCAGCCCCTTCACCTGCATGAACGGCATAGTCTGCGAAGCCATCTACCCCCGCATCAGCCGCGACTTAGGCGGCATCCCCATCCGCAACTTCTACTTCGACGGGACACAGTCGGATCTGGACAGGGATTTGGGGGTGTATATGGAGTTGGCGCGGAGTTATCGGAAGAGGAAGGGGTAGGGGCAAGTGGGACAGGCGATCGGTTCTTGTCGCCTGTCGGGATGGGCCTTTGGCCATCGAGATTCCATGAAAGACTCGATGGGATGGGAGCGGGGCCTCTGCGCGACCGCTCCCTGACGGTCGCGGCTCGTTAAGGACGTGGCGAGCCGCGACCGTCAGGGAGCGGTTCGAGCCGCTGTTTGACTTCGCGCTGAGGATGGTTTTTCGACCCTGTCGGGGATAGGGCACGGCCCATTCAGATCTGCGACGAGGAACTGGAGCCAACGCGCGTCGTCGATCCGCTAACGTGAAGGAGGGCGCCAGATGAGCAAAAAGGAAATCCGTTTACGATCAGGCTGATGCGGTTCGCCGGCACGCGAATCGCCTGCGCCAGCCCGTTGATGCCGATCTCCTCGTCCTTCATGTCTTCGAGCAGAATCTTGCCGGGGTGGATCGGCGGCAGTTTCTTTCCGCCTTTAGCCTGCATATCTCACACCCGACTCTCCGATGTGGCGCGGACACTCCTGTCTGCCGTGTCGAGACTCGTCTCGACACGCGTTCGCGTGTCCGACAAAGTGCCGTAGCCAAGCGTCGGCATGAGTGCCGACGCGGCAGGCAGGAGTGCCTGCGCCACGTCACGCCTGAACACCCGTGAGAAGCTCCGGTTAGTGGTGGTCGGCGATTTCGACATCGATCGGTCCTCTCGCTTCCCAGTTGAAGCAAATTCGATATGGGTCGTCGATCCGGACCTTTGCGGCTGCCGCTCAGCGCTCAGGGACTACGTAATGTTTGCGGCGCGATCGCCTCGGGGTCTCTTCCGGCCGGATTGCCAGCTTCAGGCCAACAGCCCGCAGGATCCCAAGCAAGCTGCTGTAGGTCGGATTTCCCTCAAGTGTGAGCATGCGATAGACTGACTCCCGGGCGATGCCGGCCGACTCGGCGACTCTTGCCACCTGCCTGGCCTCCGCGACATCCCGAAGCGCTACCAGAAACATCTCTTCCGAATCCTCCAGAGCCGCGTTCAGGTAGCTGGATGCCTCCCGTGGATCGGACAAATCGGCAAGAAGGTCGTCGCGAAAGCCCGTTGTTCGTTTAGGCATTGTACTCTTCCCAGCGCTTCCGCGCCTTCTTGATGTCCGAACCCTGGGTGCTTTTGTCCCCACCCCCCAGCAGGATGATCTCGCCTCCATCGATTCCGAAATACACTCGGTAACCCGGCCCCACATCGAACCTCAGCTCGTATACGCCATTCCCAACCGGCTCGCAATCGCCGTAGTTCCCAAACTCCTCGATTCGCCTGATTCTGGTGATGACCCCGCCGCGGGCGCGGCCATCGAGCTTTCGCACGAGCCATTCACGGAATGGGCTCTTGCCCGCGGCATCGCGATAGTTCTTCGCTTTTCTGACAATCGGCTCCACAGGCGGCGCATGAGCCACGTGTGTGATTTAAATATCACAACTCAATCGTACCACGCGGCAGGGTAAGCAATCGAATCGTAGCAAACCGCACTCCCGCGAGGAAAACGGGTCAGCCGCCGCCAGACGACAGGATGCCGGCCAGGATGCCGGCGTGGCGAGCTGGCGCCGCTACGCTCATCGCCAGACTTTCGCTTTTTCCCCCGCCATGGCCACGAAGAACAGGGCGTTATAGGACGCGTGCATGATGGCGGAGGCTCTGGTCGAGCCGGTTCGCTGGCGCATCCAGCCGAAGGCCGCGCCGGCGGCGGCCACAATCACCGCGTGGCGCCAGGAGTTGCCGTATTCGCGGTAATGCAGCAGGCCGAATGGAAGCGCCGCGGCGAAGATTCCGCCGGCCGCGCCGAGGCTCCGTACCAGCAGCGGTTGGAGGAAGCCCCGGAACGCCAGCTCCTCGCACACCGGCGCCAGCGTGATGCCGAACACGGTCATCAGGATCAGGGATTTCGGATCGTCCAGCAGCTTGGTGATGTCGTTGGGGGTGGTGGGCGTGCGAATCAGCGTGCCCAGAAACGAGACGGCCCAGGCGGTGAGCGCGCCCAATAGCGCCACCTGAGCAACCGGCATGCGAAAACCGCGCCAGCCCAGGGAGCGCCAGAAGGGGCGGCCGTACTGGACGCGGAAAAGCAGCGCGAGACTGCCGAAGGCGAAAACATAGATGATCGCCTGGGTGGCCAGCACTTCGGCGGTCCCCATATTGCCCTGCACATGGACGCGAGCCAGGATGGCCACGGACGTAATCAGCAGGCCGCCCACCAGCCAACTGGCCACCGCCAGGCCGATGAACAGAAACACGTCGCCCCAGGTCCAGAAGGGCTCGCGTTCGGGCGGCGTCGGCGAGTCGGGCGGAGGCGGCTGCTCTTCGCTCATGATTCGATCTCGATCAAGGCGGCGGCCAGCAGCGGGATCGTCAGCTCATGATGCCCCGTGATGGCGTACCCGGCCCCGCCCGCCTGCGCGTGCGGGCGTTCCACCACGTTCACGCGGGGCCGGTACTGCTGGAGGAAATCGAAATTGGCGGTGGTGAAACCGGCCAGCGGACGTCCCAGGTTGCGCACCGCCGAAATGGCCTTCAGGAACACCTCCGGCAGCACCACCGCGGAGCCCACGTTGAGGTACACGCCGCCCTGATCGAGATCCGCGAGGTAGGCGCAGAAGAGGCGGAAATCGCGCAGAGAGGCGCTGCCGATGGCGGCTCCATCGGCGGCCGGGTGGGTGTGGGGCGTATCTGTCCCCAGCGCCACGTGCACCGTCACCGGCACGCCCTGCCGGTAAGCTTGCAACAGCAGGCTTTGGGCGGGGCAGCGAAGCTCGGCCTCGTCCAGACAGCGGCCGAGGGATTCGCCGATTCCCAGGTTGTCGGCGTCGCCTCGGATAATGGCCTGGTTCATCTCCCACCCGGTCTCCTCGGCCGCGCCGAAACGGCCGTCGGGAAGAGCGGCCTCCACATCTTCGCTGGTGTGTCCCGCCAGGGCGATTTCGAAATCGTGGATGGCGGCCGCGCCGTTCATGGCGAACAGCGTGGCGTAGCCGCGGCGCATCAGGTCCGCCAGCACGGGCGCCAGGCCGCACTTGATTACGTGGCCGCCCAGGCCCCACACGATGGCGCGCCGGTTCGCCCGCGCCGCCCGCAGGCGTTCCACCACGGCGCGGAAGGCGTTGCCCGCGAGGATGTGCGGCAGCGAATCGAGCCACCCGGCCACGCCCGAGCCGGGGCGATACGGCGAAGCGAAATCGGCGGCCTTGACCTTGCCGCCGCGCTCCTCCAGACTCACGGTCTGAAGCTTCGCGAAATCGAGCGGGCCCCTGGCGTACTTGCTCATGCCGTCTCCCTCATGCCGCAGGCCCCGCGCAGAGCCTCGGCGGTGTAACTCTTCTTCGATCGCATCACCTGCCCCGGCGGGCCGCAGGCCACCACGCGACCGCCGTATTCGCCTCCGTCGGGGCCCAGATCGATAATCCAATCGGCGGTCTTGATCACATCCAGGTTATGCTCGATCACCACCACCGTGTTGCCCAGCCCGACCAGGCGCTGGAGGACGTCGAGAAGCTTGCGAACGTCGTCGAAATGCAGGCCCGTGGTGGGCTCGTCGAGCAGGTAGAAGGTGCGGCCGGTCTGCCGCTTGCTCAGCTCCTTGGCGAGCTTGATGCGCTGCGCCTCGCCGCCGGAAAGCGTGGTGGAAGACTGGCCCAGGTGAACGTAGCCCAAGCCCACGTCGTTCAGCGTCCGCAGCTTGGCGGCGATTTGCGGCAAGTTCTCCATGAGACCCAGAGCTTCTTCCACGGTAGAGTCCAGCAGGTCGGCTATGGAATGGCCTTTGTACTTCACCTGCAAGGTTTCGTGGTTGTAGCGGCGGCCGCGGCACACGTCGCAGGTGACGTAGACGTCGGGGAGGAAGTTCATTTCGATGCGCTTCAGGCCGTCGCCCTGGCAAGCCTCGCAGCGGCCGCCCTTCACGTTGAAACTGAAACGCCCCGGCTTGTAGCCTCGCTCGCGCGATTCCGGCAGCATGGCGTACAGATCGCGGATGGGCGTGAAGAGCCCCGTGTAGGTGGCCGGATTCGAGCGCGGCGTGCGGCCGATGGCCGACTGGTCGATGCGGATGACCTTATCGATGTTCTCCATGCCTTCGATGGCGTCGTGTTCCCCGGGTTCCTCGTGCGAGCCGTAGATTCCGGCGGCCAGCTTGCGGTACAGGATTTCGTTGATGAGGGTGGATTTCCCGCTGCCGGAAACGCCCGTGACCACCGTGAGCAGCCCCAGCGGCACCTCCACGTCGATGTTCTTGAGATTGTGCTGGCGGGCGCCGCGGATCACCAGCTTCTTGTCTCCTGGGGACCGGATCTCGAGCGGCGCCGCGATTTCGAGCGCGCCGGAAAGATAACGGCCGGTGAGGGAATCCGGATGGGCTGCTATCTGGCCGGGATCGCCGGCGGCCACCAGCTTGCCGCCCAGGCGTCCGGCGCCGGGCCCCAGATCGATCACGTAATCGGCGCGCCGGATGGTCTCGGCGTCGTGCTCCACCACTAGCACCGTATTGCCCATGTCGCGCAGCCGGGCGAGGGTTTCGAGCAGCCGGCCGTTGTCGCGCGGGTGCAGCCCGATGGAGGGCTCGTCGAGCACGTAGAGCACCCCTCGCAGCTTGGAGCCGATCTGGGTGGCCAGGCGAATCCTCTGCGCCTCGCCCCCCGAGAGCGTGGCCGCGGAGCGGTCCAGGCTGAGATAATCGAGCCCCACCGCGGAGAGGAACTCGAGGCGCCGGCGAATCTCGTCGATCACGCGGCCGGCGATTTCGGTTTCGCGCTCGCCGAACTTCCAGTTACGCACCGTCACCAGCGCGCGGGCTATGGGCAGCGCGGTGAACTCGGCGATGGAGAAGTTCTTCACCCGCACGGCCAGGCTGGCGGGCCGCAGCCGCAGGCCTTTGCAGGCCTGGCAGGGGACCGGCGACATGTACTCCTCGAGCCACTGCCGGTAGGTTTCCGAAGCCCTCTGGTAGCTTTCGTTCAAATTCGCGATCACCGCTTCCCGCAGCAAATCCTGGGACTTCCGCGGAAGCTCTTCGAACGGCTTCGACAGATTCACGCGGTGCTGCCGCGCCACTTCCGCGATGCGCTCCTCCATGTAGGCGGAGCCGGCCGCGATGGCGATGCCCTCCAACAGGGGCTTGGAAGGGTCCGCCACCAGTTTCGCGGAGTCGAAGGTCCACTGGCTGCCCAGCCCGTGGCATTCCTCGCAAGCGCCGTAGGGGCTGTTGAAAGAGAACGACCGCGGCTCCAGCTCGGGTATGCCGGCGCCGCATTCCGTACAGGCCAGCTTGCGCGAGTAGAGCCGTTCTTCGCCGTTGACCACGGCCACCAGCACCAGGCCGTTGGCCAGCCCCGTGGCCGTATCGATGGAGGCTTCCAGGCGCTTCTCGATTCCGGGCTTCACCAGGAGACGGTCCACCACCAATTCAATGGTATGGTTCTTACGCTTGTCAAGCGTGATTTCTTCATCGAGCGAGCGCAACACGCCGTCCACGCGGGCCCTCACATAGCCTTGGCGCGCAAGCTTCTCCAAGTCCTTCTTATACTCCCCCTTGCGGCCCCGCACCACCGGGGCCATGACCATGATGCGCTCTCCGGATTTGAGGGCCATGACCTGCTGGAGAATCTGCCCGGTGGTCTGGCAGGAGATCCGGTTTCCGCAAACCGGGCAGTGCGGAACGCCAATGGAAGAGTAGAGCAGGCGCAGGTAATCGTAGACTTCGGTAATGGTGCCCACGGTGGACCGCGGGCTGCGGCTGGTGGTCTTCTGCTCGATGGAAATCGCGGGGCTGAGACCATCTATGGAATCCACGTCGGGCCGTTCCATCTGGTCCAGGAACTGGCGCGCATAGGTGGAAAGGGTCTCCACGTAACGGCGCTGGCCCTCGGCGTAGATGGTGTCGAACGCCAGCGAAGACTTCCCCGAGCCGCTGAGGCCGGTGATCACTGTAAGGGCGTTGCGCGGGATTTCGACGTCGATATTCCGCAGATTGTGCTGGCGCGCGCCATGCACCGTGATCCGGTCCAGCATAGTGAGTTATGGAACGGAAAGGCCAGTCTTCTATTGTGACGCGGGTTGTGCGGCTTCCGCAAATTGCGGTATAAAAGCTTGCAGAGATGCGCACATGCACGCGATGCGGCGGACGGTTGAAGCGGATCCACCGCACTTTCGCGGAACGGCTGGCCTACCTGGCGATTTACGAGTGCCGCGATTGCCAGGAAATCAACACCGTGCCGCGCCGGTTCAGGCTCCATTTCGGCGCATACTGCCGATGCCCGCAATGCGGGACATTCCGCGTGGTCCGGCTCAAGAAGCGCGACAAGATCGACCCCATGGACGGGGGGTTCCTGCACTTGCTCGAACGGATGGCCGGCGGCCATATCTACCACTGCCGCTATTGCCGTTTGCAGTTCTATGATCGCCGTGGTCTCGCTCCCGAGAGCGACTCGCGGAGCGGCGCCGGCGCCTCACCGCGCGGGGAAGGGATCGTCCATTAAAGGGTGGCCGCCCGCATGCGTCTTTCCGCCTACCTGCCCGACGCCGGCAAGCGGTTGGACCAGATGCTGCACGAGCGCCTGCCGCAATTCAGCCGGGCGCGCATTCAGGATTGGATCAAAAACGGGCGCGTGCTGGTGGACGGCGCGGGCTCGCGCGCCTCGCGGACCATGCGCGGCGGCGAAGCCGTGGAAGTGGATCCCGCCGAACCTCCGCCGCTGCGGGCCGCCCCGGAAGCCATCCCCATCCGGACGCTCTATGAGGATGACGACGTGGTGGCCGTGGACAAGCCCGCCGGGATGGTGGTCCACGCCGGCGCGGGCGTCCATTCCGGCACCCTGGTGAACGCCCTGCTGCACCGCTTTGCGACCCTCTCGAGCGCCGGTGGGCCGCTGCGGCCGGGGATCGTCCACCGTCTGGACCGCTATACCAGCGGGGTGCTGCTGGTGGCCAAGAACGACGCCGCGCACCGGGGTCTGGCCGCGCAATTCTCCGGCCGGCGGGTGGAGAAGGTCTACCTGGCGCTGGCTCACGGGCAAACCAGGCAGGAGAGCGGGCGCATCGACCGGCCCATCGCCCGCGACCCGGCGCGGCGCACGCGCATGACGGCCCGCCTGGGGGAGGGGCGCGCCGCGTGGTCCGAGTACCGCGTCCTGAGCCGCTTCGTAGGGTTCACCTATCTGGAAGTACGGATCGGCACCGGGCGCACGCATCAGATCCGCGCGCACCTGGCGAGCATCGGCCACCCCATCGCCGGAGACACGGTTTATGGCGCCCCTGCCCGGACGCCGGGCATGCCGCCCCTCGGCCGGTACTTCCTGCACGCGCACCGCATCCGTTTCCGGCAGCCGTCTACGGACGCGGAGATAGTGGTGGAATCGCCGCTGCCGGTGGAGCTGGAGGGATGGATGAAGAGCCTCGAGCGCACGGTATAATTGAAAGCATATGAAGGTATGGGCCGCGTTTGTGGCTGCTGGAGCGCTCGCTGTAGCGCCCTGGGCCGTGGGGCAGAAGCCTGTCACGGCCCCCGCTCAACCCGCCCCCCAGAGCGACGAACCTACTCGGATCGTGGTGGACGTCACGCAGGTGGATTTCCTCTTCACGGTGAAGGACAAGAAGGCGCGTTTCGTCACCGATCTCACCAAGGACGATTTCGAGGTCATCGAAAAGAAACGCCCTCAGAAGATACTGGCTTTCGCCGCGGAAAGCGACCTGCCGCTGCGCCTGGCCGTTCTGATCGATACCAGCGGGAGCGTCCGCGAACGCTTCCGCTTCGAACAGGAAGCCGCCAGCGAGTTCATCAACACCGTGATGCATCCCAAGGTGGATAAGGCCATGGTGGTCAGCTTCGACACCGAAGCCGAGCTGCGGAGCGAGCTGGTGGGAGACCCGGAAGCGGCCAACACGGCCATCCGCAACCTGCGGTCGGGCGGCGGCACGGCCATGTACGACGCCATCTATTTCGCCTGCCGCGATAAGCTCTCCCTGGATCAGCCCATGCACAAGTTTCGCCGGGCCATGGTGATTGTGAGCGACGGCGACGACAATTACAGCCGCTACTCCCGCGACCAGGCGCTCGAAAGGGCGCAGAAGGACCAGGTGGTGATCTACACCATATCCACCAACATCAGCCGCCAGGGGACCGACGGCGACAAAGTACTGAAGTACTTCGCCGAGGAGACCGGCGGACGGGCCTTCTTCCCGTTCAAGGTGGAAGACATGGAGCAGTCTTTCGTGGAAATCGCCAATGAGCTGCGGCACCAGTACAACCTGTCCTACCGGCCCGAGCCTTTGGTCACCGATGGCTTGTTTCACCCGGTCGAGCTGCGGGTGAAAGGGCGCAAGGACCTGTTGGTTCTGGTGAGCCCCGGCTATTACGCGCCCAAGATGTAGGCGCGGCTAATGCAGCACGGAGTGGGACAGCCCATCGGTTCGCGTGGTTTGTCCGGCCCAGGAAACACCCCGGAGTTGACAGACGACGAAAATCGATCGTCTGTCCCACAAGGCCCGGAGTTGACAGACGACGAAAATCGATCGTCTGTCCCACAAGGCCCGGAGTTGACAGACGACGAAAATCGATCGTCTGTCCCACAAGGGCAAATCCGGGTCGCGGAAGCGGCCGATTTGGAAGCCATCGGCGCCATTCAGGCGGCCAGCCCGGAAGCGGCGCTCTGGCCGCCGGGCGAATACCTCCAATACGATGTGCTGGTGGCCGTGCGCGGGCGCCGGGTGGCCGGTTTCCTGGTCACGCGGCGGACGGCGGAAGGCGAAGCCGAGATCCTGAATTTGGCCGTGGCCCCTGAATACCGGAGGCAGGGCATTGCCCGGGCGCTCATGTGTGCTTTCTTACACGGTTTCCGAGGGGATGTCTTTTTGGAGGTACGAGGCTCGAATTCGTCCGCGCGGGAGCTCTATAAATCCCTTGGATTTCAGGAACTTACCTTAAGGAAGGATTACTACGGAACACCCCCTGAACCGGCTATTGTCATGAAGTTTCATTCATGTTAACTTGGCCCATAGGCGGTAATGCCCGTCTTTAGAGATGACGAGTTTGCTCACCGAGTCCCGCATCGCAAAACCAACCGGCTCGGCGCGGCAACTTCTCTGGGAGGAAATGCCCATGATGGAACGGAACGCACAGGAAGAGTTAAGAGCGCACCTGATCGAAACAAACGAGGAATTTGGCCGGCTTTTCAGCCAACATTCCGAGTTTGCCAGGAAGTTGGACGCCCTGGAAGCGCTGCCTCATCCGACTTACGACCAAGAGTTGGAGGAGACCCGCTTGAAGAAGCTGAAGCTCCGCTTGAAAGATCAGATGGAAGCGATCCTGAGCCGGTACCGGTCTCAGCAGGTCGCCTAGGGTCGGGTGCGCGCAGCCGCGATACTGTTCTTACGGCCCGGTCAGCTTCGGCTGGCCGGGCTTTTGGTTTTTGAGGAGGTTGGTGAGGCAGGCGCTACCGCCTGCCAACCGCGTTTTTGAGGATGCAGCAGGAACCCGAGCCAATTCGCATTCCAATTACGGACGTTTTCGATCTTCATACGGTCCCGCCGCGCGACGTCGAGGAAGTGGTGGTGGAATACCTGAACGAAGCGCGCCGGATGGGATTCAAAGCCCTGCGCATCATCCACGGCCGCGGCATCGGCGTGCAGCGCGAGATGGTGCGCGCCATCCTGGCCCGTACCGAATTTGTGGCCGGTTTCGAGGACGCCCCGGCCGAAGCAGGCGGCTGGGGAGCCACTGTTGTAACGCTGCGGTAGGAGTGGTCTGGGCAAGCCCAATCGGACCCTGGAAGGCCGCGCCATGAGGCCATCGTGCGATAATGCGGTTTTCGTATGCCAGACTGCCATACTCTATTGACCGGATATCCGGTTGTGAATACCCTCCGCGTAATGTGGGGAGAGCAGGACGCCTTCGGGCACGTCAACAACGTGACCTACCTGCGGTGGGCCGAGACCTCGCGCGTGGAGTACCTCCTTCGCGTGGCGATGTTCCCGCCGCTTCCGCCTTCCGGAATCGCGCCGATCCTGGCCAGCGTCAAGTGCGATTACGAAGCGCCGGTGAAGTATCCGGACACGATTCTGGTGGGAGGGCGGGTGACGCGGATTGGAACCAGCAGCATGCAGATGGAGCACCTGCTTGTGAGCCAGAACCAGGGCCGTGTGGTGGCGCGGGTGGATTCGACTCTGGTGCTGCTGGACTACAGATACCATAAGCCGGTGCCGGTGCCGGCGGAAATCCGCAAGGCCATAGCGGATCTCGAAGGCCGGTCCTTCGAGCGGGACGGCCTGGCGAAGAGCGCTGTGGGATAAGCCTCCAGGCTTGTCAACGGCCGCTACCGGGGCGGAATAAGCTGAATCATGCTGAAGTTCACGCTGAGGACGCGGCCATCCTCGGGAACGGTCCAGGTGGGCGAGGCGACGATCTCGACCAGGTAGCCGGGGGCCTCCTCCAGGTCGGTTTCGATGAGGAACAAGCCTGGGCGATGGAGCGCCCGGGAAACCGCGCGCCGCCCGTTCACGGCCACCTGGATGCGCACCGGCTTCCCCAGGCGGAAGGCGACCTCGGGAGCGTAGCCGCGCAGCCGCAGCCTCCGCGGCGCGCCGTCCGCCGGGCGCAGACGAACCGTGGCGCGAGCGCCCATCCAGCGATAGTAGTTGCCGAAAGCGCCTTCCCGCTCGTACCACCCTTCGATCAGCCGCCGCTCGTGCCCCGGCAGCCCAAAATCGATGGCGTCGTCGCGGTCGCCGGGGTAGAGCGCGGCCCGCTCGGCCGAAGGCAGCAGGTTGAACACGCCGCCCTCCTCCGGCGCGCGATACCCGCATGACGCGCAGAGCAGTGCGCCGGCCTGGCGGCCCAGGTCTGCGTGGCAGTCCGGGCAGCGCAGGAAACATTCGAAGCGCTCGAGCCCCGGCAGGGCCGAAGCTTGTCCCTCCTTCTTGCAGCAAGCCGCCAGGGCGCCGCCCAGCAGGTGCGCCGCGCGCCACAGGCTGCGCCGCGGGTCCAGGCGCACCGCCAGCCGCTTCATGGCCTGCTCTCCCCAGCCGCGCTCGGAAACCACGATATGGTAGCGGTGGCCGGCGAAGTGCTTGCCGATCAGCCGATTCCAGTCGTTGAGGTACATGCTGTGGTTCTGGCGAATGCCGAAGCTCTCCTCCTGCTCGGCCCCGATCACGTCGCGCACCAGGTAACCCAACAGGCCCCATTCGAACAGACGCTTCTCCCAGGGCTTCATGCGCTCCTGGTAGTTGCAGCGGTAGAGGCGGAGCGAAAGCAGCCGACGCAGAGGCTCCTCCGCGAAGAAGAACACGCCGCCGGGCGCCAGGACCCGCTTCACTTCCAGGAACACGGCCTCGATATCCATGAACTGGCTGAGCGTCTGGCAAGCCATGACGAAGCGCAGGCAGCCGTCGCGGAAAGGCAGGTGCAGCGCATCGCCCGCCATCCGCACCGGCGCGCGCGTGAGGCCCCAACGTTCCATGAGGGCGATGCCGTGGCGCAGGGCGTCGGCGGAAAGGTCGAGCGCGAAACCCTCCGCGCCGAACTCGTTCGCCAGCATGTAGCTGGTGTGGCCGGCGTTGGCCCCGATCTCGAGAAACGGGGTGAGCGAGCCGATGAAGGGCAGGTGTTCGCGCAGCACCCCGGCGCGCCGCCGGTTCTCCTCCAGGTAGGCGGCCATGGCGCGTTCCGGGTCGCCCAGCGAGGCGAAGCTGTGGAACTCCACTTCCGCGCGCTTGACGGAGAGCGATTGGGCGTCCCGGGATGCCGGAAAAGGCATGAACTTCATGATAGCCGAGCGCGTATTGGGGTACTGGGGTACAATCAGCCTGATATGACGCCTGAAATGCCTGGAACCGATTTCGATGCCGAGCCGGAACCTCGGAAATTGAGCGAAATCTCGCGGCTGAGCGGGGTCTTCTTCGAACCTACGAAAGCTTTCACGGACATCGCCGAGCGGCCGCGCTGGCTCGCACCGCTGCTGCTGGTGATTCTGGCCTCCTTGGCCTACACCTTCGCCATTGGGCAGCGCCTCGGCTGGGAAAGGGTGATCGACCAACAGTTGCAGTCGCGCATGGCGCAAATGTCCGATCAACAACGCGCCGCCGTGGAGCAGACCAAGGGCTTGCAGGTGAAGATCGCTTCGGTGTTCGCTTACGTGGGGGCTCTGCTCGGGCCGCCGGTCTACTGCCTGGTCGCCGCCGGCGTCCTGCTGCTGATCGTAAACGGCATTATGTCGGCAGGCATCAAGTTCAAACAGGCTTTCGCGGTGATGTGTTATTCCGGGTTGCCTGGGATCCTCCTCATCGTGCTCATGATCGTGGCCATGTACATGAAGCCAAACCCGGACGATTTCAACCTGCAGAACCCGCTTCCGTTCAATCTGGGCTGGTTCATGTCTCCGGACACTCCCGCGAAATTCCTGCACTCGATCGCCAGTTCGATCGACATTTTCTCGATCTGGGCCATTGCGCTCATCGCCACCGGGCTGAAGGCGGCCGGAGGGAGGAAACTGACATTCGGCGGCGCGGCGACCGCGGTGCTGACTCCCTGGGCGATCGTAGTTCTACTCAAGGCGGTTATCGCCAGGTAGCCAACAGCGCTCCGCTGCCCAAGCGAAGCTCGGGCGCACGCCGGCGCGCTCCAGGCGGGCCGCCCCTGGGAACGCCAATCTCCCGATTGGCGCTTATGGGCCTTCCGGTCTTCACTAGCCAATCCCCATCGAATGCTCGCCGACCTCGCCGGGATGATACCATGAGGAACTAATCTAGCAAGCGGCCGCCGCAAATCTATGCTCTCGATCGTCTTGTTCACGCCTCTGGTTGGCCTTCTGGCGTTGCTTTTCATTCCTTCGTCGAATCCGCGCGCCATCAAGCTATGGGCCAACGCAGCTTCCTTCGCGGGCTTTCTGGTTTCCTTGCCGCTGGTCTTCAATTTCGACCACGCCAAGGACTTTCAATTCGTGGAAAAGGCGTCGTGGATTCCCTCCATTGGGGCCACCTACCACATCGGCATCGACGGCTTCGGGCTGCTGCTGGTCATGCTCACCACCCTGCTGGGGTTCATCGCCGTCCTGTCGAGCTGGAACGCCGTCAACGAAAGACTGAAGGAATACTACGCCTGCTTCCTGATCCTCCAGACCGCCATGCTGGGCGTGTTCATGGCCCTCGATTTCCTGCTCTTTTTCGTGTTCTGGGAACTCGTGCTGGTGCCCATGTATTTCATCATCGCCATCTGGGGTGGCCCCCGGAAGGCATACGCCGCCATCAAGTTCGTGATTTATACCCTCATCGGCAGCGTGCTGATGTTCCTGGGAATTCTGACTCTCTACTACCAACACTCGATCCAGTTCCAGACCCTCAGCTTCGATGTCGCCGACCTCATGCGGCTCCAGCTTTCCCCGACCCTCCAATGGTGGGTGTTCTGGGCCTTCTTCCTGGGCTTTGCGGTGAAGGTGCCCATGTTCCCCTTCCACACTTGGCTGCCGGACGCCCATGTCGAGGCGCCCACCGCCGGGTCGGTGATTCTGGCCAGCGTTCTGCTCAAAATGGGAACCTATGGCTTCCTGCGCTTCTCCCTGCCGCTGCTGCCGGATGCCGCCCGCAACCACACCATCGTCAACGTCATGGCCATCCTCTCCATCATAGGCATCGTGTACGGAGCGCTGGCTTCGCTCATGCAGAAGGATTGGAAGAAGCTGGTGGCCTACTCCTCGGTGAGCCACCTGGGTTTCTGCACCCTGGGCATCTTCGCCCTCAATCCGGCGGGCATTTCGGGTTCCATGATCCAGCAGATCAACCATGGCATTTCCACCGGCATGCTCTTCCTGATCGTGGGGATTGTCTATGAGCGCCGCCACACGCGCGATATCGCCGAGTACGGTGGCCTGATGCGCATCATGCCCATCTTCACCGTGGTGTTCGGCGTCGCCGCGCTCAGTTCCATGGGGATGCCGCCGTTGAATGGGTTCATCGGCGAAATCGCCATCCTGGCCGGAGCCTACCAGGTGTCGTTGAACTGGGCCTTCTGGGCGGCCGTGGGAATCGCGCTCGGCGCGGCCTACCTGTTATGGCTCTTCCAGCGCACCATGCTGGGCGAGGTCAAGGAAAACAACCGAACCCTCAAGGATCTCTCCTGGCGCGAAATCGCGGTCTTCACCCCGCTCATCGCCTGGGTCTTCTGGATCGGCCTCAACCCGCAGCCCTATTTCCGCGTGCTGGAGCGCCCGGTGGCGCGCATAGTCGAGCGCGTGCAGCCCGGCTACTACGCCCAGCGCCATCTCCCCAATCCCCTGGGAAGCGAAGCCCGGCGGTAGACCCCATGTGGGGCAAGCCTTTTGGCTTGCCGCCGGCTTTCAAGCCGGCGTTCTTCGGACGGCGTTCCTCAGCCCTTGGCCCGGTTCCAAGCTATAATTTTCTTGGGGGCGCCGCAAACCCCCGCGTGCGGATGTGGCGAAACTGGCAGACGCGCTGGATTTAGGTTCCAGTTCCCGCAAGGGAGTGTAGGTTCAAGTCCTATCATCCGCACCAGAATTCTCAGCCTGTCCCCGCACCCTCCCGAAACCCTCAAATCAATTCTCTTGGTTTACGCATATCACCCTAGGCCCCATAGAGCTCCGCACCTCTATTTTAAACAGCTCTTGAGGGGCTGAACTTTGGACAAAGAACGATGACCTATCATAGTCCATAAACCCATGAAGAATACTGAAATGTCCGCTCTTCCCCATCTCTTCTGTAGGGTATGTAGTGGTGGCCATGGAGAATGGAGCACGAAGAAATACGCGTATCTTATTCATCGGCTCGATCATGGATGAAACGCTCAACATGGCGGCATAATTGTCAGTGCTTGGGGTCGCAAGTGGCTCTAGCGAGTACGTCGCTGGTCTAGGGCACAAACATGCAATGCGCTCGGCGTCTGCCAGTCCTAAACACATTTGGCTTGACGGAGGCTCAACTTGACCATCAAATCTTAGCAATTTGTTCCCTGGCACAGGGTATTTAGGGTCAACCGTTCTCTGCTGCCTAGCGGGAATTGGCGTATTAACTCCGGCTGACACGCCCCTTATTATCTCCTGGAGCAATTCGCGTGCTCGCTGTTGCATCACATTGCCAAGCACGACAAGGCCAGTTCCGACGACAAGAAACATCACGATATATGCTAGCGTTTGAACCATCCGGTCCTTATCAGCTATCGCCCGCGACCGATGAAGGGCCAGAACTAAGCAGCCGTCCAGCACAGTAAATACCGGGCGCCACAGAAGTAAGCCCGCCATGCCGCCAATAATTCCGGCAGCCCACAGGAACAGCGGATGTTCCAGAAACGCCAGCAGCCTGTGCCAGAAGCCATTCGGGGTCTGCAATAACTGCCATTGCTGTTCCCCCGGCTTCGGCTTTGGCGGGCGGCGCGGAACCCCCTGTTTACCCGGTGTTCGTGAGCTTCCCGACATATCTCTGATTGTATCAGGGTTACGGGGGGCCACTGGCGCTCGTTTCCCCCGTTTTCCTGTGCTGGCGACCCTCCGAAGCGCCCCTTCGCCGCTACGCCCGCCGGCGCTCTTTCTCCAGCCGCTCTGCTAAGAACACCTTCAGCAGAGACTGATACGGCACGTCCCTCTTGTTCGGCAGGACTTTGAGGTTCTCGATCATCGGTTACGGTGGTTACGGTGACAGGTGGTTACGGTGACAGACAGGTGGTTACGGTGACAGGCTACGAAACCCCGAATTAAGAATTTGGCCGGGGCGTAGCCCGTCCCCGAAGTCCCGCAGCGCCGGCTTCAAATTCGGAAGCTTGCGGAGCTGGGCGGACTGCCAATCGATGAACTCCGTCGAATCGTGTTCGGCCCAGAACTCGCGCTCGCTGTCCTCGGATCGAAACTCAGGCGTGGCTGGCATAGGCTTCCCTTTCATTTCGGTTCACGTTTCCGACCGGCCAGTTGCTTCCACGCCTTATCGTCGTCAACACTGGGCAATTCCCCTAGCGGCGTTCTTTTTCCGGCCGCAGCACGGTCAAACAACTTCCAAAAGCGCCGGCTGTTGCTGAGAATCAGTGTCTCAAGATCCGTATCCTCGTCAATCGGGAGCAACACCGCCGCACTCCTGCCGTTCTTCGTGACGACTACCGGACCAGTCTTGGACAGGGATTCGATCACTTCGCTGAAGTTGTTCTTGACTTCCCGCAGACTCTCGATCTTCATGACTCGGACTCCTCGCCTTCGAGCTACGGGAGGGCTTCGAACTTGCGCCGGCGCTCCTTCTCCAGCCGCTCTGCAAGGAACACCTTCAGCAGAGACTGATACGGCACGTCCCTCTTGTTCGCCAGGACTTTGAGGTTCTCGATCATGGAAACAGGCAAGCGCACGGAAATCGTTCGCAGGGTGGGCTTCAGGTTCGGAAACTTGCGGCGCTGGGCGGACTGCCAATCGATGAACTCCGTCGAATCGTGTTCGGCCCAGAACTTGCGCTCGCTGTCTTCGGATCGAAACTCAGGCGTCGGTCTCTTCTTCGTGGCTGGCATAGGCTTCCCTTTCATTTCGGTTCATATCGCGAACGGAGATCACACGCACCATCGAACGGCGAATCGTGAACGCAACGAACAATCGTCGCCCTCCGCCGGTCTGCCCAAGCGCGTAGTACCTCTTTTCCTGCTTTGTGTGACGGGCATCGTCGCGAACCACCAAGGGTTCGTTGAAAAACACATCTTCGGCTTCTTCCTGGGTGACTTGATGCCGCTCGCAGTTCTTGTGCGCGTTCCCTTCATCCCATTCAAACCCGGTACAGGCGCCCAGCGGGTCATTGCGTTCCGCCACGATTCCAGTATATATCCGATATATACGCACCACAAGGCCGTGGGAGCCGCGGATCGCGGTTTTTCTGTTGGGGAACATGGGGACCTTCACCGCGAAGCCCAGGAAGAAGGCCCAGAACGCCCACCATTGGAGGGCCGGGGAAAGCTGGAGCCGCATGAGGCCGGCGATATCGAAGCTGAGGGTCTGGAACTGGATGGAATGCTGGTAGTAGAGGGTCAGGATGCCCAGAAACATCAGCACGCTGCCGATGAGGGTGTAAATCACGAAGCCGAACAGTCGAGCGCGTGCAGCCCGGCTACTACGCCCCGCGTCACCTCCCCAATCCCCTGGGAACCGAAGCCCGGCGGTAGGGCCGCTGGAGTGATGCGCTCCCGACGCCTTGGCTACGATGCTCTGTCACAACCGCGAACGCGTGTCGAGGCACGCGCGAGTGCGTAATGCCACTCAGTTTTCCCATTTCCGGGCGGCTGGACAGATGGTAGGGCGGACCCCGGGGGTCGGCCCCCTGGAGTTTCTCTCCATGAACTTCGCTGCTCAGACAAAAAGTCCAAGGTTCTCTGGACCCGCCAAAGCGCGGGCGGCAGCTACATTTGGCAGCGGTTCTCCGGAGTTGTGGGACAGGCGCTTCCGCCTGTCAAATCAAGCTCGAAGGCCGCAAGCCTCAATGACCTTTTAGCCGGCGTTCGACGCCCGATAAGGTTCAGTTTCCCGACAGCGCTTTCCCGGCATCCGCCACGGCAATCATTAAGACCATGGGATCGACGGGCGAAACGGCGAATCCGCGCCGCTCATAGAACCGTTTTGCCTCCTCGGAGATAGCGGTCGCAAGGATGGCCCGGATACCCCCAATCCCGGCGGCCCGCAGCGTCCGCATACCTGTGTCGACACTGTCAACACACGCTACGCCTTCAACGCCTCCGCCAGGTCCGCCGCCGGGAGCCGCACGCCCACGTAGAAGGGTCCGAACAGGGCGTAGAGGGCGCTCACTTCGTCGAAGCGCATTTCGTAGATCAGCTTCTTGAAGACCAGCGGGTCGTCGGCGAAGAGGTCCACGCCCCACTCCCAATCGTCGAAGCCGATGGAGCCGGTGATGATCTGCCGCACCTCGCCCGAGTAGCGCCTTCCCACCATGCCGTGCTCGTGCATCAGGCGCTGCCGGTCGGCCATGGGGGCGCGATACCAGTTCACCGATTCCCCGCGGCGCCGGTCCATGGGGTAGAAGCAGATGTATTTGGAGGCGGGAATCTCCGGCCAGAGGCGCGGAGCCATGGCCTGGCGCTGCCGCGCCAGCACGTCCTCGATCTCCTTGTTCCATTCCTCCGAATGCGGCTCGACCCCGCGCGAGGCCAGTGAGCCATACACCCGGGCGCTCGATTCATACAGCCCCAGCTCCACCACGGAAAGGTAGGAAGCGGCGGATTCCAAGTAATCGGCCAGGCGCAGCCGCCCCAGCTCCCGTTGGACCCGGTCCAGCTCTTCGAAGCCGCGCCGGAAGTGCACCAGCAGCAGATCTCCCTTGTGACCCAGCAGCGAATACATGCCGCTGTGGCGGCCATCCGCCGGGCGCTCCCACTGGCCCAGGACCTGCGCCGCTTGCGCCATGATTTCGTCGCGCTCGGCCGCGGGCAGAGCGCGCCACGCCGGCCGCCGGAAGCGCATCATCTGGTGCAGCACGCTGGCGCCCTCCACGGTCAGCGGGACGGCGGGCAGCGCGGCGTGGACAAGCGTATCGGGCGTCATATCCAACATTATATGGGGGGGAGGGACCTACACCCTCCGTGGTCGCGCCTGACAGGCCGGTTGACAGGGCTGAAAGAGCACCTTCGGCATGCCATGCTGCCACTGTTCCGACCGCTCCCTTACGGTCGCGGCTCGCCAGACCGATAACGAGCCGCGACCGTCAGGGAGCGGCCGGGCGACGCCAGACCGATAACGAGCCGCGACCGTCAGGGAGCGGTCAAGCGACGCCTGGCGATGCTGGCCGCTCATGTTTTTTGTGATATTTCGCGGGCAGAAGACCCTCTCCAACAGACGACAAAAACCGATCGTCTGTCCCACAAGTAACGAGCTGTCAGGCGCCGGCGCTGGCGGGGGCCATGCATTCCTTGACTTTCCTGGCAAGCTGCTTAACGGTGTAGGGCTTGGCGAAGTAGCCGGAGATCTCACTTTTCGCAAACCGATCTTCGACGTCCAGATCGCCGAATCCGCTGCATATCAGCACCGGTATGTCCGTCCGAATCTCCCGAATCCGTTGCAGCGTCGCCCCCCCGTCCATTCCCGGCATGGCCACATCCAGCAGCACCAGCGTGATCGCGGCCGAGTTCTCCTGGAACAGCCGAACCCCTTCGTACCCATCCGCGGCGAGCAGCACGTGGTACCCGTACGATTCGAGCGCCGACTTGGAGAAGTTCCGGATCATCTCCTCGTCGTCCACAACCAGTATGGTCCCCGCGCCGCGCAGGTTCTTGCAGCCCTCGCCTTCCGCCTTCGGCGGCGGGGCCGTCTCCGCCACCGCGAACAGCGTTCGGAAAGAGCTTCCCCGGCCGGGAACGCTGTGGACCTGCACCGCCCCCTTGTGCTGGCGGATAATCCCCAACACGGCCGCCAGCCCCAGGCCGCGGCCGGTGAACTTGGTGGTGAAGAACGGGTCGAAGATGCGCTTGATGGTGGGTTCATCCATTCCCGAGCCGTTGTCCCGCACTTCCAGGAACACATACTCGCCGGGGGCCACCTTTTCGACCTGATACAAGTCGGGCAGGGGCTCGTGGGTGACGGTCTGCTGGCCGGTTGTCACCAGGACCACGCCCCCCTCGGCTCCAATCGCCTCGGCGGCGTTGATCATCAGATTCATGGCCACCTGTTGCACCTGGCTGGGATCGGCCAGCAGCAGGGGCAGGCGCTTGTCCAGATCCATCCGGATCTGCACGGCCGGTGGAATCGACTGATGGATCAGCCTGCCGGTGCGCATCACCACCTCCGACAGGTCCACCCGTTCCGCGTAGAACCGGCCCTTTCCGGCATAGGCCAGCAGTTGCCGGGTCAAGTCGGCGGCGCGTTCTCCGCCGCTGACGATGCTCTCGAGGGCCAGTTTGGCGGGGTCGCCCTCCGGCATGGCGTTCAGCAGGAGGCTCGCATTTCCCACCATGCCGGTCAGCAGGTTGTTGAAATCGTGGGCCACTCCGGCCGCCAGGTACCCGATGGCCTCCATCTTCTGCGATTGCCGCGCCTCCTCCTCCGCGCGCCGGCTATCGGTCACGTCTTCGATGGCCAGCAGAATGCGCTCCTCCCGCTCGAACCGGTGCGCGTTCAGCACCAGGATTCGCCGCCCCGCGGACCGGGATTCGTACTCCAGCTCGAAATCTTCCATGATGCGGTCCTTGGGCAGGACGTCATCGAGGAACTGCCGCAGTTCGGGGACGCTCAGGCGGCCGCCTTCCAGATCGTATACAAAGCGGCGCTCCACTTCCTCCGGCGTGGTCCGGAAAATCCGATAGAAGGACTTGTTGGCTCGCATCACGCGAAGGTCCGGCCCCAGCACCACCAGCGAGCCGCGAACGGTGTCGATGGTGGCCTGCGCGAACTCGCGTGCTCTCTCGAGCTCGGTGTTGCGAACCTGCAGCTCCTGGTTGACGGTGGTCAACTCCTCGTTGGCCGCCTCGAGTTCCTCCTTGGAGGCTTCCAGCTCTTCGTTGAGGCTCTGCAATTCCTCGTTGGCCGCCACAATTTCCTCGCTGGCCGCCTCGTGTTCCGCAATCACCGATTCCAGGTGCGCGCGGCTGGAGGCCAGTTCCTTCTCCAGGCGGCCCAGGCGCGCCTCGTACTTGCGCCCGTCATCCGAATTGCGGGCCGCGGCGGGCCCGTGGCCGGTCGGCCCGGCGCCATCCTCGAAAGCGATCAGGAAGTGATCCCGCTCCGTCCCCAGGGCGGTGATCTCCAGGCTCACCTCGCGGCGGGAAGCGCCTTCCCCAAGCCGCATCCGCTCGATCCTCACCGATTGGCCCGTGCCGCCGGCCTCCCGGACCGCAGCTTCCAATGCCGCCGCGTGAGCCTGCCCCACCACATCCAATATTCCCGGGTTCTGAAGCTCGGATCCGGCCCCCAGGAAGCTCCTGGTTTCGCCGCTGCTCACCACCGTCTCCAGATTCCGGTTGACGATCATGCGGGGAGGGCCGTATCTGTGCACCACCACCCGGTCGGCCTGTTGGCGCACATCGGCTTTACGTGGCGGCCGCTCGGCCGCGGCAGCCAGTTCCCGTATGGGCTGCGTCTTCCTGCGGGTGGCCTGCGTGGCGGGGCGCCGGGCCACCTCCTGCCTCACGTACAGGCGCGCCTCCCGGTCCAAGGGCGCGAACAGCTCGGGGGAGGAAATGGCCGTCTCGGACCGTCCCAAAAGCAGGAAGCCGCCGGGGCTCAGCGCGAAGTGGAACCGCGAGAACACGCGATCCTGCATCGAATCGAGGTAGATCAGCACATTCCGGCAACTGATCAGGTCCATGTGCGAGCACGGCGGGTCGTTCAACAGGTCGTGGCGCGAGAAGATGCAGCGGTCGCGCAGTCTTCGGCTGACCTGAAACTCCCTCCCCGTGCGCACGAAGAAACGCGCCAGGCGCTCCTGGGAAACATCCGCCGAGATGTTCTCGATGTACACGCCGCGGCGGGCCTTATCGATGGCCGCTTCGTTGATGTCGGTGGCCAGAACCTGCACCGGAACGCGGGACTGCATCAGATCCGCCACCTCCATGAAGGAGATGGCCATGGAGTAGGCTTCCTCGCCCGTCGAGCAGCCCGTCACCCATACTCTTACCGCCGCATCTGCGGAAGCCTGCCGGATCAGAACCGGAAACACTCTCCGGCTCAAGACGTCGAAGGCTTCCGGATCGCGGAAGAAGCGTGTAACGCGGATCAGAATATCCTGCGCCAACGCGTGCATCTCATCGGGGTTCTCGCGGGCGTACTGCACGTACTCGCCCAGGCCCTTCCGCCGGAGCAGAGCCACCCGCCGCAACACCCGCCGCCTGACGGTGGCCTGCCGGTAGGGGCCAAAGTCGATGCCGGTGTGCGCTCGCAGCAGGTCGTTCACGCTCTGAAAATCCATCTCGGAGCTGGGCGACGTTCCGGCCAGCTCCACGTCGCCGCCTTGAACCAGGCGAGGCTCGCGGGCGATGCGGGCCAATTCCGCGGCGATTCCCTCCGGCGACAGGACAAAGTCCACCGAGCCCGTGGCGATGGCGCTGCGCGGCATCCCGTCGAACTTGGCCGAAGCCGGGTCCTGCGCCAACACCACGCCGCCCTCGGCGGAGATCGCCTGCACGCCCAGCGCTCCATCCGAGCCCGTTCCGGAGAGAATCACAGCCATCGAACGGCTGTTGCGGCCGGCGGCCAGCGAGCGGAGAAATGCGTCGATGCCTCTTCCGGAGATCTCCCGTGGCTTGAGGGCGAGCGTGGCCCCCGAAATCGTCATGGCGGCGTTGGGCGGGATCACGTACACCTGGTTCGGCGCCAGCGCCGTCCCGTTTTCCACCTCGCGCACCGGCATGGCTGTCTCCCGGGAAAGCAAGGGAACCAGCATGCTGGAGTGGCTGGGGGCCAGGTGCTGGATAAAGACGAAAGCCATGCCCGTATCGGCGGGCAGGCCTCGCAGCAACTCCGTGACCGCCTCCAGACCACCCGCCGAAGCCCCGATGGCTACCACCGGGCATAGTACGTCCTGCCGTTCGCTTTGGCTGGAATCGCTGCTTTCATGGTCCGGAGAGATTGATTGAGGGAGTAGCTCGGCTGGTTGCATGGGGGGTCTCCGATCGGACTCGATTATGTCGGATTTCTTGGCGCTATACAAGGTTTTCTTACAAATAATTACAATGAATGCGGAAACGCTCGATATTTCTTCGTAAGATGTTGATTACGCTATGTAAAAATGAATACACAGCAAGTATGTCCGGGAGCCGTACAAAAAGAATTAAAACATATTTTCAATACTTTGATCGGGACGGCGGCCGGAAGCCGCGAAAAGGCGTGGGGCGGGGCCTTCGCCCGCCAACCGGTTTCTTCCGGGCTTCCTTGGCCCGGAAACACGCTTGCGGCCGGATGCACGACATGAAAGTGGAACAGCCGGCGCTTTGTGTGGGGTCAAGCCTTCGGGCGTGCCGCCGGCCTTCTGCCCGGCGTCCGGCGCCGGCGCGAGGAACGCCGGCCAGAAGGCCGGCGGCAAGCCCGAAGGCTTGACCCCACATCGGCAGCCTGCCGTTTTCGCCAAGCCCGCTTCCGCTTGTGCTCTAATCTCCTTCATGGGCGCCGTTCTCACCGGCGCGGCCGTCCCGCCGCGGCCCGCCGCGCGGAAGATGACGCTCGCTCCGCTCATCGCGATCACCTACTTCCTGGTCGCCGGTGGTCCGTTCGGGCTTGAGGATATCGTCTACAAGGCCGGTTACGCCGGCGCCATTCTGATTCTTTTCATCACGCCGCTGCTATGGAGCCTGCCTACCGCGCTGATGGTGGCCGAGCTGGCCAGCGCCCTTCCCCGCGATGGTGGCTACTACGTGTGGGTCACCCGCGCCATGGGCCGTTTCTGGGGGTTTCAAGAGGCCTGGCTGTCGCTGACCGGCAGCTTGTTCGACATGGCCATCTACCCCACCCTGTTCGTCGCGTACCTGGGCCATTTCGCGCCGGCGGCGACGGCCAATGGCCGGGGCGTCTGGATCGGGGTCGCCCTGGTGGCCGTCTGCGCCGCGTGGAACCTGTTGGGATCGAGGAGCGTCGGCCTCGGCTCGGTGGCCCTCGGCGTGGTTCTGCTCGGTCCGTTCGTGGTTCTGACGCTGTACGCGCTATTCCAGCGCGCCCCATCGGCCGCCGCGCAGGTTCCCCTCGGCCGCGTCGATGTGCTGGGGGGAATTCTGGTGGCCATGTGGAACTACATGGGATGGGACAACTCTTCGACCATGGCCGGCGAAGTGGACCGGCCCCGCCGCACATACCCGCTGGCGATGGCCATCGCCGTGGCGCTGGTGGCCTTGACTTATATCGTTCCTATCGCGGCCGTGGCGCTCACCGGTCTGGATGCCAATCGCTGGTCCACGGGCGGCTGGGCGGATGTGGCGCGCGCCGTAATTCACAATCCGGCGGCCGGCGCCGCGCTGGCGGCCGCCATCACCGCCGGAGGAATGATCGGCGCGGCCGGCTCCCTCAACGCGCTGACCTTGGCCCTTTCCCGGCTTCCGGTAGCGCTGGCCGAAGACGGCTATCTGCCCAAGGCGTTTTGCAAACGGCATCCCCGCACCGGCGCGCCAACGGTCGCGATTGCAGCTTGCGCGGCTGTCTGGGCTCTTTGCCTGGAGTTGCCCTTCGTGAAGCTGATTGTGCTGGACGTCCTGCTGACCGGCCTCAGCATCCTTCTGGAGTTCGCCGCGCTGGTGTTCCTGCGCATCCGCGAGCCCTATCTCTCGCGCCCTTTCCGCGTGCCCGGCGGTCTGTGGGGGGCCGTCGCTATCGGCGTCCCGCCGCTCGCTTTCCTGGTCCTTACCGTGCTGCGCACGCGGGCTGAATCGGTGGGACCCATCGACGCGCTCCAATTGGGAGGGCTCCTGGTCGCCTTGGGCGTGGGAACATACCTGGCGGCGGGAAGGCGTGCGCGGGTTGGGGAGAGCGCTACAGGCGGTTGATCAGACTGGCCACGTATCCGGCGCCGAATCCGTTATCGATGTTCACCACCGTGACGTTGCTCGAACAGCTATTGAGCATCCCCAACAGGGCCGCCAGCCCGTGAAAGCTGGCCCCGTAGCCCACGCTGGTAGGGACGGCGATCACCGGGCAGGACACCAGGCCGCCGACGGCGCTGGGCAGCGCGCCCTCCATCCCGGCGCACACCACCACCACGCGCGCCTGCCAGAGGCGCTCGCGGCTTTGCATCAACCGGTGGATGCCGGCCACTCCGATATCGTGGATGGCATCCACTTCGTTGCCCATCACCTCGGCCGTGAGGCGCGCCTCCTCGGCCACCGGCATATCGCTGGTGCCGGCGCACACCACGGTCACCTTGCCTTTGCCGCGCACGGTGCGGTCGCGCCAGAAGCGGATGGCCCGGGAAAGCGGAAAGTACTCACCGCCCGGCAGTTTCTCCGCCACCGCCGCGGCGCATTCGCGGTCCGCCCGAGTGATGAGCACGTTGGCCGAGTGCTCCAGCAGCCTTTCGGCAATGGCCACCACCTGCTCCGGAGTCTTGCCCTGCGCGAAGATCACCTCCGGCATGCCGTGACGCAGCGCCCGATGGTGGTCCACTTTGGCGAAGCCCAGATCTTCGAACGGGAGGTGCCGCATGCGGTCCACCGCCGCATCCACTTCCACCGCGCCGCTTCGCACCTGCTCCAACAAGGCCCGGAGTTGCTCCTGATCCATGACGATAAGAATAACAATTCCGGTGCGGGCCGCGCTCCCGCCGGCAATCCGTCCGTGAACTCCATTCACCGAGGAGACGCCGGGACGCGGAGGGATGGCTGAGAACCTAAGAATTTGAAAATCAAATTCAAAGAATTGAAATTGCAAATCAAATGACTTTCCGTGCTTGCTCCGCGTCCCGGCGGCTCCGCGGCGACCCATTCCGCGCTACAAATAAGTCAGTGCCCCGCGCAAAGCCGAGAGCGCGGAAGGTACTAAGGAGATTTTTGTGGAGTTCTGGACCTTTTAGTCTATTGAGGCGACCAGGGTCGAATCGAGAAAATGGGAACAGGCATGAGTTCAGTCCAGCACGATATCAGCGCCAACCTCGCGACCGCGCTCGACCGCCGCGGGAACAGCCGTTTTCCGGTTCGGGAAGAGGTCCGGTACCGGATGCTCAACGCCAAGTCGCTGAGCGTCACCGGCGTTGGCAAGACACTGAACATCAGCAGCGGAGGGATTCTCTTCACCACCGAAGAGAAGCTGCCGATGGGCAAGCTGGTCGAAGTCGCGGTGAACTGGCCCGCCAGGCTGGGAGGCTCCTGTCCGCTCCGGTTCGTCGCGGTGGGCCGGGTGGTGCGCGCGGAGGACGACAAAGCCGCGGTGCGCATCGAGCGCTACGAGTTCAAGACCCGCCGCACCTCGGCATAATCGGCTTTCCGCTTTCAGTGGGGACCTCTTGATGCCCGCGGCCGGCCCGCCCCTCGCGCCGCGTTTCAGCCACGATCCCGCGCAAGCCGGCGCCGGGAGCGGGATTCCGCGGCGTATTCCGGCGTCGGAATTACGGAGCCGCCTGCCTGAATACGGAATCGGACTTGCCCCGATGTTGGGGGCACGGCTATACTGGCATTTCGCTGAGTTGTTTATGACGGCGAGAGACGATACCGACCCATTGGCGCCCCAGCGCGAAGCCGCCTTCTTTTACGGTCTTTTCCTGAGGGGGCACGACGTGGAAACCCTGCGCCAGGACATCGACGTTCCTCGAACTATGCTCGAGAAGTGGATGAAAGCCCACGATTTCGAGGCGCCATTCCGGGAGAACTTGCAGCGCGTCTACATTTACAGGAAACAGGTGCTGGCGATCTTCGACGGCCTGGTATCCAACGAGCAGATGCAGCCGCGTTTCGTGCAGTAGGCGCCCGGCGCCTGCCGGTATTACTTCCTTGGCGCCTCGGGAGCCTGAACGGCCTGGGCCTTCCGGCGCTCGAGTTCTCCGATCTTGAAGGTCACGCCCGCGCCATTCCACACCAGCATGAGACCATCGGGAAACAGGTCGCAGACCGGCACGCCGTTGCCGGAAAAGGCAGCCGGAATGGAAAGGTCCCTGCTCTCGAGCGCGGATACCGAGCTGGTCTCGAGTCGAACCTTGAGCTCGGTGGAGCGTTCCGACTCGACGCTTATCGTCTCGGAGCGGGCAATCTGGAAGCCCTGAGCGAAGGCGGTCAAACCGTACGTTCCGGGCGGCAGATTCGCGAAGGAGTACCTGCCATCCTGGCCGCTAACCGTCCTCTGGGAACTCCCGCCGGCGTCTTTCAACACCAGGATCGTATCGGGAACGGCGGCGCCGGCACGGTCCTGAACAATGCCTTGAATGCCGCCGGCGCCGCTCTGCGCGACGGCCAGAGGCGCGGCGAATACTAGAACCAAGATCGCGCCCACCAGCGCGGTTCGAGAATACTCCCGATTCCCAAAACGCATCGTTTGGTCTCCTGTGTTGGGCATAGCACGTTCGGAAGGGGGACGCAATCGCGCTTGTGCGTGGGACCAGGCCTTTGGGCTGGCTCCCAAGAGGGCTCAAACCACCAGAATCCGGTGGTCCGGGCACTCCAGGTCGATGCTTTCGTAGATTTGCTCGACTAGGCCGAGGCCGTGACCGGCCAGGAACGGCAGGATAGAGTACAGGCGCTCTTGCAGATGACGTTCGGGATAGATCAGGCCGTAGAGCGAAGCGGCCTGCCTGGCGGCGCGGGCGTCGCGAGCGAGCGCCTCACGGCCCGCTTTGCGCTCGATCTTCCCAAGCTGGTAGCGGATCTTGCCGGCGCTTCGGTCGAGCGCCCGCGTCAGCGTGGGATCGAACCCCGCCATGGCGGCGCGCAGGCCGTCCAGCGCGGTTTCGACGGCCGCCTGTGTGTCGCGAATGGCGCCGGCCATGGCCGGCGGCACGAGCTTGGCGGCCATGCGCTGGCGCAAGACTTCCTCGCCGTGAAAGAAATCCGGGAGGCCCAGCTCGAAGCGGTCCATGGCCTTCTGGCTGCGCTGGTCCACGATGGTGAAGCCGCTACGCGGCACGGCCACCGGCATCCGGCCCAGCAGCGCGTCATACAGCACGGCGGATTGCGCCAGGTAGGCGATTTCCGCCGGTCCGCCAATATAGGCCACCGTAGGCAGCATGGAATCCTGCACCACGGGACGCAGGAGCGCGTTGGGAGAGAGGCTGGCGGCGCGGTCCATCAGCTCCGGCCCCGTGAAGCGCCGCCCGTTCAGCAGGTAACCGCCGCCCGTGCGCCGCAGCGTGAGCCGCTTGCCGTTCCCGAGGAGGAAAAAGAACGAGGTGCGCTCTTCCACGTGCACCTGGGCGTGGTATCCGGCGGCTTCCAATTCGCGGTCGCGTTCGCGCACGCGCAGGGACAGCTCCGGGGCCGCTTCCACCGCCTTGCGGATGGCCGGCGCCGCAAGCTCCCGGAACCGCGGGAGCATGGGGTCCACTTGCAGGATGTCGAAGCGCTCGAGCAGCCGCCGCAACAGGCCGGAGAAGGCCGCCCCCATGGTGGCGCCCGGACGGTAGGCCTCTTCCACCAGGGCCACCACCTCCTCCCGGTACGGCAGCCCTTCCATGGCGGCCCGCAGCTCGGAGATGGGCGGCGTCTCGAGCGCTACCTCGCCAACCGGTTGTGCGCCGGCCGACCGAATCGTCGCCACCTTGGCGGGGCGGTGGTCCGCGTTGCAGACCCAGACGTGGTTGACTTCGGCGAAATCGTGGTCCTCGGTGGCCAGCCAGAAGACCGGCGCGGCGGGCAGTCCGGCGGCCGTCAGCCAAGTGGCCAGCCTGGCCGCGTGCAGCGCTTTGTACACCGTGTAAGACGGGCCGCCGAACAGCCCCACCTGCTGTCCCGTCACCACGGCCACCGTGCCCGGGCTGGCGAGGCGCTCGAGCGCCGGGCTGGGCGGATTTTGCACGCGCAGCGCCGCAATCAGCGCCGCCCGGCTTTCGGCGGGCATGCGGATTTCCGCGGCGGCCGCGCGAAACGATTCCAGGTCGCGCAACGGATGCCGGTAGAACGGGGCGCAGCGTTCCGGATGGTAAGACACGTCGTTGGCGAGACGAGTGGCGCCGGGCAGGTCTGTCTGGCGGACGCAGCTACAGTACATGTCGATGGATCAGGTTAGCAGATGATTGCCCGTGCGTAGCGGATTCCTCAGCCGGAAGGCAGGTATCGGGAAATGTCGTTATAAACCGCCAGCGCCACTATCAGCATGATAAACACGAAGCCGGCCTTGAGCACGGCCTCTTTCACGCTCAGGCTCATGTCGCGCTGCATGGTCATTTCGATGAGCAGCATGAGAATCACGCCGCCATCGAGAATCGGGATAGGCAGCAGGTTGAAAATGGCCAGTTGCAGGCTGACCATGGACATCAGCCCCAGGAACACGGAGGGGCCCTCGCGGGCCGCCGCGCCCGAAATCTCGATCATGCCGATGGGGCCGGTGATGTTCCTGGCCGACATGCGGCGCTCGACGACGCCTTTGAGGAACTGAACCAGCGTGGTGGCGCCCTTGGCGTTTTCACGCAGAGACTCGTCGAGCGCCGCGACAAACGAGAGCCGGGTATCCACGAAATGATACTTCAATCCCGGGCTAACGCCGATCATCCAGCGGGCGGGACCATCCTTTTTGTCGAAAACCGGCCGCACTTCCACCGTCTGTCTCCGACCCTTCCGCTCATATTCAACGAGCACCGGGTTCCCGCCGCTGTTGCGCGTGATTTCCTGCAGTTTCACCGTGGTATCGATGGGCTGCCCGTTCACGGCGACAATCATATCGCCGGGTTTGAGCCCGGCCTTTTCGGCCGGCATGCCGGCTTCCACGCTGCGCAGCTCCACCTCGCCGCGCTTGTCCCACCCGGCGGTGCCCACGCCCGAGCGGTCGCTGAGCGTCGGCGTCACCGTGATGTCCAAGGTGCGGCCCTCGCGCTCCACTGTAACCTCGAGCGGCCGGTACGCCCCCGAGTCCTCCGCCAGCGAAACGTCCTCCCAGGTGGGGTTCGGTTTGCCGTCCAGTTTCACGATCCGGTCGCCCGCCCGAATTCCCGCCCTTTCGGCCGGCGAATCGGGCAGCACGCCGCCGATTACCGGTTCCAGGTCGGCCGGCGAGAGCTTCTGGTAGCGCACCATGTACAGGCCGGTCAGCAGCCCTACCGCCAGGGTGATGTTCATGAAGGGGCCGGCGAAGGCGATCAGCAGCCTCTGCCAGCGAGGCTTGGCCAGCACGCTTCGCGGATCGAGGGCTGCGGCCGCCTCCGAGGTCTGCTCGCCCGCCATCTTGACATAGCCGCCGAATGGAATCAGCGAGAAACGGTAGTCCGTTTCGCCGCGGCGAAACCCGAACAGGCGCGGGCCGAACCCGAAGCTGAACGCCTCGATTTTCACGTCGAAGAAGCGCGCCACCCAGAAGTGGCCCAGCTCGTGGACGTTGATCATCACCCCGATCAGGACCAGGAGCCACAAGACGTTTTCAAAACCGTGCACCAATTGCATATGGACTCAAGCCGTAACGGCGTTTACGCGAGCCTGGACCAATTCGCGCGCCGTCGCACGCGACTCGCGATCGATCTCCAAAATCTCCTCGATGCCGTGGGGATCTCCGGCCGGCATTCGGTCCAGAGTTTCCCTCACTACCTCGTAGATCGACAGAAATCCGATTTTCCCCTGCATAAAAGACTCGACGGCGATTTCGTCCGCCGCGTTCAATATACAAGTGGCCGATCCACCCGCTTCCTGGCACTCATAGGCCAGGCCCAGCAGCGGGAACTTGGCGAAATCGGGAGGCAAAAACTCCCATTTGCGCGCTTCCGCCCAGTCGATCTTGGGAACCGGGGCCTCTAAGCGATCCGGATAAGTCAGCGCGTACTGGATGGGCATGCGCATGTCGGTCACCGAAACCTGTGCAAGCACGCTGCCATCGGAGTATTCGATCATGGCGTGCACGCTCGACTGCGGGTGAACCACCACCTGCACCTGGGAGGGGGCGAAATCGAACAGCCAACAGGCTTCGATGACCTCGAACCCCTTGTTCATGAGGGTCGCACAATCGATGGTGATGCGGTTGCCCATCCTCCAGGTTGGATGATTGAGGGCCTGCGCCGGAGTCACCAAAGCCAGCGCCTCGCGGGGGGTGTTGCGGAACGGCCCACCCGAGGCCGTCAGGATCAGTTTGGAAACCTCCCGGCGATTGCCGGCGCGGAGGCACTGGTGGGCGCCGTTGTGTTCGCTATCCACCGGCACCAGGATGGAACCGTGCGCGCCCACCGCCTCCATCACCAGCCGGCCGGCCGAGACCAGAACTTCCTTGTTGGCGAGGCCCACGCGCTTGCCCCGGCAAACCGCCGCATAGGTAGCTTCCAGACCCGCCACGCCCACTATGGCCGAGATGACCGTATCCACTTCGGGAGCGATCACGGCCTGCACCCGCGCGGCCGCGCCGCAGAGCAATTCCGGCCACTCTCCGCGGGAGAGGCTGGCGGCCGCCAACGCGTCCTGAAGCTTCCGCAGACCGTCGGGATTCGCAACCACGGCGATGTGGGGCCTGAATTCCGCAATCTGGGAGGCGAGCAGATCCGTGTTGCCGCCGGCTACCAGGGCGAAGACCCGATACAAATCGGGATTGCGCCGCACCACATCGAGAGTGCTGGTTCCGATGGACCCTGTGGAACCCAAAAGTGCAAGAGTCTTCATTGGACGGCGTTCTTCCGGAGCGAAGCTGCCATCTTATCACGGGTCGGCCATGGGACGGACCAAGCCCGGGCGCGGAAGCCGGCTCCCCGGCTAGCATGTATGTGGACGGTTTCAGTCGCTTTCGGATAGGGGCCGGGTGGAAACACAGGCATCAGGTATTTACCTTGCCTTGGATGCTAAAGACCCTTTTGGGCGCCGGGGAGGATTGCTTCAGGGGTCTTTATATTTAGAGGTTAGTCTCGCTTTGGTGGGAGTTGCCTCCCCGGCTTAATTCCAATATTAATAGATTCCGAATTTGGAATCAACAGGAATCTGTATCTTTTTTCATGCTTTCACTTCAATCTTGGCAAGTTCCTCTAACACCTTGATACTGGAGCACATATCTTCCTCGCCCAAACCGGCCGCCACGGCGGTCTGGAGGATTTGACGGGTCAGACCGGTCAGCAGAAGGGGTACGCCCAACTCATTTCCCACATCGAGAATCAGCCCCACGTCTTTGTGCATCCACTTTGTCGAGAAGTTGGGATGGAAGTCGCGGCGGAAGACAAAAGGCGCCTTGTAGGCGATCAATCCGGACTTAGCTGCACTGTTATCAAGGATTTCCAGCATCAGCTTGGGTTCCACGCCGGCCTTGGTGGCGAGCACCATCCCCTCGTTGAAGGCCATCAGGATGTTCGCCAGGATCAGGTTTTGGGCGAGTTTGGCCTGCAACCCCATTCCGGGGCCCCCGCAAAAATAGAACCGCTTGCCCATGACGTCAAAGTACGGTTTCACCCTTTCGAAGACCGCCGGATCGCCGCCGAGCATGAATGACAAGGTTCCGCCCTCGGCGCCCACGGTGGAACCGGTGCACGGAGCGTCGAGAAAATCAACGCCCTTGGCTTTCAGCGCCTGGCCGATCTTGCGGCTCACGCTGGGGCTGATAGTACTGGCGTCGGACACCACGCTGCCCGGCCGGGCGTCCTGAATAATCCCGTCCGCCCCCAGAATCGCCTCTTGCGACATCTCCGTATCGCCCACGCAGAGGAACATGCAGTCCGCGTGCGCGGCCACGTGGCGGGGCGTTTCACAGAAGCGCCCGTTTTCATCGGCGGCCAGTTTGCGGGCCTTCTCCGCGCGGTGGGACCAGAGCGCGACGTCGTGGCCCGCGCGCAGGAGGTTGCGCGCCATGGGATAGCCCATGATGCCGAGACCTAGGAAGCCCAAATTCGCCATAGAGATGAATTGTACCGCCATCGGCGGGCCGGCTTCACAAGGGAAATCGGACCCGCAATCCGGTCGGCAAGCGCCATTCCCCGCGGCCTCAGAGGTGGAGGACCGCCAAGTTCGGGATCATTTGGAAGTGGCGGAGGTTCCGGGTGGCGACTCCATATCCGAAGTGAAGCGCCGTCGCGCCGATCAGCAGGTCCGCGAATGGGACAACGCATCCCCTTTTTCGCGCCTCGGCGTCCACCTGCGCCGCGATCTGGGCCATCTCCCTGGTGAACGGTTCCACCGGAATCGCCGCAAAAACGGTATCCAGGAAACGCCGCCGGTCCCACGCCTGCCTCAGGGTTTGGGCGCGATGCAGGCCGTGCTCCAGTTCGATCACGGTAATGGAAGAGAGCACGATCTCGGTTTCTCCGTGCTCCTGTTGGAATGTCGCAAGCAGGCTGCTCACTGGCCGGGCGTCACGTTCGGCGACGATCAGCACGCCCGAATCCAGGACTAATCCCATGAAGGCGGATTCAGCGGCTCGCGGTGCGCATCGATGGCGGCTTGCACGTCGACGGCGAAATCGGCGTCCGGCGTCGGCGGGCAGCCAAGCTTCTCTTCGTATGCCTTAGCCAGCACGATACATTCCCCGATCATGCGCCCAGGACCTTGCGGCGACTTGATGACTGCCACGGGACGGTGGTCCTGCTCAACAATCACCTCGACACCCTCCTCCCGCACCTTGGCCAGCACGGCATGGATATCGCGCGCGAGTTCGGCTTCTGAGATCCGGACCGTCGCCATTGCTTCGATCATAGCGCTTACTCGACCTCGTTGGCTGAGCCGCTTTTCGGGTTGGGTCTCCCGGAGGGGAACTCGCCCCAAGCCCCGTTACCCGCCGCTCCCTAACGGTCGCGGCTCGCCAGACCGTTATCGAGCGGTCGCGTTTCCTCACCCGCCGATCGAGTACATGGGCCGCGGCGGGGCCACAAAGTGCGCGGAGTTGATCTCGTGGCCTTCCCATTTGCCCGCCACATTGCGGCGGACCAGGGCGGCGATCTCCTCATCGGAAGCGCCGGCGCGCATAGGCCCCTTCACGTCGTCTTCCTCCATGGCGAAAAGGCAATAGCGCAGCTTGCCGTCGGCCGTGAGGCGGAGGCGGTTGCAGTTCAGGCAGAACGGCTTGCTTACCGAGGCGATGAAGCCCACCCGCCCGCCGCCATCGGCGTACTCGAACTCGGAAGCGGGGGCGCGCGGGTCGGGATCGGGCACGGGCGCGAGCGGTGAGATCTCGCGCGAGAGCACGGCGATGACATCGTCGGCCAGCAGCACGCGAGAGCGGTCCCAGAGGTTCTGCGCGTCGAGCGGCATGAACTCGATGAAGCGCGCCTCGAAGCCGTTGGCGCGGGCATAGCGCGCCAGCGGAACGATATCCGGTTCCACCAGGCCCTTCACGGCTACGGCGTTGAGCTTAATGTTCGAAAAGCCGGCGCGCTTGGCCGCTGCCAGTCCTTCGAGGACTCTATGGAGGTCGTCGCGCCGGGCGATTTGGATAAACCGTTCGCGGTCCAACGTGTCGAGGTGCACGTTGAGGCGCCGCAGGCCGGCTTCATACAACGGTCCGGCCAGCTCGCCGAGCAGGATGCCGTTGGTGGTGACCGCCAGGTCGCGAATGCCGGGAATGGCCGCCAGCCGGCGGATCAGGAGCGGAAGATCGCGCCGGACGAGCGGCTCGCCCCCGGTGACTCGCAGCTTGGCGACGCCCAGGCCGGCGGCGATCCGCACGAAGCGCTCGATCTCCTCGAAATCCAGAATCTCGGCGCGCGGGAGGAACTGCACGCCGGTTTCCGGCATGCAGTAAAAACAGCGGATATTGCACCGGTCCGTGACGCTCACCCGCAGGTTGTCGTGAACGCGTTTGAAGGAATCGGTGAGTGGCGGCGAGGCCATCTATTTCACCGCGAGCATGCGCTCCAGGGGAACCAACGCACGCCGCATGAGCTCCGCCGGCGGCTCGACGCGAGGCTCCAGGCGTTCCAGGCAGTCACGGAGCTTCTCCAGGGTGTTCATCTTCATGTAGGGGCACTCGCTGCAATTGCAGTTCTCGTTGGCGACGAACCAGAAGCGCTTCTCCGGCGACTGCTTTTCGAGCGAGAAGCGCACGCCGCTTTCGGTCATGACGATGAACTCGGGGGCCGGACTCGCCGCGCACCATTCGATGATGGCCGAAGTGGAGCCCACGAAATCCGCCATGGCCAGCACCGATTCGGGGCACTCGGGATGGGCCGCCACCTGGGCGCGCGGATGCTCCGTCCTGGCTTCCACCAGCCGCCGCGCCGGGAACGTATCGTGCACGATGCAGGTTCCCTGCCACATCCGCATATTGCTCCGGCCGGTCTGCCTGCGGACCCACTCGCCCAGGTTACGGTCCGGGAGGAACAGCACCGGCTGTTCGGGCGGCAGCGAGCTCACCACTTTCACGGCGTTCCGCGAGGTGCATAGAATGTCGCTTTCGGCTTTCACCGCGAGCGAGGTGTTGATGTAGGCCACGAGGGCGTAATCGGGGTTATCGCGCCGGAACTGGCGCACCGCCTCGGCCGGGCAGCTATCCACCAGGCTGCAACCGGCGCCGCGGTCGGGAACCACCACCACGCGGTTCGGATTGAGGGCCTTGGCGGTTTCGGCCATGAACCACACGCCGCAGAAGGCGATCACGTCGCCTTCGAAGTCGCGGGCCTTGCGCGCCAGCTCCAGGCTGTCGCCGATGACGTCGGCCAGCTCCTGAATCTCGGCCTCCTGATAGTGATGCGCCAGCAGAACGGCGTTGCGGCGCTTCTTCAGCTCCAGGATCTCTTCGGCGATAGTGGAGGCGGCCAGCATGGCGAGCGGTCCGCCGCTCCGGGCGCCGCATCGCAGAGCGGCCGCCACGGGGCGGTCGATTTCTATGCCCCCTATTCTATCAGCTAAAGTGAGGCAGCCCTCCGGCCCGCGTTCCTTTCGTTGGCGCCAGACGCCGGCCAGAGGGCCGGCAGCACAAGCCAGGTGGCTTGACCTCACACATTGGATCGGGGTCATTGCACCGGCAGCAGCTCCTGTCCGTTGTCGTTCTCGGTGTCCGGAATGACCGAAGCGGCGGCCACCCGGTCGCCCTCCTCCAGCGACACCAGCTTCACGCCCTGGGTGGAGCGCCCCGCCTGCCGGATAGTGTTGGATTCGATGCGGATGATTTTGCCGTTCTGGCTGACAATCGCCAGGTCGGTGTCCTCCCTCACGGAGAGCACCGCCACCACGCGGCCGGTCTTGTGGGTGGTCCGCATGTTGATCACCCCTTTCACGCCGCGCGAGGTCAGGCGGTAATCCTTCAAGGGGGTTCGCTTGCCGAAGCCGTTCTCCGAAATCGAAAGGATCAGCCCGTCCTCTTCCACCACCTCCATGCCCACCAGGTAGTCGTCCGCCGGCAGGTCCATGCCGCGCACTCCCCGCGCCTGCCGTCCCATGGCGCGCACCTGGCTTTCCGCGAAGCGGATGGCCTGGCCTCTGTGCGAGCCCAGGAAAATGAAGTTCTTGCCGTTGGTGATGCGCGCCGCAATCAGCTCGTCGCCATCGTCGAGCGTCACCGCGATGATGCCGCGCGACATGGGGTTGTCGAACTCCGTCAGCTCCGATTTCTTGATCACGCCGTGCGCGGTGACCATGACGATGAACTGGTCGGCCACGAAATCCTTCACCGACAGGAATGCCTTCACCGTTTCGTCGGGCTGCAGGCTGATGAGGTTGGATATGTGTTTGCCTTTGCCCACCGTGAGCGCATCGGGGATTTCGTACGCCTTGAGCCAGTACACCCGCCCGCGGCTGGTGAAAATCAACAGGTAGCTGTGGGTGGACGCCACAATCAGGTGCTCCACCACGTCTTCGGCGCGGGTACCCATGCCGATGCGGCCCTTGCCGCCGCGCGTCTGGCGGCGATAGGTATCCACGGCCGTGCGTTTCAGGTATCCGCCGCGCGTCACGGTGATGGCTACATCCTCCACGGCCACCAGGTCTTCGAGGAGGATCTCGCCGGTGTCCTCGACGATCTCGGTGCGCCGCTTGTCGCCGAACTCCTTCTGAACTTCCTTCAGCTCCTTCACCACTACGTCGCGCAGAACTTGGTCAGACCCTAGAATCTCGAGGTATTGGGCGATGCGCCGCTGGATCTCGGCCAGCTCGTCCAGAATCTTCTGCTGCTCCATCCCGGTGAGCCGTTGCAGTTGCAGCTCGATGATGGCCTGCGCCTGCTTCTCGCTGAACGCGAAACGGGCAATCAGGGAATCGCGGGCGTCGCGCGGCGTCTTGGCGTCGCGGATGAGGCGGATCAGCTCGTCGAGATTCTGCAGCGCTATCTGGAAGCCGAGTAACAGGTGCTCGCGCTCGCGGGCTTTGCGCAGCTCGAAATCGGTCCGCCGCCTGACCACGTCCTGGCGATGATCGATGAAGTGCTTGAGGGTCTCGATCAGGCCCAGCTCGCGCGGCTGTCCGTTGACGATGGAAAGCATGATCACGCCGAAGCCGGTCTGGAGCTGGGTGTGCTTGTAGAGGTTGTTGAGCACCACCTCGGCCTGCTCGCCGCGCTTCAGCTCGAAGACAATGCGCATCCCGTCGCGATCGCTCTCGTCGCGGATATCGCCGATGCCTTCGATGCGCTTCTCATTCACCGCCGCCGAAGCCTGCTCGATCAGCTTGGACTTGTTGACCTGGTAAGGAATCTCGGTGACGACGATCTGTTCTTTTTCCTTGCCCAGCTTCTCGATGGCCGCGCGCGCGCGCAGCTTGAGCTGCCCGCGGCCCCGGCTGTAGGCATCGATGATCCCCTGCCGCCCCAGTATGAAGCCGCCGGTAGGGAAGTCCGGCCCCGGGACCATCTCCAGAATTTTCGCCAGCGGCGCGCCGGGATGCTGGATGAGGTAAACGGCGGCGTCAATGATCTCGGCGAGGTTGTGCGGGGGAATGTTGGTGGCCATGCCCACCGCGATGCCCGAAGAGCCGTTCACCAGCAGGTTGGGGACGCGCGTGGGCAGAACCTCGGGCTCCGATTCGCTGTCGTCGTAGTTGGGGCGGAAGTCCACCGTCTCTTTGTCGATGTCCTCGAGCAGCCTGGTGGCGATGCGCGAGAGCCGCGCTTCGGTGTACCGCATGGCCGCCGGCGGGTCGCCATCCACCGACCCGAAGTTCCCCTGCCCCTCCACCAGCGGATAGCGCATGCTGAAAGGCTGCGCCATGCGCACCAGGGCATCGTAGATCGGGCTATCGCCGTGGGGATGGTACTTGCCCATCACTTCCCCGGTGATCTTGGCGCATTTGCGCGTCGGCCGGTTGGGCGCGAGGCCCATCTCGTTCATCCCGTGAAGGATGCGCCGGTGCACCGGCTTGAGACCGTCGCGCACGTCGGGCAGCGCGCGCCCCACAATCACGCTCATGGCGTAATCGAGGTACGAGCGGCGCATTTCGTCTTCGATGTTGATGGGTAGCTGGTTCTTGGAGCCGCCGTCTCCGCCGCCCGATCCGGGCAATGGGAGCTGGCCGCTGGGGGGCGGCGCGGGCGGGCCTTGCGGTGGTTGCTGCTGATCGGCCAAAGCGCTTCCTCGTTTTGGGGTTAAGTTCTATTGTAACAAGAATTTAGTTATATAGCCCCGGAAGCCGCCTTTCGCGGAGCGAAGTTTGCCATAGGGCGCTGGCATTCGTCTTTTATTCGCCCCACCTAGAGGAGCTTAACGGCTACGCTACCGGCGAGGACAGCAACCGGTGTTTCCAGCCAGTCGCTAAGATCGGAGTCAATGTTTATAGACCTGCCCTCGAGTATCAACGGTGAGGAAGTTGAGCGTCTTTGCATCCCGGTCCACCGTGAACAAGACCCGCCAACCGCCAACGCGGGACTTGCGGACCCCGGCGCGCTCTGTGAGTTGGGCCGAAAGCCGAGGGTCGAAAGGATCGTCCGCGAGTTGCGCGAGGCGAGCGCGGATGCGTCGCTCCGTCGCACGGTCAAGGCGGTCCAGGATCTTTTCGGCTTCGTGGGTGACAACGACCCGGTAGGTCACAGCCCGCGTTCGCGCTCATATTGGTCGAGGGGCTTAACGCGTCCATCAACCACATCGGCAAGACCGCGATCCAGCGAGGCCATAGTCGCGGCGTCCAGCGGGGGGCCGCCGGCGTCGGACGCGTCACGGAGATCCTCCAGCCACTCGCAGGCCAAGTCCGCCTGCTCGTCGGGGAGCTGGTCGACGAGCCGGTGAAGCGTCTCTCTGGCCGTCATGGCCGTGCCTCCTCTCCCCATTGTAAGACCAACGTCGCGAAATCGTGTTGCCGCCGCGATCCGCCCACCGAAGGTTCCGCGCCCTACGCCGCCGGGCCGGCCTTGGCGATTTCCGGGTCCACGCCCGCGAACTTGGCGAAGTTCTTGTTGAAGCGCGCGGCCAGGTCGCGGGCGGCGCGGTCGTAGACCTCCTTGTCCGGCCACATGCCGCGGGCGTCCAGAAATTGCGAGGGCACCCCGGGACACTCTTTGGGAACTTCGAAGCGGAAGACCGGATCGGGCGACGTGGGTATGTCGCGCAGGTCGCCATGGAGCGCGGCGTTCAACATGGCGCGCGTGTAGCGGATCTTCATGCGCTCGCCCACTCCCGCCGGGCCGCCCACCCAGCCCGTGTTCACCAGCCAGCAGGACGAGCCGTGGCGGCGCAGCTTTTCCCCCAGCAGGGAGGCGTAAACGGAAGCCGGACGCGGGAGGAACGGGGCGCCGAAGCAGGCGCTGAAGGTGGCCTGCGGGTCCTTCCCCAGACCGCGCTCGGTACCCGCGAGGCGGGCCGTGTACCCGCTCAGGAAGTGGTACATGGCCTGCTCGGGGGTGAGGTGCGCGATGGGCGGAAGGACCCCGAACGCGTCCGCCGTCAGCAGCACGACGTTGCGCGGGTGTCCGCCCACGCTCGGAATCAGCGCGTTGTCGATGAAGTTCAGCGGATAGGCGGCGCGGGTGTTCTCGGTGATCTCCTCGGAGTCGAGATCGAGATGCCGGGTCAGGGGATCCATGGCCACGTTCTCGAGCACCGCGCCGAAGCGGATCGCGTTCCAGATCTGGGGTTCCTGCTCGCTCGACAGGCGGATGCACTTGGCATAGCAGCCGCCCTCGAAATTGAAGATCCCGCGATCGCTCCAGCCGTGTTCGTCGTCGCCGATGAGGCGCCGCCCAGGGTCCGCCGAAAGCGTGGTCTTGCCCGTCCCCGAAAGCCCGAAAAACAGGGCCGTGTCGTCGTGCGCCCCAATATTGGCCGAACAGTGCATGGGCAGCACGCCGCGCGCGGGCAGGACGTAGTTCATGACGCTGAAGGCCGATTTCTTCATCTCGCCCGCATAGCTGGTCCCGCAAATCAATACCACGCGGCGCTTGAAGCTGATGGCGATGCAGGTTTCCGAATTGGTTCCGTCGGCGGCGGGGTTGACCTGAAATTCGGGGGCGAAAAGGATGGTGAAATCCGGCCCCCCGGGCTCCGCTTCGTCCTGCCGCAGGAAGAGCTGATGGGCGAACAGGGAGTGCCACGCGAACCGCGTGATGACGCGGAAGCGCATGGCATAATTGGTGTTCGCGCCCGAAAGGCAATCCTGAACGTAAACCTCACGCCCTTGCCAAGAGTCCAGCACCCGGGAGTGAATGCTTTGGAAATGGGCTTCCGAGAGGGGCTGGTTGACGGAGCCCCACTCCACGTTGGCCTCGGTCTCCTCGTCGCGAACCACAAACTTATCTTTAGGCGAGCGGCCGGTGAACTGGCCCGTGCGCACCACGAAGGCGCCGTTGGCGGCGAACTCCCCTTCCCCACGCTGCACGGCGTGTTCCAGCAACTGCGGCACGCCCAGGTTCCAGTGGGCCGCCTTCAGGTTCCGCAGCCCGTGCTGTTCCAGGCTCCCGGCGCCGGTCTCGCGGGCGCCACCGCTCTTCTTTTGGTCTGTGGACATCTTCCATCAGTCTCCCGTAAGTACCCTATCGTAATATAGATTCATGAGCCACCTCGCCTGGGCGTGCGGCATGGCGTTGCTTCTGGGCGTCGCGCCGGCCCGGACTCAGGTTATCGAATTCGAATCTAACGGACTGAAGTTTCAGACACTTACGAAGTCTGGGGTGACTGTAATGTTCGCCCATCTGCCCTCCCACGTGAATGCCTACGCCATCATTCAGGCCACCGTGGCTAACGGATCGCCGGGCCCTTATGTCGTGCGCCCGCAGGATTTTTCTTTCGTCCGCGCCGATGGCGCCGTCCTGCGAGCTTCCGCGGCCGAGTCTGTGGTCGTGTTGCTCACCGAGAAAGGCGGCCGCTCGGACGTTCTCAAGCTGATCTCCGAGTACGAGGCCACGCTCTATGGATCCGACAAGGTTCGCTCCACCAACGGCTACGAGCAGCGCAGAGAGGCCGCGCTGATGGCCGGTCCCACCAAGTTGCGGGCCGCCGCGGCGGCCAGCGCCGTAGCCTTCGTGCAAACCCGCCTCAAACCAGGCGAATCCACCGATGGGGCGGTGTTCTTCGACACCGATGGAAAGCCGCTGGGCCCGGGCCACATGGTGGTCAGGACCAACACCGACACGTTCGAATTCAAGACCGAGTAGGGCGGAGCACTGGTTCTTGTGGTCTGCCAGGAGCCTCGGAGCCGACGAAACCCGATCATCTGTCCCACTACTGTAATGGGTAGCCCCGGGTCAGGTTGAAGGTCCGTTTCCAGCGGGTCTTGGTGAAGAAGTGCGCGACCACGTCGACAATGTGGTCCAGGCCGATATTGCCGTTGGTCAGATCCTGCGTCGAGGCTTCGTACGACCAGTAGATGATGACCGGCGTCCCCACGATGTTCTCGCGCGGCACCAGGCCCCAGTAGCGGCTGTCGTCGGAGTCGTCGCGGTTGTCTCCCATGGCGAAGACGTAGTTCTTGGGTACCACCAACTCCCCGTTTACCACGTGATTCTGGAGCATCTCCATGGCCCTGGGGCGCAACGGAACCGGCGGCGGCGTGGGGAAGTTATCGCGATACATGTCCGGGAAGGACGCGGAGTGCTGCACGTAGGGCTCCCGCACCGGCTTCTCGTTCAGGATCAACTGCTTGTCCACGAAACGGATGTGGTCGCCGGGAATTCCGATGGCGCGCTTCACATAATCTTCCCGGATGTCGAGCGGATAGCGGAACACGATGATGTCCCCGCGGCGCACGTCGCGGTTGGGCAGCGCGTGGGCGCCCAGGCCGTCCTGGGGAGCGTAGACCAGCTTATCCACCAGCACGTGGTCGCCAATCAGGAGCGTGCTCTCCATGGAAGCGCTGGGAATCACGAATGCCTGGACCAGCGTGGTGGTAGCGAAAAGCAGCAGGATGATGGTTACGGTCCACTCGGCGACGAACCCGCGGTGCACGTCCCGCGTCATGGCGCGAAACCGGCGCCACCGGCTCGTCCCTACGTTCTGCTCCTGCTGCTTTGTCTCCACACTGGCCATTGTATCGAATCGGACGCGTGAACATCGAAATCGTCTTCAGGCGGGCTGCGATCCGTGCGCGGCGACCTCTTGACACGGAGGATTCGAGAGAGAAGATTTGACGCAGAGACGCTGAGACGCGGAGAAGTTCGACGATAGAGGACAACGGCGTTCCCTGTGTTGTTTCTCTCTCAACTCCTCCGCGCCTCGGCGTCAGGATCTGCTCCCTCAACTCCTCAGCGCCTCCGCCGTCCCGCCGCCGGTTATAATCCGGTTTGACACCCAAAACCGCGTTTCTTTTCCCCGGCCAGGGATCGCAGTACGCCGGGATGGGCAAAGGGCTGGCCGATTCCCACCGCATCGCGCATCGCGTATTCGAAGAGGCCGACGACACTCTCGGCTTCACCCTCTCGAGGCTCTGCTTTGAAGGGCCCGACGACCGGCTCAAGCTGACCGAGAACACTCAGCCCGCGCTGTTGACCGTTTCCGTGGCGGCCTGCGCCGTATTGCGCGAGAACGGGTGGGCGCCGGACTACGTGGCGGGCCACAGCCTGGGCGAATACTCCGCGCTGGTGGCTGCCGGAAGCCTGCGTTTCCGCGACGCCGTGAGGCTGGTGCGCCAGCGCGGGCGCTACATGCAGGAGGCCGTGCCCCAGGGCGTGGGCGCCATGGCGGCTGTTTTGAGGCTGCCCGACGGCGCGCTCGATGGCGTCCTCCGGCAGGCGGCCCAGGGCGAGGTGGTAAGCGCCGCCAATTTCAATTCGCCCGACCAAGTGGTGATAGCGGGTCACGCCGGCGCCGTGAGCCGCGCCATGGAGCTGGCCAAGGCCGCCGGCGCCCGCCGCGCCGTGCCGTTGCCGGTCAGCGCGCCCTTCCACTGTGCGCTCATGAAACCAGCCCAGGAGCGGCTGCGCGCGGACCTCGACGCCGTCGAGTTCCGAGACCTCGACTGCCCGCTGGTGAACAACTGGCAGGCCCGCGAGATCCGCACCGGCGCGGAAGCCCGCGAAGGCCTCTACCAGCAGGTTCCGAACCCGGTGCGTTGGGTGGAATCCGTCCGCCTCCTGGCGCAACTGGGCGTTGCCCGAGCCGTGGAAACGGGCGCCGGCGGCGTGCTCACCGGCCTGTTGCGCGCTATCGCGCCAAGCATCGCCGGACTGAAATTCGGCGAACCGGCCGATATGGCCAACCTACAACCCTAAGCGTATTCATTCCGGACGGGGGTTGGGAGCGCCGCACCGGCCCATTTTCCAGGGGCGCGCTTTCCGAAAAAGTCTGCTAATCTGGTCTACCGGGTGAGCGCTGAATCAGCTCCGGTGGTCCGGTGCAGTTGGTGCGGAAGCAGGGACGTGCGGTCTTCGTCCGCCCGCGGCATCCGGGATAACATCATGGCCCTTCTGCGTTTGGAGCCTTTTCGCTGCCGTGGCTGCGGCAGCCGGTTCTACCGGCGGGCGCTCCCCAAGCAAGAGGATGAGGAGCACAGCCCGGCCGTCGAAAACCACAAGGCCGGCTAGGGCCGCGACCGTCCGATCCGTTTCGCGACGCTTCCGGAAAGGGGCCGGGCGCGCCCCGCCCCTATACCCGGCGCACGCTCACTCCCGCCTCGGCAAACAGCGTCTCCACCATTCCGAAGTGCTCGTTGTAATAGTCACTGGAGTATTCCGCCATGCGTTCCGCCGAGACAACCACCTCCACGATCCCCGCTTGAACGATGGCCCGGGCGCAATCCATGCAGGGCATGATTTCGACGAAGACGGTGCACGATTGAGTGGCTGTTCCGGCCCGCGCGGCGTTGCAGATGGCGTTTCGCTCGGCGTGCTCGATCCACAGGTACTTGGCGGGCCGCACCAGGCGCTCCGGCGCGTCGTCCCGGATGCCGCGCGGAAACGAATTGTAGCCCGTCGAGCGGATCTCGTGGTTAGGCCCCACGATCACGCACCCGAGCTGCGTGTGGGGGTCTTTGCTGCGGCAGGCGACGGCCTTGCAGATGTCGAGGTAGTACTTGTCCCAGCCTGGTATCTCTCGCATACGTTTCCAACAAATGTAGCAGACCCGGCCCCGCGCAGACCGGTTTTGTTTATTTTTCGATTTTTCCCCCCGCGCAGTTGCATTTCCAGTCTGTTTCAGGCAATCTGAAAGGTTTTCCTTCACCCCATGCTGGAACGCGTGCTGTACCACGACCATTGCTTCGACGGGGCTGCGTCGGCGGCCTTCTTCAGCCGCTTCATTGCGGGAGCGATTCACCCCGGAGCGGAGTTCGCCTACACCGGAATGGCCCACAAGGCCTCCCAGTTGTTCGACCCCGCGCTGTTCGATGGCGATGAAAATGCCATCGTCGATTTCAAGTATTCGAGCGACCCCCGGCTGACCTGGTGGTTCGATCACCACCAGAGCGCCTTCCTGACCCCCGAGGACGCCGCACAGTTTCGGAGGGATACCAGCGGCCGCAAGCTCTACGACCCCAGCTACAAGTCCTGTACCTCGTTCATTCGCAAGGTGGCCCGCGACCGCTTTGGGTTTCGCGCGCCGGACCTGGACGATCTGGTGCACTGGTCCGTGATTATCGATGGCGCGCAGTATCCGGACGCCCGGACGGCGGTGGAACTGGGCGCCCCGGCGATGAAGCTGACCCTGGTGATTGAGGCCGCCAAAGGGTCGGAAGTGGTGCAAAAGGCCATCCGATCCATGCAGCGCCGCAGCCTGGCGGAAATCGTCGAGGAGCCCGAAATCCAGGCCCTGTACACCCCGCTCTACGAACGCCACCTGCAGTCCATCGAGATCATCCGCCGCCGCTCGCAGGCGGATGGCCCGGTGGTGTTCTTCGACCTTGCCGGCTATGACGTGGAGGGCTACAACAAGTTCATCCCCTACTATCTGTTTCCAGAGGCCGTCTACACGGTTTCAGTGAGCGTTTCCAGCTTCCGGACAAAGATCTCCGTGGGCTCCAATCCCTGGACACAGGAAACGCTGCGGCACAACCTGGCGACCATCTGCGAGCGCTACGGAGGCGGCGGGCACGCCCGCGTGGGCGCCATCAGCCTGCCGCCGGGAGACCTGGAAGAAGCGCGGCGAGTGGCGGCGGAGATCCGGGCGGAGCTGAGCGCGTAAAGCAAGCGACGCCGGGAATCTCGGTTTGTCCTGTTCGGCGGCCATCCGCCGTCATTCGGCAGCGGTGGGTCCGCGCCCTGGGAATCCCGTGGACGCGGTCAGCGTCCAAAGGCCGATCGTCCGGCAAACCGCGCCTGCGCTCCCAGTTCTTCCTCGATGCGCAGGAACTGGTTGAACTTGGCGACGCGCTCACTCCGGCATCCCGAGCCCGTTTTGATGTGACCGGCCCCCGTGGCCACGGTCAGATCGGAGATAAACGTGTCTTCGGTTTCGCCGGAACGGTGCGACACAAAAGAGCGATAGCTGTTTCGCGTGGCCAGTTCGATCGTATCCAGGGTCTCGGTCACCGAGCCAATCTGGTTGAGCTTGATCAGAACCGCGTTGGCGATTCCCTTCTCGATGCCTTCCTTGAGAATCTTCGGGTTCGTGCAGAAGACGTCGTCACCCACCAGCTCGATTCGCGATCCCAGGGCCACGGTGAGATTCTTCCACCCTTCCCAATCGTTCTCCCCCATGCCGTCCTCAATCAGAATGATGGGATACTGATTGACCCACGACTCCCATATCTTGATCAGCTCCTGCGAAGGGATAGCTTTCTTGGTGGACTTGAAGAGAACGTATTTTCCGTCGTCCCACATCTCGCTGGCGGCGGGATCGAGGCAAATGGAAATGTCCTCGCCAGGCTTGTAGCCGGCTTTGACGATGGCTTCGAGAATCAGCTCCACCGCCTCGTCGTTCGATTTCAGATCCGGCGCGAAACCGCCTTCGTCCCCCACCGCCGTGCTGTAGTTCTTGGCGCGCAGCACCTGCTTCAGCGCGTGGAAGGTCTCCATTCCCCTGCGGATGGCTTCCGCGAAGGAGGGCGCGTTGTGCGGAGCGATCATGAACTCCTGGAAATCCACCGTATTATCGGCGTGCTTTCCGCCATTGAGCACGTTCATGCACGGAACCGGCAGAAGACCCGCATTGGCGCCGCCCAGGTACCGGTAGAGCGGCAGGCGATGCGCGCTGGCGGCCGCCCGGGCGGCGGCCATGGACACCGCCAGAATCGCGTTGGCCCCTAACTTGGCCTTGTTGGGCGTGCCATCGAGCTCAATCATGGCGGCATCGAGCGCTCTTTGATCGGAGGCGTCCAGGCCGGTCACGGCCTTGCGGATCTTGGCGTTTATGTTACTCACGGCCTTGGTGACGCCCTTGCCGCCATAACGGCTTTTGTCGCCGTCCCTCAGCTCCACCGCTTCCTTTTCGCCCGTCGAGGCCCCGGACGGCACGGCGGCGCGTCCGCAACTCCCATCGGCGAGAACGACGTCCGCCTCCACGGTTGGATTGCCCCGAGAGTCCAGGATCTCGCGGCCTTTCACGTCAACGATTGCTGTCATGAATAACTCCCTTTGGACCATTACGACTGGCCATAAAACCGAAAAAGCTCCTGCCGCTGGGGGTAGGAGCTATCAGACTCGACGAAGTCGAGACGATTCCCGGTGAGACTCCATCACCGTTCAAACTCTTAAACTCTCACTATAGCGCAAGCCGCCCGCTTCGGCCCGGCGGAGGCGATCCCGACAGCAGGACCGCCGCGAGCTGGCTGCGAATTTCGAGCGGAACCGGCAGGGCGTAAACCTCCCTGACCGTATCCTCGACAGGATAATGGCAGGACTTGAGTAGAATGCGGCCGTCCTCCCATAGGGCGTAGCAGGCCATCGGAAAGCCATGCTTAGGCTGCCCCACGCTGCCGGGGTTCACGATCTGCAGCTTTTCCAGGCCCATCGTGAAGGGTAAATGCGTATGCCCCGCGAGGACCATATCGGCCTCTACACCCACAATCTCCGAAGCCCACCGCGCGGGCTCGGCGGGGCAGTATCGGAACAGCGGCTCCCTGGGGGTGGCGTGGCAAAGAAAGAATCGATAGCCGTCGATTGTGCGCGCCGCGGTCCGTGGAAGACCGCGCAGGAACGCCCTTCGATCCTCGCTCAGCAGGGGTTCCGTGCAGTCTTGCATCGCACGCGCCATCTCCCGGAAGGCGTGCGAGCACTGTGGGTCGGCACCGGCGCCGGCCGCATAGTCGTGGTTCCCTTGCACCACCAGGGAGGCATTCCGGCGGATCAGATCCACCACCTCGCGCGGATTCGGACCGTAGTTCACCAGGTCGCCGAGCGCCCACAGCTCGTCATGCGCTTCCGCGAGCACGGCTTCGAGCGCTTCGAGGTTCGCGTGAATGTCGGAGACGATGAGAATCTTCATGGCGCATGGCTCCTCCTTATACTGTAGAGCCCATGAAACCTCGAAGACGCTGGCGCGCACCCTCCGGTGTTGATTCCTCTCTTCGCGAAACGCTATATTTGAAACAGCAGTAGCGGTGGAGTTCGCTCAACGCCGTTCCAAACGGCCAATGACTCCTGCAGTGGTTTCCCTGTAGGAGTCTGCGGAAACAGTCCCTCCCAGGCAAACCACAAGACATCAAGAAACGGAGATCCCGGAATGGGTCAAGTGTGGTTTGTCGCAGCTCTTTGGCTTTTGCTGGCGCTGGTCGCGGTCCTGGTGGCCAACTGGCTGCGGGTCTCGACGGCGCTTTCCGAGATTGTCGTCGGCGTCGTCGCCGGGCTGGTCATCAGCGCTCTTTTCGGAAGCAATGCATTGGGAGCCAGAGCGGAGTGGATAACTTTCCTCGCCGGCGCCGGCGCCATCGTACTCACGTTCCTGGCAGGGGCGGAGCTCGATCCGGAAGTGTTTCGGGCGAAGTGGAAAGAGTCGTCGGCCGTTGGGCTCATCGGATTCTTTGCGCCCTTTCTGGGAGCTACGCTGGTGGCCCACTATGTTCTCGGCTGGGCCTGGCGTCCGTCGTGGCTGGCCGGCGTAGCGCTCTCGACGACTTCGGTGGCGGTGGTCTATGCCGTCATGCTCGAGCTTGGATTCAACCAGACCAGCTACGGCAAAGCGATTCTCGCCGCGTGTTTCATTAACGATCTGGGCACCGTCATCGCCCTGGGCCTCATCTTTTCGCCTTTCACCATCAAGACGTTCCTCTTCCTGGGCGCCAGCCTGGTCCTGTCTCTGGTCCTGCCTTTCGCCACGTCCCGGTTCTTAGCCAGACATGGCGGGCGTGTTTCCGAACTGGAAACCAAGTACCTGTTGTTCCTGCTGTTCGGCCTCGGTGGGCTGGCGGTGTGGTCCGGCAGCGAAGCGGTTCTGCCGGCCTATCTCATCGGAATCGTGCTGGCGGGGACGGTGGGCAAGGACCATTTCCTCATCCGCCGCCTGCGGACCTTGACGTTCGGTCTGCTGACTCCGTTCTATTTCATCCGCGCGGGAAGCTTCGTTTCGGTTCCGGCGCTGGTGGCCGCTCCACTGGTTTTTGTGGCGCTGTTTTTCGCGAAAACAGTCTCGAAGATGCTAGGCTTGCTACCGACGGTACGGGCCTTCGGCTACAACGGTCATGATGGGGTTTACTATTCTTTGATGATGTCGACCGGATTGACATTCGGCACCATTTCCGCCTTGTTTGGCCTGAACCACGGGATCATCAGCCAAATTCAGTACTCGTACCTGGTGGCCACCGTGATTGCGAGCGCGGTGATTCCTACGGCTATCGCCAACGCCCGGTTTATGCCGCGGCATCTGCTCCCCGGGAAGGAACTGGAACCAGGGGATTCCGTCCGCGGAGAATGCCAGGGAGGGACGGCGCATCCGGTTCCCGCCGCTTCGAATTGATGCGCCAATGGCTTTCGTCTAATGACTGAACCCGACCCAACACCGGTCTCTCCTGAGATTGTCCGCGACGTGCTCGCCGCGGTCGCGGACCTGTGCCGGCGCCATGGGATCTCGGCGCTCGAAGACTTCCTCGAAAGCTGCCGCGCTTTCGCCCAAGAGAAGACCCTGAACATCGCCGTGCTGGGGCGCTTCAAGGCCGGCAAGAGCAGTTTTCTCAACCACCTTCTCGGCCGGCCTCTGCTGCCCATCGGAGTGGTCCCGGTCACCTCCGTGGTCACTGAGATCGAGTGGGGGCCCGACGAGCGGGCCGAGATACTGTTTGCCGATGGCCGCCGGGAACAGGCGCCGGTGGAGCGGATCGGCGATTTCATTTCGGAAACCAGGAATCCGGAAAACTCCAAGCAAGTGGCCCGCGTGCGCGTCGAGCTGCCTTCGATGGATCGCTACCGGGGAATTCGGTTCGTCGACACGCCCGGCCTGGAGAGCGTCTTCGAGCACAACACCGACGCTTCGCTCGATTGGCTTCCCAATGTGGGGCTGGCTTTGGTCGCGGTCGGCGTCGACCCACCGCTCTCCCGGCACGACATCGAGCTGATCCGAAACCTGAGCCGGTACACCCCGAATATCTCGCTCTTGCTCACCAAGGTCGACCTCCTCGAGGAAAGCGAGCGCGTCCTGGTGCGGGAGTTTGTCCGGAAACAGCTTGCACGATACTGGAATGACGCCGTCCCGGTATTCCCATACTCGGTCCGGCCGGGCTTCGAGCATCTGCGCGCGGAGCTCGACGCCAGCCTGCTGTCACAAGCGAGAGCCGATGCCGGCGAACAACGCGCGGCGATTCTGCGGCACAAGCTCGACTCGCTGTTGAGCGAATGCGCCGCCTATCTGAACGTGGCCCTTAAGGCGGCGGAAGTGGCCGACTCCGAGCGGGAGGAGCTGCGGCGCAAGATTCTCGGCCAGAGGGAATCGCTCGACGACACGCGGCTGGCGCTGAAGCTCATCGTCCGGCATGCGGCCGCCAACTCCCGGACCACCTTCGAGACCTTTTTGCATGACGACGAGTTACCGGTGCGGGAAAGGCTGCACGCCGGCCTCGATCGCGAGTTCCCATCCTGGACCCGCAGTCTTGGCATGGCGGTCGAGAAGTTCGACGGCTGGCTGTGCGCCGGCTTGACCAGCGAAATGGCGGAGCTATCCGGGAAGCACAGGGGCGAGTTTATCGAACCGGCGCGGCGAGTAAGCCGCCAGCTTTCGCAATCGCTGCAGGATTTCCGCAACCGGCTTTCGGATCGGATGCTGGAGACGCTCGGCGTTCCGCTGCGGACCACGGAGATGGAGCTGCGTACCCAGGACCCCAGATCGCCCGATGTGCGCGTGGGCAAGATCTTCGACCGTAATTGGGAGCTTCTCTCCTGGGTGATCCCGATGGCGCTTGTGCGGGGCGTCGTGCTGAAACACTTTCAACGCAAGGTTGAGGACCTGGTCTTTACCAACCTGTCGCGGCTGGCATCCCAGTGGGCGGACCTCGTGAACGGCGCGCTGCTGGCGCTCGAAAAGGAATCCATGCGCCGGCTCGACGGACTGATTGGGACCATCGAGAAGCTGATCGCCTCGGCGGGACAGGAAGCTCCGCGCATTCGTGAGGATATCGAGCGCCTGGAAGAGTTTCGCCGCCGCTTGAACGGCGGAAGCGCGTAGCGCTTGCCATGTAATAACCATCCCAACCGCTCCCTGACGGTCGCGGCTCGCCAGGTTCTTAACGAGCCGCGACCGTCAGGGAGCGGTTGCCGGCAATTGGACTGGTTATTTCTTGTCAGGCCCTTAGCCCTGCCGAGCCGCGCTTGATCTTGCGCTACACTATCCCTTCCGGAGACTGTCATCATGAAACTCGCCGAATCCATGAGCCGCATCGGAGTCGAATCGGCTTTCGATGTTTTGGTACGAGCCCGCGCGCTCGAAGCGCAGGGCAAGAGCGTAATTCACCTTGAAATCGGCGAGCCCGATTTCAATACCCCGTCCCATATCATCGAAGCCGCGAAGAAGGCGCTCGACGAGGGCTGGACCCACTACGGTCCCACCCAGGGCCTGCCCGAGCTGCGGCAGGTGATTGCGGACTATATCTCCCAAACCCGCGCCATCAAAGTGGGGCCGGAGAGCGTGTGCGTGGTGCCCGGCGGGAAGCCCATCATCTTCTTTCCGATCCTGGCCCTGATCGAGCGGGGCGACGAGGTCATCTATCCGAATCCGGGCTTCCCCATCTATGAATCGATGATCCGGTACGCGGGTGGAACGCCGGTCCCCATGCCGCTCGAGGAAGGCCGCGGTTTCTCCTTCGATCTGAACCTGTTCCAGAATCTCCTGAGCGACAAGACCAAGCTGGTCATCCTGAACTCGCCGCAGAATCCCACCGGCGGCGTGATTCCGCGCGCCGACATCGAAACCCTGGCTGGAATGCTGCGCGAGCGCGACCTGATTGTGCTGAGCGACGAAGTCTACTCCCGAATCTACTACGGCGGCGAGGCGCCCACCTCCATCGCCAGCTACCCCGGGATGCTCGAAAAGACCATTATTCTGGACGGCTTTTCGAAGACCTGGGCCATGACCGGCTGGCGCATGGGCTACGGCGTGATGCCCAAGTTCCTGGTGGAAGCGGTCAACAAGCTGATGGTGAATTCGAACTCCTGCACGGCCAGCTTCTCGCAGCGCGCCGGCATCGCCGCCATCACCGGGCCGCAAGACGAAGTGATAGCGATGGTGGCGGAGCTCCACCGCCGCCGCGATGCCATCTGCAAAGGCCTGAACGAAATCCCGGGATTCCGCTGCGCGATTCCGGGCGGCGCGTTCTACGCCTTCGCCAATGTGGAAGGAACGGGGATGGACTCCAAGGAGCTGGCCGACTATCTGCTCTATGAAGCCGGCGTTTCCTGCCTGGACGGCCGCTGCTTCGGAGATTACGGCAAGGGGTACATCCGCTTCAGCTACGCCAATTCCATGGCCAACCTGATGGAAGCCGTGGCGCGCATCAAGAAATTCTCTCCGAAGTGGACGAAGGCCGCGGCGAAGTAATACGTTCCGGCGCGGGGCGGTGAACTGGGATCTCGAGCTGGACCGCGTGGAACCGTTCGAATGCGGGGCAGCTTGTCAAGCTGCGCGCCGGTTGGCAACCGGCGCTTCAGGTGGGTTGCCAACCCGCCGCAGGATTTCATCCTGCCCCGCAGAAGAGGAACATGTTCACTCGGTCGAGGTACTAGTCGATCAAGGGCACGAGCTCCCGCAGATCGACGCACTGGTCCGTGTCATAGAGCGTCAACCCGGACTGGTGGGCGCCCCACCACTGCCACCATCTGACCTGTGCATCCGCCGGGGTGGGGGCGGTTCCATCGCACCAAGTCCGGTGCGTGAGCGTGGACAACGCGCCACAAACGTCGTTCTGGACCGTCTCATCGGCGTACATTCCGATTAGTACGGGAACCGCGGCGGCGGACCGCGTGTTGCCTAGCGCCTCCACCATGGCCTCGCGAACCCCCGCGCCGGCTCCTGGGAAGGCGGATGTCAGCATCTTCACGGCGTTTTCGCCGCCAATCTTGCCGATGCCTAAAGCGGCAGTCCTGCGAAGATCGTCGTCGAGGGCGCTGCTGTGGCCGGGCAGGAGGCTGGCGAAAAAAGGCATCTCGGCGTCAGTCGCGATTCCAGCCAGCGCCTTCAGCAGGGAACCACGCAACCTCAGGTCGGCGCTCTTATTGAAGAGCGCGATCAGGTCCGCACGGCTCGCGGTTGTTGGAATCTGCCCCAGCCCTTCCGCGGCGAGGTTTGCGGTCTCCTGCTGGTCCGCAAAGCTCAGTATCGTCTTCTCCAGAAATGGCGGGGCCATCTCCGCAATTGCTGCGCGGGCCTCTCTAAAGGTCCGGACCATCAGGTTCGCGTACTTCGCCTGCTCGACGTAGGGGACGTACCGCTCGCGAAGCTCGTCTTCGGTCCCCTCCCGGACGTTGAGCTTCAGCCAGACATCGAAGACTGCCCCTTCCACCGGGTCGCTCTGCTTGCGGTTGGAGACGGAGGATTCGTTCCGGCCCCAGCCGAAGTACCAGCCAGCGCCGGCCTTGCCCGTGGCGTGCAAATCATACTCACCGCTCTCCAGGCGGTACCCCTTGAGAAGGTATCGGAAGGAGACCGATTTGCCTGAAGCCAGAGTTGGCGGGTCGTAGACGCCGCACCCGCTGCCGCCTCCTTCGCCTGCGAAGCATCCGTGCAGATTGGGATTCCGCTTTCGCCGGCCGTTCGGCACGGTCAGGTGCGTATCGCTTTCGCAGATCCAATAGCCGACAGGCTCCGTTCCGACGTTGGTCATCTCGACGACAACAAACACCGGCTCGCCCACCAGGTATTCCGGCTGGCTCGGTTTCACGGTGACAGCAACATCAGCCTGACAGAATCCCGGGATGGCGCCGGATGCGAGCCAGACAAGCAGACCAGCCCAGTGGCTTCGCTGGATCACGGGCTTAGTTTAGCACGGAGTGGATGCTCCTCCGTCTCGGAGCGCAGGCCTTCCGGACATAACGGACGGTGGGGTTACCGGAAAAGAGTCCGGACACTCCGGCCGGCAGCCGCCTCAGACGACTGCCAACTCCGTAAATGTCGCGATGGCCGCGAAATCCCTGTCTCTATGCCAGACTGGAACCCTGTTTCCGATCGCGATGGCGGCGATGAGGCAATCCACCGAAGACCGATCGTCAGCCTCTTCTCCGGCCTTTCCGACCCAGTCACAGCGGCGTTAGGTTGAGGGTCGCGGTGCTCGTTACATCCACCTTCAGGTCGAGGCGATCACCGGGGTCCAGGTGGACTGGCTTGGCCGCCTTGCTTAATTTCGAGGCGACCTTCGGATCGCGATAGGCTACATCGTTGCCGTCGCTGAGAGCGATAAGGAAGTAGTCGCCGGATGGTATGGTTGCCAGCCGGTATGATCCATCGCTGTCGGTCTGATCGACGCGATAGGCCCATTGCCGCGATGAGTCTTTCGGCATCAGGAGAACAAAGGCTCCAATCTGCGGCGTTCCGTCTTTCTCGACTGTTCCCTCGATCGCGGACACGGCTTGCGTCAGGGTCAAGTCGCGGCGGACAGTCTCACCGGATGAGATTGTGAGAGTCAGCGGTAAGCGCTCCCCGGCCGGGCCGATGAAAGACGCCGCGATGTAATCCGCGTTCCCCGCCGTGACTTCGTACCGGCCCGCCGGCAGGCGGCTCAGGGAAAAGCTCGCGTCGGGACGAACCTCCGCTCGAGAAAGACCATTGTTGTCGTCGTGGAGACTCACAAACAGGCCCCCCGTGGGCGCGGCGCCTTCCCCCTCGAGAAGCACGCGGCCGGACAGTGAGCCCATTTGCTGAGGTCTCAGGGATACTTCCAGGTCCGACGCCCCAACTTCCACCTCCTCCCGAACGCTCCAACTGGCCGCGCCGGAGGCCGCCTGGGAGCTGGCTACGATCTCGTACGAGCCTGGTGGCACGTTCTTGAACTGGAACGTCCTGTCTTTCTGGACCCACGCAGTCAGGAACGCGACGCATCGATCATGGACTTTCTTGCACAAAGTCGCCCGGCCGTCGCCGATCTCACCCGGAACGCCCAACGTACCCCTCACCGAGACTGCTCTTGTAAGCGGCAGGGCGATGGAAACCTGGGCTTCGCCACCGGTTTCCAGGCGGATCGGCTCCGCCTGTTCGACCGACCGGGCGTCGGGATAAAACGTGGCCGGGAACGCAGTGCCCCGAAAACCCGGGTCCGGCGAGAACTTAGGCGCCGGCTGGTCCGTTTCCCCACCGGAGCCGGCGCGAACCGCGGCGCGTGCCCGGGCGACGGCCCGCGGCATCTCTTCGATCTCCATCAGTGAATCGGCAAACCACGGATGCCCCATGGCGCAAAGGTAGTAGTTCCCTCGCGGCAGGTTGAAGAACCGGAATTCCCCAACGGCGTTGGCGCGCGTCTGGCCGCGCGCAACGATTCTTCGCTCGCCGCCCGCAACGGCCGATTGAAAAATGGCGACCAGCGCATGGCCCACGGGTTCGGAATCTTCGTCCTTGACCAGTCCGCTAATGACGCCTCCCCGACTCGCCTCGAACACGAGATGAGCCGTATCCTGGCCGTCACGGACGACGATAGCGCTGGACACGGCCTCAAAGCCGGCCTGCTTGTAGCTTTGCGGCGCGTATCCCGGCTTTGCCACCGCCAGCGTGTACTTGCCAGGCTCGCTCACGGGGAACGAGAAGCGGCCGTCCTGTCCTGTGACCTGCTCCAGCTTCCGGTCGCGTGCGGTGGTCGGCGCCAACGAGACCCTCGCATTAGCGAGCGGCGCGTGGGAACGGGAATCCACCACAACCCCGCTCACGAGATAACTCGAAACGCCGCCGAGTGGGGACACGCCGGCAGCGGCCAGCGCCAGCAGCACCCCGGCGGCGCCTCTCGCGCATGCTCCCGTCATCGGAAAAGCCCTTCTTCCTCTTCCTCGCCTTCGCCCTCGTCCGATTGGTTGCTCGCCGGCGCCGCATCCAAGGCCATTGTCCGGCGCTCACCGGCCTGCAGCGTCAGTGTCTCCCCGGGCTTTGACAGCATTTCCGCCACGCTCGGCGAACCTTTCCAGGCCTGGATCCGATAGTCTCCTGGGGCCACGCCTAGGATGCGATAGAGCCCATCGTCGTCGCAGGAATCGGTCTTCAAGCCGCCACCGTCGCCACTTGCGGGCATGAGATAGACGTTCGTCCCCGGCGCCGGATGCCCGTCGAAACTCACCCGCCCTTCCACGCTGGCGCTGTCGCCCCGGATGGTTACGCGGAGTTCGCCCGCCTCGTTTCCTCCTATCGAGAACTCGCCGCGCAAAACGTCCAGGTCGCCCAGCTTGGCGGACGAGACATAGTCACCGGAGTCCCCGAGTGGCTGCACAGTCAGCCTGTACTTGTCCGGGATTACGTTCGTCAACGTCATGGGTTGCTTCGGCGCGGGGGCCGGTTCCGGAATTCCTTCCGGCAGTCTCCGCGGCCGCGCCGCCTCGCCGATGAGCAACTGGCGCTCGCTGGACCGCATGTGTTGCGGATGAAGCATAACATGCAACATCCCATCGGTCCGGGCTCCGGCTTCGTAGAAGACGGAAACGGGGATGTCCGTGCCACCCGACAGTGGAATTGTCAGATTCCGAATCGGCTCCGAGGCGACCATCACCTGCGCCTCGGCCGCCAACCACTTCACGGGATCCGCCTGGTACTGCACGGCCCTCAACGTGTAACTACCGCGGGGGACATCGGTCACGCGGAACTGGCCGCTGGACACGTTCACGAACGCCGCGCCCACCGGCAGGCGGTCGGCGCCCCGGTATAATTGTATCTGCGTCCAGGCGCCCGGCACGAAACCGGCCAGCCGTCCGTCGATGTCGAACGCTTGTTCGCAAGCCTGCCGGAAATCCGCGTTAGCCCGATCGCCGGGTCCCAGGCGCAGCACCGAGGCCGAGGCCGGCGAGTCCCCACTGGGATAATATACGGGCTGCAGCCCGCGATGGTCGTTGGCCGGGTTCAGCCGGCTGCCGATGAAGTAAACCGTGTATGAGGCTTCTCCGGCCAATCGCACCACATAGTCGCCGGGCGGGAGATCGGCAAAGGCATAGCTGCCGCGGTCGTCGGTGCGTCCCGTCCGCACCGGGACGTAGTCGGCGCCAGCGAGAGATGCCTTGACGGCAATGCCCTGGACGGCGGCCCCCATGAGTGGTTCGCCGTTCTCGTCGAGGACTGTTCCAGCGATCGAGGCAACCGGCGCGAGTTCGATCCTCGCGGGCGGCGATCCCGGCTTGACATCCGCGACTGTGAAGGTTGGCGTGGGCCTAACATCGGACTGCTCGTCCGCTTCGCCGTCGGACGGCCCCAGCCCCGCGGGGTCGAAACCGCCGCTGTATTGTTGCCGGGACAAATCCTGCTGGGGCACGAAGCCCGGTTTGGACACGTTGAGTGAATAGGCGCCGCACGGTATATCTTCCACGCGAAAACCGCCGCTGAGATCCGTAAACCGGTAACCCGTCTGGGCTCCTGTGAAGGAGACCAGCGCGTGTGCAACGCCTGCGTTCGTGGCCGAATTGAGAACCGTCCCCGACAACACACAGCGCTCCGGCGCTTGGGCGAAGCTAACATGCTCCTGGCTGGCGCAAAAGCAGCCAAACCCAACTACCGCCGCGAATCTCCATCCGCGTCGAAGGGCCATGCCACACAATGTAGCCGATGGCCTGATCCGGCGCAAGGCGGGTGAGAAGCGCGGGAAACAATCTACCTGGAAGATATTTGCCGCGCCGCTGGAGCGGAAGGGACCGGAACCAGCGAGAGTAACCAATAGCCCGATTATTCTGGGAGCTATCCGGCCACTTTTGCCGGCTTACGCAGACGGCCCCCAGTTCACCTTCACTGCCAGGCCCTTCAGGATCTCGTTGACTTTCGAACAATTCTGCTTGATCGCGGGTCCATCATTAAGCCCTCTAAGACCGGCCTCCGCGGCTATGACGACCTTTCCGCACGGCCAGGCGTTCAATGGCAATTGCTTCAGGTAAGCCGCCAACTGGCTCAAGGGCATTTCGTGTCGCGGTACAGAAGATCCGTGTAAGACGACAACGACGTCATTAGCGTTTACAATAATAGACGGGTTCGGCCAATCACGAGCATCGATGATGCCCCCACATTTGTTCTGAGCTTTTGAGTCATTCGATGGCGTTGCTTCCTGGTCGGAAGCGACGGCAGGAACGCAGGGAACGCAGACGACGATGATGAGCGACGCCAGCAGCATCGCCGCGGTGTTCACCGTGAAGTGCTCTGAACCGCTCTGATTCATCGCTTGCATTGGTATCCTCCATCGATATTCTACAAGGGGTCCGGCAATCCTGCGGCGTCCCTGTTTTCTTCGCGCATCTCCGCTAAGTCGCCTTCCCAAATGCCCGGACCGAAGAACTGAGCCATCCCCTGGATCTTCCGCAGACGGATTACCTCTTCGAGGGCGGTGTTCACGGCTCCGGAGTAGGTCTTCGCGCCCAGGACCCTGGTCGCCTCGTCCAGGAGCCGCTCATCTAACACAAGATTTGTGCGCCTCACGTGTAAAGTGTACCGCGTTGGCGCCCGGGGCGTTGACGTGGCGGGCAAGCTAAAGCATGCCCCACCATGATCGTGCGTCCCCATGGGCGGGGCATGCTTCATCTTGCCCGGGCCACGCGTTTTTTCACAGCTTGAACAACTCCCGCAGCCGCCGCGTCTGCACCCGGCTCACCGGGATCTCGGTGTGTTTGCGGTCGTCCATGCGAAGCTGGTAGCTCGACTTGAACCACGGCACCACTTCCTTGATCCGGTTTATGTTCACCAGGTAGGACCGGTGGACGCGCCAGAACATATCGCGGTCCAGGTTGGCTTGCAGGTCTTCTAGGGTGCGGTAGCTGGAGTTCCCTTCCAGGTTGGTGGCCACCACGGTGATGGTCCCGTCGTCGATGGTCGCGTAAATCACATCGCTGGCATCCACGATAAAGTTGCGGTTCTGGGCCCGCACCAGCAGCTTGGTGCGGGGCGCCGCGCGCCCTTCCGGCGCTGGGACTGCCGGCGGCTGGGCATCGGGCGGCTTCTTCTCCTGCGCCACCCGCAGGGCCCTCTCGATGGTCTCCGCCAGACGGGCTTTATCCACCGGCTTCAGCAGGTAGTCCATGGCCCGCAGCCGGAACGCCTCGACGGCGTATTGGTCATAGGCCGTGACGAAGACGAAGTGCGGCAGCTCGATTTCCCGCTCCTGCAGGCGGCGCACCACCCCCACGCCGTCCAGGCCCGGCATTTGCACGTCCAGAAAAACCAGGTCCGGCTCCAGTTTCCGGATCAAATCCACAGCTTCCAGACCGTTGGCGCCGCTGGCAACCACCTCTACCTCCGGGAAATCCCTGAGGAGGTAGGATAGCTCGTCGCAGGCCAATTTCTCGTCGTCCACGACAATTGTCGTGAGTGTAGCCGTGGCACCGTCCCGCATGGAAGCGTTATTATATCAGTTCGGTCTAAAGGAGAAGGTATTGGCCAATCACGATAACGTCCAGATTGCGCCCGCCGACGGCAAACTGGGCGTTCTCATACCGGGTATAGGAGCGGTAACCACCACGTTTATCGCCGGTTTGGAAGCAATGAAGCGCGGGCTCGGCAAACCCATCGGCTCTTTGACTCAACTGGGCACGGTCCGCCTGGGCAAGCGCACCGAGGGGCGAAGCCCCGCCATCAAGGATTTCGTCCCGCTGGCCGGCGTCGGGGATCTGGTGGTCGGCGGCTGGGATCTTTTTGAAGACAACGCTTACGAAGCGGCGGTCAAGGCCGGAGTGCTGGAAACGTCGCTGCTGGACCAGGTGAAGGCCCCGCTTTCCGCCATCAAGCCCATGACGGCGGTGTTCGACAAGGACTACGTCCGGCGCCTGCACGGCCCCCACGTCAAAAAAGCCGCTTCCAAGATGGAATACGCCGAGATGCTGATGGACGACATTCGGCAATTCAAGGAGAAAACGGGCGTTTCGCGCATGACCATGATCTGGTGCGGATCCACCGAGGTCTTCCACCGGGCGGCCGCGGTGCACTCTTCGCTCAAGGTTTTCGAGGAAGGGTTGCGCCACAACGATCCGGAGATCTCGCCCAGCCAGATCTACGCCTACGCCGCGCTGAAATCCGGCGTTCCCTACGCCAACGGCGCTCCGCATATGACCACCGACATGCCGGCGCTGATCGAGATGGCGCGCGAGCGCAATCTGCCGATATCGGGGAAGGACTACAAGAGCGGCCAGACTTTCATGAAAACCCTGCTGGCGCCCGGCCTCAAGTCCCGTCTGCTGGGGCTCAACGGCTGGTTTTCCACCAACATTCTGGGCAACCGGGATGGTGAAGTGCTGGACGACCCCGACGCCTTCCGCTCCAAGGAAGTCACCAAGAGCTCGGTGCTCGAGTACATCCTGCAGGGCGACATCTACCCGGACTTGTACAAGAACTACTACCACAAGGTCCGCATCGAGTACTATCCGCCCCGTGGCGACGCCAAGGAAGGCTGGGACAACATCGACATCTTCGGATGGCTCGGCTATCCCATGCAGATCAAGGTCAACTTCCTTTGCCGCGATTCCATTTTGGCCGCTCCCCTGGTCCTCGATCTCGTTCTTTTCATGGATCTTGCGCAACGCGCCGGGATGAGGGGCATCCAGGAATGGCTGTCGTTTTATTTCAAAGGGCCGATGCATGCGCCTGAAGTTTACCCCGAGCACGACATCTTCATCCAACTCATGAAACTGAAGAATACGCTGCGTTGGATGCGGGGCGAAGACCTCATTACGCACTTGGGCCTGGAATATTACGATTAGCTGCTGTATCGTTTAGGAGACACGGTGGACGCGCGGCGAAATGTTTCGGTGCGCCCGCGCGTCTTATTAACCAGGAGCCTATGAAAGTACTGGTGATAGGAGGGACCCTTTTTATTGGCCGCCTCCTCGTCGAGGATCTGGTCAAAAGGGGACACGATGTCGCGATTCTCCACCGCGAGCCGAAACACGACTTCGGACGGCGGGTGGAGAACCTGGTGGCCGACCGCAACGACGCCGATTCCATGGCCGAGGCCCTCTCCGGCCGCCGCTTTGAAGTAGTCTACGACAACGCCTACGATTGGGAGCGCGGCACCACGGCGGCGCAGGTGGGGGCCACCGTGCGCTTGTTCGGCGACCGCCTGAGCCGCTACATTTTCATGTCCAGCGTGGCGGCCTACGGCGACGGGCTGAACCACAAGGAAAGCGACCCGCTGGCGCCCGACTACCACTCCGATCCGTACGTCGGCAACAAGGCCACCACCGAGCGGCTGCTGTTTCGGATGCACGCCCAGAAGGGCCTGCCGCTGGTGACATTCCGCCCGCCTTTCGTATACGGCCCCGGCAACCCCTTCTATCGCGAGCAGTTCTTCTGGGACCGCCTGCGCGCCGGCCGGCCCATCATCATCCCCGGCGACGGCCACCGCCTCATGCAATTCGTCTACGTGCGCGACCTGGTGGATGCCATGGTAGCCGCCATGACCGAACCGCGGGCGGAGGGTGAGGCGTTCAACATCGGCGATTCCAAGCCGCTCACCCAGGTGGAGCTGGTGGAAAGGCTGGCCGCGGTCGCCAACGCGGACCCCGTCCTGGTCCGCATTCCGCGCGACGCCATCCAGGCCGCCGGCGGGAACGCCATGACCGAGCCCTTCTACTTCGGCGAATACCTGGACGTGCCGCCCATCACCGAGAACATGGGAAAAACCACGCGGATACTGAAGGTCAAGATGACTCCCTTCGACGTGGGCCTCAAGGAAACCTGGCGTTGGTATTTGCGCAACCACAAGCCCCGTACGGCCGGTTTCGAGTTTGACGACCGTCTCATGGGGATGGTCAGAACCAGCTCGCCGGCCAGCGTGTAGGGGCCGGGCACGCCCCGGCCCGGATTGGCTCCTCGGTTAAAGCTGAGTGACGCTCAGGCCGGGGATCAGTTGAAAATGGCGAACATTGGCCGTTCCAACCGCGTAACCGAGTTCCAGGGCGCTGACCCCGATCAGCAGGTCCGATAACGGAATGCGGATCCCTCGGGCCTGGCTCTGGCCGTCGATCTGCCCGGCCCGCAGGGCGATCGGAACCGTCACCGGCTGGATGGGGACGCCGCGCAAGAGTTCGTCGAGGAAAGCCTGCCTCCGGTTCCGGCGTTCGGTTGTGTCGGCGCGGGTGATGCCGTGGGCCAGCTCGAGCACAGTCACAACCGACACGGCGATTCCTTCATCGCCCGCTTCCAGCGCCACGGTTTCGAGAAGTTGGCGAGCGTTTTTGCCCTGGCGTTCCGCGGCCACGGCCGCCGTCGAGTCGAGCATCAGTCCCAAGCCGGCGGCTCCAATGGCTCCCTATGAGCGGCGACAGCCTCCTCGACATCCTTCGCGAAGTCGGGATCGATAGTAGCCGTGGAGCCGGCCGGCATCAGGGCGATGCACTCGGAGATCTTGCGGCGCACCGGCGCCGCCGGGCGGATGACAGCCACCGGCTGCGCGTCGCGCTCGATGACGATCTCGGCTCCGGTCTCGACCCGCTGCAGGATTGACCGTACGTCCCTAGCCAGATCGCCTTCGCTGATGTGCAGCGACTCCATACCTGCGATCATAGCGTTTCTTCCCCCGCGCTGTCCTGCTCCGCTTCACCACAACCCGCTCCGCCCGCTTTCCAGCTCCAGCAGCCTCTTCTTGAGCGCCAGCCCTCCGCCGTAACCCACCAGCTTGCCGCTCGATCCGATCACTCGGTGGCATGGGACCACGATGGCGATCGGGTTGGCCCTGTTGGCTGCCCCCACCGCCCGCACCGCCCGTGGAGAGCCCATGGCCGCGGCAACCTGCGCATAAGTGCGCGTCTCGCCGTAGGGTATGGTCACGAGTTGGCCCCATACCCGCTTCTGAAACGGGGAGCCCACGGCGTCAAGCGGAAGCTCGAAATCGCGCCGCCGGGAGGCAAAGTAGTCCCGCAGTTGCGAAACGGCTTCCGCCAGCAGCGGGTTGCGGTCGTTCCGCCGGGCCGCCGGGGCCTTCAAGGGGTTGAATGTGACGGCTCGGATCCCCTTAGTGGAAGCTTCCAGCCGCAGCGTCAGGCCGTCAAAGTCCGCATCGGTCCACTCGACCATACCGACAGTCTGGCACACCTACAGCGGCAGGGTCCGCGAGCGCGGCCTTTCGAGCCTGGCAGCCAGGCGTTGCTCCCGGCGGCGGAGGGCGGGCGTATCTTCGAGCGCCAGGGCGGCGCGCGTCATCTCGAGCGCCATGGCGTCATTGCGCTCGCGGCGTTCGTAATGCCGGGCCAACTCCTCCAGCGCGCGCACGCGAAAGGGGTTGCGCGAGCCGGCCAGATCCGCTGCCGCGGCCACGGCGGCGTCGTGCCGCCCCAGGCGTTTTTCGGCGCAGGCGATGTCCCAAAGCGCCCGGAACAGCAGGGAGTCGGGCAACCCCAACTCGACGGCGCGGCGATAGAGGCGGAGGGCCTCCTCGCGCCGGCCGGCCTGTTCGAGCCAGCGCGCCAGGCCAATGAGATCCGCGCCGTGGCGCAGAGGGGCCTCCTCCGGCGAGCGGAAGGCGAACGGCACGATGGCCGTGAGACAGGCGAGGGACAGAATATCGATGGCGTTGTGGTGGAAAATGGGGACCACGCGGAAGGCTTCCTGGGTGCGCAGAAACTCGAAATAGCAGTACGGGATCATCTCGCCCGGCAGGTCGCCTTCGCGCTCCACGCCCAGGATGCGGCGCTCCAATTCCACCAGACGGCAGCTTTCCAGGCGCAGCTTCCACAGACGCCGCGCGCCGAACAGGAGGTCGAGATGCTCCATGCGGTCGAAGGGGCGCAGGCGCCCCGCGTGCGCCCTCACCATGCGAAAGCGCGTTTCGAGCAGTGGCTGGTCGTAGGATTTGCCGTTGTAGGTGACCAGCACATCGAACCCCTCCAGGTACTCGGCCAGCCGCCAGAGCAGAGAGGGTTCCTCGCCGTAGTCGCGCATGAAGAACTGGCGCAGCCGGAAGCCCGCGGGCTCTATGGAGCCGATGCCGATCAGGAATGCGTAAGTGCCCGCGCCGCCGGCCAGGCCCGTGGTTTCGGTATCGAGGAAGGCCCACCGCGCGGGGGGCGAGCCGGCGGCGGCGCCGGCCGTGAGCGGACCCAGCAAATCCTCCGGCAACTCCGCCAGGTCCGCGATATCCACGCTGCCATGGCGGCGGTGACGCTCCCAGAGCCGCTCGGTTTCGAAATGCTCCCCGTGCGCCGTGCGAACCACCTCGCCGCCGATGAGCTGTTCGATGTGGAGTGGCAGATCTTGCGGCGTCAGGCGGGGCCGGGGAGCGGGCTGGGCCAGGCTGGGGCTTCCGGCGCTTTCCCGCCCGGTCCATTTCCGGTCTATGCGGGCAATCTTCCGCCGCAATTGCGCAAGCTGTTCCTGGATATCCTCCATTCGCTTTTTCTTTGCCTATGATAGTCCGCCGAGGCGGCGATATCAAGTTGCGAGGCCTCGGCAAGATCCTTTGACGCAGAGCCGCTGAGACGCGGAGAAACTCGAAAAGAGAAGGGAGGACAGGAAGGATAGAAAGGACAGAAAGGACTGCCGAATCCAAGCGTCGAAGAAGCAATTGCGCTTCATCTCATCTCATCTCTTCTCTTCTTGAGTTTCTCCGCGTCTCCGCGTCTCCGCGTCAAATCCGCGTCAAAGCAGTGGGGAGCATCAAAGCGGTGGACGCCTCAAAACAGCGGTCCCTCACGCTGCTATATTCGAGTAAATGATCCAGAGTGCGGTAATTCCCGTCGCGGGTCTCGGGACGCGGCTGTTGCCGGCCACCAAGTCTCAGCCCAAGGAAATGCTCCCGGTGGCGCGTAAGCCGATCGTGCAATACGTGGTGGAGGAGCTGGTTTCGAACGGCGTTCAGCAGATTCTGTTCGTGACCGGGCGCAGCAAGGCGTCCATTGAGAACCATTTCGACCACGACCCCGAGATGGTCCGCGCGTTGAGCGAGACCAACCGCACGGACCTGCTGAAGGACGTGGATTTCGAAGCCTTGAAGGCCAACTTCTTCTACACCCGCCAGCGTCTGCAGAAGGGCCTGGGAGACGCCGTTCTGTGCGCCGAGAATTTCGCCGGCGAGGAGCCGTTCGTGGTGGCGCTGGGCGATTCCATCATCGGGCTGAACGCGGTTTCAAGCGCGGTGAGCCGCATGATGGAGGTGTTCGATTCCCGGCGGGCCAGTTGCGTGATCGCGGTGGAAGAAGTGCCGCCGGAAGAGACGCGGCACTACGGCATTGTGCAGCCCGCGGACGGGCCGGGCGACGTGTTCCGGGTGGCGAATCTGGTGGAAAAGCCCGCCCCGCGCAGCGCGCCCAGCAACTTCGCCATCGCCGGCCGCTACGTGTTTTCGCCGGTGATTTTCGACATGATCCGCCGCGTGAAGCCCGATGCGCGGGGGGAGATCCAGCTCACCGACGCCATCCAGTTTCTGTGCGACGAAGGCCGCCGAGTGGTGGCGGTGAAGTTGGCGCGCGAGGAGAAGCGCTACGATATCGGCAACTTCCCCAGCTATTTTGAGAGCTTCGTGGAGTTTGCGCTGGCGGACCCGGTCTACGGCGCCGGTTTTCGGCGCACGCTGGAGCGCCTGCTGGAGAGGACCGCGGCGACGGTCTGAAATGCAACGTGCATTTGCTCCTTAACCTGCATGTCTCACAGGTGGCCCGAATGCGTGGCGCACGCACTCGTGCGTGCCGTGTCGAGACTCTTCTCGACACGTTCGGGGCTGCGGACAGTCCGTCGAACCGGGGCGTCGGCATGAGCGCCGACGCGGCACGCCCGAGTGCGTGCGCCACGTTGTCGCGGCCGAGTGTCTGTGAGAAGGTCCGGCTAAGAGGTTGTGAGAATTCAGGCCGCCGATGAACGCCGATAAACGCGGGTTGAAGACCAAAACCATATCGGCGTTAACCGGCGTTCCTCCGCGGGTCGAAATACTTTTCTTCGCGCTGTTGTTCGCGCTGCTGCTGGCCGCGCGGATGTGCCACGCCGGGATCCTGTGGGAAGGCGACACGCTGCCTCTGGCGGCGGCCGGCCAAATGCTCCATGGCAAGGTTCTGTACCGCGACATCTGGTACGACAAGCCGCCGCTCGTGCCCGCCTTCCACCTGCTTTCGGGCGGGGCGGCCGGGTGGTCTCTGCGCTTCGCGGGCGCACTGTACGCATTGCTGTGCTGCCTGATCGGGTATGGATTCGCGCGCGATTTGTGGTCCCGGCGCGAGGGTCTGTGGGCCGCCGCTCTGCTGGCTATCTATCTGACGTTCTACATCCCTTCGGCGGTGATTCCGGTGGCGTCCGACCTGCTCCTGCTGGCCCCCCACGCCGCCGCTGTGTGGATGGCCTACAAACGCCGGCCGTTCTGGAGCGGCGCGCTGGCCGGGGTGGCGTTCTGGATCAGCCCCAAAGCTGTGTTCGTGGCCGCGGCGTGCGTCCTGTGGCATCCTGCCGGAGCGCCTCTGATGGCGGCCGGCTTCGCGGCCGTGAGCGGCGTCGCGGCGGGGTGGCTGTGGGCCGGCGGCGCGCTGGGCGCCTACTGGCGCGAGGTTTGGGAATGGGGGAGGCTCTACGCCGGCGGCACGTTCGTGGCGGAGCCGTGGAAGAACGGCCTGGCGCGCACGCTGAACTGGATGGGGTTTCACGCGGCGGCGGCGGCGGCGGCGGCGTGGTTCCTGGTCGGGATCGTGCGGGCGGGCGATCGCCGCGCGGTCTGGCGCTGGGGTGGATGGCTGGCATTGGCCCTCATCGGGGTGGCCGCGGGCCTCCGCTTTTTCCCGCGCTACTACTTTTTGGCGCTGCCCGTGGTGGCGTTGATGGCGGCCAGGGGCTTTGCCACCCTGGGGCGGGCGCGCCTGGCGGTGGGGCTGCTGCTGATGGTTCCCGTCGTGCGTTTTGGGCCCTCCTACGTGGCGGCGGCTAACCCGCGGTGGCGTGACACCGCCATGGACCGCGACAGCCGGGCGGCCGCCGCCATCATCCGCCAGACGGCTCGGCCCGGCGATACGCTGTTCGTGTGGGGATACCGGCCCGAGCTGTTCGCGTACACCGGACTGCTGGCCGGATCGATGTACCTCGATTCGCAGCCGCTCACGGGCGTCCCGGCGGACCGGCACTTGACCCAATCCACTCCCGTGGAGACTACCGAAGCGCGCCGCCGTCGCGCCGAGCTGGTGGCACTCCGCCCGCCGGACATCGTGGCCGACGGGCTGAGCGCCTACAACCCCGCCCTGGCCATGACGCGCTATCCCGAGTTGGCGGCGTGGATGGAGCACTATGCTCTGGCCGGCCGAACCGGCGAAACCGCGATTTACCGCCGGATTCGGTGAACCTCGAGCACGAAATGAGCGGTTCGATCGCCTGCGACGGCTCCCTTGGAAAGTGTGAAAAGGCGTTTCGGGCGGCTGAATCTACGCCCGCCGGCGCATTTCGGCCCGCGCTTCGGCTTCGGCCGTGCGGGCGCGGTCCGCTTCGCGCTTATCGTGCAGCTTCTTGCCCCGCGCCACCGCCAGTTCGCATTTGATCCGGCCGCCCTTGAGGTAAACCTTGGTGGGAATCAGAGCCAGGCCCTTCTCGCGGGTTATGCCCAGGAGCTTATCGACCTCCCGGCGGTGCAACAGGAGCTTGCGGTTGCGCACCGGCGGGTGATTCTCGCGGTTGCCGTGGGAATACTGGCTGATGTGGGCGTTGACCAGCCAGGCCTCGTTGTTCAGGACCGCGCCGTAAGCGTCCGTCAGTTGCACCTTGCCGTCCCTGGCGGCTTTCACTTCCGTTCCCGTGAGGACCAGCCCGGCTTCAAAGCGCTCCATCAGGAAGTAGTTGTGGCCCGCCTGCCGGTTATCGCTAAGAATCTTCAGGGAAGGGTCTTTCTTGCCAGTCAATTTTGACCTCAACGCTCGGAAGCCCAGCGTCGTCAATGAGTTTAGATGGTTGGATACGGCGAAACGCATTTCATCTTAGCATAGGGCTGCCATGAACCCGGAAGAGAGCTGGAACATGTTGTTTTTCAAGCGCTTACTCATGATTGCGCTGAGCGGGGCGCTGATCGGGCTGGTGACGCCGCTGCCGGCCGCCGACCACAAGGGCGATAGGTTCCTGATCCAGGGGCGCGCATTGGAAGCCAAGAAGGATTGGGATGGCGCGCTCGATGCCTATCAAAAGGCCCTGGAGGCGGACCCCGCCGACATCCAGTACCAGATGGCGGTCGAAAAGGCCCGCTTCGAGGCCGGGCAAATGCACGTCGAGAAGGGCGTAAAGATCCGCAGCCAGGGCATGCTGGGCGAAGCGCTTATTGAATTTCAGCGGGGATTCAGCGTGAACCCCGGCTCCGCCGTGGCCGTGCAGGAGATCCGGACCACCCAGGAGATGATCGAGCGGGAGCGGCAGCGGGTGTTGCAGACGGGCAGGGAATCGAGCCCCGAAGATCGCGGCCTCACCCCATTGCAGCAGCTCCGGCAGGACCAGGAACGGCAGCTCGACCGGTTGCTCCCCGCGCCCGAGCTCAGACCCCTCGGCCCCAGCCGCATCGATTTCAAGATCAGCAACGCCGATCCCAAGACTCTGTTCAATACGCTGGGCAAGCTGGCCGGCATCAACGTGCTCTGGGACCCGGATTATTCGCAGGGCGGCGGGACCACCATAAAGCCCCAGAGCGTGGATCTGCAGAACACCACCCTGGCCGAAGCTCTCGACTACCTCTCCCTGATTACCCGTTCGTTCTGGAAACCGCTCTCCGCCAACACCATCTTCGTGGCTCAGGACACCCGCCCCAAGCGTACCGACTTTGGGGACTTCGTCATGAAGGTCTTCTACGTCTCCAACGTGGGGCTCCCGCAGGAGTTGACGGAAATCTCGAACGCCGTCCGCACGGCGGCGAATTTGCAGAGCGTGGTCCTGGTCAACGCGCAAAACGCCATCGTGGTGCGCGGCGAGGTGGACCAGGTGCAGCTTGCCGAGAAGATCATCCACGATCTCGACCGGCCGAAAGCCGAAGTCCTGATGGACATCATCGTGATGGAGACCAGTTCGATCTATACCCGGAGCCTCGCCGCGGCGCTCTCGCCTACCGGGTTGACTGTTCCCGGGAACTTCACTCCCCGCAGCGGGCTGCAGGTGGTCAACAACGCCAACACCACGGGCACGACCGGGACTACCACCACCGGGACCACCACCACCGGGACGACCACCGGGACGACCACCGGCACTACCACCACCGCGGCTGCCACGAGCGCAGCCATTCCGTTGGCCAACCTGGGTCACCTGGCCAGCGCGGACTGGTCTACCACGCTGCCGAGCGCGCTCTTGCAGGCGGTGATGAGCGATGCCAAGAACAAAGTTCTCCAGGAGCCGCAGCTTCGGTCGGTGGACATGGTTAAAGCCACGCTGAAGATCGGAGAACGCGAACCGTACGCGTCCGGCAGCTTCCAGCCCGGCATCGGCGGCGTGGGCATCAACCCAATGGTCAACACGCAGTTCCAGTTCATGGACGTAGGCGTGAACGTGGATATGACTCCGAAGGTGCACGATAACGGCGACGTTTCCCTGGAGATCGATCTGGAGATCTCGGACGTCGAACAATGGCTGAACCTGGGCGGGGTCCAGCAGCCCGTTGTCGGCCAGCGCAAGGTGCACCACAACATCCGCTTGAGGGAAGGCGAAGTGGCTCTGCTGGGCGGCCTGTCCAAGCTGACGGACAGCAAGACCAAGACCGGGATACCGGGGCTTGCCAGCCTTCCGGTGGTGGGGCGTCTGTTCAGCGGGGATAGCGTCGACCGGGAGCGCGACGAGCTGATGATCGCGATTGTGCCGCACGTGATCCGGCGTCCGGAGTTCACCGCCGAGGCTCTGCGCACGATCATCGCGGGAACCTCGCAAAACATCAAGTTGAACTATGCGCCCCTGGAGGCGCCCGACGGGCTGGCGCCGCCGGCCCCGGCGGCTCCGGCGGCGGCGACTGTTCCGGCCGCTCCAGTGCCCGCGCTTCAGCCCGCCGCGCCCGCCGTGGCGCCGGGCGCGCCGCCATCGCCCGGACCGCCTCCGGCGGCCGCGGTAACCGCGCGTTTCCTGCCCGCCAGCGTGGAAGCGGCGGGCGCCGGGGGCACGTTTACGGTCGAGGTGGCTTTGGAAGGCGGGTCGGACGTGTTCTCCGCATCGCCCATACAGATTGGCTTCGATCCGAAGCTGCTCAGCCTGGCGGATGTCTCCGCGGGCGGCCTGTTCTCAAAGGATGGGCAGCAACCGGTTTTTTCGAGGAACATCATGAATGATATGGGCCTGGCCACCATCCAATACAACCGGCCGCCGGGCGCGCCCGGGGTGAGCGGGACCGGCACGTTGCTGACCTTGCGATTCCAGACCTTGGGCCACGGCGCCACCTCGATCACCGGAAACCTGACCATCCGGAACTCAGGCGGGCGGGTGATTGGCTCGGCCAACCCGCAGTTACCGGTTAACCTGAAGTAAGACATGGAGACCCGCACGCACGATCAGATGCCGGAAAGCCGCCGGAAAGAGGCAGGGCGGAACCCCTGGTCCGCGGCCGGCCACGATTTCATTGGCGAGGGGCGGGTCCAGGGGGACCCGCGCGGACCAGGGGGTCCGCCTCACCACATCTCCCCACGCCGCCGGAACCAGAGAGGGCTGACGCTGGTCGAGCTGATCGTGGCTTTCACGATTATGCTGGTGCTCACCAGCATGGCGGTGCCGCTGGCGCGCTCCAAGGTGCGCGCCGAGCGCGAGCTCGAACTGCGCGCCTCCCTGCGCGAAATGCGGGACGCCATCGACAAGTACCACGACCTCAACATGGCCGGCTATTTCGGCCCCATGAAGGCAGGCACCGACGGCTATCCCGACAACCTCGAGATGCTGGTGGAAGGCGTGAAGGTGAACAACGCCGAGGGAACCAAGATGCGCTTCCTGCGGAGAATTCCGCGCGATCCCTTCACCGGCAAGAACGAGTGGGGACTGCGCAGCGACCAGGACGATACGAAGTCGCAGAGCTGGGGCGGTCAAAACGTGTTCGACGTGTATAGCAAGACATCCGAAAAGGGTTCCGATGGCACGCCGTATTCCGAGTGGTAGGACCTGCGGGTTCACGTTTGTCGAGCTGATGGTGGTGATCACCATCATCGTGATCCTGATCACCATGGCGATCCCCATCTACAACAAGACCATCATCCGGTCCAAGGAAAGCGTGTTGAAGACCAACCTGTTCACGCTGCGGACGGTGATCGACAATTACACCTACGACAAAATGAAAGCGCCGGCGACGCTGCAGGACCTGGTGAGCGAGGGCTACCTGAGAGACGTTCCGGTGGACCCCATGACCGGGTCGAATCAAACCTGGCAGATCATCATGGAGCCGCCCGGCAGCGGCGTCGACCAATCGAATCCGGGCATTTTCGACGTGAAGAGCGGCTCGGAGAAGACCAGCCCGCTGGAGGGCACGGCTTACGGGGAATGGTGAGAGGCCGAGGCGCGCAACGCCGCCGTGGCCGTGACGCTACACTAAGCATACAGGGCTATCCTCCACTGTCTTGCAAATGAAATATATCTGGAACTTCTAGGATGAGAACATGAAAAAGTCGGGCGCGAGCCAGGGCCAATCGGCATCCCAGCTCATCTCGAAAAGAATCGCCGAACTCGGGGACTGGCGCGGGGAAACCCTCGGCGGAATGCGCAAGCTCATCAAGGAAGCCGACCCGGACGTCGTCGAGGAATGGAAGTGGAGGGGCACTCCGGTTTGGTCGCACGACGGCATCATCTGCACTGGCGAATCCTACAAGAATGTGGTGAAGCTTACCTTCTCCAAGGGCGCGTCTCTGAAGGATCCGGCCCGTCTCTTCAACTCGAGTCTCGACGGAAACGCACGCCGCGCGATCGACATCCACGAAGGAGAAGAAGTCGACGAGTCGTCCTTCAAGGCGCTCGTTCGCCAAGCGGTCGCCCTCAACAGTTCTGGCAAGTCGAAACCTTCGAAGAAGGCGAAGTCCTAAGGGATTCCGCCCCATGCGTCCTTTTCTTATTGTCTCCGCCGTACTGATGGCCGGCTGCGGATATATCGGGCCGCCCCTGCCACCTTTGGCGAACGTACCCGCCGCGGCGCAAGGCCTCACCGCGGTGCAGCGTGGAGCGCGCATCGTGGTCCAATTCCAGGAAACCGGGCGGACCACCGAGGCGAACCCCATCAAGCCGCCGATCACCGAGGATCTGCGCATCGGCGTGTTCTCCGGCGCCAGTTTCAGTGCGGACGCCTGGGCCGCTCAAGCGCAGCGCATCACGGGCGGCCACGTGACCAACGGCGTGGCCCTTTACGAGACTCCCGCGGCGCCGTGGATCGGTAAGGAAGCCATTGTCGCGGTTCGCGTGGTGGGTGGCAATGGAAAGCGGTCCGGCTGGTCGAACTACGCGACTGTGGTAGTGGTCCCGGAGCCCGAACGGCCGCGGAATCTCAGCGCCGTCCCGTCGCCGCAGGGGGTAAGGCTTACCTGGAGCGCCCGCGGGAATCGCTTCCGCGTGCACCGCCGCAGCCCGGGCGAGACCGAGTTCACCGTCCAGGCCACCGTCGAAAAGCCGGAGTGGACGGATGCCAACACCGATTTCGGAAAGCGCTATACCTACATGGTGGAGACCGTGGTGAAGCTGGCCAATGACAAGGAAGCCTTCAGCGACCCCTCCGAAGAGGCCGACATTACGCCCGAGGACGTGTTCCCGCCCGCCGCGCCCACAGGCCTCCAAGCCGCGGCCGCGCCGGCTTCCATCGAACTGGCGTGGAACGCCAATACGGAGCCGTTCCTGGGCGGATACCGGGTGTACCGTTCCACCGCCGGAAGGCCGTTCGAGAAACTCGCCGAAGTGGGCATAATCCCCAGTTACTCGGACCGCCAAGTGGAGCCGGGCAAGAGCTACCAGTATGCGGTGACGGCCGTGAGCAAGACCGGCCACGAGAGTCCGCGCTCGGGGCCGGTGGAAGCCAGCTTGCCGTAAGCGGGCGGCCCCACGGGCCAACTTCACCGCGGAGCAGGGGGCTGGAAGACCAGTCTGGTGGGGGAAGAAACGGGCCTTCACCGCGGAGCCGCGGAGACGCGGAGAAAGCGCGGAGCCTTGGCCACGGCGGCCGTGGCGGAATGAGTTGGGAAACTTGGTCTGGACGAGAGAAGTTTCCGGAGAGAAGAAGACCTTGAATTTCTCCGCGATACCTCCGCGTCTCGGCGGCTCCGCGGTGAAGGCGCTCCCCGACTGGCGCCCCAGTCACCCGCTCAGTAATGAAAGCGGTAGCGCACTCCCACATAGACCTGTCGTGGATCGGCGTAATGGGTCCCGCCGAACGTTTGGCTGTTGTCCAGCAGGAACCGGCGATTGGCGATATTCACGGCCGTCAGAGAGACCGTGAGGCTCTCCGAGACAGGCTTGCCGACCGAAAGATCGAAGGTGGCGTGCCCTTCCAGATGCGCCGGCACGGCGCTCGATCCATCCGTGAAGCCGGAGCCGTAGTAGAGATTGCCGCCGGCGACGACTCGATACGGCAGGTTGAAGTTGAACCCCGTATGCAGCGTATGCCGCTGGTCATGGTCCAGCAGGAAGTAGCCGCTCGCAGGCACGGAAAAGTCGGTCAAGCCGCCGGTTATGGCGCCCGATCCAAGGGCGTAAGCATGGGCGTACGCAAGGTAAACCTCGCCCCGATGAAAGAGTTGCGGCGACCGGACGCCGACCTCCTGGCCGTACAAGCGCGCGCGGTCGATGGTCAAGGGAAAGAAGATGTCGGAGTCGCCGATGGCGTTGTGATCGAAATAGTTTTTCGCGCGCTGATGGTAGTCGTTGACCTCCAGCGCCCAACCTCGTAGTGGAATGGTCAGTCCGAACTGATGCTCTTCATCGCGCTCGCCGCGCAACGGGATGAAGCCCAAGCCTTGCGATACGGCGTAATCGAGCAGAGGGCCGCTGACGGTAGAGAGAGGCGGAGCCTGGTAGTAGCGGCCCCAGAACCCGCGCAAAACCCAGTTCAAACCAGGGATGCGAACCGAACCGCCGAGCCGGGGAGTGGCTGCATTTTCCGAAATGGCTCCGCTGAAACACGTCAGCCGGATTCCGGCGGTCAACGTCAGCCAGGAGAACGCCCGGTACCGATCCTCCAGAAAGAGAGCCTCGAGGCGGCCACTGGAAAGCTTGTCTTGCGCCAGGGAATCTCCGGAGCCGTCGTTGGCAATCAAACTCACAAACTCATCGTCGCGCTGAGAGAAGCCGTAGACGCCGATGCGCGCATTGTTCCCGCCGGTGACCGCGGTAAGCGCGATCTGCGCGCCGGCGTATTGCGAAGCGCGATGCTGGGTGGTACTGACGGGAGTGTCATTGGGGTCGCCATCGTAATTCGCGCGATTGTAATGGTAGAACGGCGAGACAGTCAGCAGAAGGCCCGGACGGAATGTGCGCGCCCAGGAGAAGTCCACCAGAGCGTCACGCTCACGCTCGACGTCCCGAATGCCGGCAGCCTGCGCGTCCGGGTCGTTGGGGATCTGATAGTCGTCGCGCCGGAGGGATGTCACGAATCGGAACTGGTTGTTGGCATCGGTGTTGTAGACCAGGGTCGCCAGGCCGCCGAGGCCCCAGGCGCGATCGTGCAACACGTCGGGGCCAGGCGTTTCGAGGCCGTAATCGCTTCGATTGCCATTGAGACTGCCATAGTAGGCGAACTTCTCGGAGTGGCTCCCGAAGTTCACTTGATCGTTGGTTTGACCGAACGCGCCGACGGTGGTGTTCAGCTCGCCTTCGTTATTTCCCTCGAAGCCGGTCCGGGGCACGGCGTTGAATGCCGCATAGGTCCGGTCGCCGATGTCGGAGGAATAGCCTCCGCGTTGCGCTTCCAGGTAGTCGATGTCCTTTGGATCGATCTGCGGGCCGACGTTGCTGGCGATGTTCGTATTGGGTATCGGGACGCCGTCGATGGACCAGGTGACCTGGTGTCCGCCGCGCACGTGAAGCTGATCATGGGCAATCCAGGCGCCGGGGACGTAGTCGGTGATCAGGTTCAGGCTGTTGCTAAGATCGGCGCCAGGCGTCGTCCGGATCTCTTCCCGGCTGACGATGGTTGTCGGGGGGACCACTTCGGGGCTCGCCACCAACGCCGATTCAGACACGTCGACTGCTTCGCGCGAGGTCCCGATCGCAAGCTGGAAATGCAGCACCGGCGCGCTTCCGGAGACCACCACCAAGCTCTGAACGGCGGGCGCAAATCCATCTCGCGTCACCCCGACGTGATAGGCGCCCACGGGAACCGACGAGGTCTCGAATACTCCCTCATCGTTGGTGGTGAGGCTCAGGGAATAATCCGAGGCGGCGGATTTCAAAGTCACGCGAGCGTCGGGCACGGGACGATGATCCGGGTCGTGCACAATGCCGCGCACGGAGCCATAGACCGCGGCCCAGATCGATGGGAAGCCGAGCACAGCCAGCGCTAGCGATGTAAGAACGCGACGCACCCAACCACTACCTTCGTCCATGGGATGCCAATTCCATCACGCTGGTCATGCGGCGAATTGTCGCAGCGGCGGAATCGAGGTACCGGCGGATACAAGTCGGACGCGCCGCTACAAGAGTCCGCGCTCCGCGCCGGTGGACGCCAGATTGCCGTAGCGCGGCGCGGACCGGATGCCGCGCCGGCGCCGCTCGCGCGCCCAGACTACGACGCGATAGCCCAACTCCAGCGCCACCAGCGAGCCATAGAGAAGGGGAAGGCGGACATCCGATTTCACCAGCCAGTAGTAGTGGGTCACGGCGGCGATGGCGGTCACATAAATCAGCCGGTGCAGGAGTTGCCAGCGTTTCCCGCCGAGCCTGCGGATCCAACCGGCGGTGGACGTCGCCGCCAGCGGCGCCATGCAGGCGAACGCGGTGAAGCCGGCAATGATGAACGGCCGCTTGGAGAGGTCCTTCACAATTTCGGGCCACTGGAAGAACTTGTCCACGCACAGCCAGGTGAGAAAATGCAGCGTGCCGTAGAAGCACGCGAACAGCCCGATCATCCGGCGGTAGCGAATCAGGGCGGGCACGCGCAGCAGCTTGCGCAGAGGGGTCACGGCCAGGGTCGCGACGATCAGCCGGATGGTCCAATCGCCGGTGAAATGCGTGATGTACTCGATGGGGTTGGGCGTGAGGTCGCCGTTCCAGGCGCGCCAGCCCAGGTGGGCAAGAGGCGCGAGACACGTCAGGAAAAGCAGCGTCTTGGCGGCGCGCGCCAGGGCGTTGGTGCGGGTTCTGGCCATGGTCAGTAGTTTCTTTTCAGATCCATTCCCGCATAGAGACCGGCCACCTGGTCCCCGTACCCGTTGAACATGAGGGTGGGCCGCCGGGAGAATTCGCCCAGCCGGCGCTCGGTCGCCTGGCTCCAACGCGGATGATCCACGGTTGGATTCACGTTGGAATAAAAGCCGTACTCGCGCGCGTTCGCGATATTCCACGTGGTGGGAGGCTCGCCCGCGACCAGGCGGATCTTGACGATGGATTTGATGCTCTTGAAGCCGTACTTCCAGGGAACGACGAGGCGCACGGGCGCGCCGTCCTGGGGCGGCAGCGTCTCGCCGTACATGCCCACCGAGAGCAACGCCAGGGGGTGCATGGCCTCATCCAGGCGCAGACCCTCGACGTAAGGCAACTGGATACCGGCATAGCGCCCCTGGGGCATCTGCCGGGGATCGTAATAGCTCTCAAACGCCACGAATCTGGCGCGCGAGGTGGGTTCCGCGGGCTTGAGCAGGGTCTCGAGCGAATAGCCGATCCAGGGGACCACGATGGACCAGCCTTCCACGCAGCGGTGGCGGTAGACGCGTTCCTCGAGCGGCGCCAGCTTGAGAATGTCGTCCATGGCGAGCTTGCGGGGCTTGGCAACTTCGCCTTCGATGGAGACCGTCCAGGGCGAAGTCTTGAAGTTCTTGGCGAACTCCGCCGGCTGCTCCTTCTGGGTCCCGAATTCGTAGAAGTTGTTGTAGTGGGTGGCGGCGTCGTACGGCGTTTGCTTCTCGTCGGTGCTGAAGGAGCTGCGGGCGAGGTTGGGCAGCTTCACGCCGGCGCGGGCGGAGCCCGCCACGGCGAAAGCGGCCGGAATTCCCGCCAGGAGTTTGCGCCGGCTCAGGTAGGTCGCCTTGGGCGTGATCTCCGAATAGCGAATATCCGGGGACTTGCGGAACAGCAGCATAGCTCTATCCTTTAACTATCACAATAGGACGAATGGATGTCCCCGGCGGATACCGGTCGGGCGCGCCACCTGTACGATTGGATGCCAAACGCAGGGGGGGCGCGCGGCCAAACCTAGGGGCAAACCGGGGTGAACAGGGTGCGGACGCGCGGCTTGAGGAATCAGGCTCGCGCCTGGCTGCGCATCCGGTCGGCAAGAATCGCTAGAACCGAAGCCATTTCCGACAGCGCCTGGCGGGCCTGGGCTGGAAACAGCGCCCGCACGAGGCCGTACCAGATCTGCATGATCCGATAGTCCAAAACCAGCAGACGGTCTTCGAAGGACTCCAGCCCCAAACCGGAAGCATGCTCCACGAGGTACATCAGCAATTGATAATCGCGGCGGAGAGCTTCATGCAGGGGATCGAGGGCCTCGCCGAGCTTCAGAGCATTCTGAACCTCGGCGAGCCGAAAGCGCGAGGCGGCCGGCATCGGTTCAGAAGAGACCTTGTAGCCGCGAATCAGCAGAAGGCAGCTATAGCGAAACCAATAGACCAACAGTACCAAGGAACAAACGATGATCAGAATGCTTGCCAGCATCGACTTTACAAACTTTACAGTAGGCCAAGAACTGCTAGTACTACCCAAACAGAACGAGTCTAGCACCCCAGGTAGGCTTATGCAACACTTTTTTGCCAAAGTTGATGCTACATGTCGTCCCCCGCGTGGGGGGCGTTCCAAACCGCAAGTGAAGAAATGGCGAACACATCGGGCGCCGGCAAGATAAACATTATACGAAGCCGGGCGTTCCGGGACGCGTGCAAAAGGTGCCTCGGGCTGGCCGGGGCGGAATCTTTTTGCTCTTTTTGCGATGGGCCTTGCATCGAGGCGCCATCTCTGATATTCTGATTGAGTCGCCCAATTGAGGATTGCGAAACACCGGAGCTGGCGCTCGCCAGTGCGAGGTGGTGTGGGAGAAAGAGATCCTCTTTAAGGAATGGTAACAAAACTCCGTGCGGGCCACCGTAGGGAGCGGAATACGGCCTTCCTGTTTGGTTCTTTATCAAGTTCTCGCGGTAGGCGTCCCTGTGTGGGGCAGCCATGCGCGAAGCAAGTTTCGAGGCCTGCCGTTGGCTTCGGCATTCGGTATGCCGGGGTAGCGAGCGCGGATCTTTGACAATCCGGTTGGATGCAGTAAGGAAGAAGTTCGTCAGTTTTCCGAGTATAGCTGGGGCGAAATGTAACAAACTCACAAACATCAAATGAGAGTTTGATCCCGGCTCAGAATCAACGCTGGCGGCGCGCTTAACACATGCAAGTCGAACGAGAAAGGGGAGCAATCCCCGAGTACAGTGGCGTACGGGTGAGTAACACGTGGGTAATCTATCTTTTAGTGTGGAATAACCCTGGGAAACCGGGGCTAATACCGCATAAGCCCGAGAGGGGAAAGTCGCAAGACGCTGAAAGAGGAGCCCGCGGCCGATTAGCTAGTTGGGAGGGTAAGAGCCTACCAAGGCGGAGATCGGTAGCCGGCCTGAGAGGGCACACGGCCACACTGGCACTGAAACACGGGCCAGACTCCTACGGGAGGCAGCAGTGGGGAATCTTGCACAATGGGGGAAACCCTGATGCAGCGACGCCGCGTGAGCGATGAAGCCCTTCGGGGTGTAAAGCTCTTTCGGCAGGGAAGATTATGACGGTACCTGCAGAAGCAGCTGCGGCTAACTACGTGCCAGCAGCCGCGGTAATACGTAGGCAGCGAGCGTTGTTCGGAGTTACTGGGCGTAAAGGGTGTGTAGGCGGTTGTTTAAGTTTGGTGTGAAATCTCCCGGCTCAACTGGGAGGGTGCGCCGAATACTGAATGGCTTCGAGTGCGGGAGAGGAAAGTGGAATTCCTGGTGTAGCGGTGAAATGCGTAGATATCAGGAGGAACACCGGTGGTGTAGACGGCTTTCTGGACCGTAACTGACGCTGAGACACGAAAGCGTGGGTAGCAAACAGGATTAGATACCCTGGTAGTCCACGCCCTAAACGATGCATATTTGGTGTGGGTCATTCAGTTGATCCGTGCCGGAGCTAACGCGTTAAATATGCCGCCTGGGGAGTACAGTCGCAAGGCTGAAACTCAAAGGAATTGACGGGGGCCCGCACAAGCGGTGGAGCATGTGGTTCAATTCGACGCAACGCGAAGAACCTTACCTGGGCTCGAACGGCTGGTCAACGGGGGCGGAAACGCTCTTACCCCGCAAGGGGGTCCAGTCGAGGTGCTGCATGGCTGTCGTCAGCTCGTGTCGTGAGATGTTGGGTTAAGTCCCGCAACGAGCGCAACCCTTGTCCTGTGTTGCCATGCCGAAAGGCGGAACTCGCAGGAGACCGCCAGCGATAAGCTGGAGGAAGGTGGGGATGACGTCAAGTCCTCATGGCCTTTATGTCCAGGGCTACACACGTGCTACAATGGACGGTACAAAGCGCCGCTAACCCGCGAGGGGGAGCCAATCGCAGAAAACCGTTCTCAGTTCGGATTGCAGGCTGCAACCCGCCTGCATGAAGCTGGAATCGCTAGTAATGGCAGATCAGCACGCTGCCGTGAATACGTTCCCGGGCCTTGTACACACCGCCCGTCACATCACGAAAGTGGATTGTACTAGAAGTCCGCGGGCCGACCCGCGAGGGGGGCAGCGGCCCAAGGTATGATTCATGATTGGGGTGAAGTCGTAACAAGGTAGCCGTAGGAGAACCTGCGGCTGGATCACCTCCTTTCTAAGAGAGAACGTGGGTGGAGTTTCCGAAAGGTGAACCCGCTGGGTGTACGCGGGGGGCCGAGTAAGAGACAGCCGTTCCACTCCAGACCCCGGTTTCCGTTTCGGCGGGAGCCGGGAGCCCGACCCGGCGTCTCCACTTGGAAGACTGGATTTCTTCTAAAGCGGCTATGGGCTGGACCCGTGGTCTCTGCATCCAACTGGCCTCGATTGAAAAACAGCGGTCGGCTTTCGGCGATCGGCCTTCCTGGCCGAGGGCTGAGAGCCGGCGGCGATAAGGGGCTGTAGCTCAGATGGGAGAGCGCCTGATTTGCATTCAGGAGGTCGCCGGTTCGATCCCGACCAGCTCCACCAGGCGTGAGGGGCCGGGGCCTGTAGCTCAGTTGGCTAGAGCGCACCCCTGATAAGGGTGAGGTCGGTGGTTCGATTCCACCCAGGCCCACCAATCGACCATCGGTAGGGGCCGGGCGAATTGTCCGGGCCGTACGGATCGCCGAAGCGATCGAGATCTTTGACAACAGAATATTGACGGGCATACAAACACAAGTAAGCGCGAAGAAGTAGCGTACATCGTGTGTGCGAAGTAGATGTTATGGTCAAGCTACTAAGGGCGTGCGTGTGGATGCCTTGGCGCAAGTAGGCGAAGAAGGACGTGGTCAGCTGCGATAAGCTTCGGGGAGCCGCTAACAGGCTGTGATCCGGAGATTTCCGAATGGGGAAACCCAACGGGTGCGAACACCCGTTACCGTCGTCTGAATCCATAGGGCGGCGGAGCGAACCGGGGGAAGTGAACCATCTCAGTACCCCGAGGAAGAGAAAACAACCGTGATTCCGAAAGTAGTGGCGAGCGAACTCGGAAGAGCCTAAACCGGACGATCCCAAAAGGAGAGTTCGGGGTTGCAGGACCACAAATTCAAGCTGTCAGCGGCCGGCTGTGGGCGAAGGCCGATAGTCGGGAGCTGAGGGCTTGAATAAAGAGGGATAGGAAAGCGTTAATCGAACGGTCTGGAAAGGCCGGCCAAAGAGCGTGACAGCCGCGTAGGTGAAAATGCAATCCTCCTTTGAGTGGCTCCTAAGTAGGGCGGGGCACGAGAAACCCTGCTTGAATCCGCCGGGACCATCCGGCAAGGCTAAATACTCACTTGCGACCGATAGTGAACCAGTACCGTGAGGGAAAGGTGAAAAGAACCCCTGCGAGGGGAGTGAAATAGTACCTGAAACCGCACGCTTACAAGCAGTGGGAGGGCTATGGGCCGCAAGGCCAAGGCCTGACCTCGTGCCTATTGCATAATGAGCTGGCTAGTTATTCTCAGTGGCGAGGTTAAGCGCAAGCGAGCCGCAGCGAAAGCGAGTCTGAACAGGGCGAATGAGTCGCTGGGAATAGACGCGAAGCGGGATGATCTACCCTTGGCCAGGATGAAGTCGGTGTAACAGCCGATGGAGGTCCGAACCAGTGTTGGTTGAAAACAGCTTGGATGAGCTGAGGGTAGGGGTGAAAGGCTAATCAAATTCCGTGATAGCTCGTTCTCTCCGAAATAGCTTTAGGGCTAGCCTCTCGTGGTCCGTCGCGGTGGTAGAGAACTGATTGGACTAGGGGCCTTCCCCGGTTACCGAATCCAACCAAACTGCGAATGCCGTGAATGTGTAGCGAGGGAGTCAGACAGTGGGGGCTAAGCTTCATTGTCGAAAGGGAAACAGCCCAGACCGTCAACTAAGGTCCCTAAATCCATGCTCAGTGGGAAAGGAAGTCGGGACGCTCAGACAGCCAGGAGGTTGGCTTAGAAGCAGCCATCCTTTAAAGAAAGCGTAACAGCTCACTGGTCGAGCGGCTCGGTGCCGACAATATAACGGGGCTTAAGCATGATACCGAAGTTACGGATTCGTAGCAATACGAATGGTAGGAGAGCGTTCTCAACGCTGTGAAGATCTATCGAAAGAAGGGTTGGAGCGTTGGGAAGTGACTCTGCCAGCATAAGTAGCGAGAAACCAGGTGCGAACCCTGGTCGCCGTAAGTCTAAGGATTCCTGAGAAAGGTTAATCCGCTCAGGGTTAGTCGGAGCCTAACGCGAGGCCGAAAGGCGTAGCGGATGGACAGCAGGTTAATATTCCTGCACTACCTTGTTTCGATCAAGACCGAAGGGGGGACGCAGACCGTAAGCTCTGGTGCGCAATGGTTTCAATCCAGGGTGAAGGGAGATCCGGATAGGTAAATCCGCCGGGTCGTCTGCCAGGAAAAGCCTCTAAGGAGAAGCAAGGTATCCGTACCACAAACCGACACAGGTGGACGAGAAGAATATTCTAAGGCGCTCGGGTGATGGTATGTTCAGGAACTAGGCACATTAGCTCCGTAACTTCGGGAGAAGGAGTGCCCACGCAAGTGGGTCGCAGTGAATGGTCTCAGGCGACTGTTTAACAAAAACACAGGTCTCTGCAAAGTCGAAAACGACGTATAGGGGCTGACGCCTGCCCGGTGCCGGAAGGTTAAAGGGAGAGGTCAGCCGCAAGGCGAAGCTTTGAACTGAAGCCCCGGTGAACGGCGGCCGTAACTATAACGGTCCTAAGGTAGCGAAATTCCTTGTCGGGTAAGTTCCGACCTGCACGAATGGCGTAACGATCTGAGAACTGTCTTAACCTGCCGCCCGGCGAATTTGTGGTCCCGGTGAAGACGCCGGGTGCCCGCCACTAGACGGAAAGACCCCGTGCACCTTTACTATACCCTTTCATGGAACTATGGGGCGGTCTGCGCAGGATAGGTGGGAGGCTTTGAATCCGGGTTCTCGGACTCGGAGGAGCCAACGGTGAGATACCACCCTGATCGTTCTGTGGTTCTAACCTCCATCCATAATCTGGGTGAGGGACAGTGGAAGGCGGGTAGTTTGACTGGGGCGGTCGCCTCCTAAACGGTAACGGAGGCGCGCGAAGCTTGGCTCAGGCGGCTTGGAAATCCGCCGACGAGTGCAAAGGCATAAGCCAGGTTA